>OGZI01000003.1_pt1 | contig 450814 bp, 403 predicted proteins | sample 1576711 | NCBI WGS metagenome assembly OGZI01 (sample SAMEA3541482, study PRJEB24748) | human gut metagenome | biome: human gut; feature: human-associated habitat; material: faeces | place: China | collected 2012
GTATAACCGGCCCGACCGGGGCTGCCGGCCCAAGGGGAGCAACAGGGCCTGCCGGCGCGGCCGGCCCGCAAGGAGCTACAGGAGCTACCGGTCCCACAGGAGCCACTGGGACGGCGGGTCCCACAGGTCCTGCGGGACTGGGTATAACCGGCCCGACCGGGGCTGCCGGCCCAAGGGGAGCAACAGGGCCTGCCGGTGCAGCCGGCCCGCAAGGTGCTACAGGAGCTACCGGCCCGACTGGGGCTACTGGTCCCACAGGAGTAATGGGGCCGACAGGTGCAGCGGGGGAGGCTCCAGATGATATTTTTGCCTCATACGCGGCGGTACAATCGGTATACAATAATGGAGATCTTATCACGCTTTATCCAGCAATAACAGATCCTACCGGCAATATTACCGCTACAGATCTCACTCATATTACTCTTGCCGCAGGCTACTATCTCATTTCATATAAAGTATCTGTAATCTTTCCTACGGCGAATTATATGCAGATTACTCCGTCGTACAATGGAACTCCGCATTTAGATACTGGAATTTATTTTGCTACTAGTACGAACGGATCAAGTGCTTGCGGATCTGCTTTTTTTGTTTTGTACGCTCCGAGCCCAACTGTTTTTACTTTGACTTATTCTGGTTCCGGAAGAGCAACCGGCGGGGATGTCAATCTCACGATACTCAAACTTCAGAGGACAGAATAAGACGGTAAACTAAAATTTTATGAATAAAGCAGCCGTTAGTTTTGGTGAATTAGGAGAAGCGGTTAGGACGGGAGCGTGCAGGGAATGAAAAGGAAACGTCATCCTGGAGAATTTAAGAAAAATAGCGTGCAAAAGGTATTAAAAATGAAATTAAAAAACAGCCTATTATAAATTTTTAAGGCTTTCCAATTATTGCACCGCTCCCATACCATATGAAAAATTTGGCCTTTAGGGAAAACTATCTTAAAATTCTGTTCCAACACAAATAAAGCATTTGAATTGAAATATATTTTTGCGGCTATTGACACAGAATGAAATAACTGTTATACTAAATGAGTATTCATGATAATTGCTTTGTTCTCACAAGTTTGCAGATCATAGTTAGTTTTATGATTGTGCAAATTTGTGAGTTTTTGTTTTATATGGGTACAAATAAATATTTATGGAGGTACCTAAATGAATAATGGTACAGTAAAGTGGTTTAATTCTGAGAAAGGGTTCGGTTTCCTTTCCAATGATAACGGCGGGGAGGATGTATTCGTACATTTTTCCGCAATTGTTGGAGAAGGCTTTAAAAGCTTAGCTGAGGGCCAAAAAGTTACGTTTGATACTGAGACAGATCCGAAAAACAGCAAAAAACTGAGGGCGGTAAACGTTTGTCCTGTATAAAGCAGAAAAAAGGAGGAAGGGTGTTATAACTTTCCTCCTTTCCCTTATAGTATAAAAGAACCTTCTTGACAGCTTTTTTTAAAATTGCTATACTGTTTTTGTCATCGGAGGGCTTGTGGTCAAAACTGCTAAGCTGGATAAGATGTCGGGGGTGCCTGATGTTTTATCCGGCTTTTTGTTGTATTTAGGAGGTTACAGCTTGTGGGAACAAAACGCACCTTTACAGAAGGAAAAATTTTTTCACCATTGATTTCCTTTGCGTTTCCTGTGCTGATTGCTTTGTTTTTACAGGCAATGTACGGTGCTGTGGATTTATGGGTAGTTGGAAAATTTGGTTCCGCGGCAGATGTGTCCGCAGTGGCTACCGGAGGCCAGGTGACTTATACTGTTACCGTCGTGATCGTGGGGCTTTCTATGAGAATCACCGTTTTAATCGGCCAAAAAATAGGTGAAGGACGGGAAAAGGAGGCCGGTCAGGTCATTGGCAGCGGAATCTGTATGTTTCTGTTAATTTCCATAGCGCTTACCGCGGCAATGCTTTTGTCGGCGGAGCCTTTAGCTCATTTAATGCAGGCGCCTGAGGCAGCCCTCTCACAAACTGCAGATTATTTAAGGATCTGCTTTGCCGGGACGGCCTTCATTGTGGCGTATAATGTTTTGGGCAGTGTGTTCCGGGGAATCGGGGACTCTAAAATGCCGTTGATCACAGTCGCTATCGCCTGCGTCTTTAACATTATCGGAGATTTGATTTTTGTGGCGGTATTTCATATGGGAACTCAGGGCGCCGCCTTGGCCACCGTGATGGCGCAAGCGTTCAGCGTATTGCTGTCAATTTTTATTATCCGTCGGCGAATGCTGCCGTTTTCTCTGCGCAAAAAAGATTTGCGGCCTGAGAAAAAGCATATTCAAAAAATTTTGTCTCTCGGAGCACCGGTAGCCTTTCAGGACCTGCTGGTCAATATTTCTTTCCTGGTTATTATGGCAATTGTCAATTCCATGGGAGTAATCGCTTCGGCTGGAGTGGGTGTGGCGGAAAAGCTCTGTGTATTCATTATGCTGGTGCCCTCGGCCTATATGCAGTCTATGGCTGCGTTTGTGGCCCAGAATGTAGGCGCAAAAAGACTGGATCGGGCGGGAAAGGCACTATTGTATGGTATCTTGTCCTCGCTTGTGGTTGGCTTATTTATGGCGTATCTTTCTTTTTTCCATGGAAGCGCTTTGTCCACGCTGTTTGTGAAGGAAAATGATACAGCGGTGATTATGGCGGCCTCCGATTATCTGCGGGCGTATTCTATCGATTGTATTTTAACTTCATTTTTATTTTGCTTCATCGGCTATTTTAACGGCCGGGGGAAAACGCTTTTTGTTATGATCCAGGGAATTGTAGGCGCCTTTGGGGTGAGAATCCCTGTTTCTTATTTAATGACTTTGACGGACGGCGCTTCTCTATTCCATATCGGCCTGGCCACACCGGCCTCTTCTGTAGTGCAGATTTTGCTGTGCGCCGGATACTTCCTATTGCTGAAGAGACGGCAGAAGAATTTTCTTTTGGAAAATTCAGCGGAATAACACAGGCCTGAACAGAAAAATGCGTGCCTCTTTCCGGGCGTAGGGGGATTTTTCCCTTCAGAGAAAATGCTTTATCACACCCTCTAATTAAGCGGCTTGGTCATTTAATGTGCCGCGGGACAGCATACGGCAAGGAAAGTATTTCGATAGGCGAAAAATATTTTCGTATGGATAATAATTGATATTTTCCCTTTAAAGGCTTATCATAGAAAAAAACAGAACACGGAAGGAAGATGCTATGTTGCGGCAGGCTGTTTTTGATAGGATTCGCTTAAGTAATTTAGAGCAGAATTTGGGATTGTATGGTATCCATTTATATTGCAATGGAGAGGAAGCTGCCTTTCAGTTCCGCAGCGATGACAGAGTGAATCTTCATTCTGCAAGCAAAACCTTTTTGTCCGTGGCGGTAGGAATCTGCCTGGATGAAAGGAGGCTGGCCCTTTCAGACCGAGCCTTATCCTATTTTCCGGAATTTGCAGAAGACGCTTCCGCCGGCAGTGAGAAGATTACGCTTCGGGATCTCCTGCACATGTCCTCCGGGAAGGAAAATTTTTGGTTTTCCGTACCGCTGGAGCAAAGCTCGGATTGGGCCAGGCAGTTTTGGGCGGACCAAATGAAAAGCAAGCCTGGGACTCATTTTTATTATTCCAATGCGTGCACCTATATTTTAGGACGGGTGGTGGAAAAGGTTACAGGGAAAAACGTCAGGGATTTTCTTGTGCCGCTGCTGTTTGAGCCATTGAAGATTTTTAATCCTCAATGGAATCGCTGCCCTCTGGGGCACCCGCTGTGCGCCACCGGACTCCAGTTGACTACCGGGGAACTGGCAAGATTAGGAAGGCTTTTATTGCAAAAAGGAAGCTGGGAGGGCAAACAGATTGTCAGCGAAGAATATGTGGAACAGCTTCAGCTCGACTGTATTGGAACCGAGAGTGGTTCTGGAGAGCCGGAAAATTCTCAGGGGTACGGCTATCAGGTTTGGCGGTGCGTTTATCCGGGAGCCTACCGCCTAGACGGGAAATACGGCCAATATTCTATTATTGTTCCGGACAAAAATGCGGTAGTCACGGTTACGGCTCACAATGAGAAAAACTGCGGAGATATTATTCGCGCAGTATTCCGTGACGTGGTGGAGGAGCTTTGATACAAAGAGAGTATAGAGAACTCGTGAGGTTCGAATATCAAAGGGCACAGCGCTGATAACCAGCGCTGTGCCCTTTTTGTGTAGATTCGGACAAAACTAGGAACATCCGCTTATTGCGGCAGCTTTAGCTTTTCTAAGAATATTAAAATACAATTCCGAATAGTTTCATACGATAAAAATTTCAGAGCAGCCAGAAACCGTTACTTACCGCTGTTCTTTTTAAATTCCTCTAGAACCGTCTGCTCCGGATCGTCGGGAGAATGGGCTTCATAAGGAGAGTTGCGAAGAATCTGCTCGGTAGTAAGCCGCTTCTTTCTCAGCCGTGCGGAGGTGTCTCCGCGCAGCAGTGTGTAAATAACGGAGAAAGTGGGGATGCCCAGCAGAATTCCGACCATACCGAACAGGTTTCCGCAGAGAATAATGGCCAGCAGCACCCAGATGCCCGGGAGGCCGATTGAGGTTCCAACCACTCTGGGATAAATAAGATTGCCTTCGATCTGCTGCAAAATCAGGAAAAAAATCAGATAAGTCAGAGTGTGCCAGGGATTTACCAGAAGAAGGATAAAGCCGGCGGTGAACATAGAAATGTAAGGCCCAATGATAGGGATCAGGCTGCAAAGGGCCACAATAGCGCTGATCAGCAGAGCATAGGGAAGCCGGAGAACCGTCATGCCCAGATAGATGAGGAAAAACCAGATACAAGCCTCGGTAAGCTGACCTCTCACAAAATTGGAAAAGATTTTATTTGATAGAATGGCCACGTCAATGGTCCTTTTGGCTACCCGGTTTGGCAGGTAAGCGTACATTACCCGCTTTAGGTTTGTGGTGAGCTTTTCCTTATTTACCAACATATACATACAGAAAATGAAGCTCATGGCCATAATGAAAATACCGTTTGCCACATTGACAGTGATATTAAACACGGAACCCATGAAATTGGTAGTGACCTGAGTGGCCTGGGTCAAAATAGAGGACCAGTCCAGCTTGAGAGCGTTGATTTGCTCCTGAGTGACGTTCCACTTTTCCAAAAGCTTGGTGGTCTCCTGCATCAGCCGGTTGATATAGGAAGGCGCATTGTCAGTGAGCACCTTAACGGAATTTACCAGCTCGGGAACCACAAACAGGATAATACCGCCGATGACCAGAACAAAGGTTAGAAAGGATAAAAATATACATACTCCCCGGCGGATTTTTTTCCAGATTCTTCCGTTCCGTTTGTTCAAAAACGCAAATGCCTTTTCCTCATAGAATTTTAACAGAACGTTCACCACAAAAGCGATGGCAATTCCGATGAAAAAGGGGGCGGCCAGTGAGATGGCACCGGTGATAAACCCCCAAACCCGATCAAAATTAAAGAGAGCAAAAATGAGTGCCACTGTGAAGGTGATGATCAGCAGGATTTTCTTGATAATTTTTCGGAGCAGCTTTTTATTAGCGAAGAATTCTTCTAGTTTCACGTTCATCACATCCTTATACCTCTTTATTATATGGAGGATTGGAAAATAAATCAAATGTTTTCTGGTGAAATTTGGATTCTGTTTTTTCAATTAAAAAATCCCCCTACAAATTGCACTATTGTACAAAAAAATGTCAAATTCGTAAGGTGTTTTGTCGCCTGGATAAATGCTATAATAAAGCAAATCTTGAAAATACAATTTTGTTTATTTGGTTTAGTGATAGGAATTGTTTTAGCCGTATGCCAGCCGCGGGTTTTCAAATGATAGGAGAGGAGGGCTTTGCGGAAGAGAAACAGCGGGACAGCGGCCGATTATGAAAAATGAGGAGGAACTTCTGTTGAAAGAGATTCGAGTAGGTATCATCGGTACTGGTATGATATCCCATACCCACATGCAGAGATATGCAAAAATCCCTAACGCCAAGGTTGTGGCGGCCTGTGACTTGAACCAGGAAAAATTGGACGCCTGGAGAGCGCAATACGGCGTGGAAAGCGGTTATACCGACTACAGGGAGCTTTTAAAGAGAGACGATATTGACGCGGTGGATGTCTGCCTGCACAATAACCTGCATGTTCCTATGGCGCTGGAGGTTTTAAAGGCTGGAAAGCATTGCTACTGTGAAAAGCCAATGGCCGGTTCCTATGCGGATGCCAAGCTTCTTTATGATTTTGCGAAAACCTGTGGAAAGGAATTGTCTATCCATCTGGAAGCGCTGTTCTTTCCTCAGAGCCGGGTAGCAAAGGAAATGGTAGATAACGGAGCATTGGGCAAGGTGTACCATGCCCGTTCCGTAGGTTACCGCCGCAGAATGCGTCCGGGCTTGGATATTACCGGACCAGCTTTGTTCCAGCCGGAGTTTTTGACAGCGGAATACGCCGGACACGGCGCTTTGTATGATATGGGCGTTTATCATATTTCCCAGATCCTGTATATTTTGGGAATCCCGAAGCTGGAGCGGGTTTCTGGTATGACCTATCAGGAAATTGGCGCGGATCCCAGAGCCTTGGAAGGCAAAAAGTTTGAAGTCGAGGAGCTTGGCTTAGGCTTTGCAAAGTATGAAAATGGTTTGACGCTCGACATTCTGGAATCTTGGGCAATCCATATGGATAATATTGGCGACAGCTTTGTCGTCGGCACTAAGGGCGGGCTGCGGCTCCCCTATCAGTTAGAGTATCAGGATCAGGTGCTGAAATATATGAATTTGGTCAACGGACAGACCACAGAGGCGGAGATTCGATTCGACGAGAACGAGGAGATCAACCGTACCATTGATCCGAACCTATTCTATAATGTGAACGATCAGGCACACTGGATTGCTTATCTGAGCGGCCAGATTCCCGAGAGAATTGATACCGCCTGGCTGGCGCTTCAAACTATGCTGGTCAGCGAGGGTATTTTCCTCTCCGGCAAGCTGGGCAGAGAGGTTACTGTGGACGAAATTGAGGCGATGTCTGAGAGCAACGCTATTCGTGTGCAGAAAACCCCCTACGGTTCCTTCCAATATGATTTTTAACAGCATTTAAGCTTTACTCTAAACAGCCTTCGCGGAATGGAAGGACTCTGAAGGATAAAGCGTCAGACCTATGAGGTTTGTTTTAATAAACCGGTATTTTTATGGTTTACTATGGTTTTCTTTTTCGATACAGCTTGTCCCTTATGCGAGGCTGTATCAAGAACATATTAAGCGGCATACAGGCTCCAGCCGAGAGCTGGAGCCTGTCAAAACTAGAATATTACCAATTTGTAGGAGGAAAAGAACTATGAAAATTGCCAACGTATCTTGGGGCTGGACCCCGATCCCGGAGGATACCCCTCACGGAGATTCCCTGATTAAAATTGCGGACCAGATCCGTGAGCTGGGTTTTGAAGCCGTCGACTATTTGGGAACCCCGGAAGCCCTGGATGTATTTTTCAATGAAAAGAGCAGCACCGAGCTGGGAGAGCATTCCAGAAAGATCGGCTTGGAGCCCAATGTTTTTGTATTCCAGGATGCCGTTTGGAATAATCCGGATGAGGCTGTCCGCGCAGACAGCTTAAAGCATTTTGAGAAAGCGGCGCAGACCGCGAAATGGATTGGCTGCAAAATCGTATCCGCCCTGGTTCCCATGCCCTTTGGCGCGACTCCCTGGACCTTTAACCCCATGGCTCCATCCTTGAAGCAAAGCTATCGCTTACCTGCGGATTACTGTTTCCAGAAGGACTGGGATTTGCTGATTGACAGCTACAAGAAAGCCTTGGCTATTGCGAAAAAATATGGCCTGCGGATGTCCATTGAGTGCTTCCCTCATTCTATGATTTCCACCCCTCACGCTATGCTGAAGGTGCTGGAGGATGTGGGTGATGACGATTTCGGCATCCAGCTGGATACCAATCATCTGATCGACCAGCATATCGATCCGGAATGGACTATTTACGTGTTGGGCGGTAAGCGTATCTTCAATGTCCACTGTAAGGATAACGACTCTATTTCCAGAGGAAATATTCCTGCCGGCTGCGGTATTTGTGATTATACTGCCGTTATCCAGGCTTTGAAAAATGTAGGCTACCAGGGCAACCTGGCGGTTGAGCTGGAGTTTACCGACAATCCCCGCCGTTACAATAAGCAAGCGCTGGAGCATCTGAAGCTTTGCGTGGCGGGAGAATATTAAGCTATCGACCTCCCATTTTTTCCCGGGTTGGAATTGCAGTTCCAGCCCGGTTTTTTTATGCTTCGGTCTGGAAGCTGTCCTGGGACGGCGAAAAGTATCTTCCAGGCTTTTCATGAGCCTGAAAATACGGTATAATAATCTTATGAATAAGCGGGGAAAAGCTGTTGGATGTTGATTAAGCCTCGAAAGATGCAGGCGGCAGAAAGTGACAGCGTTTTTCTACGATCTTGGCTTTGTCAGGCTCTTGCCTAATGATGTTTTTGGGGAAAAGATGGGGAAAGAAAAATGAAAAGGACGGACATGATTTCCTTGAAAAGAAGGGTTAAAACAGCTATAATAAAAATATTCCCATTTTATTAAAAGTAAAAGGCTAGCTTTACATGGCTGAAATATAGTCGGCAGAGGAGAAATTTTCGGAAAAGTGTGGTGATAGAGCCGGTGAAAAGTGACGAGGTCATCTTGATCGTGGATGATGTGGAACTGAACAGAGCCATTCTCAGCGAGCTTTTTCAAAAGGAATATAGCATCCTAGAGGCGGAAAACGGCGCCGAAGCCTTAGAACTGCTTGAACAAAACGGCGGCCGCATCAAGGTAATGCTGTTAGACTTGGTGATGCCGGAAATGGATGGCTTTCAGGTGTTGAGCCAGTTGAGAAATAGCCGTTGGTTTCAACAAATTCCAATTGTTTTGATTACCGCTGAAAATAGCGAGAGTACCGCGCTGAAGGGATATACCAGCGGGGTTTCCGATATTATTAATAAGCCCTTTAATCCAGAAATTGTTCACCGCAGGGTGGAAAATATCATCGAGCTTTACAATCATAAGCGCTTTTTGGAAACGAAGCTTCAAGAGCAATACCGGCTTTTGGAGAAGCAGGCGGAAAAGCTGAAAAAAGCTAATACCTTTGTAATTGACACATTAAGCACCGCAGTGGAATTTCGGAGCAGCGAATCGGGATTTCACATTGCCCGAATGCGGAAGATCACAGAGTTTTTGCTGAGGGCGCTGTCAGCCCGGCATGAGCAGTACGATTTTTCGGAAGAGGAGATCAGTATGATCTCAGATGCCGCCGCGTTGCACGATATCGGCAAAATTGCGATTCCAGATGAGGTGCTTCTGAAGCCTGGACGCCTTACGCCGGAGGAATTTGAGATCATGAAAACTCATACCACCAAGGGGTGTGAGATTTTGGAAAGCCTGAATTATGCCCAGGATGAAGAATATTACCGCTATAGCTATGAGATTTGCCGCCATCATCATGAGCGTTGGGATGGGAAAGGCTATCCCGATGGCTTAAAAGGAAATCAGATTCCTATCTGGGCCCAGGTGGTTGCTTTGGCGGACGTTTATGAGGCTCTCACGGGAGAAAGGGTTTATAAGCCGGTGTACAGCCAGGAGAAGGCTCTTTCCATGATCGTTAACGGTGAGTGCGGACAGTTTAATCCGGAACTGTTAAACTGCTTCTTGGAAGAAATAGATAACCTTTTGATGGAATTAAGGCAGCCGGAAAAGCAGCTGGCGCCGCCTTCTTTGCCGGTATCCTCCAAGCCGGCGGCAAGTCAGTCTGAAACCCTTTCTGAAAGGACGCTGCGGCTTTTAGAGCTGGAACGGCAAAAATATCGGGTGCTGTCTGATTTGTCGGGAGATATTACCTTCGACTACGACGCTCAGACCGATTTGTTGACTTTTTCTGAAAAGTATACTGAAATGTTCGGCGGGAGCTTTCAGATGCAGGATGCCCTCAAAGTGATTGAGAACACAGATAAGATTCTGAAAGAGGATAAACCAATTATATGGAAAGTCCTCAAAGAGCTTACTCCTGAGCAGCCCGTTGGAAAAATGGAACTGCGTATGCAGACGCTGGCCGGCGATTTCGAGTGGTTTGAGGTATTGATTAACGCTCTCTGGCGCAATGAAAAGGAGCCTGAATGCGTATCGCTGATCGGGAAAATGACTAATATTAACGACCAGAAGTTGGAAACCTCCCGGCTGAAACGGCAGGCCAGTACGGATTCCTTGACCGGCACCTATAATCGGAAGGCGGCTGTGGAATTGATTTCCGATTATCTGCTTTCTGAGCCAATGCCCCAGGGCGCCCTGTTCTTTATGGACATCGACGATTTTAAATCCTTTAATGACGATTATGGCCATCAGTACGGGGACAAAATTTTGCAGAAGATCGGAGAAAAGCTGAGGGGAGCTTTCCGCGGAACCGATATTGTAGGGAGAATCGGCGGTGACGAATTTATCGTGTTCCTGGAGGAAATCAGTTCCCGTGAGGCAATCATTAGGAAGGCCCGGGAGGTCTGCGGGATGTTTCGGAAAGTCGGGGATGAAATTGGTTCCCCACGGGAAATTACCGGCAGCGTGGGTGTGGCTTGCAGCCCGGATGACGGGCTTTCCTTTGACAGCCTGCTGGCGAAAGCGGATCAAGCGCTGTATCACGCGAAAAAGTGTGGAAAGAACCAGTTTTCCTTTTCCACGGATTTATTAAAGCAATAAGAGCTTATGCTTAAAAATCCCGGAGCGCTTCGCTCCGGGATTTTTGTACGGAAACCGTCGGCCCAGCTGACGGAAGCGCCGCGTAAAAGCTCGCGCTTCAGGTATCGGGCGAAGCGGGCTGCTGAAAGCGGCTTAACGGCACCATATGAGTTTTCATGCTGCGGGGGTGGAGGCTCAGAACAGGCTCAGCGCGTCCTGAGAAATTTTCCCGCAACAGGTCCTTATGGGGACGAATCAAGCAGGACGTTTCGCCTGGAATTATGACAGCCTATTCTTCTGTGCTCCGGCTAATCAAAATAAGCTTAGCTGCTGCGCCGGATGAGGAGCCTTGCCGGCAGGCCGCGCCTCCCGTTTTAAAAGCTCTTGCGGGATTTCCCCGAGAAAAGGAGAGGGATGATCGGAAGAAAGAAGGATTAGTTCATCCTTTGCACGGGTCATCCCGACATAAAACAGCCGGCGTTCCTCCTCAATGCTTTGCATCCGGCCCTGAGCTTCCAGGGGCAGATTTCCCTGGTTGACGCCGCAAAGGAAAACTACGGGGAATTCCAAGCCCTTAGATCCGTGTAGAGTAGTTAAGGTGACGGCACTGGAAAACCGGTTTTTTTTGCAGCTTCGGGTTAGATCACTTTCCTGACCCAGAATGAGCTGGGCCAGAAGCTCAGAGGTTTTGGAATAAAAAGAAGCGGTGTTAAGAAGTTTTTGTACAGCCGGTTCCTGCTCCAGAGAAAGCTCCAGCGCGGCTGTTTCCAGAAGCTTCGCGGGCTTTTTCTTTTCCAGTAGGGGATATATGCTGCGAAACAGAGGTAAGGAAACTGTCAGAACGCCTACATTTCGGTACTCATTTTCTAAAAGCTCCAGCTTTTTCGGAAGGGAATATCCCTGATAAGAGCTTAAAAAGCGTTGCAGGCTCTCCGACAAATCCTCCGGGCAGCTGAATAAAAGCTTTAAGCACACGGCAAGGGCGGTAAGATCATCCGGCTCGGATAAAAATTGGAAGAAGCAGGTCAATCCCCGCACCTTATCGTGGCGGAGAAAATCCTCACGCCCGGCTACCACATAAGGGATGCTCTCCCTTTGGAGACATTTTTCCAGAAGCTCCGCTTCGTGGTGAGTGCGGTATAAAATAGCGATTTCGGAAAAATCCCGGGAGGTTTCCCGCTGGGAGGAAACGCAGGACTGGGCGTCCAGCATATCGATGCCGCCGATCATGGCGTTGATTTCCTTGGCTATGGCGATACCCTGAGACAGGCCGTTTTCACAGGGGAGAAAGCGGACCGCTCCTTGCGGAGGACGGAAAGCCTCCAGCTCCCGCTTCCCGCCCGGGTTATGAGAAATTACCGGAAGAGCGCAGGACAGAATTTCCGGAGAAGAACGGTAATTGGTTTTCAGCCTGACTGCCTGAAGCTCTGGATATTCCTCCTGAAGCCGTTTAAAGCAGGCTGGGTCGGAACCCCGGAAACCATAAACCGATTGATCCGGATCTCCGATTACAAAAAGCCTGCCGTTTTTTTTACTCCAATACCGCAGCAGCTTGAACTGGACCGCATTGCAGTCCTGAAACTCGTCCACAAGAATCTGTCTGAAGGGCTTAGAGGGAAATGCGTCAGGATCTCTTTCATACTCCCGCAGAACCTCCAGGAGAAGATCGTCAAAGTCTAACAGCTTCCGTTCTGACAGCCGCCGGCAGTATTCCTGGCAGGCGCCTGGATGCTCCAAGGCTTCCTCAGAAAAGCCGTTTTTCCATTTAGAGACCTCCTGCAAAAGCCTTCTGGGGGACAGCTTGAGTCCTAAAGGGCATAGAACCTGGCTGGCAATGTCAAGAGCTTCGGCTTCACCCGCTAAGGTCACTTTACCCCGCAGTCCTGTAAGAAGCTTAAGGCATAGGGAATGAAAGGTGCCGATATGAACGGCGTTAGCTGCTTTTGCGGGCAAGGCGTATTTTAACCGTTGGCGCAGTTCGCCGGCGGCTTTGTTGGTGAAGGTGACGGCGGTGAGTTCTCCGGGCGGCTCGTGAAGCTGTTCCACAGAATAAATAATTCTAGAAACCAGGGTTTTCGTTTTTCCGGTGCCAGGCCCTGCAATGACCTCTATAATGGGCTCCTGACTGGTTACTGCCAGAAGCTGCTCAGAATTAAGCTGCTCGATCCGGCTTTGGGGACCTGAGGAGACTTTTTGCTGTGTGGGAGAAGCTATAAGACCGGCTGGGAGGGACTGCGCGGATTTTGGAGTGCGGCGCCTTACAGGCACGTCGCTGCCGAACAAGCTGGTCTGGCCGCTGATTGCTTCAATTTCTGATTGTTCCAGCAAATGGATTACTCCATAAGCGCCGTCATAGCCAGGCTCCCGGCCGACCTGACCCTCCCGCAGACGGCGAATACCCTCCTGGATACACGGTCCGGCTGCTTTTCCGATTTCCTCTAAGGGGGTTTCCCGGAGGATGGAAAATTCAGACCCCAGCCGTTTCAGCATGGCCTCGTACTGAGCCAAAACCTTAACGCTGGCTGGGGAATGGCTGGTAGAGGCGGCGATCACCTCCGGCAGAGGAACCAGGCTTTCAAAAGCTTTGCCGTTAGGCTTGACAAAGCCCTCGGGCCGGTCGGCCAGCTGCTCCACCCGATGCTGCACCCCGATGGTGATTTTTTTGCCGCAGATAGGACATCTGCCTCCATATTGTTCCGTTTCCGAGGGCTTTAAGCATAGATGGCAGTTCCGGTGTCCATCGTAATGATATTTTCCCTCCTCAGGGAAAAATTCAATGGTTCCCAGAAGCCCGTCAGGATTTCTTCCTTGAATGGCGTTGGCTAATTCGGAATAGGAAAGCTCCGTTTCCAGGAGATTGGCTTCCCGGCCCAGCTTAGCGGGAGAATGAGCGTCGGAGTTGGAAATCAGGGTATAGGAGTCTAAGGCGGAGATTCTCCAATTCATCGGCGGGTCGGAGGAGAGCCCGGTTTCTAAGGCGTGAATGTGGGGGGTTAAATCCTCAAAACATTCCTCAATGCTGTCAAATCCGGAAAAAGCACCAAATAGAGAAAAGTGCGGAGTCCAAATATGTGCGGGAATGAATACCGCCTCGGGGGCAGCCTCTAAGGCTGTTTCCAAAAGATCCCGGCTGTCCAGACCTAAAATAGGCCTGCCGTCGGAATGAATGTTACCTATCAGCTCCAAGCGCCGGGAAAGCTCCTCGGCAGCTTCCAGGCTAGGCAGAAGAATCAGATTATGTACCTTGCGGACCTTTCCGTTCTTTTTATAGATTGAGCTGATCTCTCCTGTTACCACAAAGCGTACTGATGTGCTTTGCGCGTCGGGGCCCTCTGGAAATTGGAATTCTTTTTTTAGGGTATACAGCCCTGGTTCTGCGGGCTCCAGCTTTTCCCAAAGCTCCTTCCTCCAGGCGGGATGGGTGAAATCGCCGGTCCCAAGTAGAGAGATGCCTTTTTTCCGGGCCCAAAGCTCTAAATATTCAGGAACGCATTCCTTGCTGGTAGCCCTGGAATATTTGGAATGAATATGCAGATCCGCGATATACATGGTCAGCCTCCGATTTAGTGCTTTTCTCTGATACCATTAATCATAGCACCTTTTTAGCTTAATCATCAAGCAGAAAATAAAAAATTGATATGATATCTTTTTATGTCGCGAAAAGAGAGTTTTCCAAAGAAACGAAGCGTGGAATCGATTCCGCAAAGGAGGTGCAAAAACCATCTTATTTTGAATGGAAAACATCTGCGGCGTTCAACAAAAAAGGATACCGTAACGGTATCCTTCCCTATCATCATGAATTGAGCTTACAAACCAAATTCTTTTGCGTAGGCTACCGGGCCGCGGATAGGCTTTGCGTCATTCCGCAGCTTAGCAATCATAAAATTCTGATCTGGTATACCTAGCGGAAGCTCTGCGCCCAATTGACTGGCAGGGCGGTATCCCATTCTGGGATAGTATAATTCGCTTCCTAAAACGAGGGAGTACTGATATCCCAATTCTTTCGCAATTCGGTGCCCCTCCTTTATTAAAGCTGTTCCTACCCCCTGTCTTTGATAAACCGGCTTAACCGATAACGGGGCCAAAGCTACAACCTCGGCATTGCCAACCCGCGCTTTTGTAAACAGAATGTGCCCTGCGATTTCTCCGCTTATTTCTGCAACAAGAGATAAATCTGCGATAAAAGCGTCGCTTTTCCGTAAGGCGCAAACTAAGTCCTGCTCACTGCCATCGGTATGCTCGGCAGTTTCAAAAGCCTCCTTAATTAACTGATAGACTTCAGTGTGATCCTTCGTTGTTTCTTTTCTAATCACCAATTTTGTTTTACCTCCGCAAATTCTGTTGTCAAATTTGAGCTGTAGATTAGTTTTTTATTGCTAGGCTGTTTTTAAAATTGCTTAAAGGCAATGGGACGCTGAAAAATAGGCTTATGGCAATTTGAGGTCAGCCGTTTCTAAGCAAAGCGATAGGGGCTTATTTTTAGAATATAGCATCCTGCGGCTTATGGGGCAGAGAGCGGACCTATAAAAAATCCCAGCCGCGAAAGATGGCTGGGATAAAAAGACTGGCTTTACTGGAAGCTTATTAATAGCCTATATGGAAACGCTTATGCCGATGGCCACGAGAATAATGACCAAAACATAGAAAAAGAGTACAAAGGAGCTGACGATAACGCCGGCGATCCCAAAGCCTTTGCCGTCCTGATCCAGCCGGGTACTCTGTGAAATACCGACGCCGGATAAAATTACGCCCAAAAGCGCGCAGACGAATCCAAACCATGGAAGAAAGACGGATACCAGAGAAAGCACAAATCCAGCGATGGCGCAAGGGTTGGTCTGTTTGGGCTTAACGGGCGCCATAGGCGGATAGGGCGGGTATTGATAGGGGGGATACGGTGCCTGAGGCGGAGTATACGGATTCATAGGGGGTGTGGGCTGAAATGAATTATTATCATCATAATTTAAACACGCACCGCAATAAGTACAAAATAGACTATCCGGGGGATTGTTCTGGCCGCAGTGAGGACAAAACATACCTCTTTCCTCCTTTGTTTGTATTGATATTATTTTACAATAGATAGAAAAAGAAAACAATAGGGAAAGCCCGGAGAATGTTTGAAAATAACGGCTCCCGGGAAATTTTAATTTCCTGGGAGCTTTTGGGGCCGTTTAAGGGAAATTTATGATAAGCACTAGGAATCACAGTAACGGCAGTTTACTAGCGCCTTTGCCGCAGATGATAGATAAAAGGGACTGCTGGCGACGGCTTTTGATTGCTTTAAGATTTGACTTGAGAATGTTAAGCCGTTGCTACCGGAGGATATTGACTGCTGTAGCCCATAGAGCGGGAAACCCTTTCCGCCGCAGCCAGCACTGCTTTGACATTCCCGTCAAAAATTTCTTTTTTGCGGTATTGGTCGATATGTCCAGTGATGCCAATGGCGCCTACACAGCGGTTTAGACCGTCTAAAACCGCAGCGGCGATACAGCCGATGCCTCTGGAATATTCCTCGATGTCCGTAGCATAGCCTTTTTGCCTGGCGCTTTTGATATTTTGCAGAAGAGCGCTGATGCTGCTGATAGAATAGGGGGTTTTTTGTACTAGGGTTTCGTGGTTCAGCAGATCCTGCTGCTCCTCTGCAGATAATTGAGCGCAGATAATTTTTCCGGCTGCGGTGATATTGATCGGGATAGGAGTATGCATGGGCGCCACAATTGATACCGGATTTACTGGGATCGCCTGGTCAATATAGAGAACGGTTCTGTTTTGAAACAGGGCAAGCTGAGCGGTTTGGCCTGTGGCCGCGGCCAGTTCTTTTAAAGGCGCCTGGGCCATAGATTGAAGAGGATTGTTTAATTGGTACCGCTGTACAATTTGGAACAGCTTGCTTCCTGGCACATAAAGCTGCTGATTTGAGCTGATTTCATCCACGTAGCCCCGAGCGGCCAGGGTTTTAATCAGCCGGAAAGCGGAAGCGATGGGAATCGATAATTCGTCCGAGATTTTTTTTAGAGATGCGGGCTGGTTGATTTCCAGCAAATATTCAATCATGGAGAGCCCTCTGTCCAGCGCGGGCGCGGCGGAAGGCGGTGTTTGGTTGTTCAATGGAATTCCTCCTTTAACTTTATTGTAGCAATTATTTTAAAACAGTGCAATCCTTCTTGACAGATTCGGTGCTTTACGATATAATTTTCATATACAATAACATTATTTCATATATGAAAAGAGGGGTCCTTTGTGAAAATTGCCATTGGTTGTGACGAAGCGGGCTGTGGTTTAAAGCATATTATCATTGATCTGCTTCAAAAGGAAGGAATCGAAGTGACAGACGAGGGATGTCGGGATGACGAAGTGGTGCTCTATCCCAACATTGCCGAAAGGGTGGCTAACATCGTGGCGGACGGCGAGGCGGACCGCGGTATTTTAATCTGCGGCACCGGCATCGGCATGGCGATGGCCGCCAATAAGGTGAAAGGAATCCGGGCAGCTGTTTGTCATGATCCCTTTTCTACGGAACGCTCCCGCAAAAGCAATGACGCCCAGATTATGTGCATGGGCGCCAGAGTCATTGGCCCGGAGCTGGCGAAAATGCTGGTGAAGCTATGGCTGACCTGTGATTTTGCCGGCGGCGGCTCTGCTCCCAAGGTGGAAGCCATCAATCAGATGGAAGAAAAATATTTCAAATAATATTTTTTAGGAGGTTGTATCTATGCAGATGTTTGCCAACGATCCCCAGTATATCGTGGAGGATATGCTGAAGGGCTACGCCAAGGCCCACAGTGACATTGTAGCCCCCACGGACAATCCCAGAGTGTTCAAGACTGCGCAGCCCGTCAGAGAGGGCAAGGTTGGTATCGTTACCGGCGGCGGCTCCGGCCATAAGCCCGCGTTTATCGGCTATGTGGGACGCAATATGGTGGATGCCGTAGCGGTGGGCGAGATCTTTTCTTCCCCCACGGCGGTAGCGTTTTACGACGCCATCCGGGCCGCTGACCACGGCAACGGCGTCGCCTGTTTGTATGGAAACTATGCCGGCGACAATATGAACGTGAAAATGGCCATGGAAATGGCGGAGGATGACGATATCGAGGTGAAAATCGTGGTGGCTAACGACGATGTCGCTTCCGCGCCCAAGGAAAACCGGGAAAAGCGCCGCGGCGTTGCCGGCGAGATCTTTATGTGGAAATGCGCCGGCGCCAAGGCTGCGATGGGCGGAACCTTGGATGAGGTCATCGCGGCGGCTCAAAAGGCCATTGACAATTGCCACAGCGTGGGCGTAGGCCTGAGCCCTTGCTCGCTGCCTGCCGCCGGAAAGCCTAATTTCCAGATTGAGGAGGGCACCGCGGAATTTGGCATCGGACATCACGGCGAGCCTGGTGTGGAGGTGTGCAGGCTGGGTACCGCGAAGGAAATCGCTGAAAAAATGACCAAGCTGGTGATGGATGATATTTCCGATAAAGGCAATGGCGAGCTGGCGGTTCTGGTTTCCGGACTGGGCTCTACCCCGGTAATGGAGCTGTATGTGCTCTATCAGGAGGTAGAAAAGATCCTGGAGTCTAACGGCTTCAAGGTAGTATTCCCGCTGGTTGGCAATTACTTTACCTCTTTGGACATGAAGGGCGCTACGGTAACGCTCTGCCAGGTGGATGATGAGATGAAGGAATACCTCAATATGGAGATTGATACGGTAGCCTGGAAGCAGTTCCAGAAATAAGCTGTATGTGTCAGGAATACGGAAGGAGATTACTTGCATGAGTTCGATTGCAACCGCCAATTCCGGCGGCATCGTTGTTAAGGCTGCCCAGTGCATCCGAGACAACAAAGAGTATTTAAGTACCATTGACGGCCTGATCGGCGACGGTGATCACGGTATTAATATGGATAAGGGCGCGGGCATTTATCTTTCCCGGCAGAGCGAGGCGGGAGAAGGCCTGCAGGAAAATTTAAAGCTGCTGTCCCGGGTTCTCATGAACGAGATCGGCGGCTCCATGGGGCCGTTGTACGGCACCTTTTTCGGACGTCTTGCCAGAACCGTCAAGGGCAAGGAAGCCTTGGATCTTCCCTTGTTCTCCGATATGATGGCGGCGGCGCTGGATGGAATTCAGAGCCTCGGCGGGGCTAAGGTAGGGGATAAAACGCTGGTTGACACCCTGACCCCGGCAGTAGAAAGCCTGAAAAAGTCTGTGGAGGCGGGCGACGATTTTTCGGAGGCCCTGAACAAGATGGAAGAAGCCGCGGAAGCGGGAAAGGAATCCACTAAGGATTTGGTGGCAAAGCTTGGAAGAGCCAGCCGCTTGGGAGAGCGCTCCAGAGGTGTTTTAGACGCGGGAGCTACCTCCTGCTGCCTGATCATTAAGGCGCTGTCTCAGGGCATCAAAGAGCTGCTGCAAGCTTGAGCCCTGTTACGGTTCATTCAGGTTATCAATAAGTGAAATTAGGAGCGTGGCAGAAATGAATAAGAAACCGAAAATTGGCGTAATCGGCTTTTCCGACGGCGAACCGGAGGTTCATGAGGAACTGAAGGGTATCGTCCAGGAGCAGATGGACGCTATCGTAAAAGCGCTGAGGGCATCCGGCGAGGTCGATGTGGTGGAAGCGGATTATCTGGTGCATTCTCCCGAGGAGGCGAAGCTCCAGGGGCAGAAAATGGTCGCGGAGGATGTGGACGGAACTATTTTCTCCTATGGCGTGTTCAGCTTTCCTAATTTTTCCGCTATTGCCGCGAAATTCGGAAAGGGCCCGTTTTTGCTGGCCGCAAACCTGAACCCCGACTGGCCTGGCATGGTGGCTATGCTGGCGGCGGGCGGCGCCCTGCATCATCTGGGCATCGAGCATTTCAGAGCGGCTGGAGATATCAATGACAAGGAAGTTTTAGATAAGGTTCTCCAATTCGCTAAATGCGCCCATGTGGTAAACTCCCTAAAGGGTTCTACCTATGGGCTGATTGGCGGCAGAAGCCTGGGAATGTACAGCGCCACGGTGAGTATGCAGGACTGGCAGGATAAATTCGGCATTGATATCGAACATATCGACCAGTCTGAGATCGTGCGCCTGGCGGATACGATTCCCCAGGAGCAGGTGGATAAGGCGTTCGGCTGGCTGACGGAAAATGTGGGCCGCATTGAGTATGACGACAAAAAGCTGACTCCGGAAAAGCTGAAGCAGCAGATCCGCCATTACGAGGCTACCAAGAAGATCATCGAAGACCGCAGGCTGGACTTCATCGGCGTAAAATGCCACTATGAGATGAGCCGCCATTACTGCACCCAATGCTTGAGCGCCGCTTTCTGCAACGACCCCTATGACTGGGATGGCCCTAAGGAGCCGGTGGTATGCGCCTGCGAAGCGGACAGCGACGCCGCGCTGACCATGCAGATCCTCCATTTGCTCACCAACGATCCGGTGGTGTTCATGGATGTGCGTCACTATGATAAGGATTATGACGTGATGGTGTTCTGCAACTGCGGTTCACAATCCACCTATTACGCGGCGGCTTCCGACGATCCCAGGGAGAACTTGAAAAAGGTTACTCTGTATCCTTGCCTGGATATTTACGCCGGCGGCGGCTGCCATGTAAACCTGATGACGAAGCCTGGCAAGGCTACCATCGCCCGTCTGAACAGGACAGAGGGAAAATACCGCATGACCATTATTCCCACCGAGTTCGTAGAGCTGCCGGAGGAGAAAATGGCGGAGACCACCAAGGAGTGGCCCCACGTGTTTGCGAAGCTGCCCTTTGACCATCAGATTTTCTTAGACCGTTTTGACGCCAATCACTGTCATGCGGTTTACGGGGATCATGTGGAAAGCCTGAAGATGATCTGCCAGATGCTGGATATCGACGTTGAAATTTTAGGGGAGTAACCTTCAACAATAGGAATTATAACCTGGAAAAAGCTTAGTAGACACAGAGAAAAGCCCCGGCCTTTTAAGGCCGGGGCTTTTCCGGTATCCCGTTATTTTATTATGTGATCGTATAGCACCAAGTTTTTTACTCTGTGGATTTCATGGACTCCACCATACTGATCTTTTTCAGCTTGCGGTACATGACCAGGTTGACAATGATAGAGAAGAAGATCGTGAGTAAAGCGGAGAACACATAGCTGAGCCACTTGATCTCCCGGCCAAACATGACCATATCCACTTCCGCTGTCTTCACCACGAAGGCGTGGAGGAAGATACCGAATATCAGGCCGATTGCCGTACCGATCAGCGTAAGAATGCCTGTTTCCCGGTAGATATAGGCGGAGACCTCTTTGTCATAGAAGCCCAGCACCTTGATGGTGGCGATTTCCTTTTGCCGCTCGGTGATGTTGATGTTGGTCAAATTATAAAGCACCACAAAGGCCAGTAAGCCGGCGGAGACAATCAGCACAATCACGATAAAGTCAATGCTTTTGATGGTGTTTTGGAAAGAAGCCTTGATGTCGTCGGTAAAACTGACGGCCTGCACCTGATCGGATTCCAGAAATGCCGAGGTGATCCGGTCACGGTTTTCCTGGGAGCCATCCGGTACGACGGCGATAGTCTGGTTCATTTCCGGCTGCGTATGGTATCCTTCCTCGTAAAGCGCAGGGGATAGGTAGATGTAATTTTGGACATAGTTCTCAACAACACCGCCGACGGTAAACTCCGCCTGCCTGTGATCATCGTTGCGCTGTACCGTGATGGTATCCCCTACAGCAACACCAAGCCGTTCCGCCGCTTTTTCCGTCAGCAGGACAGCGTCTTCTTCAAGCTCAGCCGGTACCTTCGATTTCCGATCCTGGAGGGTAACAAACTGGGACAGCCGGTCTGGCTCCTCAGGGACAAATAAATAAACATCCAGGCTTTGGCCGTTGGCGGACGCATCGCCGCCCTCTTGTGCGATCCGCAGGTACCGGTCTACCGTACCGGTATCGTCCAGAAGCTCCTGAACGACGGGATCTTCCTTCATCTTTTCGGAGTCCTTGGCGGTGATGGTGAGATTATATTGCAGCACTTCCCCAAACTGGAGATTGACAATATCGGAAATAGAATCCTGGAGGCCAAACCCGGTCAGCAGCAGAGCGGTACAGCCGGCGATGCCGACCACCGTCATCAGGAACCGCTTTTTGTACCGGAACAGATTCCGGGCGGTGACTTTGTGGATAAAGGAAAGCCGGGACCATAGGGGAGTTATCTTCTCCAGCAGAATCCGTTTGCCGCTCTTTGGAGCTTTGGGAAGGATCAGCCTGGAGGGCGCTTCCTTTAAGGAACTGTAGCAGGCCCAGAAGGTGGTCAACAGAGTAGTCAAAATCGCGGCTCCGGAGGATAACAGAGCGTATTTCCAGTTGAATTGGATGACCAGCGCCGGCAAGTCGTACATTATGGTGTAGGCGTTCCAGATCACCGTGGGGAATACATAGAAACCGACCAGTAAACCGAACAGGCTGCCGGTAATAGTGGCCACGGCAACGTAAATCAGATATTGGGCCGCGATTTTTCCTTTGCCGTAGCCCAGAGCCTTCATCACGCCGATTTGCGTTCTCTCCTCATCTACCATACGGGTGGCGGTGGTGAGCACGACCAGCGCCGCGACCAGGAAGAAGAAAATAGGGAATACCTTGGCGATGGCTTCCACCTTTTCCGCGTTGGAATCAAAGCTCACATACCCCACGTTGGTATCCCTGCCCAGCACCATCCATTCCGAGGGCTCCAGCTGATCCAATTCCTTCTGCGCGTCGTCAATTTCCTTTTGCGCGTCGCTCAGCTTTTGATCGGCCTCGGTTTTACTTTTTAAGTATTCAGCTTCGCCTTCTTCCAGCTGCTTTTCACTGTCGTCGATCTGAAGCTGGGCGTCGTCCAACGTTTTCTGGTTTTCCTCCAGCTCCCGCCGCCCGTTTTCCAGCTCCAGCTTGGCTTGAGCCAGCTCCGCTTTGGCGCTGTCAAGCTGAAGCCAGCCGTCATCCAACTCTTTTTTAGCGCCGGCAAGCTGGCCTTCTGTTTCCTCGAATTTTTGCTGAGCCTCTTGTTTGGCGGCCTCCAGCGTCTGACGGCCCTGATCTAATAAAAGCTTGTAGCCATCCAGCTGAGCCTTGGCCTCCTGATACTGCTGGAAACCGGCGGCGTAAGCCTCCTCCTTAGGCTTTAGCTGCTCCTCCAGCTGCTGGGCCTGCTGAATCAACCCTTGCTGGCGCAGCTGCTCAATGGAAAGCTTTGCGGCGTCAATTTCTGCTTTCGCCTGATCCAGCTTTCCTTTTTCAAGGTCCAAGGCCGCCTTGTTAACGTTGTATTCGTCCTCTTTCTGGCCTAAATCCTGCTCCTGCTGGGCAAAAGCGGCTTCGGCCTCCTGCTTTTGGGACTGGTACTCCTGCCAGCCGGCGTCATATTCCGCCTGGCCTTGGGCCAGCGTTTCCTCGCTAGACTGAATCTCCGCCTCTCCGGAAGAGATTTGGCCGGGCGCCTCCTCTAACTGCCTGCGGGCCTCCTCCAGCGCAAGCTTACCGTCGCTCAGCTCTTGCTTTGCGCTGTCCAGCTCCTGCCAGCCGTTGTCCAATTCCGCCCTGGCGTCATCAAGCTGCTTCTGTGCGTCGGCTTTTTGTTCCTCAAATTCCTTCTGCGCGTCATCGATTTTCTCCTGGGCTTCCTCGCGGATTTCCTTATCCCGCAAAGGCGCACGCTGTTGCCCCAGATCCTCCAAGGTGGAAACAACCGGGTCTACTGCCGCGTCATAGGCTGATGGATCGGATAAGGAATCCAGCGCCTTGGCGTCAGAAAGGGTGACGAACATATCCGTATACACATCCAGAGCGAAATCCTGCTCGGGAATGAACATAACCATGCCTACCGTGCCATTGCCGACGGTGCTGGTTTCTTTTTCAATGGAGGCGTAATAGGAGCTGTAAACATAGCCCACCACTATGTATTCGGTGGTTTGGAAGGTCTCCTCTAAATTCTGGTTTTCCTCAGAAAGCTTGATGGTGGAGCCGATGGGAATGATTTCAGAGGAGAGGTGCTCCGGCTTAATGACGCATTCCCCCGGATTTTCAGGAAGCCGCCCCTCCGCCAGGGTAAGCTGGTTCAGATAGCCCGAGGTTTCGGAGGTCAGCGGCTCACCGGCTTCCCTGCAGGCCGGCAGACTGTGGATGCGGGCAACTGCAGTATCCTCGCTGGGAAGAGTAACCAGGGCGTCAGAGGTATAGGAGGGCATCCCTTCCTCTACGCCCTCAGTGCTTCGGATCTCCTCAACATCCTGCTTTGTCAGCCCCATTGTAGAAACAATCCGGAGATCCATCAGGTTGGTTTGGCGGTAATATTGATCCATGGAATACCGCATATCCGGGGTAGTGGCCAGAAGCCCGGCCAAAAAGCCCACGCCTAAGGCGATAATAGCAAAGATCGCTAAAAAGCGGCTGAAGCTGTGGCGGAATTCCCGGAGGATCATTTTCGAATAGGAGCGTTTCACTACCATTCAATCCTTTCTACCGGTGTGGGGTTAGGATTTAAAGCCATATCGGTAACAGTTCCGCTTTTGATGTGGATCACCCGGTCGGCCATAGCGGTGATGGCCTGATTGTGTGTGATGACAATAACGGTTTTTCCCATAGAACGGCAGGTGTCCTGCAGCAGCTTTAAAATAGTCTTTCCAGTGTTGTAATCCAAAGCGCCGGTAGGCTCATCGCAGAGCAGGATTTTTGGGTTTTTCGCCAAAGCCCGGGCAATGGAGACCCGCTGCTGCTCGCCGCCGGAAAGCTGAGCGGGAAAATTATCCATACGCTCGCTCAGTCCAACATGGGCCAGGGTCTCGCTGGCGTCCAGCGGGTTCTCGCAGATTTCAGAGGCCAGCTCCACGTTTTCCAGGGCGGTCAGGTTCTGCACCAAATTATAGAACTGGAATACAAAGCCCACGTCGTACCGTCGGTAGCGGGTAAGCTCCTTTTGATTATAATCGCTGATCCGGCTTCCATCCAGCAGAATAGTGCCTTCGTCGCAGGTATCCATGCCGCCGAGCATGTTCAGCACGGTAGTTTTTCCAGCGCCGCTGGGACCCACGATCACACAGAATTCCCCCTTGTCAATTTCAAAGGAAATCTTATCAGCGGCCTTGATCGTGACCTCGCCCATGCGGTAAATTTTAGAGACTTGGTCAAAGGACACAAAATGGCCCATAACGCACCTGCTTTCTTAATATTTCGTAATATTATTATAGTATTTTTAAAAGAAAAATTTGTAAAGATTCTATGTACAAAACGCCGGAAGGACTGGACAAATCCGGCAGAAGCTGTTAGCATAAAGGGGAAAAATAAAAAAGGGGATACATCCGATGGAATTAGTAATGAAGGAATTCGCAGAGGAACAGCTGCCCGAGATGACGGAAATATGGAACGACGTCGTGGAGGAGGGAATCAGCTTCCCTGGCGATAAAGCCCTTTCGGAAAAAGAAGCTTTGAAGATGTTCCGGGAGCAGGCCTCTACTGTTTGCGCTACGCTCAATGGAGAGGTGGTTGGCGTTTATATCCTGCATCCCAATAATTTCGGACGGTGCGGCCATATTGCCAATGCTTCCTACGCGGTTCGGAAGGACTGCCGCGGAGAGGGAATCGGGCGGAAAATGGTGCGCCATTGCTTGGAGAACGCAAGGGAAAAGGGGTTTCGCGGGCTCCAGTTTAACGCTGTAGTGGCTACGAATCAGGCGGCTATTCATCTTTATGAAAGCCTGGGCTTTCATAAAATCGGGACGATTAAAGACGGCTATCATTTAAAAAACGGCAGCTATGAGGATATCCATATTTTTTATTACTACTTGGGAGAATAGCAGCCTGTTTGGCTTTATGCTTTACAAAGCCAAAAGGTTTGCGCAATAAGGCGGTCAGTGAGCGGAAGAAGCCAGCTTTCAGGAGCTTCTTCCGCTCTTTCTTTGGAAAAAGGATAAGGAAGCCCTTCTTTTGGAATAACAATAGGAAAGGAGGAATGGTTATGACGCCGCTTAGGGAACTGTATGAAGAATTTGTCAGGGAAAAGACAAAAAACGCTTCGCAAAGCGAATTGGACTGCCTGCTCCACCCTCGCAAATACCCTGTGGTTTGGAAGGTGGGCGATTGCAGCTGCGATCCGGGCAAAACGCCGGAATGTCAGGCCAGCTGTCTGTTTAACGCAATTAAAATAGGAAGCGACGGGAAGCTTTCGATTAATGAGGACTGTGTAGGCTGTTCTGCCTGTATCGACGCCTGTCAGGCGAAAAAGCTGGTAGCCAGCAAGGATATTCTTCCGGCAATGAAAGCGGTTCTGGAGAGCGATCAGATGGTCTACGCCCTGGTAGCTCCCGCTTTTATCGGTCAGTTCAGCCCGCAGGTGACTCCTGGGATGCTTCGCAGCGCTTTTCGGCGCATTGGATTTGACGGTATGGTGGAAGTAGCCATTTTCGCGGATATTCTGACGCTGAAGGAGGCACTGGAATTTGACCGTAATATCAAGACGGAATCGGATTTTCAGCTGACCAGCTGCTGTTGTCCCATGTGGATTGGGATGATCCGAAAAATTTATCATCAGCTGATGCCTCATGTGCCTGGAGCGGTGTCTCCCATGATTGCCTGCGGACGAACGATCAAAAAGCTGCATCCTGGCGCTGTAACGATTTTTGTTGGCCCCTGTATCGCGAAAAAGGCAGAGGCCAGAGAGAAGGATTTGCAAGGAGCCATCGATTATGTGCTGACCTTTGAGGAGATGCAGGACATTTTCGACGCTTTAAGGATAAAGCCTGAAAGCATGAGGGATCGAAAGAGGGAGCACTCCTCGAAAGCCGGAAGAATTTATGCGAGGACCGGCGGCGTGAGCCAGGCGGTGCAAAGCACTTTAGAAAAGCTGGCGCCGGAAAAAAGCATGAAGATAAAAACCCGGCAGGCGGATGGCGTTCCCGCCTGCAAGGAAATGATCGATAGTCTTTTAGAGGGAAGAGGCGGCGCCAACTTTTTTGAGGGAATGGGCTGTGTAGGCGGGTGCGTTGGCGGCCCTAAGAGGGTAATCAACCAGGAATTGGGACGCAAAACAGTGGACGCTTACGGCGAAAAGGCCCGATTTGAAACTCCCCTCGAAAATCCCTATGTGCTGGAGCTGTTGAAACGCTTGGGTTTTGATACCGTAGAAGAGCTTTTGTCCGATCAGGAGCTGTTTACCCGAAGCTTTTAAAAGCGGCTGGCCATCGCCTTGCGGACTGCGGAGGAGAAAAATCTAAAAGAAGTCTGCCGGTGGGAATAAAAAGAGCTTTGGCAATGATGCCAAAGCTCTTTTTGTTTTGATTTTAATCGATGCGGCCGCTCATTTTATTATAAGGCTTTTATAAGAACTTTCCTTGATCAAGGAACTAAAGCCTTGATAATACGAAAGCGCTGTTGCGGCTATATCATAATTACAGAGAAACGGTTAAAAAAGCCGCAGGTTTCAATCGAATATTGAGCTGAAAAAGATACGGCCGCCCTATGGAAAATTGTTCCCGCTAATTTTCGTTAAACCGGGCAAGAAAAGCCTTGGTTCGCGGGTTCTGCGTATGTCCGAAGACCTCTTCCGGGGTTCCCGCTTCAACAATAACGCCGTCGTCCATAAAAATGACCTTATCCGCCACATCTCTTGCGAATTTCATTTCATGAGTAACCACGACCATTGTCATATGCTCTGAGGCCAATTCACGAATTACCTTCAGGATTTCCCCAGTAAGCTCCGGATCCAGCGCTGAAGTAGGCTCGTCAAAGAAAAGAATATCCGGGTTCATTGCCAGCGCCCTGGCAATGGAAACCCTCTGCTGCTGGCCGCCCGAAAGCTGGTAGGGATAAGCGTCGGCTTTGTCCTGCAGCCCCATCTTTTCCAGCAGCTCATGAGCGAGCTTGTTGGCCTCCTCTTTGGTTTTTCCTAAGACCCGTACCGGCGCCTCCGTAATATTCTGCAGGACGGAGAAGTGGGGAAATAAGTTAAAGTTTTGAAACACCAGGCCGATATGCAAGCCAATCTTGGCGCAGGCAGCCTTATCGGAATAGACCGCGGTTCCCGTAGGGGAGTTTTTTACCAGGCTTTCGCCGCAGATAGAAATTTCCCCGGCATCTACGGTCTCCAGCTGAGTGATGCACCTGAGCAGTGTGCTTTTTCCAGAACCGGATGGGCCGATGATCGCCAATACGCCGCCTTTTTCCACCGTTAAGGAGATTCCCTTGAGAATCTCAACACCGTCAAAGCTTTTTTTAACGTCCTTTACTGTAAGCATTTCCATTTGAAATTCCTCCTTACCGGTAATAGGACAAGCGTTTTTCAGCGATGGTGAAGCAGCGGGTTACCACACCGTTCATCACCAGATAGAACACTGCCGCGATCACAAAGGGAACCATGCTTACCGCAGATGAGACCCAGTTGTTGGTGACCTTCAGCAGCTCTACCACAGCGATAACCTGAGCCAGAGAGGTGTCCTTTACCAGGGTAATAAACTCGTTGCCCATCGGCGGAATAATCCGCTTGACCACCTGAGGCAGAATGATTCGGAAAAAGGTCTGCTTTTTGTTAAAGCCGAGAACCTTTGCCGCCTCATACTGGCCATCGGGGATGGATTCGATGCCGCCGCGGTAAATTTCGGCAAAATAAGCGGCGTAGTTCAAGGCGAACGCCACCTGCGCCGCGATTACCCGGTCAAGCTGGATTCCAAACAGAGGCTTTAAGCCATAGAACACGAATAGAAGCTGCAGCATCAAGGGGGTGCCCCGCATGATCAGAATAAAAAGCCTTACCGGCCAATTGATGATTTTTATTTTAGACATACGGCCTAAGGAAACCAGAAGGCCCAAGGGCAGCGCAAATACCAAGGTAGAAAAGAAAATACGCAGGGTCATTAGCGTGCCTTGCAGCATTTCTGTCAGCAATACCTGATAGTTCATATGTTACAGCCTCCAACGTTGTACGTGTATCGCAGGAAAATCACAGAGGAATATTATTCCACCGTGGTGACATCCTCGCCGAACCATTCTTCAGAGATTGTTTTCATGGTGCCGTCGGAAGACATCTCTCTCAGGGCTTCTTCGACCTTTTCCTTCAAGGCGTTGTCGCTTTTCCGGAAGCCGATGACATAGTCCTCTGTGGCCAAAGAAAGGGCGTTGCCATCACTGTCGGACAGAATACGGTAAGCGTCGGGATCATTGTTCAAATAGAAGCGGGCGACAACCTCATCGATAGAAATAGCGTCGATGGTGCCGTTTTGGATCTCCAAAACCGCCATGGCATAGTCCTCAATTTTTACAATCTCTCCCAAGGAATCCTTGAACTCCTTGTTTTCCTCAGCCTCCAAAGCAGATTCCGCAGAGGAGTCGGCCTGTACGCCGATGGTCTTTCCCGCCAGATCCTCTAAGGTCTGATAATCGGAATCGGTTTTTACCAGAATGATCTGCTCATTCTTCATATAGGGGATACTTAAATTAAACTGTTCGTCGCGCTCCGGCGTCTTGCTGAAGCCGTTCCACAGGCAGTCAACATTGCCGTTTTCCAGCTCGGACTGCTTATTGTTCCAATCGATGGGCTGAAGCTTCAGCTCAATCCCCAAACGGCTGCAAACCTCCTTGGCGATGTCGATATCGAAGCCGATGATGTCGCCGGTTTCGGTATCCTTATAGCCCATGGGAGGGAACGCGTCATCTAAACCGAGCACCAGTGTGCCGGCAGACTCTACCTTTTCCCAGGATTGATCGTCTGTGGCGGCCGCAGAGGAAGATCCATTGCTGTCTTCTCCGCCAGTGGAAGAGGAACCGCCGTTATCCCCGCAGGCCGCACAGGTGGCCGCAAGAGCCAGGGCCATCAATGCCGCTAATACTTTTTTCATAAATTTACTCCGCCTTTCCTAAAACGTGATTATTTGGGCGATGCCCAAGGATCAACATGTAGTATTTTACCTGATTAGCAAGCTAAAGTAAAGCCTATTTTAAAAAAATCGTCTTTTTCTACAAAATACACGGGAAACAGCCATGCCAGAGCAAGGCGTTCCACGCTGTTTGACAGGCTGGAAAGCAGGACTGTTCGAATCCTATGGAAATCAAAATAACAAAAAGCCATCTGTAAAGATGGCTTTTTGTTTCGAAGTAAGGCTAAGCTGTTTTTTTAGTTAGACCTACTTTAGGACTGGTATTTTTTTAAAAGGGCCTGAATTTTCTCATGGGGATCGATAATGGCGCTGACGGAAATATCGTGATTGACCGCCGCGATAAAGTAGGCGATATATTTGGATACATCCACCTCAAAGAACCATTCTCTCTGCTTGAGGGCGTCCGTTCTGTAGGTGAGGTTGCTGCCCAGCACACCGTTAATGACTCCGTCATGATAGGCCTTATCGAAGTCATCCAGCCCATTAGTGAAGATAGAATAGGTAGCGTAGCAGAAAATGCGGGAGGCCTTTTGCTTTTTCAACTCATAGGCGATATCCAGCATAGATTCGCCGGAGGAAATGATATCGTCGGTGATAAAGATATCCTTACCCTCAACGGAAGCGCCAAGATACTCATGAGCGACAATTGGGTTCCGGCCATTGACGACCCGGGAGTAATCCCTTCTTTTATAGAACATACCCAGATCGACTCCCAGAACGGAGGCATAATACATATTTCGGTTCATGGCGCCTTCATCCGGGCTTACCACCATGAAGTGCTCACGGTTGAGCTTTAAATCCGGGATTTTTCTCGTCAGCGCCTTCAGCACCTGATAATAAGGCATTACATTGTCAAAGCCCATCAGAGGCACGGCGTTTTGTACCCGGGAGTCATGGGCGTCAAAGGTAACAATATTGGAAACTCCCATAGCCTGCAATTCCTGCAGCGCGCAGGCGCAGTCCAGGGATTCACGGTAGCTGCGGCGGTGCTGGCGCCCGCCGTACAACAGGGGCATAATCACGCTGATCCGGTGGGCCTTTCCGCTGGCGGCCTGAATTAAACGCTTAAGATCCTGAAAGTGGTCGTCAGGGGACATAGCGTTTTGTTTGCCGAACAGCTTATAAGTACAGCTGTAATTTCCCACATCTACCAGGAAAAACAAATCGTCTCCCCGGATGGTGCTTCGAATCAGCCCTTTGCTGTCCCCGGAAGAAAAACGCGGACATTCGTTTTCTACAAGGAACGTTCCTCTGGGATTATTGTCTGGTGTCGCCCAGCTCACTAAATGGGCGTTGATCTTTTCGCCTAATTCCCGGGCGCCTTCGGTAACAACCAGGCCGAGAGGGGCGACTGCGCTGTCGTGTGAATTAAAAAGTTCTTGAGCATCCTGTGTGGCTGCCATGCTGTAAGTCCTCCTTGCAACGTTGTGGTTCACAAAAAAAGTATCAGCCCCGATTTAGCTGATACTATGTCGAACACTGGAAGATTTCTTTCAAATTTATTATAACAGCCGGAGGTTTCTCCGTCAAACGAAATAGCACAAATGTGAAAAGTTTTGACAAATTCACGCATAGATGTCAGTGAACAATGTTTTTATTATTAAATTAGACTAGAAAAATAGAGTAAGCGGATATAAATTACAATGTTTTTTACATTTTCAGCTTTTGGCGATAATTTTTCAATCTGTTCGAAGAAGGTTTATTCACTTTTATTTTTGCGATAGGATTTCAGAAATAAATAGGGAGGACGGATAATGCTCCGCCAAGGGGAGCTTTTCTAAAATTAAGAATGGGATATATTTTTCAATGAGAAATTTGGGCGGAAATACCATTAACCCTTACCAGCAGCGACTTCAGTTGATTAGGTGCTGACCGCCTTATCATTTGGAACAAATCCTATCATTCATATTGTTTTGTTGATGATGTCTAATCTGATTATAAAAAATTAGAATAAAAACAATTTAGTATACAATCTAGCACAAAATATAAAATTTGTCGGGGGATTCACATGAAATTTATAGGGTAGCCTCTTTCGACTTACTGTGAGATAATTCAACCATAATCTAAACACGGAGGGCGGTAAAAATGTGAAACATAACAAAGGGGCTGCAAAATTACGTTAAAGCAATGAGAGAGGGGATGTAGATGTGAATAAAATACGGAGGGGAAACCGTGAGGGGAGCCGGCTGTTTGGATACTTAATGGTAGTGCCGGCAACGCTGCTCCTGGTAGTGGTTTCCATCATACCGCTGCTTGACGGAGTTTATTTGGCTTTCACAAATACAAATATTAATACCGGTGCGGATGCCTGGGTAGGGATTCAGAATTTTGTGGAAATATTTCAGGATTCGAAATTTTATCAAGTATTTGGATTTACCATTCTTTACGCGTTTGCCGTTGTGCTGTTTTCCTACATATTAGGAATGTTGATCGCCTTGCTGCTGAATCAGGATATCCGGTTCAGAGGCGTTTTCAGAGCGATTATTCTGGCGCCTTGGGTCGTGCCCCCGGTAGTGGCCACCATCACCTGGTCCTGGCTGCTGAACGACAAGGTGGGCTTAATCAATACCGTGCTCCAGAATATCGGCATGATTCAAGAACCGATTTATTTTCTGTCCGACCTGACTCTGGTGAAGGGAACGGTTATCGCATTCGGCGTTTGGAAATCTTATCCGTTTATGATGATCACCTTGCTGGCGGGCATGCAGTCCATCGATGGTGTGCTCTATGAAGCGGCGAAGATTGACGGAGCCGGCAAAGTGAAGGCTTTCTTCCATATTACCATGCCGATGATGAAAAACGTCAGCTTTGTTTGCACGATTTTGATGTTTATTTGGACCATCAATAACTTTGAAAATATCTATCTGATGACCCAAGGCGGGCCGTTGGATTCGACTATGATATTATCGATACTCACCTATAACTCAGCGTTCTTCCGGGGTCAAATGGGATACGCCTCCGCTATCAATATGGTGATGCTGGTGTTCTTAACGATTCTCAGTATGATCTATTTGAAAGCGCTAAACCAAAAAGCATAAGGAGGCCTATGAAATGAACGGAAAAGCAAGAAGAGCCATAGGCAAAACCGCTACCTATGTTACGCTGGTAATCATTATTTTAGTTTTAAACCTTCCTTTTTTGAGTATGCTAGGTACAGCGCTGAAGCCGTCAAAGGATGCCATGACGGTAGAGCTGTTCCCGTCTAATCCGACTTTTGAGAACTTTGTTAATATCTTTACCAATACGAATTTTCCAAGATATCTGCTTAACAGCTTTATCGTCGCGATCGTAGCGATGGTTCTCTGTACTGTGTTTGCGGCCACAGCGGGATATGTCATCGCGAGAAAAAGCACTTTCTTTTTCAGAAGCTACGGGGTAACTCTTCTGCTTTTGCAGATGTTCCCGACGATACTGCTTCTTCTGCCCTTGTTCTTGATTTTTAAAAACTTGGGTCTGGTCAATACGATTTACGCGCTGATTATCACCTATACGGCGATGAACCTGCCGTTTTCCATTTGGCTGGTTCGATCCTTCTTCTCAACGATCCCTACGGATCTGGAGGAAGCTGCCAGGATAGACGGCTGTTCCCAGTTTAAGACGTTTTATAAGATTATCCTGCCCTTGGCTCTGCCGGGATTGGCGACAGTTGCGATTTTTACCTTCGTCAATAGCTGGAACGACTACCTGATGGCCAGCTTGTTCCTCCGGTCTGACGATATTTATACTCTGACAGTGGGACTGCACTCCTTTATCAACCAGCACTCCTTCCAGTGGTCCAACCTAATGTCGGCGTCTACTGTATCAGTGCTGCCCACGGTACTTTTCCTGGTCATTGCTCAGAAATATTTGATCCAGGGCTTGTCCGCGGGTGCTACCAAGGGATAAGCGATATAAAATTTGTTAGAGATTTTCGGCCTGTTTATCAACGTCTTTCGCCCCAGCACAGCCTGTTCACCACGCTGGGTTTATTCCTGATAACGTGGCTGGTCATTGAGGGGCCGGCCAGGTTGATAAAAAATTTTTTAGGAGGAAAGAAATGAAAAAGGCAAGATCAATTGTGGCATTTCTGATGGCCGCTGCAATGCTGGCGGCTACGGCGTGTTCCCAATCCGGAGGGGAAAGCTCCTCTCAGGGTTCTTCCGCGGCGGAAGGATCCTCCGCTGTTTCTGAGGCTTCTCAGGGCGGCGACGGCGAGACTCATGACATTGTGTACTGGGATATGGCCTGGGGCGGAGAAGATTACGTTAAGGCTATGGAGAACCAGCTGCAGACTGAGTTGAAAGAAGCTGTCCCCGGCGTTGGAAACGTGGAATATGTATCGCTGACCTGGGAGAACTTCCTGCAGGTTCACCTGACCGCTATCAACTCCGGTACTGCCCCTGATATCTTCACCGCTGGTTTCGGCACTGGTGAATTATTCGCGAGAATGGGCGCTGTTCATTATTTAGATAAGATCGACGCTAACGAGGAATTAAAGGCTAAGTACGACGAGGCTACCTGGAACGCCCGCCGTTATGAAGGCAACATGGTACAGATTCCCTGGATGAGAGGCGTAACCACCATCTTCTATCGCACCGACATGTTTGCAAAGGTTGGCTATACCGAATCTCCCAAGACCTGGGATGAGTTTATGGATGCCTTGCGGAAGGTCAAAGCGGAATACAATATCGATCCCTTTATCTTTGACCTGGCCGGCGGCCGGGCCAACCACCTGTTGCTGCTGTCTTTGCTGAACAACGGCGTAGGCTGCTGCAAATATGACGCCAACAATAACGTGGTTCCCGCCATGTCCGATCCGGAAAATAAGCGTATGATTCAGTACCTGGTAGACATGTATCAGGAAGGCCTGGTGCCCCAGAGCTTGTCTACTTATAAGCGCTCCGACCTGATGAAGGTTTACCTGGATGGCCAGGCGGCTGTGTTTATCGCCGACTTGGCTTTGGATGTAGTCGGCACTGAACTGGAAGAGGTAACCGGCGTTCTGGATGTGCTCACCGGACCTGATTCTGACGAGCAGAGAGCGTTGACCTTCTACAACGGTTTAGGCGTATTCGCCCAGTCTGAATGTCCGGAGCTGTGCGAGGATGTGATCGTTTACTTGATAAACAACACCGCTCAGTACTTTGTGGACGGTATGTGGGAGGCTTGGCCTGCCGATAAGGAAACCACTGAGTTGGTTGTGGAGAACAGCTCCAATCCCTTCTATGAGAAGGGCGCCAAGAATATGGAATTCTGTACTCCCGCTATCTATCCGATTAAGGAAGTATATGACGGCTGGGGCGTAATCGACGGCGAAGCCTTGTTAGGAAAGGTGGCTCAGATGGCCATGACCGGCGCTTCCTCTGACGTAGATGAAATCGCGGCGTATGGCGATCAGCTGATCCAAGACGCTATCGATTCTCAGAAAGAGGCACAGTAAGGCATTTAATTAAAATAGAATAGTCAGTTGTCCACGGGACGGGGCTTCCGTCCCGTGGAATTGAAAAACTTAAAGGGGTATTTTAATATGAAGCTTTCTGTAACACCATATACCTTTCATCAGGAGTTCTACCGGGGGGAAATGGATGTGTTCCACCTGATCGAAACGATCAAGTGCCGCTACCATTTAAATGCTGTAGATATGTGGAATCCGCAGTTAGAGAGCATTACTGATGAAGCGTATTTGAAGCGGGTAAAGGCGGCTTTGGACGCCAACGACCTGATCGTCAATAACTACGCCATGGACGGCGCCAACCTGTGGGATCCGGATCCAGAGATCCGTAACAGAAATGTGGAATTTTACCGGCAGAACGCCAAGGCTGCGGAAATCTTGGGTGCTAAGTCGGTAAAGGTCGATACGGGTTCTCATTATTTGAGGCATTTCCGTTTTGCCTGGGATAAGGATCCCAAAATCAAAGAAAGAAATTACGGTACCTTTGCGGCGAATCCGGTAGAGGATGACGAGTACTGGGATCAGATGATCTATACTGATGAGATGATCGAGTATTTCCAGAAGGTTCTCAAGGAATATTGTGACCGTGCGGCAAATATGGGCTACGATGTTTACATTGAAAACCACTGGGCGACCATGTGCGTCGCGTCAGAGCTGAAAAAGGTCATGGATGCCTGCGCCCACCCGAATTTAGGTGTGTTAGCTCACCTGGGACGCTGGTTTAAGGGAGATACATTAGAGGCAGAGAAACTGATTGCGCCGTACACCCGTTACGTGCACGTGGATTTGGGAATGGCCGAGGGGGGCATTTTCGAACACGGCAAGCCCTATTTGGACGCCGGCTTTGACGGATATTGGGGCGTTGAGTTCACTGGCGAGGGAGAAAACTCCTACGCCTGCGCTGAGTATCAGCTGGCGGCGATTAAGCGTATGTTGTCGCTGAAAAAGTAAACGATTACAATGCTTAATCGGCCTGGTTACCCTCTGGAATCCATGCGGCGGATTTCAGAGGGCAGCCTGCCGATGGAAAAATTTTTAATTTGGACTGCAGCCGGAGGAAAGAAATCTTTCAGCCGGATCAGATAGATCTAAATCAGTGTAAAGAAAAATAAAGCTTGGCGTTTTTGGAACAAAGCGGCCTGTTTTGTTTTCTGATACTGAAGCAGCTCTGATAATTTTAGCAGGGGCTGCTGCTGCATCGGCGATAGGTGGAAAGGCGAAAAGCCTTTCTGGTTGTCATAATATTTTAAGTTATTGGAGGAAATAGTATGTCTAAAGTTTACAGAGTAGCAATCATCGGAACCGGTATGATCTGCAACGCCGCCCATATTCCGGCTTATAAGGCCATGGGCGACAAGGTGAAAATCGTCGCGGTGGCGGATATCCGGGAAGAAGCGGCAAAAGAAACCGCTGAGCGCCACAATATTCCCAAATATTATGTGGATGCTTATGAGATGCTGGAAAAAGAAAAGCCGGACATTATCTCTGTCTGCACCCCCAACGCTTACCATGTAGAGTATACCCTGGCGGGCTTAAGAGCGGGCTGCGATGTGTTCTGCGAGAAGCCTGTGGCTGTTAAGTACACCGACGCGGAAATGGTATTCGCTGAGGCTGAGAAGCTGGGCAAGCACTTGTTCGTCACCCAGTCCCTGCGTTTCTTCAAGGACTATGTGGCCGCCGCCGATATCGTAAAGTCCGGCGCCCTGGGCAATATGTACTTTGCCGATCTGCATCTGGTACGTCGCCTGGGCATTCCTAAGTGGGGCATGTTCCATATGGCGAAAGAGAACATCGGCGGCGCGTTCTGCGACATCGGCGTTCATATGTGCGATTACTTAATGTCTATCACCGGCAACCCCCAGATGGTATCCACCACCGGCAAGGCGGTAGCTACCTTGGTGAACACCATGAAGGATACCTACTATTCCAATGTAGAGAGCGGCGCTCTCAGCGGCGATATCTTTACCCCCAGAAAGTTTGACTGGAAAGAATTTGACGTTGAGGAATTCTCCAACGGTTATATCCGCTTTGAAAACGGCATGACCGTTACCTTCAAGATTTCCTGGGCGCTGAACCAGCCCAACCAGCAGACAGTAAGCCTGTGCGGTGACAAGGGCGGCCTGCTGCTCACTGACGACAGCATGAAGCTCATTACCACCCAGGGCAGGTATCAGGCTGACCTGATGCCCAGAATCTTTGAGGATAAGTATGAGAAGCTTTCCAACTTCTACGGCCATATCCATGTGTTTGAGAACGCGCTGAAGGTTTTGGATGGGGAAATGACCATGGAAGAGTATCCGATCAAGAAGGAAGAGGTCATGAACGTAGTGTCCATCATTGAGGCGTTCTATAAGTCTGACAAGCTGGGCCGCGAAGTTACTTTCGCCGAGCTGGAAAAATAATTCTTCTCACCGGCTCATATTAGAACATGCTTTGCCTGCCGGCGGCAGCCAGCAAATGAAAGCGGGCTGAAAGACACAAAAGCGATACCCTAAGGGAATCTTTAGACAAGACCGCCGGAGAGCCAGGTGTTTTGCCAGGCTTTTCGGCGGTCGAAAAGAAAGATAAGGGGGAGCTGCCACATGGAAAAACAGTATAGGGTAGTGATCATCGGTTTTTCGCATATGCACATTAACGATGTAGCCGCCCATTTTTATGAAAATCCCCGCACAGACTTGGTAGCGGGAGCGGATACCATTCCTCTGGTACCGGAGCTGAAAGAAGGAACCTTTACCCGGAAATGGAATCTGGAATTTTGCCGCACAAATTTTAAAATCCCGAAAATTTATGAGGATTACCGGGAAATGCTGGACCAGGAAAAACCGGATCTCGCGGTAATTACCTGTGAAAACGCCCAGCATCTGGAGGTAATGTACGAATGTGCTGTCCGGGGCGTCAACGTAAGCATTGAAAAGCCTATGGCCGCTGATTTGTCCATGGCTATGGAGATGATCCGGATTTCCAATACATATGGCGTTAAGATGTTTGTAAATTGGCCTGTCACCTGGCGGCCGGAACTGCATCTGATGAAGGATTTGCTGGATGAGGGAAAGATCGGCCGAATATTGGAGTTTAAGATTCGGGTTTCCCATACCGGACCTTTAGGAGACGGCGCCAAGCATCCAGGTGTAAAAATTACAGCCGAGCCTATGACCAATGAGGAGAAGGCCAGAACCTGGTGGTATCAAAGCAAATGCGGCGGAGGAGCCATGCTGGATTTCTGCTGCTATGGCGCTATGATGAGCCGGTGGCTCATCGGGAAGCCCGCCGTTGCCGCTCTGGGGATGCGTGCGAACCTGAACACACAGTGGGGAAACGCTGAGGATAACGCCAGTATGCTTGTGCGCTATGACGACGCGATGGCTTCGATAGAGACCAGCTGGACTACCTATCATGATTTGGTGCCGGTAAACTGTCCGATGGTTTATGGAACCAAAGGCGCTATGACAGCCGCTCAAATCGACGGTAAGGATTGTGTTAAAGTAATTCTGCCGGATGGGGAAGAAGAATATTATTATCCGCCGGAGCTGGAATATCAGTATCGGGATATCGCCTGCGCGTTTGTCCACAATATGGATACCAACGAGCCGGTTCATGCCACACTGACCCCTGAGATCAATATTGATGGGATGGCGATTCTGGATGCGGGTGTTCGTTCCTGTAACAGCGGAAGGCTGGAGCTTGTGAATAACTGGGCCTGGCAGATAGGATAAGCGGAAAAAAACCGATTGCTGGCGGATGCCCCGAAGGGAATCTTCCGGAGAGCGGTTTGTCCCGGAGTCATGGATTATCGTGATGAAAATAAAATGAGTAAGCTTGGTTTGAAAGGGGAGTTCCGAATGGCAAAACAGCATAAAATCGCTATCCTGGGCTTGGAGCATTGGTATTGGGCATATCCGATTGCCGGTGCGGTCAGCGCTATGAAGGATGCGGAATTGACCTATGTGATCGGCGAGGATGAGGAGCAGACCCAAAAGACCGCCGATTTAATGCGTGCAAAGCATTGGGGAACCGACTACCGGATCGCGTTGGAGGACCCGGAGGTGGATATTGTGGTGATTATGCCGACCACCAACCGTCACGAGGAGCTGGCGATTGCCGCAGCCAACGCAAAAAAACATATTTTGATCAGCAAGCCTCTGGCCAGAACGCTGGCCGGCGCCGACCGTATTATTCAAGCGGTTCGGGAAAACGGTGTGATCATGACCGGAATCGGCGCGGGTCCAAATCCTACCGATCCGGTGATGCAGCTGGTCAGTAAAGGCGTGATCGGCAGGCCTTACGCCGCTACCAGCTCCTGCCGCGCCAGGACTCCTTTGAAGGCTCCAGGCTGTACAGATGTGGGCTGGTTTAAAGATGCTTCTAAAGCATCGGGAGGCGCTTTTGTGGATCATGCGATTTACGCCGCCACCCGGCTTCAGATGATTTTTGACAGCAAGGTGGAAAGTGTGTACGCCCGGATGGGAAAGATGGTGCATAAGGATTGGGATGTAGAGGATTATGGTATCGCCATCCTGACCTATGAAAACGGCGCCATCGCTACCATAGAATCTACTTTTGGCGCTACAGAGTATACTGTGAACAATTTCCTTTTGACCGGTACGGAGGGAGAAATCCAGGTGGATGACGATACGTTGAAGATTACCGGAAGCAAGGAGCCCTATAAGGTGCCCCAGATCACCAGAACTCTGCCCAGAAATCCAGTGTATCTAACCTTGGAGGACTACGCGAATCCTTTTAACACTCAGGCTGACGCTGGTACGGCGATGATCAAGGAGCTGATCGATGTGATTGACAATGGGGCCGTTTCCCTGAATACGCCGGAAAATGCCAGAATCGGCTTGGAAATTTGTTTAGCGTCTTATTTATCCTTAAAGACAGGTACTGCGGTAAAGCTTCCGCTTACGGAAGATGTAGACGTACCTGCCATACTAGCGGAGGTACTTTAAATGACCCAAATGAAGCAAGAACAAGAGATTATGGGTATGGTAACCGATATTCAGCGGTTTTCCGTACACGATGGGCCGGGCATCCGGACCACAGTGTTTTTAAAGGGATGCAATATGGACTGCGCCTGGTGCCATAACCCGGAAACCATTTCCTTTGAGCCGGAGATGATCGTAGATGAAAGCAAGTGCATCGGCTGCGGGAAATGCGACGAGGGCTGCTATTCCGGCGCAAAGCGCTGGGTAGGGACCCAAAAGACGGTGGGGCAGGTTTTGAAGGAGGTCCTTTTAGACCAGCCCTATTACGGAGAAGACGGCGGCGTCACTATCAGCGGCGGCGAGCCCACCTGCCAGCCGGTTTTCACTCGGGAGCTTTTAAAGGCTTGCAAAGAAGCGGGAATCAGCTGTGGAGTGGAATCGAACCTCTCGGTGGATTGGGCGATTTTGAAAGAGATCGCCTCTTTGTGTGATGTGTTTATGTGTGATTTGAAAATATGGGACTCCGACCTGCATAAGAAATATACGAGGGTCGGCAATGAGAGAATCATTGAAAACCTGAAAAAGCTGGATATGATCGGAATCCCCATTATTCTAAGAACGCCGATCATACCGGGAATCAACGACAACGCGGAACAGATCAAGCCGATTGCCCAGTTAGCGGCTACGCTGAAAAATCTAAAGTATTACGAGCTGCTGCCTTACCACCCCTTAGGACTGTCAAAAAAGCTGGCGGGTAAGGAGCAGAAACCCCGGTTTGAAAAGCCGCCGAAGGAAACCATGAGCGCGCTTGCTCAGCTGGCGAAGGAGCAAAAGCTTCCTGTCAGGGTGGCGTCTGTTAATATTTTCGAGGAGGAATGACGATATGGAAAATAAAACCTGGACCTATGCTGACCGCTACCGCCATATCAAAGAGGTAAAAATCCGCCATACGGAAGAAAAGCGGATTCAGCAGGGCGGATTTATGAACGCGGATGACTACGGCAACGTGCCGCTGCCGGAGGACTACCACTTCACCCCCATCCCGGCGGATGGAGACTTTATCGGTTATTCAGGCTGGGCGGAGAATTTTGCCGCTATGCTGGAGATTCATCCCATTTATGTGGACCCAATTGAAATTTTGTGCGGACGCTGGGGAGACCAGCTGACCAAATACCGTAAGACTCAGGGAAATTATATGGATTACCGCAATTTCCCAGAGGATCGGTTCCCCTATGACCACCTGAAGCCGGGCATCGACCTTTACGGAATCGACTCGGGAATCGGCTCTGATTCTCACTTTAACTCCGACTTCAATATCGGAATCGCCTTGGGATGGGGAGGTTTCTTAGAGAAAATCAGAAAGTATCGGGAAATCCATAAGGGCGATAAGGAAAAGCAGGAGTTTTACGATGCGGAGGAAAAGGTGGTTTTGGCGATTCAGAAATGGATCCAGAAGCACATTGACCGCATCGAGGAGCTTCTGAAAACTGAGGATCGCCCGGAAATCAGGGCCACCCTGGAGGAAATGCTGGCGTGCAATAAAAACGTCATCTCCAAAAAACCGGAAACCTTCCTGGAGGCCTGTCAGTATTTGGCCTGGTTCGCGACGGTTTCCAGAATCTACGACCGTGACGGCGCGGGCTGCTGGCTGGATCAGCTTTTGTATCCCTTCTATAAAAAGGATATGGAAAGCGGTTTGATCGATAAGGATAAGGCCCGGTTCATCTTGGCTGACCTGCTGATCATTGATCCTCACTATTACCAGCTAGGCGGCTGCGACCTGGAAGGCAACGATATGACCAATGAGCTTTCCTGGCTGATCCTGGAGGCGGCTCATGAGCTGAATACCTCCGCCAACCTGACGGTAAGGGTTCATGACAATATGGATCCGGCTTTCTTCAAAAAAGCGGTCAGCTATGTGTTTAACGACCGGAACGCCTGGCCCCGTTTCTCTGGACATAAGGGCATGATGAATTACGCGAAGAACCAGGGAGTCAGTGAAAAGGATGCCCTGGAGCGTCAGGCTGTAGGCTGCGGATGGAGCGCGGTGCCCGGTAAGGAATTCTGCATGAACGACGTCATTAAGATCAACTGTGTTAAGGTGTTCGAGGTGGCGTTCCAGGAAATGATGCTGGCGTATCACGACGCCGCTCCTACCGATAAGGAGAAGTACGCGCCGTCTCTGGAAAGGCTTTACGATATTTACCGCGCCCATTTGAAGAGAGCCGTGAAGGTGATCGCTGACTGCGTGGAGTTTTATAACCAGTACCAGCACATCACCATGCCGGAGCTGGTCATGAACCTTCAGATGTATCATACCCTGGAAGAAGGGAAGAATATTTCCCAGTGCGCCGAGATTTATACCCTGTGCTGCGACGGTGTAGGGCTTGGAACTCTGGCGGATTCCTTTGCCGCGATTGAGCAGAGAATTGTTCGGGAAAAGAAGCTCACCTTTGAAGAGCTGGAGGAAACCCTGCGGAACAATTTCGCGGGCGATGAGCGTACCCGTTTAATGCTGTCTCAGTCAGAGCGCTACTGTCAGGGCGGCGACAGCCTGGGCGACCAATGGGCGCAGCGGCTTACCCGTGATTTCGCGGAAATCGTAAAAGCCCAGCCGGTGGCCGGCGGCAAGCAGCTGGTGCCGGGCTGGTTCTCCTGGAGCAAAACGATCCATTTCGGCCGCCAGGTGGGTGCGACGCCCAACGGCAGAAAAGCCGGCGCGTCGGTTACTCACGGCGCTAACCCCACCCCCGGCTTCCGCAAGGACGGAGCGGCAACTGCTCAGGCCACTGGAATCGCCTTGTGCCAGCCTGGCTATGGAAACACCGCGCCGCTGCAGATTGAGTTTGATCCCAAGCTCAGCGCAGAGGAAGGCGGGATTGACCGTGTCGCCAAGCTGTTAAAGACTCATATTGACATGGGCGGCACCCTGATCAACGTGAACGTTTTGGATAAGGACGTTCTGATGGAGGCCCATAAGGATCCCAAGTCCCATCCGGAGCTGGTGGTCCGTGTGACAGGCTTTACCGCTTATTTCTGCACCCTTTCCGAAGATTTCCGTCAGCTCGTGGTAGACCGGTTCTTAGATGGAATGTAAGAATCCCAGCGGCAAATATGTTGAAAAGTCCTATAATTTGTCGGGTTGTAATGCATTTCTTTAACTGATATAATATCACAGTTTGTTTTGATGGGGCTTCCTGCCTGCTTTTCGATTCTACAGGCAGGAAGCCTTTTTCAATCGTGGAGTTCTGTTATCCGGAAGGCGGTGGAGTGGTTGTTTCAAAATATGAGTATCCGTGTAAAGCTTTTGATCTCTTATCTGTGTGTGACCTTGATCCCTATTATTGTGTTTGGCATGATCATGACAAGCTGGCTCAGGGAAAATACCATGGAAAAAGCGATTCAAGAGGCTCGAGACAGCTCTGCCCGTGTGGAAGAGCGGATTCAATCACTGCTTTCTACGGTTAACGAGGTTTCCAACCAGCTCTGTGTCGATGAAGAGCTTTATCAAATCGCTACGACTCAATTTGAATCTCCATTGGAATGTATTGAGGCTCTGAATGATTATAAGACCTTCCAGGAATATGAAAATACCTATCCTGAAATTGACGTAATCAAATTCTACGTTCAAAACGACACTCTGCTCAATTCGGGGCATTTTATCAATCCCGGCGCGAGGGATCTCCACTCTCTTTGGTATTCTCAGGCGAAAAGGAACAACGGAAAAGTGCAGTGGTGGTATATGAGCGACGAAAGCTACAGCGATTCCAGGCTGGCGCTGATCCGTTCCCTTTATAACTACGACGGCGAATTTATGGGCGTGGTAAAAATCTACATCAGTAATCGCGCTCTGCTGCAGATTTTAGAGCAGGAAAACTTTGACAGCTTTTTAATCACCAATTATAAAGAAGCGATTGGGGCTAAGGCGTCGGAAGACCTGAAAGCCAGTGTAGAGGAAGTGGAAAGCAGCCGCACGCCGGTGGATCAGTTTGTGGCGGACAACGGGGTGGAATACCGTTTGATTACAAGCTCGTTTTCCAGCGTCAACGATGTGGGAGAATTTAAAATTGTTTCCGTGTTCCCAGTAGAGGACATTTTAAAAAATGTGCAGAGCGTTGAGCAGATCGCTATTTTGATCATTTTTGCCAGCGTTCTGATTTCATGTATCATTATCTTTATTATCAGTTATTTTTTATGCTACCGCATTTCCCAAATCAGTGAGAATGTGCATATGGTGGCTTCCGGCGTGTTCAACAACCTGGTGGAAATTAAGGGAAATGACGAGGTGGGCCAGCTCTCTCAAGACCTAGAGGTAATGGCCGGAAAGCTCCAAAACCTGATTTCCGCAGTAAAAACTGCGGAAAAGCAGAAATCGGAAATGCAGCTCCAGCAAAAGGATATCCAGTTTAAAATGCTGGTCAGCCAAATTAATCCTCATTTTTTGTTCAATACCTTGGAAAGCATCCGTATGAGCGCCTTGGTGGAAGGAGCCAGGGAAAGTGCGGAGATGGTCAAGCTTTTAGGAAAGCTGCTGCGAAGCAGTATTGAAATCAACAGCGTGGAAATCTTATTAAAGGATGAGATCGCCACCGCTGAGAGTTATTTGAAAATACAGAGCTTCCGATATAGGAAGCGGCTTGAATATACAATCGATACAGACGCCGTCAATGACGGCTATAAGGTAATTCCCTATATTTTACAGCCGATTGTAGAGAATTCTATAATTCATGGAATGGAGGAACAACGGCAGGAAACCACAATTGCCTTAAAAGCGTATTTTCAGGATGAAAAGCTCGTTTTGGAGGTGGCCGACAATGGCGTGGGAATGACAGAGGAGAAGCTTCAGGAGCTAAGGGAGCTTCTGGAGGTTCCGTTAGGGTCTACCTCTACCCATATAGGCATGAGAAACGTGCATCAGCGGATTAGATTCCATTACGGTCCGGAATATGGATTAGAGATTCAAAGCGAATACAAGGCAGGAACAGTTGTGAAGATATGTTTACCGGGGGTGTTGTCATGAATAAGAACGAATTGCTGAAGGTTATGATCGTAGATGATGAGGAAATGATCCGCCGGGGCCTGAGAGCCATCGTGGACTGGAAGGAATACGGCTACACCGTTTGCTGTGACGCCGCAGATGGAGAAGACGGCTATCAAAAGGCGCTGGTTTATCAGCCGGATTTGATTATCACCGACATTAAAATGCCTATCGCCGACGGCCTTCAAATGATGACGAAGCTGAGGGAAAACTGTTTTGAAACCGAGTTTATTCTACTCACCGGCTATGCGGAGTTTGAGTATGCCCAAAAGGCGCTTCAGCTTGGAGCTAAGTCCTATATTTTAAAGCCCATCGATGAGGAAGAGCTGGTAAAGACTCTGATTGAGGCGCGGGAGGAGATTTTACAGCGCCGTAAGGAAAATTTTCATAATAAGTATTTTTCGATTTCCATGGAGCAAGTGATCACGAAGCTGGTTTACGGCGCGGTAGATGAGGAGTTTATTGACGCGGCCAATGCGGTGTATGGCTTCCAGCTGCCGTGGAAGCGGTATCAGCTGGTGCTGCTGGAGCAGACCAAGAACCAGGAAACCGATGAAAAGGTTTTGGATTTGCTGAAGGATTTTACGAAAAATAATATCGGGTTTGTTTTTTCCTTAAATAACCATTTTGTAGTCCTGACCAAAGACGTCATTTTTGAACAGGGAAAAATGCGCCTGCTGGAGGATCTTAACGGCAAACTGAGGAAGCTGCCGGGTTATACCCAGCCTATGGTGGTCAGCCGGCCTCTGAAAGAGCTGGAGCAGATCAACCAGGCCTATTATGCCGCATCCTATTTCATTGAGCACCAGTTTATTTTCCCGTATGAGGAGATCGTCCTGATCGATGAGGTGGGAAATCCCTATGCCCAGGGAAAAATCAGCAATGCAAACCAAAGAGAGCAGCTTGACTATAGAAAAATCGCTGAGGGCCTTTGTGTTGCGGTATGCGGAAACGACCTAACCGGAATATCATCTCTTCTGGAAAATCTGGGGAATAAGTGTGTGGAAAGCGGATATGACCTGGAACAGATCCGTATTCGCTATGTAAGCACCTATGTATCGGTGATGTATTTATTGAAGATTCAGTCGGAAGAAATCTTTAAGCAGGAGGGAATGGTGGATGTGGTGATTCTCCAGATCAGCCGCCTTTCCCATCTTCAGAGCATCAACAGCTTTTTCTTGGATAAGCTGTCACAGATCGCCCAAAAGCTAAACTCTAACCAACAGGGCAATGTGATCCGAAAAATGAAGGAGTATATTGAAGCCAATTATAATTCGGATTTAACCCTGAAAAATTTATCAAAAATTTTCCATTATAATGTAGCCTATTTTGGAAAGCTTTTTAAGTCCAATACCGGTATGAGCTATAACGATTATGTTACCTCAGTGCGGATGGAAAAGGCAAAGGAGCTTTTGAATCAAGGAGAAAAGGTCTATAAGGTGGCTAATCAAGTGGGGTATCAGGACTTGGACTATTTTAATATGAAATTTAAAAAGTATTTTAACGCCCTCCCTTCAGATTTTCATAAAGACAACAATAAATAATCGAAGGGAAAGGAGGCGGAAATATGGCTGTCAGACGATTTGCCGCGGGACTGCTGTGCGCGTTTTTGCTGCTTCCCGCCGGGTGTGGTCAAGCGCAGGAGACTAAGGATCAGCAGCCGAAAGGCGAGCAGGAGCCGGTAACCTTCCGGGTACTGTGTATCGACGGAGCTTGGAGCCAGAACCAGATTTCCGACAGCGATATCAATCTGGTGTTGGAGGAAAAAACCGGCGTCACTCTGGAAATTGAATACATGGCGGGAGAGATCAGCGACCGTCTGCAGCTTCTGACCGCCAGCAGGGATTATCCCGATGTGATCAACGCGGGCGTTTACCATAATATTTTATATCAGGCAGGAGCGTATCTCCCCTTAGATGAATTGATCGAAAAATATGGGCCGAATATTCAAAAAATGTACGGAGATATGTATTACCGGCTGAAATGGAGCAAAGAGGATCCTAAGATTTATACTTTAGGGGCGGGAGATACTCAAACGGAAGAACTGACGCTCCATGGCTTTCAGCTGCAAAACGCGGCGGCGCGCCAGCTGGGCTATCCGGAGATGGACACATTAGCGGATTTTGAGGCCGCGATTCGCTCCTATATGGAGCAATATCCTAAAATTTACGGTTTAGATACGGTGGGGCTTTCTTTATTGTTTGACGAGCAAGGGTTTGAACGTACGGTGATGGAGCCGGCGGTGGTATCCACTGGCCTTCCCTATCAGGGAGACTGGTATGTGGATCAAAATAATATGGTTCGCTTTCACATACAGCGGGATGAGGAGAAGGAATATATTCGATGGCTGAACCATATGTACCACGAGGGACTTCTGGATCCGGAAAGCTTTGTTCAAAATCAAAACTTTTATACTAGGAAAATATGCTCCGGGCAGGTGCTCGGATTGGCCGAGGACTACGATTGGATGCAGTATCCCCATTCGGTTCTCCGATCATTGGGAATGGATACTCGAACCTATGGTTTTTATCCTTTGACTTTAGAGGAAGGAGAAACCTATGCAAAGGTGGAAAAAACGGGCTTTTCCGGAGGAAATATGGGTTTTGCCGTTACAACCACCTGCAGGGAGCCGGAACGCTTTATTCAGTTTGTAGACTATCTTTGCAGCGATGAGGGCCAAATTCTTTTAAACTGGGGAATTGAGGGACAGCAATACCAAGTGGAGAATGGCGTCAGAACTGTAATCGGCTCTGTGTGGCAGAAGTTCTATATGGATCCTACTTACCGGCAGCAGGTGGGGATGGACGCCTATTCAGAGATTTGGCCATCCTACCGCGGCTCATCTGCGGACGAATCCGGAAATTTGTACTCTCCCCATACCAAGGAGCTCACTATAGAAAGTTATTCCAGGGTGGAAAAGGAAGTGCTGGAGCATTACGGCTTTGATTGCTGGGAAGACCTATATTGGTCTGACAGCGGCGAATATTCGCTGAGATTTTCTGATCTTAGCACTCTTCAGCTGCCTATGGAGCGGGAATATCAAAAGATTTATCAGGCCTGTAAAGAACTAATTCGAGAAAGCATCAAAGACCTGATTTTAATGGATACCAGCCAGTTCGACGCGGGATGGGAAGAATTTATGGAGGAATTAGGTCAAAGAGGCGCTCCGCAGCTGGAGATCAGAATGACCCAGCAGGCAAGAAACCGGCTCAATCGATGGGAAAAAGAAGCCTGATATAAGGAAGCTTATCAATGATTTTATGGAGGAAGGATTTTATGTTTCAGTTTTGTGCGGATCAATATGAGTGCTTAGAAATTTTTGCCAAAACCCAAAAAGGAGAAAAGGGAAGCGTCAGTGTTAGAAAGCTGCCGGATGGGGAGTTTCTTACCCAGCCGGCGGGAAAATATCATGCCGCTTGGCTCAAGTTCGACCTGCGGCAAGGTGCCTGTTATGAGGTGAAGCTGGAAAATGCCGAACCGGTTTACTGCTATTTAAGCGGGAACGAAAACATTTTGGAAGAGGGCGTCCGGTTTTTAGAATTTCAAGAGCAAGGCGTGACCGCCTATACGAAGGAAAACCTGAAAAGCTTTTTTGATACGCCTTACCGGGAGCAATATCACTTTCAGGCGTATAAAAATTGGCTGAATGATCCTAATGGCCTTTGCTGGTTCCAGGGATATTATCATATGTTTTATCAAATGAATCCGGCCTTCCAGGGCTGGGACAATATGCACTGGGGCCATGCGGCCAGCAAGGATTTGGTCCATTGGACCTATCTGCCGGTGGTTCTGGCGCCCCAGCCGGAGTTAGACGATTACCCAGAGTTTTTGGGCGGAGCGTTTTCCGGCTCCGCTTTGGTGGAAGAGGACCAGGTTTCTTTGTTTTTCACCCGTCATTTCAGCCCGACTCATGAGCGCACTAAGATAGAATACCAGTCCCGGGTAACCAGCAAGGACTTACTTCATTTTTCGCCGGAGGAAATCGTTCTGCGTACCAAGCCCAGCTGTGAAATTTCTCAGAATTTTAGAGACCCCAAGGTGTTTATAGAGGATGGCGTTTACAAGATGGTGGTCGGTTCAGGAATATCAGAAAGCGCGGCGATGCTTCAATTCCATTCTCGAGATCAGAAAAAATGGGTTTATGACGGTCCTGTGGTTCAGGAAAACGATCCTAAGATCGGGGGATGCTTCGAATGTCCGGATCTTTTTCAGCTGGATGGGAAAATGGTCGCGGTAGGATGCGCCTGGAAGCTAGTGCTTCCCGATGGGAGAAAGCAGACAGAGTGGTACTACATAGGAGAACGAAAGGACGGCTGCCAATTGGCAGTGGAGAGCAAGCGGATTTATGATTTTGGTACGAATTTTTACGCGATCCAGTCTTTTGAGCATCAGGGCCGCAGAATTGCCGTCGGCTGGATTGCGGATAATTATGAAGAACACGTGGAGGCTGAAAACGGCGCTTACGGCAGCATGGGGCTGCCTAGGGAGCTTCATGTTAAAGGAGACAGGCTGATTCAAAAGCCTGTTGAGGAAATTTATTCCCTGTTGGGAGAGACTGTTTTGCGGGAAAGCGGAAAACAGCAGGTTTGCTGTGAAGTGCCTGGAAACAGCTATTGGGCAAAGGTTTCTCTTAGTAAGCCCGGAGATTTTTCCATTTCGCTTGGTGAGGAGGACGGCAGGAGCATCCGTCTGGAGTGCGTCAATGGAGTTACCGGATTAAGAACCCAAGGAGTAAAATCAGAAAATATCGGCTTTGTCTCAGATGTAGAGAAAGTTACTGAAATCGAGATTTTTGTGGACAGACGGCTGGTAGAAGTGTATTTAAACGGCGGCGAGGGTGCCGGCGCGAAATTGTTTTATCAGCATACAAAGGATGGACGCTTTGCGGCCCAATTTGAGGAAAATATTTTGCAGGATGTCCAGGTGCGTCAGATGAATAGCGCCTGGTAAAGAAAAAGCTGCGGGAGTTTCTGCTCCCGCGGCTTTTTCCTTTCCGCGTTTTATGTTATAATGAAAAACAGCGAAGAGGATATTTCTTACATCATTTTTGGAAAAAACAGCTTTCCGGAAATTTATTTGCCGAGTGAGGAAGATCTATTTTAGAATGTGAAAGCTGTATGGCGCGGCGTTCTGCCGCAGAGTAAAATCGTGCGGAGAGGACGGATACTATGAAAAAGTACATAAGCAGTACCTTTGAAATCGGGCAAATTGTAATGATAGAGGAGGAAGGCTCTTTAACGAATTTGTTCATTCCTGGTGAGAACCGGACTTTAGCAAAGAGGCAAAAAGAAAATGCCGTAGAGGAGGAAACTCCGGTTTTGCGGAAGGCAAAAGAGGAGCTGAGAGAATATTTCTCTGGAAAGCGAACCAGCTTTACCGTTCCTTTAGCGCCTAAAGGAACGCCGTTTCAGCAATTGGTTTGGAACGCTTTGCTGGAGATTCCCTATGGAGAAACTAGGACCTATCGGCAGATTGCTGAAAAAACCGGAAATCCTAAGGCGTGCAGGGCGGTAGGAGCGGCCAATAGCCGAAATCCTATTTGGATTATGATACCCTGCCATCGGGTAATAGGAAAAGACGGCGGTCTGACGGGATATGCCGGGGGATTGGATAAAAAATCTTTTTTACTGGATTTGGAGAGAAAAAACAGTGGGGAGAAATGATGAGATTCGAAACCGGCTGGAAAGCTTAGCCGAACCGGAATTTCAGCGGTTTGCCAGTTCGCTGATCCCGGATTTAAAACCAGGTTTTCTGTTGGGAGTACGGCTGCCGAAGCTGAGAAAAATTTCCAGGGAAATTGCCAGGAATGACCCGCAGGGCTATCTAAAAGAGGCAAGATCTGATTCTTTTGAGGAAATTATGCTCCAGGGTATGGTGATCGGCTGTATTCCAGGAAAACCGGAGCAGGTTTTTCCTCTGATCGAGGACTTTTTGCCTAAAATTGATAATTGGTCTATCTGCGACAGCTTTTGCAGCTCTTTGAAAATAGCCCGGGAATACCCGGAAGCGACATGGAAGCTTTTGCGGCCGCTGTTTCAGGATCAACGTGCCTATTATGTCCGTTTCGCGGTGGTAATGGCTATTTTTTATTTTATCCAGAAGCCCTATCTGCCGGAGATTTTTGCTTTTTTAGATGAGATTTCCCTGGATTCCTATTATGTGAGGATGGCGGTTGCGTGGGCGGTATCCATCTGCTTTCGGGAGTTCCCGGAGGAAACCATGACTTACCTGGAGACTGCCGCATTGGATCAGTTTACCTATGAAAAGTCTTTGCAAAAAATCACGGAGTCCTTAAAAACAGATGCAAAAACCAAGGCGTTGATCCGTGAAATGAAACGGAAAAAGCGGGATAGTGAAGAAAGATGAATATGATTTTTGAAACAGAGCGGTTATTTGCCAGAAAATTAACCAAGGATGATTTCGGGAGCCTATGCAGAATTTTGCAGGATCCAGAGGTAATGTACGCTTATGAGCACGCTTTCAGCGATGCGGAGGTAAACAGCTGGCTGGAGCGGCAGCTAAAGCGGTATGTGACGGATGGGTTCGGCTTATGGGCGGTGATCCTGAAAGAAACCGGAAGCATGATCGGGCAGTGCGGCCTGACCATGCAGGATTGGAACGGGAAAATGGTGCCGGAGATCGGCTATTTATTTGAAAAAGCTTACTGGCACCGGGGCTATGCGTCCGAAGCGGCGAAGGGATGCAAAGAATACGCGTTTCAGTCTTTGAAGCTTCCCCGGGTTTATTCTATTATCCGGGATAATAATCTGCCCTCTCAAAGGGTGGCGGAGAGAAATGGCATGAAGCTTTGCGGAAGCCTGGTGAAGCATTATTACGGTCTGGACATGGCTCATTTGGTGTTTTGTGTGGAGAATATACACCGCTAGGCAAAACTGCCGGCGCAAATACTTCAATTTACCAGGAGAATGATCTGAATTATTTCCCGTTGTCCCGTTGACTTTTGCAGGATATACTTAAAAATATGAATTGCAAAGACGCGATTTATGTGCTGAAAAGCTGACCCCAAGGCAAGATGCTTTTCTTGGACCCTTGCTGTCTGGAAATTTGTTTCAAACAGCAAGGCGCCGGAAAAACAAGAAAATAAAATAGGAGGATTTGAAGACATGGAAAAGATCAAATGGGGCGTTTTGGGCTGTGCCGGAATCGCCGCGGAGCAAACCATTCCCGCGATGCAGCAGGCGGAAAACGCAGAGCTTTATGGAATCGCCAGCAGAGGATTGGAAAAAGCAGAGGCGTTTCAGAAGCGTTTTGGCTTTGCGAAGGCTTATGACAGCTATGAAGCGCTGCTGGATGATCCCCAGGTTCAGGCGGTTTATATCCCGCTGCCCAACAGCCTCCATGGCGAGTGGGTACGGAAAGCGGCGGCGAAGGGAAAGCATGTGCTTTGTGAAAAGCCTCTTTCTGGCAGCGCTAAGGATGTAGAGGATATTATCCGCTGCTGCGATGAGGCCGGAGTGGTTTTCATGGAAGCTTTTGCGTATCTTCACAGCCCGATTATTCAGGAGATTAAGAAAACGGTGCAGAGCGGAGCGATCGGTAAGGTCACTATGGCGGAGGCCGCTTTCTTTATCGTGCCGCCGAAGCCGGAGGATATCCGCTGGAAAAAGGAAACTCTAGGCGGCGGCGTTTACGACGTGGGATGCTATCCTATCAGCCTCTTTTTGAATCTGTTCGAGGAGGCGCCTGAGGAGATCAAGGCCGCCGCTCATTTTACCGGCCAGGGAGTGGACGATTTTGCCGGGATGTATTTTGGCTATGCGGATGGAAAGAAGCTGAGTATTTCCTGTGGAATGTGCACCAGCCAGCGGGCGGATCGGTTCTATTTGTACGGCACGGAGGGGACGCTGGAAGCACCGATTCCCTATAACGCCAAAGGGGCTTTGCATTATTCTATCGTGCGTGGAGATGTGGTGACTACTAAAACCATGCAGGTGGAGGATAACTATAAGCTGGAAATAGAACAGCTTGGCCGGTGTGTGCTGAATGGGGAAAAGCCCTGGGTCAGCCATCGGTTCTCCATTGAGAACGCTAAAATTATAGACCGGGTTTTGGAAGCTATCGGCTATTAACCGGAGGGGAAAGCATGAACGATATTTTGAGGATGGTTACAAAGCAGGAGGAGCTTTTGCGGTTTGACAGCTTCTCCAATGACGATGCCTTCGCCTTAGGCTGTCTTCTTGTCAAGCATGGAAAAAAGTTTGGTCCTGCGGCGGTGGAGGTTAGTATTAATGGATTGGCTTTATTTCGGAATTTTCCAAACGGAACCAATCAGGAGAATGGCGTTTGGCTGGCGGCAAAGCGAAATTTAGTTAACGCCAGGGGAAGAAGCTCTTACGGCTCTTTCCTGGAGGCTCAGGAACAGGGAAAGACACTGACTGATTGGAAGATGCTTCCGGAAACGGAGTATGCTCTTTGCGGCGGAGGTTTTCCCATTCGGCTGAAAAACGGAGCGCTGATCGGTACGGCATGTGTTTCAGGCTTGCCCCATGAGCTGGACCATCAAACCCTGGTGGATGGAATTTCTGAATTTTTAGGTGTGACTGTGGAATAAAATATAAGCTACAAAAAAGAAAGCGCAGCATTTCGCTGCGCTTTCTTTTTTAGAAAAGGAGGGTTATGAAAAATTGAAAAGGTGTATGAATAAACCTTCTGAAGAAGGATTGTTGTTGGTCTGTGTGCCCGGGAGTCAACCGGCTTTCCAACGCACACAGTAAAATTACGAAATGTTTTTCGTTCTTGGAATGATTATAGTATAGGGAAAGAATGTGTACACAGATTTAACACAATGGGAAAATTATGCGAAGGTTTTGTCAAGAAATTGTAAAATCACCGGGTGCTTTACTTTCCAAATAGCCTCGCACAATGAAATAAAAAACAAAAAAGTAGATCTATTGATGCCTCCCTAGAAAACGCGTGACCCAGCCCTTTGCATATCATGGCTGGCGGCCGCTGTGGACAGCTTACATTTCAATAAGGCATTTTTCCCCTGCCGGGGTGTTTTTTTGCGCCTTATTCGGCGGGCGCTTCGCGCCTGCTCTAAAGAGAAATCACTTTTCCTTATTTATCCGACCCCAGAGCCTTGCCAGGCGTCACTGGACAAAAGGAAACGGACGGAGGCAATGCGCTCCGTCCGTTCCCCGGTATTTCAGTTTATAGGAGATAGGTATAAGCTTAAATTCTGGCGACGCCTGTTTCATGGGCCGCCTTGATAACCGCTTCAGCCACAACCTTGGCGATTCGTTTATCCAAAGCGTTGGGGAGGATATATTCCTCATTCAGCTCGTCTTCACGGACTAAGGAGGCCAAAGCATAGGAGGTTGCCACTTTCATTTCCTCGTTGATGCAGGAGGCACGGCAGTCCAGAGCGCCGCGGAAAATCCCCGGAAACGCCATGACATTGTTGATCTGATTGGGAAAATCGCTGCGTCCAGTGCCCACCACTCTCGCGCCGGCGGCTTTGGCGGCGTCAGGCATGATTTCCGGTGTGGGGTTTGCCATAGCGAAAACGATCGGATCGGCAGCCATGGTTTTGATCATCTCTGGAGTCAGCACATTGGGAGCGGAAACGCCGAAGAACACGTCCGCGCCCTGCAGTGCGTCAGCCAGAGTTCCTCTCTTATGCTCCCGGTTGGTGAGCTCAGCCATTTCAGCCTGGGCGGGATTTAATTCCTCCATCCCCTCGTCGATAATGCCGAAACGATCTACCATGATCAGGTTTTTCAGCCCTAGGTTCATGAGGTGCTTACCGATGGCGATTCCGGCGGAGCCGGCGCCGTTCAACACGGCACGGACAGAGGAAAGCTCCTTGCCGACCACCTTCAAAGCGTTGATAAACGCAGCGGCCACCACGATAGCGGTGCCGTGCTGATCGTCATGGAACACTGGAATATCGCAGATTTCCTTTAATTTTCTTTCTACTTCAAAACAGCGGGGGGCGGAGATATCCTCCAAATTGATGCCGCCAAAGCTGCCTGAGATCAAATAAATCGTCCGCACCAGCTCGTCGACATCCTTGGAACGGATGCAGATGGGGAACGCGTCCACATTGGCGAACTCTTTAAACAGAGCGCATTTTCCCTCCATTACCGGCATACCGGCTTCAGGTCCGATATCGCCGAGGCCCAGTACGGCGGTGCCGTCGGTGATGACGGCCACTAGGTTGTGGCGGCGGGTAAGGTCATAGGATTTGTTGTAGTCCTTCTGGATTTCCAGGCAAGGCTCCGCCACACCGGGAGTATACGCCAAAGACAAATCCTCTCTGGTGTTGATGGGAGCGCGGGAAATCACCTCGATTTTTCCGCCCCATTCATAATGCTTCTGTAAAGATTCTTCACGTATATTCATAGCAAATCAGTCCTTAATTAGTCTTCAAAGGGGAACTTGTATTGAGTCAGACCTAATTCATCCCGAACGGCGATCAATTCCTTCTGAACAGCGTCATTGATCGGTACGCCGCTGTCTTTTCTCTTCTGCCAGACCAGGTATTCTTTTTCGCCGGCAGTGTAGATTCTCTCGGCGCCAGGCGCCTTTTCGGAATTTCTTAGGTCTCTCAGGATGTCTCCAGCGGTCTTTTTGAAGGCTTCCAGACCCATAAAGGCCTCGGTATCGATAGCGATAAAGAAATGACCCAGATGGAAGGGGATTTTTTCCTTGTTGGGGCCGATGCCGGACAATGCCCGCAGGAAATTGCCTTGCTGTAAAGCGGCGGAAAGGATCTCCACTACTGTAGCGTAGCCGTAGCCCTTATAGCCGGCTAAATCCTCGCCAATGCCGCCTAAAGGCGCTAACGCGGCCTTGCCTGTATTCAGATCGTCGAGGATTTCTACAGAATCGGTGAGGGCCTCGCCGTTTCTGCCAATGACCTGGCCGGCGGGAGTGTCCTTGCCGATACGGGCGTAGTATTCGATTTTACCTCTCTGCACAATGGAGGTGGCGCAGTCTAATACAAAGGGAAATTCCTCGTCGGTAGGCATACCGAAAGTAAGGGGATTGGTTCCCAGCATATTTTCCACACCGAAGGTAGGTGCGATAGAGGGGCGGGCGTTGGTGCCGGTAATACCGATCATGCCGGCGTCGGTAGCCATGGTGGCGTAATATCCGGCGATACCATAATGGCAGGAATTTCTGGCGACAACCATACCCATGCCATACTTTTTGGCTTTTTCAATCGCCATGGTCATGGCCTTGTAGCCGACTACCTGGCCCATACCGTCGTGTCCATCCACTACAGCGGTGGCAGCGAAGTCCTTGATTACTTCAAATTCCGTGACAGGCTTCTGGATTCCGGCCTTGATGCGGTCCAGATAGATGGGCTTAAAACGGTTGACGCCATGGGATTCGATCCCCCGCTTGTCAGATTCCAGCAGGATATCAGCGCAGATTTCAGCGTCTTTTCTGGGAATGCCGTAGCCTACAAAAGCGTCGATCACAAAGCTGGTAATGGTTTTCCAATCCACAATATTCGTTTTCGCCATGTTTCTTCCTCCTAAAATGGTTTATAGTTTCATGGAGAGCATAAAAAAAGCGCACTACTCCAAAATGGAATAGCGCACTCTCAATACTCTCTCTGTGCTTCCAGTTTTATTATAACAGGTTCCGATAAATTAATCAATCATTTTTTTGCTTTTTTATAACATCCCGCCTTTCTCAGGCCTTTTACCAAAGCCTTTGCAGGAGCGTGGACACTCAGAAATTGATGGGCCGCCAAGATGGGATGAAAGCGCAGCAGTAAAGCAGGCAATTTTATAAGAATTTATAAAAACCAGACGTCTGGATTAGTGGAGGAAATTGCCACCGCTCCGGCGGATAAAGCGCCCACCACATCCTCCTTGTCCCGAATCAGGCCGCCGGCAATGATAGGTTTATCGCACTCTCTCACTAATTGATGGATGATTTTTGGCATAACCCCTGGAAGCACTTCTAAGAAATCGGCGGAGGAGTGCTGCCTTGAAGCTAAAATATTTTCCATTCCCCGGGAGTCCAGCAGAAAATAGCGCTGAATCGTCAGCAGTCCAAGCTGGTGGGCATAGCGAATCAGGGAAGCTTTGGTAGAAATAATACCGTCGGCCCGGGTTTGCGTTTTGATAAAGTCCACTCCGGCTTCCCGGGCGGCGAGGCCGTCGATCAGGTCCATGTGAACGACCGCTACCTTATCCTTTTGTTTTACCAGCTCGACGATAGCGCCAATGCTGCAAATGTCCCCAAATAAAATAAATACGACGCTGCTGTCCGATTCCAAGCTTTGCTCCAGCTCCTGAAAGCTTTTCGCCGCTGCGGCAACGGGGGCGTCCATAAATAAATCCAAAAGCTTTTCCCGAAGCAAGGATGTTTTATCCGGCATTTTACCAATCTCCTCATTGCATTTACAAATTTCCGCGAATACTTTTCTATTTTATACTATTTTTCCTAAGAGCACAAGGGAGGGAAGAACGAAAAAAAAGGCTGTTTTCCTTAACATCTCTAGTTTATCCGGTGTTCCTCAAAGGGTAAGAACGATATACTAAAAGCAAGGCGGAAAGCCAAAGATAACGAAAGGACGGTAGAACAAAAATGATCAAAATTGTTGCGGTGAGTACCTTAAAGCCTGGCGTTTTGCAGGATTACCTCCAAGCGGCTGCGGAGCTGATTGAAAAAAGCAACCAGGAGGAGGGGTGTATTTCTTATCAAATTTATCAGGATAAGAATGATGAGACTAAGGTGGCCATGCTTGAGGAATGGAAAGATGAGGAAGCCATCGAACTGCACAACAACAGCGAACATTTCACCAGAATCTGTCCCCAGCTTTCCAAGTATTGCGTCGGAGACAGCGTTGTGACTTTTTACAAGGAAATCTAATAAAATAGATAAAGGAAGCGCCCCATGGAATTTTTCCATGGGGCGCTTTTATGTGCCGTTAGGCGCTGTATTATTATGTGACGATGGAATGTGCTTAAAGCTTATTTGCTGTACTCCTTAAGCACATCCGCCGAGATCTGATCTATCTCCTTAACGGCGTTTTGCAGAAATTCTGGGGTGGCCAGATCGAACCCATAGGAAAAATCGGTATTTAAGAAGGCTTCGGCCATTTCGATACCCATTTTAGGCCCGACAATAAATCCGCCCATGGCAAGAACATTGCAGTTATTGATAATCCGGCACTTTTTAGCGGCGAAAACACTCTCGCAGAGTCCGCAGTAAACTCCAGGAAATTTATTGGCGACTAGGTTAACACCCATGCCGGTGCCGCAAAACAGCAGGCCGCGCTCGAATTTTTTATCGGCTACTTCTTTGGCGACACGGCGCCCAACCTCATAGTATACCACAGGCTCATCTAATGACAGTGTGCCGACATCGGTTACATCGTAGCCGTTTTTTAATAAGTGTTCCTTTACGGCCTCTTTTAGAGTAAAGCCGCTGTCATCCGCGCCGATAATGATTCTTTTATCCATTTTAACAGCCTCCGTTTTTTAGAAATAGGTAAATCTTCCGACAGCTCCATTATAGGCAATGCCCCGAAATAAATCAATCATAATTTTGCTTCTGTTATATCTTTTTTAGGCTTTTTGCAAAAAAATTACTGCCGATTACTATCGGCTGGGAAAAATATACCGACTTGCTTTCTGGCTTCATCCATCAGCTCCAGCTCTAATTCGGTCCAATGGTTCCATTTTTTAGGGCTTTGCTCTTTATAGATCATCTGGGCGAAGGCGTTCAGCTCATAACACATATCCTGTTCCTCAAAAGAAAAAGATATTTGCTCCTGTTTTCCCTGGTTCCAGCAGAGGGTGACCTTTTTGGGAATATTAATTCCTTCAATCAGCATAGAGCCATTTTCGCCTTGAATTTCGCTGGAAAGCTTTGAATTGGAGATTTTAGAATAGAGCAGCTCCGCCTGCATTTGAGGATAAGCAGCCAAGATGGTTCCAGCGCCTTCAAATCCATTAGAAAGCCTCACGCTTTGGGCCAAAATAGAGCTAGGCCTGCCAAACAAAGCCACCAGGGGATGGACGCAGTAACAGCCGATGTCCATGAGAGCGCTGTTAGAAAGCCTGGGGTCGAATGCGTTTTCCACGGTACCGTTTTTAAACTTATCATACCGCGAGGAGTATTGGCAGTAAATAAAAGTAGCGCGCCGAAGAGTGCCTAAACGCGGCAAGCAATCTTTTATGGCCTGAAAGCCAGGATGAAAAACGGGGCGCATGGCTTCTAACACGACCACGCCGTTTCTTTCTGCGGCCCTTACCATGGCAGACCATTCCCAGGCGTTGGAGGCTGCCGGCTTTTCACAAAGCACATGCTTTTTGCCGGTTAACAGCATAATAGACTGGGCGGCATGAAAGGAGTTTGGGCTGGCGACATAGACCGCGTCGACCTGAGAACTTTTGGCTAACTCTTCGAGGGAGTTATAAAAATAAGAAGCGCCATGGGCTTTTCCATATTCCTCGGCTCTGGCAAGACTGCGGGAATACACGGCGGTGAGCGAGAATTGCCCGGAGAGAGGGAGCGCTGAAAGCAGGCGGTCTGTAATAAAATTAGTTCCAACTACGGCAAGACGGATCATTAAAAGTCTCCTTTCGGATCGATGCTTCAACCGCTCCCAGCTAAGGCTCTTAGAAGCTGTCAGACGGGACTAGATTTTCAGCAGGAACGACAGGCTGGAAGGCTTATAAAAATCAGACAGCCTAGTGGCCTGATTGTGGATAGATCACTTGGGTTTGCTTTTTCAGAGAAGCCAGAAGCGCCTGGTCTGGCGGGGCGTCTGTAACAATGGCGTCGATTTCCTGAGCCCGGCAGGACTTACAGAAGTATTCCCGGTTCATTTTGGTGCTGTCGCATAGCAGGATTTTCTTTTTAGCGTTGCGAAGCATCAGTTTTTTCATAGCGGCGGTTTCCTCATTAGCCTCAGTGACCAAATCCGGCGCGGAGATGCCGCAGCAGGAGAAAAATAAAATATCAGTGTGAAAATGCTCCAGAGTTTCCTGCGCCAGACTGCCTACCATGGACGAATTATTTTGAATTAGGCCGCCGCAGAGATAGATTTTAAAGCTGGTGTTTTCGTTGAGCACACCGGCGGTTTCAATTCCATTGGTCACCACGGATAAATTTTTAAACCTGGCCAGCTGAGCAGCCAGACAGGTGACAGTAGAGCTGGAATCCAGCATTACCGTCATGTTATCCTCTAAAAAGTCCAAGGCAAGCCCGGCCGCTATCTTTTTCTTTTCCCGATCCTTTTGGGTGCGAACCAGCAGCGGGGCATCCTGGCTGGCGCCGCTGATTAATGTGGCTCCCCCTCGAACCCGTTCCAGCAAGCCTTTTTGCGCCATTTCCGCCAAATCCCTTCGTACGGTGGCGCCGCTGGCGAACAAACGGCGGCATAGAAACTCAACGGTAACGGTGCGGCGCTCTTTTAACAACTCGAGTATTTCATTTTGACGCTCATAGGAAATCATAACGGGAAACCTCCTGTAAGGCGGATTTACGATATGCCATCAGGCTTGTGCCTGGATCATTTTGGCGGGAATAACAGAAAGGTACCGTAAAAGCATTACAGTACCTCTTCGCCGTATTGAATTTTTTACCGCTTTCCCAAATCCCTTTTCTGTATTCGGATAAGCATTATTTTTTCTTTTGAGTTTCCTGATACATTTTAAGAAACACCTGGGCGTAAAGCAGGAAGGCCAGAAGAAGGAAAAGGCCGGAGATTAGAATTAAAATGTTTCGAACACCGACATCCAAGCTTGGAAAAACGATAATAATGAACATGACAGTGTAAAACACAAAGGTGGAAACTTTGCCGAACCATTTGGCGCCGTCCATTTTGGTGTTGTGCTTTGTCAGCAGTACGATAGAGGTGATCCCCATAAAAAGCTCCTTGACGGCGAAAAGAAGGAAAAGCCAGCGCATAGGCTCAATGCGGATCATCAGGCTGATGACGATAGCGGCTTGCGAGAGCTTGTCCGCTACCGGGTCGATGGCCTTTCCAAGCTCTGTGACCATGTTGAAATGCCGGGCGATAAAACCGTCGGCAAAATCGGTCAGGCCGGAAAGCAGCACAATAAAGGCGGCAAAATAATAATCCCGAGTCTCTTTCGCGTTAATATAGGAAATCATAAATACCGGGATCAACAGAATCCGGAAATAGCATAGAATATTGGGAATACTGAAAATCTCTTTCTTAGTTAATTTCATGCTTGATTTCATGAAGAGCACCTCGGCGTGATGATAATATAGAAAACACCAACATATTTGGCAATCATATTCATTATACCGGAATTTCCGGGAAAAGAACAGCTTTTTATCAAAAATTAAAAAAATATTAGAACGAAACGAAGGAGAATCAGGCGTCTGGTGAGAAAATAAACTTTCAATTATCCGGAAAGCATTACTTCAGCGCTCCGAAACAAGCCGATCATATCCTCCGAGGATTTGCGAACCGCGCCGGTTTTCCATACGCTCGGCAGGCTGTTGTGGTTAAAATTCCGCACGCTTTCGGTTTTGCTTTCCATTTCCGGTTTACCATAGGGGGATACTTGCGGAACCGTTTATGAAGCAGTTTGGAACATCCGTCGTTGACGTATCACGGAAAACCAGCTCTGTGCTTTTGCTGAAATGGAGGCTGATTTATGATGTGCGGTTTAACTGCCGTGATACAAGCTTTTCAGCAAAGCGATCTCCTCACCGTGGCCGTCGTCGTCATTAGGGGTTTCCAGATAAAAGGGCAGGTCACGCAAAACCGGATGGTTAATCATGCGCTCAAAGGCCTCCAGTCCCAGCGTGCCTTTTCCAATATTGGCATGACGGTCCTTATGACTGCCCAAGGGATTCAGGCTGTCGTTCAGATGCACGGCTTTCAGCCGGCTCAGTCCGATAACATGGTCAAATTCCTCCAGCACCTGGTCTAAGCGGCCGGCGATATCGTATCCGCCGTCGCTGACGTGGCAGGTGTCCAGGCAGATTCCCAGCTTCTCCTGGAGCTCAACACCGTCGATAATCCTCCGAAGCTCCTGAAAGCTTCCGCCGATTTCGCTGCCCTTGCCGGCCATGGTTTCCAAAAGCACTATGGTGCTTTGATTGGGAAACAGAATCTGATTCAGCGCGTCGGAGATCAAATCGATTCCGGTCTGAACACCGCCGCCTACATGGCTGCCCGGATGAAAATTATAATAATTGCCGGGCAGAGACTCCATTCGGATCAAGTCATCCCTTAAGGTTTCCAAGGCGAATTCTCGGGTGTGCCCGTTGGACGAAGCGGGATTTAGGGTATAAGGAGCGTGGGCCAGAATTTTTCCAAAATGATGCTCATTCATTAGCAGCCGGAAGGCGGCGATGTCCTTTTGATCTAATTCCTTCGCCTTGCTTCCTCTGGGATTCCGCGTAAAAAACTGAAGCGTATTAGCTCCGATTTTTACGGCGGTCAGGCCCATTTTCTCAAAACCCTTAGCGACAGACATATGACAGCCGATGGTAAGCATAGATTTCCTCCTTGCGGTGTTCCGGAATTTTTATTTTATCCGCCCGCCGTTGCACTCATACGCCGAAGAACGGGATTTCATCGGATTTGGCATCTCCGAACCGAAGCAGGCCGTCAATAAGCTCTGGCTCCGGCGGAGAAAAGACAGGCCTCTGATAACAAGCCGAACAGATTGGCTTTGAAAAAGCGTTCCGAGCGGCTTTTGGAACGCGGCCGCTGCCTGTTTGCGGCCGCAGGACAAGGCTGCGCGAGCCCAAAGAAAAGGCGAGAGCTTTAACGAATTTGTATCAGGCTTAGCAGGAGACTGCCTAATGCCGGCAGCTTGACGCAAGCCGCCGGTGAAACGGCGGTACGGATGGGAGGGCTTTGTTTACTCCCATTTATCACACATAGCGTTGATTTGATCGGTAAGCTTAGCCATATCCTTGTTGGCCCGGCCTTGGCTGCGCTGGATTAACTCCATCAGGCGGCGGCCTGCGGACAGCAGCCGCAGATAGACCGGACTGCCCTTGGGCTTGGAGGCTCTGTCTTTGTGAATTTTCTGGCGGCTGCCTTCGTAAAGAAGCTGATTTCCCGCCAAATCAAACTGAGCACCCGGATAGGGAGCGAAAGAATCCAGATGGAGCTCCTCCCTGAGCCTGCCGGCAAATAAATCGCATACACTATCGTCTCCATGGGTAACAAAAACCCTTTGCGGCCTGGGATCGAAATGGGAGATCCATTCCAGCAGGCCATTATTGTCTGCATGGCCGCTGACGCCCGCCAGTCTGCGGATTTGAGCCCGAACCTCGATTTCCTCGCCGAACAGCCTGACCTTGGAGGCGCCCTCCACTAAGGCCCGGCCCAGGGTGCCGGCGCCCTGATAGCCGACGAACAGAACGGTGCATTCAGGACGCCACAAATTATGTTTTAAATGGTGCTTAATCCGGCCGGCCTCGCACATGCCGCTGGCGGAAAGAATCACCTTACAGCGCTGGTCCTCATTGATCGCCTTGGATTCCTCGCTGGTAAGGGACACCCGAAGCCCGGGAAATTGGATGGGATTGATTCCGCGGTTCAGCAGCTCCAGAGCCTCTTGGTCAAAGTAATCCCGGCGGTTATCCTGAAAAATTTCCGTGGATTCCACCGCTAGAGGACTGTCTACATAGACCTCAAAGCCGTCGTGGCCGGAAATTAGGCCATCCGTCTTGATCTGCCGGAGAAAGTACAGGAGCTCCTGGGTCCGGCCGACGGCAAAGGAAGGAATCACCACATTTCCTCCCCGGTCAAAGGTAGTTTGGATAATTTCAGACAATTCCTTGACATAGTCCGGACGCTCCCCGTGGCTCCGGTCGCCGTAGGTGCTTTCCATTACCACATAGTCTGCGGACCGAAAGTACTGGGGATCCCGCAGCAGAGGCTGGTTTTTATTGCCGATATCGCCGGAAAACACCAGGGTTTTCGTAACATTTCTTTCCGTCAGCTGAAGCTCAATGCTGGCGGAGCCCAGCAGGTGCCCCGCGTCGGCAAAGCGTACCTGAATACCGTCAGAGGGGGAAAATGCCTCTCCGTAGCGGCAGGAAACAAAACAGCTGATGGCGCCGGCGGCATCCTCCATGTTGTAAAGAGGAATATACGGCTCTCCGCCGGCTCGCTTCGCTTTACGGTTTCTCCACTCCGCCTCGAACATCTGGATGTGGGCGCTGTCCCGAAGCATAATGTCGCACAGATCACAGGTAGCGCCGGTAGCGAATATTTTACCCCGGAAGCCGTGCGCGTAAAGCAAGGGGAGCCTTCCCGAATGGTCGATATGGGCATGGGTCAGCAGAACCCAGTCTATGGAGGAGGGGGATACGGGGATTTCCTGATTTTCATATTCGTCCGGCCCCTGCTCCATGCCGCAGTCAATCAAAATGGTTTTACCGCAGGCCTCCAGCAGATAGCAGCTGCCGGTTACCTCGTGGGCCGCGCCGAGAAAGGTAAGCTTCATAGAAAATCCCCCTTTGAGCATAACGATAGAAATTCGTTCATTTACGCTCACTATTATACCCCGCCTGGAGAAAATTAGCAATGGCAGGGCCGGAAGATCTCAAACTGTACATTTAAATATAGTAAAAATTGTACATTTACAAAAGACAGTTTTTCGCCTAGGATAGAAAATATAGAAAGCAAGGAGGGATTTCCCATGAAAGAGAACCGGTATGAACTGAATAAGGAGCTCGCCCAAATGCTGAAGGGCGGCGTTATCATGGATGTGACCACACCGGAGCAGGCTAAAATCGCGGAAGAGGCGGGTGCCTGCGCCGTAATGGCGCTGGAAAAGATACCGGCGGATATCCGGGCCGCGGGAGGCGTGGCCAGAATGAGCGACCCTAAGATGATTCGGGGCATCCAAGAGGCGGTTTCGATCCCGGTCATGGCGAAGGTGAGAATCGGGCATATTATGGAAGCGAAGATCCTGGAAGCTATTGAGATTGATTACATCGACGAAAGCGAGGTGCTTTCTCCGGCGGACGATGTGTACCATATTGATAAAACCCAGTTTCAGGTGCCTTTTGTCTGCGGAGCGAAAAACCTGGGAGAAGCCCTGCGGCGAATCGCGGAGGGCGCCTCGATGATCCGCACGAAGGGGGAGCCGGGCACCGGAGACGTAGTTCAGGCAGTGCGCCATATGCGGCTGATCAACAGTGAAATCAGCAGGGTAAAGGGAATGCGTCAGGATGAGCTGTATGAAGCGGCCAAGGAACTGAGAGTGCCTTATGAGCTGGTATGCTATGTACATGAAAACGGGAAGCTTCCGGTGGTGAATTTCGCGGCCGGCGGCGTGGCGACTCCCGCAGACGCGGCTCTGATGATGCACTTGGGCGCTGAAGGAGTATTTGTAGGCTCAGGTATTTTTAAATCCGGAAATCCGGCGAAGCGGGCCGCAGCTATCGTGAAGGCTGTGACCAATTATAACGACCCCGAAATGCTGGCGGCTCTTTCCGAGGATTTGGGAGAAGCTATGGTGGGCATCAATGAGCAGGAAATTCAGCTGCTGATGGCCCAGCGGGGAGAATGACCATGAAAGTCGGGATGTTGGCCCTGCAGGGTGCTTTTACCGAGCATGAGGATATGCTTTCCAGACTGGGAGCGGAATGCTTTGAAATCCGGCGGAAGCAGGATTTAACACGGCCAATGGACGGACTGGTGCTTCCCGGAGGAGAGAGCACGGTGATGGGAAAGCTGCTCAGGGAATTGGAGCTGTTCCAGCCGCTGAAGGAGAAAATCCTGGAAGGCTTGCCGGCGTTCGGTACCTGCGCCGGACTTCTGCTTTTGGCGGAGACCATTGAAAATGGGGGGAGCCCTTGCTTTGGAACGATGCCCATCACGGCGGTGAGAAATGCTTACGGGCGCCAGCTTGGCAGCTTTCAGACCCAGGGGGCTTTTGACGGTAGGGAAATCCCGATGACGTTTATCCGGGCGCCCTATGTAAAAAGCGTGGGAGCGGGGGTGGAAATCCTGTCGGAAACTGACGGCAGGATTACCGCGGCCCGATGGCGCAACCAGCTGGTAACAGCCTTCCATCCGGAATTGACCAAGGAAGCTGCGGTTCATCAATATTTTCTTGCCATAATCTCTGAAGGCATGAAATCATAGGCAAGAGGATTCTTAAATAACCTTATCTCCAAAAAGGAACCAGTCTCCGCTGCTCGGAGACTGGTTCCTTTTTGGTTGCTGAGGCCACGCTTTTATGAAATCGAGAAGGTTTATAGGCTGTCTTTTCCTGCTTTTTTGTTTTTTATTAATGAAAAAGAATTATGCTGGAAAATGGCAGAAACATCCAGGCGAATTTCTTCGAAAATAAAAATAATTTAAGGAAAATCTATTGAATTACAATTAGGATTCTTTTATACTTATTAGGTATAATTAGTCGAATTATGTCTTGTGTTTTTAGAGCGATTCCTGAAAGGACTGGGGTGAAAAGAACATGCCGCAGAGCAATGGCGGGGAAAAGACCTTCCCGCTGTCGATCAGTCAAAAAAACATTTGGAATGTGGAGCAGGTGCATAAAGGCACCTCCATTAATAATATCTGTTCTACCATTTATATCAAGGGCCGGATCGATATGGCCGCTATTCAGAAAACCTTGAATCTGGTGATCGAAGCCGACCAGTCATTGCGGACTCAAATCGATTTGGTGGATGGTACGCCGGTACAGTTCCATGCGCCCTATGCTCCGGAGCAGTTCCCGATTTTTGATTTTTCCCTTACAAACCAAGAGGGAATCACCCATTGGGAAAATGCGGTGACCCGGGAGGTTATGCCGCTTTACCGTCATCCCCTTTATTACTTCGCTGTTTTTAAATCAGGGGAATCCGACGGCGGAATTTTGATGAAAACCCATCATATCATCACGGACGGCTGGTCTCAGGCGCTGTTGGGAAATCGGATCAGCGAAACCTACCTGGCGCTCCTGCAAGGAAAGGAACCCGAGCTGGAGCCGCTGGACAGCTACCTGGTTCATGTAAACAAGGAGCAGGAATACCTTGCCTCCAGGGCTTGTCAAAAAGACAGGGCCTATTGGGAGGAGAAGATGGCCCAGTTTCAGGAGCCTTGCGCCCTGAAGGAATGTAAAAGCGCCATTGTCAGCCCGGTGGGGCAGCGGAAAACCTATCAGCTTTCCGAGGTGCTCAACCATGCGATCGGGAATTTCTGTACTGCCAACCGGGTGGCACCTTTCGCTGTGTTTTATATGGCGCTGGCAATTTATTTGAGAAGAATCAGCGGTTTAGAGCAGCTCGGCATAGGCGTGCCGATTTTCAACCGGATTAATTTTAAGGAAAAGAAGATTACCGGTATGTTTGTCAGCACGTTGCCGTTTTTAAACCACCTGGACGAGAATTGGAGCTTGGAGGAATTCACCGAGCACCTGAACGACGAGTGGTTTGATTTGCTGCGCCATCAGAAATATCCCTTTGGGGATATTATGTCCTTGGCGAAGAAAAAGCATCCGGATTTGGATCACTTGTTTCATTTGGTGCTGTCCTATCAGAACAGCCGGCTGTTTCAAACAAAGGACGCGTCCGCGTTTTTCACTGGACGGTGGCATTACAGCGGCTACCAGTCGGAGCACTTGGTGATTCACTTAAGCAGCTGGGAGTCTGAGCACAAGTACTCGGTGGATTACGATTATCTTACTCAGATCTTTTCCGCCGAGGAGATCGACTGCTTCCACCACTATTTAATTAAAATTTTAAAAGAGGCTTTGGATCATCCGAAAAAGCCTATCTGGCAGCTGTCTGTCCTGAGCGGCGGGGAAGAGGAAAAAGTGCTGTTCAGCTTCAATCAAACCGCTCAGCCTCTTATGGATCAAACGATCTCGAAAAAGCTTTCCGCCTGCGTTAAGGAGCATCCGGACCGGGTGGCCCTGATTTTTCACGGCCGGCGCATGAGCTACCGGGAGTTATATGAAAACGCCAGGCGGTATGCTTATTCCATCGAATGCGCCTGCCCCGGAGGCGGAAAAATTGTCGCGGTTTCTCTGGAAAAGGGTTTTTCTTTAGTGCAGGCTATGCTGGGCGCCGCCCTTTCCGGAAACGCTTGGGTGATTATCCCAGCCTCTCTGCCCAAGGATCGAAAAAAAGATATTTTGCTGGACAGCTCCGCGGCTCTTTTGATTTCGGAGAAATCCCTGGAGCCGTCGGTGCCGCTGCTGACGCCTGGCGGAATTGCCGGTGAATGTCCGGAGGACTATCAGATCAGGAAAGCCGAGGGAAATGACCTGGCTTATTTGGTTTACACCTCAGGCAGCACCGGCAAGCCGAAGGGTGTGGAAATTGAACAGAGAAGCCTGCTGAATTTTGCCATGGGCATGGCGCCTCTTTATGGCTACGGAGGGGTTCTTTCTCTGTGCAGCGTGGGCTTCGACGTGTTCGTTCTGGAAAGCGTGGTTTCCCTATTGAACGGCCGCACCGTGATTCTCGCCAGCCAGGAGGAACAGGAAAGCCCCTCCGCCTTAGCTTCTCTAATCCGCAGCTATGCGGTGGGCGTGATTGCCATCACGCCGTCCAGGCTGAAGGCGTATATGAACCATCCGGAGTTCCTGCGGGCGTTAAAGCAGATTGAAAGCTTTATCTGCGGCGGGGAGCATTTGTCCGGCGAATTGATCCAGCTTTTAAAGCTTCATTCACGGGGCAGAATCTACAATCAGTATGGACCGTCAGAGGCGACCATTGGCGTCAGCTACCAGCTGATGAACGATTCCCCGGTGATTACCATCGGCGCCCCGATGCCTAACTGCCGTCTTTATATATTGGATTCTCATTTGCAGCCCTTGCCCATCGGGGTTTACGGCGACCTGTACGTAGGGGGACTGTGTGTTGGCCGTGGATACCACAATGCTCCGGAGCTTACGGAGCAAAGCTTTTTGGAAAGCCCCTTTGAGCCGGGAGAACGGATTTACAGAACCGGCGACGTGGCCTGCTGGAACCAACAGGGCCGGCTGCTGCTGGGCGGCCGAAAGGACAGCCAGATCAAGCTTCGGGGCTTGAGAATCGAGCCGCAGGAGATTGCCATGTGCCTGATGGCCCATCCGCAGGTGGAAACAGCGGCGGTTCGGGTGATTGGAGAGGGGGAGCGCCGTTATCTGGCGGCTTATTACACCTCCAAGACCAATGTGCCGGAGGTGGATTTGATTTCCTTCGCGGTGACCTGCCTGCCGGATTACATGATCCCGGCCTATTTGATCAGGATCGACGAGATGCCGCTGAGTCCCAGCGGAAAAATTAATTACAGCCGTCTGCCCGACCCGGTGGTTTCAGCCGGCGGAGAGCGGGCGAAAACCGATACCCAGCGGCGTTTGCTGGAAATTTTCCAGCGGGTTTTGAATAACCGGGAAATCGATGTCCAAAGCGACTATTTCCTGGCCGGCGGGGATTCCCTGAACGCCATGGAAACCCTGTGTCAGATTGAGCAGGAGTTTGGTGTCACGCTGAAAATAGTGGATTTATACGCTTTCCGCAATGTGGTTCGGTTGGAGCAGCGTCTGAAGCGTGAGGGAGAATCTGCGGAGTTTTCCGGCGCCAAGGCCTTTGTCATTCCCAAAGCCCCGAGGCTGTCTCTGTATCCGCTGACCCCCTCCCAGCAGAGTCTGTATTTTCAGTCCCAACTGGATCCTACCAGTCTGGCCTACAATATGCCCGGTGTGTTCCGGTTTGGAAAACAGCCTGATATCAGCCGGCTGACTTCCGCTCTGAAAAAGCTGGTGCGGGAGGAAGCCTTGTTCCGCACCGCCTTTGTCATGGAGAATGGAAAAATCGGCCAAAAGGTCCTGAAGGATGTGCTGTTCGATGTGGAGCGGCTTCAGGCCGGCACCTTTGAAGAAGCCAAGAGAGCTTTCCTGCGGCCCTTTAATCTGGCTGCGGCCCCCTTGTTCCGGGCCGCCCTGTGGCGGGAGGAAAGCGGCGAGCAGCTTCTGTTTATCGATATGCACCATCTGGTCAGCGACGGTATCAGCACACCGCTCCTGATGAAGCGGCTGGATGCCCTTTACCGTGGACAGGAGCCTGAGCTTCCGGAGATTTCCTTCCAGGATTACGCCTATTGGCTGCAAAACCGGGATTCAAAAACGGTGGCCGGTGAGGAGAGCTACTGGAAAGAGAGGATGGAAGGTGCCGGAGAGCTTCTGGATCTCCCGGTGGATAAGCAGCGGCCGAAAACCTTTGATTACCAGGGTGAAAATGTCGTTTTCTCCCTGGAGGAGAAAACGGCGGCCCTGTGCGCCGAATTTTGCAAAAAGGAAGATTACTCTCCCTATATGCTGTTCGCGGCGGCTTTTGCCGTCCTGCTTTCTAAATATACGGGAAGCTCGGATATTATTATCGGCACTCCGGTTTCCGGCCGGCGGGAGCAGGAGCTTTGGAACGTTTTGGGGCCGTTTTTGAATACGCTGCCCTTGCGTCTGGCGCCTCAAAAGGAGCTGACCGTTCGGGAGTTTTTACAGCAGGTGAAGAATACGGTTTTGGCGATGCTGGATAATCAGGATGTATCGCTGGAGGACATTCTGGCCTTAGCGCATGTGAAGCGTTCCGCGGGCCAGGCCGCTCTATATAACGTGATGTTTTCCTATCGGCCTATGGAAGAGGAGGCCTTCTTCCTGGATGGCGAACCTGTTTCCTGCGCGCCTCTGGAGACGGGAACGGCGAAAATGGATTTGAATCTGGAAGCCTATAAAACGAAAAAAGGCTATTCTTTCCGTTTGGAATACGCAACGTCTCTTTATTACCGGGACAGCATGGAACTGCTGAGCCGGTGCTTCTGCGCTGTGGTGGAGGAGCTGATAAAAGGACAGGAAAAGACGCTTTACGAGCTTCCGGCGGTATCTTTCCGTGACCGGCTGGAGCTGCTGGAGCGTCCCAACCGGATGCACACTCCTTATCTAAAGCTTTGTGTGGATCAGGCGGTAGATCAAATGGCGGAGCTGATCCCAGAGGCTCCGGCTATCCGCTCCCACAGCGTGGTGACAACTTACGGGGAGCTGAAAAAGAGGTCCGACGCCTTGGCCGGCCAGCTTCAGCGATCCGGCGCCCGAAAGGGCGACTTTATCGGCTTATCCGGCCGCCGGGATAGCGACCTGGTAGCCGGTATGCTGGGAATTTTGAAAGCGGGCTGCGCGTATGTGCCGGTGCTGTCCTCGTTCCCAGAGGCCCGGCTGCGCTATATGCTGGAAATTTCAGGGGCAAAGCTTCTGCTGTGCGACCCCTGTACCTATCCTGAGCTCCCAGACGAGCTTCCCTGCCCTAAGCTGGTGATGACCAGGGAAGAAACCCCGTTCACGCCGGTAGAAGGAAGAAGCGTGGAGGATGACATCCATATTCTGTTTACTTCCGGAACTACAGGGCAGCCCAAAGGCGCGGTTTTGCCTCACCGGGCCATTATGAATCTGCTTACCAATGTGGAGCGGATGTTTGAAACTGCCCAGGGAGATATTTTATGTGCTTCCGGAGTGATTTTCGATACCTTTATCACAGAAACCCTGCTGGCTTTTTGTATGGGAAAGTGCGCCGTTATGGCGGATGAGGAAGAAATGATGCTTCCCTGGAGGATCGCCGAGCTGATTGAAAACAACGGCGTTGAAATTATACAGCTGACTCCCTCCAGACTCCAGATGTGCCTGGGGACGGAAGCGTTTGTAAAGATACTCCCCAGGATTAAGGTATTGTTTTCCTGCGGCGAGGTGCTGACCCGCCAGCTTTTGGATTCCCTAAAGGAAGCGGGAGCGCAGAAAATTTTCAATTTGTACGGGCCTACTGAAACAGCGGTTTATATTACCGGCATCGATATGACCCACCGGGATAAGATCGTGGTGGGAAAGGCCTTTACCAACTGCAGACTGTATGTGCTGGATGAGAACCTTAAGCCGGTGATGCCGATGGCCAGGGGAGAGCTGTATATCGGCGGCGAATGTCTTTCCCGAGGCTATGTGAACCGTCCGGACCTGACCAAGGAAGCCTATCTGCCAGACCCTTTTTTCCCGGGAGAAATCATGTATAAATCCGGGGATATCGTTCGGTTGATGCCGGACCGGGGCGTAGAGTTCGTAGGACGCAGGGATTTGCAGGTGAAGCTGAACGGCCAGCGCATCGAGCTGGATGAGATCACCGGCCAGATCATACAGTCCGGCCAGGTCGGGGAGGCGGCGGTGATCGCTGTCCGGAAGCCTGATTTTTCCATGGAGCTTAGGGCCTTTGTCACCCCGAGATCAGAGGAAAGCCAGGTCGATCTGGAGAAGATAAAGAAATATTTAAGAACCCAGCTTCCCTCTTATATGGTGCCGTCCTCTTTTTCTGTGGTGACGGAAATCCCAAAAACCGCCACAGGCAAAAACGACCGGCGGGCCTTAGCCCGGCTGGAGACGGAGGCTCCTTCGCAAAAAGGGCAGGATAAGCCCGAAAAGCTGACGGTAGAGCAGCAGGTGGTGAAAATCTGGCAGGAGGTTTTAGATCGTAAGCAGCTGGACCTGGATGCCTCTTTTTTTGACCAGGGAGGCACCTCTCTGGCGGCGCTGACGGTGCTCAGCCGGTATTTCCAGTTGAACTGGAGCATGACCCTGGCACAGTTTTACGAGCACGCCGCAATCCGGGAGCAGATAGCCATACTGAAGGACGCGGCTTTGGAACAAACGGAAAAAGCCCGCGAAGTGTTCGGACAGACAGCCTTAACGCGCGAAAGAGCGACGCTTGAAGCGCCGGACGGCAGACAAGGATTCAATCCTCCAAATGTTTTGAATGTGCAGAACCAAACCGCCGAAAGCCGGTTTCCAGAAGCGAAGGACAGCATTTTGGTGACAGGGGCTACGGGCTTTTTAGGAGCCCATCTGGTAAAAGAGCTCCTGGACGCCGGGGAGCGCAGCCTGTTGTGCCTGGTGCGGGGCGGTTCTCAGGAGCGCCTGTGGGAAACTCTTTCCGGTTATTTTGGAGCCGGCTGGGTTGAGGGCTGCAAAGACCGGGTAAAGGCTTTCGGGGGAGACATTACCCAGGATAGACTGGGCTTGCCGCCGGATGCGTATCAGGGCTTGAGCCGCTGTGTGAAGCAGGTGGTTCATGCGGCGGCGGATGTGCGCCATTACGCCGCTGGAGAGGAATCCCTTCGGACCAACGTCCGGGGCACGGAAAACGTGATCGCGTTCGCGGCGGCGGCAAACGCAAAGCTGATTCATATTTCTACCGCCAGCGTCAGTGGAGAATATTTGGTAAACGCCCCGGATCGCTGCGCAGTGTTTAGCGAGGACGATTTTGATATCGGCCAGAACTGGCAGGAAAATATTTATGTAAAAGGAAAATTTTTAGCGGAGCAAAAGGTTCGGAAGGGAATAGAAGCCGGACTGGACGCTAAGATTTTCCGAGTGGGACGGCTGGTGGGCAGAAGAACTGACGGGGTATTTCAGAAGAATCCGGAGACCAACGCCTTTTACCGGCTGCTGCAGGGTCTTCTGAAGCTGGACGCGATACCGGCGTCGGTGATGAACGAGCCGGTTGAGCTTACCGCCGTGGATTTGTGCGCGAAGGGTGTCGTCGCTTTGCGGAATGGAGTGAGAACGGTTTATCATTTGTTTAATCCCAATACCATTCCATTGCGGGAACTTCTGCGAAACTTGAATCATGCGGCGCAGCCCATCGGAGACCTGCAATTTGAGCAGCTTTTAAAGCAGTATTCTGCCGGCGCGGAGCAGGAGCTTGCTTCCTCTGTGGAAACCTGGAATCAAAAAAAGATTCACGGACAAAAGATTTATCCTACGGCCGAGCTCACTGTTCAGGAGCTGTCCGGCCATGGGATCGTGTGGAGCTATCCCAACGCGGCCGTGCTCCTGCGGGCGTTTTTATAGATTTATGACATAAGCCGCCGATGTATTTGCGCGTTTACCGCTGCCTTGAAAAGCATTAACGGATTTTTAATTTTAGGTGTTCTGTATGCTATGATGCAGCTTACCAATCAAACAAGGGCGCCTATTGCAGCAGAAGGGAGAGGAACGCTGTGATTTCTGATGTAGCCTTAACTATATTTATCATCGCCATTGCGGCGATTCTTTCCTTTATTATCGTTAGCTTGCGCAGGGGAAACGCCAGGCTGATCCATAAGCTGTATTTTATTCTGGCGGCGGGCCTGATGATTTGGCTGGCGGCGCTGATTGGAATCAGGCTTACTGATCCCAATAATATGGATATGATGTTCATATGGGATTCCATCACCTATTTAGGCGGCCCTTTTGGTACGGCCTGGATGGTCTTGATCTCTTTGGTATTTGTCAAAGGACTGGATCATCTACCCGGAAGATATCTGCTTTTTTTGATTCCTCCAGCTATTGTAAATATTTTAGTTTGGACTAACCCGCTCCATCACTTAATTTATCAGGTGTTTGATATTGACAGCTCTAAAATTGTCTTCGGCCCCCTGATGTTTGTGTCAGGAGCGGTGTCCTACTGCTATTTAGCTTCAGCGGTGGCCATCATGATCCGATTCGCTGTGAAAAGCAGCAGTAAGCTTTATATGCGTCAAGGCTTTTTGTTTGCCATAGGCGCGCTGATTCCGCTGGTAGTGAATATGATGGCCACCTTTAAAATCGGCAGTCTGGGCATTGAGGCCACCCCTTTGGCGTTTACGGCCACCATTATCCTCCATGGCTTCGCGATTTTTTACTTCCATATGCTGGACATTAAGCCGCTGGCCATGCAGAGGGTTTTGGATCGGCTGTCGGATTGTTACCTTGTTATCAGCGATACCGGCCTGGTGGTGAATTTTAACTGGCAGTTTCAGGAGGTGTTCGGCAAAAAGTACGGGATCCAGGAAAATACCTTTTTGCAGGACAGCGTACAGGTGGAGGACGCAGACACCAAATCAACCTTTTACAATCTAACCTCTTCGATTGAAACCTGCCGGGAAACCATGGCTAACATTTCCTATGAACAGTCTGTGTTTCTGCGGCAGGATGGGGAGCTGGTAAAAAAGTACTTCATGGTGGAGATCACCCCTTTGCTGGTGGAGGAAAACAAGCTTGGCGGTTTTCTGGCTTTTTTTAAGGATGTTACTAAGGTCAAGGAAAGTATGCAGCGCCTTCAGGACAGCCAGACAAAGCTGATGGAACAGGAGCGGCTGGCCTCTCTGGGGCAAATGGTGGGGGGAATCGCCCACAATCTGAAAACGCCTATTATGAGTGTTTCCGGAAGCATGATCGCTGTGGAAAATCTGGTGGAGGAATGCCAGCGGAGCCTGGGAGATCCGGAGGTTACGCCGGAGGATTACCGTGAAATTTATCAGGAAATTGACGAATGGGTCAATAAGGTAAGGGAAGCCTGCTCGTATATGTCCGAGATTATCACGGCGGTCAAAGGTCAGGCGGTGAATATGAGCCGGTCAGAAACCGAGGCGTTCGCCGTAAGCGACGCGATGAAGCGGGTAGCGCTGCTGCTGCGCCATGAGCTGGTAGGCAGCGGATGTAAATTGGAGATCAAGAATTCGATTTCTCAAGATGTGATCCTTCAAGGGGATATCAACAGCATGGTGCAGGTAGTGAATAACCTGGTGACCAACGCTGTGGACGCGGAAAAAGGTATGGGCGGAGGCGTAATTTCCATTTTGCTTGAGAAAACCGGTGAAGAGTTTTTGATCAAGGTAAAGGATACCGGCGCCGGTGTGCCGGAGGATGTGAAGAAAAAATTGTTTAAGCAGATGATTACCAGTAAAGGGGCCATGGGGAATGGGTTGGGAATCTATATTTCCAATTCGGTGATCAAGGCCAAATTTAACGGGAGAATGTGGATGGAAGATAATCCAGAGGGCGGCGCGATTTTTGGGATTGCGATTCCTCTGCAATATGTCAGCTTTGCGGAGTTTCAGAAAAGGGGGGATGCCGAATGAGAAAAAACAGAGTTGCGGCCAAGCAGACGGAAATCTCCATTTTGGCGTTGGATGACGATGAGATCATGACCATAACCTTGCAGTCCTATTTTCAGTCATCCGGCTACCATGTGGACATTGAAAATGACCCGAATAAGGCTGTGGAGCGGATTCGGAATCATCATTATGATATTTTGCTGCTGGACTTTTTGATGAGTCCGATCTGCGGCGACGAGGTAGTCAAAGCTATCCGTGAATTTAACACAGATCTGTATATTATTTTGCTGACAGGCCATAAGAGCCTGGCGCCCCCAATCAAAACGATAAGGGAATTAGATATTCAGGGCTATTATGAGAAAAGCGACAGGTTCGATCAGCTGGAGCTTCTGGTAGAGTCCTGTGTAAAATCTATCCGGCAAATGCGTACCATCCGGAGCTACCGGGATAAGCTGAGCCAAATTGTGGCGGACAGTCCCCAGCTTTACCGCCTGACCACCATAGACGCTCTTTTAGAGAGCGTTATGAGCCAAATGAACCGGATTTTTGGGTTTGAAAACGCCTTTTTATATGTGCGGAGGCATTTCTTCCAGGACGGCGGGGAAATAGCCGGTGCGGTTCAGATGCCGGCGGACTATTATCTGGGGATCGGGGCCTACGGGGAAGCGGCCGACCGGGTGCGGAACTATCTGATGGAAAGGCATGAGACAGAATTCCCAATTTTTGAGGAAGCTGAAAACGAGCCTTGCCGGGTATTTCCCTTATTGGATGAGAACCAGAAGCCGTTTGGCATATTCGGCGCCAGGATTTCCCATCAGCATTATTTTGATACCGTCCGCCTGTTGGAAATTTATCTGCGTCAGGTGACGTCCACCGTCAGCAATCTAATGCTCCATATCCAGCTGCAAAAGGCTTACGAAAAGCTGGAAGTAAGCTACGAGGAAATGACGAAAACCGTTCGCACCATGGTGGATGCCAGAGACCTTTATACCAGAGGCCATTCCGACCGGGTATCCTATTATGCCTGCCGGATCGCTGAAAAAATGGGTAAGGACGAGAGATTTATCAATCGGATTCGGGTGGCGGGCCTGTTTCATGATATTGGAAAAATCGCTGTGCCCGATTCCGTGCTTTTGAAAAACGCATCCCTGACTCGGGAAGAATATGAAATCATCAAGCGCCATCCCGGTTTAGGCTATCATATACTGTCCGCGATTTCCTCGTACCAGGAGATCGCGCCGATCGTGCTGTGTCATCATGAGAGAATCGACGGCAGAGGGTATCCAAATGGAATCACTGGAGACCAAATTCCAGAGGAAGCTAAAATGATTTCCGTAGCCGACGCCTTTGACGCTATGACCTCTCACCGCCGCTATCGGGAAAATTTGACGCTGGAGCAGGCAGTCAGCCAATTAGAGCAAGGAAAAGGAACCCAGTTCGATCAGAAGATTGCGGAAGCGTTTATTGAGATTCTTAAGGATTACGAGGCGATTCGTGAGGAAATCGCCTGGACCTTTGAAGAAACGGCGCTGGACCTGGAACACAGATAAAAAGGGAGTAAAAAGCATGAACCAGTATCCGCTGAATCCGGTAGACTTCTATGAAGATTTTCTAAGCTTTTTGCGGGGAATTGAAAAGTATGGAGATAAACCGGCGATTACAACCTATACCAGTGAAAAAGAAGCGGTAACAAGAAGCTACCGGCAGCTTACGGAGGATGTGTATGCTTTGGCGGCGGCGATGCGGGAGAAAGGCTGGCAAGGCTGGCATGTGGCTCTGGCGGGAGAAAACAGTTACCAGTGGGTGGTGGCTTTTTTCGCGTCAGCGGTTTTGAACTGTCCTGTGGTTTTGGTGGACATTGAGCAAAGCGTGGAAACCATTGCCCAAATGCTGGAAACCGCCGATTCTCAAGTGGCCTTTGCGTCGGCCTCCGCGGCGGAACTGTTCGCTCAGGAAGCTGACATGCCAAAGCTTCCCCTGGTGGCCTCTGGCGGCGAATATGGCATTCCTTTCACAAGCCTGTTAGAGGAAGGCCGCTGCCTGCTGAAAGAGCATGACCATTTTTTCGATACCTTGCCGGCCGAGGAAAACCTGGCGGTTATCGCTTTTACTTCAGGAACCACCAGTGCGTCAAAGCCGGTCATGCTGTCGCGAAAAGGCGTGCTGCATAACGCCAGCAGCTCTGTGGCCATGGTAGCCACCGGGGAAAGGCTGTTTGCGTCTCTGCCCTTTTACCATACCTATGGCCTGACCTGCTCTGTGTTAGGCCCCTTGATTGTGGGAACGCATCTGTGTATTAACGGCAGCCTGAAAACCATGATGCGGGACCTGCGCCTGTTTCAGCCGGATACGATGATGACGGTGCCCTTGATCGTCGAAATGGTTCACCGCAGGCTGGCTGCCGCCTCACAGGAAAGAGGGCTGGAAGAAGAGCTGAACCATAAAGCAAGGCGGAGATTTTTGCGGAGGGAGCCAGAGGCTTCTGTTTCGGAAAAGCTGGAAAATCTCAAAAATGAAATTTTCCCGGAAATGCAAATCATCATCAGTGGGGGAGCACATCTTTTGCCGGAGATCTCTCTGGAGCTAAAGAGGTTTGGAATCCAAACCCTTCAGGGCTATGGTATTACCGAGTGTTCTCCGCTTATCAGTGTCAACCGGAATCAGATGAACCAGCCGGAGAGCGTGGGGGTTGTTGTGCCCGGCGTGGAGCTTCGGTTCCAGGAAGGGGAAATCCTGGTGCGGGGAGAAAATGTGATGCTGGGGTATTATAAGGATGAAGAAATGACCCGGGAGGCGATGGGGGACGGATGGTTTCACACCGGGGATTTAGGCTATCTGGATAAGCGGGGCTTTCTTTACATCACTGGCAGAAAAAAGAACCTGATCGTTTTGAAAAACGGAAAGAAGGTGTCTCCGGAGGAGATCGAGTCGCGGATCGCCAGGCTTCCTCTGGTAAAGGAGGTTATGGCGTATGGAGCTACCACAGGCCAGTCCGCGGACGATGTAAAAATCGCGGTGACAGTGTATCCGGACCCGAAAGAAGCGGGAGGAATGACCTCTTATGAAATTCTCAATACCCTGCAAAAGGAGATTGAGAGCATCAACGGCCATTACCCATCCTATAAGCAGATACAGCTGGTGAATTTAAGAGAAAACGAGTTTTCCAAAACCTCCTCGCAGAAAATAAAGCGGCGGGAGTTATGAGCGGAGCGCTTAGACAAAAGGAAGTGATTGTCCATGCTGAAATTGATCCAGGAGATCATCTATAACGTCACCGGCAAGAGTAATATCACCGACGATACGGATTTTGTAAAGGATCTGGAATTGAACTCCTTTGACGTTATGAATATTGTATGCGCTTTCGAGGAATATTTTGACGTGACCATTCCTACCCGGGATGTGTGGAAGATGCATCAGGTGAAGGATGTGATTAAATATATGGAGGATAAAGGAATCGATTTGCCTAAGAAATGATTGGCGGTGGGATATGAGCGAAGTCGTGGTTTCCCTGTTTCATGTCAGGGATGAAAGAACGGTGCAGAGCCGTATCGAAGAAGCGGTTGAGGATTACAGCCGGACGTACAAGACGGAAGATTCCCAAGTCAAGCTTCTATACGAATCCGGCGGCAAGCCTTACTTGGAAAGCCGGGCGGTGGAGCTCTCTATTTCCCATAGCGGAGAGCTATGGGGCTGCGCCTTATCCAAGGAGTCGGTGGGGCTTGATATCCAACTGATAAGGGAAAAGGGCGTCTGTTCGGTAGCAAAGCGTTTTTTCCATCCGGAGGAATACCGGTATTTGCAGGAAACCGGGTTTTCTGATTTCTTTTCCCTCTGGACGGCAAAGGAAAGCTATGTGAAATTTACCGGCGAAGGGATTACTGACGGCTTTTCCGCTTTTAGCGTAGTGGATTCACAGGGCTTACTAAGCTCTGTGAATGGAGCCGAACTGAAGTTAATTCCATTTTTGCCGGAATATCGGATTTGTGTATGCGCTGAACGAATCGGCAGCCTCATCATTAGAGATAAACGGGAGAAGCGGTAAAACGCTTCTTTTTTACATCATGGACGCACAGGGTGCAGGAGGGCTTTATCGAGGCGGCAAATTGGCTTTTTACTTTCCAGCTGTAAAAAACAGTGCTTAAGCTTGATTTGGATCATAAAGTTCATTTATGATAAAGTTATCTTGATGCTATTTATGTGGGGGGAATGAATATGGAGAATATGAAAGGCCGTGCGAGGGAATTTCCGTTGTTTGGACAAATTTTGCGGGTGCCAGCGGAGATGGATATTTTTAATACCTACAGGCTGATGTTCCGGGACTTAGCGCTGGATTATACCGATCAGGCTGAGACCGCGTATCACGCTAATATCCATGATTTTGATTCCTTTATTGAATTTTTTATGAGGATCTATGATTCCAAGCTGGAGCCTCTTGTGAAGAAGGCGGTGGATCTGCTGATTTCCCAGGGGATTTGGACTGTAACTTACGAAGCCTTTTGGCAGCAGCATAAAGAAGATTTCCACCTTGCCATTGACGACTATAACAGTATGATTGACAGCTTTAACCTGACGCTGGAAAATAATCAAAAGGCTATTTCTGGAATTATGGGCTTTGTGCCTAATCTGGTAGGCGGCGGCTTTGGGCTTTCGGGAGCGTTAAAGGGGATCGCAAAGGCGACAGCGTTTAACCTGGTCAGAGATGGGATAGAGACAAGCGCTTTAAAGAATGCGAATGTAAAGCCGGCACAGCGCCAGGCTTTGTACCAGCAGATAAATGTGGAGGCGCTGTTGGATCATGTGTTCACAGATTATTGGAGGGTGTTTTTGACTCTGGTATGGACGCTGATCCAAAACGGGCAGGATATTTGGTGGCCGGCGCAGGAATTGGATCAGCGGTCGGAGAGCATTTTTCAAAATCTTCGCCATCCCAGCTTCCCCCAGGATAAAATTTTATATGCGATCCTGGATGTGATCACGGCAAATCCTTATCACGGGGAATATTACCAGTTTTTGACTGCAAGGTTTGGCTGTACGCAAGAGGTCTCAGCAATAAAGAATTATTTTGGATACCGTTAGCCTATCGTAAAAACGCTGATGGAAGCCAGTTCTCCCAGAAGGTTCCGTTACGATGTATGAGATTTAGGCCTGAAGCCACCGGATGATATTAAATAATCTTACTTATGGATATTCGGTTTGCCTTAAATGATAGCTTTTTATCAGCATTAACAACATTCCCATGGCTCATTCTTCTTCCCTTGCTAGTCCTTTTACCGTGGAAGATAGAAAAAGAGTGGAAAGCCGCTGGGGCTTTTCCACTCTTTCTCAGGAATCGTTATCAGCCTAATTTCCTAACAAAATCGGCCATTGCCTCTGAGACTTTAATTTGCTGAGGACAGACGGCTTCACAGCTGCGGCATCCAATACAAGCGCCCGGCCGTTTTTCCTCCTGAATGGCGGATAGGGCCATTGGCGCGATAAAACCTCCGTCCGTGACACAGTGCTCATTATACAATGCCAGCAAAGCGGGAATATCCAAACCTTGGGGACAGTGGCTCACACAATATCGACATGCGGTACATGGCAGCGCAATTTTTTCCACCATATTATTCGCGATTTTAAGCAGTTTTTCCATTTCTTTCGAATTTAAGGGCTTTTCCTCTTCAAACGTCTGGATGTTTTCCCTCAGCTGTTCACTGTTTGACATGCCGGAAAGCACCATGGTTACACCGGGAATGGACTGAAGAAAGCGGAAAGCCCAAGCGGGAACGGATTCATCCGGCCTCAGATTTTTGAGTAATTCGGCATCCTCCTCGGATAATTCAGCTAGTTTTCCCCCGCGTAATGGCTCCATGACCCAAACCGGCAGCTGATGCTCAGCCAGCAATTCTAGCTTCCCCTTGGCGTCCTGAAAAGTCCAGTCAAGATAGTTTAACTGGATTTGGCAGAATTCCATTCCTTCCCCATATGCCTCCAGAAAACGTTTCATGACATCATAGCTTCCATGAGCCGAAAATCCAAGATGCCGGATCCGCCCAGCTCTTTTTTGCTTCATTAAATAACGGTAAATCCCATACTTATCATCTAGGTAAGCGTCAATATTCATTTCACAAACATTGTGAAACAGATAAAAGTCAAAGTATTCTACACCGCACTTTTTTAGCTGCTTTTCAAAAATTTCCTCTACTTTATCCATATTAGAAAGATCATAGCCAGGAAACTTAGTCGCCAAATAGTAGCTTTCCCTGGGATACCGCTTCAGTGCCCGGCCGATTACAAGCTCAGATTGACCGCCATGATATCCCCATGCGGTATCATAATAATTGATGCCATGCTCCATCGCATAGTCCACCATTTTTTCAGCCGCCGTCTCGTCAATTTTTGAGTCATCTCCTCCAATCACCGGTAAACGCATGGCTCCTAATCCTAGGGCAGAAAGCTTATGGTTTTGAAAATTCTTGTAAATCATCTTATGCATTCTCCTTTTTCCTAATAATATATTTTCCCGACAGAAAAATTATCACAACTCCGGGCAGCTGGCTTTTTCACAGGGCCTATGTTTTTTCTGTATACACATGCTCTAATAAGGAAGGATACGGCTCTAAACTAATTGTAATCTCCTTAAGAGAAAATAGCAAATACTTATATTCAATAATCATTTATAGCTAATAACTATAATACAGCAGCGTCTGCGAACCGGCAATAGAATCAATAGTTGAGGAATTAGTCGCAGCGTGCTAAAATAAGATAGATATCTTTACCATTGAACAAATAGAAAAGGATGACAATTTTGAAACGAGAAGATTTAGTGCCGCGAATAGATTTTTTTCAGAACAGTGGGATTTGGACTGGAAGCATAGAATTTCCAGATTGCCGGCCCTTGGAAGACGAATTCCGCTACCGCCTGGAACCGATAGAAGATAAAGTAAAAGGATCTGTATGGCATGGGCCCTATTGCTATTCCTATTGTAAAGAAAAAAATGAGATTCCTTCAGAAGCGGAATTCTCTATGAACGAAGACGGAATGCAAGAGTTGTTTGTCTGGCTGGAAACCAGCTACGAATCCATGAAAAGCAGCCGTCGCGGCCTAAGTCAGACTCGATGACATAGAAAAGAGTTCTACCCAATATTTTAAAGATACACTATGAAAGGCTGACCGGGCAGCGAGTATCCAAACGTATGTGACGGGAAAGCGCCTAGAATAGATCCACTAAATCGACAGAAATGAGGAAAATAAATGAAATGGATGATAGCCTCTGATATTCACGGCTCCGAATATTATTGCAGGAAAATGCTAGAAGCTTTTTATGATGAAAAAGCGGACCGGCTTTTATTGCTGGGGGATATTTTATACCACGGCCCCAGAAATGACCTGCCCAGGGATTACAATCCCAAAAGGGTTATTGAACTGTTAAATGGAATACAGAGTCATATCCTGTGCGTACGGGGAAACTGTGACACGGAAGTAGACCAGATGGTGCTTGACTTTCCGATTCTTGCCGATTATGCTATCCTGACAGTGGGGGAGAAGATAATTTTTGCCACCCACGGCCATCATTTTAATGAGGAGAACCTGCCGCCGCTCCAGGAGGGGGATATCCTTCTTCATGGTCACACTCATGTTCCAAAGCGGGTAAAGCATAAAACCTATGTTTATTTGAATCCAGGTTCGGTTTCTATTCCAAAAGAAAACAGCTATCATGGGTATCTGCTATTGGAGAACGGCGCTTTTATTTGGAAGGATTTTGATGGAACGGTTCGGGATACCTGCCAGATTGCAGAATAAGTATGTATATTCCTCCGCTATATGAAACTATAGCGGGGGAATTTTTATTTGCGGCGGCCTAACAGCGGAACCAAAAGCTAGCTTCGATATATACTATAAAAAAATAAATCTGGATTTCTGACTAAAATGCCGAAATCCCATTATTCAAGTTATATTTTCCGAGGAACTGTTGACAATAGAGAAAATATGAATATAATAATATATGAACAATGGTTCATATGATATAACGAAAGGATGAACGAAAATGGAAGAACCGCTTGAAAAATGCGAGTATATGCATGTCCATGAAGATATTGTCCATAAAGTAAACGAGCAGATGCCGGATGAGGAAATTTTATATGATCTGGCTGAGCTGTTTAAGATTTTTGGGGATTCCACCCGGATTAAAATCTTATATGCTTTGTTCGAATCGGAAATGTGCGTTTGTGATATTGCCCAGCTTTTAAACATGACCCAGTCCGCTATTTCTCACCAGCTTCGCTCCCTCAAGCAAAGCAAGCTGGTGAAGTATCGCAGAGAAGGAAAAACAGTGTTTTATTCCTTGGCGGATGCTCATGTGAGAACAATTATCAACCAAGGCTTAGAGCACGTAGAAGAATAACCTGATTCTATTAGAAAGAGTGGGGAAAGATATGAAGAAAAAGTTTCAATTAGTAGATTTGGATTGTGCGAGCTGCGCGGCCAAAATGGAGAATGCGATCAAAAAAATCGACGGTGTTCAAGCTGCCAGCGTCAGCTTTATTATGCAGAAGATGACCATTGAGGCGGAAGAAGAACGCTTTGACGAAGTCATGAAAGAGGTTGTATCTGTGTGCAGAAAGGTAGAACCGGACTGCACGATCAAATTGTAACCGTGGAGATGAGCTTATGAGCCGGAAACAAAAGAAAACGCTGGTTCGTATCCTGATCAGCGGGGCACTGTTCGCAGGAGCGTTTTTCATTCCCGTGGAGGGGATTTGGAAGCTGGGAGTGTATTTAATCCCCTATTTTGTGATTGGCTGGGACGTTTTGTGGAAGGCTGTCCGCAATATTTCCCATGGCCAGGTGTTCGATGAAAACTTTTTGATGTCCATCGCCACAATCGGCGCCTTCTGCGTTGGTGAGTATCCTGAGGGCGTGGCGGTTATGCTGTTTTACCAGGTAGGCGAGCTGTTTCAAAGCTATTCCGTGGGACGTTCCCGCCAGTCCATCGCAGCGCTGATGGATATCCGCCCGGATTACGCCAATCTGGAAAAGCCGGACGGAAGCTTTGAACAGGTAGACCCGGATGAAGTGAACATCGGCGATATTATTATAGTGAAGGCGGGAGAGAAAATCCCTCTGGATGGCGTTGTAGTGGAGGGGATATCCTCTTTAAATACATCGGCTTTAACGGGAGAGTCCGTGCCTAGGGGCGTTAAGCCCGGCAAAGAGGTCATCAGCGGCTGTATCAATTTAAATGGCCTGCTGCGGGTAAAGGTCACCAAGGAATTTGGAGAGTCGACTGTGGCTAAAATTTTAGATTTGGTAGAAAACTCCAGCAGCAAAAAAGCAAAATCAGAAAACTTTATTACCAAATTTGCCCGATATTATACTCCGGTGGTGGTTATCGGAGCGTTGCTGCTGGCAGTCATTCCGCCGTTGATCTTAGGCGGCGGCTGGAACGATTGGATCGGCAGAGCGTTGATCTTCCTGGTCATTTCCTGCCCGTGCGCTTTAGTTATTTCTATTCCCCTCAGCTTTTTCGGTGGAATCGGAGGAGCCTCTAAAAAGGGAATCCTGGTGAAGGGTGGAAACTATTTAGAGGCACTGTCACAAACAGAACTGGTGGTATTTGATAAGACTGGTACGCTGACAAAGGGGATTTTCCAGGTTTCCGCCGTGCATCCTGGAGAAATCGAGGAAAAGCGCCTGCTGGAGCTTGCCGCTATGGCGGAATCGTTTTCCGACCATCCTATATCCAAGTCGATCCGGGAAGCTTATGGGAAAGAAATCGACGCCACCCGTGTGTCCGATGTCGAAGAAATGTCGGGCCGCGGCGTGAAAGCGTTAGTGGATGGGCAGACTATTTGGGCCGGAAATGGAAAGCTGATGGATTTGGCAGGCGCCAAGTGGCGTGAATGTCATCTGCACGGCACGGTGGTCCATGTAGCAGCAGGCTCGGAATATCTAGGCCATATCGTAATTTCTGATCAGGTCAAGGAAGACGCGGCCCAGGCGGTCCAGGAGCTAAAGGCGTTAGGGGTTCGGAAAACCGTGATGCTCACTGGTGATAAGGCCCAGGTTGCCAAGGAAGTGGCCCGGCAGTTGGGAGTGGACGAGGTTCATGCAGAGCTTCTGCCCGGGGATAAGGTTCAGCAGGTGGAAAGCTTGCTGAAGGAAAAAAGCGGAAAGGGAAAGCTGGCCTTTGTGGGCGACGGAATCAACGATGCCCCGGTGCTTTCCCGGGCGGATATTGGTATCGCGATGGGCGGTTTAGGCTCGGATGCGGCGATTGAAGCTGCGGATATTGTTCTGATGGATGACCACCCCTCAAAAATCGCGGAGGCAATTCGGATATCGAAAAAAACGCTGCGTTTGGTAAAGGAAAATATCGTTTTCGCGTTGGCGGTTAAAGTATTATGTCTAGCGCTGGGCGCGGTCGGCTTAGCCAACATGTGGGAAGCGGTATTCGCCGATGTAGGCGTTTCCGTTATCGCTATTTTAAACGCTTCCCGGGCGCTAAAGGTGAAAACCAAATCGCAATCATAGAATTAAGCTATAATAATATAACTTTCTAAAAAGGCTCCTGGATTTTCCAGGAGCCTTTTTGGCGTTGCATAAGAGAATTTTTAAGATTTGTTCCCACTGTGGGGCTTAAAAATCCGTAGAGCTTTCATCTTTGAATTTGGAAAGATTTCTTAAGACCATTCGTTAAGCATATGACTTAAGTCATATGCTTTTATATAAAATAGTTGCGCTGCAAGGAGGGATGGTCAAGCGCCCATTTTCCAGAACAGCTTCACCATGATAGGAATACAGAACCTTATGAAATCCGGTTTCTTCGATTTGGCAGGAGGCAGAGGAATCTGCCGGATTAATGGCCACCAAGGCGGAACCTGTTTTTCCGGTTCTCAAATACACTAACGGCTGATGATCCTGGGCATTTAGGAATCGGAAAGCGGCATTGCTTTGCAACGGCTCATTTTCCAAGCGAAGGCGAATCAGCTTTTTAATCTCATGATATAAGGAGCCAGGCAGGAGGGATTGGTTTTCCACCGTAGGCCTATCGGGGGAGGAGTCTATCGGGATATACAGTTGCTCGGGAGAAGCGGAAGAAAAGCCTGCGTTGGCGGTGTGGTCCCACTGCATGGGAGAACGGGCGCCGGTACGTTCAAAGCCGCCTTCCACTGAAGTCAGTCCCTCTAAATACCGCATTCCTATCTCATCGCCATAATAAAGGAAGGGAGCGCCAGGCATGGTCAGCAGAAAGACGAATACCAGCTTTTCCTCTTCGATGTCAAGATAATGAGAGATTCGGGGCATGTCGTGATTGCCGGAAGGAATACAGATTAACCCCTTTCCGTTGGTGCGCTGATAGTTTTTCCAGTAGGCTTCCGCAAAGGGGGTAATGCTTCCGTTTTTCTTCCTGGAAAAATAAGGAGCCTCGCAGCGGAATAAGTCGAGATAGTGGGAGGGCCCAAAGTGAAGAAGGAAATCCATATGGAAGCCGCCGGCCAGGGATTTTTTGGGGTCGCCCCATTCTGAAATGATGGCGGCATCTGGAAATTCCCCGTCTAAGAACCGGCGGAAATCCTGCCAAAGCTTGATTGTTTCCTTGCCGTCACCGTCGTTTTTTACCAGGGAGCCTGCCATGTCTACCCGAAAACCATCGCAGCCAAGCTGAAGCCAGAAACGCATCACGTCTTTTATCGCCTCACGGGTGGCTAAGGCGTCTTTGGAATCCGGGGCGCATTGCCAGCTTTTCGAAGGATTAACAAAGCCGTAGTTCAGGGCAGGCTGGGTGGAGAAAAAATTTACCGCGCAGCAGCCGTTACGGTCAGAAATCCCCCGAATGCAGCCGGTAATATTCTGAACTCCCTCGAAGGTATCCCAGATATCGTCGTTCCATACATAGCGGTTAGAAAATTCATTGGGCTGGGACTTCATTGATTCCAAAAACCAGGGATGCTGCACGGAGGTATGCCCAGGCACTAGGTCTAAGATTACGCGGAGCCCTCGGCTGTGAGCTTCGCGGAACAGCTCCTTCAAATCCTCGTTGGTACCATAGCGGGGAGCTACCTTTTTGTAATCGGCCACATCGTATCCGGCGTCGGTGAAAGGAGAATCAAAGCAAGGGTTAAGCCATATAGCGTTGCAGCCCAAGTCCCGGATATAATCCAGACGGTTGATAATTCCTCTCAGATCACCGATCCCATCGGCATTGGTGTCCTGAAAGCTTTGGGGATAGATTTCGTAAAAGATCGCATTGTCCAGCCAGGCTGGCATAGGTCAGGCCTCCTTCATTTTTATTAGTGTTTTTTATAGAGCGTTGGGTGACATCGCGGCACTAGCGCAGAAAAAATCTCAATGCCTATGATATCTGCTCTTTATTATAAGATAGCTTTCCTGTTTTGAAAAGTGGACAAATTAAAGTAATTAATGTAAAAATAACTTATTAACTGTTCGTCAGGCCGTTTTGAACGGGCGGAAAAGTATATTTGGAGAGTAAACGCCACTGCCTAGCATGGTAAATTGCTTTTGGATCTGCTTTCTTATTATTTATATTAATTGCCGGTGTATACATGCTTCATCCTACCTATTGCGATTGACAAAAGTGTGCGGATACAGTATATTTGAATATGGGTGAATGGCTTTTGTAATGAGCCGTATAAGAAGCTATGAATGAAAGGAGAAGAAATGTGTTATGGAAAAAGAAAAATTAGAGTTTGTAAAAGGAAAAACACAGGAGCTGCTTCAGTCGCAAACCTGCTGCGCGGAGGGAAAAGCGGCGGCCAAAGCTTGGCTGGAAGCCATTGGAACGGAACAGGAAGCGGCCGAAACCGAACGGTATCTGAATGAGCTGAAAGCGGATATCATGCCGATCGATCAATTAATTGGCTTTGCCGGCTCTGAGGCTGGAATACAGTATTTTGGGGAAGCTGCAGCGAAAGGAATTGTGAGCCACGCGGAGGAGATTAAGGCGAATGGCGCCCGGTACTGCGACTGCCCAGCGTGTGCGGCGGCGGAAGCGATTCTCAAAAAGCTGGAGATACTGTAAGAGACATCAAAGCAGCAGTTCTGTTTTATTTCTGAGAGCCCAAAACGGCTGTCCAAATTTCCGGACAGCCGTTTTTTGATCGGATTTTTGCATAGAAGAAAACCAAAGAACCGGCTTGGGAAAGACCTTGCCCGTTTTCGGGAAGGCGCTGTCCTGAGCCGGTTCTTTGGCTTTTTGTTACTCTATTTTTTAGGAAGGAGTGGATTAAATTATTTGATGTCCCGCTTCTGGAAAGACCAGAGTCCCAGCACGGTGAAGGCTATAAAATAGATGATCCCAACAGCCAGGGAGCGGGATCAATTCGCTGGTGACCTGACCATTTACCAAATAGGCTGCGTTGGTGGAGAGAAGATAATCGGAAAGAGCTGCTTCCAGATTGAAAAACTCATGGAGAGCCATTTGCGCCAGACTGACAAAGAGGTAAATAAATTGCATCGTAATACAAAGATTGATGGCGATGGCACCGCCGGATTGACGGATCAGCATGGCGACCATCACAAACACGGCGGTGTAAGCGAAGGTTAAAAGAAATTCCAGACCGACGATTTTTAGGGTTTCCGGCCAGTAGCTGGCGGATACTTCTCCAAACCCCCATAAAATTGTGGCGGTACCGGTATAGGCAATGCTGTATACCAGCTGGATCATCAGAGCGATGAAGCAGGAAACAATCAGCTTGGAAAAATAGATGCTGATGCGGCTGAAGCCCCGTGAGGCTGTATTTTTGATTGTTCCAAAGCCAAACTCAGAAGCCGCAAAAATAGAAACTACAATAGCGATAAAAATTTTGCAGTCGCCTGCAAAGGTGCTCAGCAGCTGATTGGAACCATTATAGACAATACCTTCGCCCAAGAATTGAGCGGAATAATCCTGAATAAAAACGGAGCCCACGGTAAGCGCTACAACGATCAATAAGCAGATGGGAAAGGATTTCATTTTGGAAAGCTTATAGAAATCTGACTTTAACAACCCTGACATTAGCGGTCCCCTCCAGTTACTTGAATAAAATAATTTTCCAAGTCCGCATTGGACATAGAGATAGAATTGACGATGATATCATGCTTTGCAAGAATCGTGTTGATCAGGCCGGCTTCATCCAAATGGTCAAAAAGGGAAATGGTGCCATCCGGATTTACGGTATAATTTTTCGTTCCCACCACGTTTTCTAAAATGGAACAGGCTTCCGGGATCCGGTCTACCTGGATCATCAGACTGGATTTGCATCTGGCTTCCAGATCTTCAGCGGTGAATTCGTCGATCATCACGCCTTTGTCGATGATGCCATACCGGGTGGCCAGCTTAGAAAGCTCGCCCAGAATATGGCTGGAAATCAAAACGGTAATGCCGTGCTCATGGTTCAGCTTCTGGATCAGCTCACGGATTTCCTTAATGCCGGTAGGGTCCAAACCGTTGGTCGGTTCATCTAAAAATAGAAAGTCGGGCTCCCCGATCAAAGCGATCGCGATCGCTAAGCGCTGCTTCATGCCTAGAGAAAAGTTCTTCGCTTTTTTCTTGCCTGTGCTTTCCAGTCCAACGGTGCTTAAAATCCGGTCGATTACTGAAAGATCCTTGACGCCTTGCAGCTTACATTGGGCAACTAGGTTTTGTCTCGCCGTCATATGAGGGATCACCGCGGGATATTCAATTACCGTACCGACCTTTTTCCTCATCTGCGTCAAGTCCTTGCTGCCGAAAAGCTCTATGCTCCCGCCGCTGGGAGCTGCGAGCCCCACAGCCATACGAATCAAAGTAGTTTTGCCAGCGCCATTTTTACCGATAAATCCATAAATGTCACCGCGGTTCACGGTCATGGAAACGTGGTCTACTGCCTTTTTACCGGAAAACACTTTGGTAAGTTCAGTCGTTTTTAAAACTGTATCCATATACCTTTCTCCTTTTGCATAATTGTGTTATTGTATTACGTAATTAATACACTAGAACAATAATACAGCCTTCCGGAGTATTTGTCAATAGTTTTTTGCAAAAAAATGGAACCCCTGATTTTTAGGGGTTCCACTGTAAAGAGAGCTTATTTTTGATCCGCTGATGCTCTTGCAGCCAACGGGCTGTATCACACAAGGTTTCTTTGATTGGGCGGGGCTGATAATTCAGTTCACGGGTTGCTTTGGCGTGAGAAAAGGCAGCGTTGCTTTCCAGAGTATATAGGGAATAGGAGGTATACAGCGGCGGCTGCTTTAGTATTTTATAATATATCTCAGATAAAGGCGCGGTTGCCTTGGCGAACCAAAGGGGAAGAACGGTTTTCAGCTTTTTCTTTCCCGTAATGTCATGCAAGGTATCAAGAATCTCTTTTACCGGGAAGTATTGATTGGAAAGAATATAGCACTCGCCGGGCTGGCCGTTTTCCACGCAGGAAAGGATACCGTCGGCTACATCCCGCACGTCCACAAAATCATAGCCGCCCTTCACGCAGGCGGTGAGCCGGCCGTTCAGATAGTCGATCACCAGCTGGGTCAGGTGGCCCCGGCCAAAGTCGCCCGGCCCTAATATCCCAGAGGGATGGACAATAGAGGCGTTCAAGCCGTACTGGGTTACCGCATCCAGCACCGCCTGAGAGGCTTCTGATTTTGTCTTGGCATAAGGACCGTGGACCTCCTCGGGCTGAAAGGAAGAGACCTCTGTGATGACCTTACCCTTTTCCAGCTCAGGAATAGCATGGACAGAGCTGACATGAACCAGCTTTTTGACGTGGTTTAGAACGCATAGCTTCAAGATATTTTTAGTCCCTTGAACGTTTACATCGTACAGGCGCTGCTGGTATTTCGAGGAAATAGAAACGATTCCCGCGGTGTGAATGACTACAAGCTCCTGGTCAATTTTGTGGGCAAAGAAGGGAACCAGGCTTTCCAGATCCCGCACATCTCCCCGGACGATCTCTACGCCCGGATCAAAACAGGGAACAGAATGGTCTGCCGGCAAGGCAAGCCCCCGCACCTGGGCTCCTTGCTGGCGCAGCTTTCCAATAACAATATTTCCTAAATGGCCCATGGCCCCAGTTACTAAATACAACGGAGACGACATTTTCAACAGCTCCTTTCTGCCATTTCTCTTTATATTTATTGTAGCCTGCAAATAAGAAATATCCGTGAATACAGATTGAATTTTCCTTGATATAACAAAAGGAAAAAGCGAATAAGGGCTGAAAAGATTTTATAAAGCTGGAGAAAATGGAAACGCCCCCTTGGAAAGCCGACAGGCGATCCAAAGGGGCGCAGCCTCAAGGAATATTATGATGGAGTCAATAGTAATTATTGATTTTGCTGAGAAGCAATAGCATCCTGTACCAACTCGTCGCCGTAGGCGCCGATTTCAGCGGGATCACTAGAAGCACCGGTGAAAGCCATTTGAGCAACCTTGCCCAGTAAAGCTTCGCCGTCGATTACGCTCCAGCCGTCGTATACCTCGGAAAGAGGGTAGGTGGCGGGAGTCATGTAATCCAGGATCTTGGAGCCTTCCTTCGCAAAAGCGAAGTCTTCGCTGACAGAAATGCCCTCATAGGTGGGCCATTCGCCGCACTCTGCGTTGGTGAAAATGGGCTGGCTGTTTACCACTATGCTTTTGCAAATCTGCTCGGCCAGCTGGGGATTTTTGCTCTGAGCGAATACGCCGATACCGTTAATAAAGGTACAAGCACGCTTTTCATCTGTATCAGGTCCGGTGAGAACATCCATGACACCGGTAACAGCGGCAATCTCGGGATCGGCCGCCAGATCCTGAGCCATATCGTGAATGATAACGGCGGCCTGCCCATCCAGATAAATCTTAGTCAAGTCGGTTCTCTTGTAGCTGGAGAGGCTCTTCGGTACCAAGCCTTCCTGATACATCTGAATCCAGTAATCATACATGTGCAAGGCGCTTTCATCAGACATAGCGGAAACCACATTGTTTTCAGCGTCATATTTGCAGGCGCCGGTGCCGTTGTTAATCAGGGACATCAAAGCCAAATGGTTCGCCTGGCCGCCGGAAAGCTCGAAGATAAAGGGATCAATGTTGAATTTCTCCTTTACCTTTCTCAGAGCGTCCATAAATTCATCCCAGGTTTTGGGAGACTCGGTGTAGCCAACCTCGGCAAACATGTCGGTGCGGTAGTACAGCATATCGATGCCTACCATGTAAGGCAGCTGAACCAGCTTGCCTTCATACCTTCTGGATTCCCAAATAGCCTCGCTGAATTTAGAAGCGAATTCCTCATCAGCGTCCAGATTGTCCATGTAGTAAATTTCTCCCATACGGGCAAAGGTTTCAGCGGTGCCGTAACCAGCGGCGAAAATATCAGGGGCGGTGCCGCTGTTGACAGCGGTCAGATGAACCTGATAGAAGTTATCCCAAGGCAGGTTCACATATTCGATTTCCCCATCCAACTGGTCGGCAAATTCGCTGTTAACGGCAGAGAGCACTTCTTCCATAGCGGGAACATAGGTGTCCGGGCCGCCCCAGGCCATATCCCAAAAGAGAATGTGGCTCTTTTCGGAAGTCCCCTCAGAGGATTCCTGCTGACCAGATTCTTCCGCCGCGGAAGAATCTCCTGCGGGCTCAGAGCTGTTGGTGGTTCCCTGATTACAAGCCGACGCGAAAACCATCATACCAGCAAGCAAAGCCGCAAGAACAGATTTTGCTTTCTTGTTTGCGTTCATTCTTTTCCCTCCTGAAAAATATGAAATCCAAAAACCGCACACGCGGCTGGTTTACCAAAAAAATTCTCCGAAAAGCCATTGCTATTTTAACTATTTTTAACAGTTAACTTGAAGAATTTGTAATGAAATTGTCGCATATTTTTAAAATGTTGACCACCGGACAAAATTGATGTAAAATACCCTATAAATTATTGTTTTTGTGTTTTCGTTGCGTTTTCATAGTGTTACATAGCGATTACAAAAAGACGGCTGGCAATAAGGAGAATTTTTATGAAAGCAAGATTTATTTCTCAGGAAACAGTGTATTTATATCATATCGGCTTGAATTCTCAGAGGGGACAAGAAATTACCCAAGCACTGGGAGAAATTTCCGTTCAAGTGAAAGAGATCAAGGAGGAGCAGCTGGGAGAGACCTTAGGCTATTGTCTGGGCTTGCCCGGATTTTCTAAAAACGATTCTCCGCTGGCGGAAGAAGGCTTTGACCAGGAGGTTCTTGTCATGAAAGGCTTTACCCGGCAAAGCATGGACCGGCTGCTGAAGCAATTTCAAAGAAAAGGAGTTCCGCCGGTAGCGTTGAAAGCGGTGCTGACAGAGCATAACAGCAAGTGGAGATGCATCGATTTTTTCCGGGAACTGGAGCGGGAGCATATGTTTATGAGCGCTTATCAGAGCCTGCGGCGCCAGGTGCTTGTGGCGGAGGGAATAGCGGCTCCGTCACAGGATCTCCGCCGGGAAGCTTTGCGCGCCAGTGAGCTTCTAGCGAAAGGAAATGAGATCGAATATGAGGAGCTGGTTCAGGAACTGAAATGTATAAGCAGTATTTTGGAAAAGGAATGTAGAGAAGAAAAGTAAGGTATATCTAACGATTTCGAAATTAGTTAAATAAGAAAAGCCTATCCTTACACGGATAGGCTTTTTATTTTTCAGGCTTTCCAGATTAATAAATCTTTTTATACAGTTCGCAAATTTCTTCCGGACTGGTGTCCCTTGGGTTGCCGGGAGTGCAGGCGTCGATGAAGGCAAACTCGGACAGAGCCTTTAGGTCTTCTTCCTTTACGCCGATTTCATGGAGAGTCTTGGGAATTCCCACATCCTCAGACAGCTTTTTCACAGCGTCGATTGCAGCTTTGCGGTATTCCTCCTGGCTCATGGCTTCCGTACCCTGTACGCCCATGGCCTTGGCGATGTCTCTGTATTTTTCACCGGTGCAAGGAGCGTTGTATTCCATTACGTAGGGAAGAATGACAGCGTTGGCGACGCCGTGGGGAGTGTCATAGAAAGCGCCCAGGGGATGCGCCATAGAGTGTACGATGCCGAGGCCAACGTTAGAAAAGCCCATGCCGGCCACATACTGGCCCAATGCCATATCCTCGCGTCCCTTGGGATCATTTTCTACCGCAGCGCGGAGAGAACGGGCGATAATTTCAATGGCCTTTAGATGCATCATATCGGTCAGCTCCCAAGCGCCCTTGGTAATATAGCCCTCGATGGCGTGAGTTAAAGCATCCATGCCGGTAGCAGCGGTGAGTCCCTTGGGCATGGAAGACATCATGTCTGGATCGATAATGGCAACGACGGGAATATCATGACAGTCGGCGCAGACAAATTTGCGGCGCTTTTCCTCGTCGGTAATAACATAGTTGATGGTGACCTCCGCAGCAGTGCCGGCAGTGGTGGGAACCGCGATAATCGGCACACACTTGTTTTTGGTAACGTCAGCGCCCTCCAGGCTTTTAACGTCGGCATGCTCGGGATTGTTGACGATAATAGCGATGCCCTTGGCGGTATCGATGGAGGAGCCGCCGCCAATAGCGATAATATAGTCGGCGCCAATAGACTTGAACATTTCCACGCCGCCCTTAACAACATTAACGGTAGGATTGGCCTTAACTTTGTCATACACCTCATAGGCCAGGCCGTTAGCGTCTAAAAGCTTAGTGACATTATCCGCAACATGAAACTTAATCAGGTCAGGATCCGTTACAACCAGAGCTTTTTTGAAACAGCGTTTTTTCACTTCGGTGACAATATCCTGTACCGCGCCTTTTCCATGATAGCTGGTTTCATTCAGAACAATTCTGTTTGCCATAGTTAAGACTCCTTTTTATATTATTTTATGGACGGGAGCTTTTTTGAAAAGACCCCGAAAAATACCATATGGCTGATAAAAACAGTATAACGTAATTTATTGTTGTTGTCCATATTTGATAATGAATTTGATAAATTTTCGGCTTTTAGCCTTGTCGTGAATCAAATCAATCAAAACTGATCATTTCTTGAAAATTAGAAAGACAGCTTCAGGGGCAGAGCGGTATATTTTATGAGAAACTGTAAACTCTAATGCCGGAGGTGATTTAGTATGCCAGATATTTTTAATTTCACACCAGAAATGGAAACCTATTTTTCCACCCTGCCTGTCTATGTCCAGGAGAATATTAAGCAAAGCAATCAGAAGATCAATTCTTTAGAGGATTTGAGAGCGGTTTCTGAAAAGCTGATGGAAAGAAAATAAGCCGAAATGGAGGAATGCTTCCTCCATTTTTTCAATGCCAAAGAGGAGAACAGCAATGCAGAAGTATAATGACCTATATAGCCTAATTCAATCCGATCCCAAAGCGGACCAATATTTCCGCTCCCTGCCCGGGTATGTGCAGGAGGCGATTTCCAGTAAGGCTTCCGGCGTGAATTCCTATGAAAGCCTGATAACTTACGCAGAGAAGCTAACCCGAGGGGATCTATAGAAGCCCTGGTTTTAGGAAAATTGAAAAAACGCCGGGATAAAAGCGCTGACGGACTGGAAAGACAGCACAGAGCTCCGTTTTCTGTGTCCCGGATCAGTACCGTCTAGTCCGATCAGGCAAGCATAGGAATCATACTAGATAACTATAAATTACCCATTCACGTGGAGACAGATGAAAGCGCGTCTTGCGTCAGGACAAAAATTCCCTGGTAAATGCGGTTCGGCTGGTAGCACACTAAGCAAGGGTGATATTTTTGAACCAGAATGATTATGGCAGCAGCGATATGCCGGGAATTATCGATGTTGTAGGCTATGATGACGACGACTTTTTCTCTACTCTTCCGGAACGGGTAAAGCAAGAATTGAGCCAATACCGGACTGAAGTGTCAGACTCGTCTGAGCTTCGGCGCCTGGCGGAAAAAATCATGCTGCGCTATTAAAAGAATTAAAAGGCAAATCATTAGAATAACGGAAAAGGACGCCTATCTCCCTTGAACAAATCAACAGGGGAGAAAGCGGCCTTTTCTTTTTTTATTTCCTATGATATGATGTTTTCAAGCAAAGGCATAGGAGGAATTAACTATGAACATACAGATATTCGGAAAAAATAAATGTTTCGACACGAAAAAGGCGGAGCGGTATTTCAAGGAACGGGGTGTAAAATATCAGAGAATTGACACCGTAAAATTTGGAATGAGTAAGGGAGAGCTCCAAAGCGTCGTCAAGGCGGTTGGTGGAATCGACAAACTGGTAGACGAAAAAAATCCGGACAGCGCCATCGTCAGCTATCTTGCCCGTGACGAGGATAAGCTTGAAAAGCTGATAGAAAATCCGAGGTGGTTGAAAACCCCGGTAGTACGCAATGGAAGGCAGGCAACGGTGGGGTATCAGCCGGAAGTGTGGAAAGCCTGGAAATAAATATATCTCTTGCTATGTTAAAAAAGCGCATCAAAATGGGAAAACGGAGATCGTTTTGTGTGGATAAATTTTCCGCCTGGAGTTAGGGGAATGCCGGACGTTTTGGTTTTATGCGTGTAATTCAGGAAAATTTTATTTTTGATCGTTTCCGTTTTATTGCTTTTCAGGAAAGCGTCTGCCTGTTTGCCCGCTGAAAATTTTTTGCATGTTCTTTTAATACTGTTTTTTGCCCCGCTGTATGGAAAAATAGAAAAACGGCCCAGCCGGCGCTTTGACCGGCTGGGCCGTTCGTTATCATCGTGTGAGGAAAAAGTCAAAGAAAATCAAGGCAGGCCCTTATTTAGAAGCGGCTTCCTTTTCCGAGGCTTCCGGGGCAGGCTCCTCGTCGTTGGTGAGATGGAATTTCTCACATACGTAAAAAATCAGGCTCAGGATCATACCTACTACGCAGGCTAAAACCATACCCTTTAACTCTAGGCTGCCAAATTTTAAGGTAATGCCAGACAGTCCGGTGACAAAGATGACCGAGGTAAGGATCAGGTTTTTGGACTTGGAGTAGTCTACCTTGGAATCCACTAGGATTCGCAGGCCTGAGGTTCCAATCATGCCGTACAGCAGGAAAGAGATACCGCCGATGACAGCGTTAGGCATGGTTTGAATCAAAGCGGAGAATTTACCGATAAAAGAGCAAAGAATAGAAAGGACAGCGGCGCCGCCGATTACCTGAACGCTATACACTCTGGTAACCGCCATAACGCCGATATTTTCGCCGTAGGTAGTTGTCGGAACAGAGCCAACCAAACCGGAAAGCATACTGGAAAAGTTGTCAGCGAAAATAGAACGGTGCAGGCCGGGGTCCTTGAGAAGATCTCTGCCCACCACCTTACTGGTTACCAGCTGATGGCCGATGTGCTCACTGGTAATGACCAGCAGAGCAGGCAGAATAATTAAAATAGCGTTGATGTCGAATTTGGGAAGCTGGAAATTTGGAAGAGAGAAGAAGGGAGTATCGATTACGGCTTGAAAGTCGACCGTACCGCAGCAAACGGCGGCGATGTATCCGGCGATAATAGCGATCAGGATTGGAATAACGGACAAGAATTTTTTAAACAGTACAGAGCCGAACACAGCGACCCCGATGGTGACCAAAAACACAATAATTGTGGAGGAATCAATGGAAGCGCCTTCCTCCGGGAGAAGTCCAGCGGTGCTCGCGGCATTTCCAGCAAGTTCTAAACCGATCAGAGCTACTACGGAGCCCATGGCCGCCGGAGGAAGCACTACGTCGATCCAGTTGGTGCCGAACTTATAAATGACGAAAGCTAACAGGCATCCGCAGGCGCCGGTAACCACAAAGCCGCCTAAGGCGTATTGATAGCCAAAGTTCGCGATTACCAGGCTGCCGGCGCCTAAAAAGGCGAAGCTGGAACCCAAATAAGCAGGAGCCTTCCCCTTAGTGATGATAATAAATAAAATTGTGCCGATACCATTCATTAAAAGAACAATGGCGGGATCAATGCCGAATAAAGTAGGAACCAGGATGGATGCGCCGAACATGGCGAACATGTGCTGAACACTCAGCGGAATCAGCATAGAAACCGGGACCTTTTCATCCACTTGTATGATTTTTCTACGTTCCAAAGAGATACCCCCTATTGATTTTATCTTGAAAATTATATCATAATTCATAAAAAATTCATAATGTTTTGTCGAAGGAAAGGGGAAAACAATCGCCAAAATTTCAGAAAAAATTTTAGGACTTTTCACAAAAGCCGGGAACTATCATTGGCAGAAGAACCGGGAACCGTTATAATAAAGCTATATAGAATCAGAAAAACCGATTCTCTGTTGTCATAAGCTTTGTAGTCTGAAGGACGTGAGAACGGTCTGAAAATCTGCACAGGCATAAGAGAGGGAATCATTGCTATGTATGAAAAGAGCTATGAAAAAGAGATTACCGTATATCAGTATGAATGTGACGTGAAAAACCGGATGACAGCCGCCGCCCTGTTAAAGCAGGTACAGCAGATCAGCACAGAGCACTGCGACATATTCGGATTAGACGCCGCCTACTATCAATCCACGAATACGGCTTTCCTGCTGTCGAAGATATCCTTGCTGTTTCATCGGGAAATCCTGGTAGGAGAAAAGCTGAAGCTGGTGACTCAGCCCTCCTTGCCGGTAAAGGCAGTTTACCATCGGTATACCAGCGCCTATGATGATCAGGGGAAGGAGGCCGCCTCTGTGGACAGCAGGTGGATTTTGGTGGATACCCAGACCCGTAGGATTCTGCGTAAAATTCCGGAAAATTTTCATTTCCCTTTCCTGACGGAACAGGTGCCGGAGCATCCTTGCAAGCTTGTGAAGTCTGAATGCATGGAGCATGCTGGAGAACAGTCTGCCGTTTACTCAAAGGTGGATCAAAACGGCCATTTAAACAATACGGAATACGCCTCTATCGTGTGCGATCTGGTGCCCATTTCTCAAATTACTGAGCATCCAGTACGATCCATGGTGTTGGCTTATCATAATGAGCTGCGTCTTGGAGAAACAATGGATCTGCTTATGGGCCCCATTGAAAATGGCTACGATATAACGGGCGAACGGGAAGGAAAGCCTTGCTTTGAAGCGAATATCCTGTTTTAGATTTTGATTTCACCGTCGGCGAGGGCAGCGGCATAAACGGCGCTCATAGGAGTTCTGCTGCCGGCAGGGAGGCGGGCGGCGCCGAATGTTTCCACCCATATTTATTTCCTTTACAGCGTTAAGCTTCCAATATTCTTAAAATTGAATTTTTCTATTTTGGAGTGCAGCACTCCTAAGGCCAGCGGGGTTCTTTGCGCGCTGGTTATTATGGAGCTCTCTTTTGGGGCATTCTTCCAGCAGGACGGCAGGTATCAAAGTCAAACAAAGAAGCCCTATCCGGCGGTACGACCGGATAGGGCTTTCTGATACGTTTATGCGATGACTAGATCAAAAGACTCCAGCTGCCGCAGCTGTTCCGCAGCTTGCGGATCAATTCCTTTGTCGGTAATCAGCTTGTCAATATCCGACAAAGCAGCGAACTGGGTAAAGGAAAGCTTCCCGAATTTCGAGCTGTCGCTGAGCATGATTACTTCTGACGCCACCTGGATCATTGTTTTTTTGACCTCAGCCTGATTGAAATCAGGAGTGGTAAAGCCGCGGTCCAGGGAAACGGCATTGGATGAGAGGAAAACTTTGTCTACATTCAGCTCGGAAAGATAGGATACCGCCATAGGGCCTACCGTACAGTGGAAGCCATGGCGCAGGGTGCCGCCAATCAAAATTAGATTGGCTTGGGTGAATTCCTCCAATAAAGAAGCGATTTCTATGTCATTGAGAACGATGGTCAGGTCCCGTTTTCCCGAAAGACATTTGGCCAGTTCCAGGGTAGTAGTACCGGTGTCCAGGATAATGGTGTCTCCATCCTCAATCAGCTTTGCGGCACAAGCGGCGATTTGCCGTTTCTGCTCCATATTCCGGATTTCCTTATGTCTGGAATCCAGCTCAAAGGAGGTTTTTTCCAGAGAGATGGCACCGCCGTGGGTACGTTTCAGCTTTCTTTCGTTCTCCAGGTCCCGTAGGTCATTTCGAATGGTAGCGGGAGAAACGTCGAAATAATCGCAGAGCTCGGGAACCAGCAGCTTAGATTTCTGCCGCAGAAGCTCCAAAATTTGGCCTTTTCGCTCCTCTGCAAATAAGGGGTGCTCGGATTGAGGCTTCATGTGTGACCACTCCGATCTCATAATTCTTAAAAGGATATTTCTTTATTTGCTTCTATAATCTTTCAGCGATAAACTTAATAAATTTTATTATAATATAATCCGAAAAGAAACGCAAGAATAGACGATTATTAATAAGCGGAAAATGTAAACAGTCAAAAAGAAGCGAAAAACATAATAGAGGCGCTGATGCATGGCCGGGAATCAGGCTTAAGGCGAAAACAACAAGTGTTTATGATACCGCCGCGTTAAGCTCCCGTTTCCATTTTAGGCGGCGTTTTTTATTGCTTCTAAAGCCAGCCGCTCTCATAAGCTGCTAAGCTTTTTGTTTTCCAGCGGATGGAGGGCTATCGCCCCGATGAAAGAATTCAAAATTACTGAAAAGGAGAGAAATACTATGCTATGTGAGCTGCGTCCGTGGCGCATGGAAGACGCAACAGAGCTGCAAAAGATTCTTAATAATAAAAAGATCCTGGATAATTTACGGGATGGGATTCCTTATCCATACACTTTGGCGGACGCAAAAGCGTTTATTCAGTCTATGAGCGAGGCGGAGCCGGATTCCACCTATGCCTTTGCCATTACAGCGGACGGCAGGCTGGCGGGCAGTATCGGCGCTTTTCGGAAAGAAAATATTCATTCCCGCACAGCGGAGATCGGGTATTATATTGCTGAAAAGGATTGGGGGAGGGGAATTGGTTCTGACGCTGTTAAGCGGCTCTGCCGCTATCTTTTTCAAAATACAGATCTGCTTCGGATCTTTGCCGAGCCCTTTGCTTATAATCAGGCGTCGTGCCGGATTTTGGAAAAGGCTGGATTTGCCTTAGAAGGCGTTTTAAGAAAGAACGCGGTTAAGAATGGGAAGATTTTAGATATGAAAATGTATTCCATTGTGAGGGAGTAAGCAAAAGCGGCCTTCTTCCCTGATGAAGGCCAATTTTCAGCGCAAGATTTCCTTTTGGCCTTTGATCCTCCTCTTGCGGGGCGTTCTTCCCTGCGAATTGTAAAAAACCGCACGAACTTGTTTTCATCTTCTCATTTGATTCTATACGCTTGTTTGGAGATTCTTCCGGCGCATTTTGATCTGGGCTTTCTAAGATCTTAACCAGAGCCCCAGAAAATAGGAAGCCGGATTTTTAGTGCTTTGCTGTTGAAGAACAAAGCAATGAGAATAAAATTCCGCTTATAGTGACTTTGCAGGAAGCCATGCTAATTTGCGATCAGGACAGCCAGCGGGATGGAAAGACTGCAAATATGATGGAAATCAGAAAGCAACTGGCGCGAAGGAAAGAGTGATTTTAATCAAATTGTCAATCTTCTAGCCTTACGATTCTTTTTTCTGCGATGGAAAGGTTTCCGGCCTGGACGATTTTCACCGCCATCAGGCCGTCAACGCCCGTCACACAGGGCGTTTTATCCTCCAGCACACATTCGGCAAAGTGAAGGTCCTCCTTTAGATATGCGTCCTCAAATAAATTCTTCCAGCTTTTAATAAACTGCCGTACCTGATTACCGCTGCGGTTGGCGCAGATCATATTGTTTTCGTTGCTGGTTCCCAGATAGATTACCCCGTCTGTGCCCAGAATTTCTACCCGGGCGTCATAGCCGTAGCCTACTCCCTGAGCACCGTCGATAGAGGCGAGCACGCCGTTTTTAAATTTACCGTTCAGCACCACGTTGTCATAAAAGTCAGGAAATTCCTTTTGGGCTTCATGGCAACGATAATTTCCGGCGATCGCGTACACATGCTCAAACTCGCTCCCAGAAAACCAACGCAAGGAATCAATATCGTGGCTGTTGACTTCCGCCAAAGGACCATTGCTTTTTTTGATATCATACATCCAAGGCCTTGGGGTGCTGGGCCCGCGGGTCAGGGATTTGACCAGCACCACACTGCCGATCTCTCCAGCTTCCACTGCCTTTTTGGCAGCCTGGAAGCTTTCGTCAAACCGGCGCATAAATCCGATTTGCAGCTTCACCCCGCTGTCCTTGACTGCCTCCATGATTTGCACACATTCCCGGGCGTTCATGGCCATGGGTTTTTCCAGTAGAATGTCCTTGCGATGCTTCGCGGCGCATACGGCGATTTCACAGTGATATTTGGTGGGGGAAACGATAACAACCGCGTCGGTTTCTTCATCCTCCAAGGCTTGCTTGTAGTCCAGATAATATTTTTCAATTTCCAGCTCCCGGCATGCGGAAGCTGCGGCCTCCTCCACGGGGTCGGCTACTGAGACGATCCGAAATCCCGGCACACTGCGCTGAAAATTACGCGCATGGATCATCCCCGCCCGGCCAGCGCCGATGAGACAGATTCCACGGTAGTTTTTCTTCATAAAGCTCACACTCACTTTCTGTTCATTTGCTGATCTAAAAGTCCGGACGCTAGAATTCTACAACGTTTTTTAAACCCTTCACCTGCTTCGCCAGCTCAAACAGATCTGATATTTTGTCCAAAGGGGCTTTTTTAGTTATCAGACTGGCAACCTCGACGACGCCATCGGCAATAAAATCAAGAGTCTTGCGGTATTGCGACAGACTTGCGCGGGTGGTCCCGGTAACGATAAGCTGCTTGTAATGGATTATATTGGAGTTAAGCCGCACGACCTCCTTCCCTTTGGGCAGGCCTCCGAAGAAACAGATCCTGCCGTTGACGGCGGCCTGTGAAAGCGCGGATTCCTGGGCGGCGGGAGAGGGACACGCGGTGATGATCACGTCAAAGCCCCGGCCCTTGGTCAGCCGGCTTACATCCTTTTCCTCTAAGGAAGCCGCGGGAATCAGGCTCCGGTCTACGCGCCGGCATTCCTCCAGACGTTCCGGCGACAGATCGCTGATCACCACACGGCCGGCGCCTGCCAGCTTAGCCAGCTTAGCATGCATTAAGCCGATGGCGCCGGAACCGACCACCAGCACATAGTCGCCTGGCTGGATATGGCAGTGCTGAGAGCCGTTATAGGCGCAGGAGAAGGGCTCGTTCAGAGCGCCTTCCGCATAAGAAACCCTCCGCGGAAGAACTGCCACGTTGCCGCCGGCTACCGCGCGGGAGGGAATTCTGACGTATTCTGCGAAAGCGCCGTCCAGATTGATGCCGAAGGCTTGGTAGTGCGGACATAAATGTCCGTTGCCGCTGACGCATAAATCACACACACCGCAGCCCATATTAGGCGCCACTGCTACTCTCATGCCGGCTTGATACCCGGTTACTCCTGAACCGATTTCCACAATATCTCCTGCGAACTCATGGCCCAGCACCAAAGGCTGGGACGAATCGGTCCCTTTCGCGCCGCTGGTGAGCATCCGCACATCGGTGCCGCAAATTGCGGCGGCCCGGACCTTTACCAGAATTTCCCCAGCGCCGATCTTTGGCTTTGGCATCTCCTCGATCCGAAGATCATTGATTCCGTACATCCTTGCCGCTAACATGCAATACCCTCCTATGTATCGTTTTTCTATTGTTGAATGTTTTATTAGATAACCTCCGTGTCAAAGCCATAGACCTTTGCCATTTGAAGAAGCTTATAGGTAACGTCTCCTTGAATTAGGATTGCGTGGTGGGAGGAGAGGCTTTCCATTACCTTGTGCCCGCTGCCGTTTCGATAGCGGAGCAAAGCCCCGTTGCGGCAATCAGAGCCGGGATATTGTACGTAATCTTCAATTTCCGCCTCGATGATGGTAAGCTTTTTCATATCGGAGCGGAGCTTGGCCATCGTAATAGGCCCTGCTGCCATACGGCAGTCGATAACAACGGCGTCATCGCTGACGATGTCCAACACCTTAGGGCGCATGACCCATTGCGTGCAGAAGCTCTGAGGAGCGCAGCCGAAATATCCGCAGTGAACTCCCAGCGCGTGGCTGTCGGGATCGTCAATGCTGGGAAAACGCTGAATTTTTTCATGCTTTAAGGCCGCCATTCCTACTAGAAAGGGATAGATATTCGTCATCATCATAGGCGTTTTCAGTGCGGAATAGAGGATAAATTTGCTGATTAAAGTAACCGTGTCTCCTTCGCACGCCCAAATAATATGATCGTATTCAAATAGCCAGTTCCAGGCCAGACAGGGTGTGGTAGCGCTGTGGAAGGATTCGTTCAGACAATTAGCGCCCGCGCCGCAGACTCCACCGATTTCGAGGATCAGCTCGCGGATTGCTAAATAAAGCTTCACAGCCTTTAAGATGCTCTCCTGCGGTACTTCTTGGATAGGAACAGGGCGCTGGTTCCATAGCTCCTGAGCCTGAGCGTCAGAAAATTGAGCTGCCCTGAAATTCACCTCTTTCCAGCTGCGGTACACAATTTGAACGCCAAAAGTATCTTCAATCTGACGGGTGCAGGACTTATCCCACCAGTAAAACCGCTTGAACAGATACGCCTGCATCCCTTCTCCCGGATTATCCTGCAGCATAAGAAACTTCATGCCGGAGCGCAGTTTCCTTTTAGCGGAGAGAGCTCGAAGAACCACTTTAGCAAGCTCACATTGATAGGGGGAGAATACGTTTCGACCCAGTTCGCCCCGCAGATAAGCCACGATCTCCCAGTCCCACATTTCCACAGTGCCGAATTCTGAGGTTAGAATAATAATCGGCAGCGAGACGCTCTCTATAAATTCGCGGTATTGAAAGACAGCTCCTAGAAGCTGGGGGAATACTATGGCGTCTGCATCGGGAGGGACAGGCTCTCCCAGCGGCTGAGGAGGAAGGAAATCGGCTTCCGCGCCGTAGAGAATTTGCAGCTTTTTTAGCTGTTCCTCAAATTCCCGAGTCTCCCGAGGGTTTCTTTCTTTAAAGTATAGGGGAAGCAGTTTTGCCTTCATGGAATAAACTCCTTTGCTGTTGTTTTGTTTTATATTATCATAACATATCCTAATATTCAACAATAAATAATAGAAATCAAAAAATATATTGCACAATAAAAGAATATATGATAACATATAACAGAAATAAAACGGAAGGGCGGTTCTGCCATGCAGTATCTGATCGGCGTCGATATCGGCACGCAAAGCACCCGTGCGGCAGTTATGGAGGAATCGGGAAGGATTCTTACTCAGGCCTCTAAGGAAACAGAACTAATTTATGAAGGAGACCGCTGGGTTTGGCAGGAACCGGATCGGATGTATGGCGACGCTGTGGAAACCGTGAAAGCAGCGGTGGAAAAAGCGCGGATCGCCCCCCAGCAGGTGGCGTCTATTTGTATGGACGCGCAAATGGCGGGCACTATGGGAATCGGGAAAAAGGGAGAAGCGGTTACGCCCTATGACAGCTGGCTGGATAAACGGTGCGAGGATAGCTGGGAGGAGCTTCGGGCCTTTGGCGAGGATGAAATTATTTCTATTACGGGAGCGCCCGTGACCTATGCTCATGGGCCGAAAATTCTTTGGTGGAAAAAGCATCGTCCGGAGATCTATCGGAAGATTGATAAATTCGTCCCGCCCGGAAGCTATTTGACGATGCGCTTCTGCGGCTTAACGGGCGAACAGGCGTTTATAGACCATACTTATCTTCATTTTTCCGGATTTGCAGATACCAGAAGGAAGGGCTGGTCAGACAGGCTATTGCGGGCGCTGGGTGTGGAAGAAAGCAAGATGCCCAGAATTGTCCGTCCCTGGGATCTGGCGGGAGGCTTGACGAAAGAAACCGCCGAGGCCTGCGGCCTGCGGGAAGGAACCCCGGTAGTGTGCGGCTGCGGCGATACCGCCGCCTGCGCTGTGGGCGCTGGGATCACGAGGCCCGGGGTTATGTATGACGTGGCGGGGACTGCCTCTGTATTTGCCTGCGCGGTCGGCAGGTACCAGCCGGATGTGAAATACAAGACAATTTTGTTTGCTCCGGGAGTGATTGAGGGCCTGTATACCCCGATGGCTTATATTTCCGGAGGCGGAATGTGCTTAAAATGGTTCCGGGACGCCATTTTAAGGGGAGAAAAAAGCTACCGGGAACTGGATGCCTTGGCGGAGGAGGTGCCAAGAGGCAGCGCAGGACTAATTTTTACGCCTCACTTTTCCGGCCGTGTCTGTCCAAACGACGGTGTGATAAAAGGCAGCTGGCTGGGGCTTACAATGCGGCATGACTACCGGTATTTATATCGCGCGATCGTGGAAAGCCTGGCGTATGAGTATAAAATGTATTTAGATATTATTCAGGAATCCGTTTTGTTAGAGGGGGGCGGCTCGCATGTTCTGTCGGTAGGCGGCGGAGCCCAGAGCGCCTTGATGAATCAAATCAAGGCGGATGTCCTCGGGCTGCCGGTCCGCACGCTGGAAAATCCGGATACCGGGGCCTTGGGATGTGGTGTGATCGCCGGTTATGGCGTAGGGCTTTATGACTCGATTCCTAAAACCGTGGACCGGCTCACGGCCCAGAAGCAAGAATTTATTCCTGAGCCCCAGGGGCATCTGGATTATCAGCCTTACACGCAGGCCTACCGGAACAGCTTTGAGCGGCTGCGGTCCGTTTACACTTTTTTACAGAAGGCACGGCATCAGGCATAGCCAGGCTTGCTGCGTGAAATCAATAATCGGAACGATAGCCGGTTGATAACTTTTTGAGCGTCCCCAAAAATCAGGCGAATATTTACTGAATCTATCATTTTAAGAGTTTATTGAGGAAAGGCGGAGAATACAAAATGGAAAAAATGACAAAAGAGCAATTGGCCAACATGTTTGACCATACCTTGCTGAAGCCGTTTGCGACCAAAGAGGACTTTCAAAGGCTGTGCGAGGACAGCAAAAAATACGGCTTTAAAATGGTAGCGGTCAACTCAGCGCCGGTAGCGCTGTGCAAGGAGTATTTGAAGGGCTCCGGGGTGCATGTGGGCGCTGCGGTCAGCTTCCCTTTGGGGCAAACCACCATTGAGTGTAAAGTGTTTGAAACAAAGGACGCTATCGCTAACGGAGCGGATGAGATTGATTACGTGATCAATGTGGCGGAACTGAAAAATAAAAATTACAAATATATCAAAGAGGAAATGGAGCGGATTGTTTCTGTGTGCCGGGAAGCCGGGGTGATCTCTAAAGTAATCTTTGAAAACTGCTACTTGACCAAGGAGGAAATCCAGAAGGCTGCTCAAATTGCGAAGGAAGTGAAGCCGGACTTTATAAAAACTTCCACAGGGTTTGGCACCGGAGGCGCTGCTGTGGAGGATGTGAAGCTGATGAAAGCCGTGGTAGGCGGCGCTGTGAAAGTAAAGGCGGCCGGCGGCATCCGAGACTGGAAAACCTGCAAAGCGATGATCGAGGCGGGCGCGGAACGAATTGGAACCAGCAGCAGCCTAAAAATCCTGGAAGAATTTCAAGAGGAGGAAGGGTGAGCCCGAAAGAGGTTCTGATAGGAGAAAGCGGGCGGAAACAGAAAGCTTTTAAACTTCCGCGTGTAAAATGTGCAGAAAAGAAGAGCTGTAAGGGGAAAGGCACACGCCCATAAGGAAGTAATTGTATTACCGCAGGGCGGCATAGTCAAAAGGCTATGCCGTTCTGCCTTTTCTTTGCCGTTCAATGGTCTGCTTGTTCTCGTCCTGTTCCAGTTCCCCGATAAAGTTCCAGACAATTTCAATCTTCTGTCTGCGGTGTCCGCTGGATTTGTCCGGCGCGTGGACAATGATTTTCTTTACAAACTCATTGACGATAGCAGGCGTTAATTCTCGTATTCCCACATATTTGCGGATAACGGCGGCGAAGCTGTCAAAATCCGTCCTGTCCTGTTCGTAGGTATCAACGGCGGCTTGCCCTACCTTGACAAATTCTGTCAGTTCCTTTTGTTCCACTTCATACTCGGTGGACAGTTTCAAAAATCGCTCGTGACTGATTGTGCCGTTAATATCGTCCTCGTAAATCCGCTTGAAAATACGGTCAAGTTCGGCAATCCGTTTCCTTGCCTGTTCTAATTCTTTCTTTTGCCGCTTTACTGCTTTTTCCGCTTCCTCAAACCTCTGCTGATAAACCATGTTTTGAAAGCTCTGTATATCGTCAAAGAACATAGCTGTTACATCAAATATCCTTTGCAGGACGAAAAGCTTTAGCGTTTCTTCACGGATATAGTGCATAGTACAATCGCCGGTATTACTTTTGTACTTTGAGCAACGGTAACAGTCTTGTTCTGGCGTCATGTTCTTACCCGTTGCAAAGTGAAGTTTGCTTCCGCAATCGGCACAATACAACAAGCCAGAAAACAGACCTTGACGTTCAGCCTGCTTTGCGGGGCGGCGTTTGTTTGCTCTTAATTCTTGCACCCTCTCAAATACCTGTTCCTCGATAATGGCAGGTTGGGTATTGAGGAAAATCCGTTGATTTTCGGGCGCATTTTGCAGACGCTTTTTCAGTTTGTGGGATTTGGAATGGGTCTTGAAATTGACCGTACAGCCCGTATATTCCGGGCGTTCCAATATCCCCCGTATGCTCTCCACAGACCAACGATAAGGATTGTCAGGCATAGTTCTTCCATTCTGCTTTGCATAGTGGGCTTTGACCGTTAAAACCTTATCTGCCGTCAGCATTTTTGCTATCTGCATTGGTCCTTTTCCTGCAATGCACAAGTCAAAAATCCTCTTTACCACCTCGGCGGCTTCTTCGTCCACAATCCATTTCTTTTTGTCTGCCGGGTCTTTCCTGTACCCATAGGGCGGATTGGTACAGAGGTGTTCCCCTGCATTACCCTTCGACCGCATGACCGCGCGAATTTTTTTGCTTGTATCTCGTGCATAAAAGTCGTTGAACAAGTTTCTGAAAGGGGTAAAATCATTATCGCCTTTGTCGCTGTCTACGCCGTCATTGATTGCGATATAGCGAATATCACGCTCGGCAAAGAAACTTTCGGTGTAATAGCCAACTTTCAGATAATCACGCCCCATGCGGGACATATCCTTTACGATAACCTTCTTGACCTTTCCGGCTTCCGAAAGTCCTATCATTTCATTCCAACCGGGTCTATCGAAAGTCACGCCTGAAACGCCGTCGTCAATGAAAAATGTAGGATTAGGGAAGCCGTTGTCCATTGCGTATTTGAGCAGGATTTTCTTTTGATTTGCTATACTGTTACTCTCTCCGTCTAAAGCGTCCTCTTGACTTAAACGGGCATATAAAGCGGTAATGTTGTCGGGATAATTTTTTGCTGTCATGTGTTCATTCCTCCTGTAATGAACGCCCGACAAACAGGTTGCTATTCTTATTATAGCGGACTTCTTTTTCTTTGTCAGTAGGCGTTTTGCCGGATTCCGCTTTTATGAGCCGCTCCATTTTGCTATAAAGCGGTTCGGAGCCGCCGCAAATCGTTGACACCTCAAAAATTGTACCGCCGATTTTGTAAGTAACTGTTTCATGCAGCGGATTGCCCTTTTTTGGCAATAACTCGGTATGTTTTGTATCTCGTTTCTTTTCCATTCCTTTCTCGTCCTTTCTTTACTTTGTAATGTGATAAGTTTCGTAGCAAGCATAGGAAAGGGGTACCCTTTCCGTAAAATCGTCCGTTTTCTGTCTGCCGACAGCGGCGATTTTTGCTTGTTGGGAAGTTTCCCAAACCCTCTGTTTTTTTCTCTCACTACCTACTACACCGCGCAAGGCGATTTTGCCAAATTTTTGAGAGAAATTTTTAAAATAATTTCTTATGTCCTGTTACGCCGGATAAAGAAAAAAGCCAATGTTTACTTAACAGTAACTAAATATGGTGCTTTGAGCCGCAGGACGATTGACAACACATATGGGAATCGCTATAATTATTTTGTAATAAGTTTTCAGAAAGAGTGAGTACAATGTTATTTGGGAAATTTTGCATTGAATACAGCTCCGCACAATTTGATATTTCAAAACATTGTACGGAGCCTAAAAGACACGAGAACATTTATATTTAGGCTTGCTCCAACATAACTTTATCATGTGGGGCTTTGTTCGCGTGTATATATTATGATATTCGGGCAGTAGGCAATGTTTTGTCTGCTGCCTTTTGTTATGCAGAGGGCGCACTGTATCGTGGCTACCCTCTGCTTTTTTTATTCAGAAAGGATTTTGAGAAAATGAAAGAAGAACAGAACTTAACAACAGGAAGCGTACCGAAGAAGTTGATTATATTTGCACTTCCTCTATTGCTTGCTAATCTTTTGCAATCTTTTTATAGTATTGTAGATATGCTTGTTGTTGGAAATATCGTAGGAGAAACAGGTCTTGCTGCAATCAGCAATGCGTCTATGATAAGTTTTATTATCAATTCAATTTGTATCGGCGTAACAATGGGCGGTACTGTTTTAATCGCTCAATATAAGGGGGCAAACGATGAACAAGGACAAAGTAAAACAGTTGGAACACTATTCGCAACATCCCTTATCGCTTCATTTATCGTAACGATAATAGGATTGATTGTATATAAGCCGCTTTTCCATATTTTGAATGTTCCTGCGGCTTCTATGCAAGACGCTTGCGAATATATGAAAATCATCTGCTGCGGCACTGTATTTGTGTTTGGTTACAATGCAGTTTGCTCTATTATGAAAGGCTTTGGGGATTCAAAAAGTCCTCTATATTTTGTGGCGATTGCGACGGCTGTAAACGTCATATTAGACCTGATTTTAGTCGGCCTCTTTAACATGGGAACGGCAGGAGCCGCCTATGCAACTATTTTTTCGCAGGGTGTTTCTCTTTTTGTATCAATCATTCACTTGAAAAGGAAAAAGTTTGTCTTTGATTTTAAGATAAAGCACTTTGCTATCAAATCGGATAAACTGATAACTGTTTTAAAAGTCGGATTACCTACCGCTATCCAAATGGTAATTGTCAATATATCGTATCTTCTAATTACAGGAATGCTCAACTATTTTGGCGTATCTGTTGCCGCAGCGTCCGGTGTAGGTCTTAAAATCAATACATTTGCAGGTATGCCCTGTTGGGCGATCGGACAGGCTGTTACTGCTATGGTCGGGCAGAATGTAGGGGCAAACGATATAGAGCGTGTGAGAAAAACGACGAAAATTGGATTGTATTTGAATGTATCAGTTACTTTGATTGCCATTATCATTGTGCAATTATTTGCGGAACAAATCATCATGTTATTTGAGCCGGAAAGCCAGGAGGTCATAAAAGGCGGCGTTCTATATCTAAGAATGTGTTGCGGTATTAACAGTCTGATTTATGCAGCCATGTACACATTTGACTCTTTTGCTATCGGAATAGGCTCCGCAAATGTTGCTATGATAAATGCGCTTTTGGACGCGGTATTTGTCCGGTTATCTGTAAGTTGGATCTTAGCGTTTGTCATTCACATTGGATTTACAGGTATCTATATCGGTCAAGCTGTTTCTCCTGTATTACCCGCGATTGTCGGATTGATATATTTCAAAAGTAAATCATGGGAGAAGAAAAAGTTGATACATCATGCGGAAAGGAGCGTGGGGCAGCCATGAAGCAAGCAGAATGGTTATTATGCCCTATATGCCATAATAAGACCCGTATCAGAGTACGAGAAGATACCGAACTAAAGAATTTCTTGCTTTACTGTCCTAAATGTAGGAATGAAGTTTTAATCAATTTAAAAAAGAAACATATATCAGTTATCAAAGAGCCGGACGCATAGACGCAGAGCCGATAACACGCAGAGTAAAAATGCGGTTATCGGCTCCTTTTTTAATTGTGAGGAGGTCTATGGTGTTTTTTTCTAATTATTACGACATCTTAAAAAAAGACGAATCTTTGCAACGGGATATTGCGCCCATAAAGATGAACTTATAAATCATTTAATATGTTCTGATAACTCATATTGTACAAGCACCCATGTGGTTTTCAATTTAGACGCTTGTTCCCCCTATTGGGAAGAAAGGGGGCGAGTTAGATGATTTATTCGGAAGAATACAAGGAGCATATCGAATACACATTTGCCGCTTTTTGTAAAGTCGTTCTCCATAATGCGGCAATGACCGCTTACCGTGACTTCGGACGGAAACAGAAACGGGAAGTATCACTTGAATACTTGATGTCTGAAACGTCGTTTGAACCGTTTACAACGGACACTTATTTTGAGCAATACGACCAACCGACTGTCTTTGTTGCAAAAGGGGAAAAAATTGTTGTCGCAAGTAAGCGGTTAGCCGACGCACTATCAAAATTGACCGAGCAAAGACGCAATGTTTTGTTTCTGTACTTTTTCTTCGGTTATACCGACACTCAAATTGGAAAAGAGTATGGAAGAAGCAGAAGTACCGCAAATTACTGGAAATTAGCGGCATTAAAACAGCTACGAAAAGAAATGGAGAGATTAAAAGATGAGGAACAAGAAGCTGATACCTTTTGGAGTCATTGAAAAGGCAGTCGCCGGAGAGCCGGAAGCGATTGACATAGTTTTAAAACATTATATCCCACGCATTAAGTATCTGTCCAAATACCAAGGACATATCAATGATGATATTCAAGAACGTTTGAAAGCACAGCTTATTAAAGCTATCCTGCAATTCCATTTTGGCAGGTAGCAAGTAGCAAAGCCAGAGAAAGCCGTCAAGGATAAACTTCGCACTTCGCGTCCTTGACGGTTTTCCCCGTCCTTGCTATGTGGCAGCCAAGAGCGAAATCGGATAGACCGCTTGCGCGCCTATAATTCATTATGCGATGTTATGCAGTAGAGGTTAATTTTTCCTTAATTTATGCGGTTTATAGGACGTTATAGCAGCAAGGTAAGGGGTTTCTACTCATACCCTTAAAAAGGGCACTCTACTGCGTAACACTTTATATTTGCAAGGTCATAAAAACAGAACTAGAAAATACAGTATATCCTTGAAGATAAAACACACTATCCTATCATTTTACATAACATAGAAAAAATAGATAAGAAACCGTTAGGCTTCTTATCTATTTTTACGATTTCTAAATTGATTTGTTATTCATTCTGATGAATTGGAGAAAAACTTGTAACATTATTCATCACCCAATATCTTTCACTCATATCTAGTTCACCAGATACGGAAACCTCCAGACCATCTCTATGTGCGTTACAAGCTATACGATATTGCTCATCTGACAATACAATAGTTACTGTACGCGATGCACCTTCAAAAGTAGTATACAATCTAATTGTTTTTAAATCTCTATCATTATCAATTTTTTTTGATAGAGAACGAATAATTCCAGTAAGACTGACATCTTGAATAGCAATCTTATCACGGTAAATTTTTGCCAATTCATCAATGACAAGAAAATGATTTGTACGCATTTCAATTTGTTCAATCTGGCCGGTTTGTCTTGTTAGCGAAGATGCATAACGGATTGTTGTAGTAACTTTATCTGTATCTGAAACAGGACGCATTTTTAGAAATGCATCACACATATTTGCAGTAATACCATTTTCAAATGCCGTTTCCGCCATTTCAGTCAATTGACGTTGATTGTTCACAATTGCGTCTACTTGACTAATAGCCGTTCCTATCCTTTCAATAACTTTATGCTCAAAGGGAGTTGGAATGTCGCATCCTTCTAACACTATTTGTTCATTATTTTCGTCAACTACTTGAATATCGACGTTCAAAATAAAACTTCCTTTTTCCGTTTGAGCCAACTTAAATTTATTGAGTAACGCTTTAGAATAATCTGTTGTTCGATAACATATAGGACGGGCAGATTGTTCTGCACACACTGAATATAAAATAAGGTTCTTTAATCCTTCTACACAGTCTGCTGCATACTCAAGTGGAATTTTTCCATCCTCGGTTATCTCAGAAATAACTCGAAACTCTAAACGGTCAATAAAAGTGGTAGTTATATCTTTTACAATATCATTTGCGGGACGATTTTCTTTTTTTTGTAGTAGACCAATTACATCTCTCAAAATAGGATAAAAGTCTTCAAATTCTTCACTTGCGGGTATAGCCAATGTTTTTTGACGATTATTTTTACTAGTATAAACCATCATGTTTCGATTGGCAAAATTATAATTTCTTATCCAACCATTAAACTGCAAGTATCTATCAATAGAGGACGCGGTTATGTTGTAAAAACTATATATAAAATCTTTCATAACGCTACACCCTCTTTCACTTTTTGCATTAACTCAATAAGTACTTCTGGTGTCAATTGTTGTGTCAATGGAATTTCAATTACCACTCGCTCTTTGTTTTCGACTTCTGGATACCCCTGTAACGAACACCACCAAGCACATTTTCGCAGCAAAGTTTCATTATCGTTAACTGTTAACCACATATCTTTGTCGCGTGGCATCGAATAAACGATTAAAATTCTCGGAGTTCCTACATGGGTTTTAATCAACTTATGATAATTTTTAACCTCTAAGCTGTATTTTATAACTCCCTTTTTAGGCAATGCATTGACAGTGGCTTTTAGTTGGAAATCTATTCCAAATCCTGTTTCGCCATATTCCTTAGTCTCCACATCATATTCTATATCCTTAAATGTACCATCTAGGCCATAATCCAGTGACGAATTCGCCACTGTCATACCAACACGAGCTGCAAGCGCATTTACATATGCTTTACTGATAAGTTCTTTTGTATGGGCTTCCGTCACAAAATCACCACCTTTTTGTTATTATACAATATTTGGACGATTTGCTCAACAAAATGTCAGAAACAAATCAGCAAATAGCTTTAAAATTTAGTGCGTAATGCATGATATATAATCTGAAATAGACGTATCACATTAAAAATGTGATACGTCTACTAGCACCTGTTTGTCAGTCGTTAAGTTAGTTTGTTTTTAGAACTTCCTTATCGGCGTTTATCTAAACCTCGCAGCTCTTCTTTTTTCTCTTCCGCCTTTTTACAAATTATGTGTTACTCGAGGAAAAAAACCTGCTCTGGCTTTTCCTGGAACATGGTCATGATAGGCTCCATAGAGATATCCCATCTGGCCACGACTTCGCTCTCCGCCTGTACCTTCAGGGCGTGCTCCAGGCCTTTTTCACATTCGTAATAACCGAACAGATCATTGCCGTCGCACCAAATGGTGTAATTGCATACGCCGGCTTCCTTTAATACCTCGACCATCTCAGGCCAAATGGTATCATGCCGCCGAATATATTCTTCCTTCATGCCCTCTTTGATGACCGCCCGCCAAGTGTATTTTTCCATACTTAGACCTCCTTGTTTTTAATCATTCTGTTACTTATTAACGTAGCACGCTAGAAAATCACCGTCAATAATTGTTTTCTCTTTCACAAACGGGGACAAAGGTTAGGGCTTTTTGCAGAACTCCGGAAAAAAGGAATCGGGGTTCTTTTTAAACTGTTCTACCAAATCCGGTTCCTTTTCCTCGGTCTTTTCCTTTTGCAGCCGCATCCAAGCGGGAATTTGATTTTGACTGGGCTTTTTACAGTCATAAATATGAGTGCGAAGCTCCATAACGATCCTCCTTATCCGTTGATGTTATCCGGGCTCACTTTACACTATATTCATGAAAAAAGAGAAGAGTGCGGCCTATTGACGGAAAATCATAAGAAAAGGATAACCGGGACGGCTTGTGAAAATACTAAACAAAAAGGAGGCTTATTCATGAGGTTTGTAAATCGAAAGGTGGCGTTGGTGGGAACCGGGCTGGTTGGCATGAGCTACGCTTACGCGCTGCTCAATCAAAGTGTGTGCGATGAGCTGGCGCTAATCGATATCGACCAGCAGCGCGCTCAAGGAGAAGCGATGGACTTAAACCATGGACTGGCTTTTTCCGGCTCCAATATGAAAATCTATGCCGGCGGCTACCAGGATTGCTCCGATGCGGATATTGTAGCCGTATGTGCCGGTGTGGCGCAAAAGCCGGGAGAATCCAGGATCGATCTGCTGCAAAGGAACACGGAAGTATTTCAGTCCATTGTCGGGCCGGTCGTGGCTTCCGGATTTAAGGGGATTTTCCTAGTCGCCACCAATCCAGTAGATGTGATGGCTCATGTGACGCAAGCGCTGTCCGGCTTTGACGACCATCGTGTGTTGGGAACCGGCACAGCTCTGGATACCGCCCGCCTGAGGTACCTTCTGGGAGAATATTTTTCCGTAGACCCGCGAAACGTTCACGCATATGTCATGGGCGAACACGGAGATAGTGAGTTTGTGCCCTGGTCCCAGGCTATGGTTGCCACCAAGCCGATTTTGGATATTTTCCGCAGCCGTGGGGTAACGGATTATCAGAAGGATTTGGACCATATCAGCGAAGAAGTGAGAAACGCAGCGCAAAAGATTATTTCCGCGAAAAAGTCCACTTACTATGGAATCGGAATGGCGATGGTCAGGATTACCCGGGCAATTCTAGGCGACGATCACAGTGTTTTGACGGTTTCCTCAATGCTTCACGGGGAGTACGGGGAACGAGACGTATACGCCGGAACCCCTTGTATCGTCAGCCGGGACGGAGTGAAACGGACGGTAGAGCTTACCTTAACCCCGGAGGAACGGGAAAAGCTTCATGACTCCTGTGAACTGCTGCGGTCCGTATACCGGGACATCCGGGGCGTCTAATGAAAATTTTTTAAACCTCCTCCTTTTCATAGCGGAAATATGAAAGGGATTTTGGTTGTAAAATAAAAAACGGAACCAGTCATCTTCTCCCAAAACGGTACAGCCGTCAGGCTGTACCGTTTTTTGACTGTCACTCGAAAACTCCCGGCAGAGCCGGCGGAAACGCACGGTGAAAAGCTTTCGCAAGATACATTGGGCGAAAGCGGGGTGTAAACAGCAATCTTCGATGACAGCCAAGCCGCCGTTAGGATGGCGGCTCCCGTTTATGGACCGCGGGGCAAGCGGTGTAAGAGAAGGAAATTTCAATGGCCTTAAGGAGCTTGCCGTCAATAGGGCGTTATAGAGTCTAAGCAAAATACCGTCTTACCGGTGGTTATGACTATTCGCCGAAAATTACTTTCCCTTGGGAGACATATTGTGTTATGAATTAGGATAAGAATGGTAGTGGAAATTAATAACGGCAGAATTTGTGCAAGGTGGTGCGTCAGCATGTATGTGGTCATAAAGGGAAAGAAGCTGATTGGAGCGGCGCTGTGCCTGATTATTGTGGCAGCGGCTGTGATCAGTTGGATCGGTTTTTCCAATCGGGACGATGGGGCAGTGGAGGCTGCGGCATCCAACGATAATTGGGGCTTGTCCTTCCAGGAGGAGGGGAAAACCCCGGTCGGCAACGCTACGCCAGAGTTTTTGAAGCAGTATAACGCCTATTTCTGCGGGAACAGTGAGGATAAAAAAATTTATTTGACCTTCGACTGCGGATACGAAAACGGGTACACGCCGGCAATCCTGGATGCGCTGGAAAAGCATAACGTAAAAGCCGCTTTTTTCGTAGTGGGCAATTATCTGGAGACCAGCCCTGACTTAGTGAAGCGAATGGTGGAGGAGGGCCATATTGTAGGAAATCATACCTACCATCATCCTGATATGTCGCAAATTTCAGATCCAGCCTCCTTTCAGGAGGAAATTACCAGCTTGGAGAAAAAGTATCAGGAAATTACAGGACTTGAGATGCAAAAATTTTACCGTCCTCCTCAGGGAAAATACAGCGAAAGCAACCTGAAAATGGCCCAGGAATTAGGTTATCAGACGGTTTTCTGGAGCCTCGCGTATGTGGATTGGTACGTAGATCAGCAGCCTACGCAGGAGGAGGCCTATGCTAAGCTGCTGCCGAGAATCCATCCGGGAGCGGTGGTTCTGCTGCACAGCACATCAAAAACCAATGCGGAAATCCTAGATGACCTGTTGACCAAGTGGGAGCAGGAAGGATATACCTTTGGTACTCTTAATGAGCTTTGCGGATAAAACGGAGGAGCATGGGGAAAGAAAAACAGCTTAAACATGAGAATACAGGGATGCGGGGAAAATGCTGGACGTTTCCCCCGCATCCCTATTTTTCAGATGGAGCTTGTGAAAGTTAACTATAAATTCCAGGCTTTTTGACCGATATTCTTCGCTTGTTTTGCATGTGTGAATAATATTTCAATATCTTGTTTGTTTTTACAGGAATTTATTAAATAGAACGTGAAAAATCTGTATACTTAACACTTGTTTTCTTGACAGCGATTCAGTATAATAAAATGAGAAATTTCGAGGAGGCACTATGAAATTATGAAAATGAAAAAAATTCTGGCCGCGGCGATGGCTGCGGCACTGTTGACCGGAACCCTTGCGATGGGCGGCTGTTCTTCTGACAGCGGAAAGCTGGTCATGGTTACTGAAGCCGGCTTTGCCCCCTATGAGTATTACGACGGTGAAGCGGTTGTCGGCGTAGACGTGGACATTGCCAAGGAAATCGCCGCCGCGATGGGCAAGGAGCTGGAGGTCCGCGACATCGCTTTTGATTCTCTGATTAATGAGGTTCAGTCTGGCAAGGCTGATTTTGCCGCTGCTGGGCTGTCCGTTACCCCTGAGCGCGAGGAGCAGGTGGATTTCACCATTAATTACGCTACCTCTAAGCAGGTTATCGTTGTTCGCCAGGACAACACCGAGATCACCGGACCGGATGACGTGAACGGCAAAACAGTTTCCGTTCAGCTGGGCACCGTAGCCGATACGGCGGTTTCCGACAAAGAGGATTATCCGGACTGCACCGTGATTCAGCAGAAGAAATACCTGGCTGCCGCGGAGGATGTGAAATCCGGAAAAGCCGATTGCTTGGTCATGGACGAGCTTCCTGCCCAAGAACTGGTAAAGGCGAATCCTGAATTGAAGATTCTGGATGAGGAACTGTTTACCGACGTTTACAGCATGGCTGTCCAAAAGGGCAACACCGAACTGCTGGATAAAATCAACGAGGTGCTCCAGAAGCTGATGGACGAGGGCAAGATTGAAGAATTTACCATGAATCATATTGCCGCGTCTGGAGAAGCGGCGGAATAAAGGAAAGGACGGGCTGCCATTTTGGATTGGCTTTCTCAAATCGGACAGTGGTTTGTCTCCGCCTGGAATTGGATTGCGGATTCGGTGTATAAATCCATTGTCGCGGATAATCGATATGTCTTTTATTTGACAGGCTTAGGAAATACCCTGTTGATTTCTTTAATGGCAGTGGTAATCGGTATTACTCTGGGCGTTTTGATTGCGGTCGTGGTAAACGCCGCCAAGGCCAATCCACGGCTCAATTGGGCAAAAAAAATCTGTAGCCTTTATGTTACGGTTATCCGGGGAACTCCTGTGGTTCTCCAGCTGATGATCATTTATTACATAATTTTCCGGTCTGTGCAGATCCCGCAGATTGTGGTCGGCGGTTTGGCTTTCGGTTTAAATTCGGCCGCTTATATTTCTGAGATCATCCGCAGTGGAATCGAGTCTATCGACCGGGGACAAATGGAGGCCGCCCGCTCTCTTGGTTTAAGCAGGGGAAAGGCGATGCGTCTGATTATTCTGCCTCAGGCGGTCAAAAATATTTTGCCTGCCCTGGGCAATGAGTTTGTCACGCTGGTCAAGGAAACGTCTGTGGCTGGTTATATTGGTTTGAGAGATCTGACCAAGGCGTCCGATATCGTGGCTTCCCGCACCTATGATTACTTCGTCCCATTGATTTTGGCGGCTTGCGTCTATTTGGTGATCGTTTTGGGCTTAACCAAGCTGGTTCGTATGTTCGAGAGGAGGCTGGCGCAAAGTGATTACCGTTAAAAACCTGCATAAAAGCTTTCATGGAACCGATGTTTTAAAGGGAATTAACGAGACGATTCACAAAGGGGAAAAGGTTGTGGTAATCGGTCCTTCCGGTTCCGGAAAATCTACCTTTCTGCGCTGCCTGAATCTATTGGAGACTCCCACGGAAGGCGAGGTATGGGTAGAAGGCAATAATATCACCGCTCCGAAAACCGACATTGATAAGGTACGTCAGAAAATGGGGATGGTTTTTCAGCATTTTAATTTGTTCCCTCATCTGACGGTGAAGAAAAATATTACTCTGGCGCCTACAACCCTGAAGCTGCAAACCGAAGAAGAAGCCGGCGAAAATGCTATGCGTTTGCTGAAGCGCATTGGCTTAGAGGAAAAAGCGGATTCCTATCCTAACCAGCTTTCCGGAGGCCAGAAGCAGAGAATCGCGATTATTCGCGCCTTGGCTATGAATCCGGATGTAATGCTGTTTGACGAGCCTACCTCTGCGCTGGATCCTGAGATGGTAGGCGAGGTGCTGGAGCTGATGAAAGAACTGGCAAGGGAAGGCATGACCATGGTCTGCGTCACCCACGAAATGGGCTTTGCCAGAGAAGTGGCTACCCGGGTTCTATTTATGGATAACGGAGTAATCACGGAACAGGCTCCGCCGGAGGAGTTTTTTGCCCATCCCAAGAATCCCAGGCTTCAAGATTTTTTGGCGAAAACGTTATAGTAAAAAGAAAGAAAATCCCCAGGTCGAAAAAAGACCTGGGGATTTTTGCATGACCACCTACAGCTTTCCTGTTAAGGAGAAAAGCAAGCCTTTCCTTTTATCCGCCTTTTAACTGTCCAATCTCGGTTTCGGGATAAGCTAACCGGCAAAGAAAATCTGTGAATGTAGGGGGATGATAGCCTGCGGATTTCGCGTAAATATGAAAATTGCTAAAGATAGTTGGTTTCCGTGAAAATCAAAAGTTATTTAAGCATTTTTTGCATGGTTTCGGCGTTGTGTTTTTGAAGACTTTTGTGATCTAAAATGTATGCTTCTTTGTTAAAAAAGTCAAATTTTCCCATGAAAGGAGCGGAACAAAGGAGTGAGAATTTTATCATGGACAGGGCTCCGTCAAAATCACAAAAAAAGGCCTGAAAAAAAGAAATTCTTTGGTATTTACATTTTGCCGATTATCGTTTAATATGATTTCGATTTTAGAATATATTTATTTCAAATTCGTGACAGAGGAGGCATTTCCTTGGTAAAGGATATGACAGTCGGCAGCCCGACAAGATTGTTGGTTGGCTTCTCAGTCCCTATGATTATTGGAAATATTTTTCAGCAGTTTTATAGTATGGTGGACGCTATTGTGGTGGGAAAATTCGTAGGTGTAGACGCTTTAGCGGCCATCGGAGCCACAGGCTCTTTTAACTATTTGATTTTAGGGTTTGTCATCGGCTTGACCTCAGGCTTTTCTGTTATTATCGCTCAGAGATTCGGAGCGGGGGACGAAGCCGGCGTAAAGCGGGCTACAGCGATGAGTGTTTTGCTGAGTGCGGCTATTACGGTGATTATTACCGCTGTCAGTATGCTTTTGACAGAGCCTGTTCTGGCTGTCATGCAGACCCCGGAAAATATTATGCAGGATGCCTGCGGATATATGTACGTTATTTTTGGAGGAACCGCGGCAACATTATTTTTTAATTTGGTGTCCTCGGTGCTGAGGGCTTTGGGCGATAGTAAAACTCCGCTGTATATTCTGGTAGTGGCTTCCATTTTAAATGTGCTTCTGGATCTTCTGTTTGTGCTGAAATACAATATGGGGGTTATTGGAACAGCTTACGCAACTGTTATCGCGCAAGCCATTTCCTGCATTTTATGCGTGATATACATCATCTGCAAGCTGCCGATTCTCCGCCTGAAGAGATCGGATTTTGATTTTAACGGCGCTTCCTGCCTCCAGCTTTTGAAAATGGGACTGCCTACCGGCGGATGCGCTTCTGTGACCGGTATCGGAGGTGTAGTGCTGCAGGGAGCCATCAACGGCTTTGGCAGCGATGTTGTGGCGGCGTTTACCTCGGGAGGCAGAGTGGAGAACCTGATGATTCAGCCTGCTTATTCCTTTGGTATGGCCAGCGCAGCTTATGTGGGCCAAAACCTGGGCGCCAGGAAGATGGATAGAATTCAGGCCGGGGTTCGAAAAAGTGTCGTAATCTGTATAGTGATTTGTGTCGCGCTTGGTTTAGTGGAAATTTTGTTTGGCGAATATTTGGTGCAAATTTTTGTTTCCGGGGAAGAGACGGTAGTGATTTATTATGCGAAATACTATTTAATTGTCTCTGGTATTTTTCTTCCCGTGCTGGCTCTGTTAAATATCTATCGCAATGCGGTGCAAGGCTTAGGAAATGGGATGATCCCCTTATTGTGCGGTGTACTGGAGCTAGTGAGCCGAGTGGGGGTAGCATGGTTCTTGGTGGAGCCCTTGGGCTATTTGGGGGTTTGCTTGGCGAGCCCCGTAGCTTGGTTTACCGCTTTCCTTTTGTCAGGAATTTATTTTTATAAAATTCTAAGGAATCTAAGGTCAGATCCCAGCCTGACGCATGGTTGATGGAAATATCGCCCTCTTTTTCTAAAGGGGGCTTTTCTTTTGTGCTGATTTGTGGCAAAATAGGAAATAGTTCTTGAAAATTGGAAAAGCGTGAGGAACCTAGGCTTTGAAACAATAACAGGAAGCCTTGTGATACAAAGGAGGAGCTATCTTGCGGCAGGAATGGAAAATAAAAGACCGTTTATTGAAGTTTCATCACAAAACCTTGATTATGGGCGTTTTAAACGTAACGCCGGACTCCTTTTCCGATGGAGGAAGCTATCCCACCGTGGCTTCGGCTGTTGAAAGAGCCTTAGAAATGGAACGGCAAGGCGCCGATATCATCGATATCGGCGGAGAATCCACCCGGCCGAATTATGCTCCTGTAGGCGTCCAAGAGGAAATCGAGCGGGTGCTGCCAGTGATTGAGGAACTGCGGGCAAGAACCAGCCTTCCCATTTCCATCGATACCATGAAGTCGGACGTAGCCCGGGCTGCGGTAAACGCTGGAGCGGATATTATCAATGATGTATGGGGAATGCAGAGGGATCCGGATATGGCCAGAGTCGCTGGAGAAACTGGCTGCGGCGTTATCATTGGACATAACCGGGAATGTACCGGAACAGTGGACACAGTGTTCGCCCAGATGTACGGTTTTTTTGAGACGGGAATCCGCCGGCTGCTGAGCCGGGGTGTGGAACGGGATAAAATCTGTATCGATCCAGATATCGGATTTGGAAAGACCTATGAGGAAAATTTATATATTTTAAAGCATTTGGATTGGCTGGAAAGCTTTCAGCTCCCTATTTTGCTGGGAACCTCCAGAAAATCAGTGATTGGCCTAACGCTGGATCTCCCGGCCTCGGAACGGCTGGAGGGGACGATTGCCACCTGTGTCCTGGGGGCCCGGCAGGGGGCCAATATCGTCCGGGTTCATGATGTAAAAGAAGTGGCCCGCGCAATGAAAATGACAGATGCGGTTCTGTATCAGGAGGGATAAACGGTGTTTACCATTTATTTAAAAGGTGTAAAGGTGTTTGCTTACCATGGGGTTAATCCGGAGGAAAACCGTGACGGACAGTATTTTTACTTGGATGTGACGGCAAAAACCGTAACCCAGGCAAAGGAGTTAGAGGATCATCTGGAAAACACCGTCAGCTATGCGGCCATCAATAAATTGCTGCTGAAGGAAGCTACGGAAAATACGTTCCAGCTCATCGAGAGCCTGGCGAGCCATTTAGCGGATAAAATCCTGGAGAGCTTTTTGCCGGTTTATTGGGTATCGGTTACGGTAAATAAGCCCCACGCCCCTATGCGGGGAGAGTTTGAAAATGTCAGCGTTACTTATGAGCTTCAGCGGCCGATGGAGCATCAGGTGTATTTGTCCTTGGGCTCTAATTTGGGAAAACGGGAAGAAAACCTGAAAAAAGCTGAGGAACTGCTGAACGGCCATCCCTGTATTCAGGTGATGTCCGTATCCTCCTATTATGAGACAGAGCCTATGGGCTATTTGAACCAAGGAGCGTTTTTAAACTGCTGCTTCAAGATTTTGACAAGCTTAAGTCCTTGTCAGCTGCTGGAGGTAACCCAGGGCATTGAAAAGCAAATGAAGCGGGTCAAGGTTATTGTGAACGGCCCCAGAATTATCGATTTGGATATTTTGCTTTTCGATCAGGAGCAGGTAAAGCGGCCAAGCTTAGAAATTCCCCACCCGCGTATGATGGGACGCCGTTTTGTCCTGACGCCTTTGCTGGAGATTTATGACGGCGAAGATGAGCTGGCAGAGGAATTTAGAAGGAAGAACGAGGCGCTGACAGAAAGCGTTGAGCTCTGGAAGCCCCGGATTTCATAAGAGAAGAGAGGGAAAACCATGCTGTCCATTGAGCGCCATGAGCAGATCCTACAGATTCTGATGGAGAAAAAGTCCGTCACCGTGGGAGAGCTTTCCAAAACCATGTTTGTCAGCGACGCTACGATTCGCCGGGATCTTTCCCAAATGGAAAAGGAAGGGCTGATCAAGCGGAGCCACGGCGGGGCGGTGCTCTTTGAGTCAACCAACGACGAGACCTCTATCCTCATGCGGGAACAGGAAAATATCAAGCAAAAAAAGATCATTGCGGAAATCGCGCTGAAATTTATCAAAAATCATGACACCTTATTTGTGGATTCCAGTTCTACGGCAGGAATCGTAATCCCGCTTTTGAAAAACTTTAAGTACATTTCGGTGATTACCAATGGAATAAAAAATTCCTTATATCTGTCTCAGAATACGGACGCCAAAATTTATATCGCCGGCGGAGTGGTCAATAACCGCTCTAATTCCATTGTGGGGACGGATACGCTGGACTATTTGGGAAAAATGAACGCCGATGTATCCTTGGTTTCCTGCAGCGGCATCAGCCTGGAAAACGGCGTTACAGAGTCATCCTATGAACAAAGCCATATTAAGAGGGTCATGATCCGCAATTCCAAAGTTAAGCTGGTTTTATGTGACAGCTCAAAATTTGACAGTACGTATCTTTGCCGTTCCTTAGGGCTTGAGGAGATCGACTATCTGATTACGGATCAAAAGCCCAGGGAGGAGTACCTGCAAAAAGCGGAGGCTTGCGGCTGTAAGATTTTATATCCGGAAAAGCTCTAGCTCTTGGACTGACGGCCTGACAAAGGGAATGTCCTTTTCGTCTGCACAGTTATTCTTGTGAATACCAAAAGACGTTTTTTGAAAGCGCTTTTCGCGTGTGGCGCCGGAAGGTTATTCCGAACGGGACAGAGGCGCCTGCCCTGTGAGGCGGTCATATCCAAGGGCACTGCCGGCGGCTATGGCAACAAGAAAGCTTCGTCGGCCTTGCCCCTGGATTTTTCAACCAAAGGAAGAAAAGCTCCGCCTTTGCGAAAAAGGAAGGAGCTTTTTCCAAATCTGTCCGGATATATTTTTAGGAAAGAAGAGGGAGAATACCCATGAACTATATCAACGTGGAAAAGGGAGGCTTTTGCCGCAGGCCGAACCGTTTTATAGCCGAGGTGCAGCTGGGAGACGGGATTGCGGTATGTCATGTGAAAAATACCGGCCGGTGCCGGGAACTGCTTGTTCCCGGGGCGGAAGTATACTTACAGCGGGAGGATAACCCCAAACGGAAAACCAAATATTCCCTGATCCATGTGCAAAAAGGGGAAAGGCTTATCAACATTGATTCCCAGGCTCCAAACCATATCGCTGGGGAATGGCTGCCTCAAAGCGGTTTGTTTCCCGAGGATACGGTGTTTTTGCCGGAAAAAGCCTTTGAAAATTCCAGGTTCGATTTTTACTTTGAGCATGGAACGGCCAAAGGTTATCTGGAGGTAAAAGGGGTTACCCTGGAGGAAAACGGCGTGGTTTCCTTTCCAGACGCTCCTACCAAGAGGGGAGAAAAGCACCTCCGGGAACTGATTCGCTGTAGGAAGCAAGGGCTGGAAGCGTATGTTTTATTTGTAGTGCAGATGTCCCGCGTCCGTTATTTTACCCCGAATAAAAAGAACGACCCGGCCTTTGCTCAGGCGCTGAGAGAGGCTTACGAAAGCGGCGTCACCGTACTTGCGATGGATTGCCTGGTGGAGCCGGAAAAGGTGGCGATCCACAGGCCGGTGGAAATTCGGTTTTAGGTTTTAAGCCTTTGCGGAAGCAAAGAAGGCTTTTCCGCCGCATTATGAGCTGAAAGCTCCTCGATACCGTCACGCTGGGCTTGCAGCTCCGGATAAAGCTCTTCAAACTCGGTCATGTGCTTCCAGTAGCGCTTCGGCATATGGGTCATACGGCATTTGTGATTGCGCCGCCCCGGCACCTCGATGGTGTCGTAGAACATTTTCCAGAGCGCCCGATAAAAAAATTCATCCGCGCTGGCCTTTGGTACGATCAATTCCTCCAGAGGGAGAATCGCGAAGTCATAAGGACGGTATACTAAGGCCATATGGTGGGTTTCATCAAAGATTAGAAACTGTTCCTCGGGAAAGCGCTCGCAGAAGTGCTGTGCGATCATCGGCAGTACCTGGTTTTTTGGCTCGATCCGAGAAATTAGAGTGTCGTTATGCTCGGAAAACCGAAGGAACTCCTTCATGTAATGGCTTTCATTTTCTAAGTTTTTTACAGCGTTGAATAAAGGCGCCAGCTTTTCGTGGGAGATCATGGTCATTACCGAGGGGCCAAAGTGGAACCCCATGCGGAGGAACATCAATAGATGCCATTCCTTTCGCGGCAGACAGGTGAGAAAGCCTTTTTGGACGAACCGGAGGGCTTCCGGACCGATTTTCTGGGGAATGGCGGTTTGAGCTCTCTGGGCGGCCGTACGGTCTGTTTGGATCTCACGGCAGGGCAGCAGACAGGTTTGTTCGGTATCCGGCGGAAAGATTTCTGCCGGGATTTCTTTTTTTTGATAGCTTTCCATCAGACAGGTGAAAAGACCATCAAGAGAGCCGTCGTATCGATAGGTTATAGCTGGCCGGTAAGGCATTTTTGCACATCCTCCTGGGTTAGTTTTGGCTGTTCAAAGAACGAAAGCTGTTCCACGCTCTGGGGCATTTGATATTGGTAATAAAGGCTCTTGGCGGAATCGGACATCATGGACCGGAGCACCATATCTTCAGAGACCTTTACGCCTTCCATCATTTTTCCCTTGCACAGCAGAAAATACTGGGCCCGTTTCAGCACCACCCCAAGCCGCTTAAGATCCTGAAAGGTCAGGCTGGTGGTTCTGCGGGCGGTAATAATTTTTTTCGCGCCCTTTACCCCTATTCCCGGTACCCGCAGCAGAGTTTCGTAGGAAGCCTTGTTGACCTCCACTGGGAAAAGGTCCAAGTGATTTAGCGCCCAATTACATTTGGGATCCAGGTAGGGGTGAAAGCTTTGATGCTGCTCGTCTAAAAGCTCCTTTGCCTTAAAGCCGTAAAAGCGGAGAAGCCAGTCCGCCTGGTAAAGGCGGTGCTCCCGGAGAAGAGGCGGCTTGGTGCCGATGGGAGGGAGCAGAGCGCTCTCGTTTACCGGCAGATAGGCGGAATAAAAGACCCGTTTCAGCTTGTATTTTTGGTAAAGTCCTTCCGTCAGATTAAGTATTTGATAATCTGTGTCAGGGGTGGCGCCGATGATCATCTGGGTGCTTTGGCCGGCCGGAGCGAATTTTGGCGCGTGATGATATTTCACTAAATCGGAAGCGTTTTCCCGCAGCTGGTTGCGGATAAACCCCATGGGCGTGAAAATGGACTGCTTAGATTTATCCGGTGCCAAAAGCTTCAGGCTCTGCTGAGAGGGCAGTTCGATGTTGACGCTCATCCGGTCCGCCAGCATCCCAAGCTGTTGGAGAAGCTTGGCATCGGCGCCAGGGATCGCTTTGGCGTGGATATATCCTGCAAAATGGTATTCCTCACGCAGAAGGCGAATGGCCTCGATCATCTGCTCACAAGTATAATCAGGATTTTTCTGAACCCCGGAACTTAAAAACAATCCCTCAATGTAATTGCGGCGGTAAAACTGGATGGTCAGCTCTGCAAGCTCCCTGGGGGTAAAGCCAGCCCGGGGCGTATCGTTTGACCTGCGGTTTACGCAGTATTTGCAATCGTAGATGCAGGCGTTGGTCATTAGAACCTTTAAAAGCGAGATGCAGCGCCCGTCCCCGGCAAAGGAGTGGCAGATGCCGCAGGATACCGCGGAACCGATCTGCCCCTTCTGCGCTTTTCGGTCCACACCGCTGGAGGTACAGGCTACATCGTATTTCGCGGCATCGGAAAGAAGCTTGAGTTTATCGAATAAATCCATGAGAAAAGCCTCCTTTACTATTTTTACTATATCACAGAACATATGTTCTTGTAAAGAGGTTTTTTCATTTTATTTTTTGAAATTACTTCCAAAAAGAATCAATTTGCCCAGGAGAAAGCTGCTGGGCAAAGCTTTGCTTTACCAGAACCAGGGCTTCCAGGTCGGCAGCGATTTGGTACAGCACTGCTCTGGCCTCAAATTCCTCACGGGTTTGGGGAAGAGGAGTGGTCTTATAAAATTTTCGCATTTCAGATAAAATGGACAACAGAAATTCGGCGTTGTTATAGTCCTGCATAGATTCTGCGATTCGCTTCATAAATCGGGAGACGGGAAACGCCTGGCTCGGGACAAATTGAATTTTCAAAAGATTCCGATAGACCCGCTTCAACAGTCCCTGCTGGTTTTTCCGCAGCTCTATAAAACGCACGTAATAGCGCATGTCAGAGGAAAGTGTGTTATTCATATATTGATAAGCGTGTGCCAGTGCTTGACTTAAGCGATTCTGCAGGAATTGAAAGTCTGCCTCCAAGTCAATTTCATGGCCGTGGATTAAGGACGAGGACATCTGTAAAAGGATTTGTTTCATACTGTTATCGATTTCTTCTTGATCCTGCTTGATGATATGGATCATTCGCGGCATATAAAGATTGATAACAACAGCGATTCCCACGCCGATGCACAACAGGAGAAATTCGTTTATGATTAGGGTGTAATGAAAGCTGTGGGCTGTCCAGAAGTGAGTGACTAAAACCGTGCTCATGGAAACCCCGGTTTCCAGCTTCAGCAGATAGCAAGCAAAGGTAAACAGTAGCAGAAAAAAGCCAAAGGAGAAAAGATGATACCCCCAGAGGGTAAACAGTGCATAAGCGATGGCCACAGCGATAAAAAAAGCGCTGATGCGCTTTCCCGCAATGGTTAAGGTTTCCTTTTTGGTGTTTTGAATACTCAAGAGGGCGATAATACCTGCTGAAGTGGCGCTTCTCAATCCGATCCAGTCTGCTAAAAAGACCGCAAAGCAGCAGCCAATTGATATTTTAATGATTTTGAGCCAATCCACTTTTTTCATGCTGTCATCCCCTATCCTTGTACTTATTTTGTTACTAAGATCCTGATTTAATCATGAAAAAAAGACCGGCTGATTTTCCCTGAAATCCAGCCAGTCTCTTTATTTATTAAGAATCGATATTTTCAAGCCTGTCAGAGAGCCATAGAATGGTTCACTTTTTTCATTGACGTCTTTATTAGCTATTTATTAGCTATATAAAGAAGAAACCAGGAAATAAAAGATTAAAAATAAGCTCGTTTTCTATAAATACTATAATAAGAATCTTTAGGGGCTTATTGTCTACATCTTTTTACCAATATAAAAAACATAGCCGTAATACTGTTTAAATTTTGTATATAGCTCTACTTCATATTTGTCCTGCGCAATGTAAGCCTTTACCGTTTGATTACCGTTATATTTTTCTGCTAATGACTTTTCCGCCGCTGCCCTTGGAATAAAGTAATTTTCTGTCCAGCAGTTTTCTGGAAGGGTAAAGGCGGCTATGAAACGGTAGCCAGCTTTTGACATGACGGATATATTATATTCTATGGTATCCAATCCACTGCCGGCTTCCATCCAAAATTTTTCAACCGCAGAAGGACATTGAGAGGTAAGCCATGAGGGACACGTTACCACGACATACCCATCCCTTTTTATAAAACCGTTCCAATACGCCAATCCTTTTTCGAAACCAATACCGTCTATCATTCCTTCGGACCAGACCAGATCGAGCTCCTCTTTTCCAAAGGGAAGCGACTCAGCCGAACCAACAATGCCGGCTATCCTGCCTTCGAGATGATTCCTTTTTGCATTGTTATTAAAAATATCGATGAAATCAGGCACCATGTCCACGCCGGTTATATGTCCAGCGGTATTTTGTGCGAGGACCATTGTTTGACCGCCGGTTCCGCAGCCTAAATCTGCTATGCGTGAATTTTCATTCAGATTCTCCACAAAGCTTAACGCTCGGAGCGTCATCTCTGGGCTGCCTGGACCTTGCCGCTCTAGACTCTTATGGGTTTCAATCAACAGGTCAAATATTGTAATATCCTTGTTTTTCATTTTTGCTCCTTAATCAAGCTGCTTTCTATAAACTTATTTTATGTTGTACGACAAGAATAAAAACTGAAAGTGAGAAAAATTTAGACTCGTCCCGGGAAATATTTGCAAATAAGCTGTTTAGCTCAGGCACGGGCGGTTAGAGAAAAGAAAAAGCCCCGAGCCTGGAGCACGAAATGCGTCAATGCCCAGCCTGGGCTTATGCGGCACAAAGAGATGCCTGCTCCGACGCGGGCGCAAAACAAAACGCACCCCACGAAAGTGAGGTGCGCGGTGTACATCCAGGCTCAGCCTGGTGGTGCCGGTGACCGGGGTCGAACCGGTACGGTATCGCTACCACTGGATTTTGAGTCCAGCACGTCTGCCAATTCCATCACACCGGCGGAATTACTAACAGCGAGATTTATTATACAATATGAAAAAAGAAAAAGCAAGATAAAAATGAAAAAATTGTAATGAAAATGTTGTTGTTTATTTGTGGCATTGCTGATAAAATAGATGGTGGCTTAAGAAAGGAGGAGAAATATGCCGGAAAAAAGAGGTTTTATTTTGTTTGGCTCTCCTCACCAAAGCGGAGCAACCGCCCGATTAGTCCAGGCGTTTTTAAAAGCGTTTCCAGAAGAAACGGAATGGACTATGGTGGAGGCTTATCATCAGAAAATCGCTCCCTGTTTGGGCTGCGGCTTCTGCGAACACAAAGAAGGATGCGTTAATTCTGACTTTGACCAGATTGATCATTTGCTGAGGACCTGCGACTATCTGGTGGTGGCTTCCCCGGTTTATAATCTCAGCTTTCCCGCGCCGCTGAAAGCGATTTTTGACCGGACCCAACGGTATTTTTCCGCTCGGTTTGTGCGGGGAGAAAGGCCGCCCATCGCTAAGCATAAAAAAGCGGCTATGCTTCTCACCTGCGGCGCTGACAGCCGGGATGGGGCGGACATCATAAGAAAGCAGCTGAAAATGATTTTTACGGTTCTGAACACAGAATTGGCGGGAGAGGTTCTTTGGAAAAATACGGACCGTGACAAAAATATGGAGCCTTTGATGGGAGTGCTGGCGGAAACAGCTGAAAAACTTGCCATAGCGTGGGATTTGTGATAATATAAATCATTATGAAATCATTTATATCACGACTTATATATTGGAGGACAGGTAGGTATGTCAGGACATTCTAAATGGAGTACGATTAAAAGGAAAAAGGAAAAAACCGACGGCGCCAGAGCTAAGGTGTTTACCAAGATCGGCCGTGAGCTGGCGGTCGCCGTGAGAGAAGGAGGCAGTGCGGATCCAAGCTCCAATTCAAAGCTCAGAGATTGTATTGCTAAGGCGAAAGCGAATAACGTTCCCAACGACAATATTGAGAGAATTATCAAAAAGGCCGCCGGAGACAATGATTCCAGCAAATATGAGGCGATTACCTATGAGGGTTACGGTCCCAACGGCATTGCGCTGATCGTGGAAACCCTGACCGATAACCGGAATCGTACCGCGGGCGATTTGCGTCATTACTTCGATAAATTTGGAGGCAATATGGGAACGCCGGGCTGCGTATCCTTTATGTTTGAGCAAAAAGGGGTCATCGTGGTAGAGCGGGAAGGCCAGGATGAAGACAAGGTGATGGAGGACGCGCTGGAAGCCGGAGCCGCGGATTTCCAGGCTGACGACGATGTGTTTGAAATCTATACCGAACCGGAAGATTTCAGCGGGGTCCGGGAGGATCTTCAAGCGAAAGGATACACATTTGTGAGCGCGGATGTGGAGATGGTTCCCAGTACGTATGTGAAGCTGACTGATGAGGAGAGCATCACAAAAATGCAGCGCCTGATGGATGCGCTGGAGGATAACGACGATGTTCAGAATATCTGGCACAACTGGGAGGCCCCAGAATCCGACGACGAGGATTGATAAGTAATGGTAGATCTTCATACTCTTTGCATGGGCTGTATGGGCAATAACGAGGGTCGTGATGTATGCCCTCACTGCGGCTATGAGGAAGCTATGCGCCCTCAGCCGGAGGATTGCCTTCCCCTGCGGACCTTGCTGCAGAACCGGTATCTTGTAGGGAGGCTGCTGGAACGCAACGGAGAGGGCATAGGCTATATCGGATATGACACCGTGTCCGACGGCCCTGTTTATATCCGGGAGTTTATGCCGTACCGCTTGTGCGGAAGAAATCCAAAGACAGGCTTTTTGCAAGAGCTCCCTGGCTGCGAAGTCCCTTTCAAGGAAGCGAAAATTGAGTTTTTAGAGCATTCCAGAAATGTGGCGCGGCTGCGGGAGCTTCCCGTCATGGTGCCGATCTACGATATTTTCCAGCAGAATCATACTGCCTATGTGATTTCCGAATGGACAGAGCATATTACTCTGGCGGAGTATGTGGAGCGGAGCGGAGGACGGCTGGAATGGAACGCGGCCCGTGCTCTGTTTATGCCGGTCTTGTCCGGCTTAAGCGATCTGTACCAGGCGGGTGTCAGGCATCTTGGACTCAGCCCTGATAATCTGATTATTACCCAGTCCGGCAAGATGAAGCTTTGGGGTTTCTGCGTGCGTTCCGTTAGGCAGACGGGAACCCAATTAGAGCCGGAGCTGTTTCGTGGCTGTGCCGCGGTGGAACAGTATTCAGAGCCCAATAAAATCAGTCAGGCCACTGATGTTTACGGCTTTACGGCAGTGCTGTTTTATGCCTTAACCGGCGAGCTTCCCCAGGAGGCGGTAAAGCGCAGAAATGACGGCAGGCTTCTGATCCCTACCAATATTTTAAAGCAGATTCCGCCGCATATTGTTACCGCGCTGGCCAATGGATTGCAGGTTGAGCCGGACAGGCGGACGCAGACCTTTGAACGGCTGCGGGCGGAGCTGTCTGCGGCGCCTACGGTGACTATGGTGCTGAACGAGGTGGCGGCGCCGCCCAAAGCATCGCCGGCCCAAAGAAAGCGGGAGGCGCTGGCTGAGCAGGAAAAGCGTGGCGTTCCAAATTATGTTTGGGGAATCGTCAGCTGTGTTGTGGCGGCGGCGGTCTTTTTGACAATTGCTCTGATTTGGATGAACCGGGGAGGGGAGGAGGCTCCGGTCAGCAGCGGCCAATCCAGCGCCGCTTCTGTCTCCTCTACGTCTTCTCAGGAAGATTCCAGTCAGGCCTCCGCTGTGCCCGGTGAGACCATAGATATGCCAAATCTGGTGGGAGAAAATTTTGAGGATGCGCAGAAGGCTGCTCAGGAAAACGGTAAATACCAGGTGCTGATGTCCACGGAGGAATTTAACGATACCGTGGCAGAGGGCCATATTATTTCCCAGGTGCCGGAGTATGCGGAAGGAGAAAAGCTTCCGGAAGGCTCGGTAATCGCTGTAATTGTAAGCAAGGGCCCCGAGAACCGGCCTCTGCCTGCGATCGCCGGTCTTAGCTTGACCGAGGCCTCTGCTCAGCTGACCGCTAACGGCTTTGTTCCTGTCAAGGGAAGCGAGACCTATAGCAGCGAATACCCGGAGGGACGGGTAATTGGCTATGAAAGCTTTACGGAGGGGGATTCTTTGCCCCAGGGCACCAGCATCCGTATTATTGTCAGCAAGGGTCCCGATCCGTCTGCTTCCAGCAGTAATCCGTAATTTGATCGCAATGGTTTTCTAACCAATAAAAACAGCCTTTAGCACCTTGGCTAAAGGCTGTCGTTTTATTTTTTAACGTATATTTTTATAGCTGCGTGCTCTTTAGAGCCTTTTCAAATGCTCTCACCTTCTATACCATATTCATTTGTGAGAGGTGAGAAAGAATAAAAATTTTCCTCAATGCTCTGCTTTTGTTGCGTGGAAGGCGCCTATTTTTTAACGCCGGCCTTTTTAACCCCCATGCGGGTCTCAGCATTTTGTATCAGGTTATATAGGGAAGAAGCGAACAAAGGATACTGCTGGGAAATCAGTTCCGGAGAAAGCGCCAGGGCATCCTCTCGATTTAACCCGGACAGCTGCCCCGCGTCGTTGCCGTCAGCAATACAGATAGCGTTGGCCTCCGCGATAAATTGAGCGGCGGCAGATAAGCCCCGCTGAAGCTCCTGGGGCGCGGCAAACAAGCCCTGGGGATTTTTCGGGTTAGCGGAATAAATGGTGCGGAACATTTTATAAACGGAAAGGGTCAAATAAGAAGAAACCTCGGTCGTCAACCCCTTATTATTGCTCTTTTGCAGAAGATCGAATATAATATTTAAAGAGTTGGCGATCAGCTTCTTGTTCAGGGTAGGCAGAAGGCTGCCTCTGAACTTATTTTCCTTTCCAGCGGCTTCCGGGTCTGGAAGATCCTCTACTGTCAGCGTGGCGCCGCTCCGGTCAGGCGTGCGTCCCAACAGATAGTCGCAGGACACATTATAATAGTCGGCTGTTCTTACGACGAAATCCAGACCACATTCCCGGATTCCTTTTTCATAATGGGAGAGGAGCGCTTGGGAGATTTGTAAGTCGGAGGCGGCTTGCTTTTGGCTCAATCCGCGTTCCTTTCGAAGCAATGTGATGATTCTTGGGAAATTGCTGTTCATATCCGATGTCCCCCCAGTGATGACAGTAAATATTACTACATGTATACTTATTATATTCCGAACAAAACCTGATGTAAAGCAAAATGTTGAAGAATCTACAGTGAAAAATATGAAATTTGTCGAAATAACAAATAAAAAGGAGAATAATTATGAAATCTTACCAAATCCATTTCATACGCCATGGCGCTACCGCAGCCAACCGTGAGGGGCGCTATGTGGGCGTCACCGATACTCCTTTGTCGCAGGAGGGAATCGGCAAGCTGGAAGACATGAATCGGCGCTATTCCTATCCTGGCGCGCCGGTGTTTTATGTCAGCCCATTGAAGCGCTGCGTGGAAACCTGCAAGATCATTTATCCTCAGGTGACGCCTATCCTGGTGCCCGCGCTTTCCGAGTGCAATTTTGGAGAATGGGAAGGAAAAACCGCGGAAGAGCTGAAGGAAGACCCAAAATTTCAACAGTGGCTGGAAAACGGTCAAAAGACTGCTCCTCCAGGTGGGGAAAGCGGGGAAGACTTTACCATCCGGGTTCTAAACGCTTTCGATAAGCTGGTAGAAGGGATGCTGCGTACCGGCACCACCCAGGCGGTAGTAGTGACCCACGGCGGCGTCATCATGACGATTTTATCCGCTTATGGGATCCCTAAAGCGGGCTTTTACGACTGGATTGTAGGAAATGGCTGCGGTTATTCAGTGAGGATTACTCCCGGACTGTGGATGCGGGACAAGGTGATGGAGGTTTACGCCAAGGTTCCAAAGGATTTGGATGAGGAGCAGGACGGAGATCTAAAGTACATACGGAATATCGTGCGGGAAGCGGCGGACAGGGCTTACGGAACTGGAGAGACCGGCAAGAAAACCTGACGAATTGTAGCGAAGATTACAGTTAAGGCCGGCAAAACGGAGGATAATAGTGGATAGAAGCTAGCGAAAAAAGGAGCGGTCATGATGAAGCAATATAAAATTACACTGCTGAAGGGAGACGGCATCGGTCCGGAGATTGTGGACGAGGCGGTCAAGGTTTTGAATAAGACGGCGGAGAAGCGGGGATTTTCCGTAGCCTATGAGGAGGCGGAGCTGGGAGGCATCGCCATTGACCACACAGGGGTTCCCCTTCCGGAGGAAACTATAGAAAAATGCAAAGCATCCGATTCGGTTCTGTTAGGAGCCGTGGGCGGTCCCAAATGGGAGAATCAGCCGGGCAGCAACCGTCCGGAGGCTGGACTGCTTGGAATCCGCGGGGCGCTGGGGCTGTTTGCCAATCTGCGCCCGGCGGTGATCTTTGAGCCGTTGAGGGAAGCCTCTCCGCTGAAGCCGGAGATCATCGGAGAAGCGATGGACATCATGGTGGTAAGAGAATTGACCGGCGGTATCTATTTCGGCGAGCGTGGAAGAACGAAGAAAAACGGAGCTTCTGCCGCCTATGATACGGAGCTGTACACAGTACCGGAGGTTGAGCGCATTGCCAGAGTCGCCTTTGACTTGGCGATGAAGCGGAACAAAAAGCTCTGCAATGTGGATAAGGCCAATGTGCTGGAATCCTCCAGGCTGTGGAGAGAAACGGTGCTGAAGGTAGCCGAGGAATATCCCGAGGTGGAGTTAAACCACCTATATGTAGATAACTGCGCCATGCAGCTCGTCAGAAACCCAAAGCAGTTCGATGTGATTGTTACCTCCAATATTTTCGGAGATATTCTATCCGACGAGGCATCCATGATTTCCGGTTCCATCGGAATGCTGTCCTCAGCCAGTTTAGGCGAGGGCAAGCTGGGACTGTATGAGCCGATCCACGGCTCAGCTCCTGATATCGCGGGAATGGGAATTGCCAATCCCCTGGCTACGATTCTTTCTGTAGCTATGATGCTGCGTTATTCCTTAGGAGAGCCTGCGGCGGCGGATGACATTGAGCGGGCCGTAGGACAGGTCTTAAAGACTGCCCGGACGCCGGACATTTACACCGAGGGAACAAGGAAGGTGAATTGCAAGGAGATGGGAGATCTGGTGTGTTCCGCGCTGTAACATGCGCTTCAAGTCTCAGGGTATCAGCCAAGACTCCCAACAAACCGTAAAAAACGCAGCCGTACCAACTGCCTTGGTACGGCTGCGTTTTTGCGTGCCGTTCTTAACACAGGTTTTCGCTAACGTCTGGAGCTTCCAGCCTTGAGGGCTTCCGCTAATGGATGGAGAGCCCCCGGCTTTGGAAGATTTTTTTTGCCGCAGCGACCTCGGCTTTGGTCGGTTCACGGGTGCCGGACAAGGGAGACCTCAGATTTAAAGCCTCCCATTTGTATTCCCCCATTTTGTGAAAGGGAAGAAGCTCCACCTGCTCCACGCAGGAAAAACCGGAAAGAAACTCAGCTAAATTTTCCAGCAGCTCCCGCCGCAAGGTAAGGCCGGGAACCAATACATGGCGAATCCAAACCGCTTTTTGGGCGGCTTCGCAGTATTCCAGCAGGGCTAGAGCGTTTTGATTATCCTGGCCGGTAAGCTCTTGGCATAGAGTAGGGTCCAGTGCCTTAATATCCAGTAAAAGAAGGTCGGCGGCGTCCACAGCCTGCCGGCAGAAATCCAATGGGATAGAACCGGCGGTATCAACAGCGCAGTGGATTCCGGCACTGTGGCACAGGCTGATCAGCGCCTGGCAGAATTCCGGCTGTAAAAGAGGTTCTCCGCCGGACAACGTTACCCCGCCGGAGGAAATAAAATTTTTATATTTTAAAATATCCTCAAACGCATCCTCCGGTGTGACAGCCTTGCCGGTACAGGCCTGCCAGGTATCCGGGTTGTGGCAGAAGCCGCAGCGCAGGGGACAGCCTTGCAAAAACAGAACATAGCGTATGCCGGGACCATCCAGAGCGCCAAAGGTTTCCACTGAATGGAGATATCCTGTATCCTGGTTGCTTTTATTCATCTGGCTTCCTCCCGGTGATTGAAAACAGCGAGACGGCAGGAAATACGAAAATAACAGCTTGAGCGTATCCCAAATGCCGTTGGATTGAGTCTTCGTGGAATGAAAGAAAAACAGGCGCGTATGGACGATAGAATGGAAACTGTCGGTCCTTCTCTTTAGAAGCGGTCGTGGAAAGTCCGGCTGATGACATCCAGCTGCTGCTCCCGGGACAGCTTGATGAAATTCACCGCGTAGCCGGATACCCGGATAGTAAGCTGGGGATAAAGCTCCGGATGCTCCATAGCGTCAAGCAAAACATCTCGATTCAAAACATTTACGTTGATGTGGTGGCCGCCCTCCTTGAAATAGCCGTCTAACAGCCCGATGAGGTTGGCGGCTTTCTCGTCGTCGTTCTTGCCTAAAGCTCCCGGTACGATAGAGAAGGTATAGGAAATGCCATCCTCGCTGTAATCGTAAGGAAGCTTTGCCACCGACGACATGGAGGCGATGCAACCGTTTTGGTCCCGCCCGTGCATAGGATTGGCTCCAGGAGCGAAAGGCTCGCCCCGCTTGCGGCCGTCCGGAGTGGAACCGGTTTTTTTCCCGTACACCACATTAGAGGTGATGGTCAGAATGGAGAGGGTAGGCTTGCTGTGCCGGTAGGTGGGGCATTTCGAGATCTTGTTCATGAACATTTTAACCACCTGCACGGCGATTTCATCCGCTCTGGGATCGTTGTTGCCGAATTTCGGATAATCCCCGGTGACCTGATAATCCACCGCCAGCCCCCGTTCATCCCGAATCGGCTTGACGCTGGCGTACTTGATGGCGGAGAGGCTGTCCGTCACTACCGACAGCCCGGCGATGCCGCAGGCGCAGGTGCGGAGGATTTCGTCGTCATGAAGAGCCATTTGAATTTTCTCATAGCAGTATTTATCGTGCATATAGTGGATGATATTCAGTGTGTTGATATACAGCTTAGCGAGCCAGTCGCAGATGGCGTCGAATTTTTTGATTACGTCGTCAAATTCCAGCTTTTTACCCCGGCAGGCCAGAAATTCGGGAGCGACCTGCTCTCCGGTAATTTCATCCCGGCCGCCGTTGATAGCGTACAGCAGAGCTTTCGCCAGGTTGGTTCTGGCGCCAAAAAACTGCATCTGCTTTCCTACCCGCATAGCGGAAACACAGCAAGCGATGGCGTAATCGTCTCCGAATTTTTTCCGCATCAAGTCGTCGCTTTCGTATTGGATCGAGGAGGTCTCGATAGACAGCCTGGCGGCGAACCGCTTAAAGTTTTCCGGAAGGCGGCGGCTCCATAAAATAGTCATGTTAGGCTCGGGCGCCGGCCCTAAATTTACCAGGGTGTGCAGGTAACGGTAGGACATTTTGGTAACCATGTGTCTGCCGTCTGCGGAGCGGCCCCCAATGGATTCGGTGACCCAGGTGGGGTCGCCGGAAAACAGCTCGTCATAGGCGGGCGTGCGGAGAAAGCGGATCATTCTCAGCTTCATAATAAAATGGTCTACAAATTCCTGAATCTGTTCCTCGGTATAAACGCCGTTTTCCAGGTCCCGCTGGGCGTAGATGTCCAGGAAGGTGGAGGTGCGGCCCAAGGACATGGCGGCGCCGTTCTGCTCCTTAACCGCCGCCAGATAAGCGAAATAAAGCCACTGAATGGCTTCCTTGGTATCCTTGGCAGGCTGAGAGATATCATAGCCGTAGCTTTCCGCCATACGTTTTAAGCGGTGAAGGGCCTTGATCTGCTCGGCGGTCTCCTCCCGGCGGCGGATGGCCTCCTCATCCATTACGTTATAATTCATGTCCTTGAGAGAACGCTGCTTGTCCTCAATGAGAAAATCCACGCCGTAAAGCGGCACCCTCCGGTAGTCGCCAATGATGCGTCCCCGGCCATAAGCGTCCGGCAGGCCGGTGATGATGCCGTGGTGCCTGGCCCGCTTCATTTCGTCGGTGTAAACGTCGAATACGCCGTCGTTGTGGGTTTTGCGGTATTTGAGCACCTCGGCAACCTTGGGATCCATTTTGCGGCCGTAGGCCTCTAAGGACTTTATGACCATGCGCTTGCCGCCAAAGGGAAGAATGGCCCGCTTTAGGGGAGCGTCGGTTTGAAGCCCGACGATGTCTTCCAGCTCCTTGCAGATATAGCCGGGAGCATAGGCGTCGATATCGGAAATGGTGTGCTCGTCGATATCCAGTACGCCGCCGTTTTGAACCTCCCGGTCCATCAGCTGCCGGACCTGAGCCCACAGCTTTTTGGTTTTCTCCGTGGGAGGAGAAAGAAAGGATTCGTCGCCGTCATAGGGGGTATAATTGTGCTGGATAAAGTCATGCACGTCCACATAGCGGCTCCAGTTGCCTTTGATAAAATCCATGGTAGAACCTCCATAAGAATCGCGGTTAATAGCCTCTCGTACCCGTCAAGGATTCGTCGTTATAAATCCAGTCATCTACGTTGACGGAAGTGAACGAGTCCTTGGTGTTGCGTATGATCACCCGGACAATGCCGGCGTTGATGATCATACGCTTGCACATGGAACAGGGCGCGGCATTCTCTACATAAGAATTGTCCGCCGCATTTTTGCCTACCAGATATAACGTGCCTCCCAGAGTATCGTTTCTGGAAGCATGGATGATAGCGTTGGCCTCCGCATGAACGGAGCGGCAAAGCTCGTACCGTTCCCCACGGGGGATCTGAAGGCTTTCCCGGACGCAGTAGCCCAGGTCGATACAGTTGCGGCGGCCTCTGGGAGCCCCCACATAGCCGGTGGAAATAATCTGATCCTTATTGACAATGATAGCACCGAAATTCCGGCGCAGGCAGGTGCCGCGCTCCGCCACCGTTTCCGCGATATCCAAATAATAATTTTCCTTGTCTCTTCGTTCCATTCTTGTGCCCCTTTCCAGCTTCAGCTTCTATTTTATCTGTAAAACACAGCACTACATATCGTGATAAATTTAATTTTATTTGCGTTTTATCACAACATTTGGTATAGTACTATCATATTGCATTTTAATAGAATAATCAATGCTTTTGACTAAATGATTTTTATGATATAATAAACTTATTAAAATTTACTAAAAGCGGAGGAAAAAATGAGCCAGCTTTCAGATATAGGGAATATAAAAAGTATTCTGTCCCGGCACGGGTTTTCATTCTCTAAGTCCTTGGGACAGAATTTTTTAGTGAATCCAGGGGTGTGCCCCCGTATGGCGGAGGAATGCGGCGCGCGGGAGGGAGTGTGCGCTTTGGAGATCGGACCCGGCATCGGAGTGCTTACTTATGAGCTTGCCCGGCGGGCGGACAAGGTGGCGGCGATCGAGCTGGACCGCCGTCTGCTGCCGGTGCTGGAAGAAACGCTGGGAGAGTTTTCCAACGTCACGGTGATTTCCGGGGACGTGATGAAGCTGGATCTCAGGCAGGTGATTCAGGAGCAGTTCGGGGACAAACCGGTGTGCCTGTGCGCGAATCTGCCCTATTATATTACTTCTCCGGTGATCATGAAGGTGCTGGAGGAAAAGCTGCCGGTGGATTCCTTAACGGTGATGGTACAGAAGGAGGCGGCTCAGCGAATCTGCGCGGAGCCAGGCTCCCGGAATGTGGGGGCGGTCAGTATCGCGGTTCGATATTACGCCCAGCCGGAAATGCTTTTCCAGGTTTCCCGGGGCAGCTTTCTGCCGCCGCCTAATGTGGATTCCGCGGTGATTCGGCTGAAAATACGAGAAACGCCGGCGGTCTCCGTAGAGGATGAGGCTTTTTTCTTCCAGACAGTGAAGGCCGCTTTTGCTCAGCGGAGAAAAACGCTGGCCAATTCCCTCAGTGCCGGACTGGCAGTTTCCAAGCAACAGGCTCTGGAAACTCTGGCGGCCTGTGAAATCCCGCCGAACGCCCGGGCGGAGGAGCTTACGATGGAGCGGTTTGGGCGGTTAAGCGACGCTCTTTTCCGGAAGGTAAATTGTATAGAAAGGGGATAGCGAGTTGGGTATCAAGGGAAAAATCAGCTTCGCGGCGTTCACGCTTGGAATCTGCGGCGTTTTGACCGCGATTATCTTCTGTGCTGTGGAAAGGGTGGAGCTTTCCTGTATTGTTGGAGCCGTCACAGCGGCGGTTTGCTGTATCGGATGCTATTTCGGCTTTGAAAGCTGGGAGGAGGAAGAGCCGGAGGACGGAGCTTCTTTGCCAGGCTGGAAAGAAAAAATAGGGAAGCTGTTTACGGAAACGCCGCGGCCGGAACCGGAGGACAAATCGTAAAGATTTTGTAAGAAAGACATCGCCTATTCTGTAAGACATCTCTTTTACACTACAAGCATAGGGAAATCCTAAAAGGAAGCAGGTAAAAAACGGATGAGCGGCAATATTTTGGTGGTAGACGACGATAAGGAAATTGTCCAGGCAATCGCGATCAATCTGGAGCAGGAGGGGTTTCGTGTTTTTAAGGCCTACGACGGCCTGGAAGCCCTGGAAATCGCTATGAGCCAGGATCTTCAGCTGATCATTATCGACGTGATGATGCCGAAGCTGGACGGTTTGTCGGCGGTGCTGAAGATTCGGGAACGAAAAAACTTCCCGATCATGATTCTGTCCGCCAAAAGCGAGGATACCGATAAGGTGCTGGGGCTTTCTATGGGGGCTGATGATTACCTGACAAAGCCCTTCAACTCCATGGAGCTGATCGCCCGAGTGAAATCGCAGGTCCGCCGATATACAACGCTGGGGGATATCCACGCGAAAACCGGAGGAAAAACCATCGAGATCGGCCGCCTTTGCTATGATTTGGAAACCCGGTCCCTGTTTGCGGACGGAGAGCCGGTCCATTTGACCGCTACGGAATCCAAAATTTTTGATCTGCTGATCCGAAACGCCGGAAGAATCTTTCCCGCGGAGGAAATCTACGAGCGTGTATGGAACGAGCCTGCTTTTTCAGCGGAAAATACGGTGATGGTGCATATCCGCCGGATCCGTGAAAAAATCGAGCTGAATCCGAAGGAACCCGAGTATTTAAAGGTGGTGTGGGGGATTGGATACAAAATCGAAAAGCACGGCAGGTAAGCAGGTAATCGGCTTTTTATGCTTTGTCATGTCCTTTAGCATTTTTTTCAGCGTAGGCTTGCTTCTGCTGGAGCAGCCGGTTTATGGCTCCAACAGCATTAATTTTGTTTTGTCGGAAGCGTTTGACGGCGACGTGCAGTCCACTCAGCGATATCAGAGCGCGGTGGCGTCAAGATTTCAAACGCTGATGGTGGATGCGGGCGCCGACGGCAGTTTTGAGAATTTAAGCTTTAGTTCCATCAACGAGGATCAGGCCAATGTGATTTATCGGATTTCCAACAGCGAGAGCGGAAAAACCTTCAGCAATACCAATGTCAACCTGTTTCAGGAATCCGTGCCGGAGGGCTACAATTACATTGTGGATTACCGGAATGGAAATGTGAAGGTCACCCGGGACGGCCGGGATATTACCGGTCAATTTGAGTTTTGGCCCATTTATGACCTTTACCTTGAGAGATACCGGGCGGACAGCTATGATTCCTATGAATATTCTGACGGCTACGAATCCTTTGTGGAAAGCTATGGCTGGCAGGACCTGGAGCTGCGGATGGCTTTTTCTGAAAAGATCGTTCCAACCGAAAGCCCCTGGTCCATGTATACCGTGATTCAGGAACGTTTTTGGGAGCAGGCAGGCACCTTTATCGCCCTGGGCATTGCTGCCGTTTTATTGATGGTTTATATTTTTCTGCGAAAGGCCAAAAAGGCCGCGGATCAAAGAATCGCCTGGGTTTCTGGTAAGGTGTGGCTGGAAGTTAAGCTGATTCTGCTTTTCATTTCGTTCTCGATCTATTCCGGCTTCTGCTGGAGCTCCTACGGCCGCAGGTTTTACAAAATCATCGCCTTGCTCCAGTTTGTCTATTATGTGTATGTCCTGATCAACGATATGCGATATAACAAAGGGAACGTGTTCCGGCATAACATCATACGCTCTATTATGCGTTGGTACCGCAGGCGGGAGCAGTATAAGCCGTTTCAGAGAAAGCTGGTAGACCGGTTCTGGCTGGTGCTTGGAATTGAGGCCGCTTTGCTGGTGATCGGAATGCTGCTGTTCATGATAAGCCTTTCCTTTTCTTTTAGATCCGCGTATTATCAGTTTGTTTTTCTGGTCTTTGTGGTTATTTGGATTGCGGCGGCTGTCGTGTGCGTTTGCGTATATGTAAAGCGCTTTCGGAAAACCGTAGAGGAAATGGGCGAGGTCGTGGATCAGGTTTCCGTGATGAAAGCCGGAGATATGGAGGCTAAGCTGACTCTGCCGGCGGATTCTGATCTTTATGCCACCGCTCAGGATTTAAACGAAATTCAGGAGGGCTTTTCCGTGGCCCTGGAAGAGCGGATGAAATCTGAGCGGATGAAAATAGAACTGATTACCAACGTGTCCCATGACATCAAAACGCCTTTGACTTCCATCATCGGCTACGTGGAGCTTCTGGAGAAGGAAGAAGAACTGCCTGAGCACGTAAAGGACTATATCAAAATTTTGTCCAAGAAGTCCCAGCGTTTGAAAACCATGGTGCAGGATATTTTTGATGTGTCCAAGGCCTCCAGCGGAGAAATGAAGCTGGATATCGAGGAGCTCGATTTGGTAAAGCTGATCCGTCAGACCTTGGCGGATATGGATGAGGACATCTCCGGCTCCAATCTGATCTTCAAAATAAACCTACCCAACGATCCTGTGATGATCCGTGGAGATGGAGAGCGGATGTACCGTGTTTTCCAAAATGTAATTAAAAATTCCCTGCAATACTCTCTGGAGGGTTCCCGGGTTTATATCAGCCTTTACCGGGATAATTCCTGGACGACAGTGATGATCAAAAACACCTCTAAATATGAGCTGGGAGGCCTTGGAGAGAATATTACCCAGCGCTTTGTCCGGGGAGATGCTTCCCGTTCCACCGAAGGCTCCGGCTTGGGGCTTTCCATCGCGGAAAGCTTTACCGAGGCCTGCGGAGGGAACTTCCGGGTGACTATTGACGCCGACCTGTTTACGGTGGAAATAGCCTTTCCCAGCGTTCGTTAAAAGATCAGCCCGGAGAGGAAGCTTCTTGGGCCGGTATGTGAGTTCATTCTCCTGCGGAAACGCTTAACGGTAAAACGAGTAATGAAAAAAGCCATCTTTCCTTAGAGAAAGATGGCTTTGCTTTGTGTGCCTTATCAAAATGAGCCTTTTCAGCTTTGCCAGGGAGAGAAAAGATGATTTGGCCAAGATATTGGGCAAAGGGAATAGCCCTACAGAAGGCTTAAAGGATACATGAGTCTGTCAAGGGTTGAACTGCCTATTCCTGGTCGGCAAGGCGTGAGGTGTAAGAAGAAGGCTTCTTGCCACTTGAAGGCTGGCCGGCAGAGGGATCTTTTAGAGCTTGGGCTTGTTCAGGCGTCGACACGCTGTGAGAAGCTTCATTTTTCCGGGATACAAGATCAAAAGGAGCAGCCGGTAATTTTCAGCGCTGCTCCTTTGATTGTTTTTATTGATAAGAGGTTCAGACACCTGGGAGCAGATTTGCTTAATACAAAATCGCGCCGTAATAATCGACGATAGGCCTCATTTCTTCTTCCTCCAAATCGCAGGCAGAGTCTACGATCAGCCGGCCCTGGAAGTTCCGAAGCGTGTATTCCAGCACATCCAGATTATGAATCCGCACGACAATGGGAAGCCGGGTCATAGAGGCGTTTTCGATCAACAGCTTGGCGTCGTCTATACTGTTGACCTCGACTAAAGCGGCATTGACCTGCTCATCCTCAATGTCGATCAAATCGTCTCCAAGATCGTAGCTGCATTCCAAAGGCTCGCTGAGAGAGATATCGTCTCCAAGGAAAAAGCTTTCGCTTTCGATCGCAGCGGCGAAATGGTCCGGTTCCTGGGGAGCAAGCTCCCGGTAAGTATTTTCCACTGTTTGGGCAAGTTCCCTGATATGCTCCGGCGTAGAGCCGCAGCAGCCGCCTACGATTTGGGCGCCCGCAGCCAGAAGGGATTCCATTTTTTCAGCGAACTCGGCGGGAGAGAGGGGATATACGGCGGGATCCTCCTGGGAGGGCTTCCCGGCGTTAGGCTTGGCGATCAGGGGTACCTGAGCGTGGGACACCGCGCCCTCCAGCAATTCCTCCATCACTTCGGGGCCGGTGGAGCAATTTAAGCCTACGGCGGCAGCGCCTAAGGCCTGCAGCGTAATCAGAACTGGAAGGAATTTTGTTCCCATAATGGTTCTGCCGTTGTCTTCTACCGTAATAGTCGCGAATACCGGAAGCCCCGCCTCCTTTGCCGCCAAAACTCCCGCCCGAAGATCCGCCAGGCTCATCTGGGTTTCCAGGGCGATAAAATCCACGCCGGCTTTTTTCAGAGCGCGGATCTGTTCTAAGTAAATGTCGTAAAGCTCGTCAAAGGTCAGATCGCCGTAAGGCTCGATCATCACGCCGGCAGGAGAGACATCTCCGCCTACTAAAGCATGAAAGGGCTCGGCGGCCTCCTTGCTCAAGGCCACCAGCTTTAAATTGATTTCCTCTACCTGATCCTGAAGGCCGTATGCCGCCAATTTTTCCCGGTTGGCGCCGAAAGTGGGTGCCATAACCGCGTTGGAGCCCGCTTCCAGAAAAGCCCGCTGCAAGGCCAGGAGCTTCTCAGGATGCTCTAAGATCCATTGCTCCACGCACACACCGCTGGGCATACCGGCGGCGATAAGGTTGGTTCCGGTAGCGCCGTCTAAAATCAAGGGCAGGTGAAATGGAAAACTCATAAGGCAAACTCCTTTTATTAAGTTCGGTAGGATACATGGATTTAATTGTGTCCATTCAGACGCAAGAAATTGAATACAAATTTGGAAATAGAGGTCCGAGCACGGTTACATGGATTCAGGAGCGGAAATTTTAAACATCGTCAGCACGTTGTGGATCACTGTTTTTACCGCCACGCATAGGGTCAGCCTGGCCTGGCATAGGCTGTCTTCCTCGCCCTTGACACGGCAGGCGTTATAAAATTTATGGAACAGATTGGCTAAATCAATCACATAGCGGGTGATCCTGGCGGGATCATAGTCCTTGGCAGCGGAGACGACCTCGCCGGTGTAGGCGGCCAGATGGCGGATCAAGCTGAGCTCCTCCGGCTGGACCAGCAGAAGCAGCTCCTCCTCAGAGCAGGCCCGCTTGACGACGCCGTCTTTTTCCAGGGCCTTTAAAATACTGCAAATCCGGGCGTGAGCGTATTGAACGTAATAGACTGGATTCTGCGCATCCTGCTGAACCGCCAAATCCAGATCGAACTCCATTTGGGAATTGGCTTCCCGCATGTTGAACAGAAAACGGGCGGCGTCTACGGGAACCTCATCCAACAGATCGGCTAATTGAATCGCCTTGCCGGTCCGTTTGCTCATGCGGACGATTTCTCCGTTGCGGACCAGCTTGACCAGCTGCATCAGGACAACGTCCAGCTTGCTGCCGTCAAGCCCTACGGCGTTCATAGCGCCCTTCATTCTGGCAACGTGTCCGTGATGGTCGGCGCCCCAGATATCGATGCACCGGTCAAAGCCCCGCTGGAATTTATTTCGGTGATAGGCAATATCCGCGGCGAAATAGGTGGGATTGCCGTTCTTCCGGACCAGGACCTCATCCTTTTCCGCGCCAAAGTCGGTAGCCTTATACCAGAGGGCCCCGTCCAGCTCATAGGTCATGCCCTTTTCCGTCAGGATTTTCAGGGTGTCCTGAATTTCACCGTCATTATGGAGCACGCTTTCATGGAACCAGGTATCATACTCAATTCTGTATTTCTTTAAATCGGACTGCATTTTGGCGATATTCTTCGGCAGAGCGAAATCGACCAGGGCCTTTTGCCGTTCCTCCTGGCTTTTTTCCAGGTAGCCGTCGCCGTTCAGACCGGCAAATTCCTGAGCCCGCTCTAGAATATCGGCGCCCTGATAGCAGTCCTCCGGCATGGGAACAGCTTCTTCTCCCTTGAAAATCTGCTGATAGCGGATATCGAGAGAGAGGGCGAATTTATCGATCTGGTTTCCCGCGTCGTTGATGTAAAATTCCCGGGAGACCTGATAGCCCGCGGCATCCAGCACCGCCGCCAGACAGTCGCCCAGGGCGCCGCCCCTGGCGTTGCCCATATGCATCGGGCCGGTGGGATTGGCGGAAACGAATTCCACGTTGATTTTTTTGCCTTTTCCAAAATCGGAGCGCCCATAGCCGTCCTGTAAAGCTTCAATATCCTGAAGCACGGCCGCATAGAACCTGGGGCTCAAAAAGAAGTTGATGAAGCCGGGACCGGCGATTTCAAATTTTTCAAAATAGGTGCCGGAAAACTCAAAATAGGGAGAGAGGGCCTCGGCAATTTTCCGGGGCGCCATGTGAAACGCCTTGGCGGATACCATAGCCACGTTGGTAGCGAAATCTCCATGGGAAGGATCGGCGGGAGTCTCAATGGTGAAATCCGGCGCCGGCTCCATAGGAAGGGCTTTTTCCGCTACGGCCCTGCCTAAAGCGTCTAGAATGATCTGCCGCAAATCTCTGGTTGCCTGGGCTGCAAGTTTTGACATTTTTCCTTCTATCCTCTCTTATGATTTTTTCGCGTTTCTTTTGACGTCCACAAAGATACTATTCATGCTGTTGAGGCCGGAGTTGATATCCAGGGAATAGCTGACGTCTAAGGTGCCTCCGGAATCGGTTAAGTCGCTGTGAATCGACTGGGCGAACACCCCGACCATCAGGGAGCCGAAGCCGGTGTCGTAGTGACATAAATGGCGCTTGCCCTTTTCCAGCACCAGACGAGAGCGCTGGCCGCCGGAGCGGATCAGGGTTACCCGTTTGTCATCCTCTACCTTCAAGACGGAGGTGACCTTCCCGGCGGGTAAATCCTGATTAAACTCGTGATAAACGATGTATCGGCTGTTTCCTTTGCGGACATAGGTGCCCACGGTCGTCAGCTCGATCTGGTCCTTTTCTCCGTCGATCTCCTGGGTGCCTACGATGGAGATTAAATAATTTTCCTGCATTCGCTTTAATGCTCCTACTCTGTTTTAATATTCCTCTATATTAATTCGGCAGGCGCTGTGGTTCATTTCTCTGCCGAGAAAAATATCCGCGATCTGATTGAAGCCGTCCACGCTGTCGCTGACATAGAAAGCGTTTCGGCCCTCCTGGCCGCCGGAAGCCAAAAGCTGCTGATCCTTCAGCAATCGGGCGGCATAGACAGCCGTTTCCCTGCCGGAATCAATCAGGGTGACCTGATCTCCCATGGCCTTGGAAATAATGGCGCTGATAATAGGATAATGGGTGCAGCCTAAAATCAAGGTATCCACGCCGGCGCCGCGCAGTCCGGATAGGTACCGCTGGGCCACCAGGTTAGTCACCTGGTCTCCGGGGTCGATAAAGGCGTTTTCCACCAGGGGGACAAACAGGGGGCAGGGCTGCTCAAAAACCTGGATTTCAGGATGCAAGGCATTCAGCTCCTTGCGGTAAGAGCCGCTGTCAATGGTGGCCGCCGTGGCAATTACGCCGATTCTTTTGTTTTTGGTAGCCTTTACCGCGGCACGGCAGGTAGGGGTAACCACGCCGGTAAAGGGTACGGGCAGGCTTTGCCCCATGGACGCCGCCACCGAACTGACGGTTCCGCAGGCGGCGATGATCATTTTTACCTTTTGCGAAAGAAGAAAATTCACATCCTGCCTTGCGTAGCGCAGGATGGTGTCCCGGCTGCGATTGCCGTAAGGTGCTCGGCTGGTGTCGCCGAAATAGACGATATCCTCGTGAGGAAGTAAGGCTCTCAGCTCCTTTACGGCGGTCAGCCCGCCCACTCCGGAGTCAAAGACCCCAATGGGATGGTTGGAGGCCATTACGCATCCGCTCCTTTTCCCATACGCTTGACCGCCAGCTGGATCAGCCGGTGAATCAGCTCCTGATTGGAAAGCCCTTCGTGCTCCATCAGCTTAGGATACATACTGATCGAAGTAAAGCCAGGAAGAGTATTGAGCTCGTTCAGCAGCACCTCGCTGCCGTTTCTTACAAAGAAGTCCACCCGTGCCAAGCCGCTGCAGCCCAGCACCTGATAGGCCTTTTGGGCGGTGGAACGGATTGTCTCAATGACGCCGGACTCCAAATGGGCTGGAATATAAAGCCCGGAGGTGCCGGAAAGGTATTTGGCTTCGTAATCGTAAAACTCATTGGAGGGGGCGATTTCCCCTACGGTCGAGGCGAGCAGGTCATCCTCGTTGCCCAGAACGGCGCACTCAACCTCCTGGCCCACGATATTCTCCTCAATAAGGATTTTTCCATCCTCCTTGGCGGCTTTGGCAATAGCGGCTCTAAGCTCCTCACGGTTTTCCGCCTTGCTGACCCCAACAGACGAGCCTGCGTTGGCGGGTTTTACGAATACAGGGTAGCTGCCCAGGTCTTTTTCAATTTTAAGAACGGCTTCATCAGGAGCGCTTTGAAACTCATAGGCATAGAGCCACGTGAACCTTGCCTGGGGGATTCCGGCCTGCTCCAGCATGACGTTGGTAATGACCTTATCCATACAAGCGGCGGAGGAGGTCATATCGCAGCCCACAAAAGGAATGCCCGCAAGCTGCAAAAGGCCCTGTATGGTTCCATCCTCGCCGTTTTTTCCGTGAAGGGCGGGAATCACGCAGTCAATTTTTTTCACGGTATCGCTGTGGTCAGAATCCCGGATCAGCAGACCCCCGACAGAGGCATCCGGCACTAAAAAGGCGGGAAGGTTATCGGGGCAGCTTTCCCAGCGCCCGTCGAGAATCAGGCCGATATCGCCGGGATACAGCCACCAGCTGCCATCCTTTTTGATGCCTACTGGAGTTACCTCATAACGGCTTTTGTCGATAGCCCTCAGAACAGTGGTGGCGGACATTCTGGAAACCTCGTGTTCAGAGGAGGCACCGCCGAACAGCACCGCGATTTGTAGTTTAGACAAAAAAGATCACGCTCCTATGTTCTCATGATTCTGAAAAACAGGCTGCCGTTTATTTTTCAGTATTATATCATACCACAGAAGCGTGAAAGGTGCAATTGAAAAAAGTGTGAGAATCCGGCGGAAAAGGGTGACAAATTTAAGCAGAAGTGTTATAATACTAAACTGAGTATCAGATGAATAAAAGACCAGGAGTGATTTTTTTGGATAATAAGGCGTTTGACCTGATTGCCGATAAGGTGGGAGAGGCTCTTGACAGCCAGGGATTTGTCCGCCAGAAGGTGGATACTGACAGTAAAAGCGAGCAGATCGCCTTGTATACGGGGGAGGGCTCCGCTTACAGCGTGCTGTTCGACGGAGAGGTCAAAAAATACTTTTTGAGAAGCTGCGCGATGACGGACGAGGGTCCGGACAATCAGTGGAAGAACATCGCTGTTTGGCTGTTCGATCCGGAGACGGATTCCACTAAGGAGGCTGAAAGCATTGCCGCCGACTTTGTGGAGACGGTAGAGGGGCCGAAGCGCAAGGCCATTGTCCAGCAGCAGAATAAAAAGAAAAAGAAGAGCGACGAGGGAAATGTGGATCCTCTGTTTTTCTGCAACCGTCTGGTAAATGTATTCCCCTCGTTAAAGGATGACATTCGCTTTGAAAAAGAGCATTATCCCTCCTTTCGCGGTGTGACTTTCGCCCGGGAAAAAATAGTGCCTCAGGTTCAGTACCTGTTGAGAACCCCCGGAGAGCAGCAGAGAAAGGAAAAGCTGTTTACAATTCTTGATGATGTCTATAACGTAGGCGATCTGGATGTACGCGGAATCATCACCATGGTGATTTTGAATTCCATCGAGGGCGACGCGGCGGAGACCGCCAGAGAGGCGATGACTCCCGCTTTGCAGAAGGCTTGGAAAAACGCCCTGAAATATAAGGGAAAGAACGTTAAGCCCGAGAAGAAGAAAAAGCCGAAAAAGAGCTTCATGGGCAGTACGCTGAATGATATGAGAAGATAATATGGAGAACGCTCGTCAAGCCCCTGGAAAAAAGGGCTTGACGAATTTCTTATGGTATGCTATAATCATTTTACCTCAAATGGAGGCTTTGTTTTTTTGCGCCTTTTTGAGGGAGGCTTATGAAAATTCCGAATTACCGGGAGGTGCCGTCATGAGAGTAAAAATTACACTAGCCTGCACAGAGTGCAAACAGCGCAACTACAACACGATGAAAAACAAGAAGAATGATCCGGACAGGCTCGAAATGCATAAGTATTGCAGATTCTGTAAGAAGCATACTACGCATAAAGAGACCAAATAGTTTGGACGGAGGGACAACACATGGCAAACGCTGCTGACAAAAAGCGCAACATTTTCCGTAGCGCTGGAAAGTTCTTCCGTGACTGCAAAAATGAGATCAAAAAGATTGTGTGGCCGACTCCTAAGGCCGTGTTTAAAAACATGGGCGTGGTGCTGTCGGTGATTATCATCATCGGTTTGTTCATTTTTGCATTGGATACGGGTCTGATTAACCTGTTCCGCTTATTCATGGGTGTAGCGGGATAAGCCAGACGGAGGAGAAAAAATGCCAGAGGAAGCAAAATGGTATGTAGTACATACCTATTCCGGGTATGAAAACAAGGTCGCATCCAATCTTGAGAAAACCGTGGAAAACCGTCAGCTTCAGGATCTGATCCAGGAGGTTCGGGTTCCTACGGAAATGGTAACAGAGGTAAAGGATAATAAAACCCGCCAGGTTGAGCGGAAGATTTATCCCAGCTATGTTCTGGTCAAGATGGTGCTCACTGACGAGTCTTGGTATGTGGTGCGGAATATCCGCGGCTGTACTGGGTTTGTCGGTCCGTCTTCCAAGCCGATTCCTCTCACCGACGAAGAGGTGGCGAGAATGGGCGTGGAGGTGCGTCAGGTGGAAGTTTCTTACGAGGTGGGCGATTCCGTCCGCATTGTGGACGGCCCGCTGGATGGGTTCGTCGGCACGGTGGAAGAAATGAACACCGAGAAAAACAGCGTCCGGGTCACGGTTTCCATGTTCGGGCGCGAAACACCGGTCGAGCTTGAGTTGGATCAGGTCGAACCGGCCGAATAACTTAACCAATTAAACGGCGGCTTTCCGCTGTTTAACAAAGGGACGGTCAGTCCCTTGTGGGAGGAAGGCGAAACGCCTTTCCGTAAGTTACCACGAATTTTGGAGGTGCAAAGAAATGGCTCAAAAGGTTACTGGCTTCATTAAGCTCCAGATACCTGCTGGCAAGGCTACCCCGGCGCCGCCTGTTGGACCTGCGTTAGGTCAGCACGGCGTCAACATTATGGCGTTCACAAAAGAATTTAATGAGCGCACAAAGAACGACGTAGGACTTGTAATTCCTGTCGTCATCACTGTTTACGCGGACCGTTCTTTCACGTTTGTGACAAAGACGCCTCCCGCCGCAGTACTGATTAAGAAGGCTTGTGGTATCGAGCACGCTTCCGGCGCGCCCAACAAGCAGAAGGTCGCGAAGATTACCCGTGAACAGGTCAAGAAGATTGCCGAGCAGAAAATGCCCGACTTAAATGCTGCTAGCATTGATTCTGCGATGAGTATGATCGCAGGCACCGCGCGCAGCATGGGCATTGAGGTTGTCGACTGATCAAAATACCCGGGTGGGAGGAAATTTCCGATTTTACCACTCAATAGGGAGGAAAACCAATGAAACACGGTAAAAAATACGTTGACAGCGCCAAGCTGATCGACAGAGCAAAATTGTACGACGCTGAAGAGGCTCTTGACGTTTGCATCAAGACTGCCAAGGCTAAGTTTGACGAGACGGTGGAAGCTCACATTAAACTGGGTGTTGACAGCCGTCATGCTGACCAGCAGGTCCGCGGCGCTATCGTGCTGCCTAATGGTACCGGTAAAAACGTCCGTGTACTGGCGATCTGCAAGGGCGACAATGTGGAAAAGGCCCAGGCTGCCGGTGCTGAGTTCGTAGGCGGTGAAGAGATGGCCGCTAAGATTCAGCAGGAAGGCTGGATGGATTTTGACGTGGTCATCACCACTCCTGATATGATGGGCGTGGTTGGCCGTTTAGGTAAGGTGCTTGGCCCCCGCGGTTTGATGCCAAACCCCAAGGCCGGTACTGTAACTCCGGATATTGCTAAGGCTGTTACCGAGGCGAAGGCCGGTAAGATCGAGTACCGCTTGGATAAGACCAACATTATCCATTGTCCTATTGGCAAGGCTTCCTTTGGCGTACAGAAGCTTCAGGAGAACTTTGACACCCTGATGGGCGCTATTGTAAAAGCGAAGCCCGCCGCAGCGAAGGGCCAGTATATCAAGTCCTGCGTGGTCGCTACCACTATGGGCCCTGGCATCCGTCTGAATCCTAACAAGTTCGGCGCTTAATTTTGTTGCTTGACAGATCGAAAGGTCTGTGCTAGTATAATATTTGCTGATCTTTTCCAAAGACAGCAGGTGCTTATTGCGTAAAGAGCTTATTGTTCTGCCTGCCGAGGAAGGTGACTTGCAAAGCCTGCATTTTTCTGTGTATGGTACTTTCAGGCCCTTTCCGGTATGCGGAAAGGGCCTTTTTACATCTCATTTTGTGGAGGTGAAAAGAAATTGCCAAGTGAGAAGATTTTAGAGCAAAAGAAACAGGCTGTAGCAGATTTAGCGGAAAAAATCAAGGGTTCCTGCGCCGGCGTTCTAGTCGAGTATAAGGGAATCAATGTGGCCGACGATACAAAGCTCCGTAAGGAACTGCGTGAAGCCGGCGTCAGCTATTCTGTTGTGAAAAACACTCTACTCTCCCGTGCTGCGAAGGAAGCTGGTGTAGACGGCTTGGATCCGGTTCTGGAGGGTACCACTGCGTTGGCTGTCAGCGCGGAGGATCATGTGGCGGCCGCTAGAATTCTCTGTAAGTTCGCTGAAACCCATAAGTTCTTCAAGGTCAAATCCGGCTTTGTAGACGGTATGGTCATGAGCAGCGCTGAGGTTGAGGAGCTGGCTAAGCTCCCTTCCAAGGAGGTTTTGGTTGCCAAGGCTTTGGGCGGCTTGAATGCCCCGATTTCCGGCTTCGTCACTGTGCTTAACGGTACTTTGAAGGGTCTGGTTGTTGCGCTGAACGCGATTGCGGAAAAGCAGAGCGCGTAAAAAATTTAAATTAAAAATTTATGGAGGTACCTAACATGTCTGATAAAGTTGTAAAGTTAATTGAAGATGTTAAATCCTTAACTGTTCTGGAGCTCAGTGAGCTCGTAAAGGCTCTGGAGGAAGAATTCGGCGTTTCCGCCGCTGCTCCTGTTGCTGTTGCTGCCGCTCCTGCTGCTGGCGGCGCTGCTCCTGCCGCTGCTGAGGAGAAGACTGAGTTTGATGTTGTTCTGAAGGCTGCCGGCGCCAACAAGATCGCCGTGATCAAGGTTGTCCGTGAGGCTACCGGCCTGGGTCTGAAGGAAGCCAAGGCTCTGGTTGACGGCGCTCCCAAGAACGTCAAGGAAGGCGTTTCTAAGGACGATGCCGAGGCTTTGAAGGCTAAGCTGACTGAGGCTGGCGCTGAAGTAGAAGTAAAATAAGTTTCCTTTATGGAAGCCTGATAGCGGTACAGCTTAGCTGTACCGCTATTTTATATTGAAGTTATATTTTTTGCAGAAATAGAATGTATTCTTATCAATCTTAAACAATATTGACTAGTTTTATGGATTTGATAGCTGATAATATGACGATATTTCTACGGTACGTTGATACTTCCATTGCTATGATGTTTTGTGGGTTATGCAATGACAGAGCAGCATCAATACAGGAGAAGAAATGGACATAAAAGTTAGATTAGCTGGAACCGGAGATGTTCCGCAGTTATTAAAAATTTATGAGCAATACATTGATACTCCGATTACTTTCGAATACACATTACCCACTAGACAGGATTTTACAAAACGTATCCTCAGTTTAACTAAGGATTACCCTTATCTAGTCTGTGAAAAGCAAGGAAGACTCGTGGGGTATGCCTATGCTCATCGTCATATGGAAAGGGAAGCTTATCAATGGAATGCGGAGCTGTCTATTTATTTGGGCCGGCCTTATACTTCCCAGGGAATAGGAAAAAGGCTGTATTGCGCTTTAATAGAACTCTTGGAAAAGCAGGGAGTCAAAAATGTTTATGGAGGCGTTACGCTTCCAAATGTGAAAAGCTGCATTTAGGCCTGGGGTTTTCCTGCTTGGGAGTTTACCGCAGGACTGGGTTTAAGTGTGGCCAGTGGCGCGACGTAGCTTGGTTTGGAAAAGAAATCGGCCCTTATACGCAGGAGCCTACACCCTTGAAATCCATTAGCGATCTGTCTTCGGAGTATCTAAACATGATCTTACAGAAATATTCTTCTGCTGATTCTGAATAGGCATACAAAGAACACCTGAGAGTGAGAAAAACTCATCAGGTGCTTTGTATGCTTCACTCTGTTTTAAGCTTAAGAGGAAGTGAATACGGTTTCCACTAGCTTTTCACTGGACTCCGGCGAGTAAACAAAACGATCCATATGCTTTTCGTGGTAAAAATAGTCAGGAGCACAAGGACGATAATCATATTGAAAGGTGTCCACGATGATCAGCTTCACCTTCATTTTTGAAGGGATAATGCTTTTAATGTACACACTGGCCTGCTGTCCCGGGGAGATTCCTTCTTTGATTTCAGCAAGCCCGGCAAGATTAGGGGTTAGCTCTACAAAGGCGCCGTAGCTTTCCACGGACCGGATAATGCCCGCGACGGTTTCCCCTGGGGAGAATAAGGCGGCGTTTTCTTCCCAGGTACCCAAAAGCTCCTTATGGGTCAGGCTGATTCGGCCGTTGTCGATAGCCTTAATGACTGCCGTAATGTCCATTCCTACTGAAAAGCGCTCTCTGGGATGGTCTATCCGGGAAACGGAGATCATGTCGATTGGTAATAGAGAAACGATGCCGCAGCCGATGTCCGCGAAAGCGCCAAAGGTTTCCAGATGGGTGATTCTGGCGTTCACAATATCCCCGGGAACCAAAGTTGAAACATATTCCTTCATGCACAGCTCTTGGGCGGCCCGGCGGGAAAGAAGGGCGATGGTCTTTCCATCTTCGTTTTTTTGAAATCCCGTCACAAGAAAGCAGACGGGACGGTTCACCCGGGAAATGACGGCAATATCCCGGACGCTGCCGTCATTCATGCCGATGGCTCCTTCTTCGCGGGGAATCAATCCACGCATGCAGCCACAGTCTACAACAAGGTTGTGGCTGCTGTCGCAGATAACCGCCCTCCCCTCTAAGATTTGCCGATCCCGGCACGCGTCAGCTAGGGAAGAGGCGGATTGAAAGGCGGCACGGTTTTCAGGCGTCTCCATTTTCCAGCCCTCTGGAGTAAATTCATTTATTTTTGGGAGCACAATGCTCCACCCCCTTCGCACACAAACAAGTCATGAATCCGTTCATTTATTGTCTGCGATTTTTGATTGCATACTTTTTTCAACTTAATACCTCCCGTTTTCGTGTGCATAGTATTTATATGCGGGCGGACTATTAAATTAGAAGCGCTAATTCATAAACTGTCTATTGCAAAAAAATGGCACATATACTAAAATAGTTTTATATCAGTAAGGAGGAGTTTTCATTGAAGCATAGGATTCTTGCGGTGATTTGCGCCTTGACTCTGGCGCTTACCTTCGGAGTGTTTACGGGGTGTCAGGGTTCTAAAGGCTCGGTAGGTTATCAATTGGATATGCCCCAGAAAGGGGAAGAAATTGCGATTATGCACACCAGTATGGGGGATATCAGTATTCGGTTTTTCCCGGAAGCCGCTCCCAAGGCGGTAGAGAATTTTAAAACCCATGCCAAGGATGGTTATTACGACGGCTTGACCTTTCATCGTGTGATCAACGACTTTATGATCCAGGGCGGAGATCCTAACGGCGATGGAACCGGCGGCGACAGTATTTGGGGAGAGCCCTTTGAGGATGAATTCAGCGATACTTTGTTCAATATCCGCGGTTCGCTGTCTATGGCGAATTCCGGACCGGATACGAACGGCAGTCAGTTTTTTATCAATCAGGCGCCGGCCAGTGCGTTTTCCGGCTGGGATTTTTATAAGCAGTATTGGGCGCAGTACAAGGCGGCTCTGGATCAAGCCGGGGAAGAGTATAAGGAACAGTTTGGGGCGCAGTACGGATCTGCGTTTGACACGGATAAGCTGACGGAAGAAATTGAAAAGCTGTATGAGGAAAACGGCGGCAATCCCAATCTGGATGGCGCATATAGTCCCGTCGACCGGGGGCATACTGTTTTTGGCCAGGTATTTGATGGCATGGACGTGGTGGATGCCATTGCTGGTGTCGAGGTAGACAGCCAAAGCAATAAGCCGTTAGAGGATGTCGTCATCAACAGCATTGAGATTGTAGCTTACGAGGGATAACGATGAATGAGGAATATAACAAGGTAAATGTAAAGCTGTTATCTATATTAGCCTATATCGGCCCTTTGTTTCTGATGGGAAAGCTCTCTGTGGAAAAGGATGAACCTCATGTGAAGTTCCATACCCACCAGGGAGCGATTCTGTTCTGCTTTGTGGCCGGCGCTTATGTGGTAACCTCTTTGCTTTGCTGGCTGTTAAGTTCCTTTCCGGCGGTGCAAGAAATTTTCAGTTTGCTGTTATATGTTGGAATTACCGTAGCCTGGGTGATTATGATCGTTATGGGCGTGATCGGGGCGGCGAGAAACCAACAGCGGCCGCTTCCCTTTGTAGGCGATTTTGATAGGCTTTTAAGGAAATAATCCTATCAATGAGAGGAGATATATCATGGATCAGTCCAACCAGACGCCCAAGGCACCGGAAAATCAGGAGCAAAAAAACGATGCGGGAAGCAATGCCTCGGGAGAAAAATCTCATGAGGCTCAAAATACGGGGAATGCTCGGCGGCAATCCGCCTATCGCACGGAGCAAGCCTTTGTGGGCTCCAATGGAAACCCGGGCGGCACTACTCCCCTCACAAAAGCGAATAATACCAAGCTGTTTTCCGTTCTCGCCTATTTTTCCGTGCTTTGGCTGGTAGGCCTGCTGGCCGATCCGGATAATCCAAAAGTGAGATTTCACGTCAATCAGGGAATCCTGCTGAGTATTTTCTCAGCGGCGTACAGCCTGGCAATGACGGTTTTAAACGCAGCTTTTACGTATTTGCCCTTTCTGTTTATCTTTACGGCCTTATTATCTGTTTTGGGAGGAGCTGCGGTTTTAGCCTTGATGGTTTGGGGAATCGTGAATGCGGCCCAGGATAAGGAAGAGCCGCTTCCGATACTGGGGACGCTGTATACCTTTATTCAATGATATTGGAAAGAATGTGTTTCTATGCTGGAAATTGCAATTATCGGTGCTGGCCCCGCAGGGCTTTCGGCCGGGATTAATGCGATAGCCCGGGGGAAAACGGTCCGCATTTTTTCGTCGGAAAGCAACTATCTTTTACGGGCAGAAAAAGTAAACAATTATCTTGGCCTGTATGATGTAGACGGCAGGCAAATGATGGAACAGTTTCTCAGCCACGCCCGGGCGATGGGAGTGGTTCCGGAAAAAGGGAAGGCAGCCAATATTCTTCCTATGGGAGAATATTTTCTTTTGAATGTGGACGGTGAGATGGTCGAGGCGAAAACAGTGATTTTGGCCACCGGCGTTTCCAGCGCAAAAGAAATTCCCGGGGAGCGTGAGCTTTTGGGCAGGGGAGTCAGTTACTGCGCCACCTGCGACGGTATGCTGTACCGGGGGAAAAGCGCTGTTGTATGGGGCTTGAGCCCGGAGGCGGCGAAAGAGGCTAATTTTCTTCAGGAGATCGGCGTTTCCGTGACGTTTGTCTCCGCTTCTGCTTTTCGGGAGGGCCTTGCAGAGCAGATTCCTTATCTTTCCGGAGCAGTAAAGCAGGTGAGCGGGAAGGAAAAGGTGGAGGCCGTCTTAGTGAATGGGCAGGAGCTGCCGGCGGATGGACTATTTATTCTCCGAAATAGTATCGCTCCCGCCGCTTTGGTGGAAGGGCTTGTTTTAGAAGAAGGCTACATAAAAGTCAATCATAAAATGGAAACCAATGTTCCAGGACTATACGCCGCGGGAGATTGTACCGGAAAGCCGCTGCAGGTATCCAAAGCGGTAGGCGAAGGCTTGATCGCCGCACAGATGGCGGCGGCCTATTTGGACGGACACAAGTCTTAAAAAGGAGGAATTTTCTTATGGCTGAAATATTGCATCCTACCCGGGAAAATTTTGATGACATGTTAAGCAGAAATCACCTGGTTCTGGTAGACTTTTGGGCCGCTTGGTGCGCTCCGTGCAGAATGGCGGCGCCGGTTATCGAACAGCTGGCCAATCTGTACCAGGGAAGAGTAGCGGTTGCTAAAGTCAACGTGGATGAGCAGCAGGAATTAGCGGTCCGATTTGGTATCCAAAGTATTCCCACAATTCTTGTGTTTAAAAATGGTGCGCTGCAGGCATCTGAGATTGGCGTGAAGTCTTTGGCAAGCTATACTGGATTGCTGGATAATCTCCTGCAGGCTTAAGCTGGTGTTGCTTTTAATCCCATCTTCAGCAAAATGCTGTATCCTTTTGTGAAAACAAAGAAATGTGAAGAGGAAAATATAAGCGTGTTAGGAAAATACCGGTATCAAAACGATCCTTCTTTTGATACCGGTATTTATTTTTTTATTTTTCAGAAAGCTTATCGGCTGAAACGAAACAGCGAGGTCTTATTATGCGGCTCGATTCCTTTATGGTTAGCGTTGATTGGTTTTCTCTGCCATTCCAGGGCTTTTAGGATAGGCGGCTGAACAATTACCGATGAAAAAAGCGCTGTCACTGTGAAAGCTTCCACAGTGACAGCGCTTTTTAATGTTTTTGATTTCTGTAAAGTGTTTCAGAGATTAAGAGGAAAAGCTTCTCCCTTCCGTCAAAAGAAAAGACGGAAAGCGATAAGTTAACACCTGTTACAGAGCCAAGAAAAACGAGATATCAGGCGGTAAAAATCTTATTTACCGTAATAAGCCTTCGTATACAGCTCGGCAATTTCGCTGATGAGGGGATAGCGGGGATTCGCAGTGGTGCACTGATCCTCATGAGCGTTTTCAGACAATCTCTGGAGATTGTCAAAGAAGAGCTTCTCATCAATGCCGCATTCCTGAATGCTGGCGGGAGCGCCAACCTCTCTTTCCAGGTCGCGGATCGCTTGCACCAGATTCTGTACGCTTTCCTGTACAGTCTTACCACCCTTACCAATATACTGGGCAATCCTGGCATATTTCTCGTCCGCAATGAACTTCTCATATTTCGGGAAGGTAGCGAACTTTGTAGGCTTTTGAGCATTGTATTCCACAACATAGGGGAGAAGGATCGCGTTGGCGCGTCCGTGAGGAATATGATAGTCGCCGCCCAGCTTATGAGCCATAGAGTGGTTCAGGCCCAAGAAAGCGTTAGTAAACGCCATACCGGCGATACAAGAGGCATTGTGCATCTTTTCACGGGCAACCGTATCGGTAGCACCGTTCTTATAGGCTCTGGGCAGGTACTCAAACACCATGCCGATTGCCTGCAAGGCAAGGCCGTCGGTGTAGTCGCTGGCCATTACGGAAACATAGGCTTCCAGAGCGTGAGTCAGAACGTCCAAACCGGTATCCGCGGTAGCGGATTTCGGCAGAGACATTACAAACTGAGGATCAATGATGGCAACGCCGGGAGTCAAAGCGTAATCGGCCAGAGGATACTTAATATTGCCGTTCTTTTTATCGGTAACGACAGAGAAGGAGGTAACCTCAGAACCCGTGCCGGAGGTGGTGGGGATACATACCATCTGAGCCTTGGCGCCTAATCTCGGGAACTTGTAAGCACGCTTTCTGATATCCATGAATTTCAGCTTCAAGCCGTCAAAGGTCGCTTCCGGATGCTCATAGAACAGCCACATACCCTTAGCGGCATCCATAGCGGAGCCGCCGCCCAAGGCGATAATGACGTCAGGCTGGAACTGACGCATAGCCTGTACGCCGCGCATAATGGTTTCTACGTCCGGATCAGGCTCAACGTCGGAATAAATTTCAGAATGGCAGTATTTTTCACGCTTTCTCAGGTAATAGAGAACCTTATCCACATTGCCCAGCTTTACCATAGTGGGATCGGTGACGATAAAGGCGCGCTCAATGCCCTCCATCTTCTGCAGGTATTGAATAGAATCGTTTTCAAAATAGATCTTCGGCGGAACTTTAAACCACTGCATGTTAACTCTCCTCTTGGCGATGCGCTTCTTGTTAATCAGGTTAACGGAAGAAACGTTGGAAGTCGTAGAGTTGTGGCCGTAGGAGCCGCAGCCCAGAGTCAGAGACGGGGTATTGGTGTTATAAATGTCACCAATGGCGCCCTGAGAGGACGGAGAGTTGGAAATCACACGGCCAACCTTCATAGTTTCACCATATAGAGTGATTAAATCATTGTTGGTGCTGTGGATAACGGCAGAGTGCCCCAGGCCGCCAAGATTCAGCATCTTCTGAGCGTATTCAAAGCCCTGATGCCAATCCTTTACCTTGAAATAGGCCAAAACAGGAGAGAGCTTTTCTCTGGAGAGAGGATACTCAGGGCCGACATCCGGCAAAAGGGCGATCAGGATTTTGGTCTTGTCGGGAACCTTCACACCAGCCTGTTCAGCGATCCAGGAGGCGGGCTTGCCGACTACAGCGGAATTAACCGCCTGCTTCTGCGGATTGATAACATAGTCGGAAACCTTTTTGGTCTCCTCTTTGTTCAGGAAGTAGCAGTTGTTTTCTTTCATAATCCGCTCAAAATCATCGGCCAGGCACTCGTCAACGATGACAGCCTGCTCAGAAGCGCAGATCATACCGTTATCAAAGGTCTTGGAAAGCATCAGGTCGGTGCAGGCTCTTTCCAGATTAGCGGATTTTTCGATATAGCAGGGAACATTGCCGGGGCCTACGCCCAAAGCAGGCTTACCGGTAGAATAAGCGGCCTTTACCATGCCGGCGCCGCCGGTGGCCAGAACCAGCGCAACCCCCGGATGGTTCATCAAAGCGTTTGTGGCCTCGATAGAAGGGGTTTCTATCCACTGAATGCAGTTTTCAGGAGCGCCGGCAGCGATAGCGGCGTCACGAACAATTTTTGCCGCCTCAGCGGAACACTTTTGAGCGCTGGGATGGAAACCAAAAATGATCGGGTCTCTGGATTTAGCACAGATCATGGATTTAAAAATAGTAGTAGAGGTCGGATTGGTGACAGGGGTAACACCGGCTACAACACCTACCGGTTCCGCAACCTCCACATAGCCTTCCATGTCGTTTTCATCAACAATGCCTACCGTCTTGGCATATTTGATATCATGCCAAATGTATTCACTGGCAAACATGTTCTTGATGATCTTGTCTTCCATCACTCCGCGTCCGGTTTCCTCATAGGCCAGCTTGGCGAGCGGCATATGATTGTCCAGACCGGCCAGAGCCATCGCATGCACGATCTTATCGACCTGCTCCTGGTCCAGCTTCATATACTCTTCCAAAGCCTTTTGTGCGTTGGCCACCAGCTGGTCAATCATAGCGTTAACATCGACGGCTGGCTTTTCCTGATTTTTCTTCTCACTTGGCATGGAAAATAACCTCCTGTTGTTAATTATATAACGAACTTTGTTATTATTATAACAAAGTTGTTCTATGGTGTCAAGAAAACTATCGGATTATTATTACCAATCTTAAGGGATAAAATGCGAAAGAATCTAGTAAATAGTGTTCAAAGAGAAGAGGCAGCTTTGTTTGAGAAAATCTTTGGTTTGGGCTTTAGCGGCAAAAGAGATCAGATCTCACGGATATCCTCGCTTTTGTTGGACATCCGGTAGCATAGGGTCATCAAGCTGTCGCTCAGATGGACATTTTCCACAATGACATCGGGATAACGGATCGCCAAATCATAATGGCTGAAATTCCAGTAATTTTTAATACCCAGATGATAGAGCCGATCCGCTAAAGCGGCCACAGAATCCCGGGGGATACAGAGGATCGCCATATCGGGAGTACGGTCCTTGCATACAGCTTCCAGATTGTCGATGTTTTGAATCGTGATGTCACGGATTTTTTTGCCGATCAGGGATTCGTTGCTGTCAAAGATAGCGGTCAGGGTAAAACCGCGGCTTTCAAAGGACATATGAGTGGAAACAGCCCGCCCCAGGTTACCGGCGCCGATCAATATGGCGTTGAACCGGTTGGATAAGCCTAAAATATTTCCGATTTCGTTATAGAGCTGTTCCACAATATATCCATAGCCCTGCTGTCCGAACCCGCCGAAGCAATTAAGATCCTGACGAATTTGAGAGGCGGTAAAGCCCATCTTGTCAGAAAGCTCCCGGGAAGAGATCCTTACTACACCGTTATCCTTTAACTCGGACAGAAAACGGTAATAGCGGGGCAGCCGCCTGATGACAGACATAGAGATATTATCGCGTTTTGGCACGTAGGGTACGCCTCCTTAATGAAATAGAGTCAATGCCGATTATTTTTGGAGAAGCTTTTGAAGTCTCTCATTGATTTCTCTGAGGAAGGTTTCCGTATCCACAGAGGTTTTATTCTCCAGTGTAGACAGAGCGTACAGATCTCCGGTCATAACGCCGTCCTCAATGGTCTGAATAGAAGCCTGCTCCAGCTTGTCGGCGAAATCTACCAGCTCGTCCAAGCCATCCAGCTCGCCGCGCTTTCTTAAAGCACCGGACCAGGCAAAGAGGGTAGCCATCGAGTTGGTAGAGGTCTTTTCCCCCTTCAGATGCTTATAGTAGTGGCGCTGTACAGTGCCGTGGGCCGCCTCATACTCATAGATGCCGGAGGGGGAAACCAGTACGGAGGTCATCATGGCCAGGCTGCCAAAAGCGGTAGCCACCATGTCGCTCATTACGTCGCCGTCATAGTTTTTGCAGGCCCAGATATAACCGCCCTCAGAACGGACAACCCGGGCGACGGCGTCGTCGATCAGAGTGTAGAAATATTCAATGCCGGCAGCCTCAAATTTTTCCTTGTATTCCGCGTCGTAGATTTCCTGGAAAATATCCTTGAAGCGATGGTCGTATTTTTTAGAAATGGTATCCTTAGTAGCGAACCATAAATCCTGCTTTTGATCCAGAGCAAAATTGAAACAGGCCCGTGCAAAGCTGGCGATGCTCGCATCGATGTTGTGCAGGCCTTGAATGATCCCAGGAGTCTTGAACTCGTGAATCAGCTGACGGGTCTCCCTGCCGTCCTTGCCGGTGACCACCAGCTCCGCCTTACAATCGGAACCCACCTGCATTTCCGTGTTTTTGTAAACGTCGCCGTAAGCGTGACGGGCGATGGTGATCGGCTTCTTCCAGGTGGGAATAAAGGGGGTGATGCCCTTTACTACAATAGGCGTGCGGAATACGGTGCCATCCAAAATCGCACGGATGGTACCGTTGGGGGATTTCCACATCTCCTTCAGATGGTATTCATCCACTCTGGCGGCATTGGGCGTGATGGTGGCGCATTTCACCGCCACGCCGTATTTCTGAGTGGCGTAAGCGGAATCAAAGGTCACTTGGTCGTTAGTCTTGTCGCGGTTTTCTAAGCCAAGATCATAATATTCGGTTTTCAGGTCAATGTAGGGGTTTAAAAGGATGTCCTTGATCATTTTCCAGATGATCCGGGTCATCTCGTCGCCGTCCATCTCGACCAAAGGGGTTTTCATCAGAATTTTTTCTGCCATGGTGTGCCTCCTGTATTTTATTGAATCGGGGAAGTACCGGATATTGGCCTTATGCCTGGTGCTCCCGGGTATAGTTTAATAAGCCGCCGTCCAGCACGATGTCTCTTTGGCGCTGGGTCAGCACGGCCTCGGTTTCAAAGGTGAAGCCCTTGGTGACGTCCTTCACGGTGATGGCGCCGCCCTTTTGAATCGCTTCCCGCAGATTGGTGATTTCCAGTTCATCCATTTGATCAATTTTGCCGTAAACGGATTCATCCTTGAAAACCAAGGGCAGGATGCCGGCGTTTGCCAGATTGGCGCAGTGGATTCTGGCGAAGGATTTTACAATGACAGCTTTGACGCCTAAATACAGAGGCACCAGAGCGGCGTGCTCCCGGGAAGAGCCCTGTCCGTAGTTGGAGCCGCCGATGACAATGCCCTTGCCCTCCTGGCGGCAGCGCTCCGGAAACTCCTTGTCACAGACGGTAAAGCAGAAGTTGGAGAGATAAGGAATATTGGAACGGTAGGGAAGAATTTTCGCGCCGGCGGGCATAATGTGGTCGGTAGAAATATTATCGCCAACCTTCAGGAGAGCCTTGGCCTGAATAGTATCCTCCAGAGCCTTGGTGGCGGGGAATTCCTTAATGTTGGGCCCGCGTAGGACCTCCACAGAAGCAGCCTCTTCCTCAGAGGCGGGAGCGACCACCATGTTGTCATTGATGAGGAAATGCTCGGGCTGGGGAATTTCTACCTCGGCGCCCAGGGTTCTAGGATCGGTAAATACGCCGGTTAAAGCGGAAACCGCGGCGGTTTCCGGGCTGACCAGATAGATCTGGCCGTCGGCGGTGCCGGAGCGGCCCTCAAAGTTGCGGTTGAAGGTGCGCAGGGAAATACCCTTGGAATTGGGGGATTGTCCCATACCGATGCAGGGGCCGCAGGCACATTCCAAAATTCTGGCTCCGGCGGCGATCAGGTCGGCCAAAGCGCCGTTTTGGGCCAGCATATTGTAAACCTGCTTGGAGCCGGGGGCAATGGAAAGGCTGACATCCGGATGGACGGTTTTGCCCTTCAGAATGGAAGCCACCCGCATCAAGTCTAAATAGGAGGAGTTGGTGCAGGAGCCGATGCAGACCTGGTCGATTTTCCGCGGGCCGATTTCCTCAATGGTTTTTACGTTATCCGGGCTGTGGGGGCAGGCCGCCATCGGCGCCAGCTTGGAAAGGTCGATGTCCAGCGTCTCGTCGTAAACGGCGTCCGCGTCAGACGCAAGGGGAGTATAATCCTGCTCGCGGCCCTGAGCCTTCAGGAATTCCCGGGTTACCTCGTCGGAAGGGAAAATAGAGGTGGTGGCGCCAAGCTCCGCGCCCATATTGGTAATGGTGGCGCGCATGGGAACCGTCAGGGTTTTGACGCCCTCGCCGGCGTATTCGATGATTTTTCCTACGCCGCCCTTTACCGTCAAGCGGCGAAGCACCTCGAGAATGACATCCTTGGCGGAAACCCAAGGCTGCAGCCTGCCGGTCAAATTTATTTTTACCATTTTGGGCATATTAATGTAATAAGCGCCGCCGCCCATGGCCACCGCCACATCCAGTCCGCCCGCGCCCATAGCCAGCATACCGATGCCGCCGCCGGTGGGAGTGTGGCTGTCGGAGCCGATCAGGGTCTTGCCGGGAATGCCGAAGCGCTCCAGATGAACCTGATGGCAGATGCCGTTTCCGGGACGGGAAAAGTAAATGCCGTGTTTTTTGGCCACCGTTTGAATAAAGCGGTGGTCGTCGGCGTTTTCAAAGCCGGTTTGCAAGGTGTTGTGGTCGATATAGGCCACGGACTTCTCGGTTTTGACACGAGGAACGCCCATAGCCTCAAACTCCAGATAAGCCATCGTTCCGGTAGCGTCCTGCGTTAAGGTCTGGTCGATTCTCAGTCCGATTTCAGATCCTACGGTCATCTCACCGCTTAACAGGTGATTTTTAATGATTTTTTGCGCGATAGTGTAACCCAAGTTCAGGTCTCCTTTCAATACTAGTTGCCATATAACAATACACCTCTATTATCTAATATTCTAGGGAGTATGTCAATCTTTTGACGAAAGAATTCTTTTCGGAAAAGGGGCTTGGTGCTTATGCGGAGAAAGTTTTTCGGCGCTTGCTCAAACGCGGGATGGATGATATAATAAAAATGGCTGTTTAGGGCCTGCCGCTTCTAAAAATACAGGCTGAATACAGAACGAGCTGACCGGATTCTTTGGCTTTGCCCGCAGCCCAATGGATAAACCGCGCCTCTTTACGACAAACTACTTAAAAGGAGGCGTGATAGTATGAAGCTATATGATCTTGGCAAAAATCATTGCGACTATTTCAATCAGTTTATTCCAAATCCGGCTCAGCCGGAGCCAAAGCCTGACGAGGAGTCAAGGGATGAAGGGGTCGGCAGCGAAAAGCAGAACGACCAAATTCAAAATACCGGCTCTATTATTGCCAGCACCGGGAAATATACCATCCACTGCCTGACAGTGATCGGCCAGATCGAAGGCCATTATTTGCAGCCGTCCAATACGAAAACCACCAAGTATGAGCATGTGCTGCCGCAGCTGGTAGCCATCGAGGAGGAGCCGCGGATCGACGGCCTGCTGGTGCTTTTAAACACGGTGGGCGGCGACGTGGAGGCGGGACTGGCTATCGCAGAGCTGCTGGCCGGTATGAAAAAGCCAACGGTTTCCATGGTGCTGGGAGGAGGACACTCCATCGGGGTGCCCCTGGCGGTGGCGGCGAAAAAATCCTTTATCGCCAAGTCAGCGTCTATGACAATCCATCCGGTTCGGATGAGCGGCCTGGTGCTGGGAGTTCCCCAAACGCTGGAATACTTTCAGCGGATGCAGGACCGGATTACCAGCTTTGTGGCCGAAAACTCCAACATCACTCCGGAGCGCTTTTACGAGCTTTCTATGAATACTGAGGAGCTGGTGATGGATGTGGGCACTGTTTTGGATGGAGAAGACGCGGTGAAGGAGGGGCTGATCGACCGGCTGGGAAATTTGTCGGACGCGCTCCAGTGCCTTTACGACATGATCGATGAATACCGGGCTTCTAAGGAGCAGGAGGACAAGCCGGCGATGAAAAAAGAGCCGAAGAAAAAGCCTGCCCGTAAGAAAGCCCTTTCTGAAACATCTCGGACAAAAAGCGGAAAAGGTTAAGAAAAATAAGGTGCGGAAACGTACCTTTACATACCAGAAGGCGCCATAAGGTTATAACATCAAATTTAAGAATCTATCAATAATGTAAGGTGATGAGTTACATAGTGGCTGGAACGAGATCGAGAACAACTAAAAGTCAATCCTCAGCTAAAAATAGGACAGCTAGGACGCCTGCCTCCAAACGGAAGCCCGCGGCCGGAAACCAGCAGCCTAAACGGGGCCGTCCGCCAAAGACGTCTCCCGGGACGAAACGGGCAAAGACCTTGGAGGAGAAAAAGTCGCGGAATCAGACCTTCGCGATTGTTTTGTTCGCTGTGTCTATTTTCCTGTTCTGCTTGGTGCTGGTACCGGGGGACAGCGTCTGGAACTGGCTTCATACGATGATCCAGGGCCTGTTCGGCTCCTGCGCAATTGGCTGGCCGATTTTGCTGACCTATGTTTCCGTGGCCACGGCGCTGGAAAAGCCGGTGCAGAAGCTGAGCACTAAAATTTGGCTTTCCATCACCATGATTATTTTGTTCTGCGCCTGCATTTTCATTTTTAATCCAGGAGCGGTATCTCCGGAAAAAAATTATTTTCAAAAGCTGTCCGAATTGTACGGCCTGGGAGCGCAGATGAAGGGGGCCGGCTTGTTCAGCGGCATTTTAGGAATTCCCTTTGTTTCTGTGCTGGGGGAGACCGGCTCGAAAATCGTCATCATTCTTCTGCTGTTCGTCAATTTGATGATCCTAACCGGGACCAGCCTGATTCAATTGTTCCGCGCGGTGACAAAGCCGGTGGATATGGCGGGAGAATATATCGGCAATACCCGGGAGGAGCGCCGGATGAAAAAGGAAGCGCTGGAGCTTCAGGAGAGAAAGCACACGGACGCTGCCGATATTGACATTTCCCTGGATGATATGCCGGCCCATCCGGTCATTTCTCCCGATGCGGCTATGAAAGAACGGATTTTGGAGCGCAACGATAAGCTGGAGCAGCTGAAACGAGCTGTCAGCGCGCCGATGCCTACGATCGATACCGATTTAAAAAAAGAAAAAAAAGCCCGCAGGCAAAAAGAAAGCGGCATCCCGGCCGCCGGCTTGGATATGGCGGGAGCTATGCCGCCCAGAAAAAAGCTGGAGGAGCGGCCTATGGATGATAACGGGGCGGCCGCGGCGGCAGCCGCTTTCGCGGCGAAAAAGCGGAATTTGGCGGAAACCAAATCCGACCCGGCCCAGAAGCAGCCGGATCCCCAATCTATTTCCATCAAGGTAGAGCCTTATCCGGAGGGGGATAACGGAGAGCCGTCCTATCGGTTCCCGCCGGTATCTCTGCTGGATCCGTCGCCGGAAACGGATGAGGGGGATGTGACTCACGAGCTGCAGACCTACGGCCAGATGCTGGTGGATACTCTGAAAAGCTTCGGCGTTCAGACAAAAATCGTCGATATCAGCAGGGGACCAGCGGTGACCCGGTATGAGCTGCAGCCGGCCGCAGGCGTAAAAATCAGTAAAATCACGAATCTTGCCGATGATATCGCCCTGAATTTAGCGGCGTCCGGCGTCCGTATCGAGGCTCCAATCCCGGGAAAAGCGGCGGTGGGCATCGAGGTGCCTAATAAGGTAGTCAATGTGGTGAAAATGCGGGAACTGGTGGAATCCAACAGCTTCCGTTTGGCGAAAAGCAAGCTGACTGTTACCCTGGGCCGGGATATCGCCGGACAGGTGACCCTGACGGATTTGGCAAAAATGCCCCACCTGCTGATCGCCGGCTCCACTGGCTCCGGTAAATCGGTGTGCATCAATTCTTTGATTATCAGTCTTCTTTATAAATCCACCCCCAGCGAGGTCCGCTTTTTGATGGTAGACCCCAAGGTGGTGGAGCTGGGAATTTATAATGGAATTCCCCACCTGCTGGTGCCTGTGGTCACTGACCCGAGAAAGGCGGCCGGCGCCCTGAACTGGGCGGTAAACGAAATGCTGAACCGCTACAAGATTTTTGCCCAGTACAATGTGAGAGATCTTCATGCCTATAACCGAATGGTAGCGGCCAACGGAGGAAAGCCTCCTGTGGCAGAGGGCGAAGAGCTTCCTAAGGATGAAAAGGGACAGGAGATCAGGCTGGAAAAAATGCCCCAGATCGTTATCATTATCGACGAGCTGGCGGATCTGATGATGGCGGCTCCCAACGAGGTGGAGGATTCTATCTGCCGTCTGGCCCAGATGGCGCGTGCGGCCGGGATGCACCTGGTGATCGCTACACAGCGGCCCTCTGTGGATGTAATCACCGGTATCATCAAAGCCAATATCCCCAGCCGGATCGCTTTCGCCGTCTCCTCGGCTGTAGACTCCAGAACCATTCTGGACTCCGGCGGAGCGGAAAAACTGCTGGGCCGGGGCGATATGCTGTTCGCGCCTGTAGGCTCTCCTAAGCCGGTTCGTATCCAGGGCTGCTTTGTCACTGACGCCGAGATCGAGAAGGTGGTGGACTTTGTGAAGAAGAGCCAGCAGGAGTCTGCCTATGATCAGAATATTATCGAGGAAATCGAGAAGAACGCGGCGGCGGAGTCCGGAAAGGATTCCGGCGGCGACAGCGGAAAGGACGAGGATCCGGTGCTGAAGGAGGCTGTCAAGTGCGTGGTAGAGGCGGGACAGGCTTCTACCTCCTTGCTCCAGCGCCGCCTTTCCGTCGGTTATGCCAGGGCCGGACGCTTGATCGATGAAATGGAGCAGATGGGAATTATCGGCCCTTATGCCGGCTCTAAGCCCCGCCAGGTACTGATAACCTACCAGCAGTGGCTGGAAATGAGTATGCGCCAGGCGGATGAATCAGAAGAATAGACAGCGCCAGAATCCTCTCGCCTTAACGGCCGGGAGGATTCCTTTCAGCCGACCGGCTGATAAAAAGAGCTTCTTGGTTCTCCTGTTCCGCCGGAGAGGTTCCCCTTGCCAGAAAATTTCCAGTGCGGAGGCTTTCCGCGTACTTACTGAAAGCATTGCCCGATAAAATGGCTTGCTGTCTGTAGAATGGTAAATCCGGCTATTTGGACGGATTGTGGCTCATGTATATGAGGACGCTGAGAAAATGTTGAAAAGTGCTCTCCATGTATGTGATGCTGTAAATTTAGATGAAGGAATTGTGGTATGGCTTTTTTACCGATTACAAAAGAAGAGATGGTGCAGAGGGGATGGGACCAGGCGGATTTTGTCCTGGTGACAGGAGACGCCTATGTGGATCATCCGAGCTTTGGCGCGGCGATCATCTCACGGGTGTTGGAGGATGAGGGCTTTCGGGTCGCTGTTCTTCCCCAGCCGGATTGGCGGTGCGACCGTGATTTTATGCGGTTTGGCAGGCCTCGTCTGGCCTTTCTGGTAACCGCCGGGAATATTGATTCTATGGTGGCGCATTATACCGCCGCCAAAAGAAAGCGCAGCGACGATGCGTATTCCCCGGGAAACAGGGCGGGAAAACGGCCGGACAGGGCTTGTATTGTATACAGCCGTAAATGTAAGGAGCTTTACCCTGATACACCTGTGATTCTGGGAGGGTTGGAGGCGTCTCTGCGCCGGTTTGCCCACTATGACTATTGGGATGACCGGGTGCGCCCTTCTATTCTGCTGGAAGCGAAGGCGGACCTGCTGACCTTTGGCATGGGAGAAAACCAAACTAGGCAAATCGCTTCCAAGCTTGGCCAAGGGTTACCGGTTAGCTCTCTGCGGGACATCAGAGGCGTCTGCTACGCGGTGAAAACCCAGGATTATCAGCCTGGCCCGGCGGTAGAATGCCCCAGCTTTGAGCGGGTATGTTCCTCTAAAAGGGATTACGCCGTTTCCTGCCGCAAGCAGCAGGATGAGCATGACGCGGTGCGGGGAAAAACCGTGATTCAGCGCCACGGGGACCAAATTGTGGTGCAAAATCCGCCGATGCCTCCCTTGACCACTCAGGAGCTTGACCGGGTCTACGCGCTGCCCTATGAGCGTATGTACCATCCCTCCTATGAAAAGGAGGGCGGCGTCCCGGGAATCCAAGAGGTGGAGTTTTCCATTACGCACAATCGGGGCTGCTTTGGGGCCTGCAATTTTTGTTCCATCGCCTACCATCAGGGACGGGCGGTAACGGTGCGCAGCCAGGAATCGATTCTCGCGGAAGCAAAAAGGCTGACGGAGAACCACAGATTCAAGGGGTATATTCACGACGTCGGCGGACCTACCGCAAATTTCAGAAGGCCCTCCTGCGAAAAGCAGAAAACAGCCGGGCTGTGCAAAGGGAAAAAATGTCTGGCCCCGAAACCGTGTCCTCAGCTTCAGGTGGATCACAGCGAATATTTGGAGATCCTGCGAAGGCTGAGAAAGCTGCCGAAGGTCAAGCGGGTATTTATCCGATCCGGCATCCGGTTCGATTACCTAATCCAGGACAAAGACCAGGAGTTTTTCCAGGAGCTGGTCCGGCATCATGTCAGCGGCCAGCTGAAGGTGGCGCCGGAGCATTGCTCGGCGGCGGTGCTGGATGCCATGGGAAAGCCGCATATTGAAGCTTACCTGCGCTTTGCCCGGCGGTTTTACGGGATCACCAAAGAGGCTGGAAAAGAGCAGTATCTTGTCCCGTATTTGATGTCGTCCCATCCTGGTTCTACGTTAAAGGACGCTGTGGAACTGGCGCTGTTTTTAAAACGGGAAAAAATTCGTCCGGAACAGGTTCAGGATTTTTATCCTACCCCGGGCACCATTTCCACCTGTATGTTTTACACGGGGCTGGATCCGTATACCATGAAGGAAGTGTACGTGGCTAAAACTGAGAAGGAAAAGGCTATGCAGAGGGCGCTGCTTCAATATTTCAATCCCAAAAACCAGGGGCTGGTGATCGAGGCGCTGAAAAAGGCCGGCAGGCTGGACTTGATCGGTACCTCGCCTGGCTGCCTGGTCAGGCCGGACCCGAAGACGGCGGCCGCGCTCAGAAATAAAAAGCCTGCGATAAAAAAACACACCGTGAAGAAGGGAAAGGGCTCTTACCCAAAAGGGAAAAAACGAGTATGAGATCGACGACAGGGATGGCCAAAAAGCGTCTGATGGCCCTGGCGGCAGTGCTGCTTTTTGTAACCGCCGCTATGGTAGTCAGCTTTCAGACCATAGACGGAATTCCGAACTGGAAACGGATTTATCAATTTTTCGGGGTGGCTGATGTTTCCCGGGAAGCGGACGCTTATGATTTATCCGTCCATTTTATCGATGTGGGGAAGGCCGACGGAATTTATATCCGCTGTAATGGCAAGCATATTTTAATCGACTCCGGCGATGTGGAATATTCCGGGACGGTGACGAATTATCTGAAGCGTCAGGGCGTGGAGGTTCTGGATATGGTAGTGGTCACTCATTTTGACCGGGACCATATCGGCGGCATGGCCAACGTTCTGATGGAGTTTGAAGTGAAAAGATTTCTGATGCCGGAGCTTCCGGAAGAGCTGGTTCCGGATTCAGCCGCCTATGAAACGATGATTTATGCCCTTGGCGCTCGGCGGGTTCCGGCGGAAAGCCCTGATATCGGAGACAGATTTTCTCTGGGAGGAATGGAGATACGGGTGCTCGGCCCGCAGAGGGTTTACGATGATATGAATGACAACTCGATTCTCTTGAAAATGACCTACGGAGAAATAAGCTTTCTGTTTATGGGGGACGCTGAGGAAAACGCGGAGAAGGATTTGCTGGAGCAGGGATATGACCTGAGATCGACGGTGCTCAAGGTAGGCCATCACGGCAGTAAAACCAGCACCTCCCAGGAGCTTTTGGATGCGGTCATGCCTCAGGCGGCTGTGATTTCTGTAGGCGAGGATAGAAACGAGCTTCCGAAAACACAGGTGCTGGACCGCCTCAGTGAAAACGGCGCGGCGGTATTCCGAACGGATCTAAACGGCACCATCGTTATGGCAAGCAACGGCGATATGCTTCATATTTTTATGGAAAAGGATGAGGAAAATTGAGAAAGCTAATCATTGACCGGTTCGAGGGAACCTACGCGATCTGTGAGGATCAGGAAAAAAAGATGTTCGCTATTTCGCTGAATGAGCTTCCCCAGGGGGCGAAGCCGGGGGATGTTCTGCAGATCAGCGGCGCGGGAGAGCTTTCTGTAGATCAGGAGGAGACTCAGCGGCGGCGCAAAAAAATGGCAGGCCTGCAAAGCAAGCTGTTTCGTTAACCGGATATCATTGCTTCAATTTCAGAAAGGCGAAAAAGTCAGGCTGAGTCAAACTAAAAACAGAAGGGGCCTGATTTTCGTTTTTCATGAACCGCCTGGTGTTATTCGCTTTCCGGTTTTTGCATCACTACAAGCCGATTCCTAAGAATCGATTTCCGTGAATTAGTCCTTTTAGTTCTTTACTTTGACCGGGGCTTATAGTAAAATGATAAGAAGATATGGAGCCGGTTGCCAATAAATTTCCTGAGAAGGCTCAAAAGGCTTTCATGATTTTTGGAGAGCTTTTATTGGCTTTTATCGGCCCAGGGGCTGAAAAATAAAAAGGGAGCGTGTTTGAATGCAGCCAAAATACAAGCGTATTTTATTGAAACTCAGCGGCGAGTCTCTTGCCGGGGGCGATAAGCACGGCATCAACAACGAGACGGTGCTTTCCATCGGCAGGGCCATTAAGGCTTGCGCGGATATGGGAGTGGAGATCGGTATCGTGGTCGGCGGCGGCAACTTTTGGAGAGGCCGCAGCTCGGGAAGCATGGACCGCACCAGAGCGGATCACGTGGGAATGCTGGCTACCGTTATGAACGCGCTTTGTGTCGCGGATGCTTTGGAGCAGATGGAGGTTCCCGTCCGCGTGCAGACCGCGATCTCCATGCAGCAGGTCGCAGAACCTTATATCCGGAACCGGGCGGTACGCCACCTGGAAAAGGGAAGAGTCGTGGTGTTTGGCTGCGGAACCGGAAATCCTTTCTTCTCCACGGATACCGCCGCCGCCTTGCGGGCCGCTGAAATCGATGCGGATATCATTTTAAAGGCTACGATGGTGGACGGCGTATATGACAGCGATCCTCATAAAAATCCCAGCGCGAAAAAGTACACGGAGCTGACCTTTTCCGACGTGCTGAATCAGAACCTGCAGGTGATGGACAGCACCGCCGCTTCTTTGTGCAGGGATAATAAGCTTCCCATTTATGTTTTCAGCATTGAGGATCCAGATAATATTCCCAGAGCCGTGTGCGGGGAGCCCATTGGAACCATTGTCCGCTCTTAATGGTCGCGGATTGATGAAAGCGAGATAAATACGAAAATAATGATCTTGGAGGTTTTACCATGAAGCAGGTGTTTGAAAACGCAGACAAAAAAATGAACAAGACCATAAACGCGCTTACCTCGGAATTTGCCGGTATCCGTGCCGGCAGGGCCAATCCGGCGGTGCTGGATAAGATTATGGTGGATTATTACGGCAGCCCTACCGCTATCAACCAGCTTGCCGCTATTTCTGTTACAGAGGCCCGCACCCTGACCATCTCTCCTTGGGACCAATCTGTGGTGCACGCGGTGGAAAAGGCTATCCAGTCCTCTGATCTGGGGATTAACCCACAGACAGACGGCAAGGTGATCCGTTTGATTTTCCCGCCGCTCACCGAGGACCGCCGCCGGGATATCGTAAAGGATATCAAGAAAATGGAGGAAGAAGCCAAGGTGGCTATCCGCTCTATCCGCCGGGATTCTATGGATAAGCTGAAGGCTCTGAAGAAAAACGGAGAGATCACAGAGGATGACCTGAAGGATGCGGAAAAGAAAATGCAGAACCAGACCGACAAGTTTATCAAGGAGATCGAGTCGATTTCACAGGTAAAAGAAAAAGAAATTATGGAAATCTAAGGTAGGATTTTCAATAGCGGGATAGAAAACGGCAGGGTAAACCAGATGGCTTTGCCCTGCCGAAAAGAATGTGATGTGATTTTACTTGGCCTTGTTTTTTAAAAAAGGCGATTCGGCAAAGCCGCGGCAGGCGGAGCGGATTCTGCCCAGGCACTTAGGAATCATTATGGATGGCAACGGCCGGTGGGCGAAAAAGAGGGGAATGCCCCGGTCAGCGGGCCACACGGTGGGCGCCGCCAATTTTAAGACGATTACACGGTATTGCGCCAAAATTGGAATTGAGTATTTAACCGTTTACGCTTTTTCTACTGAAAATTGGAAACGTCCGTCTGCGGAAATTAACGGCTTGATGAAGCTGTTCAAGCAGTATCTGGAGGAATCTCTCCGGGATTTCCGAGATGATGATATAAAGGTCCGCTTTATTGGGGATACGGAGGCTTTTTCTTCTGATCTGCGCCAGCTCATTGAGGAAACCCGGGAGGTCTGCAAGGACCGCACCGGAATGGTGCTGAATATTGCTATGAATTACGGCGGCAGGGATGAAATTCTACGGGCGGTAAAGCAGATTTCCCAAAAGGTATCTCAGGGAGAGCTTACGCAGGAGGAGATCACCGAGGAGGTTTTCTCCAGGCATTTATATACCGCTGGCCAGCCTGACCCCGATTTGATTATCCGGCCCAGCGGGGAGCAAAGGATCTCTAATTTTCTGCTGTGGCAGTCGGCCTATACGGAATATATTATTATGGATATTTTGTGGCCTGATTTTACCACTGCCGATCTGGATGCCGCGTTAGCGGAATACGCTAGGCGCAATCGGCGGTTTGGAGGGGTTTAAATGGCGAAACGATTGATGTCTGCGATATTCGGGATCACTTATGTGGTTTTGGTATTGGTATTCAACGGCAATCTGCCCGTGCTTCTTAATATCTCTCTGGCTGCGGTCAGCGCTGTGTGCGTGTTTGAGGTATGCTCCGCCATGGGGATTCAGAAAATATATGGAATGGTAATTCCGGCGCTGGCGTTTTCTTTGATTATGCCTTTGTTTGGCTTTACTATTTTCAATAGGGCCTGCTTCCTCTTTGCGGTAGTGATGTTCTGTGCCTTGATCGCCATGCATAAAAACATTACCTTTAAGGATATGGCGGTGCTTTATTCCCTATCACTGATTATCAGCTATCCCCTGGGGCTGATCTGCCAGCTCCGGGATATCGGCGGAGCGGTGCATAACACCGTTGGAATTTTCTATATTGTAATTTGCCTTGTGCTGCCCTGGACAGCAGATGCCGGCGCTTATTTTATCGGCTCCGCTATGGGAAAGCATAAGCTTTGCCCGAATATCAGCCCTAAGAAAAGTGTGGAGGGCGCCGTAGGCGGCGTTATTATTTCTGTACTTTGCACGGCGGCTGCTTGCTTGATTTTCCAGTATTGGATTTTCCCGGAAGGCGTTAAAATCCATTATTTTGCTGTGATTCTTATGTCCCTGGCGGGAGCCGGCCTCTCTATTCTCGGAGATTTGAGCTTCTCGCTGGTAAAAAGAGGCTGCCATATTAAGGATTTCGGCAATGTCCTGCCGGGACACGGCGGGCTTTTGGACCGTTTTGACAGCGTCATCTTTGTGGTGCCCATGGTTTATTTTGTTACTACCATGTATCCGGTCGTCACCATTTAACTGTTTAGCGGCGATCTTGGCATGAACCGCTGTCGAAGGGGGAGGCCTCTTTATTTTGTGAGGCCCGTTAAAAGGTGTGAAAGCCAAGCGGCCCGGGATTTCCGGACCCGCTTGAAAGATCCATGGATAAAATGGAAAGGCGTTGCATAATTATGATTCAGACCCTGTCTTTGCTGGGTTCCACCGGCTCGATCGGAACCCAGGCTTTGGATATTATCCGCAGATTGGGCATACAAGTGAAGGCGTTGGCGGCCTATCGGAATATCGAACGTTTGGAGCAGCAAATTCGGGAATTTCAGCCTGAGTTTGCTGCCGTTTATGATGTTGCTCTTGCGAAAGAATTGAAGCTCCGGGTGGCGGACTGCTCTACCCGGATTGGCGCGGGTATGGACGGCCTGCTGGAAGCGGCGGTTCTGCCGGGTTCTGAAATGATGTTCAATTCCGTAGTGGGGATGGTAGGCCTTCTTCCTACGCTGGAGGCCATTCAAGCCAAGAAAAAAATTGCTCTGGCTAATAAGGAAACCCTGGTGGCGGGCGGAGCCTTGGTTATGGAGGCGGCCAAAAAGCAGGGAGTGCCGGTTTATCCAGTAGACAGTGAGCATTCGGCGGTTTTCCAATGTATTCAGGGCTGTCCTGAAAGGAAAGCCCTGAAAAAATTGATTTTAACCGCTTCCGGCGGCCCGTTTTTCGGAAAGAGCATGAAAGAGCTGGAGCAGGTTTCCCCGGAACAGGCTTTGAAGCATCCGAATTGGGACATGGGAGCGAAGATCACCATTGACTGCGCCACCATGATGAATAAGGGCTTGGAAATCATGGAAGCCTCCTGGCTGTTTGATATGCCGATCGATCGGGTGGATGTGGTGGTTCACCGGGAAAGCATAATCCATTCTATGGTTCAGTTTCAAGATAATTCTGTGCTGGCCCAGCTTGGGGTTCCGGATATGCGGATTCCGATCCAATATGCCCTGACCTATCCGAAAAGGCTGAGATCTCCTGTTAAGGAGCTTGACCTGACAGAGCTTGGAGCCCTGACGTTCTTTCCGCCGGATGAAGAAAATTTTCTTTGCTTAAAAGCCTGCAAACAGGCTATGATATTAGGGGGGACGGCTCCGGCGGCGGCAAATGGAGCCAACGAGCAGGCGGTAGAACTGTTTTTGCAGAAAAAGATTTCCTTTTTGGATATCGGCAGAATGGTATCCCTGGCTATTGAGAGGCATACAGACAGGAAGCTTACGGGTTTGGAGGATATCCTAAAGGCTGACCGGAACGCAAGAGAATTTGTGCTGCGGGAAGCTGATTAATTTGAGGTGATTGTTATTCCCGAGGTTATCATCAATATCCTATTGATTATTTTCGCGGTTCTTTTGTTTGAATTTATCATTTTATCCCATGAATTCGGTCATTTTATCACGGCTAAGCTATCCGGCATCCGGGTCAACGAATTTGCTTTGGGAATGGGGCCGAAGCTGATTCACTTCAAGAGGGGGGAAACGGAGTATTCCCTGCGGGCATTTCCCATCGGCGGTTTCTGTGCCATGGAGGGAGAGGATGAATCCAGCGACGACCCAAGGGCTTTCGGCAACAAAGCGGTATGGAAGCGTATTCTTGTGGTCGTGGCCGGAGCGGTTATGAATATTCTGCTGGGCGTGGTGCTGATGATGGTTATTACCGGGCAGCAAAGCGTTTTCAGCTCTACAACCGTAGCCGAGTTTACGGAGAATTCCTTGACGAAGCAAAGCGGCCTGCGGGCGGGGGATGAGGTGGTTTCCATCAACGGCTACCGGGTTTATACAGACCGGGACATGAGCTTTGCCTTAGCCTCAGACCAGGGAATCGCCCAGGCGCTGGAAAGCGGCGATAAGCTTACCGTGGACATGGAGGTCTATCGGGATGGCCAGGTGGTGGCTCTGAACGACGTGGAGTTTCCGAGATATACGGACACCGATGGAAAAAACTATCTTTCCATCGATTTTAAGGTGTACGGCATTGAGAAAAATCCCTGGACGCTGCTTAAAATGTCCTGTTCCTATACGGTTTCCACCGTCCGCATGGTCTGGACCAGCCTGGTGGGCCTGCTGACGGGAAAATACGGCCTGAATGATATGGCGGGGCCCATTGGGGCGGCCCAGGCGATCGCCCAGTCTGCGTCTCAGGGACTTTCCGTAAATGTGAAAACGGCGATTAACAATATTCTCTTGATGATGACCATTATTACGGTCAATCTGGGAATCGTGAATCTGCTTCCTCTGCCGGCGCTGGATGGAGGAAGATTGGTGTTTCTGTTGATTGAATTGATTTTCCGCAAGCCGGTTCCGGCGAAATATGAGGGCTGGGTCCACGCGGCGGGATTTGTGCTTTTGATGGTGCTGATGGTGGTTATCGCTTTCAGCGATGTGTTGAGATTGGTTACGGGAAAGGGTCTCGGCGGATGATAAAACGGAAAATTACAAAAAAAATAATGGTTGGCGGGGTACCGCTGGGCGGCGAAAGCAGAATTTCCGTCCAGTCTATGCTGAATGTTCCCGCAGACCAGGTGGAAAAAAGCGTAGAGCAGGCTCTCGCTCTGGAAAAGGCTGGCTGCGATATTGTGAGAATTGCCGTTCCCAATATGGAAGCGGTAAGGCTGGTTTATGCCTTAAAGTCCGTCCTTTCCATTCCGGTAGTGGCGGATATTCACTTTGATTACCGTTTGGCTTTGGAAGCCGCGGCGGCGGGTGTAGATAAGATTCGGATCAATCCGGGAAACATTGGGGATGAGGGCAAGGTCAAGGCGGTGGCGGATACCTGCCGTCAAAGGGAAATCCCCATTCGGATCGGAGTAAATTCGGGCTCTCTGGAAAAAGAGATTTTGGCGAAATACGGCCATCCCACGCCGGAAGCCTTGCGGGACAGCGCTTTGTACCACGCCTCCCTATTGGAAAAATATGATTTTACCGATATTGTCCTTTCTATGAAATCCTCCCATGTGCCGACTATGGTACGGGCGTACCAGCTGGCCAGCCAGGCCTGCGATTATCCTCTCCATCTTGGCGTGACCGAAGCGGGTACCGAGCGGATGGGGCTGGTGAAATCCTCGGCCGGTATCGGCGCCTTGCTGCTGGAGGGCGTCGGAGACACCATACGGGTGTCCCTGACCGCAGACCCGGTCAGGGAAATCTATGCCGCGAAGGACTTATTGAAGGCGCTGGAGATCGAAACGGAAGGAATCCAGTTTATTTCCTGTCCCACCTGCGGGAGAACGAAAATCGACCTGATCGGATTAGCAAATCAGGTGCAGGAGGCTTTGCGGGACTGTAAAAAAAATTTGACCGTGGCAGTGATGGGCTGTGTAGTCAACGGCCCGGGAGAAGCCAGGGAAGCGGACATTGGAATTGCCGGCGGCAATGGAGAGGGACTGCTCTTTAAAAAGGGACAAGTCCTTAGAAAGGTGCCGGAGGAACGGCTTTTGCAGGAATTGTTAAAAGAAATCGAATCGATGGACTGAGATAACTGAGGTGTCGTTTTTGAAAAACTTTGGCGAACTTTTTCAAGGCTACTTAAAAGACGAGGAGCTTTTATCCCAGCTTGGGCCGGGCGTGGTTCAGGCTATGAGAATTGACTCTAAAAATAGAAGGATGGAGCTGGATGTGGCGTTTGACAAAATTGTGAAGCGCCGCGTCCTTTTTGATGTGGAGAGAAAGCTGCAAAAATCCGAATTAAATTTAAGCTTTGTCACCATTCAGCCCCATTTTCCGGAGGAATCCTTTTCGGAGGATTATTATCCGGAGCTTGTGGAGGAGCTTCGGCGCCGGATCGCCAGCCTGAACGGCACCGTCAAAGATTCCACAGCCAGAGTGGAGGGCGAGCGCTTGACGGTGACCTTAGCCCATGGCGGAGCGGAGATTCTGAAAAGCAAGAGATTCGATAAGGAGCTGTCCAGGCTGATCCGGGAGGAATTTGGAAAATCCTTTCAGGTGGAGTTTGACGGCGTAACCTCCATTGAGGCGGACAGCGCTGTTTATCAGGAGCATAGAACCATCCGCCGCGTAAAAGAGGAGCGGAAAAAGGTTGTAGAGGAGATCGAGACCTACGAGAGCAAAAATTTTGAGGGCAAGCGAAAGGATACCGCGCCGATCAGCATCCGGGAGGGGGACAGCCTGTATCCCCAGGTAGCGCTGTCCTCCGCGAAGGTTCTTTACGGCAAGCCAATCAAGGGCCAGCCGATCCCGATTGCCAAAGTAACCCCCGACGCCGGAAACGTCACCATATGGGGCGAGGTGTTTGCCGCCGAACAGCGGGAAACCCGGGATGGCAGCAAAAAAATCTATTCGATCAATGTGACGGATTACACCGGGTCGCAGACCTTAAAAATCATTGAGGCTAAAAATTTGTGCAAACCCCTCGATACCATTTCCAAAGGGATGTGCCTGCTGATCCGCGGCGAGGTAAGCTACGATAAATACGATAGGGAAGTGATTATCCGTCCCCGCTGCCTGAGCACGGTGGAAAAGGTAAAGGTAGTGGACGACGTCCCGGTAAAAAGGGTAGAGCTCCACTTACATACCAATATGTCCTCCATGGACGGCGTGACCCCGGCCGCGGATTTAATCAACCGGGCCTATGCCTGGGGCCATAAGGCTGTTGCCATCACGGACCACGGTGTGGCCCAGGCGTTTCCCGACGCCATGAACGCGGTCAACGCGATCCGCGGCAAGGGCGGGAAAATAAAAGTAATTTACGGTACAGAGGCTTATTTTGTCAACGATATGGTGCCGGTGGTCAAGGGCGAAAGCGAAATGCCCTTTGACGGGGATTATATTTCCTTTGACCTGGAGACTACCGGTCTCAGCGCCGCCAACGACCGGATTACGGAAATCGGCGCGGTGCGGATCCACAATGGCGAGATTACCGATGTATTCAATACCTTTGTCAATCCGGAACGTCCCATTCCGGCGAAAATCACGGAGCTGACCGGGATCAACGACAGTATGGTGATCGACGCTCCCAAGGAAAAGGAAGCGGTAGAGGCTTTTCTGGAGTTTTGCGGGAAGGAGCCGGTGCTGCTGGCTCATAATGCTCCTTTCGATACCTCCTTTATCCAGGCGGTAGCGGCAAGGCACAATTTGGATTTTTCCAATACCTATTTGGATACGGTGCCTATGTGCAGGGCCATGCTGCCGGGGATTAAAAACCACAAGCTGGATACGGTGGCCAAGCATCTGAAGCTTGCGCCCTTTAACCATCACCGGGCCAGCGACGACGCGATGGTTCTTGCTAATATTTTCCTGGTGCTGCTCCAGCGGCTTCAGGAGGATTATCAAATCGGTAAGGTCTCCCAAATCAATACGGCTTTGGCTGGCGGCGATATAAAAAAACTGCGTTCCTATCACCAGATTATTCTGGTGAAAAATTCCACAGGACTGAAAAATCTGTATAAATTGATTTCCTACGCTCATCTGGATTATTTTTATAAAAAGCCGAGAATCCCGAAAAGTGTGCTGATGAAGCACCGAGAGGGCCTTTTGATCGGTTCCGCCTGCGAAGCGGGAGAGCTGTTCCGGGCCATCGTTTCCGGCCAGCCCTGGAATGAGCTGGTCAGCATTGCGAAGTTTTACGACTATCTGGAGATTCAGCCCTTGGGCAACAATATGTTCATGCTCCGGGACGGCACCGTTCAAACAGAGGAGCAGCTTAGAGAGTTTAACCGCACCGTCATCAAGCTGGGACAGGAATTGAACAAACCGGTGGTCGCTACCTGCGACGTTCATTTTATGGATCCCCATGACAGCGATTACCGGAAAATCCTGATGGCCGGACAGGGCTTTACCGACGCCGACCAGCAGGCGCCCCTTTATTACCGTACCACCCCCGAAATGCTCCAGGAGTTTGCTTATCTGGGCAAGGAAAAGGCTTACGAAGTGGTTGTGGAGAATCCCAATAAAATTGCAGATATGGTGGAAGAGGTCAGCCCGATTCCGCCTGGTGTGTTTCCGCCCTTCATCGATGGGGCGGAGGAGCAGCTTACCACCATAACCTGGGAACGGGCAAAAAAAATGTACGGCGATCCTCTGCCTAAGATCGTGTACGACCGGCTGGACCGGGAGCTTTCCTCCATTACGAAGCACGGCTTCTCAGTGCTGTATATGACTGCTCAAAAGCTGGTGGCGGACTCGGAGGCCCACGGCTATCTGGTAGGCTCACGTGGTTCCGTTGGTTCCAGCTTTGTGGCCACCATGTCCGGTATTTCCGAGGTAAACCCATTGTGCCCTCATTATGTGTGCCCAAAATGCCATCACAGCGAGTTTATTACCGACGGCTCCGTTGGGTCAGGCTTTGACCTGCCGGATAAAAACTGTCCGGAGTGCGGCACTCCCTACCACCGGGATGGCCATGATATTCCCTTTGAAACCTTTTTGGGCTTTGACGGAGATAAAACCCCTGATATCGACCTGAACTTTTCCGGTGAGTATCAAAGCGACGCTCATCGGTATACAGAAACCCTGTTCGGCAAGGATAACGTGTTCAAAGCCGGAACCATTGCCACGGTGGCGGAGAAAACCGGTATCGGCTTTGTAAAGAAATACGCCGAAAGCAAGGGTACTATGATGCACAGGGCTGAGGAGGCCAGACTGGCGGCGGGATGTACCGGCGTCAAGCGCACTACCGGCCAGCATCCCGGCGGTATGGTGGTTGTGCCAAGAGGAATGGAGGTCTACGACTTCTGCCCGGTGCAGCATCCCGCAAACGATCAGAACTCCGATAACATCACGACTCACTTCGATTTCCATTCTATTCATGACACCATCTGCAAGCTGGATGAGCTGGGCCATGATGTTCCCACCATATACCGCTATTTAGAGGATTACACCGGTATAAACGTTATGGATGTTTCCATGAGCGACCCGGAGGTAATGTCCCTGTTTACCTCGACCAAGGCCTTGGGAGTGGAGCCGGAGGATATTGATTCCCAAACCGGAACCTTTTCTCTGCCGGAGGTAGGAACCCATTTTGTGCGCCAGATGCTGATCGATTCCCAACCAAAAACCTTTTCCGACCTGCTGCAGGTTTCCGGCCTGTCTCATGGCACCGATGTTTGGATCGGCAACGCCCAGGATTTGATCGCCAATAAGACCTGCACCATTTCAGAGGTGATCGGTACCCGCGACAGTATCATGACGTATCTTCTACATAAGGGGCTGGAGCCGAAAATGGCTTTTAAGATTATGGAGATCACACGTAAGGGAAAGGCGAAAAAGCTGCTGACCGAGGAGCATTACCAGGCGATGCGGGATCACGGCGTGCCGGAATGGTATATTGAGTCCTGCCTGAAAATCAAATACATGTTCCCCAAGGCTCACGCCGCCGCCTACATGATTTCCACCTTGCGGCTGGGCTGGTATAAGGTTCACCGCCCGGTGGAATATTACGCCGCTTATTTTACCGTTCGGGGCGAGGATTTTGACGCCGCCGTGGTAGTAAAGGGAAAGGAAGCGGTTCGGGCGAAGATGCTGGAAATCCAGCAGAAGGGAAAAGAAGCCAGCGCTAAGGATAACGCCAGCTACGCCACCCTTCAGATCGTCAATGAAATGCTGGCCAGAGGCATCGAGGTTCTTCCTATTGATATTTATAAATCCGACGCCAGAAAATATTTGGTGGAGGATGGGAAAATCCGTCTGCCGTTTGGCTCTCTGCCGGGAGTCGGCGGAGCTGCCGCCGCCTCTCTCGCGGCAGCAAGGGAAAACGGTGGAGAATTTATCTCTGTAGACGATTTTCAGGCCCGGGCTAAGGTGGGTAAGGCCGTGATTGAAACACTGAAAGAAACCGGAGCGTTCCAGGGCTTGCCCGACAGCAGCCAAATGACCTTGTTTTGACCAGCTTTGGTAAAAAGGTATGCAGCAATGCCGGAAAATAAAAAATCCCGTGGTTTCCGAATGGAAAAAAGCAAGCAGGAGAGGCCGGCGGGTTGAAATTGGCAAGGCCGTATCAGGAACGTGGTTTTGCAGGAGGTTAGGCAGTCAACGCAGGGGAAAAGAGGTCCTGCTGCTTACCCAGTAGTTTGCTGGCAGGAACTCTTTTAAATTGAGCCTCGGCTTCAGATCAAAATAAGCCCATGGCAAAGAAAAAAGTTGACACAATTAATTTATCGTGTTATTATAGTAGCACGTTAAAGCGATTGACGCAAATAAATCGCCTTGGTTGAATTACTTTTTTCTTGGAGAGTTTAAGCTTATGAAAAAATATTGTAAAATTACGCCGGAGGGAACCCGGGACCTTCTTTTTGAAGAGTGCCTGACCTATCGGAATATTGAAAAGCTGCTGGCCGGCGTGTTTCAATCCCGCGGCTTTCACGAGGTGATCACTCCCGGTCTGGAATATTATGATGTATTTTCCCAGGGGGAATCCAGCATTCCCCAGGAGTTCATGTTCAAGGTCACCGATAATAAAGGACGCCTGATGGTGGTGCGGCCTGACTCTACACTGCCGATCGCCAGGCTGACCGCGACTAGGCTGCAAAACGAGCTCAAGCCTCTGCGGCTGTTCTACACCCAAAAGGTTTACCATAATTATCCCAGCCTTCGGGGCCGGAATAACGAGATCAATCAGAGCGGAATCGAATTGCTGGGAGCCAGCGGGGTGCGGGCTGATTTAGAGGTGCTGTCCACGGCGGTGGAGGCCTTGAGCCGCTGTGTGCCGGATTACCGTATCGAGCTGGGGCACGCCGGTTTTTTCCGGGCTTTAGCAAAGGAGCTCCCGATTGATGATGAGGTTCGGGAGACCATCCGCAGTTCGATTGAGCAGAAAAATTACGCGGCCCTGGATACAATATTAGACCGTTTGGAGCAGTCACAGGCGGTACTGGCGATCCGCAGGCTGCCCCGTTTGTTCGGCGGCGAGGAGGTTTTCGACGAGGCCTTCGGCCTGTGCTCTGAGATTCAGGAGGCCCAGGAGCCTTTGGAATATTTAAAAGGACTGTATCAAAAGCTGGCGAAGCTTGGCATGGGCAATAAACTGATGATAGACCTGGGGATTGTCCATCGAAACGACTATTACAGCGGTATCGTGTTCAGCGGTTATGTGCTGGGCTCCGGAGATGCGATTTTAAGCGGAGGCCGCTACGACCGCCTGTTGGAAGCGTTTGATTCTCCAATGCCGGCTATTGGATTCGCTATTGACATTAACGCTTTGACAAAGCTGATGATGGATCGTGGCAACCTCCCTTCGCAGAAGTCCGCGGATGTTTTGATTCATGGAGATGACGGCTACGAGATCAAGGCGCTGGATTACAGCAATTCTATGAAAATGAGCGGCTTGTGCTGTGAAAACAGTGTGCTGCAAACCAGAGAAGCCGCTGTTGATTACGCGAAAACGAAAAAAATTCCCAGAGTCGATTTTGTCGGCGCTGAGATTGAAACAAAATTACTGTAAGGGAGGAAAAGAAATGAAGCCTCTCAGAATCGCGCTTACCAAGGGCCGTTTGGAGCGGGATACCGTGGGATTATTCGAAGAGATGGGACTGGACTGCTCCGCTCTCCGGGAAAAGGGCAGAAAGCTGATTTTGCCGGTGGGAAACGGTGAGATCGAGGCGGTACTGGCAAAGGCCGCGGATGTGATCACTTATGTAGAGCATGGCGTCTGTGATTTAGGCGTGGTGGGCAAGGATACTATTTTAGAAAACGGCACCGGTTTTTACGAGATTTTAGACCTGGGCTTCGGCAAATGCAGATTCGCCTTAGCCGGACCGAAAAACAGGGACTTTTTTGGCGGCTATTCCGCCAAGACCATTGCGACCAAATATCCCAATGTCACTAGAAACTACGTGGAAGAAAAGGGGATGGACGTCAGAATCATCAAGATCGAGGGCTCTGTGGAATTGGCCCCCTTGCTTGGCTTGTCTGACGCTATTGTCGATATTGTGGAAACAGGCTCCACCTTAAAAGAGAACGGTCTGGAAGTGATCGACGATGTCGCGCCGATTTCCGCCCGGCTGATTGCCAACGTGGCCAGCCTAAAGCTGAGAAAGCAGGAAATTGAGGATTTAGCGGACCGGATGGAAGCGGCTAAGTCGTCTTTGCAGCGGAAAAAGGAGGAAAGCAGATGATTCCCATTGTGAAAGCCGACGGAACGGTAGAGTTAGAATTTATCCGCCAGCTGAAAAAGAGAAGCGGAGAAGTAGATGAAAAGGTGAATCAGGCCGTGGCTCAAATCATCGCCCAGGTCAAGGAAAGAGGAGACGAGGCCGTTAGGGAATACACCGTAAAATTTGACGGCAGAGCACCGGAAAATCTTGAAATTTCGAAGAAAGAACTAAAAGAGGCGGAGAACAGCCGTGCTCCGGAGCTTTTAGACGCATTACGCCGGGCAGCCGAGAATATCGCGGATTTTCACCGCCGTCAGGTGCAGCAGAGCTGGCTGGAGACGAAAAAGGACGGCGTTATTTTAGGGCAGAGAATCCGCGGCTTGCAGCGTGTCGGCCTGTATGTGCCGGGAGGCACGGCGGCGTATCCTTCCTCAGTGCTGATGAACGCTATTCCGGCGAAAATCGCCGGGGTGCAGGAATTGATAATGGTGACTCCCCCAGGAAAGGACGGAAGGCCGAACCAGGATATTTTGGCGGCGGCATCCATTGCCGGCGTAGACCGGGTGTTTCTGATGGGCGGCGCTCAGGCTGCGGCGGCCCTGGCTTTCGGTACCCAGCGGGTGCCCAAGGTAGATAAGATCGTCGGCCCAGGCAATATTTTTGTAGCCACAGCAAAAAAACAGCTTTACGGCGTGGTGGATATCGATATGATCGCCGGACCCAGTGAGATTTTAGTACTGGCCGATGAGACTGCAAAGCCAGAATTTTTGGCGGCGGATCTGATGTCACAAGCGGAGCATGACAAGCTGGCTTCCGCTATTTTGCTGACTCCTTCTCAGGAGATCGCGGAAAAAACCAAAGAGGAGCTGGAAAGGCAGATCAGATCCCTATCCAGAAAAGAGATCATTGAAGCGTCCCTGAGGGATTTTGGGATGATCCTAGTTTGCCGCAGTATGGAGGAAGCGGTAGATTTCGCCAACGAGCTGGCGCCGGAGCATTTGGAGGTTTGCTGCGCCAATCCCATGGAGTATATCGGCAGATTGGATAACGCCGGCTCGGTGTTCCTGGGCAATTACAGCCCGGAACCCCTGGGAGATTATTACGCGGGTCCGAACCACGTGTTGCCTACCTCCGGCACCGCAAGGTTCTTTTCTCCCTTATCTGTGGACAGCTTCATCAAGAAGTCCAGCTTTATTTATTATACGGAAAACGCTTTGCGGGAGGCCAAAGCCCCCATTGTCTCTATTGCCCAGGCAGAGGGCTTAACCGCTCATGCCCATTCGATTGAGATAAGATTCTGAATCAAAGATAATGAGAAAGGCTATTTGCGAAAGAAGACTGTTTTGCAGAAAAGGAAAGATGCTTAGCGGCCGACGCTGATCCACAGCTTTTGGGCTGGGCTGTTTTGGCTTTCCGCACTTTCTGGAAAACGGACGAAAAGGAGGCGTTTGCGTTGCCTTATGCTTTAAACGATAAAATCCGAGAACTGACTCCCTACGAGCCCATCAGCGGAGCTTTTCAGATCCGCTTGGATGCCAACGAGTCCTATCTTTCTCTGCCGGAACCTGTTTTGGCAGAAATCCGGGCTAGGCTCGAAAAATTAGATTTTAACCGTTATCCAGACCCGATAGGCGGGGAATTATGCCGGGCTTTTGCCGGATATTATGGGATAGACCCGAAATTCGTTACTGCGGGAAACGGATCGGATGAGCTGATCTCTATTTTGGCCAACGCCTTTTTGATGAAAGGGGATGCCATGCTGACGGTGGCGCCGGATTTCTCTATGTACCAATTTTACGCTTCTATCTCTGAAATAGATTGTGTCGTATTGGATAAGGGACCGGAGCTGTCTATAGACGTAGATGAGTTGATTCGTAAAGCGGTGGAAACCGGCGCGAAGATGATTTTGTTTTCCAATCCGTGCAATCCTACTTCCTTAGGGTTGAGCCGGAAGCAGGTGAGAAAGCTGATCCGGTCGGTAGACAGCCTGGTGGTTTTGGATGAAGCTTATATGGATTTCTGGGATCAATCTCTTCTTTCTGAAGTGGAGGACTATGAGAATCTGATCATCCTCCGAACCAGCTCGAAGGCAATAGGCTGCGCCGCGATCCGGCTGGGGTTCGCCGTTGCTAATGAAAGGCTGTCTAACGCTTTGCGGGCGATCAAATCTCCTTATAACGTAAATTCCTTTACCCAAATGGCAGGTACGGTTCTGTTTCAGCATAAGGAACTGCTGGAGCGGGCAAGGCGGCAGATTATCTGCCAGAGGGAAAGCCTGTATGATGCTCTTTTGTCGGTTCAAAAGGAATTTCCCGGGAAATATAAGCTTTGGAAGCCGGAAACAAATTTTGTGTTTATCAAACCGGAAGCTCCTGAAGACGCCCGCAGGATTTTCGAGTTTTTACTGAAAAATCAGATAGCGATCCGCTGTATGGGAAACTATCTGCGGATTACCGCCGGTTCTCCGGAAGAAAACGCTGAATTGATAAAATTATGGCGCTTATGGTTTGCAGAGGAGGAAAAAAATCATGAGAACGGCTGAAATTACCAGGAGCACGAAAGAAACCCAGATCACCGTGTGGCTGTCTTTGGACGGCGGTCCGGTGGAAATTTCTACTGGAGTAGGCTTTTTTGATCATATGCTGAATTCTTTTGCGGTCCATGGAGGCCTCGGCTTAAAGGTGCATACGGAAGGGGATTTATATGTGGACTGCCACCATACGATCGAGGATACGGGTATCGTGATCGGCCAGGCCTTATGTCAGGCTTTGGGGGATAAGGGAGGAATTCAGCGGTTTGGTTCCTTTTTTATCCCGATGGACGAAGCGCTGGCGTTTTCCTCGGTGGATATCAGCGGCAGGCCGTTTTTAGTGTTCGACGCCTCCTTCCCAGAGGAAAGCATCGGCGGCTATGATTCCTGCATGACAGAGGAATTTTTTCGTGCGCTGGCTTTCCAGGCCGGTATTACCCTGCATTTAAAGTGCGAATACGGTAAAAATTCCCATCACATGACTGAGGCTGTTTACAAAGCGGCTGCCCATGCTTTAAAGGCTGCGGTTCAGGAGACCGGAGCCGGGGTGCTATCCACCAAAGGAATTTTATAAGGAGAAGAAATGCATGATATTGTTACCTGCCATTGACATCAAAGATGGAACCTGTGTGCGTCTGCAAAAGGGAGATTATCAAACGGCGCATAAGGTGGCCGAAAACCCGTTGGAAACGGCTTTATCCTTTCAGAAAGTCGGCGCCGAATGGATCCATATGGTGGATTTGGATGGCGCTAAAGACGCCGTTATGGTGAATCAGAAAATTTTTCTGGAGATTGCGCAAAAAACCAACCTGAGGGTAGAGCTGGGCGGCGGGATCCGAAACATGGAAACCGTGGATTATTATCTGCAAAACGGTATTTCCCGGGTAATTTTAGGATCAGCTGCGGTGAAGAACCCGCGCTTTGTGGAGCGGGCAGTAGGAAAGTACAGAGATCAGATCGCCGTGGGAATCGACGCGAGAAATGAAATGGTCGCCGCCGAGGGCTGGCTGGATACCTCGAACGTCCATTACTTGGATTTAGCAAAAAAAATGGAACAAATCGGTGTAAAGACAATAATCTTTACGGATATCGCGAAGGATGGAATGCTTCAGGGACCCAATGTAGAACAGCTGAGACAGCTTAATGCTGCTGTAAGCTGCAATATTATCGCAAGCGGCGGGGTTTCTACGATAGAAGATATTCGCAGGCTTCGGGATGAAAGGCTTTATGGCGCTATCTGCGGCAAGGCTCTTTATACCGGCGGAATTGATTTGCAAAAAGCGGTTTTTCTTGCAAAGGGAAACGCCTTTACAGATAAATATTTTCAAAAAAGTGAGCTTTTGCCGGCAATTGTTCAAGAGGCTTCTACAGGCCAGGTGCTTATGCTGGCCTATATGAACCGTGAATCCATGCAGTTGACTCTGGATACCGGTTATACCTGGTTTTACAGCAGGTCAAGAAAAGAGCTTTGGAATAAGGGCGCCACCTCGGGACATTTGCAAAAGGTGGTAGCTGTTTTTGGCGATTGCGATGACGATACTCTGCTGGTGCAGGTGGAGCAGACAGGCCCCGCCTGCCATACCGGCGCGCACAGCTGCTTTTTTAATGAAATTACAGTGACAGGAGGAACAGGCCATGCAGTCAAATGAGGTGTTAGAGGCTCTTTATCAGACCATTATCGATAGAAGGGAGCAGCCCAAGGAGGGGTCCTATACCTGCTATTTGTTTGAGAAGGGCTTAGATAAAATTTTAAAAAAGGTCGGGGAGGAATGCAGCGAGACGATCATCGCCGCTAAAAACGGCGACAATCATGAGACGGTGCTGGAAATTTCCGATCTTCTTTATCACCTGATGGTGATGATGGTCAACGAAGGGATCCCGCTCTCCGATGTCCTGGCGGAATTGGACAGGCGCAGTGAGAAAACCGGCAATCTAAAAACTTTCCATCAGGTAGATAAAAATAGTTAACTTTGTGAAATATCGATAGAAATAGTTCTAAAATTTGGTAGGGATTCCTTTTAAAATTATTGATTTGTTCATTTTTTTTCGCGGATTTATATGTTATCATAGATATAATAAAGTTTTGGAGGCATTGGAAGCATGAAGTACAAAATGACAGTTCTTTATTATTCAAAAGCAGGAAACGCGGAAGCGCTGGCCCGGGCGATCGCCAGAGAGCAGCAGACTAAGGGAGACCAAATTCCTCCGGCTTATCCCTGTGAGGCGCAAAAATTACTGCTGATCGGCCTTGAAACCAACAAAGCTGTTGATAAGCAGGTCAATGCGTTTGTCAGAGATTTAAATCCCAACAGAACCAAGAATGTTGCGTTTTTCTGTGCCGGCGACGATGTGAGCAAATTGGATGAATTAAAATCCATCTTGAAGGGCAACGGCGTAAATGTGTTGGATGACGTATTTACCTGCCAGGTAAAGGGCGGTTTGTTCAAAGCCGGCAAGGTGAGTGATGAAGATATCAAAAAAGCTGTTGCTTGGTCTAATAAGGTTGTTGATTCTCTCCTGTAAAAGGAAAGATTTCTATTTTTTAATCACTACATAATGCTATGAAATCAAAGCCTATGCCATCTTTTGGCGTAGGCTTTTTTTGTTCAACGTTTTTAGTAAGAGAATCGCTCCGGCAGAACCGGGAAAGATAAAAAGACCTCGGTAAATAAATAGGCTGAATCCAACAGCAAGATAAAAAATGATCGATTTTCCGATAAAAAGTTCTTGTGCTTTTCCATGAACAGAAGGAAAATATTTTGTAAAATTGACAATTAAAAATAGATTTACGAAATTTCTTTCTTATGATAGAATTGATAAAAATAGGGTGTTAAAATTTAGATAGTATCAGACAGGGGTGTTCTTAATTGAGGAAAATTGGAAAAATAATTTTTTCTTTTCTATTTGTATGCTGCACTGTCATTGGTTTCTATATTACAGATCAGTCTTTTGGAATGGAAGCTTCCGCCGCGGGAAACCCTCCGCAGGCGCCCGAACGCTTGAAGGTGAATTTATTGGACAAGCCTTTGGGCGTTTCCAAAGACGGGCTTCGCTTTTCTTGGTCTTTTGAGGATCCGGATGCTGATGAATATCAAAGTGCGTACCGCATTGTGGTAGCGTCTTCGAAAGCTCAGTTTTTGCAGAAAGAATATGTTTATGACAGCGGTTGGAGCGATGCCTCCGCATCCTCCGGTGTGGAACCAGCGGGTTTGCCTGAATGTCTAACAGATAATGGACTTTACTATTGGGCTGTGCAGGTGCGGGACAGCCGGGGGTTAGAAAGCGAGCTGTCGCAGCCCGAGATGCTTGTCACTAGTGTGGGGAATCAATGGACTAACAAGAATGGAATTTGGGGAAGCTCCAGTCAAAAATTCGTGTTTTTAAGGAACAAGCTGTCTCTGGATAAACCGGTGGAAAAGGTAATTGCCAGTGTAACGGCTGCCTCTACAGAAACCACGCAGCAATATGTTTATCAATTTTATGTGAATGGTCAATTGGTCGGATTAGGTCCAAGCGTAAAAAATCTTTCAGACCTATATTATAATACTTATGATATTACTTCGCTTTTAAATCAAGGGGAAAATATTTTAGGCGCGGTCTGCTATGCGGAGGATAAGCAGGGCTTTTTATGCCAGATTACAGCTTTTTATGAGGATGGGACCAAGGAAGTTTTATGTAACTCTGGCTCCAACCCCAGTTCTTGGCAAGCTCTGGATGCCAACGAGATTTATGGTTACCAGGGGAAAAGCATCGCCAGCTATTATCATGCCAGCCCAGAAAATCTGAATGGCACCAAGTTTCCTTACGGCTGGAATCAGGCGGAGTTTCAGGGAACCGGCTGGAAATCCGCGTTGAGCTCTGGAAGCATTGAGGAAAAAAACCAAGGGGAGTTGACGCCATATCCCTCAGGAAATATGACACGGTACCAGCAGCCGGCGGCCTCGGTAACGCGCTTGAGCGATGGCTCCTATGTAGTGGATCTGGGTAAGGAAATTATCGGAAGCATACGCTTAACGGTAGATTCTCCTAAGCAGCAGACCGTCACTTTACTTTACGGCGAAGAGAGAAATAATGACGGCACTGTAAAGAGTAAAATGCGGACTGGAAATGTGTACGAGGAGCAGTGGGTTCTGAAAAAAGGGGAGCAAACCTTAGAAGGAATTGGGATGAAGTGCTTCCGGTATATCCAAATTAAAAATTTTCCTGCTGCGCTCACAGCTGAACAAATTACCGGACTAACGATCCGTCAGGAATTCGATGATTCCCAGTCTTCGTTTAGCAGTTCAAACCAAATGCTGAACGAGATTTATGAAATGACCAAATATACAGTGAAAACCGCGGCTCAAAGCCAGTATGTGGACTCCCAAAGCAGGGAAAGAAAAACCTATGAGGGGGACATTTTAGTGCAGATGATGTCTTCTTTCTCGTTTTTGGATGATTACAGCTTGGCGAGACATTCTCTGGATTATGTAGTGAACAATCCCACTTGGCCGGCGGAATACCAATTGTTCGCGATTACAGCAGCGTGGCAGGAATATCTTTATTCCGGGGATATTGCTTTTTTGCGGGATCATTATGATCAATTGAAGAACGCGCTGTATGACTCCTCTTATAACAGCAATTTGGGGTTAGTCCATAACCCGGGAAAAGTGGTTATGGTGGACTGGCCGTATAGCCAGAGAGATTCCTATGAAGTTAGCAATACGGCTTATAATACCGCTTTTAACGCGGTGTGCTCGGCTGCCTACCGTGATATGGGAAATATCGCGGCTGCCTTAGGATATGGGGATGACGCCTCTTTCCTGAAAGAGCGGTCGGATGTTATCAAACAAAATATGATTTCCCGTTTGTATGATCAGAATACAGGCCGCTTCTACGATGGGTTAACGGAAGCGGGGGCTGTGGTAAACCATTGTGCCCAGCATGCTACCGCGTTTTCGCTGGCGTGCGGCATTTATGCCGATCAGGCGATGGCGGACAGGATGAGTGCCACGATCGTAGCGGATGGAACCATTCGTATGAGCGTTTACGGTTCCTATTTTTTGCTGGACGGCTTATATCAGAGCGGCAGCGGGACCCTTGCGCGCCAGTTTATGAGTAATCCGGACACGCAATACAGCTCGAATAGCTGGGCTTATATGCTAAAAAAACTGGGAGCCACCATGTCTACGGAGGCCTGGAGCCCTGAGGCGAAAGGGAATATGACCTTTTCTCACGCTTGGGGATCTTCTCCCGCCAGCCAAATTGTTCGGGGAATGTTTGGAATAAAACCTACCGCTCCCGGTTTTTCACAATTTGAGGTAAAGGTGCAGCCTGGCGGCCTTACTGAGGGCGCTGTAGAAATTCCTACAGTGAAAGGAACCATCCCTGTTTCTTTCCGCTTAGCGCAAGATGGAGTGATTACCGTAAGGGTGTCTGTTCCGGCCAATACCCAGGCACAGGTCCTTTTACCTGCTAACGCGGATGGAAGCCGGTCTGTCACCGTGAACGGAACCGATACTCAGGCGGAGGTACAGCAGAATTTTGTAAAAGTTTCCCTTGGCTCCGGAACCTATAAGCTCGTTTACGATACCGGGACCGCGCCCGATCCTTCAGAGATCACCATTCCTCCGGTGGTCAACGCTGAGGCTTACGTGGGTGGGTTATATTTCTGGCAGGAGCCTGTGACCATGGACGGCGTTACCTGTGGTACGGAGGGAAGAGGGCTGCCTTTAAACGGCCTGCGTTTTACTTTGAGCGGAAATGGGATTTCGGGAGGCATTTCCTCCAGCGTCAACTTAATTAAAAACGGATGGCAGGGCTGGAAAGAAGCCGGAGAACTCAACGGAAATGCTGGAAACGGTCAGGCTGTTCAGGCTGTCCGGCTTAAACTGACAGGCGAGGCCGCCCAGCAGTATGATTTGTATTATCGGGTTCATTCCAAAACCTATGGATGGCTGGATTGGGCAAAAAACGGACAGATCGCAGGGACAATCGGCCTTGATAAGCAGATGGAAGCGATCCAAATCCGTATCGTTAAAAAGGATGGCGGAGCCCCCGGCTCTACCACTCGGCCTTTTGTGCAAAAAAGCCAGGACGTTTTGACCTATCAGACCCATGTGCAAAGCTACGGCTGGCAGAACGACGTAGGACAAGGGAAAATCAGCGGCACAGTGGGTCAGGCAAAGCGGCTTGAAGCGATCCGTATTAATGTCCACAGCACCGAGGGGAGTATCCGTTATCGCACCCATGTACAGACCTACGGCTGGCAGGATTGGGCTTATGATGGCGAGGAAAGCGGTACGGTAGGCCAGGCGAAGCGGCTCGAGGCGATTCAAATTGAGCTGACTGGCGGCTTGGCGGAAAAATATGACGTTTATTACCGGGTTCACTCGCAAACCTATGGCTGGCTTGGATGGGTGAAAAACGGTGAGCCTGCGGGGACGGAAGGCTTGGCGAAGCGCTTGGAGGGAATCCAGATTACTTTGGTGGAAAAAGGCGGTTCTGCGCCGGGAATGTATGGCGGCGGCTTTATCAAGCCCGGGCTGGGAACCAAGGATGGCGTTAACTATAAGACCCATATTGAAAGCTACGGATGGCAAAGCTGGAGGAGCAACGGAGAATCCAGCGGCACCATGGGAGAGGCCAAGCGCTTAGAGGGTATCTGTATTCAAGTGCAGAATCCAGGGGCTGCGGGTGATATTGAGTATCAGACTCATGTGCAGACGTATGGCTGGCAGAATTGGGTGAAAAACGGAGCGGTCAGCGGTACTCAGGGCCAGGCAAAACGGCTGGAAGCCATTAAAATCAGGCTGACAGGAGCGTTGGCAGAAAAGTATGATGTTTATTACCGGGTTCACGCTCAAACTTATGGGTGGCTTGACTGGGCAAAAAATGGTGAAGCTGCCGGAACCGAAGGATTAGCAAAAAGATTAGAAGCCATCGAGATTCGTTTAGTGGAAAAAGGCGGTTCTGCGCCGGGAAGCACGGAGAGGCCCTATGTTACTCCACCGCCGGCTACCGTAGATGGAATCAATTATCAAACCCATGTGCAAACCTATGGCTGGCAGGCTTGGAAGGCTAACGGTGCTGTAAGCGGGACTTCCGGAGAGGCGAAACGGTTGGAGTCTATCCGAATTTTGCTGCAGAATCCAGGGTATAGCGGCAGTGTGGAATATCAAACCCATGTGCAGACGTATGGCTGGCAGAATTGGGTGAAGGATGGAGCTGAAAGCGGCACCTCTGGCCAGGCGAAGCGGCTGGAAGGAATCAAAATACGCCTGACGGGGGAATTAGCCGAGCACTATGATATTTATTATCGAGTGCATGTGCAGACCTACGGCTGGCAGGATTGGGTGAAAAATGGTGAAATGGCGGGAACCTCGGGTGAGGCGAAACGCCTGGAAGCCATCGAAATTAAGCTTGTGGAAAAGCCGAAACCAGTCCCGCCGGAGGTTTCTGAAAGTCAGGCGCCTTCTGAGAACGTTTCCACAGATCCTGCGTTAGAGTCCTCTTCTGAAACGGAGTCTTTAGCTTCACAAAGTTCAAACAGTGTAGAGGCAGAGATTGAAAACGGAAGCTTAAGCCAGTCGCAGAGTTCAGTGGAATCCTCAAAATTTACAGACGATTAAAAAAAGAAGGACACTGTAAATTTACAGTGTCCTTCTTTTTTGCAATTTTATTTTTGACAGGAATGAAATATTAAGATTAGAAATTCTTTGTCCATGAAACAAAAGCGCGGAAAAGCTTGAGGGGTCAGAAAATCCATAGAATTTTCGTTTGAGTTCACTCGTGAATAAATGTTTCTCTGCCAATCAATAACGAGCTGCGCGTGTAAAGTGAACAATATGGCGGACGGCCTGTAGGAAAACAGGTAAATAAATAGAAGATAAGAAGGCAGTCACTGAAAAATCTATTCCCCTTTTTTCTTAATCAGTAGATTTTGTTGTATGGTAAATCGATTTTTTTGGAAATCAAGAATCCCCTCGTTCTTTAGTTTGCCCAGTACCGCTGATAACGCGCTGCGGTCAGCCGCTAAATAATCCGCCATTTTTTGACGGTTGAAGGGAATGGTGAAGCTGCGGCTGTTATGCTGCCTGGCTTGCCCGATCAAATAAGACAGTACTTTTTCTTTCAGGGTGCGTTTGGATAAATGACCGATGCGGGCGTTTAAAAAAATATTTTTATTTGCTAGGATTTTCACCATATTTTTGATGACTGCAGCGTGAAAAGGGCAAGCATATTGGCATGGGGATAACAGCTTATTATAATCCAGCCATAGAATAACGGAAGGCTCCGTGGACAGAACAGCCACCGGTAAAGCAGCGCCGGCACCCACAAAGGCCTCTGCAAAAAGCTGTCCTGGGGTAATCTGTGCGACAATGGTAATATTTCCCTGGAAATCCTCCTGCTGGATTTCCACTGTACCAGATAGCAAAACGCCGAAACGGGAGATTTTTGTCCCCGCTGAAATCACAAGCTCTCCTTTTTGATACCGCCTTTCTCTGGCGTCAAGACAGGACAGGAGCTTATCCATTTCATTTTCTGAGATTCCCGAAAACAGCGGACAGCATTGTGATAGATTAATTTTCATAAAATCCTCTTTTTGTTGTAATTACAACTGAAATTTGTATTTGATTTTACTATACTGTAACTGCAAAGTCAAGAAGAAGGAGTATCGAGCATGATTAGAAGAATAATTCAAATTGATGAGGAAAAATGCAATGGATGCGGCCTTTGCGCCCAAGCCTGTCATGAAGGCGCTATCGGCATGGTGGACGGAAAAGCCAAGCTGCTGCGGGAGGATTATTGTGACGGCTTAGGCGATTGCCTGCCGGCTTGTCCTACAGGAGCTATTACCTTTGAAAATAGGGAAGCGCCAGCCTATAATCAGGAGGCGGTGAAGGCCGCTCAAGCTGAAAAAAAGCAGCATGGGCCATCCGGGGCTTCGCTGCCTTGCGGATGTCCGGGAACGCAGTCGAAAAAAATTCACCATCCGGAGCAGGAGGTACTTTCCAAAGAATTTTATGCTCAGGAAAGTCAGCTTTCCCAATGGCCGGTTCAAATTAAGCTTGTACCCATTTCCGCGCCATACTTTGACGATGCGAACCTTTTGGTGGCGGCTGACTGTACCGCTTATGCCTATGGTAATTTTCATCAGAAATTTATCAAAAATAAAATTACACTGATCGGCTGTCCTAAATTAGATGAGGGGGACTATACGGAGAAATTAACAGCAATTTTAGAGAACAACAATATCAAAAGCTTAACAATTGTTCGTATGGAGGTTCCTTGCTGCGGAGGAATTGAGCAGGCAGCCAAAGCGGCGTTACGGAAGAGCGGAAAGTTTATTCCGTGGCAGGTTTACACAATTTCTACAGAAGGACAGATTATAGACCGATGATCCTATCGAGAGCGGCCGGACGAAATACCGTCCGGCCGCTTTGCTTACCTATCAGAATTCTGCGTTTTTTGACTGCTTTTTTGAATAAACCGGGAGGTAATGGCGACAAAAGCCAGACATAAGGGTACGATAAAGAAGGCCGGCCTAGTTCCGATGAAATCATTCAGCAGTCCGATCAAAAGGGTGGAGAGCATTGCCGTCAAGCTGCTGGACATCATGATTAAACCGGTAGCCTGGGAGGTTTCCTTCCCAAAGGAGCTTGGAATAGTGGAAAGAGTGGTTGGATAAATGGAGGAAAAAGCCAGGCCGGCTAAAACAATGAGAAGCAAGCCGGACTTTCCGAAAGCAATTCCAGCCGAAGTCAGCGCCGCCGCCGCGGCGGCATAGAAAAGAACCGTACGGAAGTAACCTAAATATCGGATGACAAAGCCGCCGAATACCAGTCCGATGGTTTTGAGAAGGAAAAAGAGGGAGGCGTAGAGCGCGCGTTCCTCCGCGCCCATATAAAACGACTCGCTCATGTAATTAACAAACCAGCAGCCAACGCCAGCTTCAGAAGCGGAGTAAAAGCCAGCCGCCAGCATGTATAAATAGATCATAGGATTTTTAAAAAGAGCTTTTTTACCGCTTGAGCTTTTTACCACTTGAGGCTGGTAAGGTATTTTAAGAAAAATGGCCCAAATAAGCATAATCCCAAAGGGAATCAGTAAAAATAGAAAGAACCAGCGCCAGGATATTCCATTTTCTAAAAGGGTGCCGGCGGCCCTTTGCATGGCTGAATTGGCCAGGCCGTAGGAGCCGTGAATACAGCTCATTAGAATAGCCGGGGAGGTCACCGCCAGAGCGGGCCCTAGTAGATTGATATTTAAATTAAACATGGACATACCGATATAGAGCAGAAATATGCTGGATAAAAGAGTAAGGTAGCTGGTGCTGAAGACCACCAATATAATCGCGCCGCCCACCACAATAAAGCTGATGACTAACAGTCTCTTATACCCAAGCCTGCCAACGATTAAGCTGCTGAGATATTGAAAAATGGCTAAAGCGAGCATGGCGGAGGTAGAGATCGCGCCGGCCTGAGTGTCGGATAGCAGAAATTCCTCCTTATAAATGGGGATAAAAATGCCTTTTAGGTTATCGCACATGGAAAAAACCGCATACAGAACGACCAGGAAGACCGCGACAAGCAGAGTCTGCTTTTTTTCAGGATAAGAGGAAAACGTGGAAGCGGGCTTCATAAAAATTCCCCCATAAGGCTATGAAATTGTATATTGTGTTTCTGAGATAAATGTAGCAGGATTTAGGTTCCGTGTCAATCGGGTGTGAATACAAAATATTTACTCTTATATTTGGTGATAAATACCCAGTATTTTCAAAAGAAATATGAGAAAATTCAGAAATCTGTAAGGGGGTTTTCGGTTGCTTCCGCATGAAAACGGTGTTAAAATAAAGACGAAGTAAAGAAGGCTTATCTTGTATCATAAGATGGGCTTAATTTTGAAAGGATTAAGGTGCCGGGAATGTCTGTAGGCTTGGTGTTGGAAGGCGGCGGAACCAGAGGAGCGTATACCTCCGGCGTGCTGGATGTGTTTTCAGAAAATGAAATTCAATTTCGTAATATATACGGCGTATCGGCCGGGGCCTGTAATGCCCTGAGTTATATTTCGGGACAAACCAAGCGTAATTTTGATATTTTCTACCATTATTTAGCGGATCCAAGATATTTAAGCGTAAAGTCCTTGCGGAAAACAGGTTCTATTTTTGGGTTTGATTTTATATTCGGAGAGCTCTCTCACGACCTGCTTCCCTTTGATTTTCAGGCGTTTGACAGGGCCGAGGTGAATTTTCGGGTAGGCGCTACGGATGTGGAGACCGGATGCGCCGTATTCTTTGGGAAAAAGGATATTTATGATCCCTTCACTGCGGTTCGGGCCTCGTCCTCGCTGCCTCTGCTGTGCAATATGGTGGATTTTAAAGGATATCGCTTGCTGGACGGCGCAATTGCCGATCCGATTCCCCTGGAGCGTTCTGTCTGCGACGGCCACGAATACAACGTGGTGGTGCTTACCCGGGATATCACGTACCGGAAGAAGGAAAAATCCTCCTATCCCAAGCCGCTGGTTTATGCTAAGTATCGCGGCTATCCCAATCTGATTTCCGCCCTGGAAAGCAGAGGAAGCCTTTATAACCGCCAAGTGGAATATGTTCTGGAGCAGGAACGGCGGAAAAAAGCCGTTGTAGTACGGCCAAGCCAGCCGATCGAGATCGGTGCGTATGAGAAAAATCCAGATAAGCTGATCGCTGTTTATATGATGGGAGTCCAGGATGCGGTACAGAAGCTCAGAGAAATCCGAAGTCTTCTGAAGAATCAGGAACCCCAAAAAGAATTTTAACCATCTTTCCTATTGCAAAGGTGTTTATTAGAATGGCCTTTACGCTATTAAAGAATGATGTATCAAGCGGCCTAATAGCATAGAATGGCCGTGCGCAGGAAAGGTTTAAAAGCTGTCTCTAATTTAGAGACAGCTTTTTTAGCATTGCTTCTCCAGACAAAGCCGGCGGAAGGAATCATTTAACAGGCAAATGATATATTTGATTTTTCAGTCGACATATTGTGAAAAATTTCTAGAGAAGCGTCAGATTTTAAGAATGGCCGGTGGCAAGCGGTATGAAAAGCAAAGAAAAGCCGCGCGTGATCAGTTGCCCTGCGTAGTATTTTATGCTATAATTAATTGATTATCGCAAAAGCGGAAGGAGACGGGATGGCTTGATTATTTTAGGGATTGATCCTGGTTACGCCATCGTTGGCTATGGCGCCTTACGGTTTGAGCGCGGCCAATACCGTGCAATCGGCTTTGGCGCGATAACCACCGAGGCGGGGATGGATTTTTCCGCGAGGCTTCAGTACATTTACGACAATATGATGGAAATGATACGGCAGTGCAGGCCGGATGCGGTTGCCATTGAGAAGCTTTATTTTCATACCAATCAGAAAACCGTCATCCATGTGGCGGAGGCGAGAGGAATTATCCTATTGGCGGCTCAAAAATCAGGTGTGCCGATTTTTGAGTATACGCCTCTTCAGGTGAAAACCGCTGTAACCGGCTATGGCCGTGCCCATAAGCCTCAGGTGATGGAAATGACCACCCGTCTGCTGAAACTAAAGGAAGTTCCAAAGCCTGATGATACCGCCGACGCATTGGCTGTGGCTATCTGCCACGCTCATGCGTCCGGCTCCAGATTCCGGTATCAAATGCTTCAGAAAAAGAAGGAAGGATAAAAGTTAGATGCTGTATCGGTTACGAGGAAGTTTAATTCACACAGAGCCCTCCTTTGCGGTGATTGAATGTGCCGGCGTAGGATATAAATGTTATACCACTATGAATACCCAGCGCAGCCTTCCCGCTATCGGTAAGGAGGCAGTCCTTTATACCCATATGAACGTCCGTGAGGATGCGGTGGACCTGTTTGGCTTTTCCAGCCTGGCGGAATTGAACTGCTTTAAGCTGCTGACGTCGGTTTCCGGCGTAGGCCCTAAGGTAGGTTTGGCCATTCTTTCTGTTCTTTCGCCGGAGCAGGTGGCCGTCGCTGTCGCGGCTGGAGACTTCAAAACCTTAACGATGGCTCAGGGAGTAGGCAATAAGCTGGCGCAAAGGGTAATTTTGGAGCTGAAGGATAAGCTGAAGGCATTAGGCGGCGGAGAAGAGGTGACCGCTGCGGCTGGAGTGGTAAACGCGGCAGGGAACGCCGCCGAGGCGATGAATGCTTTGACAGTGCTGGGCTATACCCCAAGCGACGTTGCGCCGGTGGTAGCTAAGTTTGACAGTTCGTTGCCAGTAGAGGAGCTGATTCGGCTTACCTTAAAGGCTATGGCTGGGAGGATGTAATCAGTGGATTTCGAATTTGATTTAGAAAACCGGATCGTAGACCCGGAGGATATTCCTGAGGATGCGGATATTGAAAACCCGCTGCGCCCCAGGACGCTTTCGGAATATATCGGCCAGGAAAAAGCGAAGGAAAACCTCTCGGTATTTATTGAGGCCGCTAAGCTGCGCCATGAATCCTTAGACCACGTGCTGTTATACGGTCCGCCTGGCTTGGGAAAAACTACGCTGGCTGGGATCATCGCCAATGAACTGAATGTAAATATCCGCATCACCTCCGGCCCGGCCATCGAAAAGCCGGGAGATTTGGCGGCGCTGCTGACAAATTTAAACAGCGGCGACGTGCTGTTTATCGATGAGATTCACCGGCTTTCCAGAAGCGTGGAGGAAATTTTGTATCCCGCTATGGAGGACTTCGCCATTGATATCATCACAGGAAAGGGACAAATGGCGGCCTCTTACCATTTGCCCTTGCCCAAGTTTACCTTAGTGGGAGCCACCACCCGCGCGGGACAGCTGACCGCGCCTTTGCGGGATCGGTTCGGCGTTGTCCTCCGGCTGGAAATGTATACCCCGGAGGAGCTGGCGACCATCGTGTCCAGAAGCGCCAAAATTTTGGGAATTGAAACGAATCAGGAGGGAGCGCTGGAAATTGCCTCCCGTTCCAGAGGAACACCCAGAATCGCCAACAGGCTTCTAAAAAGAGTGCGTGATTTCGCCCAGGTGATGAGCGACGGCGTAATCACCTATGAAACGGCTAAAGTAGCTTTGGATAAGCTGGAAATTGATGAATTAGGTCTGGATGGAAATGATAGAAGGATGCTGGAAACCCTGATCCGCTTTTACAAAGGCGGCCCGGTTGGGCTGGAAACCCTGGCGGCGGCTATCGGGGAGGAAGCGGTGACCATAGAGGACGTTTATGAGCCTTATCTGATGCAGATTGGATTTTTGAGCAGAACCCCTAGAGGAAGGTGCGCTACCCATGCGGCCTATCTTCATTTAGGAATGACTCCTCCCGGAATGGAGCGGGAGAATTCTGACCAAACAACAATATTTTAAAGGACGGGAGCTCTAGCTATGGGAAGACTTTTTGGAACTGACGGCGCCAGAGGCGTCGCCAATACGGAATTGACCTGTGAATTAGCAATGAATATCGGCCGGGCGGCGGCCATGGTGTTGACGGATAATACTCACCGGCATCCTCGGATTCTGATCGGTAAGGATACCCGGATCTCTTCAGATATGCTGGAGGGGGCGCTGACTGCGGGCTTGTGCTCTGTGGGCGCTGATGTGATCAGCTTAGGTGTGATTCCCACTCCGGCGGTAGCTTTTTTGGTGGGGAAATATAAGGCGGACGCGGGCATCATGATTTCCGCCAGCCATAATCCCTGTGAGTTTAACGGCATCAAAATATTCAGCGGCGACGGCTATAAACTGCCGGATGCCCTGGAGGAACAGATCGAGTCTATCGTTCTGGACCATAGGGCGCCTTATTTGACGCCGGAGGGCGGGGATATCGGCAGGGTTTCTGTAGCGGAAAACGCGGTAAAAGACTATATTGACCACATTAAAGCTACGGTTCCCTTTGCTCTGGATGGCATGAGGATCGCTTTGGACTGCGCCAACGGCTCGGCCTCCAGAACGGCGGAGCGCTTGTTCACCGAATTGGGCGCTCAGGTCTACATGCTGTCGGATCAGCCTAATGGTGTGAATATCAACGATAACTGCGGCTCTACCCATATGGAAAGCTTAATGGCTTTTGTTAAGGAGAACCATCTGGATGCCGGCGTAGCCTTTGACGGCGACGCGGACCGCTGCCTTGCGGTAGACAATCAGGGAAACTTGGTAGACGGCGATTTTGTTATGGCGATTTGCGCCTTGGATATGAAATCCCGGGGGAAACTTGCTAAAAACACGGTGGTAGGCACCATTATGACCAATATGGGGTTTATCCGTTTTTGTGAAGAAAACGGTATGAATTTTGTAGCCACAAAGGTGGGCGATCGGTATGTATTGGAAGAAATGCTGCTGGAGGAATACAGCTTCGGCGGCGAGCAGTCGGGGCATGTGATCTTTTTGGATTTCGGCACCACAGGAGACGGCCAGCTGACCGCGGCTCAGCTGATCAGCATCCTGAAGCGGCGACAAGCGAAGCTTTCCAGCTTGGCTACCCTGATGGAGCGGTATCCCCAGGTAATGGTCAACGTCCGGGTCAGCCCGGAGGGGAAGCTCCGGTTTTATACCGACGCCGACGTTAAGGCCGCCACGGAACAAGCCAAGGCTGTGCTGGGCAAGACCGGGCGGATCGTCGTGCGGGTTTCCGGCACGGAGCCTTTGATCCGGGTCATGGTAGAGGGCGAGCAGGAAGAAACCATCAACCGGCTGGCAAACGAGGTAGCGGATGTGATCCGGGAGAAGCTGGTATAGTGGAATTGGATTTCCCTTAAAAGGGAACCGGGTTGTTTTTAAATTTTGAGCATATTCAGCGAACCCTGTCAGTTTTTATTTGGAAAGATTACAGGCTTTCTTTTACGGAGCCTTAAAGCCTGCGGCAGCTGTAGGGTTTTGTGGTGATGAATACTAAGCGGCATCGCTGCACCTGGAAGGCCGAGCTGCAATGGCTTGAAAATATATTTTTATGGACTGTTTTATTTAGATCAATCGTTATGAGCCCTTACCTTAGCGGGTTACTCGAATGAAAACCCGCAGCCGTCCGGAAAAGGCTTTCCCCCTTTCCGGACGGCTGCGAATACGACAACTGGGAGGAACTGTTTTGAGAGCTGCCAACTGGAAGGATTATGAGCTGTTGGATACCAGCGCTGGAGAAAGGCTGGAGCGTTGGGGTGAGGTTATTTTGATTCGCCCGGATCCGCAGATCATCTGGAATACGCCAAAGCAACTGGCCTTGTGGAAACAGGCTCATGCCCGCTACCGCCGTTCCAGTACAGGAGGCGGGGCGTGGCAGATTCTCAAAAAGGTTCCGCCTGTTTGGAAAATCAGTTATGGTGATTTGCGTTTTCAATTGAAAACCATGGGGTTTAAGCATACCGGTGTGTTTCCAGAGCAGGCGGTAAACTGGGACTTTACCGGGAATTTGATTCGAAATGCCCCAAAGCCCTTGAAGGTATTAAACCTGTTCGCCTATACCGGCGGCGCTACCCTGGCCTGCGCCCAGGCGGGCGCCAGTGTATGCCATGTGGACGCGTCGAAGGGGATGGTGGCATGGGCCAGAGAAAACGCCGCGGCGTCCGGCCTTTCAGATAGGCCGATCCGCTGGCTGGTGGATGACTGCATTAAATTTGTCCAGAGAGAGCAGCGGAGAGGAAACCGGTACGACGGTATTATCATGGATCCTCCATCCTATGGAAGAGGTCCCGGCGGCGAGGTGTGGAAGCTGGAGGAGCAGCTGTTTTCTTTGGTGGAATTGTGCCGGAGCATACTGTCTCCCGACGCTAAGTTTTTCCTGTTGAACAGCTATACCACGGGCCTGTCGCCCTCGGTGATGGAATATCTTCTGGGGGTGCTTTTGCAGAAGCCTATGGGCGGCAGAGTGGCCTCGGATGAAATCGGTTTACCGGTGACCAGCACCGGCCAGGTGCTTCCTTGCGGCTCCACAGCTATTTGGACAGGGAAAGACGTAGAGTAATGAAACATTGATAGACAGTATCGCCTTAAAATTGGCGCTTCATAGATAGGATTTGGAGATATGAGCTTTATTCATGTTGAAAATGTAACCTTCCGATATGGAACCGACGATCCCTTGAGCTTGAAGGAAGCCTTGTCTGGGGTAAGCCTTGCCGTGGAAAAGGGAGAATTTGTGGCTTTATTAGGCCACAATGGATGTGGAAAGTCTACATTGGCAAAGCACTTTAACGCTATGCTTCTGCCAACCAGCGGCAAGGTTTTTGTGGATGGGATGGATACCACAGAGGAAGCTTTAAAATATGAGATCCGGCGGCGGGTGGGGTTAGTCCTGCAAAATCCGGACAATCAGCTGGTGGCGTCCATTGTAGAGGAGGACGTAGCCTTCGGCCCGGAAAATCTGGGTGTGCCTCCCAAAGAGATACGCCAAAGGGTCGACGATGCCTTAAAGGCGGTGGAAATGTATGATTACCGGCTGGCCGCCCCTTATAAGCTTTCCGGAGGGCAAAAGCAGCGGGTCGCTATCGCTGGTATCATTGCCATGCAGCCTGAGTGTATTGTATTGGACGAGCCTACCGCAATGCTGGACCCAAGAGGCCGGACCGAGGTGCTGGATACGATCCATAAGCTGAACCGGGAACTGGGGATCACCATTGTTCTGATTACCCACTATATGGATGAGGCGGTAACCGCAGACCGTGTGGTTGTCATGGACAGCGGCAGGATTCTTACGGAAGGAACGCCGAAAGAAGTATTTTCCAAGGTAGAGCTTTTAAAGCAGCATCATTTGGATGTGCCGCAGGCGACGGAGCTTTGCTACCGGCTGCGGGCCTGCGGCTGTCAGGTGCCTTTGGGAATATTGGATGCGGAAGAATGTGTCGGGATTTTAGAGAAGCTTTTGGAGGCAGAAAGATGCCCATCTTAGAAACGCAGGATTTAACGTATGTTTACGGCGCGGGAACTCCCTTTGAGAAAACCGCCGTCGACCATATCAGTCTTCAGATTGAGGAAGGGGAGCTGGTTGGCGTGATCGGCCATACCGGTTCCGGCAAGTCTACCTTTGTGCAGCAGCTCAACGGCCTTCTGAAGCCAACCTCAGGAAAGGTGCTTTTAAAGGGAAAGGATATCTGGGCGGAGCCAAAGAAAATCAGGGCCATCCGGTTCCAGGTGGGGATGGTGTTCCAATACCCGGAGCACCAGCTTTTTGAGGAAACGGTGGAAAAGGATATCGCGTTCGGCCCAAAAAATATGGGGCTTTCCGAGGAAGAAATCAAGCGGCGGGTGAAAATGGCGGCGGCTTTCGCCGGGCTGAAGGATAATTTGCTTGGAGCGTCTCCGTTTGAGATATCAGGCGGTGAGAAACGGCGTGCCGCGATCGCTGGGGTCATTGCGATGGACCCGGAGGTATTGATTTTAGACGAGCCTACCGCCGGACTTGATCCAATGGGACGAGATGTGCTTCTTTCTCAGATTGTGGATTATCACCGGCAAAGGAACAATACTGTTTTGCTGGTTTCCCATAGCATGGAGGACATCGCCAGAATCGCGGACCGGGTACTGGTGATCGATGATGGAAAGGTGGCTATGTTTGAAAAAACGGACAAGGTGTTTGCTCAAAGCGCCCGGCTGTCTCAAATGGGACTGCGGGTGCCTCAAATCACTAAAATTATGACTATGCTGAGGGAAAAGGGCTATCCGGTTTCCTCCGGCGTGCTGACGGTGGAGCAGGGCGTCCAGGAGATTCTCCGTATATTAGGCAGGGAGGAGGAGTCCCGTGGTCAGTAATATTACATTAGGACAGTATGTACCGGGGAAATCCTTTCTCCACCGCATGGATGCCAGAGTGAAAATTGTTTTAATCATTGCTTTTATTGTCTTAGTATTCGTTGGCCAGAATTACCCCGCGCTGGGGATTGTGGTGGTTTCCGTTCTCGGGGTTATGGCTTTTTCCAATGTGCCGGTTAAGCTTTATTTTAAAAGCTTAAGAATGATTATTTTTGTGGTGATCCTTACCGCCGGACTGAACCTGTTTTATGGACGGGGGGAGCCTCTTTGGCAGTTTGGCTTTATGACCATTACCGAAGCGGGCATTACCAACGCGGTCTTTATCGCTTTGCGGATCATTTCCTTGATATTTATCAGCTCGGTGCTGACGTTTACCACTTCGCCGACCGATCTGACTGACGCTTTGGAGCGTTTGATGAAGCCGCTGAAGGTGCTTCATATCAGCGTCCATGAAATTGCTATGATGATGACGATCGCTCTGCGGTTTGTCCCCACCCTGCTGGAGGAAACCGATAAGATTATGAGCGCTCAAAAGGCCCGCGGGGCAGACTTGGAAAGCGGCGGGCTGTTCCAGCGTATCAAAGCGCTGGTGCCGATTTTGATCCCTTTGTTTGTGTCCTCCTTCCGCCGCGCCTATGAACTGGCGATGGCAATGGAATGCCGATGCTATCAGGGGGGCTCCGGAAGGACCAGAATGAAAAGCATGCACATGACCCGGCTGGATGGATACGCAATCGTCGGGATGTGCGTGATTTTAGCTGGAGTAGTGCTGTGCAATGTTTTTTTACCGGCTGCGGTCCGGTGATTTTGACAAAGACCTGAAAAGCGGCTGGGAGGGAAGACTCTTTTGGAAAAAAGAAATTTACTACTGACTATTGCGTACGACGGCCGTGCATATCACGGCTGGCAGATTCAAGAGAACGCTCTTTCCGTGCAGGAGGTCTTTCAAGGCGCTCTGCGCCAGGTGATCGGAGACGATTTTGATGTAAAGGGATGCAGCCGTACAGATTCCGGCGTTCACGCGAACCAATACTGCATCAGCCTGAAAACTGGGCATCGAATCCCTTGTGAGCGGCTGGTGGCCGCTTTAAATCGTTTTTTGCCGATGGATATGTCGGTAAAAGGATGTCGCTCGGTTTCCCTGGATTTTCACGCCAGATATTCCTGCAAGGGTAAGGAATATCAGTATTTAATCTGGAACGATCCGGTGAGGAACCCCTTTTTAGACGGCCGCGCTTTTCACTATTGGTATCCTTTGGATACGGATATGCTGAACCAGGCGGCACAGGCGTTTGTGGGAAAGCATGACTTCACCTCCTTTTGCACCTTAGATCATCGGGAGAGGGACAATATGGAGCGGACGGTGAAATGCTGCTCCGTGAGCCGGGAAGGGTCATTGGTGACGTTTTGTGTGGAGGCTGACGGCTTTTTATATAACATGGTGCGCATTATGGTCGGCACTCTTTTGAGAATCGCCCAAGGGAAAATTCCGGAGGATGGGATTCCTGCCATTCTTGAGGCGAAGGACAGAAGCAAGGCGGGACCCACAGCCCGGGCCTGCGGATTGTATTTAAACCGTGTGTTTTATGAGGAGGACCTATAAATGCCCAAACGACCCGTACGGTATGAAAAGCAGAAAAAGGCCCGGGAGCGGGCGTTAAAGGAGCGAAAGGCCCTCAGCTATGAGGATGTGCCTTTAGAGCAGTATGACCAGGAAGAAATCAAACTGAAAAGGCCGCCGAAAAAAGTGATCCGCTTACTGCTGATTTTGGTTTTATGCAGTCTGGCGGTGATTTTGTGGGCTAATCGGGAGTCTCTTTCGCCCCAGCGGGTGGGCAATTGGTTTCAGAACACCTTGCTGGGGATGGGAGTAGGCAGCGGTTATCCCACGCCGATTTCCGGCAGCGAAGTCCAGGAGGGGAATTTTCAGCTTTTGGATTATCAAGACGCAGTGGTGGTCAGCGATACCTCTTTTACCCTATACAATGACAGCGCTAAAGAATTGGCCCAGCGTCAGCATAGCTTTAGCTCTCCGGTACTGCGAACAGACGGCAGCCTGGCGGTTGTTTATCATCAGGAGGGCACGGGAATCCGGATTGAAAGCGCCTCGGAAACCTTGACGAGCAGAAATCTGGAGCAAAAAATCATTTCAGCGTCCGTTTCCTCGTCGGGCGTTTACGCCGCTCTGACCCAGTCGAAAAACTATCTAGGAGAGCTTACCGTTTATTTAAGTGATGATACGGAAAAGTATAAGTATTATTTTTCCGAGTGGTATCCGGTAGATATATCTCTGAGCGCTGACGGTACGTGGGGCGCTGTGACGGGAATTGCCGCCCAGGATGGGACGGTTAAATCAGTGGTTTATATTTTTGACTTTAATCAGGAAGAGCCTAAGGCCAAATTTGAGTTTTCCGATAACCTTTTACTGTCGATCCGGTGCCTGGAAAGCGGTAATGTCGCCGCGATCGGTAATCGGGGCGCCAGTATCATGATTCCTGCTGCCCAGGAAAAAATCGATTACGACTATCAAGGGAAAACCCTTTCCACTTTTCAGCTGGATCCGTATTACGGGATGGTGCTCGCTTTGGCACAGTCTGAGGACGGCAGGAACTGTACTGTGGTGAGAATCGATAATCAAGGGAAAACAGCGATGGAGTATCCCGTAGCAAGAAAGGTCACCTCCATCGGATATAATAACGGAGTTGCCGGGATTCTTTCTTCCGGAAGGATTTACACCTATTCAGATCTGGGAGAAGAAACCGGCGCTTATGATGCCGGCAACGACGCTAAGAAAATTCTGCTGTATTCCAACAGCCAAGCCTATGTGCTGGGGGTCAGCGAAATCCGGCAGGTGTTTTTTTCTTAACGCAAGGGGGAATTTTATTTGAATTATGTTCTTGACGCCATTGTACTGGTCATTTTAATCTTTTTTATTTACGGAGGAATCCGGCGGGGAGGCGTCCGCTCCTTAATCGGCTTAGTTTGCGCCGTGGCGGCGGTTTGGGGAGCCAGTTCTCTCTCAACTGTGATTTCTCAGGGCTTTTATTCCGCGTTTTTAGAGAACTCCTTACACCAGCAGGTGAGCGCAGTCCTTCAGGGAGCGGCAGGAGAAGACCTTACCGTAGCGGCGGAAAGGATTTTGGAGTCTTTGCCGGGGCCCCTTTCCTCTATTTTGGTCAAAGGCGGTTTTGACGCCGCTTCCTTTCAGCAAGGAACCCAGTGGGCGGCGGCTCAGGCAACGGAAACTATTATGGCTGGGATCTCTAAAATTATGGTGGACTTCCTAGTGATCGTATTTTTCCTGATCCTGATGATTGTGTTCTTTGTGATTTTTATTTTGATTTACCGTTTGGTCATTCGCCCGGTACTGCGGCTGCCGGTATTGCGGCAAATCGACAGCTTTATAGGCTTCTTCGTAGGCGTTTTGCAATGCATTCTGTTTTTGCTGGTGGCTGTTACAGTGCTGCATTGGGCAGTGTCGTCTATGGACCCCACGCCGGCTGCTTTTTCAAGAGAAACCATTGATCAGACGTTTTTATTCCGCTGGATTTATGATTGGAATCCGTCCTCTTTGTTTTTTCCTGCGTAGGGTTTAGAAATTTAACATTCCTTAACAAATCATTAAGGCTTGAGGTGTATACTGTAAACAGCGGCGAAGCCGCTAAAAAGGAGAAACACTATGCTTTGTTCAAGATGTAAAAAAAGACCTGCGGTGGTGTTTATCGCCACCAATACCAATAGTTCGAATACTCAGGGATTATGCCTTACCTGTGCGAAAGAGCTGGGTATTAAGCCGGTAACGGATTTAATGGATAAAATGGGCATTGATGACGAACAGCTGGAAGCGATGCAGGAGCAGTTCGGAGGCCTCATGAACCCTGAGGAGCTGGGAGAGGCTTTTGGAGGCGCAGCCGACAGGGAAGAAGAGGACAACGATGCCTTGTTTACGCCGGGAGGAGCGGCGACATTTCCATTTTTACAAAATATTTTTGGGGACTCTTTCCAAGCGGGAGGCAATGCCGCCCAGAACGCCAATGCTCAAAAGTCTGCGGAAAAAAAGCAGAAGGCGGAAAAGCGTCCAAAACGGAAGCATTTGGATACCTACTGCTATAACCTAACGCAAAAAGCAAAAGATGGAAAGCTTGACGCTATTATCGGCCGTGATAAGGAAATCGGCAGGGTGGTGCAGATTCTTTCACGGCGGACAAAAAACAACCCTTGTCTGATTGGAGAACCCGGCGTAGGTAAAACCGCGATTGCCGAGGGACTCGCTTTGCGGATCGCCTCGGGAAACGTGCCGGCAAGGCTAAGGACTAAGGAAATCCATTTGCTGGATTTAACAGCCCTGGTAGCCGGAACCCAGTTCCGGGGACAATTTGAAAGCAGAATTAAAGGCTTGGTAGATGAAGTGAAAGCCGACGGCAATATAATTCTCTTCATCGATGAGGTTCATAATCTGGTAGGCACCGGTGACGCGGAAGGCTCTATGAACGCGGCTAATATTTTAAAGCCGGCGCTTTCCCGTGGGGAAATCCAGGTGATAGGCGCCACTACCTTTACGGAGTACAGAAAGTATATTGAAAAGGACAGTGCTTTAGAGCGCCGGTTTCAGCCGGTGACCGTGTCGGAGCCTTCCATTCAGGATACCGTAGACGTATTGATCGGGATTAAACCCTATTATGAGAATTATCACCGGGTGAAAATTTCCAATGAACTGGTGAAAAAAGCAGTAGTCCTGTCTGAACGGTATATTACAGACCGTTTCCTGCCGGATAAAGCCATCGATCTGCTTGACGAGTCCTGTGCCTGCGCGGCTTTGCGGAACACGGCAATGGACGAATATGACGCGGTAAGCGCTCAATGCGGCGAACTGAAAAAGCAGGAAGACGCTTTAGCCAGTGAAAAAGACATTGATTATGAAAAATTAGCCGAGGTGCGCTGTGAGTTTGCCCGCCTGGAAAATAAGGTGCAGGAGCTTGCGCCGGAGGCTTTAGGCGCGCAGGTGACGGAAGAGGATATCGCTAAGGTGATCGAGCTTTGGACTGGAATCCCCGCTTCTAGAGTTAAGGAAAACGAGTTGAAAAAGCTTGCTTCGATTGAGGATAAGCTGAAAAGCAGAATTATTGGGCAAGACGAGGCGGTGAAAGCGGTTTCCGCAGCGATCCGCCGCAGCCGTGTACAGATCAGCCCCAGAAGACGGCCGGCCTCGTTTATTTTTGTCGGTCCTACCGGTGTAGGAAAAACAGAATTGGTGAAAGTATTATCGCAGGAGCTGTTTGACACGCCGGAGACCTTGATTCGTTTGGATATGTCGGAATTTATGGAAAAGCATTCTGTCAGCCGCATCATCGGTTCTCCTCCGGGTTACGTTGGCTATGACGAAAGCGGACAAGTGACAGAGAAGGTGCGCCGCCGTCCATATTCTGTGCTCCTGTTCGACGAGATTGAGAAAGCACATCCCGACGTAATGAATATTTTGCTGCAAATCTTGGATGAGGGAAAAATCACAGATGCTCACGGAAGAACTGTCAATTTTGAAAACACTGTGATCATTATGACCTCAAATGCCGGCAGCGACCGCAAAGACGCTGCTCTGGGCTTTGCGAAGACCGAATCTGAAATCAGCAAGGAAAAGGCGTTAAAGGCTCTTTCTGAGTTTTTACGGCCGGAATTTTTGAGCCGAATTGATGAAGTTATCGTTTTCCGCCCCTTAGAGGAAAATGATTTTGTCAGCATTGCGCGCTTAATGCTTTCAGAATATGTGGATAGCCTAAAAGAAAAGGGCGTGCAGTTTACCTTCCAGGACAGCGCTTGCCAGTGGCTGGCTCATCATGCTATCGGTGGAAAAAGCGGAGCTAGAGATTTGAGAAATTTAGTGCGTAGAGAGGTAGAGGATCGGATTACAACCGCTTTTATTGATGCGGAGGACACTCAGATTCTGGGAATTGATCTCTTTGCCGAAGGCGATCAGTTGAAAATTAATGCACTATAAATTTTTTTAAACGAATCAAAAGAATCTGCTTGACGAACGGCGAGTTTTATGGTAATATATAACTCGCCGTTGAAATGCGGGTGTAGTTCAATGGTAGAACCCCAGCCTTCCAAGCTGGTCGTGTGGGTTCGATTCCCATCACCCGCTCCACATTTATTTCACCCCTGAGCGGGCAAAATAATGACCCATGCGCCAATAGCTCAGCTGGATAGAGCACCTGCCTTCTAAGCAGGGGGTCAGGGGTTCGAGTCCCTTTTGGCGCGCCATATGGTGGATGTAGCTTAGTTGGTTAAAGCGCCAGTTTGTGGCACTGGAGACCGTGGGTTCGAGTCCCATCTTCCACCCCATAGCTGTAAGCGATATGCGGACAACCTTGTATTGTCCGCATATCGCCCCTAAATTCCTTTTTATTGGGGTGTAGCCAAGCGGTAAGGCAACGGACTTTGACTCCGTCATTGCGCTGGTTCGAATCCAGCCATCCCAGCCAGTTATTAGACCATAGGTGGTTTTTTATAAATATTTATAGGAATCATTAGCTCAGTTGGCAGAGCACTTGACTTTTAATCAAGGTGTCCGGGGTTCGAATCCCCGATGGTTCACCAATAAGGCCGAGGAAAGTACAACTATTCTTTTCTCGGCTTTATTTTATTTGATAGTATTTTTGACAATATCTGATTGTTATTAATATGAGTTTTGAAACAAAAATTGTTTAAAAAATGTCCGATCACTTCTAGTGAATCGGGCATTTTTTGTTGTAAATGTTGTTTTTGTATAAATAGAACAAAAATAACAAATAATAAATGGAACGTATAAAACATAAATAATGAATTATTTGTAAAGTCTGATAAAATATTGACAATATATTAAGAAAGTAGTATTCTTAATACAAAGATTGTTTGAGACTTAAACAATTAAGGCGAGCGATAAGCTGTTTCAGCGCTACAGAATCTAGTCATGGAGTGAGGGCTATGAAATTCAGGTATCACTGGTGGGGAAAAGGGGATATCGATGCATCCTTTGGCGTATTCTTTGATGGTTTCTCCAAAATTCTCTCAGCTACAGGAATCATGCTGTTTGTGTTTGGTATGCCAGCGAATATTGTTCTTGGGAAAATTGTACCAGGAATTGGGCTGGCGATTTTTGCTGGAAATCTGTGGTATTTCTATGAGGCAAGATCATTAGCCAAGAAGGAGAACCGGCAGAATGTGACAGCTCAGCCCTTTGGAATCGGAGCCTCACAGTTGACGGGCTGGCTGTATTTAATTATGGGCCCTGTTTATTGGCAAACAGGAGATGCCGAGCTTGCGTTTCAGATTGGCCTTGCCGCAGCGTTGATCGGCGGCTTTGTGGAGGTTTTAGGCGGTTTCATTGGCCGCTGGCTGGTAAGCGTAATTCCTCACAGCGCGCTGATGGGGAATATGGCGTCTTCTGCCATCGTTTGGCTGTCCTTTGTAGGGATCGCCATGGTATTCGACCGCCCGGTATACGCTTTGCTTCCCTTATTCATCATTATCATCGATTATCTGGGAAAAGCGGATAAGCGGTTTCAAAAAATTCCTTCTGGTTTAGTGGCGATTGTCTTAGGTGCCGCTATCGCTTGGGGCACCGGATACCTTACACCTGATAACTTTACTTCGGCATTCTCCAATCTTGGCTTTTATCCGCCGACCTTCTGCGGTATAGACATCGCCAAGGGTTTTAGTGGGATTTTCCCGTTTCTGCCGATTATTATTCCGCTGCAGATCAATAATTTTCTTTCTACGCTTCAGGGTGTGGAATCTGCTAAATCTGCTGGTGATATTTATCCGGAAAAGAGATCTATGATTATGGACGGATGCTCTACTATATTAGGTTCTTTATTTGGGAATCCGTTTCCAACTACTGTTTATTTCGGTCATCCCGGCTGGAAGGAGCTGGGAGCAAGGGCTGGTTTCTCTTTGGTCAATGCCTTTGCTTACCTGCTGATCTGTATGACTGGCTTGACCGGTGTTCTTATGGCGCTCATTCCTACAGAGGCTGTTATGGTACTGCTTATTTTTGTCGGCCTGTCTGTTACGGCAAACACTTTCCAGGAGTTGGACAAAAAGTATACCAATGTAGTTCTTTTGTCGTTAATTCCGATTTTATTCCAATATATCCAAACGCTGATCAGCTCTGCGGTTCAAGCGGCTGGGACTACGGTGGCGGATATTGGAGCTTCAAAATTTGCTGAATTTTCAGTACCCATTACGGGAATCCAATATTTAGGAAACGGCGCGTTTTTGTCCAGCCTTTTGCTGGCGGCGTTGTTAGCTTATATCGTGGATAAAAAATATTTCTTCGCCGCAGCAATGGGAGGCGTTTTGGCTTTCTGTTCCTTTGTTGGAATGATTCATGCGGAATCTGTGGCACTTTTCCCGCCGGAGGGAGTAATCTTCGGAATCATTTACTTAGTTGTCGGCGCGTTTTTAACGCTAAAAGGTTTTCTTTTCCGCGGTACCGCTCAGAAAAGAAAACCCAGCACGGAATCGCCCGTAATACCATAAATACTGTCTTCTGAAAAAGCGAGGTGAGGCGGAGACAGCATATGTAAGCCTATCTAAGGGAAACGATTTATTTTAGGAGGAAATGAAATTATGGGTAATGTGAAAATCCCTCTGTTAAAAAAAGCTGACCTTGATGCATCAATCGGCGTATTTTTTGATGGATTCTCTAAGGTCATTGTGGCCATCGCCATTTTGGTCGGAACCTTTGGCTTGGATGGCGGCACTGTATTTGGCACGATGATGCCTGGCGTGCTGGTTTCCGTTATCGTATTAAACGGCGGCCTTTGGCTTTATTATCGCCATATCGCTAAGCAGCGCGGCGATTCCAATTTAACCGCGATTCCCGCCGGCTTGCAGGCAGGCCGTATGTTTATCTGGCTGTTCAGCATTATGCTGCCGGTATTCAACAGCACCGGCGATGCCTTCATGGCCTTTAAGGTCGGCGTGCTGGCTCACTTTATCGGCGGCGCCGTGTTTATCATCGGTGCGTTTGTGGTCCCGAAGATTCTGAAGATCGTTCCTGCCGGCGCTTTGTTTGGTTCCTTGGCCGGCGGCGCTATGGCGTTCTTAATTCTGCAGTCTATGGACGGCACCCTGAAAATGCCTTTGGTAGGCTGGCTTTCCTTAATTGTTTTGTTTGTGATTTATCTGGGGAAGGTAAACACCAAGCTGCCCGCGGCTCTGATCGCCATTGTGGTGGGAGCCGGCATTGCCTGGGCCACCGGCTCTATGAGTTTTACCACTGTGACGGATTCCTTGGCGAACCTCAACTTCTACATTCCTAATTTTACCTTCTGGATTTTCTCTGGTGACGTAATTTCCAATACCATTCCGTTCCTGCCCATTGTCATTGTTTTCTCTCTTAATGAGGTAATTACTGGCATTCAGGCTGTGGAGCAGGCGAAAGAATGCGGTGACACTCATTTCACCACTACCAAGCCTCTGGTCCTTGCGGGAGCCGCCAGCATGGTGGGTGCGTTGTTTGGCAATCCTCTGGCGGTAGGCCTTTATTGGGGTTATCCTGGCTGGAAAAAGATGGGCTCCGGCACCGGGTATCATCTTGGCATCGTCGTTCTGTACGCTATCGTTGGTTTGACAGGACTTTCCGCTATCATTACCGCTTTCATTCCCGAGGCTGTGGTTCTGCCGATCCTGGTATTCGTCGGAATTTCCAGCTACTCTCAGGCTTTCGAGGTTGTCAAGAAGAAGTACTATCCCGCTGTGATTATGGCCTCTCTGCCGGTTGTCATGGACTTTGTCGTGGATAATATTGCGGAAGGAAAGCTTCAGGGATTCTTAGCGTTTGATCCCGGTTCTGCCTTTGTTGGCCTGCTGGTCGGCTGTGTGTTCGTGTTCATCATTGACAACAAGTGGCTGAACGCCGCAATTACTAACGTGGTTGCGTTAGCGCTGACCGGTATTGGTATGATCCATTCTCCCGGCTTGCTGTTTACAGATACCTATTCACCGGATCTCGGCTTTGTAGCGGCTTATTCTGTACTGATCGTCGCTTTCTTGGTGCTTCACTTTATTAAATTCAACCACAAGTCTTTTGAAAAAGCGTCAGAAGAAGAAAAAAAGATGGAAATGGCTGAATTTATGGAAAATGCCAAGGCCGCCGGTCTAACCTTTGTTCCGGCTGCCGGAGAAGCACAGGCGGAGGAAGCAATGGAGAAAACTGCTGAGGAAGCGTAACAAACCGTTTTTTGGAGGCAATAAAAATGAAAACTCTTGTAATTACTGGCGCGGCCCGTCAAAAGGGCCACACCAACCAAATGGTAAAGCTGTTTTTAGATACTCTGGGCGGGGATTATGACATTATCGACGCTTATCGTGTGGAGAATGTGGCGCCTTGCAAGGATTGCCGGTACTGCTGGCACAAAAAGGGATGCAGTATCAAAGACGGAATGCAGGAGATTTACGATAAGCTGGAAGCCGCGGATAATATTGTGTTGGCGTCTCCGATGTATTTTCATTCCATCACTGGTAAAATGAAGGCTTTGATTGACCGCTTTCAAGTGTATTGGGCTGGGCATGTCCGCAACGATATGCCAGAAAAGCCCGTGCGCAAAGGGGCGATTCTCATGGTGGGAGGAGCGCCCAGCTTTCCAAATCAGTTCCTAGGCGGAGAACTGGTGCTGAAAAATCTGCTGAATGATTTAAGCGCCGAGTTTCTTGGCGAGGTCTGCCTTCCTAACAGTGACCACGACTCTTTGGAGACTCGTCCTGACATCGCGCAGGAGGTCAAAGAGTTGGCGGAAAAGATGAAGGCTGCCAACAAAGCCGAATAATTATTTTGTTAGCAGTTAGATTGTTATTCGAAAATATTAAATATTTTAATGCAATTTTAAGGAGGATTTATCATGCAGGGTTACACATTTGTAAAAGGCGAGCATTATCCGGTAGAGCATCTGGTGTTTGAGACCGCTCCGGAGTTTGTTGAGGAGTTTTTAGAGGTGGACCATGAGGTTTGGACTTTAGGCGAGGCGGAGAGCGACCTGTTTGACCATATTCCTTTTTTGTACAAGGAAGTCTGGATCAATGAAAACAAGCCCGGCGAGATGCATTTTATCTTTATTTGGGAGAGCATGGAGAGCTGGAAAAAGGTGGACGATAAGGACATTCAGGCTGCCCTGATCGCACGTTTTGAATCTAAGTTTAAGCATCCTTATAAGCTGACTCGCTGCATCCAGAACGAGGAAAACTTTGGACTGCATCGCTACAGCCGTTTTGAGCGCATCTAAATAAAATCGAATTTATTACGGTAATTGCAGGAAAGGAAGCGTCACAATGAAATTTGAGAATAAAGTTGTCGTCGTTACCGGCGCAAGCTCCGGGATCGGCGAAGGCGTGGCAAAGATGTTTTTGGAGGAAGGCGCCAAGGTCGTTGGCTGCGGAATCGAACCTGAGATGAAAATCCAGGACAGCAGCGCTATTTACGTTCAGGCAGACCTGACCAAATTTGACCAGGCTGAAAATGTGATCGCCAAGGCGGTACAGACCTTTGGCAAAGTGGATAAGCTGGTGTGCTGCGCCGGCGTTACCTTTATCGGTTCTCTGGAAACCACGAACAGCGAAACCTTTATGCGTGAGCTGTCCATCAATCTGGGCGGCGTGTTTAACATGTGCAAGGCTGCGGTTCCGGAGCTGAAGAAGCAGCCGGATGCTACCATTGTCACCGTCGGCTCTGATTTGGGCGTGCGTCCGATTCCGGAGCGTATCGGGTACTGTCCTTCCAAGGCCGGTGTGATTATGCTGACCAAGTGCATTGCCTTGGAGTATGCTCCGGCGATTCGGGTAAACTGTATTCTGCCCGGACTGGTACGGACTCCAATGATCGAGCAGCGCTTCCAAGAGGCGGAGGATCCGAAGGCTTTGGAGGAATCCTATGCCTCCTTGTATCCGCTGCATAAAATGGGCAAGGTAGCCGATATGGCTAATGCTGTAAAATTCCTGTCCAGCGAGGAAAGCGGATTTATTACCGGCGAAATCATGAACGTGTGCGGCGGAAGCCTGATTTAACGGAGGATTTTCACTATGGCTACTTCTCTTTTTAAAATGCCCTTCGATGTAGACCGTTTGAAGGTTCAGCGGATTTACGCCAGCAAGGAGCTGGAGCATTGCACCGCGGAAACCATGAGCTGCGATAAAATCCGCAAAATTTACGGCGATTTAAAATTTCTAGAGCTTCATGAGGATCGCCCGTGCACATATACTTCTTTGGTGACCTCTCTGGATGGCAGAATTGCCTTTACAGACGCGCCTCAGGGTCCGTTGATCGCCAAGCTGAATAAATATGATCCCGCCGGCGCCGACACCGACTGGTTTATTCTGAATATGCTTCGGGCGGTTTCCGACGGCGTGATGCTGGGAGCCGGCACCATGAACGCGGAAGCTGACTATACCTGCCACGTGTTCGACCAGGATATGGAGGACATGCGGATTGAAGCCGGAAAAAATCCTGTGCCGTGGAATATTATCACTTCTCTGGATGCCACGGATATCCCTTTTGACCATGTGCTCTTCAACACTCCTGAGGTTCCGGTTATGATCAGCACCTCTAAGCAAGGCGTGGAATTGGTCAAGGATAAAATTAAGAACAATTACTTCGTTGTAACCGCTTCCAGTATGGAAGATGTTACGGATGAAATGATTGCCGGGATGAAAGACAATGGAGATAAGGTTCTGGTGATCGGTACCGGCGACAAGACACCGGATTCCAAGGTGGCGCTGTATATTCTCAAGCGCTTTGGAATTGACCGCCTGCTGGTGGAAACTCCCTCTTATATGCATTACCTGGTGTCGCAGAAGATGATGGATGAGCTGTTTTTCAATTACTCCTGCATTTATGTAGGAGGTCAAGCCCTGACGATCGGAAAATTCGGCAAGGAGTTTGGATCTAAGGATCATCCTCATACCCGGATGCTTTCCATTCACAGCCACAGCGACCACTTCTTCTATTTCCGGCATAAGCTGCTCTATGATTAATTTTTAAACTAAGATTCCTCAAAAGACCGTATCATAAGCGAAAAGAGGAGCCCTGATACGGGCTCCTCTTTTGTCACAGCAGATCTGATAAAAATCAAGCTTCCGGTTCTGTATTGGCGATCTCTTGGAAAAAATGGTCGATAGTTTGTCCGGCCGCACCTAAAATGGCGCCGTTTTTGCCCAAATGTGATAGAACCACTTGCTCCGAATGAGTAATGGGCAGGATCATTCTCCGCAGAACCTCCGGAAGATAATAGGGAAGAGCACTTAAAAGCTCTGAACTCAGGGAGATCACCTGGCAGTCGAAAATAAAAATAATATTCGTCAGCCCGATGGCCAGATAAGAAATAAACCGGTCCAAAACCTTTTGGGCGGTAGGATTTTGATGCTGAATTAAAACTACCAGCTCTTGAATACTTTTAATGGGGGCGGGAAGAAGGCTGTTGGCATAAGCGATTACCGCACTGTCGGAGCAGTATTGCTCCCAGCATCCGAATTTTCCGCAGTGACACTGCCTAGGTTCGTCGAAATTGATAGTGTGGTGGCCAATGGCGTTTGCGAAGCCGTGATATCCCCGGAGAAGCTCGCCGTTAGTGATTAGTCCGGCGGAGATCGAATCGCTGATGTTTACGGCCGCCAAGCTTTGATAAGCGGCCTTGGCAGCTTGCCCATCCTCTTGTTCACTGGGAGCTATTTCAATATTCTGCTGGGCGATAGCCGCAAGATTGCCGTCGTTATCGATATTGATTGGAACGTGATAGCGTTCTCCCAGTAGAGTGCAGATATCGATATTCCGCCATCCAAGGCTGGGAACAAAACGGATCAGTCCGGAAAGGTCCACAATGCCATGAACGGAAATTCCAATTCCAACCAGTCCGTAGAGCGTTTTCGGCTGGCCATTCAGCATTTCATCCAATGCGCCGCAGATTTGGCCGTATACTGCGGAAAAGTCTGGGTTTTTAATGGAAAATTTTCTTCGGGACAAAATTCTCTCTCCGGAAAGATCAGTGAGAATAGTCTGAACGTTGCGTACGTCAATATCCACGGCTATCACATAGCCTACGCTTAGCACAGGCTGAAGCAGAATGGGCTTTCTTCCGCTTGCTGATTTTCCGAGCTCGGTTTCAGTCAGAAGGCCGGCGTCAATCCACTCCTTCACAATGGTGGAAACCGTCGCTTTATTTAGTCCGGTGAGGCTACAGATATCAACGCGGCTGATAGGATAATTATGAAGAATTTGCTTGATAATTTCCCATCGATTAGCAGCGCGGATATCCTTTGTCTGGGTGATTTTCATGTGAGAACACTCTTTTCTTGTTGAAAAATTTTATAATTATCATAATAATAGAATCATTATACAATAGAAAATGATAATTTTCCAGTTGTCGGGGATTTTAATAATCGTGATTCATGTTAGTAAACGATAAAATGTGAAGGGAGAATCATTTTATATGCCTTGTATTCAAATTAAAACCAATGTAAAGGTAAATGAAGAAACCGCGGAGGCCATTAAAAGCCAATTGGGTAAGGATATTGCCCTTCTGCCGGAAAAAACGGAAGACTGGCTGATGGTTACGTTAGAGGATAGCTGCCGCATGTGGTTTCGGGGAGACGCCTCTCATCCTCTGGCGATTGTAGAGGTTAAAGTATTTGGAGCTCAAATCGACTCTGCGGCCTCAGAAAAAATGACCCAGGCTGTTTGTAAGCTTTTCCAAAAGGAGCTGGGAGTGGATCCAAAGGATATTTATATCCGGTATTTAGCCTCTCCTGACTGGGGATGGAACAATACAAATTTTTAACACACGCCAAACAGAAGAATCAATAGCCTGATGAGCACAAAAAAAGCACTGAAAAAAGTAGAGACTTTTTTCAGTGCTTTTTTGTGGCTGCCGTTGTTGACAAAGAGAAATAATAGGATATAATAGTTTATAGTAAAACAGTTTCTTAAAAAACTGTTTTACTATAAACGGGTTGAGTTTAGAAAGGGGTTGTCACAGCCATATGAAAGATAACTCAAATCTTTGGCTGGGAATACGGAAAAGCTTAAAGCTGTATGAGCAAATGCTGAAGGGCGTGTGCATTCAATACCAGCTGACAGGGATTGAGGCGGATGTTATTAGTTTTTTGCAGCATAATCCGGGCAAGGATACCGCTATGGATATGGTAGAACTTCGCCTGCTGTCAAAGGGCTCTATTTCAAAAGCGGTAGAAGGGCTGATACAAAAGTCTATCCTTCGGCGTCATCAGGATGTTGAGGACAGAAGGGTCATCCATTTGGAGCTTTTACCAGATGCTGAACCAATATTGGATAGTATTGAAAAGGTTCAGCAAAGATTCTGGGAAATCGTCTTTAGTGGATTTACAGCCGAAGAGTTAAGCCTTTACGAAAGCTTTAATAGAAGAATTTTGAATAATACCTTGACTGCGATAGAAAGGAATCGTTTGTTATGAATCAGGATAAAGATTTTCTCGGACGCGAACCGATTGGAAGGCTTCTTTTAAAGCTGGCTTTTCCAACCGTGGCAGCTCAGGTCATCAATATGCTTTATAATATTGTGGACCGTATCTATATCGGCCACATTTCGGATATTGGAGCTATGGCGTTGACCGGCGTAGGAGTTTGTATGCCTCTGATTATGATCGTTTCAGCATTTGCGGCTCTGGTGGCTTATGGCGGCGCGCCGAGAGCTTCGATTTTCATGGGACGAAAGGATACAGACTCGGCCGAAAAAACCTTGGGAAACTGCTTTATAGTGCAGATCGCGATCTCAATAGTTCTTACCGCTGCGCTTCTTATTTGGAACCGCGATTTTCTTATGGCGTTTGGCGCCAGTGAAAATACTATCGAATATAGCGTACGGTATATGAATGTTTACGCTATTGGTACACTGTTTGTGCAGCTGACCCTGGGCATGAACGCATTTATTACCGCGCAAGGCTTCGCGAAAACAGGCATGCTCTCCGTGCTGATCGGCGCGGTGGCGAATATCATTTTAGATCCGATTTTTATTTTTGGCTTCAACATGGATGTACAAGGGGCCGCATTAGCGACCATTATTTCTCAAGCTCTTTCCTGTGCTTGGGTATTGGCCTTTCTATTTGGAAAAAGAACCATGTTAAAAATTAAAAGAAAAAATCTTTTTCTGGAAGCGAAAATCATTCTGCCCTGTCTGGCGCTGGGATTGTCTGTTTTCATTATGCAGGCCAGTGAAAGCGTGATCTCCGTTTGCTTTAATTCCTCGCTGTTAAGATATGGCGGAGATATCGCCGTGGGTGCAATGACCATATTGACAAGCGTTATGCAGTTCGCCATGCTGCCGCTGCAAGGGTTAGGGCAAGGAGCCCAGCCGATTATCAGCTATAATTACGGAGCGAGAAATGTCGGAAGGGTAAAGGCAGCTTTTAGGCTGCTGTTAAAAACGAGTGTTTTATATGCGGTGGCATTATGGGGGCTCGTCATGATTTTTCCTCAGTTATTCGCCGCTATGTTTACCTCAGACGCTGAGCTGATGGAATTCACAAAAACAGCGCTGCGTATTTATATGGCTTCTATGTTTCTTTTCGGAATACAGATGGCATGTCAAATGACGTTTAATTCCTTGGGAAGAGCAAAGGAATCCATTATAGTCGCTGTGATGCGGAAATTTATCCTTTTAATTCCATTAATTTATATTATGCCTGCTGTTTGGTCTTCCAATCAGACGATGGCGGTATACCTGGCGGAGCCAATTGCGGATGCCCTTGCGGTTACCTTTACCGCTGTTTTGTTTGCGTTCCAATTTAAAAAGGCTTTGGGAAAGATATCTGATACCCAGTCTATTTAACTTGTCTAAGAGTTTAAGTTTTTCAAGGGAAAGCCTATGCGTAATTTAGATTTATAGAATTATCTTTTAAGTGCTGATTAAAAACGATAGGGGGATGTTATTGTCAAGAACTAGCAGAATTAGAGATAAATAATTATTTTCCTTTAGAAAGTGAAAACAAAATATATCTTAGATATTAATTGAATAATATCTAACCGTATGCTACACTAAAAGCATTATATCAGATGTTTTGAAATCAGCCTGAGATCATGGAACCGTCAAACCTTGATAGGAAGAAAGGTGTAATGCATATGGGTGCAAGTGGGAGAAAAATAGAATTATGTACTGGATTTCTGCTGGCGGTATGGCTGTTGGCTGCCTTCTGGGGCCCTTGTGTATCGGCTGAGGAAAAGAACGGAACTGTTTTGCGGGTAGCCTTTCCCCAAGTTGAAGGCTATACGATGACCGATGAGGACGGTGAACGATATGGCTTGGTGGTGGATTATCTGAATGAAATCGCTAAGTATACAGGATGGAAATATGAGTATATAGATACGGATAATAATTCTGTGGTTGACAATTTTTTAGAGGGAAAATTCGACCTAATGGGAGGTACTTACTATTCGGAAGAATTCGAGAATTATTTTGCCTATCCAGAATATAATAGCGGCTACAGCCATTTAGTGCTGTTAGCTAGGAAAGAGGACCGTTCGATCAGAAATTACGACTTAGGGACTTTGCAAGGAAAAACGATTGGAATTTATGAAAATTCGCAGGAAAGCATCCGTCGTCTAAAAGAATGGCTGGAATATCAAGAACTGGACTGTGAACTAAAATATTATGACTACGAGGATTTGCAGAAAGCTGGAAGCCTATACCGGTTTTTAGAGGACGGGGAAGTTGATCTGTTGGTGGGAAGTAACGCTGGCAAATCTTCTGATTTTTATGTCGTCGCTGAGTTTGAATCGCAAGCCCATTATATTGTAGCTCAGCCGGGTAACCGGAAAATTTTAGAAGAACTGAATATGGCTTTAGACAAAATTTATGAGTCGGATCCAAATTTTGCTGCAAAAGTATACGAGAAGAATTTTCAAGGGCTGGATACAGGATATGCTGGATTAAATCATGAAGAATTGGATTATATTAAGAAAAAGGGAACGGTAACAGTCGCTGTTCCAAGCGATTGGCATCCGATGTACTGCTTGGACAATACCGATTATCACGATGGATTTGTACCAGATATGCTAAAAAAGGTGGCGGGATTTTCCGGATTGAAATTTACCTATTACACTTGCGATACTTACATTGACGCAATCAATATGTTGAATCAGGAGCAGGCTGACATGCTGGGCTTTTTCGCAGGAAATGATAAAGAAGCTGCTCGTTATGGCTTGGCCTGTACAGAGGCATATGCTTCTGTAGCCTCTATTTTAGTCCGTAATAAAAATATTACTTTTCCTAATGAGGAACTGATTGGCGGCGTTTTGGAAGGACGGGATTTGCCTGATAATATTTCTGCGAAAGAGGTAAAATACTATCGAAACGCTACTGACGCCCTGGCGGCTGTCAATCGGGGAGAAATTGATTTCTTTTATGGCCTTGCCGCTCATGTTGAGAATATTATACGCCAGCAAAATTTCACCAATGTGGTTCAAGTAAGCCTGGACAATGATAATATTGATGTAGGCTTTGCCACGTCCAGCCCAATCAATTCGGAGCTGTTTTCTATTTTAAATAAAGCGGTAAATAATTTAACAGAGGAAGAAAAGGAAGCTATTAGCAGTTTGAATCTAATATCGGTGGGAGAGACAGAGCTCTCTCTTTCCAGCCTTCTTTATGCCAATCCAGTGATGGCTATTACCTTGGTGGCATTGTTTACGTTATTTTTTCTAGTAGCTTTGTTGTTGATTTTTCGCTCCCGCTTGCATTCCGCAAAAATGAAGCTGGAACTGGAAAAGGCAGAGGCCGGCAGTCGGGCCAAAAGTGATTTTTTATCTCGGATGAGCCATGAAATCCGAACGCCGATGAACGCCATTGTAGGATTGGCCGATTTAACAGAAATGATCCCCTCGTTGCCAGAAAAAGCGCAAATCAACCTAACAAAAATTAAAACTTCGTCGCGTTATTTGCTTAGCCTAATCAATGATATCTTGGATATGAGCCGCATCGAAAGCGGAAAAATGGAATTGGAACAAAATCCATTTTCCCTCAATGTTTTGCTATGCGATATAGAAAGTATGCTTACTGCTGAGGCGGAACGCAGAGAATTAACCTTCCGGGTAGAAAAAAATTTACAAGATGATGTTTTTATCGGAGATACCGTACGTTTACGGCAGGTAATCCTAAATCTTTTATCAAATGCTTTTAAATTTACACCAAGTGGAGGTACTGTATGGCTTCGGGTTACCGAGCCTTCATTTACTGAAACGACGGGCAATGTCTTAGTTCAAGTCATAGATACAGGGATAGGAATTTCGGAAGAAAATCAAAAGCGTATTTTCCGAAGCTTTGAACAAGTTGGACCTAACGCGACCAAATGCCAGGGAACTGGTTTGGGATTAGCAATCAGTAGGAATATTATAAAGTTGATGGGTGGGGAAATACTGGTCAAAAGTGAATTGGGGAAAGGAAGCGAGTTTAGTTTTTCCATTTCTATGCTGAAGGGCGAACTGCATGAATTGCCTGAGACTAAAACAAACGCAAAAGAGATTAGCTTTACTGGAGTTACTATATTGCTGGCGGAGGATAATGATCTGAATGCAGAAATCGCTATAGAATTGTTACAGACGCAAGGGGCGGAGGTTTATCGGGCTGAAAACGGAAAGCAAGCATTGGAATTGTTTCGCGATAGTCCGGAAGGAACCTTTCAAGTGATCCTGATGGATATTATGATGCCGGAAATGAATGGACTAGAGGCTGCGTCTTCCATACGGGCGTTGAAGCATCCAGATGCTGAAAGAATTCCTATTATAGCGATGACTGCCAATACCTTTAAAGAAGATGTAGAATCGGCATTGAACGCGGGAATGACAGGTTTTGTTTCCAAACCTATTGACGTGGCATATTTGTATCAAGAGCTTAACAGCGTTTTATCTAATTCTAAGAGAGATTAGTTAAGCTTACAGAGTGCAATAAGAGATTTTGATGATTCTTCCACAGGGCGCTAGAAGCAATGCTGTCAGGCATGAGATCGCATATTCTACAAGGCTTTTCGCCAATTAGGGCTGAGTAAAATTGAGTGAAATAAATCAAAAAAAGCCGGTGTACTGCTTTAAGGATAAAGCAGTACACCGGCTTTTTTAATTTTATAGCAACACGGATTATTTCTGCTCAATGACAGCAGTATCAAAAAAGTGATTGTAATGAGGCATTTGTCTCCAAAAGTCTTTGCTTAAAGTATTTATTTTTTCAAAATCAGATTGTTCCATTTTCCAGCCACAGGCACCAACATTTTCTAAAACCTGCTTATCGGTACGTCCACCTACGATGGGTGCGGTGATTCCAGGAAATTGCATCACCCATTTAATGGCTAATTGAGCCAAGGTTTTTCTGTATTTTTCAGCAATAGGCCGGAGCTTTTCAATAAGCTCCAAGGCTTTGATTCTGTTTTCAGGCAAAAATAAGGGAGTGTTGCTGCGAATATCGTTGTCTGGAAAAACCGAATCGATACTGAATTTTCCGCTGAGTAAGCCCTGGGCAATAGGCGAATAGGGAATTACTGAGATGCCGTTTTCTATACAATAGGGTAGATTTTCATCCTCCATTCGTCTCCAGAGGATATTAAAAGGAGGTTGATATACATCAACACGATCAACTTCCATTGCGATCTTAAATTCTTCAACAGAAAAATTTGAAAGGCCGATTGCTCTAATCTTACCCTCTTTTTTTAGCTCAGACATAGCTGCCATAGTTTCTTCCAAAGGCACCTTTTTACCGCCATAAAAATGAGACGGCCAGTGAAGAAAATAAACATCTAAATAATCCCGGCCCAAACGCTTTAGGCTGTTTTCACAGGCCGCTTTCAGCTGGTCGTATTTGGAATGGCAGTTTAATGCTTTTGAAGAAATTACATAATCGTTTGGATGTCCCTGAATCGCCTTTCCGATAATGCTTTCTGAATATCCATCGTTATAGGCTTCGGCAGTATCCAGCGTGTTAATACCAGCATCGTAGGCGGCGTGGATCGCCCTGATGGATTCGTTATCGTCAGCGCCGCCCCATTGAGCGCCGCCCATAACCCAACAGCCCAGTATCATTTCTGATACCTGGACGCCGCTGGTTCCAAGCTTTTTCATATTCATAAGAAAACGCCTCCTGATTTTTAATGTTTTTCCAATGGTTAGCCTTTTACAGCCCCCATTGTGATTCCACTGATAAAGGATTTTGAGGTAATACCGAAAAGAATAATGAGAGGTAGGGTGCCCAAAGAAAGGGCAGTGATTTTGGCTGCCAGATCATTGCGATAAGAGGAATTCAGACTGATAATGCCAATCGGTACGGTGTACGTTTCGGGTTTATTCAGCACAATGAGAGGAATCAAATACGAGTTCCAGTTACTGACAAAATTGATTAATCCTAAAGAAAGAAGAGCGGGCTTGATACAGGGGACTGCGATATGAAAGAAAATTCTTAGTTCTCCAGCTCCATCGATTCTGGCGCTTTCTAGAATTTCAGAAGGGAGGGTGCCGCTCATATAATTTTTCATCCAATAAACGCCAAAACCTGTTGCGGCGGGCGGAATGATTAGGGGAAGTAGGGTGTTGATCCAGCCGATCCCCTTCATTTCCACAACAAAAGCCACTAGTCCCAGCTGAGCGGGAATCATCATCGTAATCATTACGAAATTAAACAGTAGCTTCCGTCCTTTGTATTCAAACTTTGCAAAGGAATAACCGCATAAGCAGCTGACAGTTACCGAAAGAAAGGCCGCGCTGACCGCTGTGATCAGGCTGTTGATATAAAAGACCTCAAAATGAGCGCTGAAAACTGTTTTCAGATTTTCTAAGAGATATCCTCCCGGAAGAAGCGGGATTCCCTTATAAATATCCTCGCTGTAATAGGTGCTCATCATGATCATAGTGTAAAAAGGAAACACAAAAATTAATGAGCAAAAGATTAAAAATACCATCAGGAGAAGCTTTTTCATGGATTTTGCTTTCATGAGTCACACCTCCTCCCGATTAGTGCGCTTTAGAATGAACAGCGCTACCAGTGAAAACAGTAAAATGAAAAGGAATAAACCATAGGCGATCGAGGCGCCTTTTCCATACTGCATTTGGGTACCAAAGGAGGTGTCATACAGATTCCATACAGCGGTTAAAGCCGCGCGGTCGGGCCCACCGATGGTTCCGGCGCCGCCGCTGGCAGAGAGCCAGGGAGAAAATAGCACCTTAACCTCGTCAAATAGCTGAAACCCATTGATAATGTTCATAATCAGTAAAAATTCAATAATGGGCCTGAGCATAGGAATAGTAATCTTCCGAAATTTTACAAAAGCGGAAGCTCCGTCTACCTCGGCGGATTCATAAAGCTCGACCGGAATGCTTGTAATGCCTGCGGAGAAGAAAACAGCGTGATAGCCAATGTATTTCCAATTGATCATCATAATTACCACAAAACGAGCGGGCCCTGGTAATCCTAAGAAATTGACTGGTTCCTGAAAAATACCAAGAGACACAAAAATTCGGTTGATTAGTCCGCTGTTCCAATCAAATAGCAGCATGAATAATACGCCGATGGCTACCGGTATGGTGAGATAGGGCAGAAATGTAGCCAGCTGAAAAACATTGCGGCCTCGAATCAGCTTGCTGTTGAGCATAGTAGCCAGGATTAAGCCTCCGATTAAAACAAAGGGAGCGTTAAAGAGCATAAACAGCAGCGTGTTTCCAATTGATTTTAAGAAATAAGGATCATCGGTAAAGATATTGACAAAGTTGGAAAGCCCCACAAATACCGGTTCGGTGAAACCATCCCATTGTGTCAGACTGATCACAAAAGAATAGATGAGCGGATAAAAATTAAAGGATAAGTAGATTACAAAAAAGGGAATTAGAAAGAGATAAGGCCAAACTTTTTTTCCCGTGAGTTTATGTTTACGCCGGAGAGAAACCGATGTCATAACTAGCGCGCTCCTTTCCTGAAATAAAGGCGGAGGTGGTATTCCTCCGCCTTTTCTTTCTTCTTATGTGGATAAAATGTAAAATACTTTTACTTTAATTCAGGCAGTTTATTTCTGATTTCTGTTTCAAATAGCTCTATAGCGCTGTCGGTATCCATGGAATCATCACTGTTTACTGCCTCGATGACATAATTCCAAACCTCTGTGATAGTGACATCATACTCTGAAACAGGACGCAGATTGATTGTAGGCATCGCTTCCACAAAGAGAATTTCTCCCAGATTTTGGTCGCCAAAACTGGGATCGCTCATCTGCGCGAAATCAGGATCATTGTAAGCTTCTTTGTTAGCGTAATTATTACCGGTAAGTTCACGGGCCCGGGTAGTACCGTCTTTAGAAACCAGCCAGCTGATAAACTTATAGGCCCCCATTTTGTTGTTGGCGTCAGCGGGAATCATGTTTCCAGAGCCTCCCATGCTGAAGCAGCCTCCAGGAGGAATCATCAGCCCCCAAGTATCTGTTCCCTCCGGATCGTTGGGCCCAATAACATAAGCTGGTCCCCAAGAAGCGCAAGGATAGAAAATATGGATGTCATCAGCGAAAGAAGCGCTGTAGGCAGGAGAGGATTCGCTGATGTTATCACAAACCTTATTATTTCGGAAATCAACCATAAAATCTAAGGTGTTGCGAACGGAATTTTCCAAATCCAGCTTATCGTCGGAAACAATTGGAGTGGAATTTTGTCCGTCGATAATATACTTTACGCTGGAAAGGCCTGTAAACATAAAGACCTCACCGTTGGTATCCTTTTGCAGATCAATACCAACCTGTTTGAAGGCCTCCCAGTCAGAGAGCATAGCCTCCAACTCTTTCCGGTCAGAAGTACCTAAGTATTTTTCAGCCACATCTTTCTTGTAGGCCATGCCGGCAGTGCTAATATCCATAGGGATACATACAAAAGCGCCGTTTTCATCCTTGCAGAGAGGCCCGAAATAGTCAAAAATAGTGGACTCGTCAAAATTGTAGGGTTCGGCGCTCAGGTCTTCCCAGATTCCTAGAGACATCATAGTTCCACGTTGTCCGATTTCACTGGAAATGGCGTCGGGCAGATCAAGTCCGGCGCTAATGGTGGTTTGCAGCTTTTGGAAAGCTTCGGTTTGCTGGATTGTCACATACTCCATTTCTCCATTGTAACCAGTATCTTCCGCAAAGGCGTCAAATAAGGTTTGCACCTCGCCTACGCTCCAACCCCATACTACAATATCTCCATCCTCGTCTTTCGCCGGATCTGTTTGGCCTTCACTTGATTCAGCCTGAGAATTGCCTGATGAGGTCGTGGGCGTTCCAGAACCCGAACAGCCGCTCATAGCGGAAATTACCATTGCACCCGCTAAAAGTGCGGAAAGAATTTTTGCCGATTGTCTTTTTTTCATAATTTTTTTACACCCCTTTTTTGAGTTTATATGCGTATTATAGAAGCCATACTGGTAAACGGCAATGATTCAAATTATAGATATTTGTTATAAATTATATATTTATTTAAAATATAATTATTTTTTTGTGATTATTTATGAAATACTAGTTGCGTACAGAAAAGTGTTTGTAGTATTGTTAAAGCTGTAATAAGGGGAGAGGGGTGCTTTGATGGAGCCAATGAAGGTGTTTTTTGTGGATGATGAACCTATTGTTATTTCTGATTTGATGACGCGGATCGATTGGAATTTGGAAGGCTTTGAAATAAAAGGCTACGCTTATAGCGCTGAGTCGGCTCTAACCTTGATTAAGGAATATATGCCGGATTTGGTTTTTGTAGATGTGGCGCTTCCCGGAATGAGTGGTTTAGAACTGTCCGCTAAAATCAGAGAGATCAATCGGAATACGATAATTGTGATCTTAAGCGGATATATGGAATTTGATTACGCGCAAAAGGCGATGAGCATCGGCGTTTTAACATATTTAGTGAAACACCAGCTTACAGCCGAAAACCTGATAGAAACATTAAAAAAAGCACGGGCAACCTTTGAAAGCAGAAAATCGGCGGATACGATGATAAAAAAACAGCTCTTGGTTCAGCTTTTTAATGGAGAACGGTCTTATGACCAGATGCAGCCCCAGCAGCAAAGTTATTTAAGTGTTTATATGGAACCTTTCCAGATTATGGGCTTTCGGCCATGGGCACCATATTTTTATCGGCAAGATTCTAGGTGGTCGGTTCTTCCTCAGCATGAAGAGCTTTTAATGGAAGAAAATTTCGAGGGGTTTCAAATAGTTGATACAGTATTATATCAAAATATGCTTGTGGCCTTTGTACGAATTTCTAATAATTTTATCGGCACAAAGGCGTTGATCAGCACGGCTCATCACTGCTGTGTAGCGATAAAGGAATCACTCTCTCGAAAGGCAGAAATTCCTTTTGCCGCGGCTTATCACACTAAAATGTCTACCCTGAAAAGTTTAGAGAGCGATGTGTCTCAGTTGAATATAGAGCTGGATCGTTCGATTTTTCATCGAAATCAGGTCGGAGCAGCCCGTTTAATGTCTAAAAAAGCGTCTACGGATTATAGCTTTATTACCAAACAGGCGTTTATCAACAATTATGAGCACAGCATGGAGAGAATAAAAAATGGTTTAGAGGAGGCTTGGAAAAATAAAAGACTGACAGATTTTATTCAATGTACAGATAAAATAAAAGAACTACTGACAGCGTTAAACATGGACCTGTTTGAAAATGACAAAATTATCAATAGGCTGTATACGGCGCAGGAGGTTTCCGATTACCTAATCAGCGTTTTAAGTCATGCACGGCAGTTCAATATCATAAAAGAAGAATATTCTGCCGCCACTATTTATGTGCTGGAGTACATTAATTCTAACTATAATAAAAATCCGAGTATCAACGAGGTCGCTGGGAAGCTGCATTCCAGCGGGATGTATATCGGTCAAAAGATTAAAAAGGAAACAGGAAAATCCTTTAACGAGTTTTTGACTGAATGTAGAATGTACCACGCGGAGGCGCTGTTATGCGAAACAAATTTAAAGGTCAGCGAAATCAGCAGGCGGGTGGGAATTTCCAACAGTCAATATTTCAGGAGAATCTTTCAAGAGTTTACCGGGCAGTCGCCTAACGATTATCGAAAACAGCTTCTGTTGAAATAGGAAAGGGAGAGAAGAAAACGCGATGAAACGCAGCATCAAATTTCAAATTATGGCGCGAATCGTAGTCGTTGTTCTGGTCATTATCATCTCTTTTGCCTGGTTTCTTTATAATCAATTCACTTCGATTAATATGAATAATCTCAGTAAAAGAGGAAGCGAGGAGGCACAAAGAAATTTAATTCAGCTTCAAAGCGCGATTGAAGATGTTTATCGGCTAAGCGAATATTTAGTGCTGAGTGAAGAGGTGAGTGGCTTTTTAAAAAATCTGGACCGCTTCACGCCGGCAGAGAAGGCAGTGGCCGCCGGAAAACTAATGGATAATCTGGACCGCTTGCTGGTAAGCGGGAAATATATCCATTCCTTTTGTGTAGTCGCGGAAAACGGTGAAAGCTTTTGGAATACGTCTCCTTATGATGACTTTTTTCAGGAATGGTTTATCAAAAATACAGATCAGAGCATCCCCTCGAAGGAATTGGGATTTACCAAAGCATATGATTTCCCGGCGACTTCCCTGTATCATCGGCGTCATACCTTAGTAAGCTACGTATCCAATATTTATCAAATTGAGGATGGAAAATCTACCGTCCGGGGACAAATTATCATACAGATGAATTTACAGGGCTTGCTGGATGACATTTTCGCGAATAATAGCCTGTTTAACGGAATAGCGGTTTTCGATGAAGGCAACAAAATTTTATATGGAATCGGGGAGGATATCAACCGGCTTTCTGATTTGGCAGTCCAGCTCCGCGGAGGAATCGAGTCTTTGGACGGCAATTACTATGTTACAAGCATTTTAGAAGATTGCGAATGGAAAGTAATTTCCACAATTGATCAAAATGAATTCGCCAAAACCGCAGATATACCATATGCAATCGCGGTTTCAGCGGTAATTTTTCTTGCGCTTATTTTATTGTTTGTTTTCCTATTTCCTTTGCTGATTAAAATTTCTAAGCAGATTACACGGTTAGACGGAGCAATCAAGGAGATGTCCGGAGGAAATTTGGACGCGACTGTGGAACTTCATGGTGTTCAGGAATTAGAAAATATTTCTAATGGATTCAATATTATGGTATCTAACACAAAAAAATATATGGATACTTCCATTGAGAGCCTGAAGGAACAGCAAAAGCTGCAATTCGAGCTTCTTTTGGCAAAAATTAACCCTCACTTTATCTATAATACCTTAAATTCTGTCATCTATCTTGCAAGACAGAAAAAATCTGAAGATATTATCAGCCTCACCAGCGCTTTTATTCATCTCCTGCAGGACAGCATACACCTGGGGAAAAACCGCCTGTTTGAAGAAATCGCAAATGAGATTGAGGTCGTTAACCAATATATTATCATTCAAAACTATCGGTATATGGGAAGATTTTCTTTTTCCTGCCGATGGGACGAATCCTTGGCGGGAACCTACATTCCCAAAAATATCTTACAGCCAATAATTGAAAATTCGATTTTACACGGCATTTGTCCCAAAGCTGATCCAGGAAATATCCGTCTGGAGATTAACCGGCGGGAGGAAAATGTTGAGATTATTATTGCGGATGATGGCGTTGGAATGGATCATGAGAGACTGGAAAGCTTGTTTAACTTTAAGAAAGATGAAACGGTAAAAACGCCTAAGCTGCGCCATATCGGCCTTAACAATGTGGCGCAGCGTCTAGAGTTCATCTTTCCGGGAAAGCATCAGTTCCGTATTGAGAGCCAGCCGGGACTGGGGACAAAAATTGTCATAATTCATCCGGTGGTTACTACTCCGGATTATCCGAACAGCAAGGGCGTGGAAAGGAACTAAATTTTTAAATTTATGCAGATAAATTAAGGGCAATTTTCGCTGCCCTTGGTTTCCTGCGCCCAAAACGCCCTGAGTTATATTAAAACTGGAGGTAAAATCATGGGAATCCTTGAAAAAATGAGACTGGATGGCAAGACGGCCTTTGTAACCGGTGGTGCCAGAGGAATCGGGAAAAGCGTGGCCGCAGCCCTGTGTGAAGCGGGTAGTAATGTAGCCGTCGTGGACGTGGACTATCAGGAGGCGGAAAAAACGGCTTCTGAATTGCAAACACTGGGTACGGGCGTGATAGCAGTCTCATGCGACGTTACAGATCAGGATCAGGTAAACCAAATGGTGAGAACTATTGTGGAGCATTTCGGAAGCCTGGATGTAGCCTTCTGTAACGCTGGAATCTGCACCAATTATCCGGCAGAGGAAATGACTTTTGAGCAATGGAAAAAAGTGATCGACGTGAATTTGACTGGAGTGTTTTTGACTGCGCAGGCCGCGGGAAAACAAATGATTCAGCAGGGGGGAGGCTCGATTATCGCGACCGCCTCCATGTCGGCCCATATTGTCAATGTGCCGCAGCCACAGTGCGCGTATAACGCTTCAAAAGCCGGGGTAAGACAGCTTGTGAAATCCTTAGCTGTAGAATGGGCGCAGAAAAACGTTAGAGTTAATTCGATCAGCCCGGGCTACATAGGCACCGACCTGGTGCTTTCCTCTCCAACCTTGATTCCATTGATCGAGCAGTGGAAAAAGGTATCTCCAATGGGAAGAATCGGACGTCCTGATGAGCTTCAGGCGGTAGTCGTTTATTTGGCCGGCGAGGCAAGCTCTTTCACCACTGGATCAGATTTTGTGGTTGACGGCGCTTTTACAAGTATTTAAATAGAAGGAGATATCCATATGAGACAAATACAATATAAGCTTCCCAATGTAATTTTAACAGAGATCCCTGAGAGACAGCTGAGAAAGGATACGGACGTGAAGGTGAGGATTGCCTACGCCGCCGTTTGCGGATCGGATATCCATGATGTTTCTGGAGATTTTGACAACACCTTCATGCGGGAGAAATTTTTGGCGGGACACAATATTGGCCACGAAGCCTCCGGATATGTGGTCGAATTAGGGAAAAACGCTACAAGCAAGGGCTTGAAGGTCGGGGATAAGGTAGCTCTTTATTATAACTGCTATTGCGGGAAGTGCCATTTCTGCAATATTGGGAAACAGCACCTTTGTGAAAATATTGATGTCACCCTTGGATTTATGAGCGATTATGTGGTAGTTGACGAGCAGCAGGTATATAAGCTGCCGGAGGATATGGATATGAAAAAGGCCGCCCTGACGGAACCGGTTTCTATCTGCCTTCACGGTGTCGATATGTGCCGCATTAAACCTGGAGATACGGTAGCTGTTTCTGGCGGTGGTGGAATCGGGAATCTTACCATGCAGCTGGCAAGGCTTTCCGGAGGCACCAGGGTCACCTTGTTTGAGCCGATTGCGTGGAAGCGCGAAGCCGCATTAAAAGCGGGCGCCGACTATGTATTAGATCCTCTTGCACCAGACTTTCATGAAAAAGCGATGAAAATCACAGACGGCTATGGGTTTGATGTGATTTTTGAGTGTTCCGGCGCGAAATCCACCATTGCAAGCTGCTATGACCTAATGTCCAGAGGAGGTGTTTTGGAGCTGATGGCATTATTTAAGCCGGAAATTACATTGGAGGCCATTGGACAATTCAGCGCTATGCAGAAGGAAGCCACGATCATTGCAGGGGTGTTCCAGTCTCCTTACACTATGCAGAGGGCGGTCTCTCTGCTGGATCGACTGGAAACGGAGTCCCTGACCTCTTTTGTTTTTGAGCCGGATGATTATCAAAAAGCGTTTCAAGCGCAGAAAGAAGGCAGAAGCTTAAAATCCATGTTTCATTTTTCCGATTAATAATTAAGATAACATAAGGAGGAAACGGTCATGAAAAAATTTAAATACGCTTATCAGGTAGGCGGGCTATGGGGAGATGTCCGTACCAGAATTCCCAGAATCGCTAAGCTTGGCTATGATGCGGTAGAGGTAGCCGGCGTAACCTCTTACTTCCACGAGGGAAAGGAATTTAAGAAAATCTGCGACAGCGAGGGCATTGCAGTTTCCAGTGTATGCACCAACTGCTCTGAATTGGATATGGCATATCCAAGAAAAGGAGTTCGTGATCAGGGAATCGATTATATGTGTAGGGTAGTGGACTTTGCCGCTGACCTGGGCGGGAACGGCGTGATCATCAATCCGACCCGCTTGACGAAATGGACTCCGCTGGCAGAATTAGAGCAGGAGCTGGCTTGGGGTGCGGAAAGCATCCAAAAGGTGGCGGATTATGCCGCCGGAGCGGGAATCAAGCTGTTTGTGGAAGTGTGGAACCGATATGACACCTATTTGCTCAACCGTGCCGAACAGGGCCGCGCCTTTGTCAAAATGGTCAATAAACCCAATGTAGGCGTTATGCTGGATACTTTCCATTTGAATATTGAGGAAGTAGATATGGCTCAGGCCATTTTAGATTGTAAGGGGTGTTTGTATCATCTCCATGTAGGAGACTCCAACAGAGCGGCTCCCGGCATGGGCCATATGGATTTTAGGCCGATTATGAAGGCTTTAGCGGAAATCGGCTATCAAGGCTATGTTACTATGGAATTGGTGCCTCCTGGAGCGGATCCTGAAACCTATGAGGAGCTTCACGATATGACCAGCTTTTTTGAGGAATATCCTGCCGTTTCCCTAAAAACCTTAAAAGCCATTGAAGCGGCTTTATAAAAGCGGAGGGATTGGTATGTATCAATTTAAATACGCTTATCAGGTAGGCTGGGTATGGGGAGATATTTATGACGGAATAAAAAGACTTGCGAAATTAGGGTACCAGGGCGTGGAGGTAGCGGGTCAGCCCGAGTATTTTTCTCAGGCCCAGCAAATCGGTCGCGCGTGCCGTGAGGAGGGAGTCGTCCCTTCTAGTATTTGCTCCATTTTGGATCAGTTTGATATAGCTCATCCGGATAAGAACCAACGTCAGCTGGGAATAGACCATGCGAAGCGTACGGTGGAATTCGCGGCTGGAATGGGCTGTCCTACTGTCATTTTAACTCCAACCCGCTACGGAAAGTACGAACCTCTTACCAGCATTGAGGAAGAACTGAAAACAGGAGCGGAAAGCATGGAGCAAGTGGCGGACTACGCGGCGGAACGCGGTGTGAGGCTTTGTATCGAGGCATGGGATCGATTTGATACCTATCTTATAACGAATCTTGCGGCCGCCAAATCCTTAGCGGAGAAAATTAATCGTACAAATGTAGGCGTTATGCTGGACACCTTTCATATGAACATTGAAGAAAAGGATATAGCCGCTGCGGTGCGGGAGGCTGGCGATATGCTGATGCATTTCCATGTTGGGGATTCCAACCGTGCGGCTCCCGGTATGGGACATATTGATTTTCTTCCTATTCTGCAAGCCATCAAGGATATAAATTACAAAGGCTTTGTTACCATGGAGCTGTTCCCGCCAGCTTTTCATACAGATTCTTATGTAAAGCATCACGATACCAGCTACTTATATCTGAAATATCCTGAATTTTCTATTCAATATTTGAAGAAAATTGAGGAGAAGCTTCAATAAAGGATAGCCATGTAATTTGCAATCATGGGAGTAAGGTGTGCTGAGCTAACATGCTTTACTCCCGTGACGCTTCAATAAATAAGGAGGTTGTGTTATGGCTGATATAATGCGTGACGCCAAAAAACGGATAGAAGACATTCGAAGACGTACGGTGAAAATCGTTGTTCGAAGAGACGGAAGTCCTGTGCCTGACGCTCAGGTTGAACTGCGTATGAACCGTCACCAATTTTTGTTTGGATGTGATTGTTACTGTGCGAATACATACGATACTCCGGAAAAAGAAAAACGGCATAAAGAATTGTTCTCTGGCTTGTTTAATTATGCCACCCTGCCTTTTTATTGGGGACAGTATGAGCCTGTAAGAGGGGAAAAAAGCGAAAAACGCCTTTCCAATATGGTGGAATGGTGCAAAAGTATTGACTTATCGACTAAAGGACATCCCTTGGTATGGCATGAAATTTTACCCGATTGGCTTAACAGCGATTATGACATTGAGAAGTTAATTCAGGAACGAATTGAGGACTTGATGGAACGCTTTGGAGATCAAATCGACTATTGGGATCTGTTCAATGAGATCACAGTATCACAGAGGTTTCACAATCCGGTGGCCGACTGGATCGAAAAAGTGGGAAAGGAAAACGCGGTCGAATATGCCGCCCGGTGTGTCTATGAGGTGAATCCACGGGCTAATTTGCTATATAATGATTTTAATGTCCAGCCGGCGGATATGGAAATTTTGCTGAGGAAGCTGAGAGAAAAGGGGATAAGATTAGAGGCGGTAGGCCTTCAAAGCCATATGCATCAGCGCAAGTGGTCCTTTGATGAAACCTGGGAGATTTGTGAAAGATACGCTAAATATGGCTGGCCCATCCATTTCACAGAATTGACAGTAATCAATGGCAGATGTACTAAAGACGTGGATTATACTATCGGCAATCCTAACTTCTGGATCAGCCGGCCAGAGGATTTAGAAATTCAGCGAGAATATACGGAGCAGCTTTATACTCTTTTATTCAGCCATCCTGCGGTGGAAGCTATTACCTGGTGGGATTTCCCAGACCGGCAGTGGATGGATGCACCTGGTGGACTGATAACAGAAGATTTGAAAATCAAACCGGTATATGACGGCCTGAAAGAGCTGATAAAAAAACGTTGGTGGAGCAATGAAGAGGGCCGCACCAATTTATCCGGTTGCTTTGTAAGTGCGGTTTACTGCGGAAATTATGATATTACCGTTAAAGCGGGTAATCAAGCCGTTTCCCTAAATACGGATATTTTACGTAAGTTTGGCGTTCATGAGGGGGCGCAGAAGCTGGTAATTGAGCTTTAAAGGAGGGAAGAACTATGTCTATGTTATACGATGCGAATCAAAGAATAGAAAAAATTAGAAAAAAAGATGTAGAATTTATTGTGAGAAAAGACGGCAGGCCGGTATCAAATGCTCAGATAAATGTGAAAATGAAGAAACACCAATTCTTATTTGGCAGCAACTGTTTTCCAGCGAATTCCTATGAGGAAGCGGCCGGCTCTCGTTATAAGAAGTATTTTTCTGATCTGTTCAATTACACTACCCTTCCGTTTTTTTGGCAGCGCTATGAAAGAGAACGAGGCAAAACTGATCATGAACGTTTAGAAAAGCTTTTGCAGTGGTGCGAAGCTTTAGATCTGAAGACAAAAGGGCATCCTATTGTATGGCAGAAATTAGCGCCAGAATGGTTGGAAAACTCCGAGGATGTAGAAGCTTCTTTAAAAAAGCGAATAGAGCATCTCATGGAGAATTTTGGAGATCGGATAGATTATTGGGATGTATTTAATGAGATTACCGTAGATCATCTGTACCATAACGCGGTATCGCGCTGGATTCATGAAAAGGGAAGAGCTAACGCTGTACGGTATACGACAAAGCTGGTGCGGGAGATCAATCCTCATGCCAATCTCATTTATAATGATTTCAATATTTGGAATCAAGAGTGTGAGGTTTTGCTGGAAGAGCTTCGCTATATGGGGGTTGAACTGCAAGCGGTGGGAATTCAAAGTCACATGCATACATTTTTGTGGACGATGGAAGAAGCTTGGGAGGTTTGTGAACGTTTTGCAAAATATGGCTGGCCTCTTCATTTTACCGAGCTCACAGTTTTAAGCGGGCGATATATTGGAAGAAATGGTATGATGAACGACGATTCCAAGCCGGAGGACTGGTACCGGGGTAAAGAGTACGAAGAACTCCAGGCAAAATATACAGCGGATTTTTATACAATGCTGTTTAGCCATCCGGCGGTAGAGGCCATTACCTGGTGGGACTTTCAGGACAATGACTGGCGGGCGGCTCCGGCTGGTCTGGTAACGGAGGAGGTTCATCGTAAGCCTGCTTACCATGCGTTACGAAAACTGATTCGTGAAAATTGGTGGAGTGATGAATTTGGAAAAACCAATGGCGAAGGAATATATCGCTGTAACGTCTACCATGGTGACTATCAGATTGAGATGATAGCGGATGGGAAAAAAGCGGTTTTGGAAATTCCAATCCTGAGAGAGGCGGGAGGACCCGGGAAGCCGCAAAAAATAGAGATCAATTTGTAATATGGATTCATTCGTAATAGCTGTAAATAGCTTAAAAGGCGTGCCGATATTCGGCACGCCTTTTAAGCTTACAAAATAATTTTGAGGCTTTTTTCTGATAAGGCTTGACTTCTTATTGCTTATAGCCTAAGTTGTCTTTTAGACGGTCTACTAAGTCGGTATATTTAGTGGACTGAAAGCTAAAAGTATTTTTCAGCATCACTCTTTCCCGCAGACTTAGCTTTTCTGTAATCTCTTGAAGCTTTTTATTATTCTCCGGTTCGATGCCGGCTTTTGCGTAAACCTCATTTTGTCCCTTCTCTCCCGTAACCCGGCCGCTGATCCTTTGCTGGAAATCCTTCAGCTTGTCATTAAACTGAGCAATATGTACGTTTGTTAACACAAAGTCGGTAACGAATATTACAAAGAGCACTCCTGCGATAATATAAACGGCTAAAGGGGGAAGAAGATGGGTTGTCCGCAAGACAAAGGGATGAATCCACTTGATCAAAAGGACCGACATACAGCCAAAGGCCAACGCTCCCCAGAAGCAGATCCTGCCCTTGATATTTAAAAACCAACCGGTATAATCCCACCACTTGGCATGAAAAATTTCTTCCAAAGCCCAGCCAGTGAGATATTCCAGAGTGCAGTTTACAAGCATGCCGGCAAAAAATAAAAGAACAGGGTTATGAATCCATCCTAAAAGGAATACGTCCAGCAAGGCGCCGGAGCCATAAATAGGACAGTAAGGGCCGGCTAAAAAACCGCGGTTGAATACCAAACGTTTTTCCTGAATCGAGCAGACCAAGGTTTCGTAGATCCAACCAACGATATTATAGAACATAAACCATAGGAAAAATTGACAAATAGGTATCATGCGATATCACTTCCAATTCAAAGTCAGATGAGGGGTAATCGGAGCATGATCAACGGTCAGACGAAAAATCATCCAAAGGCTCAGCGAGAGGCAGCGAGGACAAAAACTTTTTTCTGAGCATAGGGTATGGATTTTGTTTAAAGGTTTCGTACAGGGAACAGCCCTTATCTACCAGGCAAACCATCAGGCCCTCCCGACAGAGAGGAGGAACCGGGGTCAAAGGGAACATATGCTTTTTAATAACCTCCCGTTCGATCCGAGAAAGCTCAAATTCCTTTTGCGCGTTGACAAAAGCATCTCTAGCGTGGGTGAAGGCATGAAAGGTATGCCCTTCGCCGGAATTGTGCCAGTCGTAAAGAAAGTAATCATGCAGAAGCGCCCCTCGTACCAGCTCCCGCTCACGAAAATTCAAGTGGAAATACCAGGAAAGATAATAACTGTAATAAGCAACAGCGATGCTGTGCAGAAGAACAGAGGTGTTTCCATGCTGTACATATTGATGGGTGGTGCGAAATGTGGAGCAAGAAGCCACATCCGCTAAGTATTTTTTAAATTCTTTATTTTTGAACACAATTTTCCTGGGAGTAACCCCGCAAAGGCGGCGAAACCAATTCAAAATCATCCCTGCTTTCTGAAAAAGAAACGATTGTTGATTTTTACTCACATGTGTATTATATTATTTCTAAAGAGCAATGACAACGGACATTTGTGGGAAATATGTTTCTTAAACAACATATTTAGTGATTTATGTTGCTTTTTGGAGGCTGTATGAAAAATTTAAGGAATAATCAAGCCGAAAGCGGTGTGCGGATGGACCGAAGATGTTTAAAAACCCAAAAGGCCATAAAAAACGCTTTGGTGGAGTTAATGTCGGAAAAAGATATCTCTCAGATTACTGTTAAGGAACTGGCGCAAAGAGCGGATATCAACCGTAAGACCTTCTATACGCATTATACCAGCATTTATGATGTCTCAGGCGAAATCGAAAATGAAATGATCCAAAATCTTAAAAGGCTGATCCAGGAAAGCTGTATTGCTTCTCGAGACTTTGCTACCTATTCTGTGTTCAAAGCGCTGAATGATCTGATTTATCAGGATTTCAACTTTTATCAGAATCTGCTGAGCCATGCCAACGCCCATGGTTCTTTGATCAGTAAGATAAAAAATGCGCTTCAGGAGGAATTTTTGGAGAGTGCGAAGGATCAGCTTGCGGCGCTGCCGGAGCAATTTCCGTATATGATCGAATTTGTATCGTCCGGTATTATTTCTATGTATATATTATGGTTTGATTCCGATCAGAAGATACCATTGGAAGAATTGGCGAAAACCGCAGGGGTTTTAGTATCCAATGGGATTGATACTTTGGTAAGGAAAGTAAATGAGTAGAGATACTGATAGAGAAAAGCTATCGTGCCGATTAAAATAGAAAAAGGAACGGCAAAAAGCTGCCGTTCCTTTTCTGCTTCTTGTAATGATTTTGAAAAACCAAATCAAAATTTTGATTTGGTGCTGAATAAAAAGGTTAACCCAAAGCGACATCTAAAATCATCATGACAAGAAAACCGGATAATACACCAAGAGTTCCAATATTGGAATGTTCTCCCAAATGTGCCTCAGGAATTAATTCCTCTACTACAACATAAAGCATTGCGCCGGCAGCGAAGGCTAGCAGCCACGGCATCAAAGGCTGGATAAATCCAGCGATTAACACCGTCAATACGCCGAAAATCAATTCTACTAACCCGGAAAGACTTCCCAAAACGAAAGACTTTGCGGTGCTTAGCCCCTCTTGACGCAGAGGCAAAGAAATGGCAGCGCCTTCTGGGAAATTTTGAATACCGATGCCGATAGCTAAGGCCATTGCTGCGGTATACATGGTCGGATCATGGCCGTTTTGCGCCGCTAAGGCGAAGGAAACGCCTACGGCCATTCCCTCGGGAATATTATGAAGAGTGACAGCGAATACCAATAAGGTGGTTCGCTTCCAGGAGGAAGAAAGTCCCTCTGGCTTTGTCTCGCCAAGGTGTAGATGAGGAAGCAGGCTGTCCATCAGAATCAGGAACGCGGCACCCAAGATTAAACCGCCGGCGGCAGGGATCCAACCGGGCCAGCCCTTTTCCGATGCCTCTTCAATGGCAGGAATCAGCAGCGACCATATAGAAGCAGCAATCATTACACCCGCGGCAAATCCTAAAAAAATTCTTTGAATATTTGTGTTGGCCTTTTTTCGGAAGAAAAAAACCATAGAAGCACCAAGCGCCGTCATAAAAAAGGTAAATCCAGTACCTCCGGCGGCCCATAAAAGCGCATTTGCCATCAATATATTCCCCCGCTCTCAAATCATAGTTTCTATACAACAAGCTATCGCTTGCCGTTGTTTTCTGTTCTAAATAAAAGAGTTTATTCGTTCTTTGATTACTTTGATTATAACAAGGGCTGGGGAAAAGTCAATCGTTAAAAATCAGGAAACAAAGAGTACCCCAGCTCTGCTGGGGTACTCTTATTGCGTATCATTGATGCTTACAGTGATTTGACGCTTGTTGATTCCAATTCCATGCTTTTTTATTTTTCGTCAGCCTTTTTTTCGATAGAGGCGGTTCGATAAACAAATTTCACAGAGCCCGACATTCCGTCGGCAATTCCGGAATAATTTTGATAACTTCGGGAAACGTCGCCTAGGGCTTTTAGTCTGGCCGCCAGCTGAGAAAGATCGCCCTGAAAGGCTTCGGTAATTTTCTGGATTCCATCCTCATTAAATTGCTTCATCCCTTCAGAAAGCTGCATTCCGCCGTCCTTCAGTTGGGAAACGCCGTCTACCAGAGCCGAGGAACCGCTTTGAAAGGAGGAAATTCCATCGTACAGCTGCTGCGCGCCGTCCTTTAGCTGCTGTGATCCGCCCTTCAGCTCATTGGAGCCAATAGCTAAATCTTTACTGCCTGCGTAAGCCTGGGCCACTCCGTCTGTGTAGTCCTGCAAACCGCTGTAAAACTGCTGATAGCTGTCAAGCTGCTGCTTCAAAACAGCGATACTGCTTTCACCGTTCTTAGCGCTTTCAACCGCAGCCTGAATTTGCGACTGCACTTGGCTGCTCTGCATGTTCTGGTCAATCAGCTCCTGTTTTTTTTGAGAAACCAGGCTGTTTACTGTCTCGGCCATCTCCTGGCTGGCCATTTTTTTGCTGACGGCGCTGGCGATTTTCGCTTGGGTGTCTGCATCAATCAGACCAGAGGCACAAGCCTGCTCATATTCCTCGGCTGTCATAGCCTTTCCCGCGGCAGCCAGTACGCCCTCCAACACCTGCTTGCGGACGGTATCCTCTACTTGGACACGTATTTCGTTTTCCTGAGCGTTGACCGCCTGAGTGACCTGCTGCAAAGCGGTATTGTAGGCAAGATCATAGACGGTGGTTTCGTCCAAAGAATCCAGCACGCTGTCCAATACGGCAGCGTAATTGTCAATGGTCAATTTAGGTACCGACACTCCGGCCGCCTCTAATTGGGATTGAGCGGTGGATAATAAAGTTTCGAATACGGCTTTGGCGCCGCCGACCAGGTTCTGGCTGTTGCTGTTCAGCTCTCCCAGGCCCGAGCTTAGCTGGGAAGCGCCGCTGTTTAAGTCGGAGGCACCGGAATACAAATCCGCAGCGCCGCTGTTGAGGTTTCCAGCGCCAGAGGCCAGCAGATCGATACCACTGATCAATTCCCCAGATTTTTCCAGCAGCGCGGAAAGCCCGTCGTACAGCTGAGAGGAGCCATCCACCAGTTCCAGGGCTGCGTCGTTGAGCTGGCTGATCGCAGAAGTCAAATTCTGCGCATCCAGATCTTCCAAATCCAAGTGATTGAAAATATCGTTAGAAGCGACGGTCAAGGTGGTATCTAGCCTAAAGTCCTTCACATCCGCTGTCAGCTCCACATAATCGGGAATTTCCAGCTTGCGTTTGTCCAGGTTTAGGCTCTCCTGCAAGCCCGGCATGGCGAAGCCCATAACCACGCTGCGGTCTCCATCGGAAAGCAGCTTGCCATTAGAAATTTGGACATTTGAGAAAACGTCGTTGTCCAGAACAGCGCCAGTCAGCATGACAAAGGGAACATAAACCGTCTCTTTTTTGCCATCGATCTCTATGGTTTCCTTTTGGTTGTTTTGATAGCTGAAGCGGATGGTCACTCTGCCGCTTTTTCCTGCCAAGTCTTCGGCGGAAATAGGCTTTCCGTCCAGCTGATAGGAGATGGATACATCCACCGGAAGAGCCTTCTGGGTGGTGCCCTGATAATAAATATCGTTCCCTTTAGCGTCCCAAACCCGCATATTATTGGGATTCATAGTGTAGGCTTCATCACCTTTTACGTTTTCGATACCATCAAGCTCGCTGATGTCATTGATGGAATTGGCACCGGCAGGATTCTTCAGCCAGTCGCTGACAATGATTTTTTGGACGGAACCGTCTGCGTTAGCCAGAACATATACGGTTTCCTCCTTGGAATTTTGACCGCCGGAGGCTGAATGGACGGCGGTTGTTACCGGATTTCCCACAGAGATGCCATTTTGTTTGGGGGCCGTGACGGCAGAAGCGCTGCAGATGCCTATGAGCATAGTAGCGGCCAGACAGATGGCGATGATCTTGGCAGCCACGTTTTTCTTTAATTTCATATGAAAGACCTCCTGATTACTCTTTTCGTTATAGATTATTACTGAGAAACCTTCTGTTTTTTAGGCCGGAAGCCCAAGGTGGTTTTACCGATGACAGGGTCAAACAGCAGAAGCATTGCTGGTAGAATAAACATAACCGACAGCATACTGATGATCGCACCCCGAGCCATCAGGTTGCACATGGAGCTGATCATGTCGATGTTGGAATAAAGTCCAACTCCGAAGGTTGCCGCGAAGAAGCCCAAAGCGCTGACAAGAATAGAGGAAATGGAGGTTGAAAGCGCGATGGAAACCGCTTCCTTTTTGTCGTGGCCTTGAAACCGTTCCCTTTTATATCGTGTGGTCATTAAAATAGCATAGTCCACAGTGGCTCCAAGTTGAATGGTACTAATGCAGATCGGCGCGACAAAGGGAAGGGATACGTTGGTATAGAATGGAATTCCCAAATTGATAAATACGGCAAACTCGATCACCGCGACTAAGATTACCGGTAGGGAAATGGAACGGAGCACCAGAGCGATAATTATGAAAATAGAAATAATTGAAATAATATTCACTACGTTGAAATCGTGATTGGTAACTTGGATCAAATCCTTTGTGCAGGAGGCTTCTCCAATCAGCATACCGTTCGGGTCATATTTTTTCAGAATATTATTAATCTGTGTGATTTGGCCGTTCACCTCGTCGCTGGCAACCGAATACTGAGAGTTGATCAAAAAGAGCTGGTACTTATCGTTTTTCAGAAGGTCGGTAATAGAGGAGGGAAGGATTTCCTCAGGTACCGCCGAGCCTACCACGGAATTGAAGCCCAACGCATAGGAGACTCCGTCTACTTGATCAATCTCCTTTATCATAGCTTGAGCGTCCTTAGCCTCCATTTTGGCGTCCGCAAGGATCATGTGGGTGGTGCTGATGTCAAAACGATCCTTAAGCTTGGTGTTGGCGATCATATAATCCAAATCCTGAGGTAAAGATTCGCTGAAGTCATAGTACATTTTTGTATTGCTGTAGCCATAAAGCGCCGGGCCGACAATGACCAGAAAGATCGCCAGAAAAACCCAAGCGCGTTTGGTGATGAAGCGGGACAAGCCGTCCATTTTCGGAAGTAAGGATCGGTGCATCGTCTTTTCGATGGGACGATCCAATACCAAAATGAGAGAGGGAAGAACGGTAACGCAGCAAATCACTCCCAGTAAAACTCCCTTTGCCATGACAATACCTAAATCCCAGCCGAGGGTGAAGCTCATAAAGCAGAGGGCGATAAATCCCGCAATGGTGGTGATGGAACTGCCTACGACAGAGGTGATGGTGTGGGCGATCGCCTGTGCCATAGCCTCTTTTTTATCGCCGTTAAAATTACATTTTTCCTCTGAGTAGCTGTGCCATAGAAAAATAGAATAATCCATGGTCACTGCCAGCTGAAGCACCGCGGCTAAAGCCTTGGTAACGTAAGAAATTTCTCCAAGCATAAAGTTGCTGCCGAGGTTGTAAAGGATGGCCATACCGATGCTGGCCAGGAAGATAAAAGGAAGAATCCAGGAATCCAAAAACAGCATCATGGCGATTGTGGCAAACAGTACCGCCAGGCCCACATAAATAGGCTCCTCCTGCTCGCACAGTGCCTTTAGGTCGGTTACCATAGCCGACATGCCGGATACAAAGCATTGGCCCTCTGTGGTCTGCCTAATCTGAGTGATGGCCTCCATTGTTTCATCGGCCGAGGTGGAGGTATCGAAGAAAACTGCCATCACGGTAGCGTCCCCGTTATTAAACGCGTCATAATACTTTTCAGGCAGCAGCTCCATTGGAACCGACAGATCCATCAGGCTGTCGTACCAGATGACAGATTCTACATGGTTTACCTGCTGAATTTTTTCTTTTAGATCCGCGACCTCTTTCGTTTCCAGCCCTTCCACGACTACCATGGAAAAGGCGCCCTTTCCAAAATCATCCAGTAGAATGTTCTGCCCCTTAACCGTATCCATATCCTCGGGAAGATAAGTAAGCATATCGTAATTGATTCGGGTGCTCAGCATTCCAAATAAGGAAGGAATCAGCAGTAAGACGCCGAGAATTAAAATTAGGATCCGGCATTTTACCACCCCTTTGCCAAATTTAACCATTTTATTTTTCGCCTCCAAAAGTGATTGCTGCTTAGAAGTCAGCATAGATTATTTGGGTTGCTCGTGTATTTCCCGGCATTCTACCATAATAGGCACCACTCTTTTTTTGCTTTTGACGGTATAGCCCGCCGTCAATATGTTCTCGCCGCTGTTGACGGCCAGTGCTGCCCCGGTTACTCTTACCAGAATTTCAGCCGTACGGAAGGGTAGAATTACCAGTACAAGCCCCAGTCCAGCGCAGAGTAAGGCGCACAGCAGCATAACCCACCACTTTTTCAAACCAAAGTGCTTAGCATCCAATGCGGTTTGCAGCTTGAAAACACTGTCTACCAGCACTAGTATGCCTACGCTGAAATGGAGGACAGCAACGGTGTCTCCAGGATGAAAAATTAGTACGGTTCCTAAAATCAAAAACACCAGGCCCATGGCGAAATCAAATTGAAAGTTCAGGTTGTAGGAATCTTTAGAGAAATATCCCGCAAGACGGACAGCTCCTACCAAGATCGCCGCGGACCCTACTACATAGCATATGGTTATCACCGACGCACCAGGCCAAATCACCAGAGCGATTCCGACCAATAGGGAAAGAATTGAAATTGTGATATACAGCGCCTTGATCCGTTTCATTTTATTTTCACCTCGGTTTCAAGCTCGGGCCGCCCGTAAAGGGCGTTTTCATTTCGTTTTCTATTATAAAAAGGAAGTAGGGAGACGGCTATCAACAGAAATAGACTGATGACGGATTTTTCAACAAAGGAAGGGAACTGACGGAAAATCCGACATAAGCCTAGATGTGTCGGAGGTGCTGAGGAACAGGAGGCGCCATTGTAAGATTCCGTTTTTTATGGTATAACAAGAGTAACGATAGCGGCATTCTGCTGAAAAAGCTGTAGAAAAGCCGGCGAATAGGAGAAAGCACATGTCGATTTATACAAAAAAGGCAATCATGGATTCTTTTGTGAAGATGTTGTCACAGAAGTCCTTTGATAAAATAACCATCAAGGATATTATTGAGGACTGTGGACTGAACCGCAGCACCTTTTACTATTATTACGAGGATATTTATGCTTTGCTGGAAGATGTGCTCCAAACGGAGTTAGAGAGGATTACGGGCAAGCAAGTCGCCTATTCGTCGTGGCAGGCTGGATTTTTGGAAAGCGCCAAGTTCGTTTTGGAAAATAAAAGAGCGGTGTACCACATCTATAATTCTATCGGACGTGAGCCCTTGGAGAAGTACTTATATCAGATGACTTGGGATTTAATGGTGGGGTTTGTCCGACAAGAGGCCAAGGGTTTAGAGGTTTCAGAAGAGGATATCAATTACATCGCGGCCTTTTACCAATTTGCGTTATCGGGATTTATTTTTCAATGGCTCCAGGATGGCATGAAGGAGGATCCCAATCTAGCGATTCAAAAGCTTGGCGATATTTTTGACGGCAGTATAAAAAACGCCTTGCTCCGCTGTCACGGTAAACAAAGAAATTAATGGTGGATTGAATTTTGTCAGCAAACGCTTTTATCCCGCTTGCTGTATCTAAATAAATGGAACTCTAAAAAGGGGACTGAGGCTGAGCTTGTTTCACCCACTGAAGGAAAAACCATTTCCGGGCTAGGGAGGATATAACATGAAAGAAAATAATGGTGAGCGAGCCATAAAAGGCTTTCTGCGCGCTTATATGGCAGAAAGAAAGCTCCATAAGGCGGTCGCTTATTTGGATAAGAATATCCAATGGATCGGCACTGGCGCTGCGGAGCATAGCTGCACTTATCAGGAAACGGTAGCGGCCTTACAGGAGGAGCTTCTCACGGAGCCTTGGCCGTATGATTATCAGTTTCAAGCATTTCAGGCCACACAGGTAGATGAAAAAAATCAGCTTTTTTTTATTCTGCTGACGGCAGCCTCCCGGTCGCCGGAATTTGACTCGTCACCAATTTTGGTGAGAATTACGGCCGCCTGCCACTGGACAGAGGACGGATGGAAAATTGTGTCGATTCACTTTTCTACACCGAATCTCCAGCAGGAGGATGGGGAATATTATCCTCGAGGCTGGAAAAAGGACAGCAAAAAATCCTTTTCCCGCAATATGAGAGGCAGCTTTGTAGATATTCTAAATCGAAGTGTGTCGGGGGGAATCATCGGATGCTATTTGGAGCCCGGTCTGCCGGTATATTATATCAATCAGAACATGCTGGATTATTTAGGGTATGAATACGGCGAATTTGAGAAGGCGACCGGTAATCTGATCGTGAACTGTATTGATCCCGGGGATTGGGCTCAGATGGAGCATATCATTGATACCGCCATGAAGGAAAATAAAGAATATGCCGTTCGTTATCGGATGCGAAAAAGGGATGGCTCTTATATTTGGGTCAGCGACATTGGGAAAAAATCCTGGGATGAGAAGGGGGTTCCAATCTGTATCGGGGTAGTGCGGGATATCACCGACGAGGTGGTGATGAAGCGGCGCTTGGAGCAGGAAAGCCTGCAAAGGCAGCGACAGGCAGAGGAATACAGCCATATTTTTAATTCCGTTTTCTGCGGCATTGTTCAGTACCGTATGGACAGACAGGGTGGAGTAAAGTTTGAAAAGGCTAATTTAGAGGCGATCCGTATCTTTGGATATACACCGGAGGAATTTTGGACAAAAGAGAATTGGGATCTTTCTAATTTGATTGTAGAGGAGGACAGGACAAAAACCCTAAAGGCTGCTCTTTCCTTAGAAAAACCGGGACAGGTTTCTCAATTTGAATACCGGCTGCGCCAGAAAAACGGAGCGCCCCTATGGGTCATCGGGACTGCTGAGGTTATCCAGATTTCTTCTAGTGAGGGTGTTCTAATTCAAAGTGTTTTTCTTGATATCCAAAAGCAGAAGATGATGGAGCTGAAAAATAAAGAGCTGCTGACCTTGAATGAGGGAAACAATGAATTGCTGCGTCTTGCTTTAAACAACACCTCAATTTACGAGTTTTACTACTATCCTAAAGGGTTCCGCGTGATGTATCCTAAACGTACTGGCGACTATTTTGGACTGCCGGAAACAATGAATAATGTGCCAAGATATTTAATACGTCATATGGCGGCGGAAAGCAGGACTGCTTTAGTAAAAATGTGCCGAGAGGTACGCAGGGGAGCTAAGCGCGCCACCGTGGAGCTTCAAGAAAAAAATGGACGCTGGAGCCGAATTACCTTGTCCGCAATTCAAGAGAACAATCATAATATTCCCACGGTGATGGTAGGCCTGGTAGAAAACATTACCAAGCAGAAGGAGATGGAGCTGGTACTAGAACGAGCCCGTTCCCTGGATTCAATTACCGGATTATACAATAAAGATGCAGGCTTAAAAAAGGTTCGGAGCTTTTTAGAGCAGAAGCCTAAAACGCAGGTTTCCGCCATGATGATTTTAGATTTGGATGATTTCCAGAAGCTAAATGACGAGGAAGGGCGGATGTTTGGTGATGCTATTTTAGCGGAAGTAGCGGATATCTTGAAAAGCAGCGTAGGTCCAGAGGATATCCTTGTACGGCTTGGCGGCGATGAATTTATGCTGCTGATTAAAAATTGTAGTAAACAAAGGGCCAATGAGCTTGGCCCGTCGATTGCACAAAAAATTAAAGAAATCTGTTATCATCAAGAAAAAGATCTCCATGTTTCCGCAAGCCTCGGAATGTGCGTTACGTCTGTTATCGACGAATATAACGGCCTTTACCGGTGTGCGGAAAGCACGCTGCAATATGTAAAAAAGCATGGCAAGGGCAAAGCGGCTTGCTATTTGGATGTTTCCAGCGAGCTAGGAACTATGCTGACACAGGTCTATACCGGAGAACATCTGCTCAATGAGGTGGTCAGCGGCAGTACGGCGGACAAAAGGAATCTTGCGGATATGGCGCTGGAGTTTTTAAGTAAAGCTAAACACCTTGACGATGCAATCAGCCTCCTCTTGGCCAAGGTGGGAAAGGCTTACCGTCTGGATCGAGTATCCATGGTGGAAATTGAAAGGGATTATCACAGCTTCCACTATTCCTATCAATGGGCTAAAAACAAGCACGACCTGCAAATGGGAAATACTTATTATATTAAGCCAGGCAGAATGGAAGAGCTTTCTCAGGAATATGACGCAGATGGCCTGTGCGATTGGAAATTTCATGAGGACAGCCCTATGGCTTCCTGCTTGAGGTGTGCTATTTGGAATTCTGGAGTTTATACCGGACACCTGGTACTGGAAAGCCATGAGAAAAATTATCTGTGGACTGAGGCTCAGAGGAAGACTCTGCAGGAATTAACCCAGATCATCTCTACTTTTGTGGCAAAAGCTCATGCTGACGCTGTAAGTCTAGCTAAAACACAGTTTTTGTCTCGAATGTCACATGAGATCCGTACCCCTATGAATGCCATTGCGGGGATGACCACCATCGCAAAGACGTCGCTGGATCACCGTGAAAAGGTGTTGGACTGCTTAAATAAAATTGAACGGTCAAACCAATATCTTTTAGGCCTTATCAATGACATACTGGAGGTTTCAAGGATTGAAAGCGGCAAAATTGAAATTAGTCCAGAGTGGGTGGATATGGTAACGGTTGAGCGTCAGCTTAACGAGATGTTTGCCTCCCAAGCAAAGACAAAAAATATTACCCTTTTGTTCCAGCGCCAGTATGAGGAAAAGTATGTTTTTTATTTGGATACGCTGCGCTTCAATCAGATTTTTATCAATTTGATCGGCAACGCTATCAAGTTCACCAGACCGGGAGGAACGGTGATTGGCCGGGCGCGTCTGGAAAGCTTTGAGAAGGATATAGCGTATATCAGATTTAGTATTGAGGATACTGGTATCGGGATTGCTCCCGAAGCGATAGAAAGGATTTTTGATTCCTTTGAGCAAGGGAGCGCCAAGACTGCTCAAGAGTATGGCGGCACAGGGTTGGGACTAACGATTTCCAGTCATTTGGTACAGCTGATGGGAGGAAAGCTGGAGGTAAAAAGTCGGCTTGGAGAGGGATCGGAGTTTTATTTTACCCTTCCGTTAAAATTCAAATACCGGACATTTGGCCAAACTGTCCTGGGTGAAAAGAAAATAGAAAATGTCTCAATGGATTGGAAAGGGAAACGGTTATTGGTGGCAGAGGATAACAAACTAAATATGGAAATTGCCGTAACCCTTTTGGAAATGGAGGGCTTTCAGCTGGAAACCGTTCAGAATGGGAAAGCGGCCCTAGAGCTGTATTTAAAGAAAGAGCCATATTATTTTGACGCAATACTGATGGATATTCAGATGCCGATAATGAACGGCTTGGAGGCTACTAAGGCGATTAGGCTTTCCCAGAAGAAAGATGCTCGCACTATACCGATAATTGCCATGACCGCTAACGCCTTTGATGAGGATGCAAGGGAATCTATTCAGTATGGGATGAACGGTCATTTAAGCAAGCCCTTCACCATGGATAGACTTTTGGAGGTGCTTTCAGAATGCCTATAGCAGGTAAATTCAAGGTCAGAAGGCTTTTATAAAGTCCGATCAAACCAATGGATCAATTGGATACAGCCGCTTTTTTCGAGCAGAAATGCGGAAAAAAGCGGCAATTTGCCTTGAATCTATTGTTGACCAATGGCTTCCTTCGTTTACTTTTTAGATTGCAAAAACGCTTTCTGTGTGATAAAATACTTCAGTAAGTATACAATTTTGGACAGTTTATACCCTTGTATAAAAAAGAATAAAAAAATACTGTTTCACCGGAAAATACGGAAAAACAGTATAAAAATAACTGATATAAATTGTCTAAAATTGTATAAAATAACGGAAAATAAAGGGGAATAGAATTTATGAAGCTGATTATTCAAATACCTTGCTATAATGAAGCGGAAACTTTAGAGGTAGCACTGAATGATCTTCCGAAGCAGATTGACGGCATTGATGAAATCGAATATTTGATCATTAATGACGGAAGCAAGGATAATACGGTAGAGGTAGCCAAAAATTGGGGTGTCCACTATGTGGTGAATTTTAAATGCAATAAAGGCCTTGCCAAGGGGTTTATGGCAGGCTTAGACGCTTGTCTGCGGCAAGGAGCTGATATCATCGTCAATACTGACGCCGATAATCAGTATTGCGGCGCAGATATTGAAAAGCTAGTTCGTCCGATTCTGGATGGAAAAGCGGATATCGTGATTGGAGAACGGCCTATCGACGATACGGAACACTTTTCTCCTTTAAAGAAAAAATTGCAGCATATTGGCAGTTGGACAGTTCGCGTGGCTTCTAAGACAGATGTGCCGGATGCACCCAGTGGATTTCGGGCTTATAGCCGCCAGGCAGCCTTAAAAATGAATGTTGTCAATGAGTATACGTATACTTTGGAGACGATCGTACAGGCGGGCCGGAATAAAATGGCAATTACCTCGGTGCCGATCCGTACAAATCCCGAGCTAAGAAAGTCTCGGCTTTTCAATAGTATGTTCGGTTATATTAAAAAATCTATGCTGACTATTATAAGAGCCTTTATGATGTACAAGCCGTTGAGATTTTTCACGATTATCGGCAGTGTTATCTTTTTAATCGGCTTGATTTTGGGAATCCGCTTTCTGGTATTTGTTTTTATGGGAGAGAGCGGAGGGCATATCCAGTCGTTAATTTTAGCCAGCACATTATTGCTTTTAGGCTTCCAGACCTTTATTTCCGGGCTGCAGGCAGATCTGATTGCTTCCAACCGGAAACTTTTAGAGGATATTCAGGAAAGAGTACGGAGATTAGATTACGACCACGATAAAAACAAAAAAACCGACGAATGATAAAGGAATTTCAGTAAAGCCTTGTGGCTTTTCTTGAGAATCGGGCGGTATCTTTTGGGCGGAGTGTTTTTATTGCATGTTGAATTTTACAGCTCTCATAAAGAGATGCGTTGAACCTGAGAGGGCAAGAATGAAAGCGAGAAAACCGCCGGGAGGACTTGAGATTCTGACGTCATATTTTTCTCCCATAGGTTTTCGCTTTTTTCTGCCCATTTTTATTTGTCTACGCGATCTGACTCTGGCGGCAGATTGTTAGGGTTTGTATGAACAGATAGGCTGAACTTAAGCCATCTCTTTCCAAGATGGTTAAAAAGGAAAGATATAAGGAGAAATTTATGTTTCAAGAGCTAAAAAATAAAAAGGTTTTATTTATTACTACTAAAAATTTAGACTATTTGAGAAATACCCAGGAGCTTCGGCTCTTGCGGGAACAGGCAGCTCAGGTATCCGTAATTGGCGTTAAGGACAAAAGCTATCCTCTTAGACTGATTAAGGTCTTTTTTAAGCTTCTTTTTACCTCTTGTAAGAAATACGATGTTGTTTTTGTAGGGTTCGCTCCACAGTTAATTGTTCCCTTTTGGAGCTTTAAATTTAAAAGATCTGAGCTTTATATTGACTTTTTTATTTCTATGTACGATACCCTGTGCTTTGACCGAAAAAAGTTTTCACCTGACTCCTTTGCAGGAAAACGATTGCTAAATATTGATAAAAAAACCTTGAGGCAGGCTGATAAAATTATTTGTGATACTAAAGCGCATGGAAACTATTTTGCTCAAGAACTTGGAGCACATCCTGAAAAGCTGCAGGTGCTGTATCTAGAGGCAGATAAAAGTATTTATTATCCTAGGCATGGTGAAAAGCCGCAAGAAGCAAGGGGAAAGTTTACTGTTCTTTATTTTGGAAGTGTTCTTCCATTACAGGGGATTGAAGTTGTGTTGGAAGCTATGAATAGGTTGAAGGATGACCCGAATTTCTGCTTTTATTTTATCGGCCCCATTGGTCAGGATATTCAAAAACCTCAGGGAAAAAATATTCATTATCGCCATTGGCTGAGCCAGGATGAACTGGCCCAATATATCGATTTTTCCGACCTTTGTCTGGCCGGCCATTTTAACGCTGAAATTCAAAAAGCCAAAAGAACGATTCCTGGGAAAGCATATCTTTACCATGCGGTAGGAAAGCCTATGATTTTAGGAGAAAACCTTGCTAACCATGAACTTTTTTCTGAGCAAGAGAAAGGAATTTATTTTGTGGAAATGGGAAGCGGGGAGAAGCTGGCCGAAAAGATCAAGAAAATTGCGAACATAGGAAGGTGAACGAAAAAGGATGCGGATGGTAAAAAACTATAAAAGCCAGTTTGTTGCGGTCATAATTTTTGTAGTATGTATGGCGTTTGCCTGGCTATACCCATTAAAGTCAGTAAATGTTACTTTGCTAATGGAATTTTCTGGAGCGGAGGATGGAGCTTCAGCAGAGCTGTTGATTGACCGGGGTAATGGAGAAGAATTGCTAGCGAGGGCGACTGTGTTTAGTCAACAGGCTCAGTTTCGTTTTGACCCTCTTTATTACAATTTCGAGAAAATCGGAATAAGAGTCTCAGAAACAGGCCGGACGCCTGCGCTAGAAACAGTAAGGGCTTACAGCGGGGAATATGATATTTCGAAGGATAGCTTGATTTGTGAATCTGTTATTGGTTCACAGATGCAGTCACAGCAACAAGGAGTCTTTTATTTTGAGTTGGATTCTCGTACAACAGATCAGCTGTATAATGCAGTCCATCAGAATTATACGATCCGCTGGGTTTTGACTGGTATATTTTCTATTGTGTTTCTCATGGCGCTTTTATATATGAGCAAGCAGCGCCAAAAGGATTGGAATAAGCTTTTGCGGTATGGCCTTCTTATTTTCTGTGGAATCATTGTTATATATGTGTTATTTAACTCCGATTTTAACCGTGAAGAGGCTTTGAACCCCGTGCGGTTGTCGGAAACAGCGGTAACGTCCGATGATGCAGAAAATTTACCGGAATCTGAACCAGAGTTGCGAGGGATTTCCTTAAATCAGCCAATAAAACAACGCTTTACAACTGTATTTGAAAAAATTCAAAATTTGAAGCTGTATTTCCAGCCCTCCAAAATAGAAGTGAGCGAAGAGGCACAAGAAAAAATAAATGGGGTAATAGGCGTTCGTCTGTTGAATGAAGATTCACAGATAGTTTCCAGCGGTGTCTTTTCTGCGCTGGAAATCCAAACCACAGGATATCTGGAATTGAAGGTTCGAGAGTCACAGAGCCGCTTGGGTGAGAATTATAGTATAGAAATAGTACCTCTCTCGGGAAACTTTCCTGCGGATCTGCAAATTCTGGCGGAGAGAGGAAGCTTTGAAGATGCACAGATGTTAACCGTGGGAGAAAAGGCAGAGACTGACATGGTTCTGCGCTGTGATATAGGTTATGCCGGTACTTCGCGTATCCCTCAAATTAGAACATTGGTGCTCATAGGCCTTTTCCTCTTACTAATATTTACTGTCGCTTACCGAAAGCTGCATATAAAATCGGAAACGGCTGCATTATTTATTTATTTAGGGATGTTTGCCTACTCAGTAGGACAGGTCATTTTTTATATGATGTATGTAGGAAATACCCCGGATGAGGCTGCACACGTTTCTTATATTGCTTATCTGATGCAGACAGGAAAAATAATCCCTGATTTTTCACAGATGCAAATGCTAAGTATTTCTGGTTCTACCGCCGCTTTCGTAGATGGAACAGTTAATCAACTGGGCCATCCTCCGCTGTATTATCTTGTTATGACGCTGTGTAAGCCTATTGAAATCATTGGGGAAAATTCTTTTTTAATCCATTTTACTAGGCTTCGTCTTTTCTCAGCGGCATTTGGCTTGCTGGCGTTAGCCATCGCTTTTTATATTGGTTATACGCGAATAACAAAAAAGCAACCGGCTTTGCATTTGCTTTATAGTGCGATAATTACCAGTGTGCCAATGTTTTTGTATAATCTTTGCGGTGTTAATAACGACACCTTTGCTTTGTTAGGCTGCGTCCTATTTTTCTTAGGAATTTTGCGGGTGTGTGAAGAAAAAAGAAATTATGCAACTTACTTTTTAATCGCAGGCGGCTTGGTGATAGCGGTTCTCAGTAAAGTGACCGCTGGCATGTTGATTGGTTTAACTGCGATTATTTATGTTATTTGGTATTGTATTAAGCACAAATCAATAAAATTGATTTGTTGCAAACAGTTTTTGATTTCACTTCCGGTCTATCTCGTAGCGGTGGGGTATTTTGTGATCGTCTATTTGGAATTCCACACGTTGCAGCCCGACCTTAGCAGTATTAATCCAGAGTATTATCAGGCTTCTCCATTTTTTGTGAATTTTGAAGACAGAACTGTTATGTCCATGTTTGATTATTCTCTCTTATACTGGAAAAACTTTTTTGATACATGGACGGCGGTAGCCTCTCATACAAGTCTTTATAAATTAGATCATTGGACTTCCTATGACCGAATTTTGACGCTTTTGATTTTCTTTGTGCCGATTCTTCTGTTCTTTGTTAGAAAGTCGAAAAAGTATATTGCGATGCTGATTGGCTTCTATGTATCCTTAGCCGTGGTAGTATGGATGCAGTTCCAGCGGGCGTTTGAAACGTATTTTTATGTAGCGGGTTACACCGGGGCCTATCAAACCAGATATTATTTGTGTGTGCTTCCTATTCTAGCGTTCATTGCTGTGTATCTGCTGCAAATGCTTACGGAACGCAAGGAAAAGCCATCGGCGGAGTCAGAGCGCTGTCATGAAGGCATGATTATTCTATCGCCTAACAGGGTAGCTGTGACGATTTCCATCGTCGCGTCTATCGGTTTGCTTTATAGTGGCTTTGTGTATTTTCTATTTAACTATTTTGGCTATTAAGCTTGGAAAGGATCCGATATTATGAAGATTGCGGTTGCGGGAACTGGATATGTAGGACTGGTTACCGGCGTATGTTTGGCAGAGCATGGCCATTTGGTCACATGTGTGGACGTGGATGAGAAAAAAGTTGAGCTAATGAAAAAAGGAGTTTCTCCGATCTATGAGGAAGGCTTGCCGGAATTGATGGCTAAAAATATGGAGCGCTTGACCTTTACCACTGATTATGCCTCGGCCTATCGAGATGCTGAGGTCATATTCATCGGCGTTGGAACGCCGGAAAAGGTGGACGGCTCCGCTAACCTAAAATATGTTTATACAGTAGCAAAACAAATCGCTCAGTCTGTGGAGAAGGATTGCGTTGTAGTAGTGAAATCTACAGTACCGATTGGAACTAACGATAAGGTGGAAGATTTTATCCGTTCTAATTTAGTTCATTCCGTTAATATTGACGTGGCCTCTAATCCGGAATTTTTAGCGCAAGGCACCGCGGTGCGGGATACCCTTCACGCCTCCAGGATCGTGATCGGTGCGGAAAATAACCGGTGTAGAGAAACCTTGGAAAAGGTATATAAAACGTTTGATGCTCCTAAATTAATTACGGACCGCCGAAGTGCGGAAATGATTAAATACGCATCTAACGACTTTTTAGCATTGAAAATTTCCTATATCAATGAGATCGCTAACTTTTGTGAAACGATTGGCGCTAATATTGAAGACGTCGCAGCTGGTATGGGCTTTGACAGTCGCATTGGAAATAAATTTTTGAAAGCCGGGATTGGATACGGCGGTTCTTGTTTCCCGAAGGATACGAAAGCCCTTCACTGGCTGGGGAATTATTATGATCAGGAATTTAAAACCATTAAAGCGGCTATCGAGGTTAATGATAACCAAAAATTGAAGCTTTTAAAGAAAGCCCGTCAATATTATCCTTCTTTGGAGGGTCTGCAAGTGGCGGTATTAGGCTTAGCGTTTAAGCCAGGGACCAATGACCTGCGAGAAGCCCCCTCCATTGTTAATGTAGGGATCCTTTTGGATGATGGTGCAACTATTAGAGCTTATGATCCGGTAGCGGCAAAAGCCTTTGACGCTTTATATCCAGGGAAATTAACTTATTGCGATCAGGCCAAGGAGGCTTTAAATGGAGCGGATTTGTGCTTTATTTTTACAGAGTGGGACGAGGTGCGGGCATTGACTCCAGAGGATTTTTGCAGCCGTATGAAAACGCCAATCATACTGGACGGCAGAAATTGTTATTCTGTAGAGAGCTTTGAGGCGCGGAAAGTAGTTTATGATTCTATTGGCAGAAAGACGGTAAATACTCTCTTCTAAAATTAGCCAAAAAAAGACAGGCTTTTTAATTACAGCCTGTCTTTTTTATTTGGTTTGGGAATAAAAATATTTGCTTTCATTTATTATATTGAAGAGATGAATTCTGGATTATTCATTGCTATTTTAAATCTTTTCTATTGCCGATTTTAGCAAGAGAAAGTCCCTGGTAAGCCCCAGAGAAGATAAAAAAATCTTTGCAGATAAACTGGTTGATGCCATCAGTAAAACAAAAAAGATTAATTATCAATGATAAGTCTGATTCTGATAAAGAAGATATGCAAAAATTAAGAATCGTTGTAAGCGTTAAACGGCCAAGGCTGACTGGTTTACCAGCTGTAGGACGAGCGATACGGTGATGTTTTCAGTAATCCCTCTAAAGAGGTCAGAAAATTCTGTTTCTCTTGAGGCTGCATGCTTCCACTGTAAACTAGTGGGAATCGATTTGAAAATCCTCAATGAGTTTTATTTTCTGCTTTCTAGATAATCTTTTTAATGTCGCTTCCCGTTTTAAAGCTTCACTCTTGGAGGTAAAACCTTCATAATACATCAGCTTTACGGGAAGCCTGGAGCGGGTATATTTTGCTCCTATGCCATTGTTATGAGCTTCAATCCTTTGGCTTAAATCGTTGGTATAGCCAGCATAAATGGTATTGTCAGCACATTGAAGCAAATAAGCGTAGTACATAAGGTGCTCCTCTCTATTCTAACAATAAATAACAAAACGCCCCCCGGAAACGAGGCGCGTTTCTTATGTGCAGGTCTAACCCCGCTGGCGTCCACAAGAGGATTCGAACCTCCGACCCCACGCTTAGGAGGCGTGTGCTCTATCCAGCTGAGCTATGTGGACATTTATAAAAAGTTTAATAGTAAGCAGTGTAAAGATTTCTAAAGAAATACCCTACTTGATTTTTTGAACTCTCAGAATATAAATTTCATTGCGTTAGTATTTTACCCCTCTGATAATGGTTTGTCAACCATTATAGAAAAAAAGAATTTAATCGGAGAGAATATTCTATATCAGAACAGCTATAACTAAAAATTTATCACCGTTAGGCTTATATTTTTTTCCTTAGATGTTGACAATACCATATAGTATATTGTATAATAATTTCTGCACTGTTATGGAGGGGTGTCCGAGTGGTTTAAGGAGCTAGTCTTGAAAACTAGTGATCCCGTGAGGGACCAAGAGTTCGAATCTCTTCCCCTCCGCCACTTTCCATTACTATCTATAAGGTGATTTACAATTTACCATCTGGAGAAGTACCCAAGTGGTGAAGGGGCTCCCCTGCTAAGGGAGTAGGTCGGGCAACTGGCGCGAGGGTTCAAATCCCTCCTTCTCCGCCACCAGGCTGAGCTTGGACGCATATCGCGTTCCGGGTTCGGCTTTTTTCTTTTGTCTTACCACTTGCGCTGATATCGGGTATCTATTTTGTCAACGCTTCTCAAGCAAAAAATGAGATCGATATTTGGAACTCAAAAATGAAGCATCCGGGTTTCTCTCTCTTTTATTATGACTAAACCACAAATTGTATCGTTTTTCGGCTTACCTTCAGCTGTAGGAATGGAATCTCCAAGCAGAATAGAATGAGGGGGAGGTATTCTGGATACAGCGTATAACAAAAACTTTTTCTTCTATTGACTCTCACGCAGCGTCATACCCTATACTATAGTTACACGGAAGGAGGAAACGCTATGAAAACAGTAAAGGAAGTCAGCCGTTTGACGGGCGTGAGTATACGTACGCTGCATTATTATGATTCCATAGGATTACTGCGGCCGACACAGGTCACGGAGTCCGGCTACCGTCTGTATGACGAAACGGCCTTAGAACGACTGCAATATATTTTGCTGTTTCGGGAATTGCGTTTTTCTCTAAAGGAGATCAATGGGATTATGAGCTGTCCGTCTTTCGACCGCAACCAAGCTTTGGATCAGCAGATCAAGCTGCTCCAGCTCCAGAAGGAGCATATAGAAAATCTCATCGACCTTGCTCGTGGAATACAGATGATAGGAGTGCAGGCATTGGATTTTTCCGCCTTTGACACACAAAAAATTGATGATTACGCTGCTCAAGCGAAAGCTGTCTGGGGAAAGACGGAAGCATATCGGGAATTTGAAGAAAAAGATAAGGCCCGTACAAAAGCAGAGCAGGAGGTATTGTCAAAGCAGTTGATTGGTATTTTTCAAGAATTCGGCGCCTATCGAGATCGGAAAGCGGAGGAGGCTTCGGTACAAGAGTTGGTACGGAAACTGCGGCAGTTTATCAATGATCATTTTTACACCTGTACACCGGAGATTTTGCCATTCCTTGGCAAAATGTATGCTGGTGGGGGGAGTATGACAGATAACATTGACAAGTCATGCGGAGAGGGGACTGCGGACTTTGCGGCTTCAGCGATTTGTTACTATTGTGAAAGCCTTGGTGCTAAGCCATGAAAACAGATTTTAGAGGGTATCACAAAACTGAGTCAGAGATCGCCGAGAAAAAATAAAAGCTTATACGATACAACTTCTTAGATAATTTTTGATGTACGCTAGGGAAACGGACAGCGCTGAGATCCTGATGAATTTAGAAGGGATCTCGGCGCTTTCCCGTAAAACGCAGAAAAAATAACCACTAAATTTTCGAGGGAGCCAGATAACATTTTTTGCTTTACTAAAAAGGATAGGGGCTGTATAATACTACTATAAGAAACAAAGCCTGTGTTGTATATGAATATAATGGAGGGATTTACTTGAAGATTACCAATGATATTAAGTATGTAGGCGTTAATGACCACGAGATTGACTTATTTGAAGGACAATATGTGGTGGAAAACGGGATGGCATATAACTCTTATGTCATCATGGATGAAAAAATCGCGGTAATGGATACGGTAGACGCCCGGTTTACCCATGAATGGCTTGATAATATCGAAAATATTATAGGTTCCCGACAGCCGGATTATTTGGTCATCCAACATATGGAGCCCGACCATTCTGCGAATATCGCTAACTTTATGAACGTGTATCAGAATACTAAAATTGTATCCACAGAAAAAGCTTTCGCAATGATGAGACAATTTTTCGGTACGGATTTTGAAGGCCGCAAGATTGTGGTCGGAGAAGGGGATACCCTCTCTTTAGGTAAGCACACTTTGACCTTTGTGCTGGCGCCTATGGTCCACTGGCCGGAGGTCATGGTTACCTATGACAGTGCTGATAAGGTGCTGTTTTCTGCCGATGGCTTTGGAAAATTCGGCGCTTTGGATGTAGAAGAGGATTGGGCGTGCGAGGCTCGCCGCTATTACATTGGGATTGTGGGCAAGTACGGCGTACAGGTTCAGAATCTGCTGAAAAAGGCGTCTGGGTTGGATATTCAGATTATCTGTCCCCTGCACGGCCCTGTGCTTACCGAGAACCTTGGCTATTATCTGAATCTTTATCAGACCTGGTCTTCTTATGCGGCGGAAACCGAAGGAATCGTTATCGCCTATACCTCTGTTTACGGCCATACAAAAAAGGCGGTGGAGACCTTAGCGGACAAGCTTCTAAAGGAGGGATGTCCGAAGGTTGTAGTGCATGACTTAGCCCGCTGTGATATAGCGGAGGCCGTGGAGGATGCTTTCCGTTACAGCAAGCTGGTGTTGGCAACTACCACCTATAATGCCGACATTTTCCCATTTATGCGGGAATTTATCCATCATCTTACCGAGCGTAATTTCCAAAACCGAGTAATTGGCTTGATGGAAAATGGAAGCTGGGCTCCTTTAGCTGCTAAGACGATGAAGCAGATGCTTGCCGGCTGCAAAAACCTGACCTTTGCCGAGAACGTGGTGCATATTAAGTCAGCCTTGAATGAGGAAAGCGCCGGTCAGCTGGAGGCATTAGCGGCGGAGCTTTGCCATGATTATCTGGAGCAGCAAAGTGAGACCGCCAATAAAAATGATCTGACGGCTCTGTTCAAAATTGGATATGGCCTGTATGTGGTAACGTCAAACGACGGCAAGAAGGATAACGGCTTGATTGTCAATACGGTGACTCAGGTAACCGATACCCCGAACCGTGTGGCTGTCACTATCAATAAGCAGAATTATTCCCATCACGTCATTAAGCAGACCGGCATTATGAACGTCAACTGCCTGTCCACTGCCGCCCCGTTTAAGGTGTTTGAGACCTTTGGCTTCCAAAGCGGAAGAACAGTCGATAAGTTTGCCGATTGTACTCCGCTTCGGTCTGATAATGGCTTGGTATTTCTGCCAAGGTATATTAATGCCTTTATGTCTCTTAAGGTGGAGCAGTATGTGGATTTCGGAACTCACGGTATGTTCATCTGCAGCATTACCGAGGCTAGGGTGATTTCCAATGCGGAAACGATGACTTACACCTATTACCAAAATAATGTTAAGCCCAAGCCTCAGACAGAGGGGAAGAAGGGCTTTGTGTGCAAAATCTGTGGTTACATTTACGAGGGTGATGTCCTGCCGGACGATTTTATCTGCCCGCTGTGCAAGCACGGAGCCGCTGATTTTGAGCCCATTGGTTGACACTCTAGTTTACTTTAGCTGAATCCCGTTCAGAAGGGGTTTAGATAAGATATTAGATAAATTGAAATGCGTGAAACAGCCTGCCGCTAAAAAAAGAGCTTTGCTGGCAGGCTGTTTTATTATTTGTTTTTTTAAGCCTTCGATATAATAATAGTTAGCGCCGCGCCGTATAGGAATTTTCCTATACGACGCGGCGCTTTTGGGATTATGGCTTTAAAAAGGCATACGCTAAAATAAATGCAAGCTATTTGGAAACAACGTTAACCGGAGCACCCTTTTGAAATTGTCTCAGGTTCTCCACTGCAATATTCATCAACCGCTGACGGCTTTCCTTAGGTGCCCAGGAAATATGGGGGGTAATCAAGCAGTTTTTCGCTTTCAAAAGCGGATTATCTCCTTTAATGGGCTCGGTAGAAACCACATCCAGCCCGGCTGCATACACCTTGCCTGAATTTAAAGCATCGGCAAGATCCTGTTCTACAATCAGCGGCCCGCGGCTGTTGTTCAAAATAATAACCCCATCCTTCATTTTTGAGATGGTGTCCCGATTGATTAACCCTTGTGTTTCCGGGAATAGGGGACAATGTAGGGAAATTACATCGGATTGAGACAGTAGGTTGTCTAGCGCCGTAAACTGATAGCCCTCCAACAGCCTATCGTCTGGCCGATAGGCATCATAGGCAAGGATATTCATTCCTAAGGCCTTAGCGATTCTGGCCGTAGTCCGGCCGATCCGCCCGAAACCGATGATTCCCATGTTTTTTCCCGCCAGCTCAATCAGCGGATAATCCCAGAAGCACCAATCCTGGTTATTTTCCCATCTGCCCTGGTGAACCGCCTGGTCATGATGGCCTATATGGTGGCAGATTTCCAACAGCATAGCGATAGCAAACTGGCCGACAGCGTCGGTGCCGTAGGTGGGAATATTGCTTACAACCACCCCATGCTCCTTCGCGGAAGAAACATCAACAATGTTATAGCCAGTGGCAAGCACGCCGATAAATTTTAAATTAGGGCAGGCTGCCAGGGTTTCCGCAGAAATCGGAGTCTTATTGGTGTAAACAGCCTCGGCATCTCCGATACGGTTTACGATCTGATCAGCAGCGGTTCTGTCATAAACGGTCAAATCACCTAAGGCTTTTAGATCATCCCAGCTTAAATCGCCGGGATTTTCTGTGTAACCGTCCAGAACAACGATTTTCATGTTATGTCCTCCTTGATCTGTTATTTACCGACGGACACAACTCTTATTTATTAATCCAGTTTTTGGGATCCTTGCCGTTCATTACGTCAATGATTACCTGAGCGGAGAATAGTCCCACCGCCTCGAAGGTCTCCCAAGTATCGCCGCACATATGAGGCATCATGACAATGTTATCCAGCTCAAACAGCGGGTTATCCTTGGGGGTTGGCTCTTCTTCGAACACGTCAGTTGCGGCGCGGGCAATCCATTTTTCTTTCAGTGCTTTATACATTGCCGCTTCGTCTACAACGGATCCGCGGGCTACATTGACAAATACGGCGGAGTCTTTCATGGCCTTGAATTCCTTCTCACCGAACATCTTATAGGTTTCCGGCGTAGCGGGAACGTGTACAGAAATAATGTCAGATTCTTTTACCACCGTGTCGAAATCTACGATTTCAACGCCCAGCTTCTCAGCTTCCTCATAGTTGGGGTATTTATCATAGGCGATAATCCTGGCTGGACCAAACGCCTTCACCAGCTTCGCCACATAACGGGCAATCGCTCCGAAGCCGACTAAGCCGTAAACCTTATTACGGATAATTCTTCCGGTGCTGTCACGTACCCATTCGCCCCTCCGGACAGCGTTATCAAGATTGACCAAATCGCGTAAAGACGCCAATACCAACAAAATAGTGTTTTCAGCAACAGAATCGGCGTTGATACCAGTGGCAATAGAAACCTTGACGCCATGACGTTTCGCGGCTTCCAGGTCAATATTGTTGTAACCGACGCCGAAACGTCCAATGGCCTTTAAATTAGGGCAAGCCTGAAAAATTTCTTCATTCCATTCGTCACAGCCGATAATAGCGCCGCAGATATCCTTACCAACAGCTTTGATCTCATCAGCTGTCATTACGGTATCGCCCTGGTATTCGATAACTTCAAAACCTTCTTTTTCCAGAAGCTCTTTGGCGCTTTTGCAGCGCTGAGAATACAATGTGACAGTGGACAGTACTTTTTTCTTCATGTTTGATTCACTCCATAAAGTATAGATTTTATTTGACGGCGGATCAGCCCTTGACGGCGCCCGCAGTAAGTCCGGTGATGATATAACGCTGGAGGAAGAAGGAAATAATAATAATAGGCAGCGTAATAACCACGGAAGCGCACATGATACCGCCCCAGTCTACGTTGGAATAGGAAATAAACTGATAAATCGCGATAGGCAGCGTAGTAGTATCGTTGGAGCAAAGAACCAGGGCGAACATAAAGTTGTTCCAAGAGAAAATGAACGCCAAAATACCGGAGGTCAGAATGCCGGGAGTAGACAGCGGCAGCATGATTCGGATAAAAGTACCGAACCGGGAGGCGCCGTCGATATAGGCGGATTGCTCAAGCTCTTGGGGCAAGGTTTCATAATATGGAATCATGATCCATACGATCAACGGGAGAGAGACGATCAAATGGCAAATGATCAAGGACAGATAGGTCCCGGAAAGATGCAGGTTGGTAAACAGGATGTACCAGGGAACCAGGAAGGAAACTGCCGGAACAATACGGATCATAAGGATAATGCCAGAAAAAAGATGCTGCTTTTCCCGTGCGATGGAATAAGCGGCTGGAAGTCCCAAAATTAGAGACAGAACGGTAGATACCAAGCTGACGATGAGACTGTTAATAATCGGCTTGGCAAAGTCGTAGTTGACAAACACGTTCTCGAAGTTCTTCATGGTAGGCGTGAAGTTAAACAGCTTACTCATATTCAGTATGTCGGCGTTAGTTTTAAAGGAAGCCAGGAACATCCAGAACATGGGAAAGAGAACAAAAAAGAGGAGAATAACAACTACGATGTAAAAGAATATTCTTCCAGTAATCCGAGCGGATCTGGATTTCGCTACATTTTCAGTCATTAATAATCCACCTCCATCTTGCTCTTAATCTTAACGGTGATAGCGGCAATTACCATCACAACAACAAAGAATACGATCAGCATGGAAGACGCCGATCCAAACTGCATAAACTCAAAGGCTTGCCGGTAGGACAAAATATTCATGGTTTCTGTCGCGTAACCAGGGCCTCCCTGAGTCATGGAGTACATGATATCGAAGGTCTTCAGAACATCGATTAATCTTAATAAGAAAGCTGTAAAAATAGTGGGGCGGAGGAGAGGCAGAGTAATATGCCAGGTTACCTGCCAAGGAGTAGCGCCGTCCACCATTGCGGACTCAAAGGGCTCAGTGGAAATAGACGTGATGCCAGCCAAAACAATCAGCATGACCTGTGGAGTCCACTCCCAGATATCTACTACGATCAAAGAATACAGAGCAATATTAGAATCACCTAAAAAGTTTACTGTCGGCATTCCCATAGACTTCAGAATATAGTCAAGAATACCGATGTTGGGATCATACATCAGCTTCCAAACCATACCGATAGCCACAGGGGTTGCCACCATCGGAATAAGGAAAGCTGTTTTTACAAAGTTTTTGCCGAAGAACCGGCGGTTCAAGAACAGCGCGATACCGATTCCCAAAATCATTTCAATTGTCAGAGCGATAGCGGTGAAAATAAAGGTACGGCCGATAGCCATGGGGAACCGGGAATCACTGAAGAGGTCGATATAGTTTTGGAGGCCGACATATTCCCAAGGAATATTGGCTGACATTCTCCAGGAATGAAAACTAAGAACTAAGGTATATATAATCGGAAAAAGCACCATTGCCAAAACAAAAATAATTGTCGGCACGGTAAAGAACCATTTCAGGCGCTTATCTACCCATCTTCCTATCTTTTGCAATTTGAGATTGCCTCCTTTGCTCTTTTTTGGATGCCGCCCGTCTGGGAATTGAAAGAGCCAGGTTTACTGAAACCATTCCAAATCTTTTGTACGCCTATCTCCGCGCAGATTTTAAAGCCAAAATCCCCACAATACCGGTTGGCGGTTCCTAAAATGGAGCCTGCAGCTCGTAATGATCTGCAGGCACCACTTTCACATCTGTTTAGACAGGATTACTGAGAAAAGTCTTATTTCTCTTCGTCGAGAAGCTTCTGGAAATCAGCGTTAGCGGTATCAGCAGCAGCCTGAACGTCACCGCCCTCAATAGCAGTTACGATGACCTGGCCGATTACGTCTCTGGCGGAAGCAACGTTGATCATGTAAGGACGGTCGGTACCGTAAGCCTTATTACCAACCTCAGCGGCCAGATCCTGGAATTCCTGCGGCCAGCTGGAAAGGCCTTCCACTTCCCACACGGAGGTACGGGCGGCGGAGCTGCCGTTAGACTGCGCATCCTGCTGCATTTCAGAAGAAGCCATCCAGTTGATCAGAGCCCAAGCGGCATCCTTCTGGGTAGAACCATAGCTGATGCCCAGAGCCCAAGGAGTGATGGAATAGTTGCCGTAATCCCCATCAGGGCCGACAGGCAGATCAAAGCAGCCGATCTCTTCCAAAGTAATGGCAGAGTTATCAGGATCCCAAGAACCCAGGTTGGTGTTCGCGTCAAAGCGCATAGCGGTTTGTCCCTGGGTGAAGAGGCTCCAGGTTTCTGTCCATGTCATGCTCAGAACGCCGTCAGGGCCAGTGTCGCGGAGCAGCTTGCCGTAGAATTCAAAGGCTTCCACAGCTTCCGGAGTATTGATGGTAGCGGTTTTGGTACCGTCATCTGCTTCCGTGAAGAAGTCAGCACCGTAAGCGCGAAGGAAACCGGAGAATTGAGTAACAGCCGGGTTCGCCATACCACGGCAGGCGAAACCAGAAACACCGGCGTCACGGTCTGTCAGTTTTACAGCCACATCATACAACTCGTCCATGGTTTTCGGATAATCATCCTCGGTTAAGCCAGCAGCCTCCCACATGGTTTTGTTGTAATAAACAGCGCCGGACTCCGTCATAACCGGTAAACCAACAGCATCTCCGGTGGCAGGATCCTGGGTGACTTCCTTAGAAGCATCCATATAGTCGTCATAGTTGGCGGCTTCCGGATCAGCGTCTATGTAGGGCTGCAGGTTTTCCAGCCATCCATTCTGTACAAACAGTAGAGTTTCGTCCAGAGGACGGAACATGAGAGCGTCGATATCAGCGCCGCCGGCAGCCATGCTGACAGCGATCTTATTGGACGCTTGCTCATTGGTAAACTGCTGGAAATTCACTTCGATGCCGTACAGGTCGCGCAGCTCCTGCAGATGCTCTTCGTCGAAGGCGGTAGTAGCGATTACGTTGTCAACACCAATGACGTTCAAAGTTGTGTTGAATTTCTCGGTATCGCCGCCGGTGGACTCTGCCGCGGAGCTATCACCAGCAGTACTGCTGTCGCCGCCGGTAGAAGAGGTGGTACCTCCGTCACCGGAGCAGCCGGCAAATATGCCGGCCAGCAGCGCGATCATGGTGAGGGCGCTCACTAGTCTTTTTGCTTTCATAAATCTTCAGCCTCCCAAAATTTTATTTTGCCGGCCTTTCGGCACAGCCTGGTTTAAAACCGTTTTCCGGCTCCTGAATCCCTCGCATACAAAAGCCGGAAAACGCAATACCCTAAAACCAATTAGATATGCAGCACAGCCTTACAGCTTGGTCGGATCCAAATAGTTCATCTTCTCGATAGCGTCGATCAGCTCTTTTTGCTCTTCGGGGCTGATGGTGCGCAAAGGCTCACGAATAGAATCATGGGCAATCACGCCGCGATGCTTCAGGCATACCTTATATCTGGACATGTTGTTAGGACCGCTGATGTAGTCGATCATCAGATTCGTCTTTTTCTGAAGCTTTCTGGCTAATTCGATATCACCCTTCTGGAAGGCATCGTAAATAGCTACGAAATGCTCAGGAACCACATTAGCATTACCAGAGATTGTGCCGTCGCCGCCAGCACACAGAGTGACAAAGAAGAGATCGTCGGGACCAGCCAGCACAGAGAATTTGCCGTCGTTGACATTCATGAACTTCATCAGTCTGGGCATGTCAGGATAGCTGTACTTAATACCAACAACATTCTTGCAGCGGCTGGCAACTCTTTGGGCCAGTTCCGGTGTGATGTCATTCACAGCCAATTGGGGAATGCCATACAGATAGATGGAGAAATCATCGGAAACGCTTTGGGCTACCCGAACAAAATATTCCTCAAGCTCTTTCTGATCCAGCTTGAAGTAATAGGGGGTAACGACACCAATACCATCCGCGCCAACCTTTTCCGCGTGCTGAGCAAGCTCAATGGTATCCTTCGTAGTCAGAGCGCCTACCATGGAGAACACCTGAACACGGCCGTTAGCAACCTTCAGACAGGTTTCGAGAACCTTTTTGCGCTCTTCTAACGTTAGATAGCACATCTCACCGGTAGAACCGTTGGGATATAAGCCGTGAACACCCTTATCGATCAGGTATTCGCAAAGACTTTCCAAGCTCTTGTAGTCCACCTGCTGATCAGGGGTCATCGGGCAAGAAATCGGGACATTAACACCTTTCATTGTTTTCATGACACATGTTCCTCCTTGATGTAATGAATTGCCATAAATGAAATAAAACAGTTGGTTTTGTGCGTATTTAATAAAATAAAATTAACGCACTTGTGTTTTGTAGACATATTAATCTTGTTTATACCTAAAAGTCAATAGTTTTGAACGATTTTTAAAGATTCGAAAATTGACTTCAACAATCGCAATTTGGAATTTATCACTAATTTTTTTAGAAATACAGCCATTTTTTTGTAATTTAGAAGATCGGTTTTATAAACTTGTTGGTTTACATAATTTTATTCGCTTTGGAATGGGACGGGATTTCAAAAAATTAATAATGGGAGTATGTTGTTCTCTAAAAATAATTACAATTTCTCTAATTGGTATAGTTTGACATGCATTTAGGCTTAGTAAGAAAGAGACGACAATCCTAGACATTTTTTGTATCATATGTTATAATTTTATAGAAAAGCAAAATCTGGTATAAATTGGGTGTTTTAAGCCCGAAAAAAGAAATTTATATGTGTTTTTATGGCTGTCTTGAATTGCATAAGTTTCAGTATTTTTCAGTGCTTTTTTAATTTTGCCGAATGAGAAACATGAGGAGTGGAACAAAAAATGGATATTTTTCAACTGCAATATTTCTTATCAGCGGCAATAACTGGAAATTTTACAATGGCCGCTGCTGAAAACAACATTTCCCAATCTTCGTTTTCCAAGCATATCATGGCGCTGGAAAATGAAATGGGTGTAAAGCTTTTCTATAGGAATCGAAAAAGTATTTCTCTAACTCCTGCGGGAGAACGTCTTCAAAAGCACGCTTACGCCATTTTAGGCTCCTACAAAAGCATGATGGACGATATGGCGTGTTATTCTCAGGACGATATAGTAATCAGCATTTTTTCTATTCCAGTATTTGTACAATATCAAATCCCCGAAATTATGAGTGCTTTCAGGGCGCTGCATCCACAGGTGAAGTTTAATGTGGTGGAAAGTGAAAGCTCTCTTGTGCTGCAAGGCTTAAGAAGGCTGGAGTGTGACTTCGCCATTCTTAGAACGGATTTTTTAGACGAGGAGCAATATAACATCACTCCAATCAATGTGGATAGGCTGGTCGCGGTAGTACCGGAGAATCATCCCTTGGCGAAGGAGAAGTCGATTTCCGTCAAGCGCTTGAAAGGGGAAAAGCTTCTGCTGCCTACAGGCAAAGCGTCGCTTTTTGATATTTGTATGGCGGTATGCAAAAAAGCCGGCTTTACACCGAACGTTCCCTATACCGTAAGCGGTAAACCGGAAATCTCTCTCAAATTTGTGAAAAATGATGGCGTTATTGTTTTGGCCATGGAGCAGGTAATGACTTATTTCGATATGCCAGGCTGTGTGGTGGTACCCCTTGAGGAGGAATATCTCAGTACGACTGGACTGGTTCAGCTAAAGTCTCGGGAAACCAGTTCCATTACTCGAAAGTTTATGTCTTTTGTGAAAGAGTGGCAAAAGCCAATCTCCGAAAAAGCAGGAACTGAAAAGAAAGAAAAATAAAAAATTTTTTAAGGGTTCGCCTCTCTTTTGTGAAAAGAAAGACGAACCCTTTTATTTTGCATGGATGCTAGACTTTCAAAGCCGCTAGAGTTAAAAATCCCGCGTCTGATTTATCATGAAAAATTAAAAAGCTGGAGATATGCCCCTCTTGACACCTTTGAAGAAGTGCAGTATTGTGTACGCGAAAATATTTTCCAAAAAGGAAGGGTTGTCATGAGTCGTATTATTGTTCCTGAAAAAGAATCCCAAGCCTATGTTTCTAAGCTGTTCCAAACCATTGGTGCTGAAAAGAAACATGCCGATGTTGTAGCGGATCATTTGACTATGGCCGAGATGCGCGGCCAGGCGTCTCACGGTCTGAACCGGATTCCGTTTTACACCCAAAAGCTGGAGCACGGTGGCTATAAAGCCAATCCTCACATGAAAATCCTGCGGGAAGATGCCGGTGTGGCGCTTTTAGATGCAGATGATGCCTTAGGAGCAGTTTCCTGCTCACACGCCATGGAACTGTGCATGGAAAAAGCCTCCCGAACTGGATGTGCCTCCGTAGCAGTGACCCATTCCAACCATATTGGATTTTTGGCTTATTACACCATGATGGCGGCAAAACGGAATATGATCGGCATCGCTGTCTGCAATTCCGGTTCCTCAACCGCTGTGTGGGGAACAAGAGAGAGGGTGCTTGGTACTGATCCCTTCAGCATCGGCGTACCTGCCAAAAAGCATTTTCCAGTGATTCTGGATTGCGCTACCAGCGTGGTGGCTCAAGGCAAGGTTTCCGTGGCGGAAACAGAGAACAAGCCGATTCCTGGGAATTGGGCTTATAATAAAAACGGAGAGCCGACCACAGTGGCATCCGAAGCGATGGTTGGTACGATGCGCCCCTTCGGCGATTATAAGGGATCTGGCATTGCTATCGTCATCAGCTTGATTTGTGCTGGCCTGACCGGAATGCCATTTGATTTTGAAGAAGAAAACCTGCGCCGGATTTCCGATTTATCTGCCGGCTCCGAGCTGGCGGCGTCACTAATCGCCATTGACATCTCTAAGTTTACCGATGCAGAGGCCTTTAAACATCGCGTAGATGGCTTTATCGATGTGGTGAAAAGCTTTAAGCTGGCTCCTGACACAGAACAGATTTATATGCCCGGTGAAATTGAGTTTAACAAGGTTGCCGCTAACCGTGCCGCAGGCGGATTTGAAATTGGTCCGAACCTGTATCAAAAGCTAAAGAATATCCGTGATCAATACGGTATGAAGTTTGAGATGGATCACTGGAAACATGATGATTAAGCATATTGACTAAAAAATAACAATCTTTTTTATGATTTATATTCTAAAACTTCAATCCGTAATTCCATAATTGAATTGGAAATTCAAATTTAGGATGGTATGATGAGGCTAATCAAGGAAGAATGTTGGCATTATGGAGGTTGTCTATCGTGAAAAATGAAAACTTCAATCAAGAGTTAAAAAAGCTGGAGCAATTCGACACCCCATCGATCACTAATGTAGTGGCAACGTACCCAGAGGATCAGGAGCTTTGTTTAGGACTTTATGATCCTTGGGCTGCTAACTGGTATACCGATCAATCTGTAAAATGCATGTATCCCGAGCTGGGAAGAAGAGCGGGTTACGCTGTTACGGTGGTATATGGCCCTGTCGACGCCAATTTTAAGCGCCGCAGCTTTGACGATGTTCTGAGGGCCATTGATGCTTCTCCTAAGCCGGTGATCGTGTGCATCAAGCAGGATTTTCCTGAGGAAATCAAAAATAAAAATGGCCTTTGCGGCGGCAATATGACCACCGCGATGAAAGCTTTGGGAACAGTCGGTATTATTTCTGACGGCCCGTCCAGAGACGTAGATGAAATTCGTCCTATGGAGGTTCAATACATGCTCACCGGTGTTACTGCGGGCCACGGCGCTTTCTCCGTAAAAGCAGTGAATGTTCCGGTAAATATTTGCGGCATGGATGTTTGTCCGGGCGATGTTATACATATGGATGAAAACGGCGCGGTAAAATTCCCAAATCAGTATATCGGCGATGTTTTGGATAAGGTGCAAAAGCTCCAGAAAATTGAGCAGGAGCGTCAGGAAAAGATGAGAAACTCCAGCGATGTGGAAGAAATTATCCGGATTATGAACGGCTTTGAAGATAATAAATAAATGACTAAAAAAGATACTGAAAGAGTAAGGGGACGATAACAATGATGAAAACAAACAAACTCCGTGAAATCCTGAACAACAATCAGCCTTCTATCGCTACAAGAATTCTCAGCGCATGGCCTACCATTACGGAAGCGGTGGCCTCTACCGGGAAATTCGATTATATCGAGTTTGTCGCTGAATACGCTCCTTTTTCCCATGCGGATCTGGAGAATATCTGCCGTGCTGCGGAGCTGCACAATATTTCCACGATGATAAAGGTGGATTTCCAGAACAGGGCTTACGTGGCGCAAAAAGCGATGGCTTCCGGATTCCAGGCGCTTTTGCTTACCGACCATAAAACGCCGGAAGAGGTCAGGGAAACCATGTATGTTATCCGGCCTGATACTCCCGAAGACGGCGGACGTTTTGGTTATCCCAACCGCCGTTGGATCGGCTATCAGCCTAATTTATCCCAGATGGATTATGCCGCCATGGTACGTAATACAGTAGCCGCTTTCATGGTGGAGAAAAAGGAATGCTTGGATAATTTAGAGGAAATCTGTGAAATTCCCGGTGTGGATATGGTGCAATTTGGCCCCTCCGATTATTCGATGAGCCTTGGCTGGAACGCCGGAGCCCATGTTGATGAGTATAAAGCAGCTGAGCGTGAAATGATCCGTATTGCTTTAAAGCATGGGGTTCAGCCTCGCTGTGAAATCAATAGCGCGGATGAGGCGAAATATTATATTGATTTAGGTGTGCGTCATTTCTGCATCGGCGACGAGCTGAGAAACAACATGACCTATTGGAATAATGTAGGCGGCGCTTTGAAGGAGATCGTGGATACCTTATAATTTATTACTCAAATCCTCTCGTTTCCTTTCTATATATAATGTATAGAAAAGAAAGTAAAATTGGCGGCCATCCTGAGCCCTCGGGATGGCCGCCAATTTTTATATTTTTAATTATCTTGTAAAAATTAATTAAGCAATTGCTGGGATATTTTTACGACTCGCATTTTCGATAGTTATTACTTTAAATTTTTAAAGTCATCTACAAACCATACCTGTGGGACTGTGAACTCTCGATGGTTCAGATAGTTTAGAATTCCCGCATCGGTTTGAAAGTCAAAAACGAGCTTATAAGAACAAAGGGCCTGCCATTTATAGCGGCTTTCTCTGTTTTGAGTATTTTTTCCATATTTCCCGTCTCCTACCAGGGGATGGCCAATGGAGGCCATGTGCGCCCTTATTTGGTGGGTTCTGCCGGTCAAAAGGTCGACTTCCAAAAGACTGTATTTTTCTTTTTGCTGAAGCGTCCGGTATTTTGTCTGGATGGTTTTGGCCCCGGGGAAGGGTCTGGCAGATATATAAACCCGGTTTTTGCTTTCATTTTTTTCTAAATATCCCACCAGTAAATCTGATTTTTTTTCCATTTTTCCATGAACCACACAGAGATAATATTTATGCAATTCACGCTTCCGCATTTTGTCATTTAAAATTCTCAGAGCTTCGGCGTTTTTTGCAGCTATGACAATACCGGATGTGTTTCGGTCGATACGGTTCACCAATGCGGGAGCAAAGGAATTTTCATTCTGGGGCTGGTACTCGCCCTTTTCATAAAGATAATGCTGCACTCGAGCAATGAGAGAATCAAAATGATAGTTCTCATCAGGATGAACCAAAAGGCCTGGCTTTTTATTTAAAAGAAGAATATTTTCGTCCTCATAAACGCAGTCTACTACTTTAGGCGCTTTTAGAAAATCATATTCAGTAGGGGTTTGTTCAAAAAATTCCTCCTTTAAATACAAAGATATGATGTCTCCCTCTTGAATTCGGGAAGAAATTTGGCAGCGCTTTCCGTTAAGCTTTATGTTCTTTGTGCGGATTCCTTTATAAAGCATAGATTGAGGAAGTTTTGTATAGGTTTTAGTCAAAAATTTATCTAACCGCTGTCCGGCGTCATTTTTTCCAACAGTAATTTGTCGCATAATCACAGCCCTTTCGTCATGTTCTTAAATTATACCACGAACTTCTTTTCAAAACTACATTTTTGGAGTATAATAATAACAATTACAGAATATAAACAAATTGTAAAAGGGGCTGTTTTTGTTGATTACGCAGGAAAGAATTCTTGAAATTTTAAAGGAGGCCGGCGTTCTTTTAGAAGGGCATTTCTTATTGACTTCTGGAAGGCACAGCAATAAATATTTACAGTGCGCTAAGGTTTTCCGGAATACAAAATACAGCGAGGAGTTGTGCAGCGCTCTGGCTGAACAGTTCCGAAATGATGGGGTAGAGGTGGTCATCGGACCCGCTATGGGGGCGGTGCAGATGGCTTATGAGGTAAGCCGGGGTTTACAATGTGAAAACTTTTTTGCAGAACGAGACCAGGATGGAAAAATGTGCTTGCGTAGGGGATTCGAGGTTCAACCTGGACAAAAGGTGCTTCTGGTAGAGGATGTAGTCACTACCGGAGGGTCTGTTCGTGAGGTTCTGGAGCTTGTTAAAGCTGCCGGCGGCGATGTGGTAGGGATTGGTTCTATTGTTGACCGTACTGGAGGAAAAATTGATTTTGGCGTACCCTTTAAAGCGGTTATTTCTATGGAAGTGGAATCTTATGAGCCCAGCGAATGTCCATTGTGTAAGGAAGGTAAAATTCCGGTTATAAAACCGGGAAGCCGTAAAATTAAATGAAGAAAACATCACTGCATGACGGACATAGAGACCGCTTAAGAGAAAAATTTATACGCCATGGGCTTTCCAGTTTAGAACCTCATGAAGTAGTAGAATTAATGCTGTATGCGGCAGTGCCAAGAAAAGATATGAATCCACTGGCTCACGAATTGTTGGAAGGCTTTGGCTCCTTTCCGGCCTTACTGGATGCTCCGATCGAAGAGTTAATGAAATATAAGGGAATCGGCCGTGGAAGTGCGATTACGATTAAGCTGTTTTCCGCAATCGGCCGGTTTTATATCGAGAGCAAAGCGGACAAGGGCCCAACCTCCATGGAAGAAGTCATTGATATCATTTTGAGCAAATTTACAGGCAGAAGCAACGAGGCAGTTGTGCTTACCCTTCTGGATGGAAAGGGAAAGGTTCTATATTGTGGTGTGGTGACGGAAGGAACTGCCAATTCCTGCGATGTGTATCTCCGAAGAATCGTTGGATTGGCAGCCAGCTATGATGCTACTCAGGCGATTCTCGCTCATAATCATCCCAGCGGTTTTGCGTTGCCCTCTAGAACAGATCTGCAAACCACTGTTAGGGTGAAAGAGGCGCTTGCATTGGTAAATGTTACGCTGATTGACCATATGATTGTGGCGGATGGAGATTATGTATCTATGGCTCAGGATGAGGGGAAGCTTCATACAGGAATCTTTGATATTGGCGACGAGTATGATGCGCCTTTGGAGAGAAAAGCGGTAGCGGATTGGGAAGAGAAGTAACCATTTATAAATAAAGTAATACATTTTAAGGCCAGCCTTTCTTAGCTGGCCTTTCCTTTTTCCCAATGAGCTTATTCCTAGCCGCACCAGTATAAAAGGGATCATTTTCGCTGGAGTTTAGGCCGCTGACTTGTCATCGTTAAAAAGACCGTATCAAATTAATAGATAATACGCAGGACAGAAATTTACAGTATCCTGATTATTGAAAATTAAAAAATAAATTCGGAGGGTAACAAATGAATTTTGATATTAATCTTTGGATGAAAGAATATTCCAGTGAATTAAGAAAGATATTTGGAAACCGTATCTGGTTTGTTGGCTTACAAGGAAGCTATGGAAGAAATGAGGCGACTGAGCAAAGTGATATCGACGCTGTAGTTATTTTAGACAAAGTGACACTGGAGGATATAAAGGCTTATAGCGCATTGTTAGACCGTTTGCCGTATAGAGAAAAGGCATGTGGCTTTATCTCAGGAAAACAGGAATTGCTTAATTGGGAAAAATCCGATTTATTTCAATTTTATTATGACACTCTTCCTATTATCGGTTCCTTAAATTCCTTGAAAGAATATTTTACAGCCGCGGATGTACGGCGTGCAATAAGGATAGGCGCCTGCAACATATATCATGGCTGTATGCATAATATGGTTCATGAGAAAAGCTGGGAGCTTCTAAAAGGATTATATAAATCGGCGGCTTTTACGTTACAGGCTGCTGGCTTTCTGCAAACAGGCAAATATGAAAGACGCCGGAAAGACTTGTTAAATCATCTGCTTCCAGAGGATCAAGCTATTTTGCTGATTGGTCAAACACTTAAAAACACTAATCTTACTGAAAGGAAGGAATTTGAAAGGCTCTCTGCTACTCTTTTGTCCTGGGCCTCTGATTGGATTGTCAGATGCGGAACGACACAGCAACAGACGGAGTCAGCTGCCGATTCTTTAGAGCCGTAAGGGAAAAAGCTACCAAGGCCAGAAAAATTTTATGTCAAAAGACAATTGCTTTAGAATGGTATCTTAAGAATATATTTGTATTGAGTCCATGAGTAATAAATTATTTTATTTTGTTTCAAAAACCAATTATTGAATTTACGTGAAAATAGAATAATGTATCATTAGTGAAAAACATGGTCGGGACAACGGGCTTTACAGCATTATAAGCAGAACGAATTAACCTGTAGAATCAGAAATCTCAGAAAGACAATGATAGCGACTACTGTTAAGCTCTTGGAAACATGGCCTGGACTATACGGCTTATGCAGTCTTTGACAAGGTGTAAGGCAAATAAAAACAAGCTGTAAATTTATCATTATCAACCGTCATTTTCCTTGACACTACTTTGTAATCAAAGTAAAATGTTAGTGAAAGCGTAGAAAAAAGTTACAAGGAGGACGTTATGTCTGGTCGTTGGGACTGGGACGTGAAATCGTCTTATACTTATCATGCATTAAAAAAAGCAAAAGATGTGGTGGAGAAAAGCTTAAACCAAGCGGCGGAAGAAATCCAGGATAGCCAACGCAAGAAAAGCCAAAATCCTCCTGAAAACGGTATGCCGCATCAACAGCCCCCTTATCAAGCGGAAGGGGACCGTCCTGGACAGGCGCCTTCTGAAAATTTTTCGGGAGGATATCAGCCTCCGCCTGGCAGAGTCTATACCACCCCTCCGCCCCCAAATAACCAAACATCTGGAAAAAAGCAGACGCCTCCTTATCAGGTTTACGAGCCGATTAAGACCAAACGGCAGAAAAAGGAGAACTCCAAAAAGCCTGTGCCCCCGGGAATGATGGAAGTACGGCAAAAATCAGTCGCTTGCTACTATGGGGTCGGTTTGTTTGTGCTTTTTTGGGGCCTGGTGGCGCCTATTTATCGGCTGAGTGATTTTATCATTATGCTTCTCCTGTCTGTGGGCGTATTTTTCCTTTGTAAGCTGATCTTTAAAGGGAAAAGAGTTTTTGTTCCGATTCCAGAAAAAAAGGTTGAAACAGGAGATCGGGAAATCGATCAATTGATTATAGACGGGCAAAACTATTTGAAGAAAATGCAGGAAGCAGATATTGCTATTGAGGATGAAACAGTTTCTGAGCAGATTCGCAAGCTGGAGGAAATTTCAAAAAAGATTTTTGAATTTGTAGCTGAAAATCCGAAAAAGGCGCCTCAAATCCGCAAGTTTATGAATTATTATTTGCCAACCACTCTAAAGCTTTTGTCTTCTTACGATAAGCTGGAGGATACTGGTATCACCGGCACCAATATTTCAGAGACTATGCTTAGCATTGAGCGGATGATGAATACTATTGTGATGGCCTTTGAAAAGCAGCTGGATCACTTGTTTGCTGATGAGGCTATGGATATTTCAACGGATATTACGGTCTTAGAGGGAATGTTGGCGCAAGAAGGACTAACCGGCAGCGACTTTAATAAAGCTAAGCACAAAGGGGAATAAACGATAAATAGGAAAGAGGTAACACAACATGGATCAAGAAAAAATCGAACTTACTTTTGAAACTCCTGCAGCTCCCGCGGTAGCTTTAGAAACAGCAGTTCCCCAGCAGGCAGCGGATCAGGCCTTGGCGGCCGCCGAGCAGATGGCCCAAAGGCTCTCTCCGGAAGAGCAGAAAATGGTCGATGATTTTGCCGATAAGATTGACGTTACCAATACATCTATGGTTATGCAGTATGGCGCTGCGTCTCAGAAAAAAATTGCTGATTTTTCTGAATCCGCACTGGAAAACGTCCGTACTAAGGATATGGGCGAGGTAGGCGATATGATCACCGGCCTGATGACAGAGCTTAAGGGTTTTTCCGTTGATGAGGAAGAAAAGGGCGGTTTTTTCGGCTTTTTTAAGAAAACCGGAAATAAAATCGCTACAATGAAAGCCAAATATGATAAAGTAGAAGTGAATGTGGATAAAATTTCCGAAGCCTTAGAGGGACATCAAATTCAGCTGATGAAGGATGTCGCCTTACTAGATAAAATGTATGATTTGAATCTGATGTACTTTAAAGAACTTACTATGTATATTTTGGCTGGTAAGAAAAAGCTGAAGCAGGTTCGGGAAAACGATCTTCCTATCTTGCTGGATAAAGCAAAAATGTCCGGTCTGCCGGAGGATGCCCAAGCGGCTAATGATCTTTCCGCTCAGTGCAACAGCTTTGAAAAGAAGCTTCATGACTTGGAATTGACCAGAATGATTTCCATTCAGATGGCTCCTCAGATTCGTTTGGTGCAGAATAATGATAAAATGATGACGGAAAAAATCCAATCCACCTTGGTCAACACGATTCCTCTCTGGAAAAGCCAAATGGTTATCGCTTTAGGGCTGGCTCATTCTCAGCAGGCGATGGAGGCTCAGAGAGAAGTCACGAATATGACCAATGAGCTTTTGAAGAAAAACGCCGATGCTCTGAAAATGGGAACCATTGAAACCGCAAAGGAATCAGAACGGGGAATCGTGGATATTGAAACCCTCAAGTATACTAACGAGTCTCTGATCTCAACATTGGATGAAATGGTAAAAATTCAAACTGAGGGGCGTCAGAAGCGTGTCGCTGCAGAGGCTGAATTAGGACGGATTGAAAATGAATTGAAACAAAAGCTGTTGAATATTAACAGCTGAATTTTATATTAGTGGAGAAAACCATGAAATTATTACGCAAAAAAGCTTTTGCTATTTCTGCCATGGCAATTATGATTATAGCTGGTATTATGTATGGCAGCTATTTCTCTATTTCCAGGGCACATCATGGAGCGGAACAGGCTTTTTACCAAGGAGAATATTATTCAATACAGGATGATTTGAATCGGCGTATGGAATATGCCCAGGATATGGTCTATATTGCCAAACAATATAATAAACAGCAAGCGGATACCCATCAACAGGCTGATGTGGAACCTACTCAGGCCGCAATTGACCGTCTCCGCCACGCGAAAACTCTGTCGGAAAAGTATGACGCGGATTTAGATCTTGAGAATGCGATGACGGATTTATATATTTCATTGCAAGGAACAAATCTAAAGGATTCTAATGAACGAGATGCCAAGAGCTTGTATGAATCTTTTCAATTGTACAAGGATAACTATCTGATTGAGGAATATAATAACGGAGCGGTTGCTTTTAACAATCAATTAGAGGAATTTCCCACCAATCTATTCAATGCGATTTATCATTTTGACAAGGTGGAGCTCTACCAATAATAAAAAATCCCTTCTTTTTGTATTAACGGAAGGGATTTTTTTCATCTTTTGGCACATACTAAGGATAAAATTCTATTTTTAGGAGTGCGTAAGTTATGAATTACAGTCAATCACAAATCAAGCATTATATGGATGACCAAATTCATCAGATGGAAGAGGGACTGGATAACCTGAGAGAACGGGACTTTCAGCCTGACGGCATGGGGGATCTTTATAATGGGATGTTAAAGCATACGGTATCCTTTGAAATTCAGCATATGAGAAAGCTGAGAGACGAATTAATTCAAGCGTTAGAGGACTAAGCCAGCGGCAAGCCGCTGGCTTTACATACTATCTATTCTTTTTCAAGTGTTTAATATCCAGTTCATATATGTGCGGTATCCTTTTATTATCAAGGTTGGAGTGTGGCATTATGAAGCTATCAATGATACAAAACTTGGCGATTTGGGGAGATTCCCTTTTAAAGGGTATTATTTTTGATGAAAAAACCAGCAGATATAAGCCTTTGAAGACTTGCTCGGTAAACTTATTCAGCAAGGCATTCCCCTTTACAGTGAAAAACAATTCCCGTTTTGGCTGTACTGCTCCAAAGGCCTTGGAAAATCTACAGGCGTCTTTAAACAATGGCTTGCAGGCAGAGGTTGCACTTTTGGAGTTCGGTGGAAATGACTGTGACTACAACTGGTCTGAAATCAGCCGTAATCCAGAAGCGCACCACGAGCCTCATACACCTTTTCAGACATTTTGTTCCACAATGGAGAAAATGGCGGATCTGCTGCTGTCTCATTCCATAAAGCCTGTGTTTATGAATCTTCCACCGATTGACGGGGAGCGGTATTATCGCTGGATCAGTAGTCTGAAGGACACGGATCCAAAGGCTATTTTAAAATGGCTGGGAGGACAAACGGATACCATCTATCGCCAGCAGGAACGATATTCCAGGGCGATGGAACGGGTGGCGTATCAAAAGAATTTACCGCTTATCGATGTGCGGGATGAATTTTTAGCGATTCATAATTACCGGGATTATTTGTGCTTGGATGGAATCCACTTAAATGAGCAAGGGCAAAAGGTTATGGCGGATATTTTTCAATCGTATGCTATGAATTATGCATAAAAATAAAAACCTTATTACTGGGAGAAATTAGGTAATAAGGTTTTTTCTGTTTCTTGTCTAGAAAGCCGAAACGTGCTATAATAATATTCAATGCCAGTTAATGAGGTGAGTAAGTGTTTCAATTCGGTCAGTTTATCATAGTTTGCGGTCATTATGGCTGCGGAAAGACCAATCTCTCTTTAAATTTGGCAGTCAACCTGCAAAAAGCGGGAAGAAAGGTCACCCTGGTAGACCTAGATTTGGTCAATCCTTATTTCCGATCCTCTGATTTTCAGGAGGTCATTTATTCCAATCAAATCGAGTTAATCGCCCCGGTTTTCGCTCATTCTAATTTGGACTTGCCTGCCTTACCGGTAGACCTGCACCGAATTTTCAATATGCCGGATCGAACGGTGATTATCGATGTGGGCGGGGATGATGCCGGCGCCACAGCGCTGGGGAGCATTTCTCAAAGCATTCAGCAGCTTCCATACCAAATGCTGTACGTGGTGAACCGCTACCGCGCCCTAACCCAGACCTCCGAAGAGGCTTGCGCTCTGTTGAAGGAAATTGAGTCTGCCTGCCGGCTGACGGCGACAGGCGTGGTGAACAATTCTCATTTGCAGGCTGAAACCACTGTGGATGACATTTTGCAGGGAATCCCTTTCGCTCAAAAAACAGCGGAGCTTTTAAATCTTCCTTTGGCGTTTACTACGGTTCCTGCTTTTCTGGCGGGCAAGGCTAAAGAAGCCGGGGAGAATGTTTATCCAGTAGAAATTTATGTAAAACCCCCTTGGGAGCAATAACCCCAAAGGATCCAAATAAAGGAGGGTCGTAGATGGCAAGAATCATTGTGAGAGAAGAAGTATGCAAGGGCTGTGAAATGTGCGTCAATGCCTGCCCGAAAAAAATTATTCGTCTGTCGAAAGACCGGATCAACGCGAAAGGTTATCATCCGGCAGAATTGATTGACGAAGAAAAATGCATCGGCTGCGCCTCTTGTGCGACGATGTGTCCTGATGTAGCGATTACAGTGGAAAGGTAGTGACGAAGTTGTCCGAAAGAGTATTGATGAAAGGAAACGAAGCGCTGGCGGAAGCAGCTATTCGCGCAGGCTGCCGTCATTTCTTCGGTTATCCCATAACCCCTCAGACTGAGCTTGCGGCTTATATGTCTAAGAAGATGCCTAAAATCGGCGGTACATACCTCCAGGCGGAATCCGAGATTGCCGCGATTAACATGGTGTTGGGAGCCTCATCCGCCGGTGTGCGGGCCATGACCTCCTCGTCTTCTCCCGGCATCAGCCTGAAAACAGAAGGAATCTCCTACATCGCCGGTTCCGACGTACCTGCGCTGATTATTAATGTGCAGCGCGGAGGCCCTGGCTTGGGCGGCATTCAGCCTTCCCAGGCCGACTACTGGCAGGCCACCAAGGCCACCGGCCACGGCGATTTTCAGATTTTAGTATTTGCCCCTTCTACCGTGCAGGAAATGGTGGATTTTGTCTCCCTAGCTTTTGATTTAGGGGATAAATACCGTATGCCCGCCATGATTTTGGCCGACGGTATGCTGGGTCAGATGATGGAGCCGGTAGAGTTTAAGGACCAAGGGGAAAACGCTAAGATCGACAAACCCTGGGCGCTGACCGGGCATCAGTTCAAGCGTCCCCATAATGTGGTGAATTCCCTTTATTTGAAGCCTGCCGACCTGGAGCGGCTGGTGAAAGAGCGTTTCGAACGCTATGAAACCATTAAAAAAACAGAGCAGAGGGCGGAAGAATATTTGGTAGACGACGCCGATATCGTAGTCGTGGCTTACGGCGCTTCCTCCCGTGTAGCCCGCAGCGCGGTCAACGCCGCGAGAGCTGAGGGCATAAAGGCGGGCTTAATCCGTCCAATCACCCTTTGGCCGTTCCCAACAGACGCTTTGCAAAGAGCCGCTCAGCATGTGAAGAAATTCCTTGCTGTGGAAATGAGCATGGGCCAGATGGTAGACGACGTGCGTTTAGCGATCCATGATCAGAAGCCGGTAGAATTTTACGGCCGCACCGGCGGTATGATTCCCACTCCTGCTGAGGTGCTGGGCGCGGTCAAGAAAGCGGGAGGTGTTTTGTAATGGCGGTTGTGTTTAAAAGACCAGAATCCCTGTTGGATGTACCCTTCCATTATTGCCCCGGATGCACCCACGGCATCATTCACCGTTTGGTCGCGGAGGTTATGGACGAATTAGAAATTCAGGGAAAAGCAATCGGCGTTGCCCCTGTTGGCTGCGCTGTGATGAATTATGATTATTTCGCCTGCGATATGGTGGAAGCTCCTCACGGCAGAGCGCCGGCGGTTGCTACCGGCATTAAGCGTGCGAGGCCTGAGAATGTGGTGTTCACCTATCAGGGAGACGGCGACTTGGCGGCAATCGGTACCGCTGAAACTGTCCACGCCGCTACCCGCGGTGAAAACATCACTGTGATTTTTGTCAATAATGCGATTTACGGCATGACCGGCGGACAGATGGCGCCGACCTCTCTGCCGAACCAGGTGACCCAGACCACGCCCTACGGCAGAGACGTAAACGTTGCCGGATATCCTGTCCGTGTTTGCGAGATGCTGTCGACGCTGGACGGCGTGGCTCTGGCACAGCGTGTTACTGTAGACTGTGTGAAGAACGTTAATATCGCGAAAAAAGCGATTAAAAAGGCGTTTCAGAACCAGATTGAGGGTAAGGGCTTTTCCATTGTCGAGGTGGTTTCTACCTGTCCCACCAACTGGGGATTATCTCCGATTGAGGCGCTTCAGTGGCTGCGTGACAATATGCTGCCTTATTATCCCTTGGGCGTTTACAAGGACAGCGTGAAAGGAGCGAGACTGCATGAGCACGAATAAGAACTTCAACATGCTTCTGGCCGGCTTCGGCGGGCAAGGAATCCTTTTCGCTGGAAAGGTTATTGCTTACGGCGGTTTGATGGATGAAAAGGAAATTTCCTGGCTGCCTTCTTATGGCCCGGAAATGCGCGGCGGCACAGCGAACTGCAGTGTCTGTATATCCGACCAGCCTATCGGCTCTCCTTTAGTGGTTAATCCTAATGTGTTTATCGCAATGAATCTGCCGTCCTTTGATAAATTTATCAATGACGTAGAGCCGGGCTCCATTGTAATTGTAGACAGCTTCTTGATTAATAAGAAGGTGGAACGGGATGACGTAACAGCGTTTTATGTACCCGCTACCAAAATCGCAGAGGACAATGGACTGAAGGGGCTTGCCAATATTATTTTGGTAGGAAAGCTTTTCCATGAAACCAATTTCTGTACGGAAGATGCCCTCTATAAAGCGGTGGAAAAATGTGTACCTCCTAGAAAGGCTCATCTGATCGATGCCAACAAAAAGGCGTTGCAGCTGGGCATGGAGGCCTAATCTAAGAATCAAAAAAGCCAGGAGAGAGTTCTTTTCTTCTGGCTTTTCTGCACTTCAAGGAGAGGAAATATGAAGTCATTTGTTACAGCTTTAATTGTAGCGGCCGGGGGCTCCACCCGTATGGGAACCCGAAAAAACAAGCTGCTGCTGGATTTAAAGGGAATGCCTGTGATTGCAAGAACCCTGCTGGCCTTTGAGAATACGGATTGTATTCAGGAGATCGTACTCGTATGCCGAAAGGAAGAACGGGAAGAAATGCTGGAAATCGCACAGATTTTCGGTGTCCGCAAGCTGTCGTCGGTCGTATCAGGCGGGAAAACCCGTCAGCAGTCGGTATTTCAAGGAATAAAGGCCGCCGGAGCGGCGACACATTTCGCCATTCATGACGGCGCTCGGGCGTTGATTACCCCGGAGGATATTCAGAGAGCCGTATCGGACGGTATTTGTTTTGGCGCTTCCTCCCTGGGAGTACCGGTAAAGGATACGATTAAGGTGGTAGATGGAGAAGGCTATGTGCAGGGGACTCCCAACCGAGCACTGATGTGGAATGTGCAGACGCCGCAGGTGTTTGAGAAAGCCGTCTATCAAAGGGCTATGAAAAAAGCGGAACAGGAGGGAGCCGATTATACTGACGATTGCCAGCTGGTCGAGCAATTGGGAGTGGGGGTTCATCTCTGCATGGGCTCCTATGAAAATATAAAAATTACTACGAGAGATGATCTAGCGTTGGGAGAGCATATTTTACAGTTGAGGGAGGAAGACGCATGAGAATTGGCCACGGATATGATGTTCACCGTTTAACGGAAGGAAGGAGAATGATTTTAGGCGGTGTGGAAATCCCTTACGAAAAGGGCTTGCTGGGTCATTCCGACGCGGATGTGCTTACCCATGCGGTTATGGATTCCTTATTAGGCGCGGCGGCCCTGGGAGATATCGGCAGGCATTTTCCGGATTCCGACCCTTTGTACCTGGGCGCCGACAGCCTGGAGCTGCTGAGACAGGTATGTCATTTGCTGAAAAAGAAAAATTACCATATAGAAAATATTGACGCTACCATATTAGCCCAAAGGCCAAAGCTGATGCCTTATCTTGCTCAAATGCGGGAAAACTTAGCAAAGGCATGTGAAATTTCTCTGGATTGTATAAACATAAAGGCGACAACAGAAGAAGGGCTGGGCTTTACCGGCGCGTTAGAGGGAATTGCCGCTCATGCGGTCTGCTTAATTGCTTGATTTGGATAAGCAGAATCCATTTCACTGCATATACTGTTTTATAACCTAAAACAGTGAGGTGATATTTATGGGCAAGCCTTTGATTATGGTCAGCTCTATCACTTATGCGATGAAGGCTAGAGATCTGCTGATCAACAATGGAATTGCGGCATATATAGAAAGGACGCCTAAAATAGAAAGAAACGGCGGCTGCGGCTACAGTTTATATGTTCCCAAACGGATCGATGAGGCCGAAAATCTTCTGCGCACCCATGGGATAAAAATAGTGGGCAGAACCGATTGGGAGGAGTCCACATGATCTATTTTGACAACGCCGCTACCACGTATCCCAAGCCTATGGCAGTAACCAACGCCGTGCGGACCGCTCTGCAAAAATACGGGGCTAATCCAGGAAGAAGCGGCCATAAAATGTCAATGGCTGCGGCAGAAGAGGAATACCGCTGCCGGGTCGCCGCGGCGAATCTATTTCATGCGGAAGGCCCGGAAAATGTGGCGTTTACCTTAAACTGCACCCACGCTATCAATATAGTATTGAAGGGGCTTTTAAAGCCTGGAGACCATGTGGTGGTTTCCTGCTTAGAGCACAATGCCGTCATGCGGCCCTTGGAGGCGCTTCGCCAGCAAGGGGTCAGTTATACCCAGGCGCAGGTAGTTCCCGGAGACAGCGACGCGACTCTGGATGGCTTTCGAAAAGCGCTGAACGCAAAAACAAAGCTGATCGTCTGTATGCATGCTTCTAATGTGTGGGGAATCCGTCTTCCTATTGAGAGAATCTCGGCTATGGGAAAGGAATATGGAATTCCGATTTTAGTCGACGCGGCTCAAACTGCGGGAATTTTACCCATCGATGTTCAAGACAGCCGGATTGATTATCTATGTGCTGCTGGCCACAAGGGCTTGTATGGCCCAATGGGGACCGGCCTGCTTATTACGCCCAATGGGGATAAGCTTTCTACCATCATTGAGGGAGGCACAGGAACAAGCTCCATTTCCCTAATACAGCCGGGAACGATGCCGGACCGCATGGAAAGCGGTACTCCTAATATGCCCGGAATCGCCGGCTTACGGGCCGGTATCGAATATGTCTCTAAAATAAAGCCGGAAACGATCGCAAAGCATGAACAAAGATTGATGCTTCGCTTGTACGATAAATTGTCGTCGATAAAAAAAGTAAAGCTATTCATGCCAAGGCCGGAATTTCCAGCTTTTGTGCCGCTGCTTTCCTTTAATATCGCTGATATGCCCAGTGAAGAGACCGCCGCTCAGCTGAATCAGCATCAAATTTTTGTTCGAGCCGGAATCCACTGCGCGCCGGAGGCCCACAAATTCGCCGGCACCTTGGAAACCGGCGCAGTAAGGGTCTGTCCATCCGTATTCAGCAAAGAGCAGGAAATTGACTTTCTTGTGAATGTAGTAGGAAAAATCGCAAAAAAATAGTATGGAAAAGGTTGCATAACGCATCAGATATGTTAAAATAAAATGGGAAATAAAAACATTCAGCTTGTTTAGGCGAAGGAAAGAAGGCAAATATGGGGGAGTTCATTACTAACATTTTCAATGCCTTTTTAGAACTTATGCGGCAATTCCGCGCGGTTGATGTACTGGATATTGTCGTTGTGGCTTTTTTAATATATAGCTTAATTAAGTTAGTCCGGGAAACCCGTGCCGAACAATTGGTAAAGGGCCTTTTAATTATGATAATTGCATGGGCTCTCAGTTCTCAGTTAAATCTAAAAATGATCAAAACCCTGTTGGATAACTTCTTCCAATTTGGTATTATTGCGTTGCTTGTGGTTTTCCAGCCGGAGCTTCGCCGTGCGCTGGAGCATATCGGCCGTACCAAAATCGGCACCAGAACCTTCAGCGTCGCTAAGGAAGGCGAATCTCTTTTGCAGCAGGAGCGGAAATGCATCAACGCGGTCGTAGAGGCGGCGGCCTCCTTCCAAAAATCTAAAACCGGCGCTTTAATCGTTTTTGAGCGGCAGACCAAGCTCGGCGAAATTGTGGATACCGGCACGATTGTCAATGCCGATCCATCGGCGCAGATTATCGGGAACATCTTTTTCAATAAGGCGCCCTTGCACGACGGCGCTATGATTATCCGCAATGGGATGATCTATGCGGCGGGGTGTATTCTGCCTCTGACAAAAAATGATTCCCTAAGCGTGGATTTGGGAACCCGCCATAGGGCTGCGGTGGGAATGAGCGAAAATTCAGATGCGGTAATCTTGGTAGTTTCCGAGGAAACCGGGACAATTTCTTTAGCAATCAACGGTGTGATTACCCGTAATTATACGAGAGAAACGCTGAAGGGTGCGTTGGAAAACGAAATCCTTCCCGATGTGGCGGAGGACGGCGACCGCAGGCCGATTTTCTCTTCCTTCAGGAGGGTGAAAAAAGATGAAAAAAAATAAATTTAGTATAGGGCGCCTTTTTTATAATGATAAATTCGTTATGATTTTTTCCGTGTTGGTTTCTATTATTTTATGGTTTACAGTTTCAGCAACCAACACCAGTACGGAGAGCCATAAGGTGATCAGCGATATCCCTGTAACCATCGAGCTGTCTCAGAATGCCAAAGATAACGATTTGATGGTTTTTAATGATAACCAGACCGCCAGCGTCTCTGTTTCCGGCTCCAGCTTTATCGTAAGCCAGGTTCAGAAGGAAAATATTCTGGTAACTGCTCTCCAGGCCGGGACGATCGACAGAGCGGGGACCTATACCTTGGTGCTCTCGGCGAAACAGCAAGGCACCTTGAGCGGATATGAAATTTCTCAGACTTCCCTGGTACCACAGACAATTCAGGTTTTGGTAGACCGGCTTAAAGAGCAGTCTTTTGAAATTACAGATAATATTCAATATAAAACCGATCCGGAATATTTTGCCGGCACCACTAAGTTTACCCCTGAAAAAATAACGGTTTCCGGTCCGGAAAGCATTGTAAATAAAATTGATAAGGTGCAGGCCGATTATACGATTAGCGAGACCCTGACCTCATCCCAGTCTCTGACGGTTCCTATTGTCTTGTATGATGCGGAAGGAAATCAGTTGAGTACGGAGGAATATAACCAGCTGACCATCAGCAATACGGAGGTTCAAGCGGACATCGTGGTTTTAAAGCGGGCGACTGTTCCGGTAAAGGCAGTCTTCCAGAATATGCCTTCCGGTTTTAACTCCTCAGATGTGACGGTTTCTCCGTCCACCTTAGAGATTGCCGGGCCTGAGGCTACTATGGCGGAATTCAAGTCTATAGAGCTTTCTCCGATTGATTTTGCGGAAATTAATCCAGATCATAATAAATTTGAATTAAAGGTGGAACTGCCAATCGGATGCAGAAATCTGAGTAACGCCAGTACGGTAACGGTGACAGTTGATCTGTCCGGTTATAGCGAAAAGACATTTTCTGTTTCTAAAAATCAGTTTAGCTGTATCAATGTTCCTGACGGAAAGAATCCAACAGTACTTTCCGATCAAGTAGACGTGGTGGTTGTAGGGCCTAATGATCAGCTTCAAGCTTTGACCGCAGATAAGATTAGCGGTAGGGTTGATTTTGAAAACCGGGATACCGGGCACAAGGAAATGGAGGTTACATTCTCCATAAACGACGCTTCAGGATGCTGGGCATACGGCCAGTATACGGTAAGTGTGGATGTCGCGGATGCCTCAAGCTGATTAGAATATTTAAAAAGCTCTCCGGGGATTCCGGGGAGCTTTTTCTTTTGCTTGAATAACGGTAGGGAAAATGGTAAAATATTTATTTATAGGGTAGGTGTGGATTTTGGTATGAAACAATGGGTGACAGCGCCGCTGGATAAAGAAATAGCGAAAACAATTGCACAGACATATGGATTATCCCAGTTTTTATCGATGATGCTGGTGATACGCGGCTTTCACAGCAAAGAGCAAATCGAGAGCTTTTTGAATACTCCTGATAGCTGTTTTGATCCTTTTCTGCTCAAGGATATGGATTTAGCCGTGGAAAGAATCCATCAGGCGCTGGATCAATTCGAAAAAATCTGCATCTACGGTGATTATGATGCCGACGGCGTAACTTCAACCAGCTTATTATATTCCTATTTGGAATCCTTAGGAGCCGACGTTATGTATTATATCCCTGAACGTGAATCGGAGGGATATGGTATGAATATAGATGCCGTACGAAAATTGTCGGAGCTGGGCGTTCGCCTGATTATCACAGTAGACAACGGAATTGCCGCTGCCCGAGAGGTAGAATACGCCAATTCCTTACATATAGACACGGTAGTTACTGACCATCACCAGCAGCAGGGAGACATACTGCCTCCCGCGGTCGCAGTGGTGGATCCTCATCGGCTGGATTGTGATTGCCCTTTTAAAAATATGGCCGGCGTGGGGGTAACCTTCCAATTGATTTCGGCACTGGAAGGTAAAGACGGCGGCTTCAGCACTCTCCTGGAAAATTACTCGGATTTAGCTGCGATTGGGACCATCGGGGACATCGTTCCCTTAGAAAAGGATAATAGAGTGTTGGTAAAGCATGGTCTTGCCCAGCTCTCCCGCACAGACCGACTGGGTATCCAGGCGCTAATCACGGAATCCGGCTTAGAAGGCAAGAAACTGACTTCTACCTCTGTAGCCTTTTCTCTTGTGCCCAGAATTAACGCGGCAGGCAGGTTAGGATCTTCCAGGCAAGCGGTAAAGCTTCTCCTTTCCGAGTATCCCGACGAGGCGGAGGACTTAGCAAGAGAAATCGGAGAGCAAAACCAGCAACGCCAAAAAATAGAGGGGGATATCGCCCTTCAGATTGAGGAATATTTACAAGCACATCCGGAGCGAAGATTTGACCGGATTCTGGTTGTAGATGGAGAAAACTGGCACGCCGGTGTGGTCGGAATCGTCGCCTCACGAGTGGTAGAAAAATACGGAAAACCTTGCGTTGTTATCTCCAGAGAAGGAGAGCTTTCCAGAGGCTCTGGGCGCAGCGTAGAAGGCTTCTCGCTCTCAGATGCCGTCTATGCCTGCCGGGAGCATTTAGTCCGTTTCGGAGGTCATCCCATGGCTGCGGGCATCACAATCAAGACAGATAAGATCGATGATTTCCGTTTAGCGATCAACGCTTATGCGGCTCAGAGGCATCCCCAGATGCCTTACCCAAAGCTATTGCTGGATTGCAAGCTTCGGCCTCAGGTGCTTTCGCTGGATATTGTAGAGGAGCTTACCCTGTTAGAGCCCTTTGGCACCGGGAATCCCGCTCCGTTATTTGGTCTGTATTCAATGACGTTAACGGGGATTACCCCATGCGGAAATCGGAAGCATTTGAGATTGGCCTTCCAGCGGGAAAAGGTCAAAATTACCGCCATGCGTTTTTCCGTAACGCCGGAGGAATTTCCTTACCAGCCAGGGGATATTTTAGATTTGGCGGTAACTTTAGAACGGAATGAATATCGGGGAGAGGCGTCGTTGTCTATCCATATCCGAGATTTGAAGCTGCACGGTGTGGATGAGGCGGCTTTACTTCAGGAGCAAGCCCTTTATGAAGGCGCTAGAAGAGGCGAGGGCCTTTCTGATGACAAAACAGAAAAGCTGCTTCCTAACCGGGAACAGTTTGCGGTAGTCTACCGTTACCTTCGGGAACAAAAAGGGTGGAATTACGGCCTTGACGTTTTATATTTTCGTTTAGAGCAAAAGATACCTTTCGCTGCTCTGTGCTTAATTTTAGATGTAATGGAGGAATTAGGCTTAGTTACGCTGCAGACCAGCGGATCACTTTATCAGATTCACTTAAGAGAAATCGCCGGTAAGGTGAATCTGGACGATTCTGTGTTATTGCGGAAAATTAGGAATCAAAGGGAAAAAGGAGGTGTGCAGAGTGTCTGAAGGTCATCGCTTAGATAAAAAGGTTGATCACTCCTATGAGGAGTTAAAAGCGCTTTTGCTGGCCAGTGATCGTGATTTTGATATGGAAAAAATCGATAAGGCCTATCAGTTCGCCCTTGAATCCCATGGCGACCAAAAGCGCCGGTCTGGCGTTCCATATATTCTGCATCCGGTTTCTGTCGCTTACATTTTGGTAGAATTGGGGATGGACACCGAATCCATTGTGGCCTCCCTTCTGCACGACGTGGTGGAGGATACGCCTGTTGGCTTAGAGGAGATCAAAAAGCTGTTCGGCATTGAGGTTGCCAATTTGACCGACGGCGTCACTAAGCTGGGGCGGATTCCTTATTCTTCACGCGAGGAGCAGCAGGCGGAAAACCTGAGAAAAATGCTCATCGCAATGGCTGATGATATCCGGGTGATTATTATCAAGCTGGCGGACCGGCTCCATAATATGCGTACTATCGAATTTATGCCGGATCAAAAGCGCCGTGATAAAGCACTGGAGACAATGGAGGTTTATGCCCCCATTGCCCATCGTTTGGGTATCCGGGCCCTCAAGGAAGAAATGGAGGATATTTCCCTTCGTTATTTGGACCCGATTGGATATCACGAAATTGAAAGCGCCTTGGCGATGAAATCTGGAGAACGGGAAGAATTCATCAATAAGATCAAAAAGCAGATCTATGACCGAGTCAGCAGCGTAATTCCCAATGTACATCTGGAAGGCCGCGTAAAAAGCATTAACGGCATTTACCGCAAGGTATTCGTGCAAGGAAAGTCTATGGAAGAAATTTACGACATTTACGCGGTGCGGGTGATTGTGGATTCCTTAAATGATTGTTACAATGTCTTGGGAATGATTCACGACATGTACCGGCCTATTCCGAACCGTTTTAAGGATTATATTTCTACGCCTAAGCCAAACCTATACCAGTCTCTTCATACTACCGTGCTGGGGAAAGAAGGGGTTCCCTTTGAAGTTCAGATTCGGACCTGGGAAATGCACCACACTGCGGAATATGGTATCGCTGCGCACTGGAAATATAAGCTGGGCCTTACCAAGAGCGATTCCTTCGAGCAGAGATTGATGTGGGTTCGTCAAATGCTGGAAAATCAGCAGGATACTGTGGATTCTACCGAGCTCGTGCGGACGATCAAGACAGACTTAGCACCGGAAGAGGTTTTTGTATTCACGCCCAAGGGAGACGTCATCAGCCTGCCGATTGGATCGACAGTAATTGATTTCGCTTATGCAATCCACAGTGCTGTAGGCAATAGAATGATCGGCGCTAAGGTGGATGGAAGGATCGTTCCGATTGATTATAAGGTGAAAACCGGCGAGATTATCGATGTGCTTACTACCAAAGAGGAAAGCCACGGCCCAAGCCGGGATTGGCTCAAAATCGTAAAAACCAGCGAGGCGAGGAACAAAATCCGCCAGTGGTTTAAAAAGGAAAAGCGGGAAGAAAATATCATTGAGGGCAAGGCGGAGATTGAACGGGAATTCCGGCGCAACGGCATTGAACTGCCGGAGCCGGAAATGAAGGCGTTTTTAGAGGAAATCGCCACCCATCAGCATTGTCAAACCGTTGAGGATTTGTATGCGGCTCTCGGCTATGGCGGCATCCAGCTTTGGCGCTTGATGCCAAGAATTCGGGATAATTATAATAAAATTAAGAAGCCTGTAGAGGAAAGCCAGGAGGTTCGCTATCAGAAGGCGCCTTCAAAGGCTACCGGCGGGGTTATTATCGATGGGATCGATAATTGCTTGATCAAGTTCTCAAAATGCTGTAACCCGCTGCCGGGCGACGATATCATCGGCTTTATTACCAGAGGCTATGGTGTTTCCATTCATAAAAGAAGCTGCACTAATGTTCCTAAGGATATCTCTAAGGCTGCGGAGCCGGAACGCTGGGTCAATGCCCGGTGGGCCGGAGATATCCAGGATGAATTTGAGTCTACTTTAGAGATTTTAGCCTCGGACCGTACTGGTTTGCTTGCGGATTTAACCAACCAGCTTTCCAGTATGCACATCTTTATTCACGCTTTGAATTCCAGGGAACTAAAGGATAATAACGCGATTATTTACGCTACGATTACGGTAAATGGCTTAGAGCATTTAAAATCCGTGATTTCCAGGCTGTCCAATATCAGCGGTATTATCTCGATTGGACGATCATAAAAAACACTAGAACGGGAGCAAATCAGCATGAAAGCAGTCTTACAAAGAGTACAGGAGGCGTCGGTTTCTATTAATGGCGATGTCGTTTCTCATATTTCAAAAGGCTTTCTGATTCTTCTGGGCATAGAAGCCCAGGACGGGGAGGAACAGGCTAGAATCTTAGCCAATAAAACCGCGTCTTTACGGGTATTTGAGGATGAAAACGGAAAGCTGAACCTTTCCGCGCTGGAGACCGGCTTCTCGGTATTAGTGGTTTCCAATTTTACGCTGTGCGCGGACTGTAAAAAGGGAAAACGCCCTTCTTTTACCAAAGCGGCGCCGCCGAAGGAAGCTAAGAATTTGTATGAGGCCTTTTGCGGGTATCTAAAGGATGCTGGAATTTCAGAGATCAAAACAGGCTGTTTTGGAGCGGATATGAAAGTATCCTTGGTCAATGACGGGCCCGTCACCATCTTACTGGATACAAAGGAACTTTAAAAGGAGGCTTGTTGATGGAGGTTCAGAGATTTTTAGTAGGGCCGTTGAACACCAATTGTTATTTAGTGCAGTCAAAAAAAACGAAAGAAACCCTTTTGGTAGATCCAGGGATGGCCTGTGACGAGTTAGATGATGCTGTCAGAGAGCTCGGCGCTGAAAATTTAAAATATATTCTATTAACCCATGGCCATTTTGATCACATTGGGGGCGCAGCCTATTATCAAAGGATGACCCATGGAAAGATTGTGATGTTTTACCTTGAGTCCAGGTTTGCGGCAGACGGCGCGCTGAATCTTGGAAAAAGCTTTTATTCTCCTGTGGAGCCCTTTCAGTCGGATATTACCCTAAGAGAAGCTGATACGCTTCCTTTTGGCGGAGAGTCAATTACAGTTCTCCATACGCCTGGCCATACCAGCGGCAGCTGCGTTTATTGCCTAGGAAATATTCTTTTTACCGGAGATACGCTAATGCGCTTCAGCATCGGCAGAACGGATTTTCCAACCGGGAATCTTGCGGAAATGAGAGCTTCTTTATCCAGACTGGCCGCTTTGGAGGGGGAATATTTGGTATACCCTGGTCACGGAGGACCGACAACGCTTCAAAAAGAAAGGGAAAACAATCCATATTTAGGACCAAGTAATTATGACGATATATATTAAAAACCATGATTTTCATTATGAACTGGAAAACCTTTGCCGGATATTCTTCCCTAATGAAAAAATATCAATCATAAAGGATCAGATGCCTGATGCAGCTTCGTCCTTTTGGGCTTTAGCATATTTGGAGCCGAGCGAAAAGCATATCCGGCTGTATGCCGCCGTATATCAAGATGGTCAAAAGATAGAACAGGAAGCCTGTGTGTCCGGGGAAACGCCGGATCTTGAAAAAGAATGTGAGCGAGAGCTTGCGGTTTTGCTGTTTACTTTGCTGACCAAGCTGACGCAGATAACTCCTACATGGGGAATTTTAACCGGAGTACGGCCGATTAAGCTGATGCGGCGATTGACCTCTGAACTGGGAGAAACTGGCGCAAAAGCTTATTTCAGAGACAAACTGCTGGTATCTCAAAATAAAACTGAGCTAGCGGCCATCACAATGAAAGCGGAACAGAAGCTTTTATCTCTTTCCCGTAAAGAATCCTATAGCTTGTACGTTTCGATTCCATTTTGCCCAACCAGGTGCTCCTATTGCTCTTTTGTATCACAGACCATTGAACGAGCACATAAAATGATTCCGGAATATGTAGCGCGCCTATGTGAAGAGCTGGAAAAAACTGCTCAAATCGCCCATGAACTTAACCTGCGATTGGAATCGGTTTATATTGGCGGTGGCACGCCTACCACCCTGACCTGGGAGCAGATGGAGCTTTTGCTCCGCACTATCCGCCGGAACTTTGACTTTTCTTGCTGCCGGGAATTTACAGTAGAGGCCGGCAGGCCGGACACTATTACTCCGGAAAAGCTGAAAGCCATGAAACGATACGGAGTAGATCGGATCAGTATCAATCCGCAAACCTTAAATGATGGGGTGCTGGAACTGATTGGTCGAAAGCATTCCGCGCGCCAAACGATTGATGCGTTCAAGCTGGCGAGAAAAGAGGGGTTTCATCATATTAATATGGATTTAATCGCAGGTCTTCCCGGAGACTCCTTGACGAGCTTTCAGAACACAATACAAGGTATCTGCCAGTTGGATCCGGAAAGTGTTACAATCCATACCTTAGCAATGAAAAAATCCTCTAAGCTTACTATGGAAGGGAAAAAGCTTTACAGAGATGAATGTTTGGAAGCAGCTCAAATGCTGGATTATGCCGGCGAGGTGTTGCTGTCCCGCCAATATGCGCCTTACTACTTATACCGCCAGAGTAAAATGGTAGGAAATTTGGAAAACGTAGGCTGGGCTAAACCGGGCTTTGAAAGCTTTTATAACGTTTATGTGATGGATGAAACCCATACGATTTTAGCCTGCGGAGCTGGAGCCGTCACAAAATTGAAGCAGCCCCAGGGAGATTATTTGGAACGGGTATTTAATTTTAAATATCCCTATGAATATCTTTCCAGGTTTCAGGAAATGCTGGAAAGAAAAAATCAAGTGAGGCAGTTTTATGATCAATTTTGCTAATAGTTATCATAAATACGTCAACCGGTTCCTAGAAATTAATGAGGCGGCTAAAGAAGCGCCGGCAGAGTTGATTCGCCAGGTGGAGGGAGCCTATCGGTCTGCTGTTCAAGAGGTGGCGCAGGAGGTTTTCTCCTTGAAAAACGACTGTAAAGTCATTATGCTTTCCGGCCCGTCTGGGAGCGGAAAAACCACTACAGCTCGTATTTTGCAGAAATTGCTTAAGGAAAAGGGCGTTTCAGCAGTCCAAATTTCTTTGGATGATTTTTTTATGGGAGAAGGTAAAGCCCCTATTTTAGACAGCGGCGAATATGATTACGAGGATATTAGAGCGCTCAATTTAGAACAGGTAGAAAACTGTCTCCTGGATTTATCCAATCGAGGCTACTGCAAAAAGCCTACCTTTGACTTTGAAAAGAAGCGTCCCATGCCGGAGATTACAGAGATACAGCTGCCGCCGGGTGGAATCGCTATTGTGGAAGGAATCCATGCGTTAAATCCCTTGGTAACAGCGCATCTGCCAGAGGATAAGATTTTGAAGATGTATGTAAGTGTAAAACAGGGAATCAAGGATGGGGATGAGGTTATCCTATCTCCCCGCAACCTTAGATTGGTGAGGCGCTTAGTGCGTGATTATCACTTCAGAGCTACCGGGCCGGAAAAAACTCTGAAAAGCTGGGGGGCTGTCTGCCGTGGCGAAAATTTGTTTATTCAGCCTTTTAAGCGTACCAGTGACATTACGGTAAATTCTATTCATATTTACGAACCTTGTGTGCTTTGTCATGATGCGCTGGCGCTTTTGAATTCTATCCACCCAGCTAGCGAATTTTATGATACAGCGATGGATCTGAAACGACGGCTAAGCAGGTTTGTTCAGATTGATGCCGGCCTGGTGCCGCGGGATTCCCTGTTGCGCGAATTTTTAGGTGGAGGAATCTATTTCTAAAAAATTCACAAAACGTTTCCTTTTTACACATATCCTATCGTTGAATAAGCTGAAATGAAATGGTATAATATATAATATCATAAAATAGGAGTGATCATAATGGGAATCTTAGAGGATGTTGTTATAAATGCAAAATCTGCGGCCAACGCAGTAGGAAAGAGCGCTACCAAGCTTTATGACCTTTCTAAGCTAAAGGTTAGCGCGGCTGATCTAAACGGTGATATTAATAAGCATTTCGAGGCGCTGGGCCGGATTGTCTATGACGGAAAACAAAATGGAGAAGATAACAGCGCTTTGATTGAGGACAGCGTAAAAATTATTAAAGATCTTTACGAGAGTCTGGCTGCCATTAATCAGCAGATTGATGAATTGAAGAATTTAGTAAAGTGTCCAAAGTGCGGTTTTGAGAACTCTCTGGGATCTAATTACTGCAACTGCTGCGGTGCAAAAATTGAGAAAGAGCCTGTCTGCGGCGGGGAAGCCGCTAAAACGAAAAATGAAGAGTGTGATTGCGGTCAGGGCGATAGCAGCGGAGAAGCTTGCGATGATACTTGCGACTGCAAAAAAGAGGATTGATAAAATCAACAAAATGAGAGCGTGGAGAGGATTTCCATGCTCTCATTTTGATTTTATGCTATAGTTTACATAATGTTGATTTTTAGAATGGCGTAAAGAGGGAGGATCCCTCTTTTTTGTTGTGTTGCCGATGAAAATAATCTGAATCCGCTGTACATATGGAAGAAAATAGGGTAATATAATACTTTAGACATGTGTTTTAAAAAGCACGGAACATTACAACTGATTGGAAGTGTTGCAATGGCGGCGAAAACAAAGAAAAGAGGCGGTCAGTCTTTTCTTCAGGGTGCTTTGATTTTGACAGCCAGTATGGCTGTGGTGAAAATTATCGGCGCTTTATTTAAGATACCGTTAGGCTGGATTTTGGGCCCGGAGGGATTTGGGTATTTCAATTCGGCCTATGATCTTTACAACCCGTTATTTACTATCGCCACCGCCGGCTTCCCGATTGCTATCGCAAGAATGGTGTCGGAAAATATGGCGAGAAAACGGTATCGGGATGTGCGGCAGATACACCGGGTTTCGATTCCTATTTTTTTGACGTTGGGATTAATAGGTTTTTTATTGATGGTGGTTGGCACCTTCATCTATTGCAACGTAATTAATACGCCTGATGTCAAATATGCTACGCTGACCTTGGCGCCTACCATTTTGTTCGCTTGCCTGATGTCCATCTACCGCGGTTATTATGAGGGAATGCAAAATATGTTCCCCACCGCGATTTCCGAGGTGATTGAGGCTTTATGTAAGCTGATTCTTGGTTTGACAGCCTCTCAGCTGATTCTCTATTATGGCATGAATGAATATGCGCAAAGCGGAACTGTCTTTGGAACACCTTATGCTTCCGAGGCGTTGGCTAGAAGCGCGGTGTTACCGTTTGCGGCTGCCGGAGCTATCGTTGGAATCACCATTGGCTCCGCTTTTGGGTTTATTTATCTTTTTATTCGTTTTAAGCTCCGGGGAGATGGCATCACTAAGGAGGAACTGATTTGTTCCCCGCGCGCCAGGAGCGGACGTTCTACCATAAAGCTTCTGATTTCCATCGCGGTTCCGATTGCTATCGGCGCCTTGGTCATGAATGTAGCAAGCTTAGTGGACTCTACTCTAATTCAGCGCCGGCTATATGATATTATGCAAAATAATCCCGAAGAGCTTACTGCCATATACAAGGATCTCATCGCTCAGGAGCTCGTAGAAAACGATAAGGTACATACTACCTTATATGGCTGTTATGGATATGCCGCTACGCTTATGATGCTGATTCCAGCGATTACCCAAACCTTTGGCATCAGTGCTCTGCCGTCGGTTACCAGAGCTTGGACGGAAGGCTCCCCGAAAAAAATTAAAGCCAGCATAGAGTCTGTAATTAGAATTACTATGCTGGTAACCATTCCTGCTGGATTAGGACTTTCCGTAATGGCGAAACCAATTATGTCTCTTTTATATTCTGACGGCGGAAATACGGCCACAGTGGATACTGCCGCCAGCGTTTTGGTAATCTTAGGCATTGCCGCTATCTTTACTTCTACCAGCACTCCTCTGTGCAGTATGCTGCAGGCGGTAGGCCGGGTAGATCTTCCAGTAAAGCTGTTATCAGTGGGTGTTATTATCAAAATTATTCTAAATTATACCCTGGTGGGCATTCCTGCTATCAATATTCAGGGAGCCGGTGTCGGTACCTTGGTGTGCTATGTATTTATAACATTTTTCGCTCTGTATTTTTTGTGTAAGGAAGCTCATGTCCGGCCGGATATGGTATCGATCTTTCTAAAGCCCTTGGCAGCTGCTGTAATTTGCGCTGGTTCCGCTTACGGAAGCTATTATTTATTGACAAAAGCGCTCTCTTCTGCTAAGCTTTGTACTCTTTTGGCATTGGTGGTTGCGGTAATAATCTATGTAATTGCCCTATTGGTTTTAAAGGCGTTTACAAAAACGGATTTATTAATGCTGCCAAAAGGAGAAAAAATCGCAAAAGCACTTGAAAAGCGGCATTGGATAGGGTAAAATAAGATAAATTGTTGTTCTAAGAAAAAGGAAGTTTTGAGTTTGGAATTTCAAAGAAAGGATCATTATAATATAGATGATCTCCTTGAAATTATGAAAATTTTGCGGTCGCCGGATGGATGCCCTTGGGATCGGGAACAAACCCATGAGAGCATCCGCCAAAATTTTATCGAGGAAACCTACGAAGCTATTGAAGCCATTGATACCAAAGACACAGAGCTGTTAAAGGAAGAACTGGGCGATGTGTTAATGCAGGTGGTTTTTCATGCTTTGATGGAGGAGGAAGCGGGAAAATTTGATTTTTCCGATGTGGCGGACGGTGTCTGCCACAAGCTGATTATCCGCCATCCCCATGTGTTTGGAAATGTGGTGGCTGCGGACTCCGATCAGGTATTAAAAAATTGGGATGCAATCAAAATGGAGACCAAGGCGCAGAAGACCCAAAGCGAGGTTATGGACAGCGTTTCGAAGGCTTTGCCTGCGTTAATGCGCAGCCAAAAGGTTCAAAAGAAAGCTGCGAAGGCCGGCTTTGACTGGGAGGATATTTCCGGCGCTTTGGATAAGGTTTCTGAGGAAACTGAAGAATTGAAACAAGCGATTGATAACAGTAGTCAAGAGCATTGCCTGGAGGAACTGGGGGATCTGCTTTTTTCTGTGGTGAATGTGTCCCGCTTTTTGGATTTGGACAGCGAATACGCTTTAACTGTGGCCTGCGATAAATTTATAGATCGGTTTAAATCCGTGGAATTTCTTGCCAGCCAACGGGGAATCAATATGAAAGAAGCTTCTTTACGGCAATTAGATGCTTTATGGGAAGAAGTAAAAGCTAGTCGTTCGCAGAGTTCATACTCTGATGAATATAACAATTAAAAATAACGGAGGTAACAAAATTGAACAAGACCGAATTAATTATGGCCGTAGCCGAAAAGGCGAACATTTCTAAGAAAGATGCCGATACAGCAGTTAATGCCGTAATCGATACCATTGTTGAGACTTTGGCGAAAGATGAAAAGGTGCAGTTGGTTGGTTTTGGTACTTTTGAGGTTCGCAGCCGCAGCGAAAGACAGGGCCGTGATCCCAGAACCAATTCTCCTATCACTATTCCTGCTTCTAAAGTTCCTGCCTTTAAGGTTGGCAAAGCCTTTAAGAGCGCTATCGACAAATAAGAAAGCCTTCATTAGGAAAGCTCTGGAACGGAAATCCAGAGCTTTTTTGTTATCTTCAAACAGGGGGGTATGAACCGATTTTTCATCGCATAAGATTGATACCGAGGGGTGAATGCTTTGAAAAAATCGGTAAAAGATATCTTATTTTATAGTGCTGCCTGTGCTCTCGTTGCGGTATTTGGAATATTGATCTATTCCGCTAGTCAAAAAGTAGCTTTTCAAGCTGACGCTTCACCTTCAGCTCCTAAGCCTATCATTATCATTGATGTTGGGCATGGAGGGGAAGACGGCGGTGCGGTGGCTGATGACGGCACGCTGGAAAAGGACTTAAACCTTTCCATAGCCACTTATTTATATCAATATTTTCAGGAACAAGGCTTTGACACTATTATCACTCGAACGGAAGACGTTGCTTTGGGCGATCAAAATCTTTCCACGATTCGGGAGCGGAAACGTTCCGATCTCCAAAAGCGTGTGGAAATTATGAACTCATATCCTAACAGCATAACAATCAGTATTCATCAGAATAAATTTGAACAAAGTAAATATTATGGCACTCAAGTGTTTTACTCTGTAAACGATGCGGACAGCGTGAAGCTGGCAGAGAGTATACGTGCTTCTGTCGTAAAAGATCTCCAGCCTAACAATAAAAGGGAAACCAAGCCGGCTACAGAATCTATTTATGTTTTGAACCACGCTCAATATACTGCTGTCTTGGTGGAGTGCGGTTTTGTGTCCAACGCAGAGGAATTAGCTAATTTGAAGGACACCGCATATCAAAAAAAGCTGGCCTATGGGATTTTTTCCGGCTTTCTAGACTATTATAAATCCGCTCCAGGTTGAGTTTTCCTATTTCATGTGATACACTAAAATTAAAAGAAGTAAAAAGAAGAGGTCATCCTATATGCCGAAAAGCAAAAGCATTTATATATGCAGTGAATGCGGGTTTGAATCCGCGAAATGGTATGGAAAATGTCCCGGCTGTGGGGAATGGAATACTATGAACGAGGAATTCAAAGAAGCGGTAAAGCATACCGCTTCCGTGCTGCGCCCAGGAGAAAGCGGACGTTTGAAAGCGGCCCCCATTTTAATCAATGAGATCAATACCGACGACGAGCAGCGATATCACACCGGACTCAAGGAACTGGACCGGGTGCTGGGAGGCGGTATTGTGAAAGGCTCTCTGGTGCTGTTGGGCGGAGATCCCGGAATTGGAAAATCAACGATACTGCTCCAGGTGTGCCAGGAATTGGGAAAGACGCTCAAGATCTTATATGTATCCGGGGAGGAATCCAAGCGCCAATTAAAGCTTCGAGCCACTCGCCTGGGAGTAAACAGCGACCACCTCTATATTCTAACGGAAACCGATGTAGAGTATATCATCGAGGCGATACGGAGTGAAAAGCCTGATCTAGTAATTATTGACTCGATTCAAACTATGAGCCTTGGCGACCTGTCTTCCTCTCCTGGCAGCATTACCCAGGTGCGAGAATGTACGAATGCCTTTATGCGCACCGCAAAATCCTTGGATATTCCAATCCTGGTGGTCGGCCACGTCAATAAGGATGGAGCTATTGCTGGTCCCAAAGTGCTGGAGCATATCGTGGATGCAGTGCTTTATTTTGAAGGCGACAGGCAGATGTCTTACCGTATTCTTAGAGCGGTAAAAAACCGCTATGGATCCACCAACGAAATTGGTGTATTTGAAATGGCGGAGAACGGCTTGCGCGAGGTGGAAAACCCGTCTATGATGCTGCTTTCCGGAAGGCCGAAAAACGTCTCCGGCACATGCGTGGCCTGCGTGATGGAGGGTACCCGGCCAATATTAGCGGAGGTTCAGGGCTTGGCCACTTCTTCTGGCTTTGGAAATCCCAGGAGAATGTCCACCGGCTTCGATTACAACCGGATGAGCCTTCTGCTGGCAGTTTTAGAAAAACGGGCCGGATATTTCTTTTCCAATTTAGACGCCTATCTGAACGTGGTGGGCGGCCTACGATTAGACGAGCCAGCGGCCGACCTAGCGGTAGCTATGGCGCTGGTTTCCAGTTTAAAGGACGTACCTGTCAGCGAAAACGCCCTAGCCTTTGGCGAAATTGGCTTGGCGGGTGAGATTCGTTCTGTTAACCACGCGCAGGCACGGGTTAACGAAGCGTCAAGGCTTGGCTTTCAGCGATGCGTACTGCCTTATCACAATCTAAAATCTCTTTCTGATTCTGGCCGCTTGGGACTTGAGCTGATCGGCGTGAAAAGCGTCAGAGAAGCGTTTGAAGCCCTGGCAAAGTGATATTCGGTTCATTTGCATTTGCCTGAGATTTATCCGCCGGTCGAATACAATGAATACAGCCCCCACTATGGTTTGTTACCACAGTGGGGGTTTCTAATGTACAATAACCGTCCTTTTGATAAATACATTGATCATCACAGGGGATAAGGCTCATGGTAACAATTCTCCTTTTCTCCGGATTTTCTATTTTAATAGCATGAAGTAAGAAAATAGAAATATTCCTATGGATAAAAAAATTTATAACTCATAAAAATCCATTCTTATTCAAACAATAGTTACCGTATGAAGATTTGGTTACCAGATAGGAGTTTTTGCCATGGGTAAGAAAATAGGAATTCTTTTCGGAATTACCGCTGTTTTGGTTTTCGGAATCGTGTTTGCCGGAAATTACAGCAAATCGCAGGCGGTACATGTTGAGACAATAATTTTACAGCAGGTGTCAGAGGAAAATACTGTAACCTGTACGGGGAAAGTAGAAAATTCAAAGCAAAAAAAAGTCTATGTAAATCAAGGCGCAGTAGCGCAGGAGATTTATGTGGAGGAAGGGCAAAGAATCGAGAAGGGAGACGTACTGATGAGCGTAAAAGTACCGGTGGAACAGGAAGCGCAGGAGGATTCAGCTTCCTCCGGTTCAGCTTCATCTGATGCCATCGATGTGGATGCTCTCTCTAATCTATATGGGCTGAACGCTAACCAGTCCCAACAGCTTCAACAATACCTCGACAATTCCTCTCAAGTAAGTGGGAAAGAGGAAAAAGAATCTTTACCGGCCCAGAGTACCTTCCAAGAAGAACTGGTACAAGTGACCGCACCGGTTTCAGGCGTTATTTCTGCTGTAAACATCAAGGACCAGGAGGAGATAGGAAGTCAGCCGGCAGCGGTTATCTCTGAAAGCGCGGGACTCCAAGTGAATTTGTCGGTCAATGAATCTCAAATTTCCAGCATTGCTGTTGGTCAAAAAGCTGAGATTACCGGGGTAGGCTTTCAGGGAAAGCGCTATACCGGAACGGTCAGCAAAATTTCAAATATCGCTCAGCAAGTGGTTTCCGCCACGGGGCAGGAAACAATTGTCACTGTAATCGTGAAGGTGGACAGTGATAACAAAGAAAGCCTGGAATGGATTAAAAATGGTTTTACCGCAAAATGTAAAATTATTACATCCGTCGATAAAGACAGAATTGTCGTTCCCTACGAGGCCGTTTTAGCCGATGAGAATGGAAAGGAATATGTGTATAGGGTTTTAGAAAATCGCGCTGTAAAGACCTACATTACCACGGGAAAAGAATTTGAAAATGGCTTTGAGGTAGTCAAAGGGTTATCGCAAGGAGAGGAAATTGTCCTATCACCTGAGCAAGTTTCCGATTTTCAAAGAGTGCTTCGGGATACCCAGAAAGCGGGGAACGCTGATGTGGGATAGTGTGAAAGCGGCGGCTAAAAATTTAGGACGTAAAAAGCTTAGAAGCTCGTTAACTATTCTAGGAATCACTATAGGGGTCGCGTCAGTCATTTTAATCGGTAATATTGGACAATGCGGTACCCAGGCTGTCAATGCGGAGGTTAATAGTTTAGGTTTGGGAGGGCTTACAATCTCCGCTGGCAGCCAGGAGGGGGGAGAAGCCGGGCTGACCTTAGAGGATTTAAAAACAATCCGAAAAACAGCCTCTGTGGAGGAGGCTGCTCCAGTGATTATGCAGAATACAAAAATTGGTTACCGCAATGAGCAGATGGACGCCTTGGTCTGGGGAATTGACACCAAGGCAAGCCAGGTGATTTCCTTGCAGGTTTTATATGGCAGATCAATTAGCAACGGAGACGTCAACACTTGCGCAAACGTATGTATGGTAGATCAAAATTTTGCGAGGGCTGCATACAACCGGGATAATATTGTGGGCAAGCATATCTCTGTTTTGTATAATGGAATTCAAGAGAATTTTGAAGTAGTAGGTGTTATCAAAACTGGAAGCGGGCTTCTCTCTAACATTATCGGAGACTATATTCCTAATTTTGTTTACGTACCTTATTCAACATTGCAGCATACCACAGGAAATAACTATTTTGATCAGATCGCTGTACGGGTGGAAGCTGGCAGCGACGCCGATGAAATAGGGCAGACCATTGTAAATACCCTTGCCCGGGTTAATGGCGGTGGAGAATATGTCTCGAATAATTTAGTGAAACAAAAGGATGGACTGCTAAAGCTGATGGATATTGTGACTTTGGTGCTCTCCGCAGTAGGCGCGATTTCTTTATTGGTAGCAAGCCTCAGCATCATGACCGTAATGCTGGTATCTGTCAATGAACGTACCAGGGAAATCGGAATCAAAAAATCGATTGGGGCTAAACGCTCCACCATTTTGCTGGAATTTTTGCTGGAGGCGGTCTTGATCTCCATTATTGGATGCGGAATAGGGGTCATCATTGGAAATGGAATCTCCTATGTAGGCGCTTCCTTATTCGGAATCACCTTGTCACTTCGTCTGGATGTTATGGGATCGGCGGTTCTTTTTTCCTTGCTCACCGGTATTATTTTTGGAGTTTATCCTGCTGTCAAAGCGTCGGCAATGAGGCCGGTAGACGCTTTACGTCAAGACTAAAAAACCGTTTTGCTTATTCATTCTCTCTCGTTTCTTTCTTTTTCACCTAGCTCACTATTGTCAAATAAAGCTTATTATGGTAGTATGAAATTATTCATAATGGTTAGCATCTATTGTATATAAGGGGTATTTGCTGTGCCGACACTACAAAATGGTGAAAAAAAACTAAAAGATCTAAGAGAATCCAATATTGCATTGGTAATTAACTTAATGCGTAAATTCGGAATTTGTTCCCGAGCAGAACTGTCTAAGGCTTCGGGTCTTGTCCAATCCACGATTACCAGCATTATCGATAGTTTGATCAAAGCGGGCATCGTGATAGAAACAGGTAGTTTAGTCGGGGGACGGGGGCGGCGTTCCATCGGTATTCGCCTTAATACGGAAAAACTGATTGTGCTGGGGATCCGTGTAACGCGAAGCTCTTATACCTTAGCAATTATAGATATTTTTGGAGAATTAAAAAATTTAGAGAAGCATTCCATCACAAAGGACTTAGAGGATCCCAGTGTGTTTGAACGCATTCTGGAAGACGCTTCGGCTTTTCTGTTAAAAAATGACCAAAAGCCGGTCGGAGTAGGCATGGCGCTTCCTGGTCCATATCTTATTAACGAAGATACTAGTTTGTTTCTAACCAACCAAGGCTGGAAAAGCTTTACTTTTACTAAAAAGTTTGAAAGCCGGCTTCACTTACCAGTATTTGTTGAGCAGGATTCTAATGTAGGGGCCATGGGAGAGTGGTGGTTTGGCAACAGTGAGATAGGGCAAGGAACTAAGGTTTTTGTCTCTACTGGAGATGGCGTTGGCGCCGGTATTGTGGTAGATGGAAAAATCCAGAGAGGAGCTTTGGGTGCCGCTGGAGAAATTGGGCATATGTCTATTAATTTTGAAGGACCTCAGTGCCAGTGTGGAAATAAAGGCTGTTTGGAGTTATACTGCTCAGAAAAAGCTATTTTAAAGGCGGCTAAATGCCTATCGAAACCTATTCTTGATTTTGAATCTCTCGTTACCGAGTATCGAGCCGGAAATTCAGCGGTAACTGAAATTGTGAACCGTGCTGCGGAAATGTTCGGTATTGGTATTGCGAATATTGCGTATCTTTTTAATCCTGGCGTAGTCGTCGTAGGGGGCAGCTATAAAAAATTGGGAGACTCTTTTTTAGATCAAGTAAATCTCACAGTAAGGCGGCATATTTATCCGCTTTTCTATCAAAATATTGGCCTGCAGTTTAGCGCGTTGGAACATGATTCCTGTTTAATCGGAATTGCCGCTGTTGTTTTTGATAGATTGCTCAAAAAACCATCTTTCTTACTGGATCATTAAAATTTAATATTATTAGCTGTATCGTATCAAATAAAATTTTAAAACCTTCTTCCACATAAAAAGTGATTTCTATATGTGGAAGAAGGTTTTTACTTTTTTGTAGATCAATTATGGTATAAGTCAATGGAACAGTGTTTGATAATAAATTAGTACAAAAACCATCTAAATAGATTTTAAGTATTGACATCAATACTTAAAGGTGATATATTCGTGTTAAGAATTAATTCGTAAATAAAATTAATTGTCATCATATAATAATTAATTTTGTTATAATCTGATTGTTTTAGGCTTTTATGCAGTAATTGTTGTCAATTTTATGATTGACAACGGTAAAAATAATAGACAAAACTCAATAATTCAGCAAAGGAGCAGTGATTATGAGCGAAAAAAAAATCTGGGTCGAAACGATTATTGATGCGTTTGATCTGGAAACGACAAAGGAAATCGCACGGAAAGCGGTGGAATTTGGCACCGATTGGATCAGCGTAGGTACCAATAACATGTATGCCTGCGGTTTTATGCATTCGATTCCCGCCGTCAAAGAGATTGCGGGAGATATTCCAGTAGTAGCGGATATTAAGATTCATGATGGCGGCAATGGATTTTCCGTACAGGCTCGAAAATGCGGTGCGGATTACAGCGTGGTCAGCACCCGGTTTAATTACGGCTGCGCCCGGCAGGCAATGATCGCTTATGCCAACACGGGAATTAAAATTATTGGAGATTTATGTACTGTTCCAGTAGCGGAAATTCCACACTATGTGGCGGAATTACAAAATATTGGGATTCATGCGGTTCGCGTTCACCAGACCTATGATGAGTTAAAATATCGTTATATGTTTTCCAGAAGCTGGGATGGCGTCAAAGAGGCAAAAGGGGTCGCTACCATTCCGGTAGGCTGTGTTGTGAGAACGAAAGAAGATATTATTCACGCTCTGGAAGATGGTGCGGATTATATCTGCTTAGCTGGAGATGTGGTAGATAAGGCGCCGGAACAGGGATATGAAGCCTTAAAGGAGTATATTGATTTTGTTCATAATTATCAGGGCTGTCAGAGTTCTAACAATCACGGCGGCTACAGCGGATATCAGGCGAAATGAGGAAAGGAGTTGTATTTTATGGAGATTTTTGGAAAAAGGCCTTGGATTCAGGCAGCGATTGATAAGTTTACTTTAGAGGAAGCAATTCCTTGTGCTCAAATGGCAGTAGACTGCGGTGTAGACTGGGTCGAGGTCGGTACTCCTCTGATTTATGGAGAGGGCTTGGAAAGCATCCGTGAATTGAAAAAAATTGCTGGGGATAAAGCTTCCATTATGGTTGATTTTAAAATTCGTACCAATGTTTATGACATTTTTTTGAAAGCGAAAGAAGCTGGCTGCGATGTAGCCACTATTTCTTGTGCAGGCGGAAATGATCCGGCAATTATTGAAGGCTTGAGAGCACGACAAGATTGTGGAATCAAAATCATAGCGGATTTGTGCGGCTCAGAGCTTCAGGATCTTCCCAAAAGAACAGAAGATCTGTGCGGCTTGGGAGTTGACGCAGTTATCTTACATTATGGAGATGACCAGTGGTTCTATAATTATGTCAGAGAAATGGCCGACGGTGTGAGAGAATGCAAAAAGGCAGCTGGTGATGTTCCCATCGGATGCTGCTGCGGTTACGCACCTCCTGGAAAGGGAACTGGACTAGACGCTTATGGAAACGTTATTGAGGCCATCAAGCAAGGAGCAGACTGGGTTGTTGTAGGCGGCGCTTTGACTGGGGAACATGATAAAAACGCATACGAAAGATTTGGATTCCTCTGTGAGTTCGTTCATAGCTGTAGAAAATAAAAATAGCTTAAACAGGATATCTTAGAAAAACATTCTCGGATTTAATAATCCGAGAATGTTTTTCTTTCATCTCAATATTTTTATCTTTGTTTATTGCCGAAAAACAATTTGCCTGTTATAAGGGATCGTGATACAATAAAATTATAGGATTAAAAAATTGATGGAGATAGTTTAAAGAATAGCGATAACTATACAAAATGAATATTTTGTATACTTCGAGGCAGAGGCCATCGAAGCTGTACAAAATAAAATCCGTTTTGTGTAGTTTTTAGAAAGCCTAAGAATAAGCCAAAGCCGCTCATTCCGTCGGCCTCCTTTCAAAGCACTTGACAAAAGACAAAACCAGCCGTATAATAAAGCCGTGCGACAGCAAAGGCTGAAAAATGAAGCCCAAAAGTCCAAGGCGAATAAATCTGGCAGGATTGTTTCGTCGGCTTCATTGTAGCAGAAGCGCCGGGGTTTTTCAACCCCGGCGTTTCACTTTTTTATAAAGCGCGTTGTTTCAGCTTATCTCTAGTAATTACGTCTGCCATAGCATAAAGCATGGTAACGGCTTCGCTATCATGGTTGAGCAAATGCTGAACCTTTTTCAAGTCTTTAGAATCCCGCAAAGCCTCCACGGCAAAGATTTTCCTAGCGGAATGAGGCGCAACATTTTCAGCGATTTTTCTGCCGTCAATACGGTAAAGCCTCGCAACTCGTTTGAGGTCTTTAAACACAGCGGCGCGAGTTCTATGTCTTTTGGGGTCAAGACGGCCCTCAAAAACAAAATACTTGCCCGAGCGTTCGAACATTTGTTCATATATTTTAGCAGGCCAATAAATGCGGCGGGTCTTGCCGGTCTTACTTTCGCGCACCGTCATGCGTTGCTTGAGCTTTGCGGTTTGCAGGGCGAGCACGTCGCTGATTCGCAGGCCGCTGACCAAACTGGCGCGTATGGCAAGGCGGTTTTGCGGCATTAATGCCGTGAGTAAAAGCTCCAAGACATGGCGCGGAATATAGTCGGTTCGCAGGCTCTCCCCTCCTTTCAAAGCCCGGTTAACAAACCGGAAAAAGTAAACTAAGATTTCAACAAAATAACCGTTAACGGTTATATTATAACACAAACAGGCCAGAAATAAACCGTTAAGGGTTAAAAATTTTCATAGAGAGCGCGGCTTGGGGCACCTCAAAGGCGTTGCCCTGGGCCTGCTCAAAAGGGATATTGAAATACTGAAAACGGGGCTCAGAAAGCTTGCCGCCCGAGAGATAATAGCGGCCGCCGGGGGCCTCGTTTTGCTTGGTGATGTATTTGCAAAGGTAAGCGCACACGGCGGCATAATCGCCGGTAAGCGGTATGACCGTGGTAAAGCCCAACTCCCACTGAGCGAGGTGATAAATAGGCCGCCCGTCTTTATATTTGTGGCCGCTGTCCGCAAGCTTTAAAGCAGAGGCATTTAAAAGGCCGTGAAAGTGAATCGCGCCGTCCTTATGATATTCGGGCACAATGAGATATTTCAAGCCGTTGCGGCGCACACGATTATCAAGCCACTGGCCCAACTTTTTCACGATGGCGGAATAATCATAGCGGTTACACTTCTGAGGGTCAAGAGTGATAGTGGCAAAGAGATCGAAGCGATTGCAGGCGGCAAGGTCATAGAGGCGGTTTCTGGCGCGTCTTTTGGCCCTGGAAAGGTTCAAGGCTTTTTGATGTTCTAAGCGGTCAAAAGAGGCGCTAGAGGCTTCCTCAGCGCCCCAAATGGCCAAAGCTTCCTTGGTGATAGCGGATTGATGAGGTTTTTGACAGCTGACAAGCTGATGGGGGTTAAAGATGGGTTTGGAAGCAACCATAATTTCCCGAATCACATCATTACCCCTATCATCGGGATAAAGCTTAATTCGGGCATTATAGAAGCCCTCATCACCAGAAATTACGACAGATCGTAAATTAGGAAGTGAATGCATAAAAAGTGACGGAATAACGTCCCCTATATCAAGTAAAGGAAAGAACTAACCACAAAGGGAAAAAGGGGCACTCGCCCGCGTTCCGGTCGCGCCCCTCGGCTATCGCCGTCGGGTGGCCCCCGGCCCCCGGGCGCCCCGTCGCTCACTAGCCTGCGGCAGATTCGCTCCTGGGGCAAATCGGTCTTTCGCGCCAAGCGCGCCCAAGGCCAAGGCCCCACTGGGGCCTTGGGGGCTTAGCCGCCGCTTCGCGTTCGGCTTTTGCCCCGCGCGGCGCTCTCAGTCACTTCGGCCCGGCACCCCCCCGGCATAGCACTCCGCTCAACAAAAGGACAAGGGTAAAGGCTTCGCCCGGCTTCGCCGCCCTTGCCTTTTTTTCGCTTCGCGCTCCCGGGTCTCGTTTTGCGGCTCGTTCGCTTGCGCTCTCTCGCCGCTCTCCTGGGCCGGGCACCCCCCCGCCGGGGCCCAGCTATCGCCCCTCGCTTTTCTCGCGGCTTCGCTGGCCTGCGCCCTTCGGGCTTCCTCGCGCCTTTCGGCGGCGGGGCTCTCGCTTGGTCGCTATCGCTCCCGGCGCTCGCTGTGCGCCTTCGCCGCCCCGCCGCTTTTGGGGCGGTGCCCCTCTTTCCGTTGGCCCTATAGCGCTTTCCGGTAATTTTCTGGGGGCAAATATCACAACGAATTCGCAGAGAGCAAGGCTAAATAAAACGGGCTTCGCCCGGCCTTGCCCTCCGCTTTCGTTGTGATTATCAGGCAATTGCAGGCCCCAGGCCCCTTTCAACCACCCCCACGCCCCGCCACTCTTGGCGGGGTGCGTGCTCAAGCAAAGGGTGGGGAGTGAGCTCAAGCAAAGGGTTGAAATACTTCCCCAAAACTCTTATAATAGTTTTATTAGTTCTTTCGTTTTGACAGTCCATTCGCGGCTTGGCTTTGTGCGTGTTGGCTTTCTTTCAAACTGCACAAAACCAGAATATTTTGTATAGTTTAGGGAGGAGAAAAATTGAACCCGAATCAACTTGCAGAATGTCCATTGGTTTTAAAAGAGTTTTTAGGCTATATGGAGACAATTAAAGGAAAATCTCCAAAAACTGTACAGGAATATTTTTTTGATTTAAGAACCTTCTTCCGTTATATGAAAATAAAGAAAAATTTGACTGCGGCTGATACAGAGTTTTCGGAAATTCCAATTGATGATATTACTATTGATTTTTTATCTATGGTATCATTAACTGATGTTTATGAATTTATGAATTTTGTAACGATAGAACGAGAAAATAAAAATGCTGCTAGAGCGAGAAAATCAGCAAGCTTACGGGCTTTCTTCCAATATCTTACTAATAAAACACATCAGCTAAAGGAAAATCCTGTTCAGGAGCTGGAAACACCAAAGCAAAAAAAATCGTTGCCTAAATATTTAACTTTAGAACAAAGTATCGATTTGCTAAACGCTGTCGATGGGCCTTTTCGAGAACGTGATTACTGTATCTTGACTTTATTCTTGAATTGCGGGCTGCGGCTTGCGGAATTGGTTGGGTTAAATTTAAATGACATTCGTCCAGACCATACGATGAGGGTAACGGGCAAAGGCAATAAAGAGCGTATGATATATCTAAATTCTGCCTGTCAGAAAGCTATTGAAGAATATTTAAAAGTACGGCCAAATCCTATGTCTGTCTCTGATAAAAAAGCTTTATTTATCAGCCATTTAAACAAACGTTTGGGGAGGCAAGCCGTACAAAACATTGTACAAAAATATTTAAAAAAAATTGGATTAGACGGCCAAGGGTATTCCGCTCATAAATTAAGACATACGGCAGCTACATTAATGTATCAGCATGGGAATGTGGATATCCGTGTATTAAAAGATATTTTGGGGCATCAAAATTTAGGTACTACTGAAATTTATACACATCTTTCCAACCAGCAAATGGAAGACGCTGCAGACGCAAATCCATTGTCCAAAGTAGAAATGTCTTCCTCAAAACATAAAAAATCAGAATGAATTTTTCTTCACGCAAAACTTTGATTTAAAATTAGAAGGTATCACCAGAATTAGCACGATAAAAAAACGCTTAGCTTAAAAAAGCTAAGCGTTTTTTTAGTGCCATTATTTTTTGTCAGGATCACCAAGAATTCGTTTATCCTCAAAAATTGGTTCAATGTCATCGTTGTATTTACGGATTAAACGGCCGTTCTCATATACATATTCTACTTTCTTCGGTTTCTCGTCCTCTTCCCTTTCCTCTTCTGTCTGGGTTTCAGACTCCATGGCGAGACGACCTTCAGAACTTTCACCAGAAGCTTCTTCAGGCTTTTCATTTTCAGCTTCCTGCTTAGCATAATAAGGAATTATCATCAATTTTTCAATCAGAGGATAGACCGTAAAGTTGACTAAGAAGGAAATAAACGCGAAAGCTAAGAAAATCCAAAGCAAAACCAATACAATAATTAAAGCATAGGAAATAGCCAGAAGTAAATAAGAGAGTACAAACATGGCCGCAAAAATTATAAGCAGCAGCAAATTTTTTAACGCTCCCGCAAATGCGAAAATCAAGGCGTTTTTATAGATTTGAATCAGCTTCAAATCAAAGGTGACAATCATTAAAGGAATATAAAATTGCATGAACAAGGTGATTAACGCCATAAAAACGCACAAACAGAAGGGAATATAATAAAACTGATTGGTAGAAAGGTTTGCGGAATAAAAACTAATAGAAATATAAAACAAACAGAACAGCGCATAGGTAATGATGCCATGGGCCAAAAACTTTCCCCAGTTTTCTTTTACGCTGTCTTTAAAATCGCTAAAAATAAATGCATGCTCTTCCCTCGCGTAATTCCTTGTAACATAGGTCAGACCTGCCACAAAGGGAAAGATCAATACCACTGGGATTAATGCTACAAAAAGATTATTAATCCCTACCATCAATAACAGGTTCATCAACAAATAAATGATTGCGATGACCGCCACCACCGGGATCATGAACAAAAGGTTCAACTTACATAAATTAAAGAATTTACGGAAGAACACCTCGAAAAAGACTACAATTCTAGGCTTTTTCGGTCCGTCCTTATCAACGCCGGGACCCGGACGGTCATAATGGGTTAATCTGCTGAAAATCGACAATAGTATCCACTCCCTAATCTTACTCGCTGATCAATGAAAATAGCAACAAAATCATTATAACATAAAAGCTACGCTTTTTTCGCCATTGGATGACAATGATTGTAAACATTTTGAAAACGATTATTTAACAGATTGGCATAAACCTGGGTAGATGCAATATCTGCATGTCCAAGCATTTCTTGGATATCCTTTAAGTCGGCACCGTTTTGAAGCAAATGCAAAGCAAATGAATGTCGTAAGGTATGAGGTGTGATATCCTTCGTAATGCGAGCCTGCGCCGCATATCCCTTGATTATTTTCCAAAAGCCTTGACGAGTAAGACGATGGCCGTTTAAGTTTACAAACAAGGCCTGTCCATCTTTACCAACTGGATCGATAATGATTCTCCTGACTCGTGAAATATAATCGGATAATGAAGCAACAGCTTCTGCGTAAATAGGAATTATTCGGTCGCTTTTGGGGCGCCGGCAATGCAGCATGCCGGTTTTCAAATTAATATCCTGTAAATTTAAATCAATCAGCTCTGAAACCCGAATCCCTGTCGCATATAAAAGCTCTATCATCGCTTTATCCCGGCAGCCTTTAGGATCCATCACATTAGGCTGATCCAAAAGCAATCGAATTTCCTCACCGGTTAGAATACTTGGAGGCTTTTTCTCCGTTTTCTCACGCTTGATTTCCTTTGCGGGATTCTCTGAAGCGATGTTGATTAAAATCAGATATTGATAGAAACAACGGATTGACGCAATATTTCTGGTAACAGTTGAAGCGCTTCGACCTAATTTTTCTAAGCTTTCTATGTAGTGCTGCAAATCATCTGCTGTGACCGATGCAGGATTATCGATGTTCTCCGCTGCTAAATATATGCTGAAATGCTCGATATCGCGCACATAGGACTGCAGCGTATTGGAGGAAACACATTTTTGATTTTTTAAATAATCCTGAAAGCCTGTCAAAAATGCCGACATCAGTTTTTCCTCCTTTGAATTTTGAATCATGATTAATCTATAAAAGAATGCTCCGCACAAAAGCCTAAAACTGAAACAGTCCAGAAAAGCAAACAGTACAAATCATATCTAATACAGCCGCAAAGGTAATCATTGTACAAGCCTTGCCCATCAGAAAAAAATACTGCTTAAAATTTATATTCGCCGTTCTATCTGCGTCCTTTTTTTGCGCGCGAAACAGCCGGACAGAAAGCTTTAAAGACTTCTCGCTGCCATACGCAATACCAATAGAAGACAAAAACATCCCCGGCAGAATTACCAGTAGATGAAATAAAAAGCCATGCCACCCATAGGAATAATAAAGGTACCCAGTCAATATTCCCAAACCAAAGCCTCTAAAAAATGTGGTAAGTGGGATCAAAAGTCCTCCCCACAAGGAACAGCCGGAAAGAAAAATTACCAATAGAAAAATAAAAGAAGATGCCAGAGAGGCAGCAAAGGTATTTCCAGCAGGCTGCTGAATCCTGGATTTAAAGTTACTGGCAAACAAAAAGTCCAGCTGCGCTAAAAGATTCTCGTCGGCATTTTTCGCCGCAATTGTCCCTGAGATCATACCAAAGAGCAAAATTACAATAAATCCCAGGAAAAGACGATGGGCCCTTACCAGTTGGAAGAATGACTTTCCTGAAGCGGTTACCTTTTGAATGGAAACTACTGTTCCCGACGCGCTTTTTCTTGATGGACTTTTCCCGGAAGGAATGACTGGAAATTTGGAAGGACGGGAAACAGATTTCATTTTCTCCGCTGCTTTAGGGCTTACATTAAAGGTCGCAAGATTCTTTTTTCGAAACATAGCCGCATACACATCCTTTTTTGATGACATTCATCTATAGGATAAGTATGCGACCATACCTTATTTTATGAACCAATTACCGTCCGAGCTCTTCGGCTCGCTTGGTGCATTGATCCATTGCATCCCATAAGCCTTCGTAGAAGCCGTGTTTCTTTAGGGCCTCCATAGCTTTTAAGGTGGTACCTCCTGGAGAAGAAACCATTTTTATTAGCTCATCCGGAGTATTCCCGGAGGACCGCAGCATCTCAGCGCTGCCCTCTAAGGTTTTACAAATTAATTCTAAAGCGGTCTTGTTTTCAATATTTTGTGCGGCGGCCCAGTCAACTACCGCTTTGGCGAACAAATAAATATAGGCGGGCGAACTGCCGTTCACCGCAATCACGGTATTCATTTTATCCTCTGTTAAAACCGCTACATCTCCCGAAGCGGCGAAGATATCCAACACCATATGGAAAACCTGATCCGTAACATTTGAGGCCTTACACAAGGCGGTAGCGCCTTTTCCTAACAACAGCGGCGTGTTAGGCATCGCTCTCACCACTGGACAAGGTGTTCCCAGAGTATTCATAATATATTCGGTGGAAATGCCCGCTGCAATGGTGACGAAAATCTTCTCCGGTGCAACTGCCTGACGAATTCCGGTTAAAACCTCTTCGTAATTTTGAGGCTTTACCGCCAAAAAAACAACATCGCACTGCTTTACGATCTCAACCGCAGAAGCCATTGCTTGAACACCGAGCTCTCCTATTTTTTCGAGCTGGAGCGGATTCAAATCATAAGCAAAAATTGACTCCGGCTGATAACCGCCCTTTCCGATCATTCCGCGGATAATCGCAGTAGCCATATTGCCTGCGCCGACAAAACCAATTTTTAGAGTTTTCACGATTATAAGCACCTTCTTTTAACACGTGATATTATCATAATACACTTTTAAATTGAAATCAAGAAAAAACATTAGGAATAATAAGAATTTATCCATTTTTATAAATTTATGTAAAAATAGTTATGTAAACTGACAAATAAATTATGTAAACTTGATTTTGTTGACCGAAAGTGTATAAAAACACATCCGCCCTAATTACTGTATTAGAAAACGGATGTGTCTATTGGATCAATTAAAATGATTTTAAAATTTATGATTCCTCTGCGGCCAAGGCGGCTTTTATCATAATAGCACATTCCAGACGCTTTTTCTCGAGATCACAAGAGATTTTATGAGACTTAAGAATATCTCCTTCATACTGCCAGGAATTTGCGTTACACCCCCCGCTGCAATAAAACTTAGCCCAGCAGCTTTTACAGTCATGCTTGCTGTATACATTGGACTTTGCAAACCGAAGCTTCATATCCATATTAAAGCTTCCGTCATTTAAATCACCCATTTTCCATTCCGGATTGCCCACAAACTGATGGCAAGGGTAAATTTCACCATCCGGCGTTACCGCTACATACTCATTGCCGCAGCCACAGCCTCGGAGCCGTTTGATCGCGCAAGGTCCTTGATTTAAATCAATCATAAAATGGAAAAAATTAAATCCCTTTCCCTCTTTTTTTCGCTGAATTAATTCATTCGCCAGAGTTTCATATTCCTGAAATACTCTCGGCAAATCCTCCTCCTTGATGGAATAATCCAGCATGGGGTCGGAAACCACCGGTTCCACAGATACTTGATCAAAGCCCAAATCCGCCATATGAAGAACATCCTGCGTGAAATCCAGATTATATTTGGTAAAGGTTCCCCTTGCGTAATAATCTTTGTCCCCTCTGCCGGCCACCAGCTTTTGATACTGAGGGACAATTTGGTCATAGCACCCTTTGCCATTGATCTTTATTCTAAGCCGGTCATTGACCTCTTTGCGGCCGTCTAAGGAAAGCACGCAGTTTGACATTTCACGGTTAATAAACTCAATTTTATCGTCCGTGAGCAAAAGGCCATTGGTCGTAATGGTAAAACGGAAGTTTTTGTTGTATTCCTTCTCCTTGCTTCTCGCATAGGACACCACTTGTTTGACCACATCGAAATTCATCAGGGGCTCCCCACCGAAGAAATCCATTTCCAGATTGTGTCTAGTCCCGGATTTTTCCAGCAGAAAATCGACGGCTTTTTTACCGATTTCAAAAGGCATCAGCATCCGTTCCCCACCGAAATCTCCTTTCGCCGCAAAGCAATACTCACAGCGTAGATTACAGTCATGAGCTACATTCAAACACATGGCCTTTACAGGGGCAGCCGTCATCATATCGGCAAACCGCTCATAGGTATCCTCAGAAAATAATAACCCGGCTTTCTTGAGCTCCAAAAGCTCCTGGTAAGCCCCTGTCAGTTCCTCGTTACTATAGCGGCCGGATAAAGAGGCTAGCATCTCCTCTGTCAATTCCGGAGGGAAAAAATCCTCATTTACATGATCCAGCAAATCAAAAGAGCAATCATCCAAAACATGAACCGCACCGCTGTTGACATCTAGGCAAATTGGAAAACCGTTTAGCTTATATTTATGTATCATTGCCATACTCTCCAATAAAATAAAATTTGACAAAAGTTAAGGGACAGTTTCCTGTCCCTTAAAAATCTTCAACTTTGAAAAATTACTTCTCACACTTCTGATTGGCAACGGTGCAAGAGGTTTTGCACGCAGACTGACAGGAAGCCTGACATTCGCCGCAACCACCTTTGACTGCGCTTTCTTTCAGGTTCGCATTGTTTAAAGTTTTAATATGTTTCATGGTAACGCCATCCTTCTTGAAAAGTTCTTTTATTCATTATACCAAGATTTTAGAATAAAAACAACATCCAAAAACAAAAAATAACAATTATCTTCTTTTTGACTTTTTATTTACGCCGATCACTCCGCCAATTGCACCGGCAATCACCATTAAAAGGCCGCGCAGCAAGGATTGCTGGGTTAAAGGCTCCTGAATCGCCGCTACACTAACCAGCAGCATCAGTAAAAAGAGAAGCAGAGCGGCTAAAAAGCCAAACAACAGCCCGTTTTTCCTGGATATCCGAACACAAAGATACCCACTGAGCAAAGCGCCTAATCCGCAAATCACCAATACGATTTGCTGAATCATCTGATAGGGAATCGATTTTGCGCCCATAAAAACGAGAGCGCAGGCAATCAATCCTATCATACAGAAAACAGCGCCGAAACATGCTCCCAATACAATCGCTTTCAAAGCATCCATCATAGGATTTTCCGCACGAGAAGACTTGTCATATTTCAAATGCTTCTACCCCCTAAATAATAATCATCCTGTTAGACTATTATTATTCAGGAAGAGAAACGGATATGCTATCATTATTCCACATCGTCATGAATGGTATCGCAGCTCGCGACGGCCCATCTTTTAACACGTACCTTGCTGCGGTCTACGCCGGTCTCGATTACTAAAGAATCTGTTTCCTCTTTGATGCTGATCACTTTTCCCATAATACCGCCGATGGTAGTAATGTCATCGCCGACCTGAAGATTTTTTCTCATCTTTTCTTCCTTTTTTCTCTTCTTGGACTGGGGACGCATCATGAAGAACCACAGCGCGCCGATGACGAGAGCGTAAACCAGAACCATCAAAATGATGCTCCAGGCACCACCGCCGTTATTAGCTGCCGCCTCCTCTAACGCAAAGCTTTTCACAATAGGACTTACATTTAACATTATAAAAAAGCACCTCCACGATTAATAGTTTGATTATAACAATAAAACGCCCACGGCGCAAGCATATTTTCAGATTCTTAATGCTAAACTTTCCCGATGCTGCCGGTAAAAGGCTTCAAACTGTCCCTGATCCAAAGCAAATCGGATTTTTTCCAGCAAGGTATTATAAAAATAAATGTTGTGCATCACAGCCAGGCGCATTCCAAGCATCTCATTAGCCTTGAACAGATGATGAAGATACGCCCTAGAATAATTTTGGCAGACGGGACAATCGCACGCTTCGTCAATCGGCTGGTCATCTAAAATATATTTCGCGTTATTCAGGTTCCGGATTCCTGCCCAGGTGAATAGATGTCCGTGACGAGCGTTGCGGCTCGGCATTACGCAGTCAAACAGATCTATTCCCCGATAAACAGCCTCCAAAATATTTACCGGCGTTCCTACTCCCATCAAATACCTAGGCTTTTCCTCAGGCATATATGGCTCTACCGCTTCGATAATCCGATACATCTCTTGAGCGGGCTCCCCCACCGCCAAGCCGCCGATGGCGTATCCGTCTAAATCCAATTCCTCAATCTGCTTCATATGCTCGACTCGAAGATCCTCATAGGTGCTGCCTTGGTTGATTCCAAACAATAGCTGATGAGGGTTCAGCGTTCCATCTCTGCTGTTCAGAAGAGACATCTCGCGTTTACACCGGCGAAGCCAGCGGGTGGTCCTAGCAACAGATTTTTTTACATAATTGTACTCGGCAGGATTCTCGATACATTCGTCAAATGCCATGGCAATCGTAGAGGCCAAATTGGATTGGATATGCATACTTTCCTCAGGCCCCATAAATATTTTTCTTCCATCGATGTGGGAAGCGAAGGTGACGCCCTCTTCCTTAATATTCCGCAAAGAGGCCAAGGAAAACACCTGAAAGCCGCCGCTGTCTGTTAGAACAGGGCCCTCCCATCGGGTAAACTTCCGGATTCCTCCAAGCTCCTTGACCACCTTATCTCCTGGACGCAGATGAAGATGATACGTATTACAAAGCTGAACCTGACACTTTAACTCCTTTAAATCCAAAGCAGAAACAGCTCCGCGGATCGCCCCACAGGTAGCCACATTCATAAACGCCGGTGTTTGTATCGTACCATGCACGGTGGAAAAGGCGCCCCGCCTAGCGCGGCCCTCTTTCCGTTTTAATTCATACATAAACGCACCTCAAAAATAATCAATCGCATAACGGTTTTATTATAAACGTTTCTGTAAGTTCCGTCAATAAAAAGACGGTTTACCGGTATTCAAAAACGTCAAAAAGGCCGCCTGGCCAGGCAGCCTTTTTGACAGTGACAAGAAAATGAAAATTTGTATGCGAAATAACTTGTAAGCAAACTTAATTAAGTGTTTTAGGCGTTTGCCAAAGCGGCACCCATAGCCTTGCAGGCTTCGACAGCCTCATCATCGGGAGCTTCGTTTGCAATCACAAAATCACAAATCAAATTAGCTCCAGCCTCGTGACAGACGGATTCCCAATTTCTCATCCATTCACCGTCGCCCCAGCCGTAGGACCCGAACAAAGCGATTTTTTTATCCCTAAGCTCACCTTCAACGGAAGAAAACATGGGCTGAAATTCAGATTCTTCCAATTCCTCAGCGCCCATAGAAGGACATCCGAAAGCAACGGCATCGGCATGATTAAAGTCCTCCAGTGAAAAACCAGACGCAGTATAGAGAACAGCGTCAGCACCGGCATTCTTGGCCCCTTCCAAAACGGCGTTAGCCATCGCCTCCGTGTTTCCCGTTCCACTCCAATATACAACAGCAATTTTACTCATGAAAATCATCCTTTCAGTTTTATTCTCAATTAAGCCGCTACTGTCAATTTCAAAATTGAAACGCCCCGCAAAAAGCAATCGCAGTAAACCGAAGTGCATTTTTTATATTTTTGAAAAAGCTTTTTACAAGCCGTCTCATCAGAATAAACCTTCCAGCAACCGCAATATTTGCAGTTTTTTCCTTTGTTTTCAATAAACCCAATAACATCTTCAAAGGGATAGCTTAAAAACAAACCGATTTCGTGAGGGAAAGCGCCCTTTTCTTTAGTTCGTCTAGATAATAAGGCGATCGATTGTTCAGGATCCCGGGGGTCATATCCGATGGACTCTAAAAATTCAGAAATATTGGGGCTTGCCCAATCCTGTTTTAGCTTATCCGCCCGATAGACATAAACAAGCGATTTTCCTCGGCCAGAGCTTAATATTGTCATTCTTACCCCTTTTTCCCAGCACCGTTCATTCCAATGCTTTATTCTCTCTAGAAGATAATCTAACGATAAATAGGAATAATTGAACAAGCTGCCAGACTTCAATCCAGCCAAAGTTGGCGCACAATACCGCACCAAAGCTTCTTCCAGCATAAACGCTCTCCTTTAACGCTTTATATTAGTCGAAACTAACCCGCTTTCCTAATAAAAACTATATGATATATAAATTAAATCGTTTTCGAGGTTAGGCAAAACTAACTACGTGACTAAGTATAGCAGGAGCTCTCCCTCTTGTCAACACTTTCGCAGTATCTTACCGTCGGCTAAAATTTTCTAGTTCATCGATCTCTTGGAGATATCGGCTTTTGATACATTGAGAGGTTTTGCCGCTGATATCATTCAAATACTGTTTTTTATCTATCCCCAGTGTTTTTATAAAAGAGGAATACCGCGCAAACGATTGCAAAGCTTTATCATCTGATTGCGGTCTGATTCCGCAACCTAAAATAACTTGTTTTGTTAGATTTTGTTGGTGGAAAACCACTTAGGAATGGCTATAATGTAGATTAGGAGGTATGAAATATATGAAAAATAGGAATTTTTGTATTTCTAGGAATCTAACTGTCCTACGGCAGATACACAAATACTCCCAAGAGGAGGTCGCTGAGAAAATTGGGGTTTCCCGGCAAGCGGTGGCAAAATGGGAATCCGGTGAAACTGCTCCTGATCTTATTAACTGCGACGCTTTGGCGGAATTATATAATGTTTCCGTAGACGATTTAATCCACTTTGACCAGTCTAAAGAAAAGATTGAGATCCCGCCGAAAGGAAAACATATTTTTGGAACGGTAAAGGTTGGAGAGCGCGGACAAATTGTCCTTCCCAAAAAGGCAAGGGATATTTTTCATATTAAGCCCGGTGATCTTCTGGTTGTTCTTGGTGATGAAGATCCGGAACGAGCTGGAATCGCCTTAGTCCATGGAGATTCCTTTCTGAAATCCATGGAGTTTCTGCAAAAAGCTGTTCGCCCGGCCGAGGCCGACAAGGAGGATAACAATCTATGAAATTGCTTTCTGTCAATCATCTGTCGAAACGCTATCCGGGATTTGCGCTGCAGCAGGTTTCTTTCTCAGTATATCCCGGGCGGATTATGGGGCTGATTGGAAAAAACGGCGCTGGAAAAAGTACAACCCTGAAATCGATTCTCAATATGGTGCATCCTGATTCCGGTGATGTCAAAATGTTTGGTATGGATTTCTATCAGCATGAAAAGGAATGTAAACAGCAAATCGGAGTGGTATTCGGCGGGGTCGATTTTTACCCTTTGAAAAAGCTTTCCTCTATTACAGCGGTTACTCGTCGGTTTTATAGCGCCTGGGATCAGGAAAAATACGAGCACTATCTTAAGCTTTTCGATTTGGACGATGAAAAAAAATTTAAAGAGCTTTCCAATGGCATGAAAGTTAAATATTTATTGTCTTTGGCTCTTTCCCATCATGCGAAACTGCTGATTCTCGACGAACCTACCAGCGGATTGGACCCGGTTTCGAGAGATGAGCTTCTGCATATTTTCAAAAGAATCACAGCGGATAAAGCCCGAGCGATTTTGTTTTCTACGCACATCACCTCAGATTTAGACCGATGCGCCGACGATATTACTTACATTCAAAATGGTAATGTATTAAAAAGCGCGGATAAAGATACCTTTCTCCGCTCCTTCGACCATTTAAGGACATCAGAGGATAAACAGCCTCTAACCTTGGAAGAAATTATGCTGAGGACAGAGAGGAGTGATTTTGATGAAACTGCTTTATAAAGAATTTGCTTTGGCCGCCCACCCTTCCCTGTTTATTTTTACTTTTCTCGGATGCCTGGTGATCGTTCCGGCTTATCCATATTCAGTGATTTTTATGTTTGGCTGTCTTGCGCCATTTATTACGTTTATGTTCGCAAGAGAGAATAACGACGCTTGGTTTACCGCTATATTGCCGGTAAAAAAACGGGAAACCGTCAAAGCGAAATGTATGTTGATTATTGCCGTCCAATTAGGTCAGCTAATTATCTCAGTCCCTTTCGCTGTTCTAAGGAATATTTTGTCCATACCGAATAATCCGGTTGGCATGGATGCCACTGTCGGCTGGTATGGGTTTGGATTCATAATATTCTCGGTATTCGATCTGGTATTCTTCCCTACGTATTATAAGTCAGGATACAAGGCGGGAAAAGCATTTTTACTGGCGATGATACCAGTGGCTTTATTAATGGCTTGTACCGAGGGAATTATCTATGTTCCTCACCTTTCCTGGCTGGACAGCAGCGATCCAGAAAGCTTGCTCCGACAGCTTCCGGTCTTGGGAGCGGGTATTCTTATATATGTCGTCAGCGTTTTTTCAGCGTATCATATTGCGGTCAAACGGTATGAAAATGTAAATCTATAGGAAAATTAGAACCCCCCGGCTCTCAAAGCTGGGGGATACGTTTTATTTGTTATGCTTCCTTTAATTTTCTTCTTTTGCTCCGCTCACGATAGAATAATACGCTTTGGAGGTAATCCGGTAAACCAGGATATAGAACAAAGCAAAAACCAGATAGCATAAGACAGTCACTAAAATCAATAGCTTGGTATTGGTGAGGCCAAACAGTACTAAGAGCTTTGAGATCATGGGAAACGCAAAAGTTAAATGCAGTCCAGCGGCAATCAGCGGCAAAAAGAACACCGTTAAGACCTGCGAGTTGATGCTCTTTCTGATTTCTTTTTTAGTCATCCCCACCTTCTGCATAATACCAAATCTTGATTGGTCCTCATAACCCTCTGATATTTGCTTATAGTACATAATCAGAACTGCGGCGAATAGGAAAACGATACCTAAAAGCAGCCCAAGGAAAAACAAGCCGCCGTTATTAATGTAGAATTCCGTGCGGTTCGCGGCAATGCTTTCCGTCATAATGGCGAAATAGCTTTCCGTATCATTAGGTGGAAGCTCTGATATTTTTTCTTGGATCTCCGCATCAACCATTATTTGGGTTTCATCGTCACAATCCATATCAAAGCCATAATGCCAGAACAAGGAAAACCTGGAGTTTCCATAGCTGTCTGTAAGCTGAAGCAAAGGAATTAAAAACTCCTCATAGTCAGGAACGAACAAATAAAGCGAAGGATTCGTCATCCCCGGCGACATATTAAAATCCGAAAAATTAGTTGTGGCCTTCTTTATTTTGACAGGGCCTGTATTTTCCATCATAATGGTATCCCGCGAGAAATCCTGTGCTGTTGAGTACGCGATGGCTTCTCCCGGCTTAAGCACCTCATTGCTTTGGGTGAGACGGTTGTAATCCTCAATAGGAACTACGTTCAGATACCACATTTCGGATACATCGTTTCCCGAATTATAAAATTCCTCCTCACCGATCCTTAAGGTATCCTGTTCCCAGTAGCCAACAGAAGAGGCACATCGGTAATTCAGTACATTTTTCATTACTTGATGATGGTCCTGAACCGCTTGCTCCGACAGCTTTATAATCGCTTCCGGTTTATCGGAATTTCTTAAGGTATCCAAATCGCTTACCAGAGCTTCTACAGTAAAATTACGGGGATAACGGGTTCTTAAGCTGTCTTCCGTACCTAGGTACAGACAAACCGTTGTAGACAGCATTACCAGCACCATTGTATATAAAATGCAAATCGAAGCCAGACCCGCTCCGTTTCTTTTCATGCGGTACACCATGGAAGAAACCGAAACAAAATGATTGGTTTTATAGTAATATTTTTTATTCTTTTGTAAAACCCTGCAAATTGCCACAGACCCCGAAACGAAAATAAGGTAGGTCGAAACGATCACCATAATAACTGCGGCAAAAAACCATACCAGAGCTTCCACCGGATCCTCAATGGTTACGGCGATAAAATAGGCGGCGCCTAAGATGACGATGCCGGCCAGAGCCAAAAACCAATTGGCCTTAGGCGGCCTTTCTCCTGCGTTTTCACTGTGAATCAGTTCAATTGGATTGGTTAAGTGAATCTGCCGCAACGCATTCAAGAGAAGAAGGAGAAAAATAACGGCGAACAAAAGCAGTGTCCGCAGGATCGCATCAGGGCCTAAAGAAAGCGAAAACGTAATGTCGCCGTTTACCAGATTGACCATTCCCAGTTCCGCAAGCTTGGAAAGAAGAATGCCAAAAAACAAGCCGGCAATCAGCGCAATCCCGGCGACGATAAGGCTTTCCCATAAAAGGATACGAGCCAGATTCCCCTTCCCCATTCCTAAAATATTATACAAACCAAATTCCTTTTTTCGCCTGCGAATCAAAAAAGAGTTGGTATAAAAGAGAAAAATCAGGGCAAAGGCGCCGATTACCCAGCTTCCGAAGGACAGCATCGACTGCAAGGTCATACCGCCCCTCATTTCCTCGAGCACCGAACATTCGCTGAGAAAGGAAACCACATAAAACATCATGACCATGCCCACGCAGGTGAGAAGATACGGCGTATACAGCCTCCTGTTTTTGCGGATTCCCGACCAGGCAAGCTTAAGATAAAAACCGCGCTTCATCGTCTATCACCGCCAGTCGCAAGCATGGTAAGGGTATCGGAGATCTTTTGATACAATTGCTGATTAGTATTGTTTCCCCGATAAAGCTGGTGAAATACCTCTCCATCCTTGATAAACAGCACTCTTCCCGCGTGGCTGGCCGCCTTCACAGAGTGAGTGACCATAAGGATTGTCTGTCCGTTGCGATTGATCTCACTGAACAGACTTAACAGCTCGTCGGTAGACTTAGAATCCAACGCGCCAGTCGGCTCATCCGCCAAAATCAAACGTGGTTCGGTGATCAGTGCTCTGGCGACCGCGGCACGCTGCTTTTGTCCCCCTGAGACCTCATAAGGATATTTTCTTAAAATTCCCGTAATTCCAAGCTGTCCTGCGATGGGAGCAAGGCGGCGCTCCATTTGTGATGGATTTTTCCCCGCCAGTACCAGCGGCAGATAAATATTATCCTCAATGGAAAAGGTATCGAGTAGATTGAAATCCTGGAATACAAAGCCCAAATTGTCACGGCGAAAGGCGGAAACCGCCGATTCCTTAATCTTGGAAAGGTTTTGTCCGTCTAAACTAACTACACCGCTGGTAGGCTTATCCAAGGCGGCTAAAATGTTTAAAAGAGTGGTTTTGCCCGACCCGGATTCTCCCATAATAGCTACGTATTCTCCCTCTTCTACACTGAAGGACACGTTTTTTAAAGCCTCTACCTTATTCCCACCGAATCGGGTGGTATAAATCTTTTTCAAGCTGTTTACTTCTAGAATACTCATTACTTTCCTCCTGTATCTGTGATCGTGTCCCTATTATAGCAGAAAGGGGAAATGCGCCTCCATAGAATCGGCTTACATTTCCCCTTGTACTTCTTACATTTTCGCAAGTAATTATTCAAACTCTACTTTTTTTCGCTCCAGTTGAATGCGGATTACTGTACCGCTTTCCAACGAAGAATTTGCGGTAATCGTATGGCCTAAATTGCGGCAGATTCTTCGGCAAAGATAAAGTCCAATACCACTGGCTTTTTTATCGCTTCTTCCGTTATATCCTGTGTAGCCCTTTTCAAAAATTCGAGGCAGATCCTCTGGGGCAATTCCGATGCCAGTATCACGTATGCATAAAGTTTTAGGGCTTTCCAAATCAATGGCAACGCTGCCAGAGGGCGTATATTTCAATGCATTGGAAAGCACCTGCTCTAAAACGAACAAAAGCCATTTTTCATCTGTCAGCACAGTAGTATTCAAAGGATGATAACGCAGCTGAATTTTTTTATTGATAAATTGAGAAGCGTATTTTTTCACCGCTTGCTTGACGATTCTATCCAAGTCATACTCTTGAATTACATAATCTGTGCTTGCTGAGTCCAGACGAAGAAACATCAGTACCATTTCCACATACTGCTCAATGCGAAATAAATCGTCGGATAGCCTTCTGGAAAAAGAAGAATCCTCATTTTGCAGATGCAGGCGCATAGAAGCGATAGGCGTTTTGATCTGGTGAGCCCAAATCGTGTAATACTCTACCATATCCGCGTAACGAATGCTCATTTGATTTTCCAACTGTCTTTGCTCTTCACGAAGCTGCTGAATCAATTGCTGGTAGTCTATGTCATCTTGTGTAACTGCTTCTGGAAAATCTTCCATTACGGCAGCCATCATCTCTTGAAGCTTCTGAAGCTTTTTGTGCTTCCGAAAGGCCTTCTGAAAGTCAAAAAGCAAGTATCCAGCGCCTAATGTTGCGCAGATTCCAGCTGGATAGAGCACAGCTTCCACCGGCAGATGGTAAAGCGCAAAAACACAGATAAAAATAATGGAGAATAAGATAAAAACGCCGGTTCCGGCCCTTCGCTGCTTAAAATAAAAGAAGAAAAAACGCATAAAAATCCTTTCCCGGTTTATCAGCTGATCAAGTATCCTATACCGAATTTTGTGGTGACAAACTGTGTCAAGCCCGCGGATTCCAATTTTTTCCGAAGCCTCGTTATATTTACTGTTAAGGTGTTGTCATCAACAAAGCTGTCGGTTTCCCACAATTGCTCCATCAGCTTCTCTCTGCTGACTACCTTCCCCTTGTTTTTCATTAGGGTGAATAAGATGCGGTATTCATTTTTTGTCAAGGAGATCACCTGATCCTGGTAGACCAAGGTGTTATCTCCAGTGTTCAGCATAGCCCCATGATGCTCCAGGATTGGAAGTGTTTCTCCAAAATCATAGGCTCTCCGTAATAACGCTTGTATTTTTGCGATCAGAACGCTTTGATCAAATGGCTTGGAAATAAAATCGTCCGCCCCCATGTTCATGGCCATTACAATGTTCATATTGTCAGATGCGGAAGAAATAAAAATAATCGGCACTTTAGAAGCTTTGCGGATTTCCTGGCACCAATGATAGCCGTTAAAAAACGGAAGAGAAATGTCCATTAGAATCAGATGAGGCTCATAATCCGCAAAGTCCTTCAATACATTTCTGAAATTTTGTACGCACTTAGCTTCGAGCTCCCATAGCTTTGCTTGTTCTTTGATCGCCTCGGCGATTCCCATGTCATCCTCAACAATTAAAATACGATACATACTTTTGCCTTTCTGTTCGGATTTGATGTTTTAAGCATGTGATATTTCCTTTTATTCTAGTTTCCATTTTTACTATTATACGACATTGCATAATGGGCGGCAAGTCTTAGTTGGCTGAAATATCTCTGGCTGTTCTGATGCGAAATCAAAACGACTTCGCGCTGCGTTTCTTCACCAGTAAATTAAAAAAAGAAAAGCGGCAGCTGCATTCTATTGGATACGGCTGCCGCTTCTTGATAATTTGTCGGGTTTTATAGTATCAGCATGCTATCACCAAAAGAAAAAAAACGATACCTTTCCTGTACCGCGGTTTTGTAGGCCTGCATAGTATGGTCATAGCCCGCAAATGCTGAAACCAACATAATTAAGGTGCTTTCAGGCAGGTGGAAATTGGTAATCAATCCGTCCAGCACCTTAAATTCATAACCAGGATATATGAAAATATTTGTCCATCCTTCACTCGCTTTGATCTGGCCTTCAAAAGTTGCTACAGATTCCACGGTACGACAGCTGGTAGTTCCGACTCCGATCACTCTGCCGCCGTTTTTCTTTGTTTCCAAAATTAAATCAGCAACTTCCTGACTGATTTCGTAATGTTCCGAATGCATTTTATGTTCTGTAACATCATCTACTTTCACAGGTCGAAAGGTACCAAGTCCTACATGCAGCGTTACAAACCCTAAGCGGATTCCTTTATTTTTCAGCTTTTCCAATAATTCCGGCGTGAAATGCAGACCAGCCGTGGGTGCGGCGGCACTTCCTAATTCCTTAGAATAGACGGTTTGATAACGCTCTTTATTCTCCAAACGCTTTGTAATATATGGCGGAAGGGGCATCTGTCCGATTCGATCTAATATATTATAAAAATTTCCCTCTTTAGGATCGAACTCAAACCGAATAACTCGATTTCCTCCTTCAACCACTTCTAGGACCTCTGCCTTCAGCAAGCCATTGCCAAAGATAAATCTAGCGCCGGGTTTCGCTTTTTTTCCAGGTCCCGCCAGAACCTCCCACACGTTTTCTTCTTTGTGCGTCAGAAGCAAAAATTCAACCTGAGAGCCTGTCCCCTCTTTGATTCCATAAATGCGCGCCGGAAGGACTCGCGAATCATTCAAAATCAGACAATCTCCGGGATTTAAGAACTCTATGATATCATAAAAATGCCGGTGCCCTATGCTGCCTGTTTTTTTATCCAAAACCATCAATCTGGAATGGTCTCTTGGCTCAATTGGCGTTTGAGCAATCAGTTCTTCTGGTAAATCATAATAAAAATCACTAGTTTTCATAATGGCCTCCAAGGTTTTTTTCTAAATCCATCCAAGGTTACGATTCTTTTAGTATAATCTCTTTTAAAAAAATTGACAACATATCGGAACAATGGTATGATTAGTATCAAAGAAAAATACGAAACCTAAGATAGAGGTGCGTCTTTAGATGATTAGCTGGTTCGAGGTTGCCGAAACCGCAGACATCCAGTAAAAGGCTTTGGTCGCCGAAGGAAAAGAGTTGGCAGCCCTTTTCCTGGGTGCATTAGCGAACAGCGGTGCAACTGTCATCATGAATTTATGATGGAGAGCTATCTGTGCATTACCGCAAAATAATATTTCTATAAATGCGCGGGGAGCTTCTTTATTATATTGGATTGATGACCGGTTTACAACCGGTTTTTCTTTTTATTTGGTGTTTTTCTATCGTTTCGATTCATAAAATTATTCAGGAGGCTTTCATTTATGAAACAATATCGCGTAGGAATTATTGGCGCCACAGGCATGGTCGGACAGAGATTTGCTTCTTTGTTGGAAAACCATCCTTGGTTTACAGTAACCGCATTAGCGGCCAGCTCCCGTTCTGCCGGAAAAACATATCAGGAAGCGGTGGGCAGCCGTTGGGCAATGGCTACACCGATTCCCGCCGCTATGAAAGATATGATAATCCTCGACGCCCAAAAGGATGTGGATAAGGTTACCGCCTTGGTAGATTTTGTTTTCTGCGCGGTCGACATGAAAAAGGATGAAATCAGGGCGTTGGAAGAAATGTACGCAAAAGCGGAATGTCCTGTCATGTCCAACAATTCCGCCCACCGCAGTACTTCCGACGTTCCTATGATTATCCCGGAAATCAACGCTGACCACGCTAAGATTATACCCGCCCAAAGAAAACGGCTTGGAACGAAGAAAGGCTTTATTTCTGTAAAATCCAACTGTTCTCTTCAGAGCTATGTGCCCGCGGTCAATGCCATGATGGATTTAGGCGTAACTAAAGTATTGGCATGCACCTATCAAGCGATCTCCGGCGCTGGCAAAACGTTTCAAACATGGCCCGAGATGGTGGATAACGTCATTCCCTATATTGGTGGCGAAGAGGAGAAATCTGAGCAGGAGCCGCTGAAAATTTGGGGCCATATAGAAGATGATAAAATCGTTAACGCCGCTTCTCCTTCGATTACCTCGCAATGCATTCGCGTGCCGGTTACTGACGGCCACACCGCAGCAGTATTCGTTTCCTTTGAGAAGAAGGCTGAAATGGAAGAAATCATCGAAAAATGGGAAAGCTATCGCGGCAGGCCTCAGGAATTGAATCTTCCCAGCGCACCCAAGCAATTTATCCACTATTTCCGCGAAAACGACCGTCCTCAAATCAAAAGCGAGAGAAATCTGGAAGGCGGTATGGCGGTTTCTGTGGGCAGACTTCGTCCGGACACTCAATATGATGTTAAATTTGTTTCTATGTCCCATAACACGCTCCGAGGCGCAGCTGGCGGTGCTGTGTTAATGGCGGAACTTTTATGTGCGGAAGGCTATCTAGATTAAATGGAAAGCTGCTGAGAAAAAGGAGATTTACTTATGAAAAAGACAGTTTTTACTGGGTCCGGCGTTGCGATCGTGACCCCTATGCATCAGGACGGCACTGTTAATTTCGAAGAACTGGGACGGGTTCTGGAATTTCAAATTGAAAACGGTACCGACGCTATCATTATCTGTGGTACTACCGGAGAATCCGCTACCTTAAATCATGAAGAGCACTGTCAAGTAATCCGTTACGCGATTGAAAAGGTAAATCACAGGATTCCCGTCATCGCTGGTTCGGGGAGCAATGATACCGCCTATGCCATTGAGCTTTCCCAAGAGGCGGAAAAAATGGGAGCCGACGCCTTGCTGGTTGTGACTCCTTACTACAACAAAACCTCCCAGGCTGGCTTAATTAAGCATTATCACATGATCGCCGACAGCGTAAACATTCCTATCATTGTTTACAATGTTCCTTCCCGTACCGGTTGTGCGATTCAGCCCCAAACTTATGTGGAGCTTGCCAAGCATCCGAATATCTGCGGAATAAAGGAAGCGAACGGAAATATAAGCGCTATTGCGCAGACGATAGCTTTATGCGGCGATATGATTGATATTTATTCCGGGAACGACGATCAGGTAGTTCCGATCATGTCTTTAGGAGGGAAAGGAGTAATTTCTGTATTTGCCAATGTATGCCCTAAGGAATCCCATGATTTAACCGAGGCGATGCTCCAGGGGAATATGAAAAAGGGTGCCGAGCTTCAGTTAAAATATTTAGAGCTGATGAACGATCTATTTATGGATGTGAATCCGATTCCGGTGAAGGAAGCAATGAATATGATGGGCTTCCAATGCGGTCCTTGCCGTATGCCCTTGGTTGAAATGAGCGATGCCGCCAAGGCAAAATTAAAAGACTGCTTGAGGCGTTATGGATTGATTCAGTAAAATTTATTACGGGGGACGTAAAAAATGACCAGAATTATCATGAGCGGCTGTACTGGAAAAATGGGACGTGTCATTACTGCCGCTGTAAAAGAAAAAGCGGATTGTAAAATTGTGGCAGGAATCGATTTGAGGGTACCGGAGCAAAGCGAATATCCGGTGTTTTCCTCGCCGGAGGAGATGCAAATCGAAGCGGATGTGGTCATTGATTTTTCTAACCCTACCGCTCTCCCCTCTTTGCTCCGATATGCCGAAAAAAGCGGGATGCCCATGGTATTGTGCACTACCGGTTATTCAGAACTCCAGGTAGCTGAAATTAAGGAAATGTCCCAAAAGGTTCCAATTTTCTATTCTGGAAATATGTCTTTGGGAATTAATTTGCTGATTGAACTTTCTAAAAAGGCTGCTCAAGTCTTTGGGAATGCATTTGACGTGGAGATTGTAGAAAAGCACCATAATCAAAAAATCGATGCTCCCAGCGGTACTGCTTTAATGATCGCCGATAGCATTTCGTCCGTTATGGAGGAATCTCCTAAATATGTTTATGACCGTCATTCCTTCCGGCACGCAAGAACAAAAAATGAAATTGGAATTCATTCTGTACGAGGCGGATCGATCGTAGGCGAGCACGAAGTGATTTTTGCGGGCCACGACGAGATTCTTACAATTTCTCACTCCGCCCAATCTAAGGAAATTTTCGCCATGGGTGCATTGAACGCCGCTGTATTTCTGGCAAAGCAAAAGCCGGGATTATATGCAATGTCCGATATGCTTCGTGATTAAAAGGAGGCCGATCTTATGAGCCAACGCGCAACTGTAACCACTACTGATGGAATCACCTTAATCACCATGCCTAATGTACCTGCTGATATCGATTTTGTCGCGAAAATTTTTGAAAATATTGCTTCATTGGGAATTAATGTAGATATGATTTCTCTAACTCCTCCCCAGGGGGCGAATATCGATCTTTCCTTTACCATCAGCGACGATGACTTAGGAAAGCTTTTGGCCTATAATGCAGAACGGCGCAGCAAGGGCGAATCAAGCATACAGCCAGTGGTATCCAGCGGGAACTGTCAGATTTCTGTTTGCGACGAAGCTATGGAAACTACTCCTGGCATGGCTGCCAAGGTATTTCGAGCTGCCGCAAAGGCCAGCGCAGATATTCGGATCATTACTACTTCAGAGGTACAAATTACTCTATTAGTCACACAAGCAGATTTTGACGCTGTCTACGAAGAAATCAAGTCAACTTTGGCTTAACCCTCGTTTATTGACGGCTTTGTATATTAAGCTATCTGACTTTAGATTTCAATTTTATGCTCCATATTTTTATTTGACGCTTATTTAGGTAAAAATTAAAATTACAAATAGAAAGCGCTTAAAAGGAACCGCGTATGTTTCATCTGGAAACATACGCGGTTCCTTTTAAGCGCTATGAATTAAAAAAACATACAGCACCTTGTCTAATTCCCCGAAAGTCTTGTGAAGCCAAATGACTTTACGAGACTTTCGGAGCGGTTATTGGGGGATAATTTATTTCCAGGAAAAACTAACAGTTTCAATCCGAGATCATGAGATCCGGATTTTCAGAAAAATGCTTCAAAATAACAATTGGGTCGCAATCAGAAGGATTGGTAAAGGTTACTCCCGCCTGGGCGGCTTCTGCCGATACAAAAAACTCATCATTTGTTAACTGGCCAAAACGAATCATCGCTGGTGATTCAATGTTCCAAACGCCGCATTTCCCATGCCCCTGGATAGTGATAAAGCCATAGGCGGCGCTGTCTCGAATCGTAACCGTAGCTCCTGGCAAAATCGTCAGGCGTTTTGCACAAACGGTAGGACATTTATAACAGATCCATTCCTCTATGAAGCCTTCTTTCTCCATCTCCTCAATCGGACGCACCGGCTTCGGCGCCATAAAACGGTGCTTATGAAACTCTGGATCTACATTCTTTTCCCAGTCAATCACATCCACCAGATAATCAAAATTACCAATTTCTTCTTTCGGAGTATTTTTCCACAGCAAATCCTCCGTCACTGTATGGTGTCCAAACAGCACAGACTGATACATAGCATAAACATCTGACGCAAACTGAGGCTCATAAGTACAGAGGCTTCCCGGTGCGTGCAATACTCCAGGAGGAACATCCCAGCCGGTATCCAACGTCAGCTTATAAGACTTTGCCAAGCTTAAAAGCTCGTTATCTCCTTTGGTAAAGTTTTTCAGAGCCTCTTTGACCTCCTCTTTCGATACATCCTCGTTAAGCCCGAAAAAGGTATAAGCAAACTCTCCGTTATGATTGTTCTGCTGTGCCGGGAAAAAATACATTTCCGGTTTTCCGGACTCCCCTACTCTTGCGGCATGCTGATCACGATGGTGAATGTGATGCGGTAACGGACCTAAATTGTCAAAAAACTTTGAAAACATCGGCCATCTGCCATATTTTTCCCAAAGCGCTTCACCAATCAGGTTTCCTTTTAAGGAGCTTACCGCATCCCTTAAAAGAACCTGCGTGCTGCCATCCGCCGACACAATGTAACTCAACCCCTCATCAGCTGGAGTACCAGGGCCGTTATCTGCAGGCGTTGTGGAAGCGAACCATCGTTCATCAATAGCTCCTCTCTCTGTGCCGTACACATATAAATCTCTGGGATCCAGCTTTAACCTTTGTCCCGGCCGGCAGAACGATCTGGGAACCCATGTTGGCTTTAAGCGAAAAATACCTTTTCCCTCTTGAAATAGCGTTTCAAAAACATTCATTACAGCTTCGACTCCTTCATCATGTTTTTGGACATAATTATTTTCTTCTGCTTATTTACAGCAAAAGGCTCTGGAGCACCTTAGAATGTGGTTGAAACAATTTCCGATGAAAGCAATGCTGTTCTAAAAACGTTTTTTTAGAATTGGATTTATTATACTCGCCCGTTTTGTAAAAGTCAACAGAATTTAATATTAAATAAAATATTTTTATTTAATATTGACTTATTGTTCTAAGTATGGTGGAAATAAAATATAATTATAAGAAACGTTTTTATACAGAAGTTTTCTCAACACTTTTATCTAAAATTTTTAAATAATATCATTCTAAATTAATTAGATCTATTTTTTCGTCAAAAACTGCATATTAAAACAATTTGTTTCGTGTATTTTTATGCGATATTCTACAGATTTCCCGTAGAATATCGCATTTTTTTATTCTCTTTATTTGTTTTATTTTTTTGTCTAACAAATCATAATTCCGCATACAGCCAATATATATGAAATAACCGGCTTCCTTTTCAGAAAATCGTTTCGTCACATTGGGATCCCTTTTAAGCTTTTTATAAAATGGATCGCTTTCAATTAAGGAGGACCTGTATGAAAAGATACTCTGTTGTTCAAATTGGTTTAGGCGCCCGGGGAATAACTCATTTAAAAGGGTTTCAGAACCATCAGGCTCGAATCGAAATCGCCGGTATCTGCGATTTACAGCCGGAACGTGTGGAGGCTGTCGGGAACCAATTTCAAATCCCGCAAGAGCGTTGGTACCGCAGCGCGGTTGAAATGCTAGAGAAGCTGCAGCCTGATATACTCTCTTTCTGTACCTTGCCCGACACAAGACTGGAGTTGGTTCAGTTAGCCGCCCGTACAGGAGTAAAAGCAGTTTGTATGGAAAAACCAATGGCGACCTCCTTATCCGAAGCAAAAGAAATGACGGAAATTTGCAAAGAGCATCATATCAAGGCAGTTGTATGCCATCAGCATAAATATTTAAAGAATTTTCAGATCCTGGAAAAAATACTGAAAAGCGGAGAACTAGGTACAATTGAGCGGATCAACGCCGAATGTCAGCCTTGGCTCTCGCAGCTTGGCACTCATTATATGGACTATGCCATTTGGGCCAACAGCGGAATCGGACCTGTCAGCGTTGTCGGTCACGTTCATGGGAAGGGGCTGCTTTCCGACAGCCATCCCTCCCCTGATTATTTCTTAGGGGAAGCGGTTATGGCGAATGGAGTCCGTTCCACCTTGCAATTCGGATATTTTTCCAAAAAATTTCACTCTCACGCTGAAGATTATCAGGCTAGCGTCTATCCGATTGATTTTTGGGAGGATGACCGCTTGACGGTTTACGGAAGCACAGGCTATGCATGGGCTGAATGCAGCGGAAGCTGGGGCGCTTTTACTGCCGCAACAAACGGATCTATCCTCAGCGGAAAAGAAAATGGATTCCGCGACGAACTAGAGCATCCCATAGGTCAGACAAAATATACAGAAGATCTTATCCGCTGGCTCGATGACGATGCTCAAATCCATCCTTGCAATATCCAACAGGCCTTTGCGGGATATGAAGCACTGGAAGCAATGTGTATCAGCGCGTTGGAGCACCGGCGTGTTGATCTTCCGATGAAACTGGAACTAGGAGATGATATCAACGAACGGATGCGTCGGGAACTGCCAGAGGTCCTGCGCAAAAAGCTTCCCTAAGCGCAAGTGCCGCCGGGATAAGTAAAAACGAAATATCCGTCGGTGGTAAATCGGTCTTATCACCATTTATGGAAAGGAAGAGTTTGGGATGACCTATAATTACCGCGATAAGCTTCGCCGTACTCTCATGGATATGCACATCGAAAACTGGAATCCGGAATTTATGTCCCAGTTTGACCCTGAAGCCTATTTTGAAAGCTTGAAAATCGCAAAGATTAACGCGCCAATGATTTATATTCAGTCCCATGTGGGCTTGTGCTATTGGCCTACCAAATCCGGAGAGATGCATAGCGGATTGATTGGCAAGGAAGATGCTATGAAAAGGCTTTTCGACCTATGCCATGACGACGGTATGGCTGTCGTAGCCTATTACAGCATTATTTATAACAACTGGGCCTATCATGAGCATCCGGAATGGCAGATGCGTGATCTGGAAGGAAGAGGTTCCAGGGCAACTGGTAAACGCTATGGCCTGTGCTGTCCCAACAATATGGAATACCGGGATTTCATTCGCACGCAAATGGCCGAATTCTGCGACTATTTTGATTTTGAGGGTATTTTCCTGGATATGACTTTCTGGCCCATGGTCTGCTATTGTGACGAATGCCGCGCTCGCTGGGAAAAAGAGGTGGGCGGCCCTATGCCCAAGGTGATTGACTGGAAGGATGACCGTTGGAATCTTTTTCAGCGCAAGCGTCAGGAATGGATGGAAGATTTCGCCTTAGATATGACGGCGGAAATTAAAAAGCATAAGCCGGAATGTGCTGTAGAGCATCAGTATTCCAATGCTGTACATATGTGGAATCGAGGCGTGAACGAAAATATTGCAAAGGCCAGTGATTACGCAGGCGGTGATCTTTACGGCGGTATCGCTCAGCAATCCTTCGCCTGCAAATTATATTATAACTTAACCCAGATACAGCCTTTTGAGTATATGACCTCTCGGTGCTATCCCGCCCTGAGCGAGCATACCACGACCAAGTCTATGGACCAGCTCCGGGCCAGCATTTTGGTTACGGCATTGCATCACGGCGCAAGCCTAATGATCGACGCTATCGATCCTAAAGGGACCCATGACCGTAGGGTCTATGAGGCGATTGGCCAGGTTCACGGCGAGATGGAGCATTATGAAAAATATTTAACCCGAGGGGAAATGGCCTATGACGTTGGCGTCTATTTCAATCTCAACGGTAAAATGGACGTGGAAAACAACGGCGTCAAAATCGGTTCCAAGGAGGAAACCGATGATACAATGCCTCATTTAGATGCCTCCATCGGCGCTGGAAAATCCTTACAGAGGCACCATATCCCCTATACGGTTCTGAATAACTGGAAGCTTGAGCTTTTAAAGGATACAAAGGTTGTGGTATTGGCGGATGCTCCAATGATTTCAGAAAAAGAGCGCGATGCTTTACGGAAGTATGTAAAGGACGGCGGCCGCCTATACATGAGCGGCCATTCCGCGCCAGAACTGGCTGAGGAATTCTTTGGCGGTACCATTGAGGGCTTAACCCAAGAGGATATCACCTACATCTCTCCAGCGGAAGGCACCGACTGGATGCAGGGATATTTTACCAAGGATTATCCGCTGGTCATGTTTGAACGTTCCTTTAAAATGAAAGGACAGAAAAACGGAGAGGTTTTAGGAACCCTGACCCTTCCCTATACGGTTCCGAACCCTTTGGGAATTTTCACCGATCTGTGCTCCTACGCCAGTGAGATCGTCACAAAGGATGATCCCAGATATCCTTTTGCGACAATTCACGCCAATCCTCCTGGAATCTTTACTGATTATCCTGCTGTTTTAAAAACTCAATATGGCAAGGGCACCGTAATCTGGTCCTGCGTTCCCTTTGAAAAGGCCGAGCGCTTCCAGCACAGCGATATTTTCTCCGGACTGATCCGTTCCTTGCTTTCGGAAGAACCTGTATTTTCTTCCTCCACCGCTCCTGAGCCGGTAGAATTTGTAGTATTTGACGCGCCGGAATACAAAGAAAAATATATTGGCATGGTGAACCTTCAGGAGGATTTCCGTTTCCTTCCGGTGTATCATTTCGACGTGGAAATCAAATCTCCTGAAAAACCGGTCAAGGTGCTAAAGTCCTATAATGACGAGCCGGTGGCTTTTACCTATGAAAACGGTAAAGTGAAAATTTCCATCGACCGTTTGGATTGCTTTGATATGTATACTCTGTGCTATGCTTAACCATTCTTCTTTTGGAGAATTTTAAGTTTCCCCGATGCCGCTTGGATCTGCGCCGATTTCTATCGGCGCGGGTCCTCGGCTGGAAGCTCTGTATTTCTTCCTGCAGCACCGGGAAGGCCAGCTGCTTTCGGTTTTCCCACTGTTTCTTTTACCTTTTTACATTCAGAATGCGGAGGATACATCCGATGAAAAACATTTGCCGCTTTTCCATTCAAATGTTTGGATAACCCGCACGATTGCTGTGGTTGTGATACATGGAATCCTCGGGGGAGAAATCATAAAAAGGAGAAGGTGTCTGAAATGAATCAAACTCAAGTAGGAAAAAAAGGAATCGGTCGCTGGCTTCTATTTTTACTGCTAGTTCTTTTGCTCCTCATTTCCTTTTACCCTATTTTATGGATGTTCCTGGGTTCTTTTAAAACCAACAACGAGATCTATCAAAATGCGCTGGCATTCCCCACTGGATTTGATTTTACCGTTTATCGGGATGCGTGGATCGCCGCTAATTTTTCTCAGGCGCTGATGAACAGCCTGATGATCACGGTGATCAGTGTTGTTTTAATTGTCCTGATTTCCAGTCTCGCCGCATTCGCGTTTGCGGTTATGGACTTTAAAGGGAAAAACGCTCTTTACCTTTTCATTTTGGCTGGACAAATTATCTCTGCCCAGATTATTTTGATTCCCCTATTCTCAATGTTTAAATCTATGCAGGTGCTGAATACCCAGTGGTCTGCGGTGATCGCCTATACCGCAGTGGGGATTCCACTTTCCATGCTTTTGCTCCGCAACAGCTTTCAAGAGGTTCCCAGGGATATCTATGAGTCCACCAAAATTGACGGCTGCAACAGCTTTCATTACTACCTAAGCTTTATGCTCCCACTGAGCAAGCCAGGGCTCGCCAGCGTTATCATTTACCAGGCGCTGTTTGCGTGGAATGAGTATATCTTCGCACTTACATTTTTAAGCGCCAACGATGTGAAAACCCTTCCCTTGACTTTAACGGTATTTGTTGGCAGATACGCTTCCGATTGGCCGAAAATTTTTGCGATTCTTTCCCTTTCGGTCATTCCGATTATTATCCTTTATCTGTTCCTGCAAAAATATTTTATCCGCGGCTTAACTGCCGGCGCGGTAAAGGGTTGAGGAGGAGAATGTGATGACAAAAACAAAAAAGAAATTTCATCCAATGCGCCGCTTGGAACCTTACTTCTATTTGCTCCCTTCCATTTTAGTGATCTCCGCTTTTCTGTTCTATCCAATGCTGGACTCTCTCAGGCTTTCTTTTACGAATTGGGATGGCCTTAAAGAGGCTGCGTATATCGGATGGGGCAATTACGACAAAATTTTCCATAACAACGAATTTTGGAATTCTATCTGGGTGACGGTTATCTGGGTGGTATTATCCGTTGTCATTCTGCCGCTGACAGGACTGCTCTACGGCGTCATGGTAGAATACCTCTCTCCAAACCGGGCGGCTTCCGGCGTATTCCGTACCATACTTTTTATGCCGATGATGATGTCCTATGTAGCGATCGGGCTGTTATGGCAGCTGATCTACGATCCCAATCTGGGGTTGGTCAACAGTGTTCTCGGCCTATTCGAACTCATTGATCCGGTAAATCCCATTCAGTACTTAAGCAATGCCGATATGGCGCTATTCTGGGCATTTATACCAGTAATTTGGCAGTGGTCAGGCTTTGGTATGGTAATGACCTGTGCCGCAATGATGAATATTCCCCATGACATCATCGAAGCCGCCGCAATTGATGGGGCTTCCAAAACCCAAACCTTCTGGCGGGTGGTTCTGCCTCTTCTAATGCCTACTGTGCTGACTGGCTCTGCGATTAACCTAATCGGCGGCTTTAAGGCTTTTGATATCATCTATGTTATGACGCAAGGCGGTCCCGGCAGCGCTACCAAGGTGACATCAATTCTTATGTACCGCCTGGCCTTTACCGAAAATCGTTTTGGCTATGCCTGTGCAATGGCGGTAATCGTGTTCCTGCTGGCATTGGTATTAACCGGTCTGTTCAATAAATTCCGCGGCTCAGTAGACCGGAGCGTTGGAAATGCGTAATTTTAGTCGGTGGGAATGCTGCTGAAAGCAGTATTTCAAATATTTTTCTGTCCTTGCTGAAAAAGGACAAATTAAAAAAACGGGAGGTAAACACTAATGAAAAAGAAGTTCCTGGCAGTTCTAGCTTGTATGCTAGCGGTCCCAATGGTAATGGGAGGTTGTTCCGGAGACTCTGCGAATTCCAGCGCGCCTGCTTCTTCTGATGAGGCTTCCTCTTCAGCGGAAGCTTCCAGCTCAAGCGGTGAAACCGTTAAAATTACGGCTTGGCTGAACGCGCCCCTGGAAAACGAGATGGCCTACTATGAGGCTTTCAGTGAAAAATACCCCCAATATGAAATCGAGTACACCCTTTACCAGGATGACGAATTGAAGGAGCAAACCACAATCGCTATCCAGGCGGGTACGGCTCCCACAATTCTCCGTCCCAAGGTAGGCTCTCAGCTGAACGACTTAATTGCGGCCGGGGCATGCGCGGATTTGAATTCCTATTCGGAGCAGTATGGCTGGAAAGACATGAGCTACGAGGACATTTATGACGCCTGCTCCAAGGACGGTGTTCTTTATGCCATTCCTCGTTCTACCGGCGGATATTGGCAGACGCTGTATTATAATGCTGATATGGCTAAAGAGCTGGGACTTGATCTGAAGCAGGACATGACCATCGATGAGTTCATCGCTTTAAAGGACACGGTCAACGGCGCCGGCTATCAGCTGCTTTCCTTCGGTAACCTGGACCGCTGGCCCGGTGTTATTATGATGGGCGACTACTTTATGCAGGTAGCGACTCCGCAGCTCATTGATGATTTGAACAGTGGGGCGGTAAAGTGGAATGATTCTCCCGAGGTGCTGGAGGTATTCGGTACTTTACAAAAGCTTGGACAGAGCGGCGCCTTTATTACAGGCTTTGAATCCTCGGATCACCTGTCTGTCAATCAGTCTTGGGCTTCCGGAAAGACTCTGTTTATGTATTGCGGAACCTGGTGGCCGGAATCTGTGACCGGAGGGCGTGATGGAGTTCCTTTTGAGATCCACACGGTTTCCTTGCCTAAGATTGACGCTGGCACCGAGCTTCAGGGACAAATGTTCTTTGCCAACGACGCTTACGCGGTCTATAGCGGCGCCAGCGATGCCGAAAAGGAGGCCGCGGCGGCTTGGCTGGATTATTCCTTTAATTTTGACGGCTGCAAGGCAAAATTTGCCGATTCCGCTATGTACACAGTAAATAAGTCCTTTAATGAATCTATGGAAGAATTAGGAATGGAAATGGATCCCCTGTTCCAGGAAGAAGCCTTTACAAAGCAGATGGATCTGCCTCAGATGAACTTGGCGGACTGGGCGTTTGACACCTCCGTAATTGAAGAGCTGAAGCTGCGGATCGTGGATCTTTTTGCCGGTACTATGACTCCTGAGCAGGCCGCCGATTCTGTGGCAGCTGTTGCCGCAGAGGTGATAGGAGAATAACGCTTTCCCCTATTTTCACTGATTCTTTGTAAACAAAGGCTGTCCTCCTTTTTATGATTTTTAAATAGGGGGCGGCCTTTTCTAAAAGCAAATTGGAATCCTCCTGTTATTCTCGCTTGCAACAAACCGGTGAATTCAAAAATAGACAGAACGGAGTCTGATTATGAATGGCGACAATTAAAGATGTGGCAAAACGGGCGGGAGTTTCCATTTCAACTGTTTCTAATGTATTGAACAGCTCCAAATATGTCAGCGATGAATTAACTCAAAAGGTACAGGCAGCGATCGCAGATTTACATTACCGGGTTGATGTTACAGCCCGTAATATGAAGATCAGGAATACAAAAATGATCGGCGTAATTGTCAGTTCCTTTCATATTATTTTTGTTCCCCAGGTAATGAATGGAATTCAAAAATACGCTTCTGAGCATGGCTACCAGATCTTATTTTATTCCTCGGATTTCAGCTTTGAAAAAGAAAAGCACTGCGTTTCTCTCTTATTGGATCATAAGGTGGACGGTATTATTCTGAATTCAGTGGCCAGTTATCTGGAAAAAAAGTATTTTCGTGAGCTTGCCTCGCTAACCGCCAGTCATAAAAAGGTTTTTGTGGTGAGCCTGGAAAGAAATTTATCCAGCTATGGGATTTTCTCCGTTCATGTAAACAATTTTCTGGGAGGAAAAATCGCCACCAAATATCTTTTAGAGGGAGGGTGTTCCCATATTGCAGTAATCTCCGGGCCCAAAATTCACGATGTGGTCTATGACCGATTATGCGGATACCGAGCCGCACTGGAAGATGCTGGCCTTGTCTATGACACCAGCATGATCGAATACGGAGATTATACAACTCTCAGCGGATATTTAGCGATGAAGCGCATTATCATGAATGGGATCCAATTTGACGGAGTTTTCTCCTGCAATGATCAGATGGCAATCGGCGTATTAAAGGCCATGAAGGAAAACCGCATAGATTGTCCTAGCCGAGTGAAGGTGATTGGTTTTGACAATACCTATGTCTCCTCCATCGCCGTTCCCTCACTCACTACTATCAATGTTCCCAAAGTCCGTATGGGAACCGTTGCCGCGCAAAAATTAACAGAGATGATCGAGGGTACTCTTCCCTCTGGAGAAATTACCTATGAAATCCCCATCGGTTTAGTGCAAAGAACGACCACTGACCCTGATAAAGAAAACGGAATTGAACTGGAGGATTGGTAATCCTTTCGGGCTTCTGTCGACACACAATTTTAATCATTTTACAAAAGGACGGTGATTGGGAAATCCTGCTTTTTCATTGAAAGGGCAGAGAAACCCGCAAAGAATATGAAAATACTGGTATTTCAGCAGACGGGACTTCCCGTTTCAGAGGGCTGCGGCGATGTTTTAGAAAAGCTTTCCCAAAAAGCGGAGCTTCAATTTGTCGATACCAAAGGGATTATGTCCGGCCAATTTTCCGGAGACTATTTCTTCAACGCTCACGGCGAATATTATCCTATGGAAATCGAAGACTCTCTTTTCTCTTTCTTTGCCCAAGGCGGAGGACTGCTTCACATCGGCGGAATGCCCTTTGAAAAGGCTATGGTCTGTGAAAATGGAGCCTGGCGCGAGGTCATCCGTACTTTAGGCGATCTCAGAAATCACGAGGGATACGGCGGCTTGTCGATGCCAATGGATATTTTTCGGGCTAGACTTGGTTTTACTCCATATTCCCCCGCTTATGAGAACGTTTTTATGGATTGGAAGCAAACCTTTGATAAGGCGCTTGTGGGAGACTTAACGCTGACCAATTGCATGCCGGAGCGCAGCGTAAATCTTACGACAACCGTTCCCCTGGAGCTGACCTTTCCAGAGCTGGAGCTGATTGACAGCCGCTCTTATCATGGCAGGCCGATTTGCCGGGAAACCATCCCTGCGGGTTGGGTCACGACACCGGATGGACAAAAAGTCATGCCCTCTCTCCTGCTGACAAAATTCTGGGGAAACCCATATAATAAGGATCAATCGGTGATTCCTCATCCTTGGGCGATTTTTACCGGAGTTTTAAACGGTCCGCTGCCTGAGGAGCTGATTGATTCTATGCTGAACTGGCTGTGCTTGCCGGCGGTATTGAAAAACATTGAACTTCCCTATGCAGCCTTACATCATGGAGATACTGTTGAGGTGTTGCCGGAGCTGTGCGGCACACTTCCCATAGGCTGGCATATCCGCAGCGGGCAGGCAAAGCTGACCAAGGAAGAGCTTCGCGGCGGCAAATCCCCCGAATGGGCTATTTCTGAAAAGGATAGCATCCAGGTTTCTTATGATAAGACTTTGCTGCTGCAGCCGATTCGGTTCGAGCTTTTAGATGAGACACATCAGGTGCGGGACTTTTCAGAGTCTGCTCTTGTAACCTGGGATCCGGAAAGCCTGCGTCATACCCGCCGCTTAGAGGCGGATGGCTGCTACTTTTCGGAATATCAAAACGGCAAACAGGTTTCCCATTCCCGCTGGATTAATGGAACAAACTGGCAGGATCGCTGTCAGTATTCCCTGACATGGCATAATCCAAATCCGCTTCGGCTGGCTTCGGACGCTAAAGCGCTTCATGAAGCCGGAATGGTACTAGTGCGCACCCACTATTTCATGCCAGGCTGGTTCCGCGTCATGCCGGGAGAAATCTTTGCGGAAACCCACGGCGATTTCTACCGTTCCTTTGAGAAGGGTCCAGAAATCAGCGAGCGGCATCTGCGCGCGATTGAGGCTCACGTAGCCTTGTTCTCCCACATGGATCTGATTCTCATGCCCACCGTTTATACGCAAACAGGGCCTGAAATGGGAAATCCCGCTCATTGGGTTGGCAGTTCCAGGCTCACGATGGTCAAGGCCTATCGAAAAGCGCAGATGGCCTTTGCCAAGCAAATTATGGAACGCCTGGGAGGCTGCGCCTCGATTTCCTGGGATATCTGTAATGAAATAGACACGGAAATGTATCCTACATCAGAATGGCTGACGGAGATGCGTGGCATATGGGGAAAAACCGGACAGATGATCGGCATTGGCACCTATGGTTGTGAGGACAACGTCGCTTTGGGAGAATCCGCAGACTGGCATTCGATTCACACACCTTGCTGTAAAACCAAGGATGAATTTCGCACCGGTAAGCCCTGTCTGCTTCAGGAGGCCTGGGTTCCCACACCTTCCACTCGAAAAGGGGAAAAGGATCTGGAGGACCACCTGAGCAAAAGCCTTGCCTGGACGCTGAAATTCGGAGGCTGCGGATTGATGCCCTGGAACTGGAATATGAGCATGGTCAACTGGCGCTATAAGGTTGGGTTTGTAGATTATTGGGATCTGGAATTAGGCTGCTGCGTCCATCCGGATGGCACTCCGCGCCACGGCCTAATTACTATGCGCAACTGGGCTGCTCTTATGGAAGGCCTGGCTTTTGACCAAACCGCTAATCAGCAGGTCGTATTTATCTATCCTAAAACCTGTTTAGAGGGCGGCGGCTATGAATACACCGTTTATTTAAAAGAGAACCATATTCCCTTTATCGGCGTAAACGACCGGGATTTCGCTGACTTTGACCTTTCCCATACCAAAGCGGTGTTCGCTCCCTATTACGCCTTAGGCTACCGGGAGGAAACCTGGCGGCGGCTGAGAAAATTCGCGGCCGATGGAGGCGTGGTGTTCGCCCATAACGACAACATGCAGCTGGATGAAAACGGAGAATTCGCCCGTCATCGTGAAATTCCGGAACTGCCTGGTATCGAAAAAGTCGGAAAAGGCTGTATCCGGTGGCATATGGGCTATAACGAAAGCGACCCCCTGTCTCTGTGTGATCCTAAGCTGCTGAATTCTCTTCCTTTGGTTCGGCGTGACGATACTGTAATCCCTCTGGACAATAAAAAAATACGCATTACAGAGCGTCTTAGCACTGACGAAACCACGATGCCTACCGACTGGATTCCTTATGATTCTTTGCCGGCGCGGAATATCCCGGTAAAAATTGTCGTAGAGGATGAAGCCGGCGATATAACCAGAGGCTGGGCAAAGGAAGGAAACACCATTTCCTTATGCGGCGCTAACATTTCGGGCTTCCGTCCCTTCTTCGTCATCCAGGTGGCAGAAAATTCCTTTGTCGCCGCCGGCACCGATCTTATGGTGAAAACAGAGCATTCGGCTGATTTCAGATTAGTGGACTACACAGTCGATGGAAAAATTCATCCCTTGAGCTGCTATTCTGTTCTGAAAAAAACAGTGCATCCGGGCGAAACCATCATCCAACAGGATGGGTGGCACGCTATGCATTGGGTTCAGGTAACCTTAAAATAACGTATCAAACTAAAACGAAAATCCCATCTATACAGAAAGAAAGGAATGTTATCATGAAAATTTTAGTATATGACGCTCCCAAAACGATGCGGGTCGATGAGGCTCCTGATTTTCCTTTAGGCGAAAACGATCTCCGTGTACAGACTCTTTATTCCGGAATGAGCCACGGTACCGAAATGAACGTCTATCGAAACCTGGTGCCTCAGTTTTCAAAAATCAATGATCCGGAAACCCGGCTTCTTCTTCCGGCTGAAGGGCAACAGGCCTGGACTTATCCGGTAAGAAGCTGCGATCCCGGTATGTGGGGGCTTGGCTATTCCAATGTAGGTAAGGTGATCGAAAAAGGCGCCAAGGTCGCTGGCTTTGAAATCGGAGATATTGTTTATTCTTCCTCTCCCCACCAGACCCAGGTAGTCAAGGACGCCTCTGAATTTATTAAGGTCCCAAAGGACCTCGATCCCAAATATGTAATCTTTTTCTTTAATCTCATGACCACCTACAACGCCATTCTGGACGCGCGAATTAAGCTGGGCGACGTAGTTGTGGTCAGCGGTTTAGGCTTGCTTGGTCAATTGTGCGCCCAAATGGCCAAAATGAGCGGCGCGGCAAAGGTATATGGAATCGATACCTACTCCCACCGCCGCCAGGCCGCAGAGGAAAATGGCTGCGACGACACCTTTGATCCCCTCAGCGGCCAGGATATCGCTTTGGAAATTCGGAAAAGAACCGGCAATCGAGGGGCTGATGTGGTGCTTGAGGTTTCCGGCAACACGCACGCTTTAAACGAGGCAATTCGGATTGCCGCGCCGGAAACTACTGTCATCGTCGTAAGCTGGTACCAATCGGAGGCCAGAGGTCTTTACCTGGCGGATGAATTTCATCATAACCGCATCGGACTGAAGCAGTCTCAAAGCGCCCATGTAGATCCTGCTTTTTCCACCCTTTATTCCTTAAGCCGCCGGCAGGAGTTTTGTATGAATCTTTTGAAACAGCTGTCCCTCGATAATTTGATCAATATGGTAGATTATCAGGATGCTCCTGCCGCTTATGAACATGTAGATCAGCATCCTGAGGACGTCATTCAAATCGTATTCCGCTATGACAGCTGAAAGGAGGCGTCCCTATGATCAAGCTCGGCGGCCATGTATTTCCCAGCGCTGAAGAAAACGCGAAGGATCCGGAGCTGCTGGCCCATTTAGCCAAACAAATGGGTTATCAAGCGGCCTATGCACCTGATTATCTCACCATCGATAAGCCTGACGAGATCCGTATTGCTCGAAAAGCCTTTGAAAAAGAGGGCATTTTGATTGCTGAAGCGGGCTATTGGGAAAACATGCTGGATTTGCGTCCCGACGAACGCAGAAAAAACCGGGAGGAAATGTGTAAAATCTACGCGATGGCTGAGGAGTTAGGCGCCGGATGTGTGGTAAACACAGCGGGCTCCTATTGCGAAGGGCCGGGATACCAAAACCATAATCCCCAAAATTTTACCGAGGAACATTTTGAAGACGCCGTGGAAATGGCCCGGTTCATCATTGACACAGTAAAGCCTAAGCGCACCTACTTTACCTATGAGGTTTTCATGTATAACTCGATTGATTGTCCGGAACAGTATGCCAGAATTTTGAAAGCGGTAGACCGGGAGAAATTCGGAGCCCATATTGATCTGACAAATATGATGCGTTCCCCGAGGGAGCTTTATCAGGCGAAAGAGCTGACGGAAAAATGTGTTGAGCTCTTCCCAAATAGAATTATTTCTGCTCACGTAAAAGATGCCCGTTTAAAACGTCCGGCAATTACCACGTTGATTGAGGAAGCCATTCCCGGAGAAGGCGAAGTGGATTTATCCGCATTTTTAAAAGGCTTTGCTTCTCTTCCCCACACAGTAACTATGATGATGGAACATTATCAAAACGCGGATGAATACAGCAGAGGCCTCCGGTATCTCCAAAGAGTCGCTCAGGAGTCCGGGATCTCTCTTTAACCCAAACGCATAAACACGGGTTACAGAAAGGAAGAAAAAGCCATGAGAAAGATTTCAATTATCGGAGCGGGAAGCATTGTTTTCTGCAAGACCTTAATCCTAGACGTATTGGTTACTCCGGGACTGGAAGACACTACCTTTTGCCTGATGGACATCAGCGGTCAGCGCACTACCCGGTTAAAAGCGTACCTGGAAAAAATCAAGGAAAAATACGGTTTAAAGGCCGAATTTCAAGTCACGACAGACCGCCGTGAAGCCTTAATGGGCGCCGACTATGTTATCTCCACCTTTTTGATCGGCGGTATGCGCGCTTATCAGGTGGATTACGAGGTCCCTCTGAAATATGGAGTGGATCAATGTATTGGCGATACGCTGAGTCCGGGAGGAATTTTCCGCGCGATGCGCACGATTCCTGTCATGAACTCCCTTGCCGCAGAAATCCGTGAGCTTTGTCCCAACGCGCTGCTTTTGAATTATGTCAATCCAATGTCAGCAGTTTGCTTATCTCTGGCTAACAGCGGCGTTAAGGTAGTCGGTTTATGCCACGGGGTGCAAACTACCTTGGATCTCCTATCACGCTATACCGGAGTGGAAAAATCAGAGATTGACTATATCTGCGCTGGGATCAACCATATGGGCTGGTTCATTAAGCTGGAGAGCCACGGCAAGGATCTGTATCCCAAGCTCCGGGAGGTATTTGAAAAACCGGAATACTATGCCAATGAAAAGGTACGGGGCGAGATGTTCCGCCATTTTGGTTATTTTATGACGGAGTCCTCAGGTCACCTGTCCGAATACCTTCCCTATTTCCGCAGGAGCCGGGAAACGCTGGATACCTATTGCGACGAACCTCTTTTCGGCGGAGAATCAGGAGCCGCGTACTATTGGAACCTAAAGGTTTCACAGAAATACGGTAACCAGGATATCTTTGCCGATGAACCGATTGAGCTTCCTAAAAGAAGCGTGGAATACGGCTCTTATATTATCGAAGCAATCGAATGTAACCGGATGTTCCGGTTCAACGGCAATATTAGAAATAACGGATGTATTGAAAATCTTCCGGATAACTGCTGCGCAGAAGTACCTATTTTTGCCGATGGCGTGGGACTGCATCCTACGGCTGTGGGAAAGCTTCCGCCTCAATGCGCCGCACTGAATATGACCAATGTTTTAGTCCATCAGCTCACGGTAGAAGCGGCGGAATCTGGGGATCCCGAAACGCTCGTTTACGCTCTCAGTATGGATCCTTTGACCAGCGCGGTTCTTCCCCTTCCTAAAATTCGAGAAATGGCTTCGGAGATGCTCGAAAAATCCAGGGCCTGGCTGCCCCAGTTTGCGGGAAAATCAATCCGTTTAAATCCTAAGGTTATCATTCCTGCCGATATTCAAAGGGTTTCGGTTCCCACAGATCCGGCATTAGCTATCTCTGAACGGATGGTGAAGCTGGCGGAATAAAAGGTCTCACTCAGGAGCAGAAGCTTATCCGTTCATTCTGCCGCAATCAAAAAAGGAATCCGGTGTGACTTCACGCCGGATTCCTTTTTTGATGCTGAATTTTACCTTTTAGAAATTTCAGTAAAAACTTTTTTACAACATATTTTGAAAATAATTTAAAAATATAAGTTCGGAAGCTTCTCACTTGGTTTCCGGCAATAAGACGTGCTCAAGGCGAAAATGAGATAGAACAGCCGCAACTGAAATTTTGTCAAACTATGCCGTGTGAGAACAGCAGGAGCTTTTTGACAGACTTGTGACTTCAGTAAAACAATTTGATCACTTTGAGCCCCGGATACGGCTTAAGAAAGGATCGCCTTATGATAGACTTTCTTGCCTTTCTTAATGATTACAAAGCCTTTTTCAAATGAGCTCTTCGAAATCTTTGCCGTAACGGAATTCACCTTTTCATCATCGATAGAGATGCCTCCCTGATCGATTAGCCTGCGGGCTTCTCCCTTCGAGGGAACCAGCTTTGTTTTCGCCAAAAGATCCAACACCGAGATTTCGCCGTCGGTGAAGTCTCCATCGGAAAGCTCTGTGGAAGGCATGTTCTCAGAGTGAGCACCGCCGCCAAAAATCGCTCTTGCCGCGTTCTGAGCTTTCACCGCTTCCTCTTCTCCGTGAATCAGCTTAGTCACCTCAAAGGCTAAAATTTCCTTGGCTTTATTCAACTGGCTGCCTTCCCATTTCGCCATAGCTTCAATTTCTTCTAACGGCAGGAAGGTTAAAATCTTTAAACAGCGAATAACATCTGCGTCGTCCACATTTCTCCAATACTGATAAAAATCATAGGGGCTGGTTTTTTCAGGGTCAAGCCACACAGCGCCGCTTTCTGTCTTTCCCATTTTACGTCCGTCGCTGGTAGTCAACAGAGTGAAGGTCATTCCATAAGCCTCTTTGTCATCCGCTTTCCGAATCAGCTCGACGCCGCCGATGATATTGCTCCATTGGTCGTCGCCGCCCAGTTCAAGCTGGCATCCATACTTCCGGTTCAGCACCAGGAAATCGTAGCTTTGCATCAGCATATAGTTCAGCTCAAAGAAAGACAGCCCTCTTTCCAAGCGCTGCTTGTAACACTCAAAGGACAGCATACGGTTTACTGAGAAATACACCCCAACCTCCCGTAAAAACTGGATATAATTCAAATTCATCAGCCAATCGGCGTTATTTACCATGATCGCTTTTCCGTCTGAAAAGTCTACTAATCTGGACATCTGCTTCTGGAAGCAGCGGACGTTATGGTCAATTTCCTCCCGAGTCATCATTCTTCTCATAGCGGTTTTTCCCGAAGGGTCGCCGATCATACCGGTTCCTCCGCCAAACAAAGCAATCGGTGTATGCCCCGCCTTTTGCATATGAGCCATTACCATAATCTGAACAAAGTGACCGACATGCAGGCTGTCAGCCGTTGGATCAAAACCGATATAAAAGCTGGTCTTTCCGTTGTTTAATAAATCCCGTACCTTTTCCTCATTGGTCAGCTGGGCGATCAAGCCTCTCGCTTTTAGTTCATCGTAAACACCCATGATTAATTCCTCCATCTCTATTATTTTTCGCTCAGAGGGCTCTTCCAAAATAAAAAAGCCCTCTGCAAAATTTGCAGAGGGCGGAAAATCCGCGGTACCACCTCAATTCACCACAGCCTCACAGCCATGGCCTCACGGGTACGATAATACCCTGGCGCTGTAACGTGCGCAAATACGGCGAAGCCTACTTAAAAATTCAGCTCCGCGGCTCCAAGATGTATTTCAAAAAGCCTTCTTCCCCGCCTTACACCACCCGGCGGGTCTCTTCGCAAGATAAAGCTTTTTTACTCCTTCTTTTCACAGCCGATATGAGAAATTATATCCAACCCAAACTGGTTTGTCAAGAGCTTTCATTTGAAAATCCTGCTAAAGCGAGCATTTCTTCCGCGCTTTTTAGCGTTAAGTCAGTTACCTTTACACCACTGATCATTCTAGCTAACTCCCGCTTTCTTCCTTCAAAGTCAAGAGGATAAACCCCAGTAAAGGTCCTGCCCTCTCGCACCTCTTTCTTGATCAGAAAATGGTGGTTCCCGAGCGCGGCAATCTGCGCCGAGTGGGTTACGCAGAGCACCTGCCGGTTAGCGGCAGCCTCCTTCAGCTTAAGCCCTACCTTTTGCGCGGCACTTCCGCTGATCCCAGTATCAATTTCATCAAAAATCATGGTTTTTCCTAGATTACTGCCGGAGAGCACCGTTTTGACTCCCAGCATAATGCGGGAAAGCTCACCGCCAGAGGCAATTTTCGATAAAGGCTTGGGCGGTTCTCCGGGGTTAGCAGAAATCAAAAATTGAATTTCATCACAGCCATAACGATTTAGGTCGCAGGTTGACTGCCGCACCAAAAAACGGAGGCCAGGCATATCCAAAAAAGAAAGCTCCGCTTTTAGCTTTCCTACAAAAATTTTTGCCGCTTTTTTTCTTGCTTCGGATAATTCCTGCGCCAGGGCTTGCGTATGCTTTTCCGCCTGTTCATATTCCTTATGAAGTTCCCTCAAGCGTTCGTCAGAAAGCGTGATGGCTTCTAAGTCCGATTGAGCCCTCTCATAATAATCAAAAAGCTCATCTTCGGTATTGCCGTATTTTCTCATGAGCCTGTAATATAAATCCAGCCGTTCCTCAATAGCTTCCAATTCGTTGGGATCGTACTCGATCTGCTCACCATATGATCTAAGCTCCTCGGAACAGTCATCCAGTTCATAGGTAAGAGCCGACAATCGTTCGGATAAAGGCTGTAACTCCTTAAAGTAGGGCACAATTTCCTGAATAGCGTCCGCCGCCGTCTGCACAGCCTGCAAGGCACCGGACGACTCCTCATTTCCTGAAACCGCTTCCTTAGCCTCCTGAAACGCCAATGCGATCTTTTCACTGTTTTGAAACAGGGTTCTTTTATTGACGAGCTCTTCCAGCTCTCCACGTTGGAGGTCAGCGGCTTCCAGCTCTTGCAGCTGATAGGTCAGCAGGTCGATTTGGCGGGCTTTCTGAGATTCATCCAGGGATAGGGCATCCATTTCCTTTTTTAGCTGCTTTAAGCCGTAATACGCCTGCCTATACTCCTCCAGCTGGCTGGACAGTCCGCCTATATCATCCAAATACTGAATAGGGATGTCGGCGTTTAGCAGCTCATAGTTTTCGTTCTGTCCATGAATCGTGATCAGGGTGTTCCCGATCTCCTTCAATACGGAAACGGTGGCTGGACGGCCGTTGACCCGGCAGCTTCCCTTACCTGAAGAATTGATCTCCCTTTGAAGCAAAAGAGTCTTGTCCTCGTCCGCGTTAAATCCAAGAGATTCCAGCGTTTTCTCTGTCTCTCCTGAAATTTCCGTAAATAACGCGCTCACAACAGCTGAAGAAGCCCCGGTACGAATTAAATCGCGGGAGGTTCTCTGTCCCAAAATCGCGTTAATAGCATCAATCAGAATGGATTTTCCCGCACCAGTTTCTCCGGTAAGTACATTGAGCTGATTGGAAAAATCTATGGTTACTCGTTCGATGACAGCGATATTTTCAATATAGAGCTGGGAAAGCATTGCCTTCACCTCTTTTTATCTGATGATCGAAATAAAATACTTGTCCCTATAATCAAGCATAAGCAGATAGTTAACAAAGGAACAAAAACAAAATCCACAATAGGAATTATCTTCTATTTGCTGTGCCGAATCCCTCGTCAGGATTTCATAATCTTTTTCAGTTCTGTAACTAAATTAATAGCGGCAGCTTCATTCCGCACTAAGATAAAGATCGTATCGTCTCCCGCCAGGGTCGCTACTACGCCATCCCACTGCATAGAATCCATCGCGGCACAGACCGCCTGAGCCATACCAGTCATGCATTTCAGCGCCACCATATTTCCCGCGAATTCTACGCTTAACACGGAATCCGCGAAAAGTGAGAAGAATTTCAATGAAATATCAGAAGACTCACTTTTGCCGGTAGAATATTTATATTTTCCATCATTAGCCAAGGTTTTCACCAGCCGCAGTTCCTTGATGTCTCTGGAAACCGTAGCCTGTGTCACATCATAGCCCTCCGCCCGCAGGAGCTTTAAAAGCTCCTCCTGGGTATCAATATTGTGCTGCTGAATCAATTCTAGAATCTTAGAGTGTCTCCTTGTCTTCATGGATTAAATTCTCCTCTCAGAAAGCTTTTCGTTCAGAATCTCATAAAATCCTTTATTTTTTAGTTTGATCAAACGGACGCTGTGGGCAGCGGGCAAAATATCAATAACATCTCTCTCCCGAAGCAGTACGGAGGTTTCTCCGTCCACGGTAAGGTATGCGTTGCCCTCTCCATCCCGCGTGGAAGCGGAAATAGAAAGCTTTTCGTCAGGTCCGAAAATTACTGACCGGGAAAAAAGAGAATGAGCACAAATTGGTGTCAGCACCATACAGCGCATTTCCGGCTCAATCACCGGACCACCGGCGGATAAAGAATAAGCGGTGGAACCAGTGGGGGTAGAAACGATCAATCCATCCGCCCGGTACTGCGTGACCTTGCTGCCCGTGTAGGAAACGCTGAGATCCACCATTCTGGAAAGAGAGCCTCTCGATACCACTGCGTCATTTAAAGCGTAGATTTCCCGTTCCTCGGCTCCGGTATGCACCGTTACCTTTAGCAGCATCCGGTTCTCAACCTTATAATCCCCGGAAATTAAATATTTCAGCTTATCCAGTTCATCAATCTCAAGCCCCGCTACAAAGCCGATCCGCCCTAAATTGATTCCTAAAATCGGCTTTGCGGCCGCAGCGGCATGCTTTGCCGCATGGATAATCGTGCCGTCTCCCCCGATGGTGATTACCGCATCACACTCCCGCACCATATCGGAAAAATCTTCATAAAAATGAATTGCCTGAATATCAAAATAATCCCGGTATTTTGCATAGAGAAAAATTTCACATTGCAGCTCCAGCAGCCGCTTAATGATGCGAACCGTATATGTATGTGCGTTTTGCTTGCTTAAATTGGGCATCAACGCAATCTTCATGGAAATCACCTATACTTTCAGTTCTTGATGGGAAGCGGCAACTAAACCAGGAATGTCAAACACTGGATCTTCGGATTCGTTTGACTTAGTATTCTGCAGATAAGCCAAATATTCAATGTTGCCCTCCGGCCCTTTTACTGGAGAATAATCCAATCCCAAGAGGGAAAAGCCGTTTTCACGAATCATCGCGCATACCGACTTGATCACTTCCACATGAACGTCCGGATCCCGTACCACGCCCTTTTTACCAACCTTTTCACGGCCAGCCTCAAATTGAGGCTTAATCAAGCAAACCGCTTGGGCGCCATCCCTCATAAAGAGCTTGGCTACAGGCAAAACCAGTTTCAACGAAATAAAAGATACATCTACGCTGATAAAATCAATTGGGTCGGGAATCTGCTCTTTCGTGGCGTAGCGGATATTTGTCCTCTCTAAATTGATCACTCTTGGATCTGTTCTAAGCTTCCAAGCTAATTGCCCGTACCCCACATCTACAGCGTACACCTTTTTAGCGCCGTTTTGCAGCATACAATCAGTAAAGCCTCCGGTAGAGGCGCCAATATCCATAGCAGTTTTATCCTGTAAACGGATCGGGAACACCCGCATCGCCTTTTCCAGCTTCAGACCGCCTCTGCTGACGTAGGCTAATCCAGAGCCTCGGACCTCAATCTCAACAGCTTCCGTGTAAGAGGTGCCCGGTTTATCCGATTTTTGATTCTGAACATAGACCTGTCCCGCCATAATAAGCGCTTTCGCTTTTTCACGGCTGGGAGCCAGACCACGGTCTACCAATAACTGATCCAAGCGTTTCTTTTCACTCACGATTTTCTACTCCGTAAATAATATTTTCCATTCCCTTTTCATCCAAGCAGAACCGGCATAAAGAGCTTTTTACCGACGCCTGGGGTACAAACGCCTCCTCTATGGCGTTGAGGTAAAATTCTCCCGGATAGTGATTTTTCTGCAAAAGATACCCAAAGGTTTCTCCGATGCCTCCATTTAAAATCCCTTCTTCAAAGAAAAACACCCGCCGTTTTTCCAGGCATAGAGATATACATTCCGTCTCAATAGGCTTGATTTGATTCAGCTTTAAAATACAAATCTCAATTCCAAGCTTATGCAGAGCTTCTTTCGCATGACAAGCATAGGAAAAAAGCCTGCCGTAAGTAACCAGCATCAGTTCGGCTTTCGGGTCTCCCCAAACGTCAAAAGCACCACCGGAAGATAAAAAGCCAGCAGGCCGGTAGCCTTCCCCGCCTCTGGGGTACCGTACAGCGGCGACGCCGGAACAGCCGTACAGAGCTTTTTGAAGGCTGGGCTTTATTTCCTGGAAATAAGAAGGAGAGAACACCGTCACTTCTGGAATCTCATTTAGGAAAGCGGTATCGAATACGCCTTGGTGAGTCTCACCGTCTTCTCCTACAAGTCCCGCCCGGTCAATCGCCAAAACCACCTTCATATGCTGCATAGCGGCGTCATGGATAATCTGATCATAGCTTCTCTGCAAAAAAGTGGAGTATACGGCAAAAACCGGAAGCATACCTCCAGCCGCCAATCCGGCGGCAAAGGTTACGGCGTGTCCTTCCGCGATTCCCACATCGAAAAAGCGTTCCCGGTAAAGATGAGAAAACTCAGAAAGCCCTGTCCCAATTTTCATGGCAGCGGTAATCGCGCAGATTCGCTGGTCGTCTCTGGCAAAATCGCAGAGCACTTGTCCAAAGACACCGGAAAAGCCATCCGAGCCTCCGGAAAGCGGCTCCCCCGTTTCAATATCAAAGGCTGAAATCCCATGAAAGTCCTTAGGATTCTGCTCTGCAAAGGAATATCCCTTTCCCTTTTTTGTCTTTAAATGGATCAAAATCGGCTTTGTGGATTGCTTTGCCAAACGGAAAACACTGATCAGCTTTTTCATGTCGTGGCCATCCACAGGGCCATAATATAAAAAGCCCATATCCTCAAACAAGGTGCTTTTATAGATCATATTCTTTAAAGCGGATTTCGACGACTGCAAAAAATTCCGGATATGCCTTCCAACCACAGGGATATGGTTTAATATGGCCTCAACCCGTTCTTTGATCTTGATATAACCTGGTTTCATGCGGATTTCAGCCAGATAGCGGGCCATAGAGCCCACATTGCGGGAAATAGACATATTGTTGTCATTTAAAATTACGATAAAATTCTTTTTAAACCGTCCGGCGTTATTCAAGCCCTCATAGGCAAGGCCGCCGGATAACGCGCCGTCGCCTATCACAGCGATGGTTTTGCTTTGATCTCCAGTAATGCTCTTAGCGCTGGCGATGCCGAAGGCCGCCGAAATTGAGGTGCTGCTGTGCCCCGCATTAAAGGAGTCGTAAATGCTCTCACAACGCTTTGGAAAACCGGAAAGCCCGTTTTCCTTGCGAATCGTGCTGATCTGATCCAGCCGGCCAGTCAAAATTTTATGCGTATAGCATTGATGACCCACGTCCCAGACGATTTGATCCTGAGGCAGATCAAAAACGTAATGGAGAGCCACCGTGAGCTCGACAACGCCTAAATTCGACGCTAAATGGCCGCCGTTTTTAGAAACTGTATTAATTATCTTATTACGAATTTCATCGCATAATTCATTAAGCTGGTCTAGAGAAAGGTCTTTGATATCTCCCGGCAGGCGAAGCTGCTCCAGCAGAGACGGATTCTCCAAGCAATCCCCTCCTTTTGTCAGGTTGCTTTGGTTCCAATTGAATAATTATACCATAAATTCAGCCAGTATGCAATTGGAACTCAATAGCCCCGGTTTGCCAAAGATTGGGCGAATTCCCTTAAAAATGCAGTGTCTTCAGAAAAGGCGGACAGGGCGCTTTCCGCTTGCTGGGTCAGCTCGTTTACCAGCTGCTGCGCTTTCTCCATTCCTAATAGGGACACATAGGTGGATTTTTCGTTTTTATCGTCGCTGCCAACAGGCTTTCCCAGGGTTTCCGGGTCAGAAATCACGTCTAAAATATCATCTCTGATCTGAAACGCCAAGCCTACACAGGCGGCATATTCTACCGCCGCCTCTCTTTGCTTTTGATCCGCCCCGGCCACGGCGCATCCCATCTGCGCCGCCGCCTGAATTAACGCGCCGGTTTTCTTGCGGTCCATTTCCAATAGAACCTCGATTGGCGCCCGTTGATTTTCATGCTGAAGGTCGATAACTTGTCCGCCGACCATTCCTTCCGCTCCGGCAGCCTTTGCCAATAAGCGCGCAGCCTCCGCTCCTCTCTGTGCTCCGGCCAGTTTTATGCTTTCAGGAGACAGAGCGGTCTCAAAGGCAAGAGTAAGCAGGCCGTCACCCGCCAATAGGGCGATATCCTCGCCGTATTGAATGTGGTTGGCAGGTCTTCCCCTCCTTAAATCACTGTTGTCCATACAGGGCAAATCATCATGAATCAGGGAATAGGAATGGATCATTTCCACAGCGCAGGCAAACGGCATAGCCGCCTGCACGTCTCCGCCGCATACCCGGCAAAATTCCAGGGTTAACGTTGGACGAATCCGCTTTCCACCCGCCAGCAGGCTGTATTCCATCGCTTCTATTACATCCTTCTGCAGGCAGTCCTTCGCCGGAAGATAAGACGCCAGCGCTTCCTCAATTCTTGATAAATATTGATTTTCCATAGCCATTCTCCCTATCGATCAGTTTATCAGCGATTAGCCTCCTGAGAATCTTCCTCTAGTTTGGAAAGCTCGGTGATTTTCTGCTCCGCCTTTTCCAGGGTTTGATAGCAGGAAGACGCCAATTTCGTGCCTTTTTCAAACAGCTTCAGGGATTCCTCCAAAGACTCTTCTCCATTTTCCAGCTTAGCGACAATTTCCTCCAACTCCTGAATGGAAGCTTCAAAGCTTAGCTTTTTCATAAGATTTCCTCCTTGCTTTCCGGTAATACGCCGATAACCTGGCATTTTGCTTCCCCATCGGATAATTTCACCGTAATTCCATCATCCTTTTTCAGATCATTTACCGTTTTAATTAAGCTTCCCTGCTTTAATACCAGGGAATACCCCCGTCCCAGCACTCGGAAGGGACTGAGGGCATCCAGCTTGCCGCTGATAACAGAAAGCCTGTTTTCCGCTTTTGAAACACGCAGAAGGAAGCCCTGGTTCAGCCTATTGGAAACAGTATCCAGTAAAATGCGTTTTTGCTCAATAAAATGCAGCGGGGACCTCATCGCCGGCCTGTTTACAGACCAATCCACTCTGGCTTTTTCCGCTGAAATCCTGGAAGACACAGCCTGCTTCAGCTTCCGGCAAACTTGCAGGAAGTACGCCTGATATTCCCGCATATCCGGCACCGCCAGCTCCGCCGCCGCAGAAGGCGTAGGCGCCCGCAGATCCGCCGCAAAGTCACAGATGGTAAAATCCGTTTCATGACCCACCGCAGATATCACTGGGATTCGGGATTGGGATATCGTTCTCGCCAAGCTCTCATCGTTAAAGGCCCACAGGTCTTCCAAAGAGCCGCCGCCCCGCCCTATAATCAAAACGTCAATATCCGGAATCCGGTTCATTCTTTTTACGGCGTCGATCAGCTGCCCGGGCGCTTCTTCTCCTTGAACCAAAACCGGGCAGAAAATAATCTCCGCAGCCGGATCGCGGCGGCCTAAAATACTCTTAATATCCTGAACTGCGGCGCCGGTTGGCGACGTAATTACTCCAACCCGGGACGGAAATGGAGGAATCGGCCGCTTTCTCTGCGGAGAAAACAAGCCTTCCTTTTCCAGCTTCTGCTTTAATTGCTCAAAAGCCAGATTTAAAGCGCCGATCCCCTCCGGGCGCATATCTTCCACATAGAGCTGGTACTGCCCGGAAGCCTCATACACCGACACGCCGCCCCGCACCAGCACCTTCATGCCATCCTCAGGATGGAAGCGCACCCGGCTGGAATATCGTGAGAACATCACACATTTGATGACGCTTTTTTCATCCTTTAAGGAAAAATAAAAATGCCCGGAACGGTAATGATCGGTAAAATTGGAAATCTCACCGGTTAAAAAAACCTGCTTTAGAGCATCGTTCCCATCCAGCAAGGACTTAATATAGAAATTCAACTGTGATACTGTAATAACCTGATTCATCCCAAGCCCGCCTTTATCGCTGTCAGAACCCCTACCCCACCGGCGTTATCCGAAGAAAATTGGGGCTCGGCAAACATTGCGCCGTATTGTTTCGAAAAATATTCCCGCAAGATTGAGTTCGACATAACCCCGCCCGCAAACACAACCGGCAGCCTACCATACCGCTCCAATAGCCCTCGGCACATTTGATCCAACGCCGCCTTTACATATTCCAGGCAGAAGGCGGCGATATATGCTGGCTCTTTTCCTTCCCGCAGCAGCTTGATACACAGATTTTCCCCACCGGAGAGGCAGCAGTCATTCCCTTTCATTGCTGGCCTGGCCCCCCTCAAGCCCTTGCTTTCACAGGTCAGGGCCAGCCGCTCCAAAGCCGGACCTGCCGGAAAGCCAAGGCCCAGCATGACGCCCACCCGATCAATCAGCTGACCAGCGTTTAAATCTAAGGTTTTTGCCGCCAATTGGCAGGAAAGAATCCTCTGGTCATCCGGAGAAACCAAAAGCGCCTCTGTTGTCCCTCCGGACACATGGAACGCTAAAAACGGCTGTTTCAAAAGCGAGAGGCTTCCGGAGGAATAAAGCGCCGCGGCGATATGCCCAGCCTGATGGGAAAAGGTATAAAACGGCACCTCTAACGCCGTGCTCAGCAGCCTTGCATAGGTCAGCCCCACGGTAAAACAGGGCATATAAGAGCCCTCAGCATCTCTAGGACGGGCGGAGACACCGACTGCACTAAGCGCTTTTCCGCAGCCAGGCTTCCAAAGCTTGTCCATTAATTCCGGAAGCTGCTGCACATGATGAAACACCGCGTCGCTTTGCCGCAGGCCCTTTTCTCCTTCCTTTACAGGGAGCAGACGCTTTACTTGGCAGATCTCATGGGCTTGGGCATCGTAAAGCGCAAGGGAGGTGGTGTAATTGCTGGTATCGATTCCTAACGCGAGATTCATTGCGCGCTCTCCAATTCTTTGGCGACGGAGCCTAAAACACCGTTGACAAAAGAGGCGTCCTCCGTGCTTCCATAAGTTTTAGCAATTTCTACTGCCTCGTTGATGGAAACGCTGACTGGAATTTTTTCCTCATACAGCATTTCATAAACAGCGGTACGCAGCACAGAAACCGCGACACGGGATAAACGGTTTTTGGTCCAGCCGATACAGTGCTTTTCAATCATTCCATCGATTTCCTCGCCGTGCTTCTCTACGCCATGGAACACGTTCTGAGCGAAACCGCATATGGTAATATCTCTGGCCAGCTGAGCGCTTTCCACCAGTTCCTCTAAGGAAGCCTCTTGAAATGTTCTCTCGAAAATCAGGAAAAACGCCTGTTCTCTGGCCTCATGTCTTTTCATACCATTTCCTCCGAACCCATAAAATTAGGCCCTCCAAAAGCATGGAGGGCCCTAAAATGAAACTGTCCAATTGTCAAACGTCCAATGCTTTTCATTATTATACCACAAAATGAAAACCATTCAACCTATTTTGCTTCTACAATTTTAATTTTATCAAAACTAATACCGGTTTGGCCCGCAACGATATCCTTGATGGTGATCGCCTCGCTGTCTAAAAGCCCTTCAGAGGCCACCACTACGCTGCATTCGCCGTTCTGGATAAACGCGACACAGTCCGCAAAGCCTTTAGCTTTGATGAGATTCTCCACATTATTTTCCTGCTCCATATTCTGAGCGATAGCCGCCGCCTGGTTAAGCGCTTCCTTTTTAGCGTCGTCACTGGCATCTACCCCCTGGAGGATATCCTTAATCAGATCCGCCGCCTCATCCCTGGACTTTTCCCGAGTCAGCCGGGCATTGGCGAAATATCCGCTGGCGCTGGATGATACGCCGGAAGACACGTCGTCTTGCATAGAAGATGTGTCGGAGGAGTCGCTGCCGGAGCTCACGTCTCCGCCGGAAACGGAGTTATTGACATACTGGGCTTCTCCCAGCTCTTTTTGCGAAGAAGTGACGGTATTGGTGGCCAGCAGATCCCGGTTGTCAGAAAATTGCCAGTTCAGATATACGGCCGCCCCCAAAGCTACCACCAACGCTGCTAATACTAATTGTCGTTTTCCAAAAGCCATCTTAAATTCCTCCTAATTTTGTATTATGCTAATCGTGTGACAAAGACACGTTTTGAAGAAATATCCAGCGCCGTTGTCACCGCGCTGATGATCCTTTGCTGTACTACCGGCTCTTCTCCGCCGGGACAAACCACAACCACTCCTTTCACTGTGGGCTGTACCTCTGTAACCGCCAAAGCCCGTTCCGAGCCGTTGGCGTCTCTCACAGTAATATAACTAACCTCCGAGGTACCGGAGGTTTTGTCCCTGCTGGATTCCGTACTGCTTTTTTCCTGCGTAGCATATTTGGTCTCCACTCCGGTTTCTAAGGTAATCATTACTTTAGCTTCTCCCGCGCCGTCGATATGGGATATAATCTGAATCAGATTTTCTTCCAGCTGGCTTGTATATTCCTGAGCCGAAATTTTATCCAGCGTTTCTTCGGCGGATCCGGAGCCTCCAGAGCCGGATGGGAAATAGCTGGATAGAAAAATCAACGCGATGCCGATTAATCCTCCGATGATAATTAAATTTTTCCACCGGTCCGGGGCTTTGAAAAACAAGCCCCTTTTTTCTTTTTCCTCGTTCATTCTACCGCCACTTCCGTCTGAATTTGGAGATGCTCTTCCAGGTACTTTTGAATCCTGATCTTATCCTCTGGATTGTCAGTGGTGACAATCAATTTACTAATACCTATGCTGTCCGAGCTGGAAGTATCCATCACAGCCTCAACTTTTTTATAAGGAATTTGCGCTTCCCGCAATTTCTGCCCCACCAGCCCCTCTACATTGTCCCGTGCGGCGTCAACAACCTGCTGCTCAAAATGAACGGAAAAGCTTTGAGCCTGAGAGGAATCAGATACTTCTAAATCAGGAAAGTGAAAATCCAAATTCGAAATGGGAGAAATCATAGCGCACAGTAAAAAGCCTCCCAAGACAAACCGCATAATTTTCTCCATTCTTCCCGAGGGAATAATCATTTCCAGCATACAGCTGGCCAGAGCCGCCAGGCATAGGATCGCGGACCATTCCTTGATTCCGTTCACGTGTGTCCGCCTCCTATCAGTAATAACAGTACAGTCGATATGATCAGGATCACCATACAGCACACCACTATTGCGATCATGGCGCTGATGACCTTTCCTACCGAGCGCAAAAGGACTGAAATTTCTTTAAGCTCGAACAAATCTCCTACTACAGCGGAAAGATTAACTGCGGCCAGCCATAAAATCAATTCCAGCAGCACCGGTAAAAAAATAACTCCCGCTGCCAGAATCCCAAAAGCCCCGACTCCTGATTTCAAGACCTTAACGCAGCTCTGCACCGTTGTGTAAGCATCGCTGAGCGCACCGCCTACCACGGGGATGAAATTACTGACAGCGAATTTTACCGCTTTAGTACCCGCATTATCCGCCGCCACGCCAATCAGATTTTGGATGGTAAGCAAGCTGACGAAAATGGTCATCACAATGGAAAGCACCCACTTTACCGCCTTATAAAACATTTCACAAATTCCATTAAATTTCAGGCGCGGGGAAATGCTGGATACAATGGAAAGCGCCAAAAAGATATTCAGCATGGGAACCAGAAAATAAGTGGAAAGCTGGGAAACCACCTCTCCGGCACCGATCATCATCATATGATAGGACGCCGCGCTGACGGTTTGTCCTCCGGCGATCATGATGCCGGCCAATACCGGCACATAGCACATCAAAAACATGGACGAGCCGTAAATAACCTCGGCGGTCTCCGCAATGCAGCTGACAATTGGCATAATGATCGCCGCACAGACGCATAAGGTTCCCACAGTATTTACGACCCCGGAAAGAGGACGGTCCCCAAAGGAAACCTTGAGGCCCTCCATTAAGGCGCAGAGCAAAATCACAAACAGCACCTGAAACATCGCGGCGAGAGGGCCTTTTGCCTGGGCCCGCGCCTGGCTTCCAATTTCTGAAAACACAGCTCCCGGGCTTAAATTTTGAATCGACTGCCAGTCTGGAGAGGTCACACCCAGATTTTCCAAGCTGTTTTGCGTGTCACCCGGAAGTTCATCCCAAAGATCGTTGGCACCGCTGGTCTCCATCTGCTCCTGATAATACTCATCCAGGCTCGAAGCGCCTTCTTCGCCTGCCGCATGGACCTGCACGCCTCCAAACAATATTGCAGAGAGAATGAGAAAGATCAGCAGGAACAATTTCTTTTTCATGCTCCGCCTCCAATCAGGGAAAGAGCGGAGCCGGCAATTTGCTGGAATAAAGGCAGAGCCAGTATCACAATGAACAGCTTTCCCGCCAGTTCCACCTTAGCAGCCAGAGCCCCTTCCCCGGCATCTCGGCAGGAATCGGCGGAAAGCTGGGTTAGAAAACAAACTCCCAGGGTTTTTAGAAGAATCACGCCGTATTCGCCGCTAATGCCCGCAGCAGATATCAATTCCCGAATTTGGCTGATCGCGGGAGAAATTTTGGAAAGTATCATCCAGAGCAAAAGAGCCCCAGCGCCCAGACTGATAAGAATCGAGTATTCCGGGTTGTACTTTTTCAGCATCACCGCCAAAATCGCAGCTAAAATGGCGATGCCGGATAACGCAACAATCTCCATTTTTATAACCCAAATATGGTCTTGATGGTTTGAAACAGGGTATCTATTTGCTGGATAATCATCATCAAAACCACAATTAAGCCTGCAAGGGTAGTCATCATCGCCTGTTCCTCTCGGCCGGAACGCACTAAAAGCTGGTTTAAAACTGCTACAATAATGCCGATTGCTGCGATTCTAAAGATAAAATTTACGTCCATGGTATTCTTTTCCTTCCTTACGCTCTTTTACAAAAACAGCAAGGCTGTGGTGATTCCTAAGCTTAAGCCCAGCATTTGATACAGCTTTCCTTTTTTCACCTTGCACTCTCTGGCCTCCTCCAGCCTTAGCTTCGTCAGTTCACTGTTCAGCTTTAGATGAGACAGCTGGCCCTCTAAATCGCTGATTCCCAGGCCTTTTCCTAGGTCTAGCAGCAATTCGATATCCCCTTTTAAAAGCCCATTGTCCTTTGAGAGCTTTCCGACTCCCTGGCGCCAGGATTCAAAAAAAGAATTTCCCTCCTGGATTTTTTCACGGCAGATTCTGAGCACTGGCGCTAAGCGCCGATAATCGCTGAATTTTTCTAAAATACGCTCCAGAGAACTGGAATCGTATCGGATCTGCAAGGTCAATTCCGAAAGGAATTTTTGATATTCCTCAAAGAAAAGTGTTCTCGCCGTCAGCCTTTTAGATTGCAGATATCCAACCGCCGCCCCTGTCAGCACGATCATGAGACATCCCATCATTTTTATCATTCGGATCACCTACTTCATAAATTCCCTGTACTGTACCAGGCGCCGAACGTCCTTCCAGCAGCACAATTCTATAAAAAGCGCCGCTTTGCAGCAGCTGCATTCCCTGCGACCTACGGTAGATTTCCTCTAAGCTGCCCGCGTGGAGGGTAGTAATCAGCCCGACGCCGGCATTTAAGCCTTCCTCAATCGCAGCCGCCTCCTGGCGGCTTCCCGCCTCGTCGCAGATAATAAGCTCCGGAGAAAGGCAGCGCACAGCCTGGAGAATTCCTTCTCCCTTAGGAAACCCTGTAAGCACGTCGCTGAGTCCCAAATCGTTTTGGCATATCCCCTGAAAGGCTCCCCCCAGTTCCCCGCGCTCGTCTATAACGACTACTTTTTTCCCTTTTATCGAAAGCTGCCTGGCAAGATCCCGTAAGATAGTTGTTTTTCCGCTGGAAGGCGGCCCAGCAATCAGCAATCCAGAAATCTCTTTGTCAAGCTCCCTCAAAAGCTCGTCGGCCGCCCCATAAACCTCACGCGCAATTCTGATATTCAAAGAGGAAATATCACGAATCCCGGAAACTCTATTTTCCTCATAAACCGCAGTGCCGCAGACTCCCACACGATGACCGCCCGCCATTGTGACAAATCCCTGCCGGATTTCATGCTGGTGGCTGTATACCGAATAGCTGCAGCAGTGATGAAAGCTGTCTAAAATCTCTTGTGAGGAAACAATCGGCAAGGTGCGGTCAAATCGCTGAGTCAGTCTGCCTTGTTCCTTTACAAAGTAGGTTTCTTTCCCAGTGTAGACCGCGACCGGGCGATTGGCTCTTAAACGGATTTCCTGCGCTTTCTCTTTTACGGATTCTGGAATTTGAAATAAAATTGTACGCAGGCTTCCGCACAGCCCTTGGGCGGCGCTGTCAAACGGCCGCTGATGAAGATCGAGAAAATTGGTTTCCAAATTGCGGCACCTCCTTGTCCGGTTTCTATAGTTATGAATATGGACAAAGAGGAAAAGTTAGAACCGGACAAACCAAAAACCAGGAAAAGAAACTCAGCGGAAAATAAAAAATCCGATGAGGACTAGCCTCATCGGATTACGGAACAAGTAAATTTTTTCATCTTATTGCAGCATAGCTAAGAATTCCTCTTCAGAAATTATAGGAACGCCAAGCTTCTGCGCCTTGGTCAGTTTACTGCCGGCTTCCTCGCCTGCCAGCACAAAGCTGGTTTTTTTTGACACGCTGGAGGAAACCTTTCCTCCTCGGTCCTCGATCATTTTTCCAGCCTCCGCACGGGTATACGTAGGAAGGGCTCCGGTAAGAACAAAGGTTTTCCCCGAGAACCGGAGATCCTTGCTTTCCTCCTTTTCAAAGGATTCCAGATTGACTCCCTTGGTACGAAAAGAGTCTATCAGGGTCCTTGTCTCCGGCAGAGAAAAATAATAGGCGGCGCTTTCCGCCATAATCTGTCCAAAGCCGTCGATAGCGGCGATCTCCTCCGGCGTCGCCTTTAAAATCTGGTCAATTGTAGGAAACCGCTGGGTCAGCAGCTTAGCTGCGCGCAGACCGATGTGGCGGATGCCTAAGGCGTAAATAAACCGGTAAAAATCATTCCCTTTGGATTTCTCCACGGCGTTCAATAGGTTTTCTGCCGATTTCTCCCCCATGCGCTCCAGATCGACCAGCGCTTCCTTATTCAGGCTGTAGAGATCCACCGGTGAGCTTACCAGCTGATGCGCCACTAATTGCTCCAATACCGCCGGCCCCAAGCCCTCCATATCCATGGCATCCCGGGAAACAAAATGGATCAGATGCCGCAAAAGCTGGGCCGGGCACTGGGTGTTGTCGCACCGAAGGGCCGCCTCTCCAGGCTCTCTCTGAACCTTTGATCCGCAGGATGGGCAGTGCTCAGGCATTTGATAAGGCTTTGAATCCGGCTTATGTGCCTTTACAGACACCACCTCGGGAATAATCTCGCCCGCTTTTCTCAAAACTACTGTATCCCCGATTCGGATATCCTTTTCCTTAATAAAATCCTCATTGTGCAAAGTAGCCCGGCTCACGGTAGTTCCCGCTAAAAGCACCGGCTCAAACAAACCCGTAGGAGTCAGTACTCCGGTTCTGCCAACGTTGATCTCAATATCCAGTAAAGCGGTCTCCTTCTCCTCCGGTGGATATTTAAACGCTTCCGCCCATTTGGGAAATTTAGAGGTGCTTCCGATCAGTTCCCGGTCATGAAAAGCGTTTACCTTAATCACAGCGCCGTCTACAGGAAAGGAAAACCCGCCCCTCTGCTCGCCGATTCTCTGGATTTCCTTTACCACGTCATCCATATCATCATAGCAGTTGTAAAACGGAGGCGTATGGAAGCCAAGCTCTGTCAAATAGTCCAAGGATTCCTTATGAGTGTTTAAGACCACCCCTTCTATCTGCTGAATATTAAACACATAGATATCCAGTTCTCTTTGAGCGGTAATCCTGGAATCCTTTTGACGCAAAGATCCCGCAGCGGCGTTTCTCGGATTTTTAAAGGGCTTTTCTTCGTTCAATTCCTGACGCTCCAAAAGCTTTAAAAAGCTTTCGTTGGACATATAGACTTCACCCCGAACCTCCAAAAAAGGCACAGCCCGGGTCAGCTTCTTTGGAATTGTCTTGATGGTTCGCAGATTTTCGGTAACATCCTCCCCTACGCTTCCATCTCCCCGGGTAGAACCCCGTACAAAAATACCGTTGCGGTATTCCAAAGAAACAGAAAGGCCGTCAAATTTCGGCTCCACCACATAGGATACCTTAGGCACTACCTCCCGGACTTTACGGTCAAAATCAAACAGCTCCTCCTCGGAAAAGCTGTCGTGGAGGCTTTCCATCGGGACTTCATGGGTTACCGGTGTGAACTTATTTAAGGCGGCGCCGCCTACCCTCTGGGTAGGCGAATCCTCCGTTACAAGCTCCGGATAGGCAAGCTCGATTCCTTCCAGCTCCCTCAGCATCATATCATATTCATAATCGGTGATCTCCGGATTGTCTTCCTCATAATATTTTTTCGCATGATAATTTAGCTTTTTCCGCAATTCCTCCGCCGATTTTCTGGCGTTTTCCAAATCCATTTAAGAAACCTCCACTAACACTTTACAAAGGGTCTTTAAATTCTTTTCAAATTTTATCTGCAGCAAAAATATTATAACCAAAAAACGGAAAGTTAGCAACTTATTGTTTTAGAGCGGAAAGGTCTGCCATAAATTCCGGCACCTGACCTACGATCACTGTTTCCGCAACCGCTACGGTAGTTTCTACCTCCACCGTAGTATTAATCCCCGGCGCCATTAAAACCTGATAGCCTTTTACCGTCATTAAAATCTGATGCTTTGTTTGATTAATACCTGCCGACGTAAATTCACTTTTTAAATCTGTCACTACGCTGCCGCTAAAAGAAATGTCAATAGGGATACCGGGCCCTTTGTCTCTCAAAAGATTGCTTCCTGTCAAGGTTCCTAACGGCACTGAAAATTCCCGGTGTTTTTCCTGGCTGAGAGCCGACTGCACAGCTAGGCTGATATCGGCTTTTAACTGATTGATTTTTAGGGAATCGGTAGTAACCGCTAAAACAGAGCCATCCGTGGCTTTTTCAATATGTATTAAATCAGTGTAGGTAATTCCTTTGCTATTTAATTGAGATGTGACTGCATCATTCACCGATTGGTTAAACATCTGTTTTGCCTGGCTTGCCGCTGCCTTTTCCACCAAAGGGGATAACTGACATTCGATGACAAAAAACAGGCCGATCAGTAGAAATACGGGAACTAAAAGCTTAAGACGATGCCTCTTTCGTCTGCATCGAATTTTCTTTCGTCTCAACACAAAAATCACCCCTTTTTCCAATGTATGTAGAATGAGGGTGTGTTGACACAAATGAAATCTTTTCTGTATTAAACAGCTGAGAAATCCCATAAATCCCGCTTACTCTTTCTTTAGGCGGAATTTCTGCCAACATACGGCCTGTGCCTTGGATACTTCAGCCTTCACTATATGGAATCCTTCCCACTCATATAATTTCCTCAGAATTTTCCTGCCTTCCGTTTTATCCCCCGGTTCTGACGAAGAGGGTTCTCTGCTAACAGCGATAACAAAAACCGGTCCGCCATTATAATGACGAACCGGTTAAACAGATTACTTTTCTATTTTCACAGGTCATAATCGATAGCGATGCTGCTTTCGGCTGCGGCGTGCATATGTTTCTTCACTACGGATACATGATAGGCATCCTCTTGATAATCATTCAACGCTTCCCGATTATCCAACGTGACCTGCAAAATCAGGTCATAAGAACGAGGAGAATGAAGAAAATCAATTCCCACAGAGATCTCTCGCACCAAAGGGACATTATCTTTCATGGATAAAAGGATATCCCGAGCTGTTTCGCAGGCTTCCTCACTATGATCCTTAAGCTTAAAACACACAATATGACGAATCATGATAGAGATCCTCTCAAAATAGAATAGAAAGCGACCTTATTCCTCTACAGCAGGAGCTTCCTCAACTGCCGGTGCTTCTTCCGCAGCGATATCAGCTTCTGTGGAGGCGACAACCTCATCAGGAGCATTAGCGGCTTCCTGAGCTTTTGCTTGGGCCTCTTCCTCCAACAGCTTGCGGATAGACAGGCTGATACGCTTCTTATCGAAGTCAATATCGGTAATAGCAACCTTAACCACGTCGCCTATGGCCAAAACATCCTGAGGCTTCTCAATCCTATGATCGGCGATCTGAGAAATATGAATCAGCCCATCAATACCAGGCAGGATTCTTGCAAAAGCGCCAAAGGTAGTCATACCGACTACAGTAACCTCCACCACAGAGCCTACCGGATAATCTCTCTTCAAAATCTCCCAAGGATTATCCTCTGTTTTCTTATAGCCCAAGGAAATCTTGCCCTTTTCGGGATCGAGATCCTTAATATAAACCTCAACCGTATCGCCTACATTGACGATTTCAGAAGGATGCTTGATTCTGCTCCAGGAAAGCTCGGAAATATGAACCATGCCGTCAATGCCGCCCAAATCTACAAAAGCACCGTAAGAGGTCAAAGATTTTACTGTTCCGGTATATACCTTGCCAATTTCTGCGGTTTCCCAGAATTTTTCGGCCAGCTTCTTTCTTTCATCTTTCAGAACAGAACGAATGGAACCGACAGCGCGTCTGCGTCCGCGGTTAACCTCAATAATACGGAATTTCACTTCCTGCTTCAGAAGGTCCTCCAAAGAATCGCCTCTGGAAGCGGTAGCCTGAGAGGCGGGAATAAATACGCGAACGCCATTGGTCACGGCGATCACACCGCCCTTAATAACCTCCGTGACAATACCGGTGACAACCGTTTCATTTTCATTGGCTTCAACAATCTCTTCCCAGCCTTTAATGGCATCCAAGCGCTTCTTGGAAAGCATAATGGTGCCTTCCTGGTCATTGGTGCGCATGATCAGGAGATCCATCTCGTCGCCAATCTTCACAAGGTCCTCTGCTTTAGCGTTGGGATCCGCGGAAAGCTCAGCGAGGGGAACAAATCCAGCTTGCTTTCTGCCGACATCCACATAAATCTCATTCGGAGCGATACCAACGACTACACCGTGAACTTTTTCATCTGTAGTAAAGCTTTTCAGAGATTCTTCAAGCATCTCCTCGAAGTTCATTTCTCCTTCATTAATCTCAGTCATTTCTTTGTTTTCTAGAATATCCGTCATGGTTTCTAGTGCCTCCTTTATAATGCTGGCAGGTGTGGATGCACCCGCCGTGATTCCAATGGAATACGCCTGCTTGATTTCAGATACCGGCAGCTCCTTCGCTGTCTCAATTAAGCAAGTCCTGCAAAAAGGCTCGCACACGCTTTTCAGCTTTGCCGTGTTGGAGCTCTGCCTGCCCCCGATAATAACCATCAGGTCTTTCTGCTTTGCCAATCTTACAGCTTCAGCCTGCCGTTCTGATGTAGCATTACATATTGTATCAAAAATTGCGGCGTTTGTATATACTCTTTTCAGAATTTTCAAACAATTTTCCCATTCTGATACACTAAAAGTCGTTTGAGCTACTACAAAAAGCTCTTTTGACTCTAAATTTGGGAAATCTTTGATCAGATTTTTAAGCTCATTTTGATTGCGGAAAACATAGCTTTCGCCCTGACAATGTCCTCTGATTCCCCGCACCTCCGGATGATCCGGGTCGCCGGCAATTAAAACCGGTACTCCTTTTTCTGAAGCAGAAAAAACGATTTGATGAATTTTTCCTACAAACGGACAAGTCGCGTCGGCATATTCTATGCCAAGCCGTTCAATCTCGCGCAGGATGTCAAGAGAAACGCCATGGGAGCGGATCACTAAAATTCCTCCTGGCTGAACCTGGCCTGGCTGGGAGACAATCGTCACACCTCTCTGCTCCAATGCGGCCACCATTTGGGGATTATGGATAATCGGTCCCAAGGTATAAACCCTCTTTCCCTGATCCAGAAGGCGGTTTACAATTTCGATCGCACGGTTTACCCCAAAACAGAAGCCGGCGGTTTTCGCTACTGTAATGTCAGCCATTTACACTCTCCCTTTTAAATATCCTGCTGCCGCAAAGCGCTGATCAACTCCATGATTTTACGGCTCGCTTCCCGGAATTGAGGGCCGGTCCCCTCAGTAATTCCCAATTCCTCCGGGGTCACTGTTTGACCACAGCTGATAGTCACCCGATGAAACAGCTTTAGCACCCCGCCTCCCTTAGTGGAAATGGAAACCGGCATAACCGGAACCTGGGCTTTATAAGCAAGCATCGCGGCTCCGGATTTGGGTTTTAACAAATTTCCATCCTTGGACCGGGTTCCCTCAATAAAAATCCCCACTACAGCGCCTTGCTTCAGATATTCCTCCGCCAAATTGATAGCGCCCTCATCATGCTTTCCCCTTTGAATGGGAAACGCCCCCAGCGCAGAGATGATCTTTGACACAAATTTATTCTGAAACAATTCGCTTTTTGCCATATACCGGATCATACGCTTTTGGGCAAGTCCCAAAAAGACAGGATCCTTCATAGAAATATGGTTACAGCATACCACGCATCCTTGTCCTTGCGGCAGACTGTTTTTATTTTTGACCTTATAGAAATAGAGAGGCTTAAAAATAATAGGCAGCAGGCCTTTGGCAAAGTTATAAAACGGCGTGTTTTTTGTCAGGTCACCCACAGGAAATTCTCTCCTTTATCAATTCAGTTACCTTGTCAACCGATTGCTCTAAATTTAAATCCGAGGTATCCACATAAACGGCGTCTTCGGCCGGCTTGAGAGGAGCAATTTCCCGATGGGAATCCTGATAGTCACGCTGCTTGATTTCCGCCAGCACCTGATTATAATCTGTGGCCGGGTCTTTCGCAATAAGCTCGCGGAATCTTCTTCTGGCTCTTTCCTCAGGGGAAGCGGTCAGGAATATTTTTAACTGGGCGTGAGGCAGTACCACGGTACCGATATCACGGCCGTCCATCACCACATTGTGAAGCTTTGCCAGAGATTGCTGCAAGTCGAATAGAAACTCCCGAACGGCAGGAACCGCGGAAACCTTAGAGGCCATCATAGAAACCTCAGGCGTGCGGATCAAATCTGAAACGTCGCTGCCGTTTAACAGGACATGCTGCTCCCCATTTCGAAATTCCAGATTTATTTTTGTATCCAAAAGAAAAGCTTTCAGCCTTTTGGAATCTTTTAGATCAATTTTGTATTCCATTGCAGAAAGACCGACCGCCCGGTAAAGAGCGCCGGTATCCACATAAATAAATCCCACATTTTTCGCGGCACGCCTTGAAATTGTGCTTTTCCCGGCTCCTGCGGGACCGTCGATAGCAACTGAAAACATCTGGTTACCCCCAAATAGAATTTCCGGCTAAATAGCCGGTAGAAAAAGCGATCTGAAGATTAAATCCGCCGGTGTAGCCGTCAACATCCAGCACCTCGCCCGCAAAAAAAAGCCCCTTCACCAGCTTGCTTTCCATCGTTTTGGGTGAGAGCTCATGAACCGATACGCCTCCCGCCGTAACAATGGCCTCCTCAATAGGGCGAAATCCGGAAATTGTCACCGGCAGAGATTTCAGCAGCCTGCCAAAATTCATTCTTTCCTGGCGGGAAATTTGATGGCATTTCTTTTCTCCAGGGATTCCGGACAGGTTCACCGCTACCGGAATAAGTTTTTTAGGCAGAAGCTCCTGCAGGGAATTACTAAAATCCCGGTTTTGGAATTTCTGAAAATCTCTCTGAAGCCGCAAATCCAATTGTTCAAAGTTCAAGCCTGGCTTTAAGTCGATGTGGATTTCATACCGTTCCGGAGCCAAATCCCTCATATGAGCGCTGGCGCTTAATATGACCGGACCGCTGACGCCAAAGTGTGTAAAAAGCATTTCTCCGAAATCCCGGTAAATTTCTTTTCCTTGTTTCCGATCTATCACCTGAACCGCAATATTCCGCAAGGAAAGGCCTTGCAGCTCCTGGCACCAATTTTCCCGGCAAACCAAAGGCACCAGGGAGGGCCGGGGCGGAACGATCGTATGTCCAGCCTGCCTCGCTAACCGATATCCGTCTCCTGTTGAGCCGGTTCCAGGATAGGACAGCCCGCCGCAGGCTACGATAACGCCGTCCGACTGTATTCTTTTTCCGGAAGCTGCTTTCACACCCTTCACGGCTCCATCTTTTATTATAAGAGCTTTTATGTCTTCCTGCAATACATGAACGCCGGAAGCTTCCACATCTTCTCTCATCGCATCCACAATATCGGCAGCCCGGTCGCTGACAGGAAACACCCGGTTTCCCCGTTCTGTTTTCAGCGGCACATGCAGTCCTTCAAAATAATCCATGGTATCCAAGGGGGAAAACCGGTTGACCGCACTGTACAAAAAACGCCCGTTTCCCGGTATCGCACCTATAAACGACTGAACATCACATTGATTACAGACATTGCACCGGCCTTTGCCGGTTATCATCAGCTTTCTGCCCAGCTTCGCGTTCTTTTCCAACAGCACCGTCCGGGCGCCCAGCTTCGCGGCGCTGGCGGCCGCCATCATTCCCGCCGGACCTCCGCCTACTACAGCCACATCAAACTCAAGCTTCAACCGGATCCTCCTCAACCTTTTCATAAACCTCGTACTCATCCCAAATCTCTTCCAGGTTTTGGAAGGTCTTTGAAACCTCATCCTTTTTCTTTAAAGCCGTAGCCACGATCATTGCGTTAATCAAGCTTAACGGGGCCACCAGGCTATCCACAACAGAGGCCATGTCGCTTCTGGCCAGCAATACAAAATCCGCCTGCTGTGCCAGCGGAGACAAAAGGCTGTCTGTCAAAGCAATCCCCCTGGCGCCTTTTCTTTTGGCGAAATTCATCGCGCTGACCGCCTGCTTGGAATACCGCGGGAAGCTGATGCCGATAAACACATCCTCTTCATTAATGCGGAACATCTTTTCGTAAATCTCCGTTTTACTGGTTGTAGTTACCAGCTCGACCTTATCGAAAATCAGGCTGAAGTAATAGTTCAGGAAAATTCCCAGAGCGGAAGCGCTCCGGGCAGCTAAAATATAAATCTTTCTGGCCGAAACGATAGCGTCCACCGCCTCGTAAAAATCCTTATGGGAGGTTTCCTCCAGAGTTCTGCGGATCTTATCGATATCCTGGTTCAGCACACTGTCCAGAACATCCGCGTCGCCGATCCGGTTGCTGGTAACCTCAATCCGCTGCACTGAAGTCAGCTTGTTCCGAATCATTTCCTGCATCGCCTTCTGAAGCTGCGGATAGCCGTCGTAGCCCACCTCGGTGGCAAAACGCACCACTGTGGATTCACTGACTCCAACGGTAGCGCCCAGCTTGGATGCGGTCATAAACGCGGCCTTGTCATAATGGTCTTCAATATATTGAGCGATGCGCCGTTGGCCCTTAGAAAAGCCCGGCATCATTTTCTCGATACGGGACAGCAAATGTTTCACGCCTGGTCCACTCCTTATTGCTATTTTCCAGCCAGCAGTTTTTAGTTTATTTTCATTCTGTTGTAAGCATTTCGAATCTTTAGATTCTTAATCCTAACATTCATAGTAAAACTTAATCCTGCAAAAATCAAGTGAAAAATAGGGGATTCAGTGTTTTTTCCTCATTGTTTTGCAAGTTTATTCCCTAAAAACGCAAAAACACACCCGAAAGTAAAGCGTGTCTTTATCATTCGGGCGTGTTTATTTTAAAGTTTTTGTTACTCTATGATGCAGCTTTTCAACATAAGTAGCCACTAAGCCAGACAAGGCGATGTCGTAAATCAGGAACACAGCATTGCCAAGAATCAAAAAGACCCACGGCAAATAAATGCCAAATACAGTAAACGAATCCTCCGGAAGCTGCAAAAAGTTAACAGCTAAAAAGAAGCAGGCCACCACAGCCACGTTGAACACCGCAAATTTGCTGATCCAGGAAAGGACTTTATTAGAGATCCGTTCTAAAAAAGATTTTAAAACCGGATAATACCCAAAGAACAATACAAACAAGAGCGCCGCCTCTTTATCCGCGGCAAACAGCAGCGACAGCACTGCAACCGCGGCATAGATCATCCACGCCCATTTCGCCCCTATTTCGATCACCGCCACAATCAAAAGCACTCCAGCGATAGCAGGCAGCGCATAGGTGCCGATCGGTATTAGTCCAGTGAGGAACATCAGCACTACTCCCAGCGCCGTCAGCAGACCTCCCAGGGCTATTTTTCCACTTTTACTCAAAAGGAAAGCCTCCCTTTTATGGTTAACAGCAGGAAATCAAGTCCCCGCCCATACATTCGCAGCAACAATCGGCGCAAATCAGGGATGAGCACATATCACAAGCGTTGCAGCCGCCGGCAGCGGGAGCCGTGCGGTTATATCCGCCATAAGCGCCGTTCCTCTGATTCTGACATTGGTTCATCGCCGCCCGGTACTCCATATTGCCGGGATCCATGTTACAAGCGGTGGAGAAATTGTTGTAGGCTTCCTCCATCCATCCTTTTTTATACAAGCAGGTTCCCTTCAGGAAATACCATTCTCCGCCTCTGCGGCCGGCGGGAACCCCATCTAAAATCTGCTCCGCATCCGCAATTCTCCCGTTCATCAGCAGATTGCGGACATCGCTGTATTCTGTGCTTCTTCCATAGGAAGCGCCCGACTGGCAGCCGCCCTGATACCCGCCGTAACCGTTCTGCTGATACCCGCCGTTATTAGCGCGGGCCTTTCGGTCGTTCATAATGGTATCATAGGCCTCGTTGATCTCTTTCATCTTTTCGGACGCGAGATCCGCCAACGGGCTTTCCGCGTAATTATCCGGATGATATTTTTTCGCCAGCTCCCGATACGCGGTTTTAATTTCATCATCGGTAGCGTTTGGCGATACTCCTAATACTTTGTACGGATCTGACATTGTTACCTCCAATGGGTTTGCCCCATAAAAATTGAGAGTGCGCTTTTAAACTTTTTCCCTTTTCGCTTTCCTGTCATATAGAACCAATTTTTGCATGGCCGGAAGGCCCTGGGTTAAAATATTTGAAATCACTGTGTCAAAATGACGCAGCGACAACAGTTGATAGGACAAAATAATTTGAGAAAGGGTTTGATTTAACACACCGTTGCAATAATCCGCCAAGGCTTCCCCTTCCAAAGGCTTCTCCCTTTCACGGATTAATTTTTTAACAAAAGGATTGAAGTTGTTTTTCTTTTGATCCTTTTCTATATCATCCGCCGCATCAATCAAATAAATCCACCGACCCAAAAAATAACCTAATTGGAGGAAAATGGCTTCCCGTATTTGATCCCCGCCGGCTACCGGCATCAAAACCTTACGCAGCATAACTGCGGTAGGTTCTGCGGCGGCGTCAATGCCTGTTTGAGGATCCTGTTCCACCTTTGACTGTGCTTGTATATATTCATAAACAATAGAGTCTAACTTTGGATATCTTTTTCTCGCTTTGTGATAGCCTCGTACGGCAAAGGGCAAAAGACAGACAGAACGGAGCTTTCCCCAAAATCCGGAGTCCTTAATATCATCCTTAATCTTATAGTAGGCGGTCAAAACCGAAACCGCGCCAGCATAGGCATAGCTTTCCTCGTGGCCAGTACAGTAAGTGCATCGTTTTGCCGGGTTTGCCACACATCGTCCCGCTTCAAAGCCCGGGCAATCATCCCGGAGCGCCATGGAGAGCATTGCCAAAAACGTGCCGTCATAGCTTAACGCAAGACGGGAAAGCCTGCCGTAGTCCTTGCCCATCCGTTTGCATAAGCCGCAATAAGCGCTTTTATATAGGTCGTATTCCTTGACCAACAGCTCGGGCTTATTGGGCCGGATGTAACCAAACACAGCGATAACTCCATTTCCACAGCGTCGTCTCTTTAAAATAACAACTGTATTTTACACTATTTTCCCACGGGGTGCATTAACTAATTGTAAACTTTTTATTTGTAAGAAATATGATTTTTATCTTGATAACCTGTTATGGTTTCATGCGCGAAAGCCGATAGAAGCCGGCCCTCATGAAGCCGATAAAGCTCGCATCGCTTAAGTCGATGAAAAAAAGCCGCCTGTTTTTTCAGACGGCTTTCTGCTCACAGCATTTTCTTTAAATAACGTCCTGTATAGGAGCTCTCTACTTTTGCGATTTCCTCCGGAGTTCCTTCCGCGACGATAAAGCCGCCCTTATCTCCCCCCTCCGGACCTAAATCGATAATGTGATCAGCGGTTTTAATTAAATCCAAATTATGCTCGATCACCACAACGGTATTACCGGCGTCTACCAGCTTTTGCAGTACGTCAATCAAACGATGCACGTCGGCAATGTGCAAGCCAGTGGTCGGCTCATCCAAAATATAGATGGTCTTTCCGGTAGAACGCTTAGAAAGCTCTGTGGCCAGCTTTACTCTCTGGGCCTCTCCTCCGGAAAGCGTAGTGGAGGATTGTCCGATCTTCACATATCCCAAGCCTACATCCTGAAGCGTCTGAAGCTTACGGGCAATCTTTGGAAGAGAGGCAAAGAACTCCAACCCCTCGTCTACCGTCATTTCCAGAACATCATAGATGTTTTTATCCTTGTATTTGACCTCCAGGGTTTCCCGGTTATACCGTTTCCCTTTGCACACCTCACAGGGAACATAAATATCCGGCAAAAAGTGCATCTCGATTTTTAGGATACCGTCGCCCTGGCAGGCCTCGCATCGGCCTCCCTTTACATTAAACGAAAATCTTCCGCTGTTAAAGCCCCGCATTTTCGCTTCCTGGGTGGAAGCGAAAAGGTCCCGGATATCGTTAAACAGCCCCGTATAGGTGGCGGGATTGGAGCGAGGCGTTCTGCCGATAGGCGACTGGTTGATGTCGATGACCTTGTCCAGATATTGCAGCCCGGTGATCTTATCGTGTTCGCCAGCCCTGCATTTGGCACCATTCAGCTCAGACGCCAGATGCTTATACAAAATCTCATTAATCAGCGAGGATTTTCCGGAGCCTGAAACTCCGGTGACACATACCAGCTTTCCCAGGGGAATTTTTACATCGATATTTTTTAAGTTATTTTGTCTTGCTCCAACAATTTTTACGGTTTTTCCATTTCCCTTTCTGCGCTTCTCCGGCACCATCACCTGCTTTTTGCCACTCAGGTACTGCCCTGTGATAGAACGCTCGCAGGCCTTGATTTCGTCCACCGTGCCCGCACAGACGATCTCCCCGCCCTTAACACCGGCGCCTGGTCCCACATCTACCACATAGTCGGCGGCGTACATGGTATCTTCGTCATGCTCCACAACGATCACAGTGTTTCCCAAGTCCCGCAAATGCTTTAGGGTTCCAAGCAGCTTGTCGTTATCCCGCTGGTGCAGGCCGATGCTGGGCTCGTCCAAAATATACAGAACCCCCATTAAAGAGGAGCCGATCTGGGTGGCTAGACGGATCCGCTGGCTTTCACCGCCGGAGAGCGTCCCGCTCGCCCGGGACAAGGTCAGATATTCCAAGCCTACGCTCTGCAGAAACCCCAGCCGCTCGGTGATCTCCTTTAAGATCGCTTTTGCAATCATCCGCTCCCTGTCTGTCAGCTGCAGATTTTTGACAAACTCCAGCGCGTCAGAAACAGACTTTTCACAGAAATCGCTGATATTGATCCCGCCCACCGTGACGGACAGGCTCTCCGGGTTCAAGCGCTTCCCATGACATTCATCACAAGGAATTTCGCTCATAAAGCCCTCGATTTCTTCCTTAATCCAATTGCTGGAGGTTTCTCGGAATCGTCGCTCCAAATTATTGATAATTCCTTCAAATTTTGTGTAATAGGTGCCGCTGCCGTACTCATTTTTCCGGACAATTTTGATTTTATCCTCCGCCGGCGTTCCATACAGTAGCAAATGAACAATTTCAGCCGGCAGATCTTTGATCGGAGTATCCAGAGAAAAGCGGTATTGCTTCGCCAGCGCCTCAAAATACATGGAAGCGATGGTGCTGCCTTCCATAGCCCATCCGCTCGCCTTAATTCCTCCCTGCCGGACGGAAAGCTCCTTATTAGGAATCACTAAATCCGGATCCACCTTCATAAACACGCCCAAGCCGGTGCACTTTTTGCAGGCGCCGAAGGGGTTATTAAAGGAAAACATCCGGGGCGTCAGCTCGTCGATGCTGATTCCATGCTCAGGGCATGCGTAATTTTGTGAAAAGGTGATATCCTTTCCATCCACTACATTAATAATGGTCAATCCGCCGGTCAGGCTGGAGGCTGTTTCAATGGAATCAGACAGTCGGGAACGAATCTCAGGCTTAATCACCAAACGGTCCACGACAATTTCGATGGTATGCTTTTTATTTTTTTCCAATTTGATCGTCTCAGACAGATCATAGATCAGGCCATCCACGCGAACCCGTACATAGCCGCTTTTTCGGGCAGCCTCGAACTCTTTTACGTGTTCGCCCTTTCGTCCTCGAATGACCGGCGCCAGCACCATAATTTTAGAGCCTTCCGGCAGGGCCATTACCTGATCTACAATCTGGTCTATGGTTTGCTGCTTAATCTCCTTTCCGCACACCGGGCAATGAGGGATCCCGATTCTGGCATACAAAAGCCTGAGATAATCATAGATCTCCGTTACGGTGCCGACTGTGGATCTCGGGTTTTTCGAGGTGGTTTTCTGATCAATGGAAATAGCCGGAGACAAGCCTTCGATGTAGTCCACATCCGGCTTTTCCATCTGGCCTAGAAACTGGCGGGCATAGGAGGAAAGAGATTCCACATACCGCCGCTGCCCCTCGGCATAAATCGTATCAAACGCCAGCGAGGATTTTCCGGAGCCGGATAATCCCGTGAACACTACCAATTGATCTCTGGGAATCTCCAAATCAATATTTTTAAGGTTGTGCTCTCTGGCGCCCTTAACAAAAATATTTTTACTAGACAAAATAAGCTCTCCTTAATTTTTAATCATGTCATTTGCCGGACTGCAGCTTTTTAATTCGGTCTCGCAGATATGCGGCGTGTTCAAATTCCAGAAGCTTTGCAGCGGCCTTCATCTCCTTGGTAAGCTGCTCGATCAGCTGCTGGCGTTCCAGCTTTGTCAGCCGCTTTCCGGATTTTTTGTCATCCTTATGGCTGGAAATTTCTAAAACCTCTGCTACTTTCTTAACAATCGTTTTCGGCGTAATGCCATGCTCCTGATTATACCGCATCTGGATATCGCGTCTTCTCTGAGTCTCTCGAATCGCAGTTTCCATGGAGGGCGTAACCTGATCCGCGTACATGATAACCTGGCCTTCCGCGTTTCTGGCGGCACGGCCTATTGTCTGAATCAGGGAACGGTCGGAACGCAGGAAGCCCTCTTTGTCCGCATCCAGAATCACCACCAAAGACACCTCCGGGATGTCCAAGCCCTCTCTCAGCAGGTTAATGCCGACCAAAACATCAAACTCACCTAAACGAAGGTCTCGAATGATCTCCATCCGCTCCACCGTATCGATGTCGTGATGCATATACCGAACCCGAATCCCCATTCCCTCTAGGTATGATGTGAGATCCTCCGCCATTTTCTTAGTTAATGTGGTTACCAGCACCCGGTTGCCTTTAGCCACCCGAAGATTGATTTCTGAAATCAAGTCGTCGATCTGTCCCTCGGTCGGCTTAACGATAATCTCCGGATCCAACAGACCTGTTGGACGAATTACCTGTTCTACAATCTGGGTGCTCTTTTCCCGTTCCAAATCTCCCGGAGTTGCGCTGACAAACACCGCCTGGTTGATTCGCTGGTAAAACTCGTCAAAATTCAGCGGGCGGTTGTCGTAGGCTGACGGAAGCCGGAAGCCATATTCAATCAAACTTTCCTTTCTCGCCCGGTCGCCGGCATACATTCCGCGCACCTGGGGCAGCGTCACATGGGACTCGTCCACAAACAACAGGTAATCTTTTGGAAAATAATCCAAAAGCGTAAACGGCGCGCTGCCTGGTTCCCGTCCCGCCATGACTCTGGAATAGTTTTCAATTCCCTTGCAAAAGCCGATTTCCTGGAGCATTTCAATATCATACCGGGTTCTTTGCTCAATACGCTGGGCCTCCAGCAGCTTTCCCTCCCGGCGGAAATATGCCAGCCGTTCTTCCAGCTCCTGTTCGATTTCTTGAATAGCCTCTTTCATTTTTTCCTTGGGGACGATGTAGTGAGACGCCGGGTAAATAGCGATATGCTTCAGATCCGCTTTGATTTCTCCGGTCAGCGGATTAAACTCGCTGATCCGGTCCACCTCATCACCGAAAAACTCCACCCTCACTGCCGTATCATTGGACTGGGCTGGAAATATTTCCACTACATCTCCTCGTACCCGGAACTTGTTTCGGATAAAGTTTATATCATTTCTCTCATATTGAAGCTCTACCAGTTTCTTTAAAAGCTCGTCTCGGTTTTTTTGCATTCCCGGCCGCAAAGAAATAACCATGGTGCGGTAATCAATCGGGTTACCCAAGCTATAAATGCAGGAAACGCTGGCCACAATAATGACATCTCTGCGTTCGGACAGGGCTGAGGTCGCAGAATGACGGAGCTTGTCGATTTCGTCATTAATCGCAGAATCCTTTTCAATATAAGTGTCTGTCGTAGCGATATAAGCTTCTGGCTGATAATAATCATAGTAAGAGACGAAATATTCGACTGAGGACTCAGGGAAGAACTCACGAAATTCACTGCAAAGTTGGGCGGCCAAGGTCTTATTATGGGCTAAAACAAGGGTTGGCCTTTGCACCTGCTGGATGATATTGGCCATGGTGAATGTCTTGCCGGAGCCCGTCACACCTAGCAAAGTCTGCTCTTTATCCCCTCTTTTGATTCCCTCGACCAACTTTGCGATCGCCTCCGGCTGGTCTCCCGTAGGCTTATAGGTGGAAACCAATTTGAATAATTCTTTATCATTTTGATTGTTCATACACGATTTCCTCTATTGATGATAGCTGCTATTGGCCCAAATATGGATTTTTACAACGTCCTGTTTTTCCAGCAATTTCGACCAATCGAGAATTTGCTCACTAAAAATCCGCGATTCCATAAAAGCCAATCCTACAATGCTTATGCTGATGGTTTAGTATACCACAAAATCTCGTATTTTTCAATTCTAACGATATACATGATACATTTATATCCCAGCTGAGCATCCGTTTTCATCCTCTATTCTAATGCCTGGATATTGCGGCGGTTTTTAAGAGCGGAATCAAGCCTATATGGCATTAAATCTATCATTGTGTGTCTCTAATCCTATAATCTTATAGGAATACTCCTTGTGTCTTTACTGAACGACCTGCAAAACGGGGAAGCATTTCTAATACTGTCTTATGAGTGTTGCTCTTAAAGCACTTCTGTTTTTTGACGATACAGTTATATTCGCAAAATCAGAGAGTTGTTTCTAAAATGCTCCTATGCTATAATTTAGCCTGTAGAAACTTTATTGTGCGTGCTTGAGGAGGATTTGTTATGGAAAAGTCCAGGGTTTATTTTACTGATATGCGAACCACAGAAAACTCTAATTTACAGAAAAAGCTCGCCAGACTTATCAGGAAGGCTGGCATTGGCAACATCGACTTCGAAAAAAAGTACGTCGCGATCAAAATTCACTTTGGGGAACCAGGGAATCTGTCTTATTTGCGGCCTAATTACGCTAAAACCGTAGCGGACACAGTAAAAGATCTGGACGGAAAGCCTTTTTTGACCGATTGCAACACTCTCTATGTGGGAGGGCGCAAAAACGCGCTGGATCATATCGACACCGCTTATTTAAATGGATTCTCCCCTTTTTCCACCGGTTGTCATGTCATCATTGCGGACGGGCTAAAAGGAACCGATGAGGTTTTAGTCCCAGTTTCCGGCGGAAAATACGTAAAGGAAGCCAAGATCGGCAGAGCCGTTATGGATGCAGATGTTTTTATCAGCTTAACCCATTTTAAAGGCCATGAGATCACAGGTTTTGGGGGCGCCTTGAAAAATATCGGAATGGGCTGCGGCTCGCGTGCGGGAAAAATGGAAATGCACAGCGCAGGCAAGCCTTACGTAATTCAAGAACAATGCGTGGGCTGCCGTGTATGCGCCAAATCCTGCGCACATGACGCTATCTCGTTTACCGACAAAAAAGCTAATATTAACCACAGCCTCTGCGCGGGCTGTGGAAGGTGCATTGGCGTATGTCATCGGGATGCAATTAAGCCCGCTGATGATGAGTCTTTCGACATTTTGAATCAAAAAGTGGCGGAATATACCAAAGCGGTCGTTGACAAACGGCCTTGCTTCCACATCAGCCTGGTTGTGGATGTGTCTCCTCAATGCGACTGCCATTCGGGAAATGACGCTGCTATTGTACCGGATGTGGGGATGTTTGCCTCTTTCGACCCAGTAGCTCTGGATGTAGCCTGTGCCGACGCGGTAAACGCTCAGCCCCCGATTCAAAACAGCCAGCTTAAAGAGCATTGGAACGAATCCGGGGATCATTTTCACAAGGTCGGGCCCAATACCAACTGGAAGGTCGGTATCGCTCATGCCGTAGAGCTTGGAATCGGCACTACAGAATATGAATTGATCCGTGTATAAATAAAATTTTTTGAAAATCCGAATCGCGGCAAATTAAGAACGATAAGAAAGGCGGGAAGAGAATTCTCTTCCCGCCTTTCTTATCGTTCTTAGCCTGACCAGTAGCTCCATTATCGCAAAACATGGTAAATTATAGTAAGTGAACCAAATACGCTGACAAAGCATTAGGGTATCAGAGATGATTTACCTTTAGGCCATCTGCTTCTCCATAGAGAATTTCCACCTTGGTTTCCAGCTTGCCGCTTTTAGGGTCACGCTTCTGAGAATAGACGCCCCAGTTTTTGGCGTTGGAAAAGAAACACCGAAAATCGTCCTGATGGATCACCGGTGCAAACCCGATGGTATTATTTACCAGGTCGAACTGATAGCCACTCAGAGCCACCAGCACAGACCAGCTCGCCATGCTGCGGACATAATGGTTGCCGCATTCCACCTCGTTCCAGGGATTCCAGTCGTAGCCGTTATACCGTTCCCGAACCGCTTTCACAACGGCCAGGCCTTCTTCCACAAAGCCCTCAAAAATCAGGTGGGCTGCCACCTGGTATTCTATGCCGGACCATACTTCATCGCTGTATACAAAGGGCAGCTTTGGACGGCCGCCCTGAGGCCAGCTGCACAATACCAAGCCTTTTTCCTGATTCAGCGCATAGGTACGCTGGACATTGACATGATCCTCCATCGTCTCCTTGAAATTGTACTGAAATACAGAGTGAATGGCCTTTTTGATGTGCTCCTCCGGCAGGACATAGCCCAGGTGATTCAGGTGGGCCAGCATTTGTCCAAAGACCTGATCCGCCAGGCATCCGGTGCCGTACTGGTATTTATAGGCGTTAATATCGTCGATCACCTGGATATAATAGTCGCCTCCCCACAGCAGGGAATCCATTTTTTCGCTTCCTTTGCGGAACGCTTCGGCATATTTTTCCGCATGCGCGGTATCCCCTAAGTATGCGGCCATTTCCTTTCCTGCCTTCAGCGCCGCCAAAAACAGAGAGTTGCTTAAGGAGTTGGGACCGTAAAATTCTATATCATAGGTATTATGCTGCTGATCATCCAGTACACAGTCCTTATCGGAATCCCAATAGGTAAATGCGAAATCCAACGCTAAGGCAGCTTTTTCCCAGGTTTCTTTTAACAGGGCATCCCCAGCGCCCAGCTTCCAATCCCGGTAAAGCCGCAGAATGGTACCCATTTGTCCGTCTACAGCGGGGATCATTTCCCATTTTTTGTCTCCGAATACTTGCAGCGTCCGAAACGCCATTCTGCCTGTATCGTCGGTTTCCAACAGGAATTCTGTCCTTCGCATAGACTGCTCCAGCTCGGGGAACAAGAACGCGGCGGTCTGCGCATAATTCCACACATGAGTGCAGTTCCCCTCACAGCTGCCGTGTTGGGGAAAGCTCCCCTCCCATGACAGGAACGTACCGTCGGAAATCCGGAAACAGGTAGGACTTCTTAAAACGGTGATATTATTGGCCAGCGCCTCGATCACATAATCCGGCAGCGTACTTTCATAAAGCGCTTTGGTAAAGGAGCGGGAGGCTTTTTCCAGACTCTCCAAATTTTTGTAGAGATATACGCCGTAATCCCAGGCGTTTTTCTGGAAATCGGCGTAATAGTTATGCTCAATCTCCTTTTTATTCCGGTTTTCCGGGCAGACATGGCCGCCCCAGTATTTTGGACGATTCGGAAAATACCAAGTAAGAATAAATTCGAATACAGCCTCTCCATATGCCGGAATTGTTTTACATACGCCTAAAGAACCAATTCTCAAATCGCTTAAATCATTGAATTTGCTTTCCTTGCCCTGGAACTCCGAATGAAATTCAAGCCTTCCATCCTCGGAAAAGTCATCCCAAAAATCATGAATACCATCCCACCAAGCACCGGAAAGCCACTCCTCCTTGACCGTAACGCTGTCCTCCCCAGTCATCACAGCAATGCTGCCGTTTGTAAAATCATCCTCCGCAAGCTCCGGACTGGTATATAAAAGCCCTTTCATTTGATCCTGGTCAAGATATTGGTTTTTCACCGGCCTTTTGACCAAAAGATTGTCAAAAAGGTCGTAGCCGTTAAAGCCCACTGCATTAGCGACGGACGAAGCCACCGTGGCCTCCAGCGCCTCACCGGAGTTGTTTTTCACCTTATAACGGATCACCGCGCCGGGAATTCCAGAATCCTTAGCGTTTAGAGGAATAAAAGGGGTAAACGCCTCTAATTCCACAGAAAGGGGCAGCTTACTGTCCTCTAACGCTACATTGACAAAGGGATAAGCAGCCGAAAAACTGGAACGCTCAAACCGGGGCAGCCCAGCCAAATCAGCCGAAATAAACCCGTGAGAGCAAGTATACGGCGGCTGAATCCGGGATTCCAGAATTCGGACGATGGGCTGAGTATTTTTGCTTTTTGCCCAAAGTGCGAAAAACGTATATGGAAAGTGGATTCCCTTTCCCGGCTGGCCAAAAATTTCCCAGTCGCAGTAGTTGCCCCGGGTCCCCACAGATACATTGCCGGTGCCAATGCCCCCCAGCAGAAATTTACATTCCGTGGCTTCATAAGGATAAACCTTGGCGCCATACTGATTGTTTGTCATAATATTTCCTCCTCTATTTTGGCTAAACGTAGTTGATGAAATTCCGCTGTAATATAAGTGATGGTATGACTGGAGGCTGCCGTCAGGCCGACCAGCAGTTCTTTCTCCTTGGAAACCTGGATTTGGAACACGGGTTCCCACTCCCGCCCCTGCTTGGCCAGCCGGACGGTCAGGACTCCCGCTGCACGGTTTAACCCAAAGCATGGTCTTTCTCCTGCATCAAATTCCTTCAAAATTTCTGTGTTTCCATCGCGCCTGATAATAACCTGTGCTTTTGAGTAAGGATGAAGCAACACGGCGATGTAGCCGCTCTCCGGTTCCAGGCTGTCCCGAACCATCAGGCCTGCCGCCACACGCTCGCCCAAGTTGGTAAGGCTTCTGATTTCAGCGGAAAGACGGAAATCCCCTGAAGCCTGCTGGTAAACAAACCGGTATTCCTCTTTTTCTCCGCAAAATCCCGCCCCACCGGCGGAAAGGATTGCCCCATCCTGTAAAAACTCTGTTCGGGAACTTTTTTTCGGTCTGGGAAAATCTATACTTTTCCAGAGAGTATCCTTCTCCTTAGGCTTTAGCTTGACCGCTAAATCCCCGGAAAAGCCAGGCAGAAGCAGCGTCAGCGTTTCTCCTGCGGCGGTTATCGTACTTTTCTCCAATATCTTTCCGGTTTTGGTATCATAAAATTCCACCTGGTAGTCTCCGGCTTTCAGGCCGGGAACTTCCGCCGTACGCCCCTTTTCCACCGAAGAACTCTTTCCCTCATTAGCTTGGCAGAAGCCCCAGTCCCGCTTTTTTATCCACAGACAGGCCCGGTCTGTTTTTCTCAGGCCCAAGATAAGAAGTCTCTCTGTGACCGCATCCAGGTTGGAAAAGGAAACTGTTCGCCGCAGATCCTCTCCAGCGAAAAAACGGGAAACCGGAAGATATTTACTATAAAGCCTATTTTTATCCACATAAGAGCCCCAGGTCCAGTGCATTGCGGTTCCCAAGGATTTCAGCAGCAAGGAAGCCCACAATTGATTATGAAATTCAATTCCCTCCGGGTCATAATCCTTTTGGATATCTCCGCCGGGGGATAAGGCAAATTCGCCGAACAGAACCGGCTTTTCCACCTGGCTGAACCGTTCCTTTAAAACCGCGCTCAGGGCTCCCTCGGTATCGTACTGCCGCTGGCCGTATTCCTCATTGAAATAAGTATAACGATGAACTGTGGTCAAGTCAATACAGGGAAGCTGCCACAAATTTAAATCCCGTCTGGAATCTGCAAAGCTAGATGTCACAAGGTGCTTGCTGTCCAGCTGTTTCAGGTAACTTCCCATTTCGCTGTGCCATCCAATGACCTTGGAGGCCTCCTGATCGTAGTCCTCCCCCGCTCTCCACATAACCTCCGGAGCGTCGATCTCATTCCAGAGCTCATAGGCCATCAGATTAGGGCTATATCCCCAACGTGCCGCCACATATTTCAGATAATATCTTACATATTTTTTGCAGGCTGGCTTTTCAAAAAATTCGGATACGTTTTTCGCCGGACCGCCGTTTTGATCGTGATAGGGATTTCGGTTCCAGCCCCAATCAGGAAATTTCTCCGTCTCGTCGTCAAAGTCCTCCCAATGAAACAGGGAAAGCCGGAAAAAAATCCCCAGCTCTTCCGCTGTTTGGAACCTCCGGTCCATTTTCCAGGCGTTTTGCTGATTATACTCGTTCAGCCCTTTCCAGTCCTCAGAAAAAGGCAGCTCATTATCACAGGGAGTCCACTCGATCTGATCGCCTTCGCAGAAATCGAACTGGGTTAGGTTCGCTCCATTTTGAGCCATGGAAGAAAGCCACCGGTCATATTCATAGGTTCCCAGACGATTGTCGGTGCCTCCCCATTCCCAGCCGCATAAATTATGTCCAATGCCTAAATAGGGGCTGCCGTCGGAAAACTCCAGATAAGCCGGATCCCGTGCGGAAACCCGCAAAAAGCCCTTTCTGTCCGATGGGGTTACCGTAAAAGAGAGCTCCCCCTTCTCCGGATACCGGTAAGAGCGGTGGCGCTTTTTGTCCAGCAGAGTTACATAGTAGCGGTATTCTCCGGGCACCTGGGCGGAATAACGGATTCTCCAATCCTTTTCCAGTGTAGAAATCAATATCTCCCGCCCATTTCGCAAAACGCGCTGAAAGCCCTCGTACCAAAATCCGGAAATCTGCTTTTGATCCCCGTTCGGCTTTAAAATATAGGCTTTCAGATCCACCTCCTCTGGACAATAGGGATGCTCGAACACTTTCTCAAAAGCGAAAGCCGCTTCAAATTTTTCAAAGGCTGGAATGGCTCCATGAATTGTATTATCCCATAAAAAGCACAATTCCTTGTCCTGTGTCATAATTTCCTCCGCAAATAAAATTTCTTGCTACATCTTCATGCCCGTTGTGGCAACGCCCGCGATCAGGCGTTTTCTGCCTATCAGGAAAACGATTAAAACAGGGATCAGAGCCACAACCATTGTGGCCACGTTTACCGCCGGGCTCTGCTGGCTGTACATTCCCTGAAGCATACTCAAGCCCAGAGGCAAGGTCATGTTCTGAATACTCTTCAAGAAAATCAACGGGTTGAAGAAATCTCCCCAGGCACCGTTGAAGCATAGAATCGCGTTTACCGACAGAACCGATTTAGCCAAAGGGAAATGGATCAATAAGTAGGATCGGAAGTAGCCGCAACCGTCAATTTTAGCGGCGTCATCCAGTTCTAAAGGCAGAGACATAAAAAACTGGCGAATTAAGAAGATGGCAAAAGCGCTGAAGGCTCCCAAAGCGATCAGACTTCCCAAGCTGTCCATCAGCCCCAGAGCCTTGACAATAAAGTAGTTGGGAATAATCGTCAGCTGTGCCGGAACCATCATAGCCGCCATGAAGGTGATAAAAATAAAATTCTTTCCCGGGAAGCGCAATTTCGCAAACACAAACGCCGCTAATGACGCGGTCAGCGTTTGCAGCACGGTGATGCTGGTAGAAACAATCAGGCTGTTTTTATACATAGCCGCCAGCAAGCCCATCTGCTGGAATACCACCAAGTAATTTTTAATGGTAGGATTCCTGGGGATAACCGTCGGAGGTATCTGATACATTTCCGCCACCTCCTTAAAGGAAGCGGAAACCATCCAGATGAAGGGGTAGATCATAATGATTGTGCCGATCGTTAAAAACACGATCAGGAAAAGACACCAGGGCACTCTTTTTAATTTTCTCATGATTGTTTAAGCTCCTTCCTGGTTTAATTATAAAACACCCATTTTTTACTCAATACCATTTGGGTCACTGTAACAATCATGACGAAAACAAACAGCAAAAGAGCCAGGGTGGTTCCATATCCCATATCCATCTTCTGGAAAGCGTTCTGCCAGATATAGAACACCATGGTGCTACTGGAATCCCCGGGGCCGCCTTTGGTAAGAACGTACGCCTGGTCAAACACCTGCAGAGAACCGATCACCGCCTGAATGGTTAGGAAGAGAGTGGTGGGAGAAATTAGAGGCAGGGTAATGGAAAAAAACTTTTTACTCTTGCCAGCACCGTCGATCTCCGCGGCCTCATAAAGATCCTTGGGGACATTCCGCAGAGCCACCAGGTAAATGATAAAGAAAAAACCTACGCCCTTCCAAACATCCAGGATGATAACCGTTATTAGGGAAAATCTAGGATCAGTCAGCCAGGGAACCTTGCCCAAGCCCACCGTGGTCAGCAGTCCATTGATTACGCCCATATCCGTGTTCAGCAGCATTCCCCAGACAATGGCGACAATGGCCATAGGCAGAATGATCGGGAAAAAGAAAACAGATTCCATCACAGAGGTCAAAAATTTATTTCGAATACTGTGGACCACTACGGCCAACAGTAATCCTATTCCAATTTTGAGGATCACGGCGGCAACCGCGAAAATCAAGGTATTAATAATCACTGTGCGAAGCCGCTGATCGTTTAACAAGGTTTCAAAATTCTGCCAGCCTACAAACTCAGCCGGCGTCAGCATATCCCATTCACAAAAGGAGATTACAAAGGTGGACACCAAGGGAATCAAAACAAACGTAATAAACAGCAGAATCGCTGGGGCTAACATAATGTAAGCCCACATGATTTCTTTTCCCTTTATCTTTTTCAATGTGTTTTTCATCGTACCGCGCCCTTTCTGGAAATCAGCTCCAATCGAACCTGTCTGGAAATACTCAGCTTACAAAAAGCCCCGGCAACACTACAACGGTTGCTTTATATACTACAATGCGGGCTGCAAGCTTTCCGATTTTCGCAACCGCTTCTTTTGAGTTGAGCAGGACAACGCCGCCTTGCGGCGGCGTTGTCCTGCTGGAAAATTACCGCCTGGGGAAATTATCCGCGTTTTGCGATCTCAGCGTTAATTTCTTCTTCCGCAGCTGCCATGGCTTCTTCCATCGTCTTCATGTTAGCCATAGCGGCGCCGAACTCACGGAGCAAAACAGATTCGATAGCGCCATATTCCTGTGGAGCCGGAACCATTACGCCCTTCTGGGCAGAAGCGTAAAACAAGTCGGCATGAGCCGGGGCAAAATCCTTGGCGGCCAGAGTATCGGCAGCGGATTTCACGGCGGGAATGGACCAGCCATCCTCTACGATAAAGGTATCCTGGAAGTCCTTGCTGGACAGAAACTTTGCGAATTCCCAAGCGGCGTCTTGATGCTCGCTGGCTGCGAAGATTGGAGCGCCACCTACGCCGATCACAGCTTTATCCTCTTTTACAATGGGAAGATCCACTACGTCGTAATCATCTACCGGGAAGTCGGCGTTTTTCAGAGCGTTAACCTGCCACATGCCCGCACTCATAAAGGCCAGCTTATCCTGTACGAACAGATCCAGGTCAGCTACGCCGGCATCAATTTTTGGAGAAATATTATATTTATAAACAAAGTCATACAAAAGCTGCACGCCCGCAAGGGTATCCGGATCCGTCAGGCGTGACTCGGTCCAATCGTCGTTAAGCACATTGCCGCCAGAAACTATCATCCAAGGAACAATTGTATTAAAGTAAGCGTTTCCAAAGGCATAACCGTAAACATCATTGGTACCGTCGTTCTCAGAGGTCACAGTCTGGCAGATCTCGATAAAATCATCAATGGTCCATCCGGATTCCGGCTCGGGGATGTTGAAACGTTCCAGCACATTTTTATTATAGTACAACAATATGTTGTTCCAAACCGTGGGCAGACAGTAGGTCTTTCCGTCGTACTTCATGGTTTCCATCAGCGCCGGGTCAATTTCATCCAGAGTCTCTTTCATTTCTTCCTTATCCCGTTCGAGATACTCGTCAATCGGGATAATAATACCGGAGGCCGCAAAGGATCTCTGGCCCTCGCTGGCGATATCTGCGATATCCGGAACATCGCCGCCAGCGATATTTACACTAATCGCCTGCATTAGCTCACCCCAGCTATTGGCAGGAATTCCTTGCACCTCTACCTTGATATCGGAGCGCTGAGACATAAATTCCTCGGCCCTTGCCTCGAAGCCGGCAGCAGAGTTCGCGTATCCTACGAATTTAATGGTCACGGGCTCCTGGTTTTCCGCCTGGGAGGAACCCTCGCTCTGCGCGGAAGCACCGGAGTCCGCAGATACCTCTCCACCTTGCTGGCTGTTGGAACAGCCGGACACAGCACCGGCCAGCATAGCCGCCGCCAAGAGCAATGCCATCTTTTGTTTTAACATAATTGCCACTCCTTTTTAATAATTTACCTGAAATTTATCACAAAATACTTTTCAAAGTATTTTCCGAACCGGTTCGATATTTCTATAACAATAAACTAACAGGTTCTTTTGCCTAACTAGCAACTCTCCTTGTGTTGTATTTTTGCAACAAATTTTATCTAATTAACTGCTTGAAAAATAACTAACATACAGGGCTACTTTTTAAGGCTAAGGCATACCCTCACCAGTTTTTCGAACCGGTTCGGATTTTCCTTAAAAAAGATTATAATAGTCTTTTCACCGATTTTCTTACCACTAGCTCAGTATCCAGTAAAATTTCTCTGGGACTGCCACTGGCTTTTCCCATAATTTTATCAAACAAAAGCTCTGCCGCCTTCTCTCCCATCTCATATTCCGGAATTTGCACAGTAGTCAAAGGGAAAGTCATTAATTCAATATCATCAAATCCGATGATGGAGATATCGTCCGGTACCTGCCGTCCATTTTCCTCCAGGGCACGGATCATCCCTACCGCCACCAAATCATTATACGCAATAATTGCGGTGGGCAAATCCTCGAAATTTACCAGCTTTTTTCCCATCAGATAGCCTTCCTGTATGGTTTTAGCTTTATAAAAAATATATTTTTCCTCCAGTTCAATACCATTATGCTCCAATGCCTTCCTGATTCCCCGTAAACGCCGTTGGGAATAGACCGACTCCATTCCTCCGTGGACAAAGCCAATTTTTCTATGGCCGCAAGAATAAAGATATTCGGCCGCCTGATAGGCACCGTTATAATCGTCAGCCTCTACGCTATCCGCAGCAAGCTCGCCGGCCGTGGTTCCAAACACTACAAAGGGTAGACCAAATTTGTTCAACTCCATTAGGAGATCTGTATCTTTGCCGCTGATATCGATGATAACCCCACTCACCATCTGACCCGACATTACCCTAATAGCGTTCAGTTCTTTTTCACGGATACCGTCAGTATTTAAAATTAAGGTTGTATAGGCGTGCTCGGAAGCAGTATTCTCAATGGCACGGCAGATCTTGGCGTAAAAAGGATTGGTGATATCCCGCACAATGATCCCGATGGTATTCGTAGTCTGCATGGACAGATTGCGTGCAAACTCATTGGGAATATAATTCATTTCTGCTGCGATCCGCTGGATTTCTTCTCTGGTTTTTGGTTTCACTCCCGGTTTATTGTTCAGCGCAGCCGATACCGTACTTTTGGCATATCCTGTTTTTTTCGCAATATCAGAAATCGTGAGCCTCACTGTAATTCCTCGCTTTCCGAACCGGTTCGATTTTAAAATAACACAAAACCCATAAAAAAGCAAGACTTTTTTATGGGTTGCTTACCTTACAAAAATAAAGTACAACATAAAAGCCTATGATCATCAGTTTATTTTTATAACTAACAGAATTATATTTTACGAATGCAGCACATCAATGACTTAATATCACTAATACGTTTCCGCCAAAGTAAGAAAGGATTTTTTTATTATAATAGCCTTTTTCGTATGACAAACAAAACCAAAAACCTCTCGGCATTGCTCATGAAATACCGAGAGGTTACTTAAAAGCCAGATCGAGGTGTTTACTTTTGCCTCACATCGTATCACCTCAAAAAGAGGGTCCTATAGAAAATATAAATAAACACGATAAAACCAATGCTTTACAAATAAAATAGAGGTTTTGAGAAGCTTTTTACCTTTATTCAAACTCGACAAATCCTAATCAATTTTGTTTAGAGATTATTCTCTGTCGTATTCGTGGCGCTTTTGATTATTTGATATATCCATATTATCCTGCCTATATGGGCTAATGTTATCAATTTGTTATCGGGGTTGATAACACTCGCTCTGTAACTGCGGATAATAGCAATATGTTTCATGTTATATTATAAGCGATTTTGCTTAGAAAATCAATAGTTCAAACCGCCAATTTACTGTAATTCACAAACCATTATATATTCTTCTTCCGTTTCGCTTACCACCTTAAAACCTATCTTTTGGTACATATTAACTGCATAGTTTTCTTTCTGGACAGATAAAGATGTCTGTTTATATCCCTTTTCTTTTAAAAGGTGCAATATAGCTTTCATAAGTGCTGTACCAATGCCTAAATGTCTATATTCGCCATAAAGTGATATGGCAAGCGACGGTGTTTCATCGTCAATATGCCCGTAATCATTCATAATACGCCCCCACACCGCACCTACAATTTTTCCTTTTACTTCCGCAACTAAGCACCAATCATCTTCTTTTCCAAAATCGGCAATATATACTTGCAACTCCGACTGTTCAATGATAGCCTTTGGCGGCTTTTCCATACTCTCTGGAATAAAAATTGCTTCATACAGAAAATCTGATAATATTGGATACTCTTCTTCCTTAATCTCTCGAATTATATAATTCATATTCTATCAATTCCTTATATTCATAAATTCAACAAATTAGATTTTGTCGCTTTGCTATTCAGCTATGTATTTTTGCTCCAAATCCTTTAATAACCGATACCTGTAAATCCTTTGCGTCAATCAAACTTTCCTGTTTGCACTTTGGACAGTAAAGGGGAAAGTTCTTTAATTCTGTATCCGCCCGTATCTGTAATCTTGTTTTATTTCCGCAGACAGGGCAGCGTACCCATTTGCTGTTTTCCATAAAAATCCTCCTGCGTTATTTTGCTCTGCCTCGTTGCTCCAGTTCCGCACCATAACGCACAACCATTGCAAGTAAAATCAAGCAAATACCAATACCAATGCCACCGCCATGTTCAATCCCTTCTGAAACAAACGCAAACTTTTCCATCGCAGAGGAAAATGCTGCTGATAAAATATCTACAACAATAAAGAGTATTCCGAGCTTCGTTATGCTTTTTGCTCCTGTTTCGGTAAAAGGTGTTCCCTCGCTCAGTTCCAACTTAAAATATCTACAAACACAAATAGCTTCAATCGCTCCGAAAACCAAAACCACGCTTTCACAGAGCAGGGCTATTCCTATTTCACGATTGTCAATCGTTCTGTCAGCTTCTATAAGTAACCTTTGCAGAAGCTCGCCAAATGGAAGTTTATCTGCCATCAAACTTACGCTGCCAACCACTAATGTAAAAGCAATCGCCACAAAACTGAATCCCATTACAATCTTCGTTAGTGTTTGAAAGACCTTCATTGTCTTTTGGATTTTTTCAAGATTATTCATTTTTACACTCCTTCGTCTTTAATCGTTGCAAATAACAAGCTCACTTTTAATGCCGTTCAGTTCTATGACATTTTCCGCATCGGGCGTGTCAAAGCGTTCCGTCTGTCTGCCGTCCTTTTCATAGGAAATGCTCGTTCCAATCCCCTTCGTAACAGCAGTAAATACTTCACCCTCTGGAATATGGATTTTGGAAGTTGCCGACACCTGATTGATTGCAAGGTATCCCTTTAAGGAATTGCAAACCACACTCATATCCAGATTGCAGTTAATTTCTACTGTGCCGCCGACATCGTTTAGAATGATATTCGGCGTCTTTACATCAAGCTCAATACTGTCGCAATCTAAAGAGCGGATTTCTACGGTTTCCGCATTGACAGCACCCTCAATTTTTCCCACATAGGGTATAGGAATTTGAACGAAAATACTGACAGTTTCTTTTGCCGTTGCTTCAGATATACCGTTTTTACGGATTACATCTACATCAATCCGTTTTCGGATGTCGTCAATTTTAACCTTAAAATCGTTCTGGAGCGTAGAGAGGGTATTAGATACCAGACGGACACGGATTTTCTCTCCCTCATAACCAGACAATACAAATTGCTTTGCTCCACCGAATTTCATATCATAGCGTTTCGGCTCGTCAATATCGTATTCCGTAACGCTTTCAAAAAGATACTCGTTTGATTTTTTCATTCCTCTTTCATTGGAAAGTAGCTCGTCAATGGAAATGTCAAACAGGGCAGAGATAGCCATCATATTTTCAATGTCGGGAATGCCTGTTTCAGTTTCCCATTTTGTAACCGCCTGTCTTGACACGCCTAACTTCTCCGCAAGCTGTTCCTGCGAAAGTCCTGCCTTCTTGCGGATAGATTTTAGTTTTTCTGCAAATGTCATTCTCGTGACCTCCTTATGTTGATACGCCAAGTATAGAAAACCGTGCTTTGCATTACAAGCAAGCAGAGATGACATTCGGAATTTTCCTGCTACTTTGCGTTGCATTTACTGATTTTGAGCAAAATATTTGATATATCACTCACTGATTTATCATTTTCACATCTGCCAGTAACCGAGATTTCGTTTTGCCCCACATTATTTCCACGGTCTGCCGCTGTCAAGCCAACCTTGCTCCGCCCAATACTTTCCGTCAAGGTATTCAGGGTCTGATTGATGTATGGATTGCTGCATCATACGGCAGACGAGAAACTTGAATTTCGTAATCAAATTTGTGTGTGCGGGCTTTGTATAATCTATATGAGCAAACTTTCGGGATAGCTTTTGAATCTTTCCCGTAAGCTCGGCTTGTTTCTTTTGGGAAAGCTTTTCCCAAACAATATCGCTCATCAAAGCACCAGTAAATATCCCGATTTTAGAAATTCCCCACCAAGATAAACTATGCTTCATATCTTTCGCCGCAGATTTTGTTCCACTGCCTAAGCATTGCGTTATAATTACCGCACGCTTTCCAAACATTTCAGGAGCAGGACGGTGCGGTATCCAGCGGTAAGCGAAATGGTCAAGAAATGCTTTCATTGCTCCCGTAGCGTGAAACACATAGGCAGGGGATGTCATTACAATCAAGTCTGCTTCCAAAAGTGATTTGTCAATTTTCCCAATATATTCTGCGTCCTTGCAAGTGCTTTCACCCTTTAATGTACAACTCAAGCAACCAGTACAGAAGCTCGGACAGTCCTTCGGAAGATAGTATTCTGTAATATTCGCTTTATCCTTAAACTCTGCTAAAAACATCTCTTTCAAACGGTAGGTAACACCGTGTTTTTCTGTTCCGTTTATCACTGTTATATTCACTCTTTATACCTCCAAAATATCATGTAAAACTTGTGTATGAAAATTCTTGCGGTTTTCTCTCTTTCTAAGGTCAATCCCCAATGTTTGCGATATGATTTCGTATCGCAGAAACATTTGCTGCATAACGGTAATCAAATACAGCGTTTTTCGCCTTATCGCCGCTTCGTCAAGGTCAGGACGGCAGGCTGCAACAAGCGGAAGATATGCCGCATAAGTTCTGTAAGTGTTGTCATTTTCTTTCGGTGACTGCATATCGGTAAGAACAGAAATTTTGGAAATGGCATAATGTTCAAACAGAAAATCAAGCGTCATATTGCCGAGATACTCCAACTTCTCAAAAGGAGTAAAACCGTCTGTTTTCTCTCGTATATTCTGAAAATGCTCGACTGTTCCGTTTATCATACGCTCAATACATTGCTCGATGAGTTTATCCTTGTTTCCAAAATGATAATTTACAAGTCCTAATCCAACACCTGCTCTTTTGCATATCTCACGGACTGTAACTTCTTCTAAATGCTCCCCTTTTTCCTCAATGAGTTTAATCGTTGCCTGTATGATTGCTTCTTTATTATCCACACTATACCTCCTATTGAACGACGTTCAATTATATTATACTGAACGCCGTTCAAAAAATCAAGAGATTGCGACAAACAAGTGGAGATATAACGATTTTCGGTGTCAAAACGCCTTGTTTAAGCAGATAAGAGAGTAAAAAAATAGCGGGTAAGGAGTTTATCCCTACCCACCACAATTTTACGGTTATATGCGTTATAATTCTTTAATTGTAGATGATTTCCTTATTGACAAGCTCCATCGCACACGCTCGAATGTTATTCATTCGCCTCGTCCACTCTAAGCCATTTGCCGCTTTAAACTGTTCAGTCACGCCCTCACGCTCCGCCATCTGTTCTACCAACCGAAAAAACATTTCCTCTGCCTGCTCGTCAATATCAGCAAGATAGCTGTTCAGCTTGCCGCTTGTGAGCAGATTAGTGTAGATTGCTCTTTTATGCTCTCGCAGATAGCGTTTGTGCCTCTGCCCCCATACGCCGATAGGCTTATTTTCTTTTTCGGCTGGTAGAGTAAGGCAGGGGATAAAATAATCCCCTTGCCGTACATAAGTGCCGCCCATTTCTTCAAAAATTGTCTTTGCCATTGTCTGTTCCTACCTTTCGTATTGATTATTTCTAAAGCGTGTGCCACGCTGTTTAGACTGTCTTGCCTGTTCTAACAGGCTGTCAATCTGTCTGCTGCCGAATACCTTTCTCAGCAGCTTGTAGTCCTTAATTTCTTCCCTCAATCTGTTATTGTCGGAAGTCAACTGCCTATTTTGACTTTTAAGCCGTTCATTGCTACGGTACAGACTGGCGTTTGTCTGATTGAGCCTTTGGTAATCGTCAATCGCTTGAAAGCACCGCACCATAAGCGTTTTAATGAGGGATTTCAACCGCTTAATTAACGGCTCGGCAACCTTGCTCTTATAACTTTTTGCAGTCATAAAGCCTTGTGGTTCGGATAACTGATATTCGGGGGCATTCTCCAGTGCGCTCTGCATTTGTGAGAGTGCAGTTGTACCCTTATCAAAGTTCTCAATACGCTTGGAAAGAGTTTCAAATTCTGTTTGCTTATCTGTGATTTTATTTTCCAATCGCTCGATTTCCTCTGTCCGTTGTTGCTTTTTATAATCCAAAACAGAGAGATGTTTTTCGTGCGTTCCTTTACGTTCCCACTTAATTCCGTATCGTTCCATAACGGCGGCAAGCTGTTTTTTTTCGGACTGTACCCACTGATTCCACTCTGTTTCGCTGCGGGAGCCGCCCTTAAATCCCTGCGCCGCTAACGCTTGTTTGAGTGATACTCTCGTATCCAATCCCCGCTTGCTGCCAGTAGTGAACGGAACAAAATCAATATGCAGGTGCGGCGTTGCCTCGTCCATATGCAGATGCGCTGAGAACACTCTAAGCTGTGAATTTCTCTCTTGAAAGCCACGATAATACTCATCTAAGACCTGCCTTGCAAGCTGTCCGTTCTCACTTTCAGCACTCATATTTTCCTTATCGCCTATCTGCAAAATCAGTTCGTGGAACGGCTTTTCCTGTTTGGAGCTTCGGATTTTTTCATAGTAGTTTTCTATCTTTCGGTCTGCTCTTGTCTGCTTGGCGTTGTACCTTCCCAGTGCTTCATCAAACAATTCGTGATAGACCTTTTTAATATTCTCGTTGCAGTAATCTATATTGAGATGGGAACGGTCAGCGTTCACATTTTCTGCTTTGAATTTACGGCTGTTATGATTGACCGAGCCTTTCCCGACCATTGCGCTTATCGTTCTTTGCATAAATCGTTTCCTCTCCTTTCTGCGCCGACAGGCGCAAGCCTTTGTTACTTTCTGCGAAAGTAACGCAAAAGCACTTTTGTCAGCTCCGCCAACAAAAATGCAACCTGCAAGCAGGTTTTGCGCTCTCCGAGGGGTGAGCGTGTGCCAGTGGCACACAAGCTGCGAACCGACCGAGTCGGCAGACGAGACAGAGCCGCCTTTGAAAAGGCGCTCTCTGCACTCTCCGCCAAACTTTAATCGGTGTCAATGTATGACGATGGTGACAATGTTTGAGATACCAGTGCCACTCCCAAAACATTGTCACCTTTGACACCGTTTGTCACGCCGCTCCATCGGTTTCTTTCCAAAGCGAAACCTTTCTGCCATCGTGCGTGCGGCTGTTCTGATAGCGGATACCATAATCACGGAACAGCCTGCTTGCGTTAATACTAAGCCTAAGTGAAAGCACATTCGGTTTTATATCCACACCAAGCCTTTCACAAAGTTCAGAAGCTGTTCCTTCCCATCTACTACTTTCCGAAAAAAGAGTAACTGCAATTTTTTCGAGCAACGGCTCAGACGGCTCTTTCCACAACTCCGTTTCTGATTTTTCAAAGTTCCACACCAAACGCTCGGTATCTCTCACAAGATGAATTTTCATATCCTGCTGATCCCTGCCCGCCACATCGAGCGTAGCATTATTGGAAGTTCTCTTTTCCTTACTGAGAACAAAAGCTCCGTCCGCCGCACCCATCAGTCCATTCGTTCCCGAAATCATATCGAAAATATCTTCCGCTTTCTGTTTTCGGGTATGATGAACGATAAGCATTGTAACTTTATAACTGTCCGCCAACGCTTTGAGCCTCGCCACAATGTCATAGTCGCTTGCGTAACTGTAATCTGCCCCGCCAGCTTCACGGACACGTTTTAAGGTGTCTATGATTATTAAACCTGTATCGGGGTGTTCCTGCATAAATCCTCTGATTTGTTCTTCCAAACCGCCATTGACCGTTTTACTCTCCGTTGCAAAATATAAATCGCCTGCTTCTTCCGCACCGAACATCTGAAACAACCGTTTCTGCAAGCGAGGGTAATCATCTTCAAGTGCGAAATAGAGCACCGTTGTTTTTCTCACCTTATAATCCCACAGCGGTGTTCCTGTGCTGATATGGTAAGCGAGCTGTGCCATCATAAAACTTTTACCCACCTTTGGGGAACCTACAAAAAGGTAAGTTCCCCTCTGGAGCAGACCGTCAATCAGCGGCGTCTGTATATCAAATACGGTGTCATACAAAGCTGCCATTGATACTGTCTTGAGATATGAGGGGGATAACTGCCGCAGCATTTCCCTCTGCATTTCCTCAAAGCTCTTGATATTTTCGTTATAGTCGGATATACTATGGTCAGTACATTTTTGAATTGGCTGTTCCGTATCTGCGCCAACAGATACATTCGGAGCAGTCATTTCTTTTTTATTCTCCATTCCCATCTTCTCCTTTCAGACCGCCAAGAATAACGGCGATTAGTTCAATGACATTCAGCAGTTCCTCATCCACGCTGTTTCCCGCTTCAATCCTTTGCAGTTCCGCAAGGACAGCGGCAAGCTCTTGTTTCAGAGCCTTATACACCCTCGGATTGCCCTGCACCACCACATCCTGATTAAGACAGCGGCGGTAGCAGTATTCCTGCTTCGGCAATCCCGATAAGGCGACCGCTTTGTTAATGCGCTCGCTTTCTTTGGGCGATACCCGAAATCCCACCGTGATGTTTCTCCAACGGTTTTTGTTATCTCTGTTCTTAGCCGACATTTTCAAAATCTCCTTTCCCCAAATCGTCCAATTTATTTGCCATTTCCGTCTGCTTGGACGGAAACAGGTGTGCGTACTGATAAGTGATGTCAATGCTTTCGTGTCCTACACGGTCAGCAATCGCCACCGCCGAAAATCCCATATCAATCAGCAAACTTATATGGCTGTGACGCAAATCGTGAATCCGTATGCGCTTTACGCCTGCGGCTTCTGCCCCTCGATCCATCTCGTGATGAAGATAGCTTTTTGTTACCGTAAAGATACGGTCTTTCTTTTTCAAGCCATAGAGCATACCGAGATATTCCTGCATTTCTTCACAGAGAAAATGCGGCATTTTAATCGTGCGATTGCTCTTCTTCGTTTTCGGTGTGGTAATCACATCTTCGCCGTGTAAACGCTGATAGGATTTGTTAATCGTTACTGTTTCCTTATCAAAGTTGAAATCGGCGGCGGTTAAGGCTAATAATTCGCCCTCACGAATGCCGCACCAGTAGAGCATTTCAAAAGCGTAAAAGGAAACAGGTTTGTCCATTATTTCATAGGAAAATTTCTTGTATTCTTCCTTTGTCCAAAACAGCATTTCCTTGTGTTCCTCACTCCCCATATTTCCCACCTTTGCGGCAGGATTAGAACGCAATTCATAATAGCGTACAGCGTGATTGAAGATAGCCGACAACTGATTGTGCAGCGTTTTAAGGTAAGTTTGTGAGTAAGGCTTTTTCTTATCATCACGATAAGCAAGCATTTCATTCTGCCAAGTGATAATCTCCTTTGTGGAAATCTCGCTGATTTTCAACTTGCCGAAATAAGGAAGTATCTTCGTGCGAATGATATGCTCTTTTGTCAGCCAAGTGTTTTCTTTCAGACGGTTTTTCACATCATTGATATACAGTTCCGTAAAGGCTTCAAAACTCATATCAAGGTCAGACGAGTTTTGTAGCTGAAACATCCGCTCCCACTCCTGCGCTTCTTTCTTTGTGGCGAAACCCCGCTTACATTTCTGCTTGCGTTCGCCTTTCCAGTTCACATACCTCGCCATCACATACCAAGTGCCGTTGTCATCATTTTTGAATACTGGCATTACTTACTCTCCTTTCCTGCTCCATAGAGCCTTTCATAAAAATACTGGCGGTTTACACGCCCTGCAATCGTAATAAATCCCTGTGCTTTCAGTTCCTCGTTCAGCTTTCTGATGAGCTTATAGGCATAGGGCTTTGATACGCTTAGTTCCTGTGCCACATCATCGGCACGGATAAATCTGTTTTCCATATCATCAGTCCTTTCATAAGATTTTTAAGTTGCCGTTCTCCCCGAATATCGTTCCTGCCCCCATTTCAGCGGCGTTATCTCGCTCTCTCTTGAATAAATCAAAAGGTCGTGGCGGAGTATCCTACTCAGACGGTCATTTGGTTTATATTAAGCATATCCGATTAGTATTTTCTATTATACTAAGCATATATGCTTGTGTCAAGAGGTTTTCGAGAAAATATTAAACTTTTTTGTTTCATTTCCTCTTGACAATCCCTAAACATATCTGCTATACTGATTGCAGTACATAAGCAAGGAGTGTAGACACTATGGCTATTGGCGAAAGAATACATTTTTTTAGGCTTTTGCGTGGTATGACGCAAAAATATCTTGGTACGGCTGTCGGCTTTCCTGAACGGAGCGCAGATGTGCGTCTGGCACAGTACGAAACTGGCTCCCGTAAACCAAAAGCAGACTTAACGGCTGCATTGGCGCAGGTGCTTGAGGTTTCCCCGCAGGCTCTTGATGTTCCCGATATTGACAGCTACATCGGTCTTATGCACACCTTATTTGCCCTTGAAGATATTTACGGTCTTACCGTCAGCGAAGCAGACGGAGAAGTCTGCCTGAAAGTCAACAAGGACAAAGGTAAGGACGCTGCCGAGCTTTCAAAAATGCTCTGCGCTTGGAAAGAACAGGCGGACAAGCTATCTTCCGAGGAAATCAGCAGGGAAGAATACGGCAACTGGCGTTATTACTATCCGAAGTTCGATACCACACAAATCTGGGCGAAAGTTCCCTCAAAGGAGCTTAGTGACGCATTAGTCGAAGCATTCAAAGACAAACTCACTGACTAATAAACAGGAGGATATAATAATGATTTCAAGGCATGACGAAGAAATAATTAGTGAAATTGCTGATTTCAACACACTAACTTTAGTAACCACTGCATATACCCTATACGAAAATCTATCCACCAAAAAGCCAATATCAAAGCGTCAATTTTATCAAAAATTTGGAGATAATCTTCAAAGTTTCAAGAAAATATTTGCTGAAGATACTGACGAAAAATAATCCTTGAACGCCAAAAAAGCCCTTAGCTATGAGTTACTACCCACAGCTAAGGGCTTTATAATATGGATTTATTTTGTCATACAAAACCAACTCTAAATCATTCTGTAACCCGTAAACCACTGGATTGCAAGAATAATGGCTCTTATATGACTGTTATCAAATTGTTATCAAAAGACCTCTCGAAATGCCGTAAACTCGCATAAACACTGGGCTTTTACGACTTCTCAATTTATTCCCACTCAATGGTCGCAGGCGGCTTAGAGGTAATATCATAAACCACACGATTCACGTTACTGACTTCATTGATAATACGGTTGGAAACCTTTTCTAAAACTTCGTAAGGAATTCTAGCCCAATCCGCTGTCATAAAATCAGAGGTTGTTACTCCTCTTAGGGCAATGGTATTATCATAGGTTCTCCCATCCCCCATTACGCCTACGCTTTTTATTCCTGTTAGCACTGCAAAATACTGGCTGATTTTCCGATCTAATCCTGCGGATGCGATTTCCTCACGGAAAATAGCGTCTGCATTCTTTAGAATCTCAAGCTTTTCAGCCGTGATATCACCCATAATCCGGATCGCAAGGCCGGGGCCCGGGAAAGGCTGCCTCCATACTAAGGGACCTGGGATTCCAAGTTCCAGACCAGCTTGGCGAACCTCATCCTTAAACAAATCTCTTAAGGGTTCGATAATTCCTTCAAAGCCAACATCCTCCGGCAGTCCGCCAACATTATGATGGCTTTTAATCACGGCGGCTTCCCCTACACCACTCTCGACTACATCCGGATAGATAGTCCCTTGGCACAAGAACTCAATTTTACCAAGCTTTTGAGATTCCTCTTCGAACACCCGGATAAACTCTTCGCCGATAATTTTACGTTTTTTTTCTGGTTCGGATACTCCCGCTAATTTTGATAAGAACCGATCCTTTGCATTGACTCGAATCAAATTCATATCAAATTGCTTGCGGAATACGGTTTCTACCTGATCACCCTCATCCTTACGCAGCAAGCCATGGTCTACAAAAATACAAGTCAGCTGCTTACCTACCGCTTTATGAACCAGCAAAGCCGCCACAGAGGAATCTACTCCTCCAGATAAAGCACAGAGCACCTTTTTATCGCCGATCTTTTCCTTTAAGCTTTGAATCGTATCTTTAACAAACGAAGACATAACCCAATCGCCTTTACAGCCGCAAACACCGTAGAGAAAATTTTTTAAATAGAAATTTCCTTCTCTCGAGTGTTCTACCTCCGGATGAAATTGAAACGCATACAGCTTCTTTTCTTGATTTTCCATTGCGGCTACCGGACAGCCCTCAGTTTGAGCAATCACTCGAAAGCCTTCCGGAACTTTCGAAATATAATCGGTATGGCTCATCCAGCAAATATTTTCCTGCTGTGCGCCAAAAAACACCGGGGAATCCGTTTCTACATGAACCATAGTATTACCGTATTCTCTGGCATCAGACTGTTGAACCGTACCTCCCAATAAATGGGCCATTAATTGAGCGCCGTAGCAAATACCGAGGACCGGGATTCCCAGGGAAAATATGTCCGGATCGCAACGAAGGGCCTTCTCAGCATAAACACTGTTTGGTCCACCGGAAAAAATGATGCCCTTATAGCCCTTCTTTGCAATCTCATCCGCAGAGATCTGATAAGACTTTATTTCGCAAAACACATTTAAATCACGGACACGCCGGGCAATCAACTGGCTGTACTGAGCGCCAAAATCTAAAATTAGGATTGCTTCATTTCCCAACAATTTCGACATTCCTCTCTATTCAACAGTTACGGATTTCGCTAAATTCCTAGGTTTATCAATGTCGCAGCCTTTCATAGAGGCTACATAATACGCAAAGAGCTGTAACGGAACTACCGCCAAAGAAGGCAGCAGGATATCCTCTGTACTGGGAATATAAAACACATGATCCGCTGTTTTTTCTATTTCTTTATGCTTTTCAGTGGTCAAGCCTAAAACAACAGCGCCTCTGGCCTTTACTTCTTTGACATTGCTCATCATCTTATCAAACAGCATATCCTGGGTCGCCAGAGAAACCACCAAAGTCCCATCTTCAATTAAGGAAATTGTTCCATGCTTCAATTCTCCGGCCGCATAAGCCTCGGAATGGATATAAGAAATTTCCTTCAGCTTCAGAGACCCTTCCAATGACATGGAGTAATCTAAATTTCTTCCGATAAAGAAAATATCTCTGGAATTAAAATACTGGGAGGCCAAATATTGAATCGTTTCCTGATGTTCCAGAATCTCCTGGATTTGATTCGGAAGATTCTCTAAACCCTTCACATACCGCTCTAACTGTTCAGTCGTAATGGTATTCCGCTTTTCTCCCAGATAAAGGGCCAATAAATAGACCACAGCCAACTGAGTGCTGTAAGCCTTGGTAGTCGCTACCGCAATCTCCGGACCAGCCCAGGTATAAAGAACGTCGTCGGAATCATTGGCGATAGAACTGCCCACTACGTTTACAATCGAAATAACCCGAGCGCCCAATCGCTTCGCTTCTCTCAAGGCCGCCAAAGTGTCGGCGGTTTCGCCGGACTGGCTGATGACCAAAACTAAAACGCTTTCATCGATAATAGGATCACGGTACCGGAACTCCGAGGCCAAATCAACCTCTACCGGGATCCGCGCGATTTTTTCCAGGATATATTTGGCGTTCATTCCAACGTGATAAGCGGAACCGCAGGCTAAAACCACAATTTTGCTGATCTTCTCTAAATCCTCCTTGGAGAGCGAAACGTCATCCAGGACAATTTTTCCATTTTTAAGTCGGGGGCTGATGGTTTTTCGAATCGCCTCCGGCTGTTCCATAATTTCCTTAAACATAAAGTGCTCATAGCCGCCCTTTTCCGCAGAGGAAACATCCCAATCTACATGAAACGGCGTTTTGGAGACAACCTCTTTCTCCATATTGTATACGGTAATACTGTCGGCCTTCAGCGCCACGATCTCATTATCCTCCAGCCGGTAAATATCACGGGTATGGGATAAAATCGCGGGAATATCCGATGCGATAAAGTTTTCCCCTTCTCCAATTCCTACAATCAATGGACTGTCCTTCCGCACCGCGAGAAGCTCATCCGGATGCTCCTGGCTGATCACGCCGATAGCATAGGAGCCCTCCACCTTGGCTAAAACCTTAAGCATGGTATCCAGCATATCGCCGTCATAATAGTACTCGAAAAGCTGCGCGATAACCTCAGTATCTGTCTCGGAAACGAACTCCACGCCATGATTGATCAAATATTCTTTCAAAGACATATAGTTTTCGATGATGCCGTTATGCACTACGGCGAAGCGGCCGGAATCGCTTACCTGAGGATGGGAATTAATATCAGACGGCTCTCCGTGAGTAGCCCATCTGGTATGACCGATGCCAACGGTTCCTTTGACCTTTGCGCCGCCTTCAATCATATCGCTTAGTATTTTTAAGCGGCCCTTTGATTTGTAAATTTCAAGGCCGGAGCCGTCATAAACGGCGATACCGGCAGAATCATATCCGCGGTACTCCAGCTTTTCCAGGCCCTTCAGCAAAAGAGGGGCCGCCTGTTCATAGCCGATATAGCCAACGATTCCACACAAGATTACTCACCTCATATCTTGATCTCCGACTCAACGTATGATCAGCTTTTATTTCGTATTTCTGTAGATAATATCATCACGGGCGGGTCCATTGGAAACTATGCCGATCGGGATACCGATTTCTTTTTCCGCAAACTCCACATACTTTCTGCAATTCTCCGGCAGATCCTCATATTTTTTGATTCCACGGATATCGCATTTCCAGCCGGGAAGAACCTCCAGGATCGGCTTCGCTCTCTTAAGCTTTGTAGTAGACGGGAACGAATCAATCCGCTTGCCATCCAGCTCGTAGCCTACGCAGACAGGGATCTCATCTAAATAACCTAGGGCATCCAAAACTGTAAAAGCAATGCTGGTGGTGCCCTGCACACGGCAGCCGTAACGGGTCGCGACTAAATCGAGCCATCCCATTCTTCTGGGACGGCCGGTAGTGGCCCCATACTCTCCGCCGTCGCCGCCTCTGCGCCGCAGCTCATCCGCTTCCTCGCCAAAAATCTCGCTGACAAACTCGCCGGCTCCTACCGCGCTGGAATAGGCCTTGACCACGGTAATTACTTCTTTGATTTCATAAGGAGGAATCCCGCTTCCGCCTACCGCGCCGTAGCCCGCAATGGTATTGGAGGAGGTCACCATGGGATAAATGCCAAAATCCGTATCCTTCAAGGCGCCTAGCTGGCCCTCCAGAAGGATATTTTTTCCTTCCTTAACAGCTCGATACATAAAGTCGAAGGTATCCGCCACATAGGGGGCGATGGCCTCTTTGTACTCCATCAGTTTATCGAAAACCTCATCCACGGTAAGCGGCTCTTTATGGTAAAGATTCTGTAAGGTAGCGTTTTTAATCTCAAGGACGTGAGCTACCTTTTCCCGCAGGCTGCTTTCGTCATCGTACAGCTCGTTGATCTGGAAGCCGATTTTGCTCACCTTATCCGCATAAAAAGGCGCAATGCCGGATTTGGTGGAACCAAATCTTCTGGAGGAAAGCCGCTCCTCCTCATATACATCGAACATAATATGATAGGGCATGACAATCTGCGCCCGGTCAGAAATCAAAATATGCGGCTCCGGAACGCCCCGCTCTTTTAAGGATTTCATCTCCTTGACGAAATTCTCAACGCTGAACGCGACGCCATTACCTATAATATTCGTGATATGGCTGTAAAATACCCCCGAAGGAAGCTGATGCAGAGCGAATTTGCCATAATTATTGATAATGGTATGGCCAGCGTTGCTGCCGCCCTGAAAACGGATTACCACATCTGACTGCGCGGCCATTACATCCGTGATCTTTCCCTTGCCTTCGTCGCCCCAGTTGGCGCCTACGATCGCTTTCACCATAAGTCTGAATCCTCCAATTTAAAATTAGAACAACACACGGTAATTATCATACCATAAAACAGAACCCGAAGGAAGATGATTTTTGTAAAAATTCTTACTTCCTCCGGGTTTTTTCATACTTAAACGTTGATTTCCGCCTGCTCGACTTTCAGGTCTTCATATTTCTGCAAAGCATTGGCCACCTCATGGTTCAGAAAATCCTCGGTCTGCTGAGGAGCCCGGCCCACATACTTTTCAGGCAGCATGATTTCCTCCAGTTCCTCCATGGTGACGCCGAAAATCGGATCCGCCGCGATACGCTCCAACAGGTCGTTTTCGCCGCCTTCCTCCTTCACTACCCTGGAAGCCGCCATAGAATGTACGCGGATCCTCTCGTGAAGCTCCTGACGGTCCGCCCCGCGTTTGACCGCGTCCATCATAATGTTTTCCGTAGCCATAAAGGGCAGTTCTTTTTTCAGCCGCTGTTCAATCACCTTAGGATAAACCACCAGGCCGTCGGACACATTCATATACAAATTCAGAATTGCGTCCACGGCCAGGAACGCCTCCGGAACGCTCAGGCGCTTATTAGCCGAGTCGTCCAGGGTGCGCTCAAACCACTGGGTCGCCGCCGTCATATAGGGGTTCAGTGTATCTACCATCACATACCGGGCCAGAGAAGCGATTCTCTCGCTTCTCATGGGGTTCCGCTTATAAGCCATGGCGGAGGAGCCGATCTGATTTTTCTCAAAGGGCTCTTCCACCTCTTTCAAATGCTGCAAAAGGCGGATATCGTTGGAAAATTTAGCCGCGCTCTGGGCGATTCCCGCCAGCACGTTGAGCATTTGGCTGTCCAGCTTTCTGGAATAGGTCTGGCCGGAAACAGCAAAGCAGGACTGATAGCCCATTTTTTCCGCGATCAGCTGATCCAGCCTGCGGCATTTGCTATGGTCACCCTCAAACAGCTCCAAAAAGCTGGCCTGGGTGCCTGTGGTTCCCTTAGAGCCCAGCAGCTTCGCCTTGGAAAGCTGGTATTCCACGTCTTCCAAATCCATCAGAAGATCCTGAATCCACAGGCAGGCCCGCTTTCCTACCGTGGTAGGCTGTGCCGGCTGAAAATGGGTAAACGCCAGCGTAGGCAGGTCTTTATACTTTCTGGCAAACTCGGACAGAGTGCTGATGACTCCCACCAGCTTTTTCTGCACCAGCCTTAGGGCCTCCGTCATAATAATCACGTCGGTATTGTCCCCTACATAGCAGGAGGTAGCCCCCAAGTGAATAATCGGTTTCGCCTTCGGGCACTGGACGCCGAAAGCGTATACATGAGACATGACATCGTGACGGACTTCCTTTTCCCGTTTTTCCGCCACATCATAATTGATATCGTCCTGGTGAGCCTTCATCTCATCGATCTGCTCCTGGGTCACCGGCAGGCCCAGCTCCTTTTCCGCTTCCGCCAAAGCGATCCACAGCTTTCTCCAGGTGCGGAATTTCATATCCGGAGAAAACAGGTATTTCATCTTTTGATCCGCATAGCGGGACGACAAGGGAGATTCATAAATATCTTTCATCAATAATCCTCCTTAACGGTGTACGGGAGTACAGCGCTGCTCTGGCTTGCCTTCCATGATGTGCTTCGGAACCGGCGCCGGATAATTCCCCGTAAAGCAGGCGTCGCAGAAGCATTTTTCCTGCTTGCCGATCATCTGGCACAGGCTGTCGAGCTCCAAAAATCCGATAGAATCCGCGCCGCTGAGCTTTCCGATTTCCTCCACCGACATTTTACAGGCGATTAACTCGTTTTTAGACGGGATATCCGTTCCGTAATAGCAAGGCCAGGTAAAGGGCGGCGAGCTGATCCGCAAATGGACCTCCTTAGCCCCCGCCTCCCGCAGCATGCTCACAATACGGTCGCAGGTGGTTCCCCGGACAATGGAGTCATCCAGCATAACGATCCGCTTTCCCTTTACTGCGGTAACCAGCGGGTTAAGCTTGATCCGCACGCTGTTGCGCCGTTCCTGCTGGGTCGGCTTAATAAAGGTCCGGCCAATGTAATTATTTTTTACAATGCCCTTTTCATAGGGAATCCCGGACTCCTCACTGTAGCCTATGGCCGCGTCGATTCCGGATTCCGGCACGCCGATCACCAGATCGGCCTCTACCGGATGCTGCCGTGCCAAAAGCCGGCCCGCTTCTTTTCTCGCCTCATACACACTGACTCCGTCGATCACGCTGTCTGTCCTGGCAAAATAGATATACTCAAAAATGCACGGGGAAATCCTCCCGGTGCAGTGGTCCCGGATGGACTTCACCCCGCTGGGATCCACCACCACGATTTCTCCCGGTTCCACATCCCGGACAAATTCCGCGCCGCAGGCATCCAGGGCACAGGTCTCGCTGGCAAATACGTATCCTTTGCCAAGCCTGCCCATACACAAGGGGCGGAACCCATTGGGATCTCTGGCGGCAATCAGCTTCTGAGGACTCATCACCAGCAGGGAATAAGCTCCTTGGATCTGAGGCATGGTCCTGCGGACCGCCTCCTCGATGGAGCCGCTGTGCATCCGTTCTCTGGCGATAATATAGGCGATTACCTCAGAATCAATGGTAGTTTGGAAAATCGCCCCCCGGTGCTCCAGCTCCCGGCGGATTTCATGAGCGTTTGTCAGGTTACCGTTATGGGCGATGGCCAAGGTCCCCTTGATATACCGCATCACCAGAGGCTGGGCGTTTTCCGGCACACTGTCACCAGCGGTAGAATACCGCACATGGCTGACGCACATCTGCCCGGAAAGCTTGTCCAAATCCTTGGGATGAAACACCTCGCTGACCAGTCCCATATCCTTATGATAGGAAACCACGCCCCGGTCGTTCACAGCGATGCCGCAGCTTTCCTGTCCACGGTGCTGCAGGGCTAAAAGGCCATTGTAAGCGGCGTAAGCCGGAGGCATGACGTCGTCTCCATACAAACCGAAAACGCCGCATTCTTCATGCGGCTTTTCGGCTGGTTCTATTCCATTTGGTTCTTTGGAATTCCAGTAAGAATGATTCAACATGGCACCATCCTAAATCAAGCGAGTCCTACGCGCTTCATCATCTCTGCGTACGCTTCCTCTACGCCGCCCATATCCCTGCGGAAACGGTCCTTGTCCAGCTTCTCGTGAGTTTTGATATCCCAGAAGCGGCAGGTATCGGGAGAAATTTCATCCGCCAGAAGGATTTCGCCGTCACAGCGGCCGAACTCCAGCTTGAAATCAATCAGCTCTACGCCGGTCTTAGCGAAAAACTCCTTTAGCAGGTCGTTGATCCGAAATGTCATGGAGGTAATCGTATCCAATTCCTCCCTGGTGGCGTAGCCCATGGCCAGCACATGGTATTCATTGACCATCGGGTCTCCCAGCGCGTCATCCTTGTAGCAGAATTCTAAAATGGGGCATTTCAGCTCAGTTCCCTCAGCAACGCCGAGACGCTTGGAAAAGCTGCCGGCTGCCTTGTTGCGGACAATAACCTCCAGAGGAACGATTTCAACCTTTTTCAAAACAGTTTCCCGGTCGTTCAGTTCCTCCACATAGTCAGTCTTCACGCCGTTTTTCTCCAGCATCTGCATCAAATAGTTGGACATTTTATTATTGACAACGCCTTTTCCCACAATCGTGCCCTTTTTCTGGCCGTTGAACGCGGTCGCGTCATCCTTATACGATACGATCACATACCGGTCGTCATCGGTAGCGTAAACCTTTTTCGCCTTTCCCTCATACATCATTTGTGCTTTTTGCATGATTGAATGCCTCCTTTTAAATCACAGCTCATATTTCCTTCTCTGGCCACAAATCTATTTTTATTATACCTTGCCTCGGCAACTTTCGCAATAATTGAAAAAAGAGATTGAGAAATTCCCACATTTCACTAGAAAAACCTTCGGTGCCCTCTCTGGGTTTTGGCTTAAGTTACAATAGAAGCCGCAGGAGAAATCAGAATTAGATCTTGTCCTAAGCTGAAAACAAGAAAAGCAGCGGATGGAAGCCGGCCGATCCCGCTTTTCCTCCGCTGCTATTTTCACAGCAAATGGATATTATGTTCCTCGCAGAGCCGGATGGTTTCCTCCGGCCAAATCGACGCCTGCACCTCGCCGATATGAGCGCGGCGCAGGAAAAACATACAGATTCTGGACTGTCCGATTCCTCCGCCGATGGTATCGGGAAGCTCATTGTTTAACAATGCCTTTTGGAACGGCAGCTCCGCCCGTTCCATACATCCAGCAATTTCAAGCTGAGCCCTTAACGCCTTCGCATCTACCCGGATTCCCATTGAAGAAAGCTCCAGGGCAGTATCCAGCATAGGATAATCTACGATAATATCTCCATTTAAGGTCCAATCATCGTAATCGGGCGCTCTGCCATCATGAGGCTTTCCGTTTCTCAACGCCCCGCCGATTCCCATCAGGAACACCGCGCCGTGCTCCTTCACGATTTGGCGCTCCCGTTCTTTTGTGGTGAGGCCGCAGTAGCGGTCCTCCAGCTCTGCGGTAGTGACAAAGGTAATATGCTTCGGCAGCACCGGCTTAATCTGAGGATAAAAAGAAGCGACGTACATTTCCGTACGCTTTAAAACCTCGTAGATCTGATTTACCACGGTTTTCAAGGTATCAATGGTGCGTTCTTCCTTGCCGATAATCTTTTCCCAGTCCCATTGGTCTACGTAAATAGAGTGAAGATTATCCGTATCTTCATCCCGGCGGATTGCGTTCATATCTGTGTAAAGTCCTTCACCCTTACAAAATCCGTAGCGTTTTAACGCCATGCGCTTCCATTTTGCCAAGGAGTGGACAATCTCCACCGGCGCGTCATCCAGTTCCTTGATTCCAAAGGTAACAGGGCGCTCTATACCGTTCAAATTGTCGTTCAAGCCGGAATCCGGGCTCACAAACAGAGGCGCGGAAACCCGGGTCAGGGCAAGCGCCTCAGATAGTTCCCGTTCAAAAAAATCTTTAATCAGCTTGATGGCAACTTCTGTTTCCCGAATCGACATGCCTGTGTCGTACTGGTCAGGCAGCTTCAAGTTCAGCATTGGCAGGATCTCCTTTATCATAATAACAAGCTTAGCGCCCGTTAATTAATATCTGCTCAGATAATTTTTAATTTCCCACTCTGTTACCACGTTACGATACTGATTCCATTCCTTTTGTTTATAGGCCACATATTTCATAAACGCATGTGAACCCAAAGTTCTATGGATCAGGCTGTCCTTTTTCATCGCCCGGACCGCCCGGTCCAAATTGTCCGGAATATTTTCGATTCCCATAGCCTCCCGCTCGTCGTCGGTCAGCTTAAACACATTGCTGTCAGTCGAAGCCGGGGGCATTAATTCCCGTTTAATGCCATCCAAGCCCGCAGCCAGGCAAACCGCCAGCACCAGGTAAGGATTCGCTGAGGGATCCGGGTTTCTCAGTTCGATTCTGGTACCCGCTCCCCTAGCTGCCGGCACTCTGACCAGCGGGCTGCGGTTCTGCGCCGACCAGGCGATATAAACCGGCGCCTCATAGCCTGGTACCAGGCGCTTATAGGAATTGACGATCGGATTGGTGATCGCGGTCATACCCTTAGCGTGGTCCATGATCCCAGCGATAAAATGATAGGCGATTTTAGAAAGTCCATTGGGATCGCCAGGGTCCGCGAATACATTTTCGCCGTCCCGGCAAAGAGACATATTGATATGCATACCGGAACCCGCTTCGTTAAACAGAGGCTTGGGCATAAAGGTAGCGTGGAGCTTATGGCGCTCCGCAATAGATTTTACCGCCAGCTTAAAGGTCATTATATTATCGGCGGCAGTAAGCGCCTCGCTGTATTTAAAATCAATTTCGTGCTGCCCCGGAGCGCATTCATGATGGGAAGCCTCGATCTCAAAGCCCATATCCTCCAGAGTCAGGCAAATATCCCTCCGGGCGTCTTCCCCCCGGTCCACAGGGCCCAGCTCGAAATAGCTTCCGTGGTCGATAGTGGTGGTCGTGGGATACCCCTCATCGTCAGTCTGGAACAGGAAGAATTCGCACTCCGGACCCACGTTAAAGGTAAAGCCCATTTTAGCGGCCTCCGCCAGGATGCGGCGCAAAATGCTTCTGGGGTCGCCCTCAAAGGGAGCTCCGTCGGTTTTATGGACGTCGCAGATCAGGCGGGCTACCTTGCCGTGCTCCTGCTTCCAGGGATAGATCATAAAGCTGTCTAAATCCGGATACAGATACATATCGGATTCCTCAATCCGCACGAAGCCCTCAATAGAGGAGCCGTCAAACATGCATTTATTTGCCAGCGCCTTTTCCAGTTGGCTTTCCGTAATGGCTACATTCTTGCACTGTCCGAAAATATCAGTAAACTGCAAGCGCACAAAGCGGATATTCTGCTCCTTCACGATGCGTATGATTTCCTCTTTGGTAAATCGCGGCGTTTTTGCCATTTCTGCCATTCTGCTTTCCCCCACACGAAGTTTTGTAAGCCTTACGGCGCGGCCCTCAAAAGAAAACGTTCCAACAGATGCTTGGAACGCTTAAGCCGGAAGGCTGACTTTCTTTGTAATACCGGTATTATTATACCATTTTTAAAATAGCGATTTCAAGGGATTCCAGGGGCCAAGGCTGAAAACGGAAATTTTTGGCGTTTTTCATAAGGAAGAAAATTTTTCGAAAGAAAATGTATTCATCTTCTAACAGAAATCCCTCTCCCCGCCAGATAAGTCTTAAGCTCCGGGATAGAGATTTCCCCAAAATGGAACAAGGAAGCCGCTAAAACCGCATCTGCCTTTCCCAGAGTGAACGCGTCATAAAAATGGGAAAGCCTTCCCGCGCCGCCGGAAGCGATCACCGGAATACCCACCCGCCGGGAAACCTCTCGGGTCAGGTCCAAATCGTAGCCCTCTTTCACGCCGTCGCAGTCCATGCTGGTCAGCAGAATCTCTCCCGCGCCCCGGCGTTCCGCTTCCACGGCCCATTCCACAGCATCGATTCCCATATTGATTCGTCCGCCGTTAATATAGACATCCCAGCCGCCTGTTTCACGGCGCTTGGCGTCAATGGCCACTACCACACACTGGCTGCCGAACTTATACGCCGCCTCATTAATAATCTCCGGCCGCTTGATCGCCGCAGAATTGACAGAAACCTTATCCGCACCGGCCCGCAGGAGCTGAGTAAAGTCCTCTACCGTACGGATGCCTCCGCCTACGGTAAAGGGAATAAAGATTTTTTCAGCCACCCGGCTGACGATATCCAGCATAATGCCTCTGGCATCGGAGGAGGCGGTGATATCCAGCAGCACCAGTTCATCCGCGCCTTGCCGATCGTAGGCGACCGCCGCTTCTACCGGATCGCCGGCATCCCGCAAATTCACAAAGCTGGTGCCCTTCACCACCCTGCCGTTTTTCACATCCAGGCACGGGATAATTCTTTTAGCATGCATTCAGCGTTCCTCCCCTCTGGTAATGGCCGCGAAGTTACGCAGCATATCTAAACCGGCGCTTCCGCTTTTTTCCGGATGGAATTGTGTGGCGAAAATATTTCCCTTCTGCACCGAAGCGTCAATGGAGACGCCGTAGCTCGTCCTCGATGAAACAATGGCCGGATCGTCGGCAGTCAAATAATAGGAGTGGACAAAATACACGTAAGGGTTTCCTGTGATCCCGGCAAACAGCCCGGTCCGGCTGGGGATCGTCAGGTCGTTCCACCCCATATGGGGAATTTTCAGCCCCTCTCCAGCCGGAATTTTTGTGATTTTTCCTTTCAAAAGCCCCAGCCCCTTCGCCCCAGGGCTTTCCTCGCTGGCTTCAAACAAAAGCTGAAGCCCCAAGCAGATCCCCAAAAAGGGCTTTCCGCTGTTGGCATAACCAATCACCGATTCCGTCAGGCCCGAAGCCTTCATGCAGTCCATCGCGTCAGCAAAGGAACCTACTCCGGGTAAAATCGCTCCATCCGCGTTTTGCAAAACCTGTTTATCCTTGGTAATAACAGCGTCGCAGCCGATATAATGGAGCGCTTTTATTACGCTCTGCAGATTTCCAGCGCCATAATCTATCACAGCGATCACAACAACCACGCCCTTTTGTTTGGATTAGAACCCTGTTAGGGTTACAGTTTATTGTATCATTTTCTTCGTTAAATGGCAAATTGCTTATCAAATGTTCTTCAAAAAACAGGGTATAATAAGGCAAGTCATTTCTTTATCCGGGAGGAGTTCCAATGTCTGTCCCTAGTTATTTAATCGAGCCTTTAAGCATTATCTGGAGAAACGGTCCGGTTTCCGATCCTTCGCTTCTTACAAAGAGCTCCCCCAAGTTTCGTCACGCCGCTTCATCCTGGAAAAGCCGGGGCTCTGGAAGCTCAAAAAGCAGCTCGGAAGCAGCTAAAAAAAGCCCTAAATTCTAAAGCATAAATTTTATATGCCTTTTTACCTGAGCACGGCCATATTTTATTGCTTTCAAAATATAATTGTGATATAGTATAAAGAATCTGTATACCTGGGAGGAGTTAAAATGGATTATCTTGCGTTGTTTGGAATCGCCGTGGGCCTTTCCATGGACGCGTTTGCGGTTGCTTTGACCAATGGAGCGGTTACCAGAAATCTCAAGCTGAAACACGCGCTTGGCATCGCTTTAGCGTTTGGAGCTTTTCAGGCGGTCATGCCTACTATAGGCTGGCTGGTCGGAATCGCAGGAAGGGGTATCATCGAGTCGGTTGATCATTGGGTAGCGTTCATTTTATTGGGATATATCGGCGGCAAAATGGTTTATGACGCCGTAAAAGAGGCCAAAAGCCATGAACCAAAGGAATGCCGGGATCCTATCAGCTTTAAAATGCTGATGGTAATGGCGATAGCTACCAGTATCGACGCTTTGGCAACAGGAATAATCCTCCCCTCTGTCGTCGGAGCCTCTACCCTCCTGCTAATGCTGACTGCCGTAGGCCTGATTGGCCTGACAACCTTTATCATTTCTTTTGCCGGCGTTTACATAGGAAAAAAGTTTGGAGATCTCTTCTCCTCGAAAGCGGAATTATTAGGCGGCTTAGTGCTGATTATTATTGGCTGTAAAATTTTGATTGAGCATTTGTTCTTATCCTGAAGCTTTTATGAGTTGCTTTATAAGTCAACACACCTAAAACGTCTGAACGCAGAATGTGTTCGGACGTTTGTTTTTTTCAAACCGCTCCCCAAAAACCTCTGAACTAGACTATGCAAAATAAAAGAGCCCTAATGCAAACCGCACTGATGCTCTTTCTGAGCTACACCACAAAAGAGATCCCAGCACAAGCGCAGACACAAAAGAAAAAGGCACCCCGCAAAGGCGAAGCGCATATTTGGTGATGCAGTCTGCCTCCGGGAAACGCGGACGAGCTAGATCCCCACAGAAAATGCGGGCCGTAGAATTTAAAAATAAAAAACCTACGGTAAGCAACTTGCTTACCGTAGGTTTGGTTTTACGCTACAAAAAGACGCCGCTGCCAAGGCGCGCCATCCTCATTCAAACAAAAGAAAAGAGTCCGAACGCGAATTGCGTTCAGACTCAGTCTGGGAAGCGTTGACAAAAAAGATACCCGTCATAAACGCGAGCGCAAAGCCGTAATAAAGCAAAAACCCCGAACGCGACTTGCGCGTCGAGGCTCTCGACTGGTGCAGTTGAGCAATCCAAATCCGAACCTGTTTTCTGATCGGCCAATGCGGTTTTGAGGTCATCAAAAGTGATGGTTGCTGTCCCTTCCTTGTAGTTGAAGGTTAGCACCATCTTGTCATCGTACAGGAAAATCGCGTTGATAAAAGTGTCAATCAGCATCTTACGGTGGGACTTTTGCTGTACGTCCAGCTTGCGGAAGCGGTGGAGCCAGAAGGTCATAAACTCGGCGCTCACCTTGGGCTTCGCCAGCTTCTCACAGGCAATCTTGTTTTCCAGTTCCTCTTTCGTGGCTTCCAGTTCTTCCAGCCGCCCTTTCGTGGACTTGGTTAAGATACCCTGCTGGATGGCGTTCAGCAAATTTTGGATGGCCGTGTCCGCCTCCCGCAGCTGCTGTTCATAGAGGGGCAGGTTGACATTCTCCCTGTCCTGCAAGTCCATCAGCATGGATACAATGGCTTCAATGGCGGTATCGTCCATTACCATCTTCATGGTTTCGCTGACCACCAAATCCTCGATCCACTCTTTGCGGACAGACTTTTTATGGCACTCGGTGCGCTTTTTCTTCACCGACACACACTTGTAGTAGTGGTGGACATTCCCCGTGTGGCTGGTACCGCTCTCACCGCAGAGGTAGGCCCCGCAGTAGCCGCAGAACAGCTTGGTTGTCAGCAGATAATCATCCTCGGCCTTGTGACGAGCCGGGGCCTTTTTGTTTTTTGCCAGCTTTTCCTGCACCCGGTCAAAGAGGTCTTGGGGGACGATGGCGGAAATGCCGTCTGGCACTACAATGTCCCGATAGGTATATTCCCCGATATAGCGGCGATTGTTCAAAAGGTGCTGAATGCTGTTGTAGGTCATTTTCTGGCCCCGTGTATTTTTCACGCCCTTCTCGTTGAGCCAATCCCGTATCTGCGTCATGGTGGCCCTTTCATCGTAACGCTGGAACGCTTCACGGACAAAAGGGGCGGTAAGCGGGTCAAGCTGGAAGTGCTGGTCGCTGTCGATTTGATAGCCGATGGGCAGAGTGCCGCCATTGAATTTACATTTCAATGCGTTCTCCGTCATGCCCCGGACCACCTTTTCGGACAGGTCGGCGGAGTAGTATTCGGCGTAACCCTCCAGCACGCTCTCCAAAATGATGCCCTCGGCTCCGTCTGAAATGACCTCGGTGGCAGACACCACCTTGACCCCGTTCTTTTTCAGAACGGCCTTGTATCGGGCACTGTCGTAGCGGTTGCGGGCAAACCTGTCCAGCTTCCAAACGATAATCATATCGAACAGGCGCTTGCCGCTGTCTTTAATCATGTTTTGAAATTCCGGGCGGTTATCGGTCTTGGCGGAAAAGGCACGATCTATGTAGTGGCGCAGGATGGTGATGCCGTTCTTCTCAGCAAAGGCAGTACACTCTCTGATCTGACCTTCGATACTTTCTTCCCGCTGGTTGTCGGAGGAATAGCGGGCGTAAATAACTGCTTTCATTCTCTTCAACCTCCTTGTTTCTACGCATTTCAAAGTCGTTCTGGGGATAACGCAAGGAATGATATTACCGCGGCACAGACACGCTGCTCAAAGCCGCATGGCACAACACCTTTTGCCCCCTAAATGCGTAAATATGATACTGATTGGTAGGCGCAAGCAGTTGTCTGCTTGCGCCTACTTGGTTATCGCACAGCAAAACCGGGGAATGCCGTCAAGGGCGCGAAGCGTTCATCTTGACCCTTGCACGGCATCCCCCGGTTTTGCTACTTCTTCGTAATGGCCTGCATCAGCTTACTTTGTAAACGGCCTTTCATATATGGGTCTACCTGCTTATGAGGTTGCCCACTTTCATCGATTATCGTTCGCAAACACAATTTGTTGATGTAGCCATCGTAGTGCTGCAAAATTTGTTCTATTGCATCGGCTTTCCCTGAACGGGCTGCCTCGATAATAGATAGGGGTGGTGGAGGTTTGTATCTGCCGTTTAATTTTTTCATAGCAATTCCCCCGTCAGTTGTTTCCGTAGATTTAAGAGAACACTTGTGCGGCGGCGCTGGATGGCGCTTCTGGAACAGCGCATTATCCTGCCGATTTCACGGTCGTTTAGTTCCAGTATAAAGCGCAAAATCAGAAGTCGCTGCTCTGGCTGCGACAGCTTCTCGATGATATTAGCCAACCGCTCATTGCTGATTTGCAGGGCATAACCATCCACTGAAAAAGTTGTGTAATCGCTGGGGTACTGGTCCGTCGTGCAGATGCTGTCTAACATCGGCTGCGGCAAATGATTCAGAGATATCAGCCATTTGTTTTGATAGGAGAATTCCCGAAAACAGTCCAACATTTCATGCCGCAGGACAACTTTGCAAAAGGAATGAAAGCGGCGGCGCTCCACAGTTTCTTCATAGGGCATCATGGGACTCTCCTTTGCATGACGGCTGCAAACGGTCAATCCTCCCGGCCTGAATATCTGAAATATGGTGTCGTATTCTTTGTTCGGGCCAATCCCACCACTTGATTTTTAGCATGGCCAAAATAGTATCATCTGGAAAGCGTTTGCGGATCGGTTTAGCGGGAACACCACCGACAATCGTATAAGGCGGCACATCTTTTGTCACAACGGCGCGAGTGCCAATAATTGCACCATCGCCAATGGTGACGCCAGACAGGATAACAGCTTCATATCCAATCCACACATCGTTTCCGATGATAATATCGCCTTTGTTATCCCATGCGCTCGTTATGTTCTGGACATCCAAGCCCCACTCTTCAAAAAAGATCGGGAACGGATAAGTGGACAAGGATGCTTGTGTATGGTTGGCGCTGGTGAACAAAAACTTTGCGCCGCAGGCGATGGAACAAAATTTGCCGATTACAAGCCTATCATGGTTGATTGGATAGTGGTACAACACATTGTTCCTCTCAAACTGCCGTGGGTCGTTGACAAAGTCGTTGTACATGGTGAAGTCCACGACAATGATGTTGGAATTCTTCACGACGCTTTTCAAATAAACCGTCTCATGGTCGTTTGCGCGAGGATAAATTTTCTCTGGATTCATGGCTTTTTCCTTCTCTCAAAGCTGTGGAAACTCGTATTTTTCAATCTGTGAAAAATCATTGTTCCGCACATAATAAACGGCGTGTTCCTTCGATGAATAAACGAAAGAAACCCGGGTCGCCCAGATTCCCTCTTGCCGGACAGTTTGAAGTACAGAAAACGCATCAGCAACAGTAAAAAGATCCCTATACGAGTTCAGAAGTTTGGCGGCTCTTTCGTATCGGTCATCCCCCGGTACAATGAAGGAACTTGTGCTTTCTGGCACAAGTACGGAGTAATTGGTAATCAGCGAGTAACGCCCGTCATCTTCCCGCCATCCAATACCTGGTTCAATGATTAGGGTGCGGCCCTGCCGGTCGGACAGCATGGCCTGCATAGTGGCATCCGGGGCATAGACGATCTTCTGTTCCTGCACCATTCGCAGCGCATCGTCAAAACTGATCGTTGCCTGAATAAACCATTCTGTCAGGTCTGCGATTGTCATGCAGCTTTTGGAATCCTGATGGGTTCCCTCCGAATTTCCGTGAACATACAATAAGGTTCCGACATTTCCGTTGCGGTTCACACCATGATAGGAATGACGTACCCCGTCAGGCCGCAGGATGCCGATATAGAAGCGGTCCTTCTCTTTTTCGATTTTGTGGTTCCATACGGTAAGGTCAATATCAAAATTGAAGCCGGTAACCATATCGTCGCCCCGGTAGACAAATCGAGTACACATGGTCTGTTCCTCTCTTGTGGATGTATTCTTTACTTAATATCGTACTACTGCCATGGCCTCTTTTCTATCCACAGGACAATACCGAATCAATCTGTATACAACACAAAAGCAGGGGCTGCATTTCTGCAACCCCTGCCAGTTCATTTCTGATAAATGATTTTCCGAATGGCGTATACGGACAAGAAGTATTTTTCCGCCAGTTCCTCCATAGAGATTCCGTTCCGAAATTCCTCTACGATTCGGCGGTTTCGTTGCTGCAATTCCTGTCGGTAGCCAGACGCTTCTCCCCACCGTTTTTGTTGCGCTTGATCGGCGGGAACATAAAGGTAGCCCCCTTGAATATAGCTTTGCAATTCCTTGACCAGCGCATCGGGAAGAAGATTTTTTGCATTGATGTATTTCATGCAGGCTTCCTCCTTGAGATGATCATCAAGCAACAAAGCCAGCATATTGATTATGCGACGATTTTTACTCCATGCAAACGTCGCAATCTACTGGCTTTGCACGGAGCCGTACTTCGTTGAGTTTTGTCATTGGATACCACTTCTTTCTGTTGGGAACATCTCTATCCTACCACTCAATTATTAACAATTCAATGTTTTTTTGAAAATAGCGGGTAGAAAAGCCCGATGCAAACGTATTATTAGCGAAGCAAACAAGAGAGGGTTTGGGATACTCCCAACAAGAAAAAATCTCCGCTCCGGCAATCTGCCCGAATCGGAGATTTTGCGGGAGTGTGGCCACACTCCCTATGCTTGCTCTTCTGTTACTACCTCGGAAAGGAAGGGAGGGAGGGGAAGGGAACCGATGTAACAAAATTTGAAATAGTATGGTGGAAGGCTCAAAGCATCCGACGGATTGAAAGCAGCAACGCTACCAACAGCTTGAAGCTGACAGACCAGACGGAGGGAGTATTTGAGCCGAAGAAAAAAGCTTATCAATAACACCACCATTCCACAGCATCAGATTGAGGCCATCGCCCGCTGCATTTTACCTGATATTCTGGCTTTCTATGAGAGCGAGGAAGGGCAGAAAGAGTTTGAAGAATGGATAACTCAAAGAAAAGAAATGACTGAACAAGAAAAGGCAGAGTAGACCTGTAAAAAGGCGGTGTGCAATAATAAATATCACACCGCCTTTTCTAGTGATTTGTAATGTGGGAGCTGTAACATATCGCTATGCGTTTGATTGTATCCACATAGTGAGTTTATTATATAGCTGAGTTTCGTGGAATTCGTTATCAGAATAGCCCATTAACAAATATCCAAATATAGTATCTGGATTATATTGAGTGGCAGGCAATGATGAAAAACATTTTGTCATCGCAATTCCAAGTATATCGAGCACATCGTGTCCATTACATAAATCATGAGGATAATATACCTGCATTAAATCGCTTGCTTGGCTTTCTAGAACTTCTTCCGTTACAGAAACAGAAGTTCCGTTCGATATCGTCCTCTGAGTAATTTTTTTTATTAGCTTCTTGGAATCGGGAAGTAGTGTATTTCTATCGATAAAGTCTTTGCATTCAAACCCATCAAAACGCAAATTATAGCGATTAACTAATGATACCACCCGTAATGCGCCTAAACAAGAGGCTGCATTTAATATGCGATTCCGAGGCTTTTCGCCCGCATTTAGCTTATTCTGATCGGCATAGATCGCCAAAAATTTTTCTAACGACACGGAATTAAATAACATCATTTCGATATCGTTACTGTCAGTAAAAAATAGTTGATTGTTTTCTGTAACGCCATCATGCAAGAGAACGTGGAAATCTTTGTCTATAATTCCTAGTATGTTATTAAATCTTTCCTTTTGAGCTAATAGAATAGTCTTATGTACTCGTTCCCAACCGCTGACTGGCCGGAAACGAACATTAGATTGCCTACCCACGAGTACATCGAAAAAGGTTTTGTCCGTTTGCCCCTCAACCAAAATATAAGTTTCATGGCAGTCTTGATACATCATTTTTGCTTCCGCAAGTATTGTATATTCGTCTATATATTTTTGCATATTGTTCACCTTATTCAGATAGAGATACCGTTAAATCCCATTTATCATGAATAATTTGTGGTGAATGAGTTGCCAGAACTGCAGAGAATTTAGTCGCACTGATAATTTGTAATAATTCATCGACATAGTCAAGCTGCCACTTAATATGCAAAGATAGTTCTGGTTCGTCAATTAAAATCAAAGTGTTTTCTGATGCATTAAAAATCAAATCATAAAACATAACTAATTCATGTTGTTCGCCAGAAGATAAACTCTGTGGCAAAATGGTAGAATTAGAATATGTTGTTACGAACCGGAATCCATAATCTTTGTTAAATACAATTCTTTTGTTGTTAAAGTTCTTATCAATTATGTTGCGGAAAAGATTGATGGAAGAAGACAAACTGGATAACGCATTTAACTTTTCTTCCGTGTCGATTGCATATAGTGAAAGATTTTGGCGATTGCTTTCGGTAATCGCATCCACTAAATCATGAATTCCTATATCATCTTGTTCCTCTTCTAAGATTCCAGTATCAATAAATTCCCTGCGTTTCGATTCGAGTTCTACCATCTTGCTTTTTATTTCATCGACAGTCAACGGTGAATTTTGTTTTATAGCCCGAAGTGGAAAAGTTCTATCCTTCGCTTGCGAGAGTTGAGCATATTGTTGAATAGTATCACGAATTTTTTGAGAAAGATCTTTTGCAATAAGATTTACACGACGTTCTATCTTTATATTATCTTCCCCATATTGGCGCTCGACACGCTCTGCTACCGTTAATCTGTCGGCTGCAATTAAACGAACATCCATGGAACTAAGGATATCTTGAACGGGTTGCGGAATATCATCTTCAAGATATTCTCTACTATATCGTCTAAATATGGTGGCTCCATATTCCGAGATGACTTCTTCCATATTAAGCTTTGTTCCGTGCTTTCTATCATACCATGTAGATTCATTTATGCGCTCCAGAAATGGAAAAGGACGATATCCTTTTAAAAACCTTTTTATTATATCTTGATACTCATCAGTATTCTCGAAAGAGTCAAAAACGGATTCTTTTTCATTTTCAATAATTGAGTAGGCAAGATATGTTATTCCTGTTGCCTTTTCTTTTTCTGAATCTAAATAAATCTTCTTGCGCTCGATTTTAAGAATAACTCCAGTCGAAAAGAAAAAGCTTACGGCCTGAAGGTCAGTGGACTTAATAGTATGCATTTTCTTATTAAAGACGGCATTTATGGTTTGTAACATTGTAGTCTTACCGCAACCATTTAAACCATGAAGAATTGTAACAGTATCGTGCAAATCAATTGAATAATCAAAATATCCGAACAATTTCTTAAACTCGACTCTTACCAATTTCATTGTAATACTCCTTCCAGCTACTCTCTTTTCAATTATTGTACCCTTTTGGAGATATAACAGCAATACTCTTTTGCAAATTCAGATACACTTAGTCACAATTAAATTAAAAGAAAACAAATAATCCGAACCCATCTCCTATCGGAAACAAGTTCGGATTATATTGGTTTGGTGCGGATAACAGGACTTGAACCTGCATGAACTTGCATTCATATGGACCTGAACCATACGCGTCTGCCAATTCCGCCATATCCGCATATTTTATTTGTCAACCGTGGCGACAGTTATAGATTTTAGCATAAGGTTTCGGAATTGTCAACTACTTTTTTACAAATTTTAAAACATGTTGAGAAATCAGAGAAAATGTAAAAAAAGATTTAAAAAAATAGCTTTCTGTTGTGCGTTAAGAATAAAACCGGAAGCGTTTGAAGCGGTTATTTGATACTAAGCCTTCCAAGACTTAATTTTGAGACCCGCGGAATAAAAGCTTACAAAAAAACATAGGATACCCTTGGAGGTGATCCTATGCTGAAAAAAGCAAAACCATACCTTATTTCAATCGCCATCGCTCTTGGCGTGGGCCTGCTCTCATCTTTTTTTACCAGAGACGCTATGACCAGGTTTGAAACGTTGAAGAAGCCTCCCCTGGCTCCTCCGGGAAGCGTATTCCCAATTGTATGGTCTGTGCTGTTCGTCTTGATGGGGATCAGCATCGTCTTATTTTTGAAATCAGGCGGCATCGACAAAAAGGCCGGCCTCTTATTATATACCGCCCAGCTGGTTGTCAATTTTTTCTGGACTATTTTTTTCTTCAATTTGGAGTGGCGCCTCTTCTCCTTCTTTTGGCTCTTGCTTTTGTTAGGACTGGTAATAGGAATGATCGTAAAATTCTCAAAGGATTCTAAACCCGCAGCTTATCTACAGATTCCCTATGCTTTATGGCTCCTTTTCGCGGGGTATCTCAATTTAGGGGTCTATCTATTAAACCGGGCATAAACTAATTCTGTCTGATAAAATCTGACATCATGAATTTATAAAGCTAAAACAGGCGAACCGTTTGGTCCGCCTGTCTATTTTTGCGGAAAATTTTTCTATAGGCAAGGGAGCCCATACGCTTCATACCGGACAGCGCTCCTTTCCTTCCGCCACATTCTTTTCCAGCCAGTCTTTTTCAGCCGAACGCTTCCCTTCCATCTTATAAGGGTACCCTAAATAAAAATTTCATGGTATAATAAATGCCATAATAGTAGAAAACTTTTCAGAAAGGATCATATCCATGCGTGAAGAATTGCAGCGCACCGCGCTCCTTTTGGATGAACTCAGCCTTCAAAAAATACAGAGCAGCAAGGTGGCTGTATTCGGAATCGGCGGTGTCGGAAGCTACGTAGTGGAAGCCCTTGCCCGGGCGGGAATCGGTTCCTTTATCCTTGTGGACCACGACCTCGTTTCCATTTCCAACATTAATCGTCAGCTTATCGCCCTACACAGTACTGTGGGCAGACCTAAGGTAATTGTAGCTAAGGAACGCATTTTAGATGTCAATCCCAACGCCTCAGTAGAGGCCCGCCAGGAATTTTATCTTCCCGGACAGGACAACAGTTTTTTATCTGGATGCAGTTACATAGTAGATGCCATTGATACTGTCGCCTCTAAGCTTGCCTTGGTCGAGGCTGCCGAAAAAACAGGGCTACCCATTCTTAGCAGCATGGGCACCGGCAATAAACTGGATCCTTCCCGCTTCCAGATCGGGGACATCTACGATACCAGCGTTTGTCCCCTATGCCGGGTCATGCGCCGGGAGCTGCGGAAACGAGGGATTCCAAAGCTGAAGGTGCTGTATTCTTTAGAGGAGCCAATCAAGCCCAAGGCCTCACCAGAGCCTCTGGGAGAGGGCAAGCGGCAGGTACCCGGAAGCATTTCCTTTGTTCCCTCCTGCGCCGGCCTGCTGATCGCCGGGGAAGTCATTCGGGATCTGATTCAAAAGCCGGAATTAAAATAGAATAACCAGGCCTTTCGGTGGAAAGCTAGTCTTGAGGTGAACCAAATTGGAAAACAAAAACAGGAAGCCCCAAAAGGAAAAGACTCCCAAAAAGCTTTCTCAGATTCTTCCCCAGGAAGGAAAGGGAGAAATTTTATCCGACGTGAACGGAAGCTATACCGGTACTCCTATCGATTCCGTCCAGCCGGTTCAAGATGCCGACGACCTTTAAAATCTCTGAAAACAGAAATAAAATCGCCTGCCCGCGCATAGGTATCCTATGAAGTGCAGGTGATTTTTTTGTGGTCTAAATTTTTAAAATCTCCCAAAATAATCTTAACGGTCCTTTGTGCTTTTCTGATTCTGGCCGTATCGCTTCCAATCTCGTTCGGAAGCGATACCGTCATGGAGGTGACGGCACAGCCGTCCAGCGCCAAACGTGATTTTATCCGTTACGCGGAATTTAATGTTCCCTATGAAGCGCTGGAAACCGCTATGCAGGCGGATATCGACAGCTATGGCTCGGAACACCATATTAACTGGATCGAGCCGCTAGCCTATTTAGGAGCTAAATACGGAGGAAATTTTTCATCCTACAAGAAAAAAGACTTAGCCTCTATTCTGGAAAAGCTCAAAAACGGTGAAGACATGGATGACCTGGCTAAGGATATGAAATACTACCCTTATTATTATCAGGTCTATTCGGCTGTTTTAGGCGGCTTTTTAGGTGAATACCAAGTGACTGTCCAAGATCCGGAAGCTCCCTCTAAAACCGTCACAGAGACGAAATATGGACTGCAGGTTTATTCTCCCATCGCTAAAACCTTTCCTTTTCAGCATTATGATGATTTTGGAGCCTCCCGTTCCTATGGTTATCAACGAAACCATCTGGGCCACGACCTAATGGCCGCTACCGGCACTCCTGTAATCGCGGTGGAAAGCGGCACCGTAGAGGTGATGGGCTGGAATCAATACGGCGGCTGGCGCATCGGTATTCGGAGTTTTGATAAAAAGCGATATTACTACTATGCCCATCTGCGGCAAAACCGCCCTTACCAGGTTGATCTGACAGAGGGCAAGGTCGTTAACGCCGGAGATGTCATTGGTTATGTAGGCCGCACCGGATACAGCACCACCGAAAACGTCAATAACATCAACACCAGTCATCTTCATTTTGGTCTGGAACTGATTTTCGATGAAAGCCAGAAGGAATGTGACAATGAAATCTGGATTGATCTATACGCCATTACCAAGCTTTTGCAAAAGCATCAGAGCGAGACTTTGCGGGTGCCGGAAACCAAGGAGTTTTATTCCATATCCTCTGGGCAGGCAGCCTCCAGCAAGGTAACCGCCTCCCAAAATTCAGAGTCTTCAGCCTCCGGCTCCTCTTAGCGCCTGCCAAATATCAAACGGAAAGCACACCCGAAAAAAGCCCTCCGCAGGCCAGCCTGCGGAGGGCTTTTGATCTCATTCTTAGAAATGCAATACCAGCGTCATTTCCGCTGGAACATGCTTTTTCCCGCACGGCACACAGGACAGGTCCAATCGGCGGGCAAATCCTCAAAGGGAATATCCGGATCGCTGTAAACATAACCGCAAATAGTGCAAATCCATTCCTCCGTTGATTTCTCCTCTACCCGCTCCGGCGGCTGATAGGTCGGAGCATTTTTCGGCGCCATTCCCTTGATCACCTTGTGATAATATTCGTAGGTCATCGGCTTGCCTGCGCTTCTCTCGCTTCCCGCCTCGATCGCTGCGAAAAAGACAGTATGGGTAGGCGTTTCTACCGTCTGGATCACCTTACAGAGCATCCAGCAACAAATATTTTCCTTCAGCACCGGCAGCCCTTCCTGAAGCATTTTATAACGGATATTTTTCAGCTTTTCCGTATTTCGCCCGGTAGTAAAGCCCAAAGCGCCGATCACCGCGCCAGAGGTATCTTCAGACAGCACGGAAACGGTAAAACGCTTATGCTTCATGATCTGCTGATGCGTATAATTATCGTGATGAATACTAACCGCTAAAATAACCGGTTCCGCAGTAACCTGAAAAACCGTGTTCGCAATACAGGCGGAAGGATAGCTCTCTCCTTCCACACCGATTGCGTAAAGACCATAGGAAAGAGACCACAGTATTTTTTCATTCATGGCTTGCACCCCGCTTTCTATAACTAAGCATAAATAAATTTCTTTTGATACAGCACTTGTCTAATACCATTTTTCCTTTACTCAAAGCGGTATTGAAGCAGATATTCCAGTGCCGTCAACTATTCTGACCAGCTTTCGCCATCTATACCGTTATAATACCATCAAAAGCTTTTAGGCTTTGAATCGATTTATTTTTGACCAAACAGCACAGGCTTATCATAAACACCTTTGAACTTATGGCGCCTATTGCGAGAAAAAATTAAAACAAACTGTTTTTTTATTTAAGGCCTCCTACACACGAAATCAAAGCTTTCTGCCCTTAACCTTCTCCCAATATTGTCGATAGGCTTGTTCATTTTTATTCTCGCCAAAATGATAATATTCCACATTTTTTAAAACATCCGGCAAATATTGCTGATCCACCCAATGATTTTCAAAGTCATGGGCATACTGGTAGAACTGCCCCTTAACCGGATTGTCCTCCCCGTCGTAATGCTTATTCTGAAGCTGTCTTGGAATGGGGCCATATTTTCCTCTTCTGACATCCTCCATGGCCTCATTGATCGCATTATGAGCGGAATTTGATTTCGGCGCGATACTGACTAAAACCACTCCATCCGCCAGGCACAGACGGGCTTCCGGCAGTCCCACCTGAAACGCCGCGTCTACGCAGGCCTTGACAATGGGAATGATCTGGGGATATGCGAGCCCCACATCCTCGCAGGCGGTGACCATCAAACGCCGGCAGACCGAGGGGAGGTCTCCCGCCTCCAGCAGACGCGCTAAATAATGGACCGCCGCGTCAGGATCGGAACCCCGCATGGATTTTTGGAAGGCGGAAAGCAGGTCGTAGTGCTCGTCCCCATCCTTGTCGTAGCGCAAGGCGCTTTTCTGAGTCAATTCCTTCGCGGTTTCCAAGGTGATTTTACGCACGCCATCCGCGGCAGGCGAGGAAAGAACGCACAGCTCTACGGAATTTATCGCCTTGCGGACGTCTCCGCCGCAGGCCAGGGCAATGTGGCCTACCACGCCGTCCTCAATTTGAAAGCCCTCCCCGCGTTCTTCCTCTAACAGAGAGAAGGCTCTTTCCACCGCTTTCGCCACCTCAGCTTTCTCCACGGTTTTAAATTCAAACACTGTGGACCGGCTTAAAATGGCGTTGTAAACGTAAAAATAGGGGTTTTCTGTGGTCGAGGCGATCAGAGTGATCTTCCCGTTTTCAATAAATTCCAGCAGGGTTTGCTGCTGCTTTTTATTAAAGTACTGGATCTCATCTAAATACAGCAAAATCCCGTTTGGAGCCGTAAAGGTATTTTCCGCCTCGGTAAAAATCTCCCGCAGGTCTGCGGTTCCCGCCGTAGTCCCGTTGAGCTTTCGCAAGGCCCGGTTGGTCTGCCTGGCGATGATAGACGCCAAGGTGGTTTTGCCGACTCCTGATGGCCCGTAAAAAATCAAATTTGGAATTTCACCGGATTCAATGATCCGTCTCAGCGCTTTTCCAGGACCTAAAAGATGGCGCTGTCCTACCATGTCGTCAATGGTTTGCGGCCTTAAGCGGTCCGCTAATGGGGAAGCCATAATCATACTCCTTTTTGCTGGTTTCTGTTTGCGGGTATCGCTCTTTCTGCTGCTCCACAATTCCATATGTTCCCGCAGATCATAGGATATCGCCGCCCGGCAGACTCTCCGCCGCTCTATCGGCTTTTCTAAAATCTGATGACTGTGGTTTTCCATTTTTCGTCCTGCCTCGCCCGCCAGGACATATGCTTTCGGGCCCAAGCTTCCAGGCCGCCAAGACAAAATATGGAAAGAAACGGAAGGCGCCCGCCCTCCGTTTCTCAAGCTTCAGCTTAATATAAGGGATACTTTTCGCACAATGCGTTTACGCCCGCGCGCACCTTGTCCGCATTGCCCTCGAAGTCCTGAATCACCAGGGAAATAAATTCGGCGATCTGATCCATGTCCGCCTCCTTCAGGCCCCTGGTAGTCACTGCGGGAGTACCGATTCTGACGCCGCTGGTCACAAAGGGGCTTCTGGGCTCGTTGGGCACAGTATTCTTGTTCACAGTGATGTAAACCTCATCCAAACGATGCTCTAACTCCTTACCGGTAATCTCCTGACCTCTCAAATCCAAAAGCAGCAGGTGATTATCCGTACCGCCGGAAATCAGCTTCTGGCCCCGCTTCAAAAGGCCCTGGGCCAGAGCCTGGCAGTTCTTCACTACCTGCTCCCCATAAGCCTTAAACTCAGGCTTCAGGGCTTCTCCCAGACAAACCGCCTTAGCGGCGATGATATGCATCAGCGGACCGCCCTGAGTGCCGGGGAAAATGGCCTTGTCAATCTGCTTGGCGAATTCCTCCTTGCATAGGATCATGCCTCCTCTGGGGCCTCTCAGAGTCTTGTGAGTGGTAGTGGTTACAAAATGAGCGTAGGGTACCGGACTGGGATGAACCCCAGCCGCCACCAAGCCGGCAATATGAGCCATATCCACCATTAAATAAGCGCCGCAGGCATCGGCAATTTCCCGGAATCTTTTAAAATCAATAATTCTGGGATAGGCGGACGCGCCGCAGACGATCATCTTCGGCTTACATTCCATGGCGATTTCCATAACCCTGTCGTAATCGATCTGCTCGGTATCGGAAGCCACACCGTATTCCACAAAATTAAAATATTTGCCGGAGATATTAACCGGAGAGCCGTGGGTCAGATGGCCGCCTTCAGAAAGGTTCATGCCCATGATGGTATCCCCCGGGTTAAGCATCGCAAAATAAACCGCGATGTTCGCTTGAGCGCCGGAATGAGGCTGTACATTGGCGTGCTCCGCACCAAACAGCTTGCAGGCTCTCTGGCGGGCAATCTCCTCCACCACATCCACGCATTGGCAGCCTCCGTAGTAACGCTTGCCCGGATAGCCTTCGGCATATTTGTTGGTAAGCACGCTGCCCATAGCCGCCATTACTGCCGGAGAAACCAGGTTCTCAGAGGCGATCAGCTCCAGGTTGCGGCGCTGTCTCTTCAGCTCCTCGTTCATAGCGGCCCCGACCTCGTTATCGAAAGACGCGATAAACGCTAAATTTTCATCTGCGTAATGATTCATCCTTTAACCACTCCTACATTCCACATAATATGAAAAAAGTATACACGTTTTTTGCGGAAATAGCAAGTTAGACAGCAGATAAAAATGAAAAGTTCTTTTTCTCTGCTTGAATTCCGTGTGATCTGATTTTCCGATTTCCATAATCGGTTTTTGCCGAAACGCCTTGTTTTTGATGTTTTTTTGTTATACACTATGGTTATACGAGCCATAGGAGGTTTATTTTATGACGAACAAAGAACGGGCATCTCTGGCGGTAGCCGCGTTAAAAAAGGAATATCCGGACTCAATCTGTTCTCTCACCTACCATGATCCTCTTCAGCTGCTGATTTCCACCCGGCTTGCCGCCCAATGCACCGATTTAAGGGTAAATATGGTAACACCGAAGCTGTTTTCCGATTTTCCGGACGTCTGCGCTTTTGCTGACGCTGATATTTCTGCGGTGGAAGAGGACATCCGCACCTGCGGCCTATATAAAACAAAGGCCAGAGATATTATCGCGATGTGCCAAATGCTGCGGGATGAATTTGGCGGAAAGGTTCCGGACACCTTAGAGGAGCTGACTCGTCTGCCCGGTATCGGCAGAAAGACCGCCAATCTGGTGTTGGGCGATATTTTTCATAAGCCTGCCGTGGTGGTGGATACTCACTGCATACGGCTGACGCGCCGCCTTGGCTTTCATAATTTAAAGGATCCATACAAAATCGAGATGATTTTAAAGGACGCCCTCGATCCTAAGGAATCTAATGATTTTTGTCACCGCCTGGTACTTCACGGCAGGGCTGTGTGCGACGCCAGAAAACCAAAATGCGAGCAGTGCTGCATGAAAGAATTTTGCGAAACTTATTTAGAAAATGAAAAAAACAGTTGAAATCTGTGTAAGGTAGTGCTATAATATTTTTTGTTCGCTGGAAACTTCAGTGAACAATTCGGGGGCGTAGCTCAGCTGGGAGAGCGTACGGTTCGCATCCGTAAGGTCGAGAGTTCGATCCTCTTCGTCTCCACCATAACAAATCAATCCGAACCTTATGCCGGTTGGCGGTGGGTTCGGATTGATTGTTTTTTTTATGATATATTATAATTTTAAGGCAATATTGATTAGATTGCTTTATCTCGGTGCGGGGGGCGGAAAACATATAAAAGTTTTCCGCCCCCGATTTAATTATCCATAACTCCATTAATCTTTGCGATCTACAATAGCGCAGCCAGGGCTGCCTGGCCGCTAAGCGCAAAAAGCCCAGACGCTGTGAATCAGCATCTGGGCTTTTATCTATATGTTTAAGTATGCGCTTTCCACAGACATTCTGTTACGTTCATTTCGGTAAATACCGCCTGAAAGGACCCTTTCCCCGGCGAGCAAGCCATCAGTCCAAAGTGAACCTCTCCGCTTCCTTCCTCCAAATGGAAAATACGCATTTGGTGAAAACGGATTCCATCAAAGGAATTTTCAAAGCAAAAATCGCTTTCCCTGCGGCTCAAACGGTAATACACACTGGTAACAGCGGAAGAGATCTCCGATGTGGCCCAATCGGAGTAGCCCCGGTTGGTTACCACGCTTCCAAGCCAGGACTCTTTTGCATCATGATACTCAATACAAGCCTTGGCCCAGCTGCCGCTGTTTTGATAAATTGCCAAACCGCATTGATCAAACAGGGTGCTGCTTTGAAAGCTGGCTTTGACGGTAAAAGAGAAATACGGTTCTTTCGTGCTGTTTAACAATACATGGGCGTTGTCGTTCTGAAATCCGTAATAAGTCCTCTGCCAAAAATCAGAGCCCGGATCAGTGGTAATGATTACCCGATCCGGCTGAATTTCATACCGCCTTGGCTCTGAAAACCATCTGGCTTTTTCCGACTGAAACTGAAACATGTCATTTCCCTCCTGAATCTTATTTAAAATACTGATAAACCTGGCATTTAATCATACCGTTATAAAGCTTTCGCCGTTTATCGGCCATTCTGCCAAAATACTGCTCAAACTGTTCTTCCGGGCTGATTACTGTGTAGCTCCATCCCCTTTTCCGCTGAAGCTTCTGTCCCATCACCCGGTAAAGCTCTTGAGCCGCCTGTTGATCCAACAAACGTTCACCATAGGGCGGATTACAGATAACCGCGCCTCTTTCCCCCGCAAGCTCCAATTCCCGAATGTCCCGGCGCTCAAAACGGAGCTTGCCGGACACGCCCGCCTTTGCGGCGTTTTCCCTCGCGATCGCCAGGGCATTCTCGTCGATATCATATCCAAAGCCTGTAAAAGCAGCATCCCTTTGAATCAGGTCCTGGGCCCTTTCCCTCTCTTTCCGCCACACCTGTGCAGGAATCTGATCCCACCGCTCCGCCGCAAACCGTCTCCGCAGTCCCGGCGCCAGATGCATAGCGTACATGGCTCCCTCCACCAGGATGGTTCCGGAGCCGCAAAAAGGATCAAACAGGATACTGTCGCGATAAACCCGGGAAAGCTTAACCATTGCCGCCGCAAGGGTTTCCTTAATGGGCGCTTCTGCGGCGTTCGCCCGGTAGCCGCGCTTATGAAGTCCAATTCCTGAAGTATCCAGCATGACAGAAACCCGATCCTTTAAAATCAAAAACTGGATCTGCCTGGCAAAACCAGTTTCTTCAAACCAGGAAATCCGATACTTCTGCCTCAGCCGTTCCACTACCGCCTTTTTAACGATAGCCTGACAATCCGGGACACTTTTCAGCTGGGAATCCAAGCTTCTTCCCTTGACCGGAAAGCTGTCCTGTCTGCCAATCCACAGCTCCCAGGGCAGAGATTTTACTTGCTGAAACAGTTCCTCAAAGGTTTTAGCCTCAAAGGCCCCCATTTGAATCAAAATGCGTTCACCGTACCGGCAGTTTATATTAGCCCGGGCCAGAATCTCTGGGCCGCCCTGAAACACTACCCTTCCGTTTTGAGGCCGTATATTCTGCGCCTCCAAATACAGAAGCTCGTCCTTTACCAAGCCCTCCAGCCCCAGCAGGCAAGGGCATACCATCGTGATTTCCATGAATCAATCCTCTTCCTACAAAGTTATAGCCGCCGGCACAAACTGCGGTCTCATAAGCCTTATCAGGCTCTGTCGCCAGCAAACGCTTCATTCGAACAAAGCCTACCGATTTTTCATCTGCGCTACGGTTTTCACAGCTTTTCAGCCTATGACTACTAAACGCCAGCTTTCCACAGCAGGTCCATTCCTCACCCTACGGCTTGATTTTTCCGAAGCCTCAAGTGAAAGCCCTCTGAGGGCTGGTTCGCCTGCAAAGCCGGCACGCATAATAACAAGGCTGCGGCCAAACCGGCAGAGGCCGGATGGCCGCAGCCACCTTGTCATTTTCTAATACTTGCTAGTTTCTCTGAATTTTTATTATATCAGTTCTTTCCAGGCCCTGCAAGCCTTATTCCTCCGCAGGCTCCAGAAGTCCGTAAGTGCCGTCCTTTCTTACATAAACCACATTTACGTCTCCAGTCTCCATATTTTGAAACATAAAAAACTGATGGCCTATCATATTCATCTGTAAAATCGCTTCCTCCACCAGCAGAGGCTTCAAAGCGAAGTGCTTGATCCGCTCAATTTTGTAATCGCCCTCAGCTTCCTCCTCGGCGGAAGCTTCCTCTGTCTCTTGAGCCAAAAACTCATCGATGGCTCCCACCGCGCGGATTTTCTTTTCCAGCTTACACTTATTTTTACGAATTTGACGGCCCAGGGCATTGACCACTTCATCCAGAGCGTCGTTCATTTCCGGAGCGGTTTGCTCGGAGCGGTACACCATACCATCCGCGGTGCGAATCGTCACCTCTACGGTCTGCCTGCGTTTCTCCACGGTGACCGTAACGCTGGCTGAAGCGTCCTCACCGAACATGCGGCCGAATTTTTTCAGCTTCTTTTCCACCCGCTCCTTAAAATTATCGCGTAAAGATACTTTTCTTCCTGTTATGGTGATCTTCATGCTTCCTGTCCTCCTTTAAATTAAGCTTGCAACGATTAGTAAAATGAAATCTCTAGGGTTAATCGCTATTTTTATTATACCATGCCCAGCAAATTATTTAAAGGATTTCACAAAAAATTTATAATTTTAGTACAGTTTGTACAATATTTGTTTTATTTTCTTTCATAAACGATTTTTCCACCGCAAATTACCATTTCAGGCTTGTTCATCAAGTCCAGCGGATCTCCTTGATATACCACAAAATCGGCATCCTTCCCCTCTTTGATGGAGCCCACCCGCTTGTCCAGTCCGCAGATCCTGGCTGGAGTAATCGTAATCGCCTCCAAAGCCTGCTCCCGATCCATTCCCTCCCGCACAGCCAGAGCGGCGCACAGCGGCAAATATTGAATCGGAGTCTCGGGGTGGTCTGTAATGATCGCAGTAGGGATTCCAGCCCTTGCCAGTATTCCTGGGGACCGGGGCGTCATATTCTTCAGCTCTGGTTTGCAGCGGTCCCCCAGAAATGGTCCGGACAGCACCTGCACCCGATCTTGTAGAAGCTCCCGGGTGATCAGATGCCCCTCAGTGCCGTGAACTAAAACATAATCCAGATTAAATTCCTTAGCGATACGAATCGCGGTAAAAATATCATCCGCCCGGTGCGCATGAAAGTGCGCCTGGATCTTGCGTTCCAGCAGCGGCGCCAGCGCCTCGCATCCGGCGTCGTATTCCGGCGGATCATAATCTCCCTCCGGAGACTGGTCAGCCTTTATTTGATCCTCTAAATACCGTTTTGCCTTTGAAAGCTGCTCCCGAATCACTGCGGCGGTTGCCATTCTGGTGGTGGGGGACTGATTTTTACTATGATAAACCGACTTAGGATTTTCTCCTAATGCAAATTTAATCGCCATAGGCTCTTTTAAAACCATATCGTCGATCCGCCGGCCATAGGTTTTCATTGCCAGCATTTGTCCCGCGACCGGATTTGCGCTGCCGGGTCCTGTCACCACAGTGGTAATTCCACCCTCCAGCGCCTCGGTAAAGCACCGGTCCATAGGATTAACGGCGTCCAGCGCCCTTAGCTGGGGCGTCAGCGGTTCGGTTTCCTCGTTGCCGTCATCTCCCTCGAAGGTGATGGCATCCTCAAACATTCCCAGATGGGTGTGGGCGTCTATAAAGCCGGGATACACATCTTGATCCTTCAGATCCACTATTTTTTCATCATCCAAGGTGAAATCGGACATCTCCCCGATCTCCGCGATTTTTCCATTGACGATATGGAGATATCCGCTTTCATAGTTTGAGCCCTCCATGGTGTGGATTTTTCCATTAATAAAATACATAGCGTTCCTCCTCGTGGATTTCCATACAAAAAGGCGAACACAAAGCTGTGCTCGCCCATTTCTTTATTTTTGCTGTCCGGAGCCGCGTCGGGAAAAGCCTCCCCGCTTATTTTCCGTCACCCGCTTCAAATCGGACATCTTTTCATCGCTGGCCTGCTTGAATCTGGACATCATGTCCTCAAAGCTGGCAGGCTCGCTGGACCTGCCTCGGCTGCCCTGCCATTCAAAGGAACCGGGCCGTCCGGGGCTTACAGAACGAGCGGGAGCGGAACTGCGCTGCTGGGGGCGCGGAGCCGGATCCATGGCTTTTTTCATGGAAAGGCTGACCTTGCCGTCTTCGCTGATGCTGAGCACCTTGACCTTGACCGTTTGGTTCTCCGTTACAAAGTCGCGGATTTCCTTTACAAACGTAGGGGCGACCTCTGAAATATGTACCATACCAGTTTTTCCGCCGGGAAGCTCGATAAACGCGCCAAATTTTGTAATGCCGGTAACCTTGCCTTCCAAAACCATTCCTACCTCAAGCTGCATATAGAACTGTTTTCCTCCCTTGATTTTCGATGTCCCTAAACATCAATTCCCTGCAATATTAATAAACACACGCTCTCCCGGATTAGCCAAATCAAGATCTCCTCTGGCAATACGCTCTATGTACTCCTGGTTCCCGTCCTTGGAATTCAAAACATCTCGAAGCTGGTCGTTTTGAAGCTCCTGGACCTTGATCGCCTGATTCAGGTCATCCAACGCCTTCCGCTTTTCGCTGATCTGCATCTGCTGGTTGACCAGCATCACAGCGACATAACAGATAAAGACAAAAACTGCCAAGCGGAGAAAGAAACTCTTTTTAGCTTTTTTGGTTTTTACTTCCTGCATGTTTCTTCCTTCCCTTCTTTTTGGCGTCCTTTTGCTTTCCACGTTTCTTTTTAGGAGAATGTTTATTTAAAGTATACACTATTCTGCGCCTGCGTTTCAAGCTATTTTTTGATTTTACCGCAATTTTTTTCGCAAAACCAAGAGCTTTTTTGAATACTTTTTCAAATTTTTTCCAAATCCAGCAAACCGCCCTCCAAACCGGCTTCAAAACATGACGCTTGATCCAGGAAAAGATCCGCTGCAGCACCTTTACTACCAGCCTGCTGATAAAGAGCGTGGCCTGCCCCAAGGTCAGGTGATACAGGCACCAGCCGATCAGTTCTCCCGCCAGAAGATAAAACCGCATTTGTCCCTGGTTTGCCGCCAGAAGAAACAGAAAGGTCGCAACGCCGCTGCTGAAAAAATAAAAGAGGTCCCAGAAAAAGGTCTGCCGCTTTCCCTGCGCAGTCAGGTAGCGGATAATCCGGAACACATCATAATAGGCTCCCAGAAGCACGCCCAGCAGCCCGGCGTATAAAAACAGCTCCCATTGGCCCGCCACTGTAATCTCCAAAAGGTCACATCCTTACCGGAACAGCTTGGAAAAAAAAGAGCCGTTGCTGGAACGGTTTTCCGTATAGGTCAAGGAGGCAATTTCTCCATCCAGCGTCAGCTCCCCCGTTTCTAAGCTCAGTTTATTGATGTGGAGCCCTTCCCCTTTAATCATCAGCTCTCCTACAGCGGTATAGGCTACCACGGTCTGCTCATCAAAGCTGTCCACATCCTCCACTCCGGATACCACCAGCTTTTTCCTGTCCTCTAAAATCAAATTGTGGGGCATTCCGGCTTTTTTCTCTATTTTTAATTCTGCCATCCTTTTTCCCTCCTATTGAAATCATAATGATACTTATGATTTTCAACGCCCCATTATGCAAAGCCCTGGGATTCCAAAGCCTCTCTAAATCATAAAAAGGATTTTTAAAATTTTTCTTTTGTCAAAACAGGAAATACGCTCCATCATCTGCTGAAGCAATGGGGCTTTCAGCGTCATAAATGGCAAAATTACTCTGAATAAAAGGATTTTGTCAAAATAGTTTTTTCCCCATGTGGAACAGTAAGCATGTACCGATTTTCTCGTAAAACCGGCCACAGAAAGGAGAAAATTATGAAAAAATTTATCAAAGGCATTACCATCGCCCTGGCTGTGGTTCTGTGCGGCCTTCTGGGCGTTGGAGCCTATTTGGCGAACTCATTGCCTGATAATTATAAGGTGACCCAAAACAGCGGCATACAGACCCATAACATGATTCCGGTCACCGCGAAAACAGAAAATAATCAGACACTGGTCGAAGCTGGAATCCTAAATCATCCCGACGAAACCTATCAGGCAGACCTGATGCTGCTGGACGCTATTCCCATTAAAACCGTAGACGTTGAGGTGGTGGAAGAAACCCAGGTGATCCCCTGCGGCACTCCCTTCGGCGTCAAGATTTTTACCCAGGGCGTGGTGGTAGTCGGGATGTCTGATTTAAAGTCAAACGGAAAAACAGTGAATCCCGCCCGTTCCGCCGGATTAAAAATCGGCGACGTGATTACCAGTATCAACGGCATCCAAGTGAATACCAATGAGGAGGTCGCGGCTATTATAGAGAAGAGCGGCGGCGTTCCTTTGAGCCTGTCGGTGCTGCGGTCTAACATGAGCTTTGAGGTCCAAATCACCCCTGTGAAAGCTGACGACGGCGTCTCTTACAAGGCCGGGCTTTGGGTTCGAGACTCCTCCGCCGGCATCGGAACGCTCACCTTTTACAACCCTGAGGAGCACTCCTTTGCTGGGCTGGGCCATGGAATCTGCGACATTGACACAGGCGACCTGATGCCTCTGCTGAGCGGCGATATTGTTTCCGCCAACATCAGCGGTATCGTAAAGGGTGAAAAGGGCACGCCCGGAGAACTGCGGGGTTATTTCAGCAATAACAACGCAATCGGCAATCTCTCAGCGAATATTCAGACCGGCGTTTACGGAACCATGGATCAGTGTCCCGCTTCCAACGAGCCCATGACTGTGGCTATGAAGCAGCAGGTAGTTCCTGGAAAGGCTCAAATTCTTACAACCATCCAGGGCAATGAACCGCAATATTATGATATCGAAATCGAAAGCGTAAATTATAACGAGGATGTACCCACTAAAAATATGATTGTAAAAATCACGGACCCTGAACTTTTGGAAAAAACCGGCGGCATTGTTCAGGGAATGAGCGGCAGCCCTATCATTCAGAATGGCATGCTGGTGGGAGCCGTCACCCATGTTTTCGTCAATGAACCGGAAAAAGGCTATGGGATTTTTGCGGAAAACATGCTGGAAAATTCCTACGAATTGGTAAATTCCCAAAAATTGGCATCTTAAATTAATTTTAAATATCGCATTATTACTGGGTTTTATGCTATTATCTTCCCCCTGCCCGCAAAATTTTTTCAAAAAAGTATTGCCATTTTTACCAATATATGGTAATCTTATGACAGAGAAAAAAATATAGGGGGATTTCAAAATGGAAAATCATGTAAAAATGCTGATTACCGAACAAGCTGCCGAATTTCATCGAGAGGACGCCAAGATCCTCAACGATTATGGTTTTGACCTTCACTTCTGCCAAAAGGATGGCATCCAGGTATTAAACGCGATCAACGAAGTGAATCCTGATGTAGTGGTATTGGATTTATTCATGCCCAGCATGGATGGAATCGGCGTGGTTGCCTCCGCTATGGAGAAGCCTGGCAAGCATCCGATGTTTATTGTTCTCTCTAATTTTGACAGCTCTGTGCTGGAAAAAGAGGTCATGAGCGCCGGCGCCTCCTATTTCGTGTTAAGGCCCTACAACGTCAAGGAGCTCGCCTCAAGGATTCTCCATTTAAAAGGCTCCTGCCAGCCTTCCGCCGGCGGCAAGCCTGTGGCTTCCCATTCCATACAGGGTCAAAGCATCGAAATTCAGGTGACCGATATTCTTCATCAAATCGGAGTTCCAGCTCATATCAAGGGTTATCACTATCTTAGAGACTCCATTTTGATGTCCATTGAAAATCCTGAAATCATCAACGCTGTCACAAAACAGCTTTATCCTGCTGTGGCAAAGAAATATGAAACCACCTCATCCAGAGTGGAAAGGGCGATCCGTCATGCCATCGAAGTGGCTTGGGACCGCGGCGACGTGGATATTTTAAACTCCTATTTCGGCTATACCATCCACACCAGCCGCGGAAAGCCCACCAACAGCGAATTCATCGCCATGATTTCCGACAAGCTTCGTTTGGAGATGAAAAGCGCCTCCTAACCAGATTTCCCTTTTGAAAAAAAGCTTCTTTGCCCTGATCCGACACGGTTCGACCTGGGGCAAAGAAGTTTTTTATTTATTTGATTAGAGCAGGAAAAAAGCGGGAAAACTGAGTATGGACTATTTTTCATAGACAAGCATATTAATGTAACAGGACTGTTACTTTAAGGAGGACCCTAAATGCAAAAGTTATGGACGATTTGTCTGTCTCTCATGATGGGCATATCCTTTGTGGCTTCTTACCCGGCCGCCCTTGTAGAAGCGCCGGCTATGAAAACGCCCGATGAAAGCCTGGAAGCTATAAAAGCTAAGGCTTTTATGGATCCGCTGGACCAGCTCGTCCAATCGTTTCCCGACGATTTCAATACCTGTACCCAGCCGCAGGAGACTGCGCAGCCGTCTTCCTCTGAGCCGGATGCTCCTGCTTCCGAAGCCTCCTCACCTGATTCCAGCAGTCAAGAGGCCGCGTCTTCCGAGCCGGCTGAGCCTGCGGAAGCCTCCGGCGATCCCTCAGAGCCCGCTATACCCGCTAATTCCGACAACGCTATAGAGCTTTCGGAATTTTATATCCCGGAAATTCCATTATCCCAGGAGCTGCAGGCTTACACTTACCAGCAGTGTCAGGAAAAGCAGGTCAGTTACGAACTGGTTTTGGCCATGATGTACCACGAAAGCAACTATGATCCCTCCGCAGTGCGGTATTATGAGGATGGCTCTTCTGACAGCGGGATTATGCAGATTAACAGCATCAATTCTCAATCCTTATATGAGCTTTATGGGATCACTGATCTTCAGGATCCTTATGAAAATATTTTGGCAGGCGTCAGTATTATTTCCGGCTTTGTCCATCAATACGGCGAACATGACGGCCTGATGGCCTATAATATGGGCGTGGGCGGCTATCAAAACGCCATTGCCAACGGAACCTATACCACCACCTACGCTCAAAACATCATGGCAACCAAAAGTGAAATCGAAGGCCTGCGGCAAAACGCCTGATCTCTCTTGAAAACCCGCTCTGCATCCTCTATAATAAAAGCATTACAAAATACGGAGGATTTTATGAGACTGGATAAATATTTAAAGGTCAGCCGTTTAATTAAGCGGCGTACTGTGGCCAACGAGGCCTGCGATGCCGGCAGAGTGCTGGTCAACGGAAAGCCTTCCCGGGCTTCCTACGATGTGAAGGTTGGCGATGTTTTGGAAATTCAGATGGGCAGCCATCCGTTAAAAGCGGAGGTACTGGATGTAACGGAATACGCCAAAAAGGAAACCGCCTCTCAGCTTTACCGATTGCTGTAAAAGAAGCCCGCCGGCATTTGCCGG